>Ga0228652_1000016_pt1 | contig 304186 bp, 321 predicted proteins | sample 64DmetaG_FD_183030 | JGI IMG/M metagenome (GOLD analysis project Ga0228652, IMG submission 183030) | Seawater microbial communities from Monterey Bay, California, United States - 64D | ecosystem: Environmental > Aquatic > Marine > Coastal | place: USA: California | collected 2016-10-05
AATCAATATTTGGCTCAAAGAATACAATCACATCAGGCCCCATCATGCACTCGGAATGCGACCTCCCATGCCAGAAACCTTATTAGAGAAATCCAAAATTAGTGGCACTGAAATTGGGGGCTAGACACCGCGCCAATGCGGCTCGCCGCTGGAATGGTCGAGGATGCGGTCGTGACCGAAGTTCGACGCATCCTGCAAACGCCAGAGGTGGTGTCGCAAGTGCTGGTGGCCCTGAAAAAGGAACAGGCTGCAGTTTCAGAGGCGGACACCATCGCGGCATTGCATGAGTTCAGCGCGCTTTGGGCGCAACTCTTCCCGGCAGAGCAAGCCCGCATCATCCAGCTTCTAGTCCGGCGCGTCACCGTCACCGCCGCAGGGCTCGAGGTCGACATCAGGCGCGAAGGGATCGCGGGCCTCATCCGCCAGATGGTTGCCCCTCGCGGGATGGAGGCGGCGGAATGACAAAGCCCGACGACACGATCCGCGTGCTGATCCCTCTTCAAGTGCGCAAGAAGAACGGGCGGCCCAAAATCCTACCGCCCGCCGACTATAGACCGAGCGAGGATCAAGCGCAGGACCCGCACATTCTCCGCGCCATAGGCCGCGCATGGGGCTGGCGGCGTCGGATGGAAGCTGGCGAGTTCGCAACCATCCAAGAACTGGCCGAAGCCGTCGGGCTGGCAGAACGGCATGTCAGTCGGCAACTAAGGTTGGCATATCTCGCACCGGATGTGCTGAAACGACTAACGTGCATGCGCGAGGTATCAGCGGTCAGCTTATATGACCTGTGTTTTCTGGCTGGGGAGGTTTGGCAGGAGCAGTTGGCTCGGGTATATGCGAACAATCTATAGCCAACGGATGATCTCCTCTAACTGACGAGCCCGTCATGCCCTCTTCATATCACGAAAAGGCACCATCGTAAGTGCAAGCGTGGTGTGGCGAACATGGATTTCGGCACACGCTTCAATTCTTCGTCTTAGAAATCCTTGATTTCATTGTGTCAATTCCATCCTGAAGCCTTGTTAGGCGCTCCTTTAGGTCCGTATCTGGAAAAGATAGAAAGTGTGGATTATGTCGAGATTTAGTTATTTCTGCCGCAACCTCTTCAAACGACCTCTCAAAATAGTCGTAACCCACAATATCGGCAAACTGCCTCTGCTTGGTGGTGAATGACGCATAAAGCTTGTCGCCAACACGTGTCATTAGGGGAACCGGAATGAAGTTCCGGCTGCCGTCGTATTGCAAGAACAGCATACGGTCCATGGGCAAGCCATTGAAAAAAAGAGTGACATAGTAGGAAGTCGCCGAAGGATCTGGGCGGTGGAGCGCCAGCATCCATGGCTCAAGAAAATCACCATCAGAAACTGGCTCGGATAAATCCACCTCCATTGTGAAACCAGAATAGATTCTATGACGGTATGTCTTATTCTCCACGCCCCGAGATGGAACCGTCACCCAGCTTTTTGGGTTCTTCAGTGCCAACCATTGGATCACTTCAGGCGCAAAGAAGGTGATGAATGTGAGCGCAACGCCCGCAAAGCCGAGGAGCAATCCAACAAGGGTAACAATCCCGTTTAAGAAGTCTGACAAGGCGATTTCCTTCCTGAACCAAGGAGTATCAAGTTAGCTGTGGCAACATTAATGCTCAATGCCTCTGATTTCTTTCCGTACTTATAACCAGCTGTTTTGCCGATGGCCTTGCTCGAGAACGATGCACTGGATGGCACGCCGCATTGCGCGTCACTGCGCTCTACCACGCCGCCTTCGGGTGTCTCTGACCGTTTCGATAGCGGTCGAACCTGCTTCAACTGCGGCGCAACCTATTTTCGGCAAGCACCTGAAAAGAAAACCATTTTTGAATGCGTCTCGATTTGGGTGAAGGGCGGGTGGAAAGAGACGCGGGGAGTTCGGAGACCGATTGGAGCCCAAATGCCAGTCTCTGAAAGTCGGATGGCCTCGCTAAACCCCTTTGAAATAAAAAGAAAAAAGGCCCCATCAGGGACCTCGTCTCGGGTTTGCGAATAGTTTGTGGCGGGCCGTACAGGATTCGAACCTGTGACCCGCTGATTAAAAGCCGCGTTTTTAGACTTCTCTGGCTTACTCTTGTGTGCGCTAAATTACTGTATTTGCTTTGTTATTCTTGACGGAGATCACGACGGCTTTCTATCTCTTACTCCACGGTTTTCATCCGCCTGCGACCACTATGCTTCCATGGTTTCGGGCATCATTTGGAGAAATAGATTTGCCCAAGATCACAAAACGCGTCGTTTCGGCGCTTCAGCCCCTAACCACATCTTACTTCATGTGGGATTCGCTCGTCGTCGGGTTTGGTGTGCGTGTCATGCCCTCCGGCACCAAGACGTTTCAAGTTCAGTATCGAAAAGGTGCTCGAACCCGTCGCGCCTCATTGGGTCGCTTCGGCGTCGTGTCGGTTGAGCAAGCGCGTGATCAAGCGCGAGAGATGTTGGGACAGGTCGCAGGTGGCTATGATCCCGTCGAACAGATTGCGATTGAGCGGATTGCGCCCACGGTCTCTGACCTCTGCGACCGTTTCCTCGATGTGCATGTCGCGGTGCATGTGAAGCCATCCACCGCCAAGGATTATTCTTCGACGATCCGCCGCATGATCCGACCTGCACTTGGTACGTTCAAAGTCACCGAGGTACTGCGCAAAGACATTGCCAACCTGCACTACCGCCACCGCGACACACCGATCCAAGCGAACCGGATGCTCTCGGTCCTGTCCAAGATGTTCAATCTTGCAGAGCTTTGGGGCCTGCGCCCTGACGGGACAAACCCGTGCCGCCATGTCCCAAAGTACAAAGAGAACAAGCTAGAGCGGTATTTGACGACTGATGAGATCCAGCACCTTGGTCATATCCTCAGGAGGTGTGAAGAGGATGGCTCCGAGACGCCCCATGTTATAGCAGCATTTCGTTTACTGCTTCTGACAGGATGTCGGTTGGGTGAGATCCAGACGGCTAAGTGGGAGTATGTGACCGAGCGCGGGCTGGAGCTGCCCGATAGCAAAGTGGGCAAGCGGTGCGTTCCCCTGGCTGCCGCTGCCCGTGCGGTCCTTGATGCCCTCCCGCGCACCGTGGGCCACCCGTATATCATCGAAGGCAAGCTACCGAATTCCCACATCACTGAAATGCAGCGCCCATGGCGACGCATCCGCGGGCTCGCTGGTTTTGATGACGTTAGAATTCACGATTTGCGCCACACCTTTGCCTCGATAGCGGTGTCCGGTGGAATGCCGATACAAATGGTAGGACGGCTCTTGGGACACACACAGTTACAAACAACCCTGCGCTATGCGCATCTCGCCGATGATCCTGTCCGCGCCGCCGCTGAAGAAAACAGTGCGGCTATTTTTGCAAGCCTTGGTGCGCCTAAACCGAAGAACCATCTGCGGGTGATTAAGTGAGCGACGATCAGACAAATAGAGACACTTTAATCCAGTTCGTTCAAATGATGGCTGATGCTGGGGCGGATCCTGAGCAACCCTTCACGACGGGTGTTTTTTCTCCGATAGCTCGAAGATATAATTTTTCAGATGCGCTTACTCCGGTGCTACGACTTACTTTGAACTTTGCTGCAAACGCTAAAAGTTTCGAAAAAAGCTACCCAGAGGCTCGGAAAGAGCTTGGTGCCTTGCGACGCACTATTAAGAAGCTCGACAGTCAATTAGACACTCTTGGGCTCGAAACCCGTTTTCTAGTTGAACGCGCAAGTGCCTGTCAGAAGCTAAAGTCAAACGTGGATCTTCTGCAATCCGGCGGCTTCAAGAGCTTACGGGAGATGTCTTTGACGTCTTTCAAGACGATAACGCAAACGAACCGCGAAGGACTTTCCTTGATCGAAGAATTGTCCGAGGTGTCAGCGAAGCTTGATTGCTATCTCGAAACCGCTGAAAGGGTAGCAAGAGGCCAAAGCGGTCGGCCCGCCGATGCGAACTTGGAGCTGTTCCTCTTTGCGGCTTACCAAGCCTACGTGAATGGCACAGGCGCGCCATTTACCTTGGACTGGCACATAGACGATGCGCCACTGTCTGAAGCCGCACGCTTCTGTGTCGATGTTGTGAGTGTTGCTTTCGCCGATGTGTCGTCTGCTCAAATCCGCTCTGTCAGCAGGCGGGTGCGAGAAAAATCCATTCCTGTCAGTAACATGCAAAACGCTTCAATTTTCTTGGAGAGTTTCAACAAGCGGGATCGCTAGCTTAATCCACGTATCCTATCGTAGCCAATCCGCAGTGAACACACTGATGAGGAAGCTATGAACATAGAAACTTTGAACCGAGCCAATCCGCGCTTTTTGACCGAGAAACAGGTAGCGGACTTAATTTGTCAATCTGTTCGGACAATCCAAAAGTGGCGCATGACAGGTCATGGGCCTGCCTTTCACAAGTTCGGGCAATCCGTCCGGTATCACCAAACGGATGTCCTGGCGTGGGTGGAGGCGCGGCGTAGGGCGCACACCTCTCAATGACCCGGCCCGCAAAGAAAAGCCGCGATACCGCAAGGGCGCACCGCTCAAGACTACGCGCCACCCCATTCTCAGCGAATGGCCGCGCCGGTTGTTGGGGGAGTGACCACGTTCAAGTCTCAGTTCCGGAGGGACTAACGCAGAGCGCAGAGACAGGAGGGCTTTTCGCTGCGGTTGCTGCAAGGCGCCAACTACTGCTGTTTACAGCCCCTGACATTGCATCTCCGCCGACCACCGCCGCCCTTCGCTTCGTTGAAGCCGGAGCGCGCTTAGACAGTCTGAAGCTTTCTTGCCTGGAGCACTGCGCGGGTGCGGCGGGCGCCAGCCCGCGTGGGCGCGCGCGGTGATACCGCAAAAAGGGGGGTCTTTGTAACACCCCCCTCTAGAAATACAGATATAGGAAAAAGATAAATGAAATTAATAAGAAAAGGATTTGATGGCCTTGATATCGCCTTCCCTTTGGTGGTGAACGATGTGGTCGTGGCTAAGCTGCTCGAAGCCCAAGAGCAAAGCAAACTGGCCCAGCAGGACGTGGGGACTTTCAAGCACAATGGGGTGACCATGGTGGTCTCGCAGACAGGTGCACGCGGGGGATATACCTATCGGTGCAGCACGGAAATGGGTACGCCTATGGGTGAAACTTGGTTCTTTAAGCATCCGCGTGACAACGGTGATGAATGGGGTGTTCGGGTCTCCTGCGGTGCGCTTCCGCTTGCATTGTACGGCCTGCAACAGGTCCGCGCTGACGTTGAGAATAAGTTGGAACGGTTAGAGCTAAACTACGAACCCGGTTCTGAGAGCATCGGGCGTGTCGATTTTGCCTTCGATTTCTTCGTCCCGGACCTGCGGCCTCAGAGAGACCATTTTGTGACGCACTCCCGTACCAAAGTGCGCGAACATGCGGACCAATCTATATCTGTGGATGGCAAGTCGGGTCGAGTTGAGACGATCACAGTCGGTAAGAACCCAGGCCGGCAAGTGATCCTCTATGACAAACGGGCAGAGATCATCGCTAAGAAAAAGCCGTATTGGCTGAACATTTGGAACGATGCGATGCAGAGGGCCGGATACGCACCGCTTGTGATTGAAGATCGTGCGCAAAGTGAAGTGTGGCGGATTGAGGTGCGGGCGTTCAAGCGACACCTGAAAGACCGTTGGGGTGTTACCACCTGGGGCAACCTCAAAGCTCGATTGCCTGAGATTTTAGAGACGGCGTTCGATGAGGTGCGGTTCACACTCCCGACATCTGACACAAACCGCTCCCGTTGGCCCGACCATCCGATCTGGATCGCAGCGCGTACCGCGCTGGATGACGACTTTGACGATCTGGGAAGCATGGCCGATCCCGACGACATTCGCGAGATTTGCAGGGCAGTGACCGATGAAACACTCCTTGCCCAAGTCTCTGGCTGTATGGTCGCGCGCGCGGGTTTACACGGGGTAGGTGCAGATCAGCTACAAGCCTTCATCGCAGGTACAGCCGACCACATCAGGCGTGAGATTGACCGCCACCCTGAACGCGCCACCCAGAAGCTGGAGACCGCTAGGGCGAAGTATGGTATCACTGGTTGACTAACCGGAACACCATTTGTCTCATTCTCACGGCGCAACCATATTGCTTCATGAGATAATTTTTTAATCGGCACCACAATAACTATTCTTCGGAAGTATGGAAGCCAAAACCAATGGCGAGCATTATCCGAACCGAGGATTTTTGCTTAGGCTAAGGATTAGCCTATAGGTCTATCAGGCCAGTCCAGCTTTGCAGGGCCATTTGTATAACTAAAATTAGGTACTGTCTGATCTAAAAGGATAAAACTTACGAATTCTGCGCGTGAAATTTGATAAGCGAGCTTTGCATTTTTATGCTGATGACTATGGATTATCCACAAATTCTTTTGCGCCTCTCTCTCTGGCTCTTTCCATTGGTTGAAGTCGAAAACGATAGTCTGATCAATCCAGGCCCACTCCGCAAGAAGTCCATGATAAGGTGCACGCTTCGCGAGTACTTCAATATCCTTTACGCTGCGTTCTGATGTTATCGGCCCCCAATTATAAGAGAAACGGTTCTCATCTTTTTTTCGGCGCGTACCATCTATTACCCAGATTATCCGCTTGTAGAAAGAGGTTCGTTTTTTGATTTCTTGAAGTTTAATTGGGGAATGCTGAAACTCAATGACTAGCCCGCTCGGTGTGGTCAAGTCGGCTATATGGCGCTCTCCATTTTCGTCTTTATGAACAGTTTCTTGCCAACCGATTGGAAACTCATTCTTCCATTTGCGGTGCCAGCGTGTCTCTGGCTCCCACCAATGATCACAATGCTGACGTCCCTTGTGAGCCCAGTGATTAACCCTCTTTGGTCCGCAACGTGCAATCATTTCAGCATCGCAAGCTGGACAGTTTCCACGTGCTCTTCGTGTCGCTTGGATTCTTTCTTGGCCGGATCGTGCATACTTCATTCGCAAGAAATGGTTGTCTTAGTGATATGACACAAGACCTCTAACGCATTTAGTGGTGGTAGATTTGAAGTTCGATATGACCAAGCTTGGTATTTGCCATGAGGCATGGATTATTTCAGCGAGAAATTCCCAGAATAGGCGCGCGTTGTCAGTGGTTGATATTGGTATTCAGCGAGATAACAGCACGGCGCGCTCGGGGCGCTAAGATCTGAGAACGTGACGCTCGCCAGTGTTGCGGCTGCACCACTTTTTCAGCTCGAATGTCACTTTGATATTTGTTAGACTTGCTACTTGCAGACATCTGGAGGGTGCGATGTTGAGGTGGGTCAGTCGAATATTAATCGTTAGCCTTATCGGATACATTGGACTCTTACTTTACGAATATAATCGCTTGGGCATTTTCAGTATGCCGGATCTACCGCATGGAGCCTACTACGTATCGTTCGATAGCGGACTACGCGGCATCGTTTTAAACGCTGATGTTCCTGAAACTTCCACCGGCAGTGGACCCAAGTTCTTACGTTCTTTGAGCGTTGAGAATCGCGATAGAAGGTACATAGGCATCTCCCAAAATGTGCCATCTTGGTTTGCCAATGCATGGTCCGTTTGCGAAGCGCCAACAGAGCAAGAGCGAGATAGCATTATGGAAAGCCTGCCAAATGATACACTTCACGAGTTAGGCAATGCTCGATTTGAAGCAGTATGCCAGATTGATGCTGACGGAGAATCTTTGCTGCGTGGAGTACTTTTCTCAGTTCCACGGCTATGACTAGTGCGGTCAAGGTGGTCCCGCGTGGCCTGTCCTCGAACTTCAACAGTAGTTTTCCGGTGTTCACCTGTCAGTATTCCAGGATCGCCATTTCAGGCCTGAGCGTTCCCCATCGACACGCCTGTGCCTGGAACGCAACACAAAAACTGCTTCCACAGCGCTTCCACAACAAAATGGACACGACATCGCCCAAGATGTCACTCGCCCTAAGTCTCTGACTTATATGTTAAAAGTGGTGAGCCGTACAGGATTCGAACCTGTGACCCGCTGATTAAAAGTCAGCTGCTCTACCAACTGAGCTAACGGCCCTCACTGGCGGGGTAGCTATCCGGCACTCCCGCAGTGGTCAACCCGGAATCATCACCTTTTTTGCCCATGGCTAGCAAAAGGTTCACGACAGGCGTATACGCCGCGCCATGCAGTCCACTTCTTTCCCTAATGGCCTGCCCTTCATGAAGATGCATGGGCTGGGCAATGACTTCGTCGTGATCGATGAACGCGCCACTGGTTCGGTGGTCGACGCAGCCATTGCGCGCGCGATCGGTGATCGGCATCGCGGGGTTGGTTTCGATCAGCTCGCGGTCATCAGGCACTCCGCTCAGGCGGATGTTGAGTTGGTGTTTTGGAATGCCGATGGCTCAACCGCTGGGGCCTGTGGAAATGCCACGCGCTGCATCGCGGCCTACGAAATGTGCCAAACGGGCACGGGCACGCTGACATTGCGCACCGAACGCGGCGTCCTGTTCGCACGCGATCTTGGGGATGGGATCACTTCGGTTAACATGGGCCCTCCGCTGCTTGACTGGCGGGACGTGCCGCTGGCCTACGAAATGGACACGTTAGAATTGCCCATCGCGGGCGCACCCACGGCGACTGGCATGGGCAATCCGCATTGCACGTTTTTCGTTGAGGATGCCGAGGCAGTTGACCTTGCGGCCTTTGGCGCGGCCCACGAACATCACTCTTTGTTCCCTGAGCGTACAAATGTTCAAGTCGCACACCTTATCGCGCCAAATCACCTTCGGATGCGCGTGTGGGAGCGTGGGGTGGGAATCACTTTGGCGTCTGGCTCTAGTTCTTGCGCGACGGCTGTCGCGGCTGCGCGGCGGGGCCTGACTGGGCGTCACGTGCGTGTCACGTTGGATGGCGGGGATATCGTGATCGATTGGCGCGACGATGGCGTCTGGATGTCCGGGGCCACGGCCCATGTGTTCAACGGGGTTTGGTTATGAACGCCCCTGTGTTTTCCAATCATGGCTGCCGTCTAAACGCCTATGAAACCGAGGCGATGAGGGAGTTGGCGACGCAAGCGGGCCTAAAGGACGCCGTGATCGTTAACACCTGCGCCGTCACCGCCGAAGCTGTGCGCAAGGCTCGCCAAGATATCCGCAAGCTGCGCCGTACACACCCCGACGCCAAGATCATCGTCACTGGATGCGCTGCCCAAACAGCCCCCGAAAGCTTTGCGGCCATGGAAGAGGTCGACCACGTTGTCGGCAATACGGAAAAAATGCAGCCTCAAACATGGGCCGCCTTTGGAATCGGCACGACCGAACAGGTGCAGGTCGATGATATCATGTCCGTCACTGAGACGGCGGGCCACCTGATCGACGGCTTTGGCACGCGGTCCCGCGCCTACGTGCAGGTCCAAAACGGGTGCGATCACCGCTGCACGTTCTGCATCATTCCCTACGGTCGCGGTAATTCCCGCTCGGTGCCTGCGGGCGTTGTGGTCGAACAGATCAAACGGCTGGTAGGGCGCGGCTATAATGAGGTCGTTTTGACCGGCGTTGACCTAACCTCATGGGGCGCGGATCTGCCCAGCACGCCGAAACTTGGCGACCTGGTTATGCGTATCCTCAAGCTGGTGCCAGACCTGCCTCGCTTGCGCATCAGCTCGATCGATTCGATTGAGGTGGATGAAAACCTGATGCAGGCCATTGCTACCGAGTCGCGTCTGATGCCGCATCTGCACCTCAGCCTGCAACACGGCGCAGACCTGATCCTAAAGCGGATGAAGCGCCGCCACCTGCGCGACGATGCAATCCAATTCTGCCAAGAAGCGCGCCGCCTGCGCCCCGGCATGACCTTTGGCGCCGATATCATTGCGGGCTTTCCGACTGAGACCGAGGCCCACTTTGCCGATAGTCTTAAGCTGGTTGAAGAGTGTGATCTGACGTGGCTCCACGTCTTTCCCTATTCCGCGCGTGAGGGCACGCCAGCCGCCAAAATGCCTGCTGTCGATGGACGCATCATCAAGGATCGCGCCGCTCGGCTGCGCGCCGCTGGTGACGCGCAGGTCCAGAAACATCTTGCGCAATGGGTGGGCACCACGCAGCCTGTCCTGATGGAAAATACTCGCATGGGCCGCACGCCCCACTTTGCCGAAGTAACGTTTGATGCCGACCACCCCGAGGGACAGATCGTGCAGGCGCGGGTCACGGGTGCAGATGGTGCGCAGCTTCGCGGGCAGGGCTGCTAGCGTTGCATCCGAATCCCGCCTTTCGCAAAACCCCTGAAGCGCGCAATCGGGATTACGCGCGGGAACGGGGATTTGGTGTTCTCAGCCTCAATGCTGCTGACAGTGCCGCCAACGGGCCACTGATCTCTCATGTTCCGTTCCTACTGAACGCACAGGGCGATAGTCTTGATCTACACCTCGTCCGCTCCAACCCGATCCTGCGGCGGCTTAAGGATGGCGCGCAGCCAGCGGTGATCGCGGTATCCGGTCCCGATGGATATATTTCACCCGATTGGTACGAAGTTCCCGATCAGGTGCCGACATGGAACTACGTGGCCGTGCACCTGCGCGGCACGCTTGGTGTACTTCCGCAAACGGACATGCACGAAATGCTAGACCGTGAATCCGCGCATTTCGAAGCACTCCTGCCGCACAAGACGCCTTGGACGACCGATAAAATGACGCCCGAGGTGCTGGAAAGCATGATGCGTCAGATCGTGCCCTGCCGCATGACCGTCACCGCGACCGAAGGCACATGGAAGTTGAACCAGAATAAATCTGACGATGTTCGCCTGCGCGCTGCTGATCAAATGGAGGCTTTTGGCACCGGCCAAGAGGTCCGGCTTTTGGCGGCCCTTATGCGCGGCCCCTTTTCTCCATAGGGACACCGCGCTAGCTTTACCCAGAATAGGATATCCCAGGGAGGGGTCATGAAACTTTTGGCGTCTGATGCATCGCCTTACGCGCGCAAAGTCCGCGTATTGCTATTGGAAACCGAACAAAGCGACGTGGAGGTCGTGGACACCAAAACCAACCCCATGGCCAATGTCCCCGAACTGTCCGCGGCCAACCCTGTGGGCAAAATTCCAGCGCTTTTACGTGATGAAGGCCCTGCGCTGTATGATAGCCGCGTAATCAGCCGCTTCCTGAACGCCCGCGCCGATGCCGCGTTGTACCCCGATGCCCGCTTGTGGGAGACTTTGACCCTAGAGGCCACAGGCGACGCGATCATGGATGCCGCGATAGGTATCGTTTATGAACAAAGGCTCCGCCCCGAGGAATTGCATTGGCCCACGTGGTTCGATGCGCAATGGGGTAAAGTTGAGCGCGCGCTTGATGCGCTGGGCGCCCGCTGGATGAGCCACCTGCACGGTCCCGTTGATGCCGGTCACATCGCCGTTGGCTGCGCGCTGGGCTATCTCGACCTGCGCCACGCAGACCGGAACTGGCGCGCTGGGCGTGACGTGCTGGCCGCGTGGGAAAAGGATTTTGCCGCGCGCCCCGCCATGCTGCAAACCAAACCAGCATGAAGGACCAGCCGCACATGCGCGTCGAAGAAACCCACGATATCGCCGCTTGTCAGGCCATCCGCCGTGCCGTGTTCATCGAGGAACAGGGCGTCAGCGAGGCTGAGGAAATGGACGGCCTTGATGACGATTGCCACCACTACTTGTTGTGGGATGGAGAGGTCGCGATCGCCACGCTGCGGGTCAAGCCGATGGATGAAACGGCTAAAATTCAACGCGTTGCCGTTCTCAAGGCGCATCGGGGCAAGGGGGCAGGCGCGCTTTTGATGCAAACCGTCGTGCGTGAACTGCCCCAAGACGGATTTTCCAAGGCGGTCTTGGGCAGCCAAGTCACCGCGATCCCGTTTTACGCCAAGTTAGGGTTCACGGTTTATGGCCCCGTCTATGATGACGCCGGGATCGATCACCGAGAGATGGAAATGACGCTCGCACCCCCCGTTTGGGATTAAGTTATGACCGCTCCGCGACAATCGGGCGCACCTGCGCGCGTTTGTCCGCTGGGCACTGCTCGCTAGGTCCTGCTAGAAGGCACCAAATTTGGGCGCAAAGGGATTCCCGCGCGCCCTGTTTCGTTTGAACCGCTGGGGCGCGCGAGGCGTCCGGTACACAACACGGGAGATACCTACGTGTCACACGCAGACGATCAGACCGACACTCGTCGGGATTTTCTCTACTACGCCACCGCTGGTGTGGGGGCTGTCACGGTCGGCGCCGGGGTTTGGCCCCTCGTTAACCAGATGAACCCCTCCGCGGACGTACAGGCCCTGTCCTCCATTGAAGTGGACGTTTCGGGCGTTGTTGAAGGAACGCAGATTAGCGTTCTGTTCTTGGGCAAGCCCGTGTTCATTCGCCGCCGCACAGCCGAAGAAATTGAAGCTGCGCGCACCGTTGAGCTGGGCGACCTGCTCGATGGCGAAGCTCGGAACCGCAATATCAGCGGCGCTGACGCTGCTGATGAAAACCGCGCGTTGGACGAAACCGGCGAATGGCTCGTGATGATCGGGGTGTGTACGCACCTTGGTTGTGTGCCAATCGGTGACGGTGCTGGTGACTACGGTGGGTGGTTCTGCCCCTGCCACGGTTCGCACTACGACACCTCAGGTCGGATTCGCCGTGGCCCGGCGCCCGAAAACCTGCCCATCCCCGTTGCGTCTTTCGTCAACGAAACAACAATTAAACTCGGTTAATCAGGGAGAAATACGACCATGTCCGGAATTCCCCACGACCACTACGAACCAACAACCGGCGGTGAAAAGTGGCTGCACAAGCGGCTGCCAATCGTAGGTTTGTTGTACGATACATTGATGCTGCCCACCCCCAAGAACCTCAACTGGATGTGGATCTGGGGCATCGTGCTGACGTTTACGCTAGCGCTGCAGATCATCACCGGTATCGTTCTGGTGATGCACTACACGCCCCACGTGGACTTCGCGTTCGCCTCCGTTGAGCACATCATGCGCAACGTGAACGGCGGTTGGGCTCTGCGGTATCTGCACATGAACGGCGCGTCGCTGTTCTTTGTTGCGGTCTACCTGCACATCTTCCGCGGCCTCTACTACGGCTCGTACAAAGCACCCCGCGAAGTCACATGGATCATCGGTATGCTGATCTACTTGTTGATGATGGGTACTGCGTTCATGGGCTACGTGCTGCCATGGGGTCAGATGTCCTTCTGGGGCGCGACCGTGATCACTGGCCTGTTTGGCGCTATCCCGTTCATCGGTGAAGGCCTGCAAACATGGCTGCTGGGCGGACCCGCCGTGGACAACGCCACACTGAACCGCTTCTTCTCACTGCACTATTTGCTGCCCTTCGTGATTGCCGGTCTCGTGATCGTGCACATCTGGGCCTTCCACACCACGGGCAACAACAACCCAACCGGTGTCGAAGTTCGCCGCACGTCGAAAGCAGAAGCCGAGAAAGACACACTGCCGTTCTGGCCCTACTTCGTGATCAAGGACCTGTTTGCACTGGCTCTGATCCTCGCTGTGTTCTTCGCCATCGTGGGCTTCATGCCCAACTACCTTGGCCACCCCGATAACTACATCGAGGCCAACGCCTTGGCGACGCCCGCACACATCGTGCCCGAATGGTACTTCTTGCCGTTCTACGCGATCCTGCGTGCATTTGATGACACCGTCTGGCTCGTGCAACTTGTGGGCTTCCTCACAGGTGGCATCGTCGACGCGAAGTTCTTTGGTGTGGTTGCGATGTTCGGCGCGATTGTTGTGATGGCGCTTGTGCCATGGCTCGACACGTCCAACGTCCGTTCCGGCCGCTACCGCCCAATGTTCAAGTGGTGGTTCTGGATCTTCGTGGTGAACTTCGTGGTTCTGACTTGGGTTGGCGCAATGCCCGCCGAAGGCATCTACCCGGTCATCGCTCTGATTGGTGCAACATACTGGTTCGCCTACTTCCTCGTGATCCTGCCCCTTCTGGGCGTCCTCGAGAAGCCAGACGTTCAGCCTGCAACGATCGAAGATGACTTTAACGCCAAATTCAAGTCCTCGGATGGCAAAGACGGCGCACCTGCCGCCTCGCCAGCCGAATAAGACAGGGGACTCTGACACATGTTCAAGAAACTTGCGATCACCGCAGCAGCACTTACGGCCTTGGCAGGAACTCCTGCCATCGCCGCTGGCGGCGCTGGTTATGTGACCGACTATGCCTTCTCCTTCGAAGGCCCATTCGGCAAATTTGACCAGAACCAACTGCAACGCGGCCTCAAGGTCTACACCGAGATCTGCGCCTCCTGCCACGGCCTACAGTACGTGCCCTTCCGCACCCTGTCGGACGAAGGCGGCGTCGGTCTCCCCGAAGACCAGATGAAAGCCTACACATCCAACTTCGAAGTCTGGGATTCGTCCCTGAACGACGGCGAAGGCGACTACCGTCAGGCGGTTCCGTCCGACAACTTCCCCGCCGTGAACGGCGTTGGCGCACCGGACCTGTCCCTGATGGCAAAGGCGCGCGCTGGTTTCCACGGCCCCTATGGCCTTGGCACAAACCAGTTGTTCAAAGGCATGGGCGGCGCGGAATACATCGCATCCCTGCTGGCGGGCTACACCGGTGAAGAAAAAGAAGAAGCTGGCACCGTTTTGTACGAAAACAAAGCGTTCCCCGGCGGCTGGATTTCCATGGCGCCCCCACTTTGGGGCGACGATCTTGAGTTTGACGATGGTGCGGCAACGGACCTGGAATCGATCGCTCAGGACGTCTCGGCCTTCTTGATGTGGACCGCTGAGCCCAAGATGATGGCACGTCAACAGATGGGTCTGACCTCTGTTCTGTTGCTGTCTCTGCTGACGGTTCTGCTTTACCTCACCAACAAACGCCTCTGGGCGCCGGTGAAGAAGAAAGCCAAAGCTTCCGGCCAACCCGCTGAATAAGCGCGTTAGTCATGATTGAAAAAGGGCGCGGGCTGGTCTCGCGCCCTTTTTTCATGTTGAGGGCCTGCCTGCTGCCCGCTAGACCAATGCTCGCAAAGGAGCACTGCCCATGTCGATGAATTCTTTCGGACATCTCTTCCGCGTCACCACTTGGGGCGAAAGCCACGGGCCCGCATTGGGGGCCACGGTTGATGGCTGTCCCCCCGGTATCGCGGTGGATGAAGCGTTCCTTCAGCAGTGGCTGGACAAGCGTAAGCCCGGTCAGAATAAGAACACCACACAACGCAAAGAACCCGATGCCGTGCGCATCCTGTCGGGCATGTTTGAGGGCCGCACCACAGGCACTCCGATTCAGCTGATGATCGAAAACACCGATCAACGCTCCAAGGATTACGGCGACATCGTCGAGAAATTTCGCCCCGGCCATGCGGACATCACCTATTGGCAGAAATACGGTATCCGTGATTATCGTGGCGGTGGTCGGTCCAGCGCGCGCGAAACGGCCGCTAGGGTTGCGGCGGGCGGTATTGCCCGTGCCGCACTGGCGCAGATGGTGCCGGAACTTCAGATCACCGGTTATATGGTCCAGATGGGTGCGCTTGGGATTGATCGCGCACAGTTCGATTGGGATGAAATTGGGCGCAACGATTTTTGGTGCCCGGACCCACAGGCCGCCAGCGCGTTTGAGGCGCACTTGGATTGGCTCCGCAAGGATGATCATAATTCCGTCGGTGCCGTGATCGAGGTAACCGCCCGTGGGATTCCCGCAGGTCTTGGCGCACCGATTTATGGCAAGCTGGATACCGATCTGGCCGCTGCGATGATGTCGATCAATGCTGTCAAAGGTGTGGAAATCGGTGAAGGCATGGCCGCAGCTGCGCTTACGGGACGCGACAACGCGGATGAGATTTTCATGGGCCCTAACGGTCCGGAATATAGCTCAAACCACGCGGGCGGTATTTTGGGCGGGATCAGCACGGGCCAAGACGTCGTTGTACGGTTTGCGGTCAAGCCAACGTCGAGCATCCTGTCGGAACGGCGTACCATCACCAAGTCCGGCGAAGAGACTACGATCATCACCAAAGGTCGCCACGATCCTTGCGTCGGCATTCGCGCCGTCCCCGTAGGAGAGGCGATGATGGCCTGCGTTCTGTTGGATCATATCCTGCTGCACCGTGGGCAAGTTGGTGAAAACCAAGGCGCGATTGGCTAGCCGCTAGGCGCGCATTCGGCTGACCTGAACAGCCAGAATGCCGCCTGCGATGACAATAACGCCCACTGCGTCCGCAACGCCCAAACGCTCGCCCAACAATAGGGCGGCGACGACCACTCCGAAGAACGGATTGAGAAAGTGGAACGTCGCGGCAGGTGTCGCGCCGATACGCTCGACCAATGTGAACCAAACCCACGTTGCCGCCAGCCCGGGCACCAGCGTGGTGTAGGCCAGCGCACTGATCAACCGGGGCGACCATGTGACGTCCCATGTCTCAAGTGCAAAACCAATCGGCGCCAGAACGGCTGAGCCGACCAGCATTTGTAGCCCCACCACCATCATCAGATTGCCGCCCCCCGACACGCCGCGCATCGCCAAGGTTGCCGCTGTCAACGCCACGACCCCGATCAGGCAAAAAGCCACGCCCCAGATATCGGCGCCGCCCTGCAATCGGGTTCCCATGATCAACGCGACACCCACTGTGCCTGCAATCAATCCGGCCACGCCCAATGCGCGGGTACGTTCCCCAAATAAGACCCAAATGCAGACAGCCACCAGCAGGGGCATCACGCTTGCGATAATCGCCGCAAGTGACGCTTCGATCCACTGCATCGCAACAAAGTTCAGCCCCAGGTACAGCGCGTTTTGGCAAACGCCAAACACCACAACCGCGGACCATTGCCCCCGGGTGAGCCGCACGGTCTGACCCATGGCAAACGCCAACGCTACACCAATCCCGCCAGAGATCAAAAACCGCAGCGCCAGCGACAAAATCGGTGGTGCTTCGGCCACGATGATCCGAGCCGATGTAAAGGCCGAAGACCACATAAGGGCAAAGGCCAGCCCCAGAAAAAGTGCGCGAATATCCATGGGCTTCCTATCACACGGCTGTCGTCAAAGAAAAAGGGCCGCCCGAAGACGACCCTTAAAATCTACGCTCGAAAAGCGCTTAGCCGTTCACGCTGTCTTTCAGCGCTTTGGCGATGGTCATTTTCACGACCTTGTCAGCGTCTTTCTTGAACTGCTCACCGGTGGCGGGGTTGCGCACCATACGCTCGGGGCGCTCACGGCAGGCAATTTTGCCGATGCCGGGCAGTGTCACGGCGCCACCGCCGGAAACTTCGGACGTGATCAGTTCGCAGATTGCGTCCAGTGCGGCGCCTGCTGACTTTTTGTCCGTATCCATCTTTTCTGCCAATGCGGCCACAAGCTGGGTCTTTGTCATTGGTTTAGTTGCCATGTCGATCTCCTCAAAGCTTTAACCCTGGCGGTTGTTTCACATGATTCTAGCCGAATGATGTGGGGACACACAACAAGTTGTGTGCCCTTGAGCCCAGTTTTCTACGTTATTTTGCCCTTTTAGAGGAAAGCGGTCTCTTCAAAGCTGCGTAATTTGCGCGAATGCAGCCGTTCGAGTGGCATTTCGCGCAGGCTCTCCATGGCGCGGATCCCAATGAGCAGATGCCGACTGACCTGCGACTTGTAAAAACTCGATGCCATTCCGGGCAATTTCAACTCTCCGTGGAGAGGTTTATCCGACACACACAGCAGCGTCCCGTAGGGCACGCGAAAGCGGAAACCATTGGCCGCGATGGTCGCACTTTCCATGTCCAACGCCACCGCCCGTGATTGGCTCAGCCGTTTGACCGGGCCGGATGTCTCTCGCAATTCCCAGTTGCGGTTATCAATCGTGGCAACAGTGCCCGTGCGCATGATCCGCTTCAGCTCATAGCCCTCCAGCTCAGTCACCTCGGCCACGGCGGTTTCCAGCGCGATCTGCACTTCGGCCAAGGCAGGGATCGGCACCCAAACGGGCAGGTCATCGTCCAACACATGGTCTTCGCGCAGATAGGCATGGGCCAGTACGAAATCCCCCAACGACTGAGAGTTCCGCAGCCCAGCACAATGCCCCACCATCAGCCAAACATGTGGGCGCAGTACGGCAATATGGTCCGTCGCGGTTTTGGCATTGGACGGACCAACGCCGATATTAACCAATGTGATGCCCGCCTCCTTGCCGCGCTTCAGGTGATAGGTCGGCATTTGGGGCATCTTGGCGGGCTCGGGCAGATCACCATCGGGGTCCGTCAGGACAACATTGCCGGGCCCAATCAACGCGGTATACCCCGACGCCGGGTCCCGCAGGGCCGCACGGGCGTATGCCACGAATTCATCAACATAGAATTGGTAATTGGTGAACAGCACGTGGTTTTGAAAATGCTCAGCGTCAGTCGCGGTGTAATGCGCCAGCCGCGCGAGCGAATAATCGATGCGTTGCGCGGTAAACGGTGCCAGCGGTTTCGCGCCATCCTCAAAGGCAAACCCCACCCCATTGGCGATATCGTCATTCGTTGTGCTTAGGTCCGGAACATCGAAAATATCCCGCATCAAAAAGGGCAAAACCCCGTCTTGGGGCACGCTAAGGCTGTCGTCGTTGAGCACCGCAAAATGGATCGGGATCGGCGTTTGTGACCAACCAATCCACACGCCAACATCATGGTTCTGGATCAGCAGCGCGATCTGCTGGGTCAAGTAATGCGCAAACAGATCAGGGCGTGTGATCGTGGTCGCATAGACGCCGGGCTCTGCTACGTGGCCAAAGCTTAGTCGGCTGTCAGCATGCCCGTAGCTGCGTGTCGTTAAACGGATTTCGGGGTAATAGGCCCGAAACCGGCAGCCCGGATCACCCTCGGCCGTGGCGCGGTTAAACGCGGCGTTCAAAAATCCGGTGGCTTCGGTGTACAGCCGTTGAAGCTCGGCCACTGCGGCGGCAGGGTCCGTGAAACGTGTGGGTTCCGCGTCTGGCGGGCTCGAGATTTTGGTCGTCGCGCGGGGGGCGTTCATAGGGTCAATTCCGTTAGCTCAAATTTCGTGACATCCACCAGTCCAAGGTCACTGATCCGCAGGGCGGGGATGACCACAAGTGCCAGCAGAGAATGCTGCATATAGGCGTTGTTGAGGGTGCAACCACAGGCCTGCATTGCGGCGACCATGGCGTCCGCTTTGGCCGCGACTTCCTTGGCGGGACTGTCCGACATCAGCCCCGCAATGGGCAGCTCAACCAAGGCCAACTCGCGCCCGTCTTGCCATACCGTGACGCCGCCGCCGACCTGCGCAAGACGGTTCGCCGCCAATGCCATATCCGCGCGCGATGTGCCCACAACGATCATGTGGTGACTGTCGTGCGCCACGGTCGAGGCCATGGCCATCGGCCCGCTATAGCCAAAGCCCGCGACGAACGCGTTGCTCACACCGCCCGTGCCTTTGTGCCGTTCCACAAGCGCGATCTGACAGGTGTCGCCGGTGCCCTCAATCAGGCCGTCACGCACAGGCAGTTCGCGGATCAAGGCCTCCGTTGGGGCTTGGTTCTCGACCACGCCGATGACGCGGCAGGTTGCGGTTTCACCGCTGCCCGCAATCTCAAAATCCCGCGCAGTCAGGGGCTTACCCAGGTGAACGGTGTTTCGCGCAGACGTTGGCCAATCGATATGTGGGCATGTCGCGCGCAACACGCCGCCCTCTGCCACGACCTCACCCAAGGCGATAACCATCTCAATCGGCAGGTCTTCTAGCGAAGAGGTCAGGATTAGATCTGCACGCCGCCCGGGCGCAATGGACCCCAACTCGCGCTCTAGGCCAAAGTGTGTGGCGGTGTTGATTGTGGCCATTTGCAGGGCAATCAACGGGTCACAGCCGCAGGCAATCGCATGGCGCACCACACGGTCCATGTGCCCGTCATTCACCAACGTACCGGAATGGCAATCATCGGTGCACAGGATGAAATTACGCGGATCAAGGCCGCGCTCCGTGATGGCGGTGATCTGGCTTTCAACGTCATACCAAGCCGAACCAAGCCGCATCATGGACCGCATCCCTTGGCGCACGCGGGCGATGGCGTCGTTCTCACATGTGCCTTCATGGTCATCCGCCGGACCGCCCGCCGCATAGGCATGAAACGCAGGCCCCAAATCCGGAGAGGCATAGTGCCCCCCGATGGTTTTGCCCGCCCGCGCGGTGGCGGCCATTTCGGCCAGCATCTTGGGGTCGCCGTTCACCACGCCGGGAAAGTTCATCATCTCACCCAAGCCGATGATCCCGGGCCATGCCATCGCCTCGGCCACGTCGTCGGGGGTGATCTCATGGCCGGTGGTTTCTAGCCCGGGCGCAGAGGGCGCACAGGACGGCATCTGGGTGAAAATGCTGATGGGTTGCAACAGCGCCTCATCATGCATCAAAAGCACACCGCGTAGGCCCAAAACATTCGCGATTTCATGGGGATCGGTGAACATAGAGGTCGTGCCATGGGGGATGACGGCGGCGGCGAATTCGGCTGGGGTCAGCATCCCGCTCTCGATGTGCATATGGGCGTCGCACAGGCCCGGAATGACATAGCGCCCGGCTGCGTCGATCACCTGGGTATCTGGGCCAATACAATGGCTTGCGTCTGGGCCGACATAGGCGAAACGCCCATGCGATATGGCGATCTCCCACTCAAGGATTTCACGGGTGTGCACGTTTACCACGCGGCCGCCACGGACCACGGTTTGCGCAGGCGTTCGCCCGGCGGCTACGGCAATTAATGTGGGGGCGCAGTCCGCCCAAGACGTAATATCTTTTGCTTGCATAAGGCACGCTGACACGGGCAGGCTACAGGCGCAAGACGGGAGCGCGGCCAATGGACTATGATACGATCTCTGCCGAGGCATTCGGCGCGGGTCTGCGTGGTTTTGGGATCAACCTGTTGGTCGTGGATGTCGCGGATGAGGTGGCGTTTTTGACCGACGTGTTTGGCATGACAGCCCATCGCGTCTCGGCTGATTTTGCGATTTTGGTTTTGGGTGAGGCGGTGTTTCAATTGCACAGCGATGGCACCTATCACGCCAACCCACTGCTTGGATTGGTCCCCGAAAATCCGCCGCGCGGGGGCGGGGCGGAATTTCGGCTATATGACATCGCGCCAGAGGTTGCGGTGGCGCGTGCGACGGTTCGGGGTGATGTGATTTTGCAGCCCCCAACGGACAAACCCCACGGCCTCTGCGAGGCTTACATTCTATCGCCCAGCGGATACGCTTGGGTGCCATCAAGGCCCCTGAAAAGCTAGGGCCACAATGTATACATTAAAGTATACATTAAACGGGAGGAAAAACATGGACGGTGCAGGCGCGAATATCGCGAATTGGACGGAGCGGGTGGATATGGCTGCGGCCTTCCGCTGGACGGCGCGGATGGACATGCACGAAGGGGTGGCCAACCACTTTTCGCTATCGATCAATGAGGACGGTTCCAAGTTTTTGATGAACCCGAACATGATGCATTTTTCGCGTATCCGTGCGAGCGACCTGATCGTCGTAGATGCCAACGACCCCGAGACGTTGCAGGGGCCGAATGCACCCGATGAAACGGCGTGGGGGTTGCACCGTGGCTTGCACCGTTTGTGCCCGCATGCGCGTTGCGCGATGCACGTCCATTCGCCCTATGCGACTGTTCTGGCCTGCCTCAAGGACCCGGTTCTGCCCCCGCTGGAACAGAACGCCGCGATGTTCTTTAACCGGATCGCGGTGGACCCTGCTTATGGTGGCCTCGCGCTAGAGGAAGAAGGCGCGCGCTGTGCCAAACTGTTGGACGACCCGCGCAAGAAGGTCCTTGTGATGGGCAACCACGGCGTGATGGTGATTGGCGATACCGTGGGTGAGACGTTTGGCCGGCTCTATTACTTTGAGCGGGCCTGCGCGAATTACATCCGTGCGCTACAAACGGGTCAGCCGCTGAACATCCTGTCCGACGAGGTTGCAGAAAAAACCGCCCGTGAGATTGAGGAGTATTCTGGCGACGATGAGAAATTCTTGTCGGAGCTAAAGGCGCTTCTTGACGCAGAGGGCGATAGCTACGCGACTTAGCGGTTCAATTTCGCCGCAAAGTGCTGGACAATGCAGCCAACCTTTCACCCGCGCGGATATCTGCGCGGGATTAACCAGGAGCCTACCATGCATTTGAAAACGATTGCCGCTGCTACATTGACCGCCGGTGCCCTTAGCACCACTGCCGCCTTTGCCGATTGCGGTGAAGTTTCGATCACCGAGATGGACTGGGCCTCTGCGGCGGTTGTTACATCGGTTGCAAGTTTCTTGATGCAGCAGGGCTATGGCTGCGATGTGACCGTGGTGCCTACGACAACGGTGCCCGCGATGGCGTCCGTTGCGGAAACGGGCCAGCCGGACATCCTGACGGAGCTGTGGACCAGCTACACCGAGGTCTATGACGACCTGATCGCCGAGGGCAAACTGACCGAAATGTCCAAGGTGTTGTCGGATGGCGGCGTTGAGGCGTGGTGGGTCCCTGCCTATCTGGTCGAAGAAAACCCTGCGTTGGCTACGTTGGAAGGTATTCGTGCGAACCCCGAACTGGTCGGTGGGTTGTTCCACGATTGTGTCACCGGCTGGGGCTGTGACGTGACAAACTTCAACAATCTCAAGGCCGCAGGGCTGGTTGATGCGGGCATCGAGCGTTTCAAACACGGCTCCGGTGAGACGCTGGCCGCCGCACTGGCTGCTGCTTATGAGGCGCGTGAGCCGTGGTTCGGCTATTACTGGGCGCCGACTTCGGTGCTGGGCAAATACCCGATGGTGCAGGTCGAATTCCCGCCATATGACGCGGATATCCACACCTGTAACGGGCTAGAGGATTGTGCCACGCCGGGTCTGTCGGCCTATCCCCGCGCCAACGTTGTGACAGCCGCAACCACCGCATTCGCGGAGCGGGAGCCTGCGGTGGCGGAATTCCTGACCAAGATGTCCTTTACCAACGCCCAAATGGGCGCAGTTTTGGCGGCACAAGAAGCCGATAGCCTGTCGAACGAAGAAGCAGCCGTGCTGTTCCTGACGACTTACCCTGATGTTTGGTCCGCTTGGCTTGACGATGAGGCAAAGGCCAAATTGGCCGCGCTGATTAAATAAGCGCGTGGCATACGAGGGGGTATTTGATGCGCTAGGCCTACGTGCCTGGTGCGATGCTGCGGGGGACAACGCGCCCCTATCGATGGCAGATTTGCTGGCCAGCACAGGCGCGGCAGGTGAGGGAGGCGGCGTGCCGTTCCCTTCGCTTGATGTGTTGCATGAGGCCTGCCCCCAAATTGCCCAAACCCGGGATGTGACCGCCGCGCTAGAGGATGGCTTTTTGGCGATGCGGCCTGAGCTAAAGCTGGTGTTGGACCCGATCACGCAGCCCCTGTCGTGGATGCTGGACAGCGCGTTGTGGTTTTTCACGAGCGTGCCGTGGTGGGTGCTGTTGCCCGCGTTGGTTTACTTGGCATGGACCGTTTCGCGGTCCCGTGGGGTGACGCTGTTTGTGGCGCTGTCGTTCTTGGGGCTTGGGGTGATTGATCACCTTGAGGTCGCGCTAGAGACGCTCTCGATTATTTTTGTGTGTACGTCGATATCGGTAGTGTTGGGCGTGCCCATTGGCATTGCGATGTCGCGCAGCAAAGCGGTGCAGCGTGGGATCGTACCGATATTGGACCTGCTGCAAACGTTACCGACATTTGTGTATTTGATCCCGCTGATATTCTTGTTTTCGGTAACGGAATCAAAGCTGTATGGGATTGCGATTATTCTATATGCGATCGTCCCGGTGATCCGATTGACGGATCTGGGTATTCGTTTGGTGGACCGTGACGTGATTGAGGCGGCGGATGCATTTGGCATGTCGCAGCGTCAAAAGCTATGGAAAGTGCAGTTGCCGCTCGCGCTGCCGAACATCATGGCAGGGGTGAACCAGACCATCATGATGAGCCTTGCGATGGTTGTCATTGCCAGCCTTGTGTCGGCGCCGGGATTGGGTGTTCTGGTCTTGCGCGGGATTCGTAATTTGGAATTGGGCGTGGGGCTGGTGGCGGGCATCGGCATCGTATTGTTGGCGGTCATTTTGGACCGTACGTCCAAGGCGGCGTTGGCGCGTGTGGATCGGGCAGGAAAAGCCGAATGAGTGCGCCGAAAATCGCCCTGCGCGGCTTGTACAAAATCTTTGGCCCCGATGATGCGGCAATGATGGCGCATGTTCGGAATGGCATGGGCAAGGCCGAGCTTTTGGAACGGCACAAACATGTGCTGGGGTTAGAGGACATCTCGGTCGATATGCAGCCCGGAGAAATCACGGTTGTGATGGGGCTGTCTGGGTCCGGGAAATCGACGTTGATCCGGCATTTGAACCGGTTGATTGAGCCGACGGCGGGCGAAATCCTGTTGGATGGTGAGGATGTGACCGCGCTGGGCCCTGATGCGCTGCGCCGGTTGCGCCAAAAACGCATGTCGATGGTGTTTCAAAAGTTTGCTTTGCTGCCGCACCGGACGGTTCTGCAAAATGCGGCGACCGCACTAGAGGTGCAGGGCGTTGACCGCCCGACCCGCGAGACAGAGGCGCAAAAGTGGCTCAAACGCGTGGGGTTGGACGGCTATGAGGGCCGGTATCCCGCGCAGCTGTCGGGCGGTATGCAGCAGCGTGTCGGGATTGCGCGGGCGCTGACCTCAAACGCGGATATCATGTTGATGGATGAGGCGTTTTCCGCGTTGGACCCGTTGATCCGGACGGACATGCAGAACCTGCTGTTGGAGCTACAGCTTGAGCTGAAAAAAACGATCGTGTTTATCACACACGATTTGGATGAGGCCCTGAAGCTGGCGGACCATTTGGTGATCCTGAAGGATGGTGCTGTGGTTCAGCAAGGAGAGCCGCAGGGGATTCTGTTGGCCCCGGCAGATCCCTACATTGAGGATTTTGTGCGCGATATTAACCGTGCGCGGGTGCTGCGTGTTCGGTCGGTCATGGGGCCGGTGCAGGACCGCGCCTGTGCGGGCGACGTGGACCCGGACGACACGCTAGAGGCGTTGATCGCACGCTCGGGCGGAGAAACGAACCTATGCTACCGCGTTGTTCGTAATGGCGAAACTCTGGGTCAAATCGATATGCGGGATTTGGTGCGTGCTTTGGTTCCGCGCGGGGTGGCAGGGCGCCATTAGCCCCAAAAGTTACAAAAAACCGCCTCTGATCACGGGGCTGAATTTTTTTCTTGATCGGTTTTGAAATTGGCCGCATATGCGCGATTATAGACGCCAACGCACGCGCCTCTGGCGAGGTGGGCATAGCACCCGCGCGGTTACGTAGCGACGGTAACGTCTCTGTTTGGAAGTGAGCGGTCTGAGCCGGGGGAACCCGGAATGGCCGGGTCTGATTGGAGATGACCATGAACGCATACGTAGCCGACCTGTCGGGTCGCACCCCTATCCGTGCGCGCACCCGCGCTGAAACCTACATCGACGCCAATAGCTTTGACTGTCCGACCCTTGTGGTGGATGTCGATGCCGTGGAAACGCAGTTTCGCGCACTGGCCGCAGGCCTTGGACATGCGCATATTCATTACGCGGTCAAAGCGAATCCGCATGAGGCTATTTTGGCCCGTTTGGTAGCGCTTGGGTCGGGGTTTGATGCGGCCTCGCGTGGTGAGATCGCGATGTGCCTTGAGGCGGGCGCGCGGCCCGATCAGATTTCGTTCGGCAACACGATCAAGCGCGCTTCGGATGTGGCGTGGGCCCATGGCGTGGGCATCACCTTGTTTGCCGCCGATGCGGAAGAAGAGCTTGAGAAAATCGCCGCCAACGCCCCCGGTGCGCGGGTGTATATTCGTGTGATCGTCGACAACCCAGAGGCCGACTGGCCCCTGTCGCGCAAGTTTGGCTGTGCCGCGGACAAGGTTTTGTCACTGCTCGGCCACGCCCGGATGTTGGGGCTGGACCCGCATGGTTTGTCGTTCCACGTCGGATCCCAAACGCGTGAGGCGCGGATGTGGGAGGGGACGCTGGATCAGGTGGCGGCCATCTGGCACCGTGCCTTGGACGACGGGTTTGCGTTGCAACTGCTGAACATCGGGGGCGGGTTTCCTGCGTTTTATGGCCAAGACATTGAGGCCCCCACCGCCTATGCCACCCGCGTGATGGAGCGTATCACCGCCCGTTTTGGCGACGTGCCGCACATTATGGCGGAGCCCGGCCGGGGTCTTGTGGCGGAGGCCGGTGCGATTGCTGCCGAGGTGATGTTGGTGTCGCGGAAATCTGACGATGATCTGCACCGGTGGGTGTATTTGGACATCGGCAAATTCTCGGGGCTGGCAGAAACCATTGATGAGGCGATCCGCTATCAATTTATCACGCCCCGCGATGGGGATGAGTTGGGGGCCTGTGTTTTGGCCGGGCCGTCGTGCGACAGCGCGGATGTTCTGTACGAACAGCGTCCGATCCAGTTGCCGCTGTCGCTGCAGGCGGGGGATAAGGTGATTATCCGCAATTGCGGGGCCTATACCTCTACCTACAGCTCGGTTGGGTTCAACGGGTTTCCGCCGCTGGACGTGGTTGTGATCTAGGCGAAAGCCGCCTCAAGCGCGATTTCGACCATGTCGCCAAAGCTTGATTGGCGCTCCTGCGGAGGGAGCGCCTCATGCGTCAAAAGGTGGTCGGATACCGTCAGGACCGACAGTGCGCGGCAGTTGTGGCGGGCGGCGAGGATATAAAGCTCTGCGGTTTCCATCTCTACCGCGAGGATGTCGTGGCGGGTCATCTGTTCATTCAGGTCGGGGCGTTCGTCGTAAAAAGTGTCAGAGCTATAGATGCCACCGACATGAACCGTGCTGTTTTTGGCCTTGGCGGCGGTGTGGGCGGCTTGCAGCAAGTGGAAATCGGCGCAAGGGGCGAAGTTTAGTTCCTTGAAGATGGTTGAAGATGGGGTGGACACAGTACTGGCTGTCATCGCGAGGATTACGTCGCGTATGCCCACGTATTCTTGCATCGCGCCGGTCGAGCCGATGCGGATCAGTGTCTTGGTACCGTAGGTTTTGATCAACTCATTGGCATAGATCGAGAGGCTTGCCATCCCCATGCCGGAGCCGTGGATCGTGACGGGATTGCCGCGCCATGTGCCAGTGTAGCCGAGCATTCCGCGCACTGCGTTGACCTCTTTTGGGGCGTCGAGAAAGGTTTCGGCGGCCCATTTGGCGCGCATCGGGTCACCGGGCATCAGAACGGTTTCGGCAATGTCGCCGGGTTGGGCGGAAATATGGGGTGTCATGGCGCGTCTCCTGTTGTTGAAACACACCTAGCCGATTGCGTTAGTCTGGCAAACAGGCAGCAAGCGCTTCAAAACTTTGCTCAATGCTAAGGTGCCGTCCGTCACCGAAAAACGCCTCTAGCCGGGGGAGGGCAGCAATGGCTTGGTCCAGTTGGGGGTCATTGCCCCGTTCATAGAGGCCGGATTGCACCATCATTTCGGCCCGATCATAGGCCCCAATGAGGCGGCGCGCTTGGCTAAGCATGGCATTTTCCGGCTCGGTCGCGGCGTCCGGCAAGCACCGAGACACAGAGCGCAGCACATCAATTGCGGGATATCGCCCGCGTTCCGCGATTTCGCGATTAAGAAGGATGTGCCCATCGAGAAGTCCACGCAGAATGTCGGCCACGGGTTCCTCCATGTCGGAGCCCGCGACGAGAACGGACATTACGGCGGTGATCATGCCTTGGCCTTTTGTGCCCGGACCAGCCCGTTCGCTAAGCGCGGCGAGCGCGTGGGTCAGGCTGGGGGGAAAGCCGCGCATATTTGCCTCTTCGCCGGCGGAAACCGCAACCTCGCGGTAGGCTTCGGCAAAGCGGGTGAGGCTGTCGGCAAGGAACAGGACATGCGCGCCTTGATCGCGGAAATGTTCTGCGATGGTCATCGCGGTCCAAGCCGCGCGGCGGCGTAGGTTAGGCGCCATATCAGAGGTCGCGGCGACAATAATGCTCCGCTCCATTCCTTCGGGGCCGAGGGCCTTTTGAATGAATTCCTGTAGCTCGCGCCCGCGTTCGCCGATCAGCGCGATCACTGTGACATCGGCGGGCACACGTTTGGCCAGGCGCCCCAAAAGGGTCGATTTCCCGACGCCAGAGCCTGCAAACAGCCCGATCCGTTGCCCCTTGGCTAAGGGTAGAAACGTGTCCATCACGCCCACCCCGGTCTGAAGACGTTCGCCCATGATTTGGCGCGCGTGCGCGGGCGGCGCGGGGGCGTGGACGGATTTTGACAAGGGGCCTGTTGTGATCGTGCTGCCATCCATTGGGACGCCGAACGGGTCAAGGACGTGGCCGATCCAACTGTTGTCCGGGGCCAAAAGTGGCGCGCCCAATAGTTTGACTGGCGTGCCAATCGCCACCCCGTCAAGTGATCCGTAGGGCATGATTGTCACCGTGTCCGTGCTGAGCCGGGTGATCTCACCGTGGTGATTCTGTCCGTGTTCCGCCGAAAAGCTGACCTCATCGCCCTGACGCGCGACCTTTGAAAGCCCCGCGACCACAAGGGCGTTGGCGTTGATTTCAGTGACATATCCCAAATCATACACAGGCTTCAGGCGCGCGACTTCCTTGCGCAAGGTCGTGAAAAGCTCGGCGGTAACCATAATGATGTTTTCCGTTTGTTCCTTACTCTTTCTAAAGGAATCACAGTTAAGGCTTGGTTGAGATTAATCGGAGGAGAAGCCCCGATGCTTGAGAAAATTGGAATACTAAATCTAGCGACGGACAAAGCCCGCCATGCAGCGGCCCGTCAGGAAGTGGCGGCACGTAATGTAGCCAACGCCGACACCCCGGGGTATCGCGCCCGGGATGTGACTGAGTTCAAGGCTGAGCTTGATCCAGGCTTTAGGGCGCGTCGCACCCATCCCGCACATTTTGACTTTTCTGCGCCGCGAAATGAGTGGCGCGAGATCGACGCCGGTGGCGCGGCTGATCCCAACGGTAACAGCGTGTCCTTGGATGAAGAGGTTCTGCGATCCGTTCAGGCGGAGCGAGACCATAGCCGTGCCATCACCGTCTATCAGGCTTCGCTTGGCGTTTTGCGCGCTGGGCTTGGCCGTAGGTAAGGAGTTTAGATCATGGGTTTTTCCAACACACTTGAGGTTCTTGCGAGCGGCATGAAAAGCCAGTCTCAGCGGCTGCGCCATGTCTCAGAGAATATCGCCAATGCCGACACCCCCGGTTACCGCCGCAAGATGGTGTCGTTTGAGGCGATGGTGAAGGCCGGTGAAAAGTCCGGCGCGGTCCAATTGGGGCCGGTGCAGTTGGATCAGAGCGATCTGCCAAAGGTGCATGACCCTTCCCATCCGTTGGCGAGCGAAACAGGCCACTACGACGGGTCAAACGTCGATCTGTTGATCGAATTGGCCGACGCCCGAGAGGCGCAACGGTCCTATGAAGCCAATCTCAAGATGTTTGAGCAGACACGGAAGATGTCAAACAAACTCAATGAGATAATGAGACAGTAAGGGAGAGATGAGAGATGGATATTCGTTCTTCTTTTGCGCAGCAAGCTTATGGTGCCGGACGGTCGATTGCACAGCCCAAGCCTCAAGAGCAAGCGGCCGCTGGACCGGATTTTGCCAAGATCGCGCAGAATTTTGCGCAGACCGTTCAACAGGGTGAGGCGCAGGCCCAAGCGGCCATGACAACCGGGGCTGACCCGCATGCGTTGGTCACCGCGTTGGCTGAAACCAGCCTTGCGGTCGAGACAGCCGTCACGGTGCGCGACAAGGTCGTCGAAGCCTATCAGGAAATTTTGAGGATGCCGGTATGAGGGGTCTGTTTCATGGATGAGTTCATCTTTTACGACACGATGCGACAGGGGCTGTGGGCGGCACTTTTGATGTCCACGCCGATCCTGACCGTAGCCCTCGTGGTGGGCCTGATCATCGGCTTGGTGCAGGCGCTGACGTCTATTCAGGAAATGACACTGACCTTCGTGCCGAAACTTGGCGCCATTATGGTCGTGTTTTGGGCCACGATGGGTTTCATGAGTACGGTCCTGACGGACTTTTTCGGGGATACGATCATTCCCCTGATCGTGAGCATCTGATGTCAGACGGGATTTATACCACGCTGACGCGGCAGTCCGGCCTGATGCGGGAAATGAGCATGGTGGCCAACAACGTCGCCAACGCCTCGACGACCGGTTACCGCGCTGAGGGGCTGATCTTCTCGGAGCACGTCAAGGACTTGGGTGAGGGACAGCCTTCGCTATCGATGGCTACAGGCAACGGGCATGTCACTCGCTCGGTACAAGGTGCGCTGAGCCAGACGAATGGCACCTATGATTTGGCGATCGAAGGTGACGGTTTTTTCCAAGTTGAGGGTTCTGAGGGCGAAATTCAGCTGACCCGTGCGGGTGCGTTTTTGCCCAATGATGCCGGTGATCTTGTGACGCCAGAGGGCTTGCGGGTTTTGGATGCGGGCGGTGCCCCGATCTTTATCCCGCCTGACGTGAGCGATGTGCACATCAGCAGTGATGGCACACTCAGCGCCGATGGCCGTCTGCTTGCGCAGATCGGATTGGTGATGCCCGAAGATATCAACTCCCTCGACCGGACAAATGGGGTGAGCTTCACCACCAAAGGTGCGCTGGAACCGGTTGAAAACGGGCGCGTCCTGCAAGGGTTTCTTGAGGGATCAAACGTCGACGCGGTCTCTGAGATTTCTCGGATGATCCAAGTGCAACACGCCTACCAGATGGGCCAAGGCTTCATGGAGCGGGAGGACGAGCGCATGCGCTCTGTGACCCAGCTTATTGGCCGATAGAAAAAGGAGACCAACATGCGTGCACTCCAAATCGCAGCCACGGGCATGAGCGCCCAGCAGACACGAGTTGAGGTGATTTCCAACAACCTCGCGAATATGAATACCACTGGTTACAACGCCCGGCGGGCTGAATTTGCGGACCTGCATTATCAACAGGTGACGCGCGCGGGTTCTATTGCCGCGTCCGACGGGACAGTTGTGCCTGCGGGGGTGCAGCTGGGGCTGGGGGTGCGGCCGACCGCCGTGACGATGAACGTGAGCCAAGGGGCGCTGTCCGCGACGGGCGGTGATCTGGACCTCGCGATCGAAGGCAAAGGCTACATTGAGGTGACGTTGCCCTCGGGCGTGTCGGGGTTCACCCGTGATGGCGCGCTTAAGATGACGGGCGATGGCCAATTGGTCACGAGCGATGGCTATCCTGTTGTGCCCGATATCACGGTGCCCGAAGATACGCAGTCGCTGTCCATAAACCCTGAGGGTGAGATTTATGCCTATTTCAACGACCGGACCGAGCCGGAACTTTTGGGGCAGCTGACGCTCTCGGGGTTTTCGAATGAAAAGGGTCTAGAGGCGATTGGCGGTAACTTGTTCCGCGAGACTGGGGCGTCTGGGGCGCCATTGGTTGGGACGCCCGGTGAGAACGGGTTGGGGTCCTTTCGCCAAGGCTATCTTGAGGACAGTTCTGTGGATGCGGTGAAAGAAGTCACTGACCTGATCGAGGCGCAGCGTGGGTATGAGTTGAACGCCAAGGTTATCACGGCGGCGGACCAAATGCTTAGCGCGACAACGCAAATCCGGTGATGTCATGAAACTAATTCTAACGATTTTTCTTTTGTTGTTTCCCGCCGCGGTCCGTGCGGACGCCGTGTTGGCGGCAATGACCATTCGCAGTGGGACGATCCTGACGGCGGATCACCTAAGCCTCAGCGAGATGACGTTGCCCGGTGCGGCCACCGACCCCAAGGCGCTGATTGGGATGGAGGCGCGGGTGAACCTGTATGCAAACCGGCCCATTCGTCCCGAAGACGTCGGACGCCCCACTTTGGTCGAGCGCAACGCAATCGTGCCGCTGGTTTTCAACGCAGGTGGCTTGCTGATCATGACCGAAGGGCGCGCGCTGGGCGCCGCAGGAGTTGGTGAGACTTTGCGCATTATGAACCTTGCCTCTCGATCCACTGTTTTCGGCACTGTGACGTCCGATGGCTCCGTCATCGTAAACCCCAACAGATTTTAATTGGACCTTCCCATGCTTTTAAAACGTTCCCTTCTTATTCTGTGTGCATTGTCCCTAACTGCCTGTGATCGCCTGTCTGAGGTTGGCAAAGCGCCAGAGTTCACGCCTATCACTGGCGGTTATGAGCACCATGCCATGGTCAGCAACAGCTTTCCCGAGATGGCGGAGCAAAGGCCGGGTGTGCAGCGGGCCTCGCTTTGGTCGGGGGATCGGCAGTCGCTATTGGGGGATCGCCGGGCCAGCCGTCGGGGCGATATCATGACCGTGGTGATCGAGATCAATGATCAGGCGGAGATTTCAAACAGTACGGATCGGTCCCGCTCTGGTTCGGAGGCAATGGCTATCCCTCAGTTCCTTGGTCTGCCGCAGTTGATTGATCGGCAGCTGCCGGGTGACGCGACCCTTGGCAATGGCGTGAACGCGAGCGGATCCAGCTCATCTTCGGGCGATGGGTCTGTGCGGCGCAACGAAAAACTGACCCTGCGTGTGGCTGCTACGGTGGTTGATGTTCTGCCCAATGGGGTGGCCCGGATCGAGGGGTCGCAGGAGGTGCGGGTTAACTTTGAAGTCCGTGAGTTACTGGTGAGCGGATTTGTGCGGCCTGAGGATATCTCACGGCAGAATGAGATCACCTACGACAAGATCGCATCTGCGCGCATTTCATATGGTGGACGTGGGCAAATCTCTGACATGCAGCAGCCGCGCTATGGTCAGCAGGTTGCCGATATTCTCCTGCCCTTCTGAGGTCTGAAGTAATGAAACTCATTCTTCCCCTTTTGCTGGTGGTCCTTGGTGTCGGGGGCGGTGCGGCTGCTGGATTTTTCCTAAAGCCCGCCCCGGTTGAGGTGGTCGATGATGACGGCACGCATGATTGCCTGCCGTCTGAGACCGCTCAGCCGCTTAAGGCTGTAGAGGCTAAGACCTCCTCAGAGCTGGAGTACGTTAAACTTAACAATCAGTTCGTCATTCCGGTGTTGAAATCTGGCCGGGTTGCGGCGTTGGTCATCCTATCACTGAGCGTTGAGGTGAGCGGCGATCAGGATGCGACAGTCTATGAGCGTGAACCCAAACTGCGTGATTTGTTCAACGAAGTGCTGTTCTTCCATGCCAACACGGGTGGCTTTGATGGTGTCTTTACGGATTTCAGCAAGATGGAAACACTGCGCAAGGGCCTATCAGAGGCTGCGCATAAGGCGCTGGGCGGGTCGCATGTTGGGGTGCTGATTACGGATATTGTGCGTCAGGACGCATAGGGCTTGAGGTCGTTCGCGGTGAATACAAATGCTTTGCCAAATCCGCCGTTCAGGAACGCGTCGTCGAGTTCAAAGTGGAACGCGGTAAAGTCGGTGAAATCGAAATAGAGCCCTGATTTGGGTAGGAGCGTTAACCATGCGTCCCGGATGGTGGATTTATCCACCGGCTTGGGCTGGGCGTGCAGAGTGATCCGCGGTGCCGTCAATGCGTCACCTTTCGCTGCCGGCTCACCCACCAATAGGGCGCACTTAGCGCCAGATTGCAGGGCCGGTGTGTGCAACGATAGCTCCGACACCAGTGTTACGATGCCGTGGCGTGGCAGGCTGAGAAGCGCAATTCGGCTGGCCGATGGTGCTGCGCGCTGGGGGTCTAGGTAGGACAACACGCCATGCCGCATGTCCGTAAGCAACCTGTCCATGGTTGCGCGGGCATCGTCATTAACTGGGCGGAACGGATCGGTCATATGATCAAGATGGGTCACCGCTGCATCGCGGGCAAGCCGCAAACGTCTGATGCAAATCAAAGATGTCACTTTGGGGTCGATTATTGTGAGGTGAGTAGAAAGAGGGATTGATCATGTACTCCAATATTCTTGTTCCGATCGCGTTTGACGATGAACGTGATGTTTCGCAGGCCCTGAACGTGGCGCGCAAACTGCTTGATCAGGGTGGCAAGATCACGGCGATTCATGTTCGTGAGCATCTGCCGTCTTATGCGACAGAATACCTGACCAAAGAGCAGATGGAGGGCAACCGGGCGCAATTGATGAATGGATTGCTCGAAAAAACCGGTAATAGCCCGGATATTGATGTGGTTGTGGTTGAAGGCCGCTCTGGTCACAGAATTCTGGAAGAGGCGGAGCGTCGTGAGGTGGATTTGATCGTGATCGCCTCGCATTGCCCCTCGGTGCAGGATTATTTCCTAGGCTCCACCGCTGCGCGCGTGGTTCGGCACGCGAAATGTTGTGTGCATGTGGTGCGGTAGAGCGCTGTGATGGATCATCCAAACCTCTGGGCTTGAGCCGCCCTGACACCGCGCCTAAGCTCTGCCCGGATAGGGGAGGCGCAGATGGCAACGGGTACAAATATTCGCACATATTTTGAGGGCCGCTGGCATGACGGGGATGTGCCCATTATGCGCGCTGCGGATCACGGGATGTGGCTCGGATCGAGCGTGTTTGACGGTGCGCGGCGGTTTGAGGGGCGCGTGCCCGACCTTGCGGCGCATTGCGAGCGGGTCAATCGATCCGCTGAAGCGTTGATGATCACGCCCACCGTTTCCCCCGAAGATATGGTGCAGATCGTAGGGGAAGGCTTAAAATCCTACGGTCCCAATGACTCTGTTTATATCCGGCCGATGTATTGGGCATTGGAGGGCGGGCCGTTGGGTGTTTTGCCCAAAATGGGTGCCACGGGGTTTGCGATCTGCCTTGAGCAGATTCCAATGGCGCCGCAGGACACGACCACGACCCTGACCACCACACAATTCCGGCGTCCCGTCCTTGAGGACGCTGTGTGCAACGCAAAGGCAGGCTGTCTGTATCCCAACAACGCACGCATGTTGGCAGAAGCCACGCGCAAGGGTTTTGGCAATGCGCTGGTCGCGGATGCCATGGGCAATGTCGCCGAAACGGCAACCTCAAACGTGTTTATGGTGCGCGACGGCGAGGTGTTTACCCCCATCCCCAATGGGACGTTTTTGGCGGGTATCACGCGGGCGCGGCACATGGATAATCTGCGTCGTGATGGGGTTAACGTGCATGAATGCGTGCTTAGCTTTGATGATTTTCGCAGCGCGGATGAGGTATTTTTGACTGGCAATATGACCAAAATCACACCGGTTACGGCCTTTGATGACGTCCAGTATCAAGTCGGCCCCATCGCGCGGCGCGCCCGTGAGTTGTACTGGGATTGGGCGCTAAGCGAGGCCTAGTCCGCGTATTTGCCATTGCCAGTGATGGCCGGAGCGGGCACAGTCCGAACCGATCAATCGGGAGGATCCGATGCGCAAGTTTCTTGTTGTGCTCGACGACAGCCGCGAATGTTTGAATGCGATCCGCTTTGCCGCGATGCGCGCCGCCAATACGGGGGGCGGGGTTGAAGTGCTGGCCGTGATCCCACCCGAGGAATTCAATCACTGGATCGGCGTTGGCGATATCATGCGCCAAGAAGCGCGTGAACGTATCGAGGCGCATTTTGAAGTGTTCGCCAAATGGATGCGGGACCGTCAAAATATTGATCCCGAGCTGGTGATCCGCGAAGGTGAAGTCTTTGATGAGATCCTCGCGCAGGTGAAGGCCGACAAGGAGATCGGGGTCCTCGTGTTGGGGGCTGGTATCGACAAAAATGGTCCGGGTCCGCTGGTGACACAACTGACGCGCATTGCGGGTAATCTGCCCATTCCTGTGACAATTGTCCCCGGTGAGATGTCAAAAGAACAGCTTGAGGCTGTGACCTAGATTAGAATCGTTCCAATTATCTTGACCTTTTGCCTTTGGATTTGCATATAAGAAGTCCAATCGAAGGAAGCTGCCCATGTTTATCCAAACGGAATCGACGCCAAACCCTGCGACCTTGAAATTCCTGCCCGGTCAGCCCGTGATGGACGTGGGCACTGCGGATTTCACCACTGCTGAGGCGGCTCAGACCTCTCCGCTCGCGACACGTTTGTTCGGGGTTGAAGGTGTGACCGGTGTGTTTTTTGGTACGGATTTCGTGACCGTGACCAAGGACGAACCCGTTGAGTGGGACCATATCAAACCCTCCGTTCTGGGTGCGATCATGGAACATTATCAATCCGGCGCGCCCATCATGGAAGGCGATGCAGGTTCGGGCCACACAGATGTGGATCATGGCGAAGACACCGTCATTGTCGGCCAGATCAAAGAATTGTTGGACACCCGCGTGCGTCCAGCAGTGGCCCAAGATGGTGGTGATATTACGTTCCACGGCTTTGACCGGGGTGTTGTTTATCTGCACATGAAAGGTGCTTGTGCTGGCTGCCCGTCGTCGACCCTAACGCTCAAGATGGGGATCGAGAACTTGTTGCGCCACTACATCCCAGAGGTGCTGGAGGTCCGGCCTGTTGCCGTCTGACCTTCTTGTTTTAGGCTTTGACACGTCGGCCGCGCATTGCGCGGCCGCTTTGCTTTGCGGTGACCGTGTCGTGGCTTCAACCCACGAGGATATGGGCCGCGGACAGGCGGAGCGCTTGATGCCCCTGCTTGAAGATGTCCTTGCAAAGGGCGGTGCCACATGGGCCGAACTTGCTGCCATTGGTGTAGGGACCGGCCCTGGAAACTTTACCGGTATTCGCATTTCTGTCGCGGCGGCGCGTGGGCTTGCGCTGGGTCTTGGGTGTCCTGCGATTGGGGTGAACGGATTTGATGCGTTGGCACACGGCGCCTGCGATTTGCCAGCATTGTGCGCCGTTGTTGCCCCGCGTGATCACCTGTATTTGGGCCCTGACGGTGATCTGCCTGCACGGCTTGTCCCAGTTGGAGATGCCGCGGACCGGACCGTTATTTGCGCGACTGATACCGCGGCCATGTCCGCGGCTGGTGTGCGGGTTGTCGCGCCTGCGTATTCCATTGCTGAAGCGACGGCGCGGGTTGCAATGACGCGGATTGGGCAGGACGTATCGCGCCCGGTGCCACTGTATATTCGTCCGGCGGATGCTGCGCCTTCGCGCGAGGCGGCCCCCGTTATTTTGCCATAATGATGATGACGCCAGAGGATATGGCAGCCTTGCACGCGCGGTGTTTTCAGGTCGCTCCGCGTCCGTGGTCTGCACAGGAATTTGCGTGCTACGCGCAGGACGCGAATGCTTTGTTTCACTGCGTGGAGGGTGGCTTTGGCGTGGTGCGGGTGATCGCCGATGAGGCTGAATTGCTGACGCTTGCAGTTGATCCAACGCTACGGCGGCAGGGTTTGGGCGACGCGTTGGTGCAGGGCCTTTGTGTTGGGGCAAAGACTGCGGGCGCGCAGGACATGTTTCTTGAGGTTGCCGCTGACAATGCTGCGGCCTGTGCGCTTTATATCAAACATGGGTTCGTGCAGGTTGGTCGCCGCCCCGCCTATTATGCGGGCACCGATGCTTTGGTTCTGCGCCGGGCGATGTAACGGCACGTCGTTGGCGAAATTGGTCAAAAAGCAGTTGACCCTTCGCGGTTGCTGCGGCCTTATTCTGCGCATGCTCGCGAGGGGTGGCGCTCGTCTGGTTGCGCCCTCCGTTTGAAAACCTGGGAGAGACACATGAACCTTAAGCAGAAATTTCTTGGCGCTGCTGCCATGCTTGCACTCACGGCGGGTGCCGCTGCTGCAGAGCCGGGCCTGATCATCGATCTGGGCGGTAAGTTCGACAAGTCCTTCAACGAAAGCGCGTTTAATGGCGCACAGCGTTGGGTGGCAGAGACCGGCGGCGAATACGTCGAAACCGAGCTTGCGAATGAGGCTCAGCGTGAGCAGACCATGCGCCGGATGGCCGAGCGTGGCGCCAACCCAATCGTTGTGTTGGGCTTTGCGAATGCCTCTGCGTTGAGCGAAGTGGCGCCTGATTACCCCGACACCAACTTTGCGATCATTGACGTTGATTGGCTGGGTGACCTGCCAAACGTGCGCCAAATCGCGTTTTCCGAGCACGAGGGATCGTATCTTGTGGGTATGATGGCGGCCAAAGCGTCTGAGACCGGGACGGTTTCGTTTGTCGGCGGCATGGATGTTCCGTTGATCCGGAAATTTGCCTGTGGCTACGCGCAAGGTGTTCTGGCCGCAAATCCCGAAGCAACCGTAATCGCCAACATGACCGGGACCACGCCGACCGCGTGGAATGACCCGGTGCGTGGTGCAGAACTGACCCGCAGTCAGATCAGCCAGGGCGCAGACGTAGTCTATGCGGCGGCGGGCGGCACCGGTATCGGTGTGCTTCAGGCGGCTGCGGATGAGGACATCCTGTCCATCGGTGTCGATAGCAACCAAAACTTCCTGCACCCCGGTGAAGTTCTGACATCCATGCTTAAGCGTGTGGATAATGCCGTTTATGATGTGTTCTCCGCCGGTGCCGATGGCTTTGAGGCTGGTGTGGTGCGGATGGACCTGTCCAACCGCGGCGTCGGCATCGCGCTGGATGGCTTCAACGAAGCCATCGTGCCGTTTTCCATGCTGTCAGAGGTTTATGCGGCCGCTGATCAGATCGTGAGCGGTGATTTGACCGTGCATGACTACACCAGCGATGACAGCTGCCCCGTTTTGACGTTCTGATAGGGCATGTCTGACGTGCAAACTCTTCAACAGGGGCGGTCCGACGGGGCCGCCCTTGCTATTGAATTGAGAGGGATTTCCAAGTCTTTTGGGCCTGTTCAGGCCAACAAGGATATCTCAATTCAGGTCGCAAAAGGTACGATCCACGGGATTATTGGCGAAAACGGTGCGGGTAAATCCACGCTGATGTCGATCCTGTATGGGTTCTACAAAGCCGATGCAGGCGAGATTTTTGTAGGCGGTCAAAAGACCGCAATCCCTGATAGTCAGGCGGCGATTGCTGCGGGCATCGGGATGGTGTTCCAGCACTTTAAACTGGTTGAGAATTTCACAGTTTTGGAAAACGTGATCCTTGGTGCCGAGGAGGGCGGATTGCTGAAGCCGTCCCTTGGCAAGGCGCGCAAACTGTTGGCCCAGTTGGCCAAAGACTACGAGATGGACGTAAACCCCGACGCTGTGATTGAGGACCTTTCTGTCGGTCTGCACCAGCGGGTCGAAATCCTGAAGGCGCTGTACCGGCAGGCTGATATCTTGATTTTGGATGAGCCAACGGGTGTTCTAACCCCGTCTGAAGCAGATCATTTGTTTCGTATTCTCAAGGGGCTACGGGATCAGGGCAAGACGATTATCCTGATCACCCACAAGCTACGTGAGATTATGGATATCACTGATACGGTGAGTGTGATGCGCCGTGGTGAGATGACCGCGACCGTCAAAACAAGCGACACCAGCCCCGAGCAATTGGCGGAATTGATGGTGGGGCGCAAAGTGCTTTTGCGGGTCGACAAGGTACCTGCCACTCCGGGCAAGACAGTGCTTGAGGTTGAAAACCTACGAGTGCGCGACGCTCAGGGGGTTGAGCGGCTTAAGGGTGTGAGTTTGGATATCCGCGCTGGTGAGGTTCTGGGCATCGCGGGGGTGGCTGGCAATGGTCAGTCCGAGCTGCTGGAGGTGCTGGGCGGGTATGCCACTGGCGACGGCGTCGTTCGGTTGAATGGACAGGCGATCGATCTTTCTGGGCGGTATTCCGATGGTCGGTCGCGCCGTGCGAGCGGTATCGCGCATGTGCCCGAGGATCGACAGCGCGAGGGCCTGATCATGGACTACCACGCGTGGGAAAACACCGGCTTTGGGTACCATCACGATCCTGCGTACAGCAGTGGTATTTTCATGAATAACCGTGCGTTAAAGCAAGATACCGTCGAAAAGATGGAGCGGTTTGACGTGCGCCCGCCCAACCCGAACTTGCAGGCCAAAAGCTTTTCTGGTGGCAATCAGCAGAAGATCGTTGTCGCCCGTGAGATCGAGCGCAACCCTGACCTTTTGCTAATCGGGCAGCCGACGCGGGGCGTGGATATCGGGGCGATTGAGTTCATTCACAAGCAGATCGTGGCCCTGCGCGATGCGGGCAAGGCGGTGCTTTTGGTGTCGGTCGAGTTGGATGAAATCATGGCCCTGTCAGACCGCATTGCAGTGATGTTTGATGGCCAGATTATGGGTGAACGCCTACCGTCCGAGACCAATGAGACAGAGCTTGGCTTGTTGATGGCTGGCGTCAAGCAGGGAGCTTCATGATGCCAAAGTGGGTTGATATCCTTTTGATTCCGTTGATCAATTTGGCTTTGGCGTTGTTTGTCTCTGGTCTGGTCGTCGCCTATATCGGCGAGAATCCGTTTGAGGCTGTGGCGATCCTTGTGAAGGGGGCTGTTGGGTCCCCCTATGGCTGGGGCTACACGCTGTATTACACGACCAATTTCATCTTTACCGGCTTGGCCGTCGCCGTGGCATTTCATGCGCGATTGTTCAATATCGGGGGCGAAGGGCAGGCGGGTCTTGGCGGGCTTGGCGTGGCGTTGGTCTTGCTGGCTTTGCCTTGGCCGCACTGGTCCATCGCGCTTTTGGCGGCAATGATGGGGGCCATGGCGTTCGGCGCGTTTTGGGCTGCGATCCCGGCCTACTTGTTGGCCAAGCGGGGCAGTCACATTGTCATCACCACGATTATGTTCAACTTCATTGCCTCTGCGTTACTGGTCTATTTGTTGGTTAATGTGATCAAGGTCCAAGGATCGATGTCGCCCGAAACTGCGCGGTTTGGTGTGTCGCTGCCCAATGCAAACGACGTGCTGCCGTGGGTGGGATTCCCCCGGTCGACACCATTGAACGTTACATTCGTTGTGGCATTGCTGGCCTGCGTTGCCGTGTGGGTTTTGATCTGGCGCACGCGACTGGGCTATGAAATTCGCGCCTATGGACATTCGGAGCCGGCGGCCTTGTATGCTGGTATTTCGCCGGTTCGGATCATCATGGTGACGATGCTTATTTCGGGCGGATTGTCTGGGTTGATGGCCATAAATGCCGTCATGGGAGAGGCCGAACGGCTGGTCCTGGACCCTGTGCAAGGTGCAGGATTTGTGGGCATCGCAGTGGCGCTGATGGGCCGTTCGCACCCTGTTGGTGTGTTCCTAGCGGCGCTATTGTTTGGGATGCTATATCAGGGTGGCGCAGAGTTGGAATTTGAACGCCCCGCAATTACCCGAGAGATGATTGTGGTCATTCAGGCTTTGGTCATTTTGTTTACCGGCGCGCTCGACAATATGGTGCGCTCTCCGGTTGAGCGGTTCTTTGTGAACCTGAACAAGAGGGCCGCATGATGGATCTGCTTGGAGTGCTGCAAATCTTGGACAGCACGGTGCGCATGGCGACACCTTTGCTCTTGGCGTGTCTTGCTGGATTGTTCTCGGAACGGGCCGGCATTTTTGACATCGGGCTTGAGGGCAAGATGCTCATGGCCGCGTTCTTTGCCGCGGCTTTTGCGGCCTTTACGGGCAACGTTTGGATCGGGCTGTTGGCTGCTGTCGTGGCCTCTCTGGCCTTATCGTTGTTGCACGGCTTGGCGTCGATCACCTTCCGGGGGAACCAGTTGATCTCGGGCGTGGCGATCAACTTCTTGGCGGCAGGTGTGACGGTTGTGATCGGGCAGGCGTGGTTTGATCTAGGCGGACGGACGCCAGCCCTAGAAGGGGCGGGGCGGTTCCAAGAGGTCACTCTCCCCTTTGCCGATGCCTTGGCGCCCGTGCCCGTTTTGGGGCCCATCTATGCCGAGTTGATATCAGGGCATTCGCCTCTTGTTTACGTGGCTCTTTTGTTTGTGCCTCTTAGCTGGTGGGTATTGTTTCGAACGCGGTTTGGCCTGCGTCTACGAGCAGTGGGCGAAAACCCAGCAGCGGTGGATACAGCGGGCGTGTCGGTTGTTGCGTTGCGGTTCTACGCAGTTGGTATTTGCGGCGTTTTGTGCGGGATTGCAGGGGCTTATCTGGCGACCGGCCTTGCGGCGGGGTTCGTTAAGGACATGTCGGCTGGGCGCGGGTTCATCGCGCTTGCGGCGTTGATCTTTGCGAAATGGCGGCCGTGGTACGCGCTTTATGCGTGCCTGCTGTTTGGTTTCCTTGAGGCTATCGGGAACCGTTTCCAATCGATCGAATTGCTTGGCATCGCTGTGCCGTCACAGTTCATGCAGGCGTTGCCTTATATCCTCACGGTCGTGATCCTTGCGGGTTTTGTGGGCAAGGCGATCCCGCCCCGTGCGGGAGGGGAGCCCTATGTCAAAGAACGCTGAGGCCCTGGCCGCCCGGATCCGTACGATTGCGGGTGATGCCCCGGTGCGCTTTGGGTTGATCCTTGGCTCTGGTCTTGGGCATTTGGCTCAGGCTGTGAATGGGGTCAGCATCCCGTATGCTGACCTAAAGGGCTTTCCCCATGCTGGTGTGTCTGGTCACACGCCGCACCTTGTGATCGGTGAGCTGGAGGGTCAGCGCGTGGCGATCTTTGGTGGCCGTGCGCATTACTATGAAAATGGGCGTGGCGACGCGATGCGCTTGCCGCTGGAGGTCTTGAGCGCACTTGGTGCAGAGGCCGTTTTACTGACGAACGCAGCAGGGTCACTTCATCCTGATATTGATCCAGGTGACATTATGCTGCTGTCGGATCACATTAACTTTTCAGGGCTGAACCCGTTAATAGGTGAACCGACCGACGCGCGCTTTGTGCCTATGACCGATGCCCATGATGCGACGCTACGGGCGCAGTTAAGGACGGCGGCGCAGGCCCAAGAGGTTGATTTGGCCGAAGGCGTGTACGCCTGGTATTCCGGCCCCTCATTTGAGACGCCTGCCGAGATTAGAGCCATCCGTACGCTTGGCGCTGATGCGGTTGGTATGTCGACGGTGCCTGAAGTGATCCTTGCACGGTTTTTGGGGCTGCGAGTGGCCGCGATCTCGACGATCACGAACAAAGCCGCTGGATTATCGGATGAGAACATCAGCCACGAGCATACCAAGGCGATGGCACCGCTTGGTGCGGCCAAGTTGGAAAAAGTTCTTCGACAGTTTTTGCGCGATCTTTAGGTCCAGTTTCTGCGGGCCCATCGTGCCACTTTCGAAATTGAGGCGCTGCGTCTCATTTTACCGGTCGTTGGGTTTGCTTTTCATCCGCTAATCGGCTTTTAAGGGGAAAAGCCACGCTTGGTGGACCCAGCTAATGCAAATTTACCTCCCAATTGCCGAAGTTTCGGTGAACGCCTTCCTCCTTTTAGGATTGGGAGGGATCGTTGGGGTGTTGTCCGGCATGTTCGGCGTGGGCGGCGGGTTCCTTATGACGCCGCTGCTGTTTTTCATTGGCATTCCGCCTGCTGTGGCCGTCGCGACTGAGGCGAACCAGATTGTTGCCTCGTCCTTTTCCGGGGTTTTGGCGCACCTGAAGCGACAGACTGTCGACCTCCGAATGGGGGGGGTCTTGCTGGTCGGGGGTCTTGTGGGTGCTGCCGTCGGGGTCCAAGTTTTCACGCTTTTGCGTGAAATGGGGCAAGTCGATCTGCTGGTTAAGCTGTGTTACGTGGTCTTCTTGGGGCTGATCGGTGGCTTGATGTTCATCGAAAGCTTGCGTGCGATCCGACGGTCTCGGGCGTCGGGGACGACCAAGGTGATCCGCAAACAGCGCACTTGGATTCACGCGCTGCCGTTCAAGATGAAGTTCCGGACATCGGGTCTTTATATCTCGGTTATTCCGCCGCTTGTTGTGGGCGTCTTGGTCGGAATTTTGGCCGCGATCATGGGTGTTGGCGGTGGGTTCATCATGGTGCCGGCGATGATCTACATCCTTGGTATGCCAACAAAAGTTGTTGTTGGAACGTCGTTATTCCAGATCATTTTCGTGACTGCGTTCACCACGCTGCTGCACGCGACGACGAACTATACGGTTGATATGATTCTCGCGGTCTTGCTGCTGATTGGCGGCGTGATCGGCGCACAAATTGGCGCGCGGATTGGCGTGAAACTCAAGGCAGAGCAGTTGCGTATTCTGCTTGCGATCATGGTTCTTGCGGTGTGCGGCAAGCTGGCGTTGGACCTGCTGCTGACACCCGCCGAGATCTACTCAATCGGGACAGGGGGACACGGCTGATGCGCAGGCTGTTTGCCCTCCTTTGCCTGCTGCTGCCGATGCAGGCCCATGCCTTTGCGGCCGAGGATGTCGTGGCTGACCTCAGCCAAAATCGGGTGTCGATTAACACCAGTTTTGATGGCTCAGAAATTTTGGTTTTTGGCGCGGTCAAACGGTCCCGCCCGGTGCCCATTGGCACGCCTCCGCTTGAGGTTATCATCACCGTGAGTGGCCCGTCTGAGCCCGTTACCGTGCGGAAAAAAGATCGCCGTCTTGGCATTTGGGTCAACACTGAATCGGTCGATATTGATGCCGCGCCAAGCTTTTATGCGGTCGCGACGTCCGGTGCGTTTGGTGATGTCCTAACCGAGACAGAGGATCAGCGTCACAAGGTGTCCGTTGCGCGCGCCATTCGCTCTGTTGGTGCGCCCGCCTCAATTTCTGACGCGCAGTCCTTTACCGAGGCTTTAATGCGTATTCGCGCCAATGATGAGCTGTACGTGACGTCCGAAGGCTCAGTCGAGTTGGTGCAAGAAACGCTTTTTAATACAGAAATTCGGTTGCCCGCCAATCTGGTAGAAGGCGCCTATGAGACCCGGATTTTCTTGACCCGCGGGGGTGAGGTGACGGCCATTTACAATGATGTCATTGAAGTGAGCAAAGTCGGGCTGGAGCGTTTTATTTACAATCTCGCCCATGAACAGCCGTTGGTATATGGGCTGTTGTCGTTGTTCATTGCGATTGCTGCGGGTTGGATGGCCTCTGCTGTGTTTCGATTTATTCGTTAAAAATCAACAAACTCGCTCAGGCTTTATCGTCGTTAACAACATTTTAATCCTTCACCTCTACAATAGATCAACTGTCTATGGGGAAAGGTTTGATTGTTGGAAGATCACTGGCACCGATTTAAAACCCAAAACATCCTTCATAAAACGTTTATGCCTGCGTGGATCGTCTTCGTGGTCTTTTTGCTCACGCTGGCCGTGACAGAATGGCAATCTGACATCATCCATAGTCAAGCTGAGCGCGCCGAGGTTCGCGAAACAGTGGCGCAGATTCAGACCCGTATGGAAAGCATCGTGCACTCAGATGTGCAACTGTTGCGTGGTCTGGTGGCAAGCATCGCCTTGCATCCCGAAATGTCGCAAGAGGAATTTACCAGTCTTTCACGTCAAGTAATTGATAATAATAAGGATTTTTATGGTATTTCGGTGGCCGAGGATATGGTCGTCACGATGATACATCCAATCGAGCGGCACGCGAGAGTTATTGGCCTAGACTACAACGATAATCCTGATTTTCTGAGAGTTGCCATGCAGGCGCGTGATACCAGAGAAATGGTGCTTTCGGGTCCAGTAGACCTGATTGGCGGCGGGCAGGGATTTATCGCTCGCTTTCCCGTTTATGCCGAGGTTGAGGGCGGCCAAGTATTTTGGGGCATCGTCTCGGGCGTTTTGGACATTGCATTGTTGTACGAACGGTTTGGTCTGATGGACGCCGACTTGGGTGTTACCGTTGCATTGCGTGGTCGCCACGGGCTTGGGGCGAATGGTGAAGTGTTCTACGGCGATCAAGCGATCTTTGACGCGGATGCAGTTGTTAACACGATTAATTTGCCAGTTGGTACATGGCAGATGGCGGCGATCCCGCAGGCGGGTTGGACGACATCACATGTCGCGAGCTGGTGGGTGCGGGGCCCCGTTATTCTGATTGGTTTTCTGGTGCTTATTCCTACATTCTTGATGTGTAGCATTTCGCAGCAGCGCAATGTGATGGTCAAATCGCTGTCACGCACTGAACGTCAGCTGCGTGAACAGAGCCAAGAGCTAAAAAAGCTGTCCACGGTGGTTGAATCTGCGTCCGATAGCATTGTGATCAGCGATAAGTTCGGTCGCATTCAATGGGTGAATAAGGCCTTTACGGATTTGACTGGCTACAGCTTCGACGAGGCTGTTGGAAAGGCTTATGCCCAAATTCTGAATGGCCCAGAGACCAGCCGAGAGACGATTAACCAAATCCGAGAGCATTTGGCGATGGGCCAACCTTATCGGACAGAAATGCTGAACTATACCAAGGATAAGCGCCCTGTCTGGATTGAGACGTATCTGGTGCCGACGCGGAGCGAAACAGGTGAGGTGCTGTTTACCGCCGCGATTGAGCGGGACATTACCCTATCCAAGCGTCAGGAAGAAGAGTTGGCTCAGGCGAAGGATGTGGCCGAAAAGGCGACAAAGGCAAAGTCAGAATTCATCGCCACCATGAGCCACGAAATCCGTACGCCAATGAATGGGATCATCGGTATGTCTGAGTTGCTGAAGGAAACCAAGCTTCCGGCGGAGGCGCGTGGGCATGTCAAAATTGTCCATGAATCCGCTCAGTCATTGTTGGCCATCATTAACGACATTCTTGATCTATCCAGTCTTGAAGCCGGCAAGCTGGAAATTTCGCACCATGATTTTGACCTTAGAAAATGTATCGAAGGGGCTGTTGGGCTCGTGCGGGCGACGGCTCTGAATAAGGGACTGAAAATTATGGTCGAGATGTCTGATGATCTCCCGAATTTTGTGTCTGGTGATGATGGGCGTATCCGTCAGATTATGCTGAATCTCCTTGGAAATGCGGTAAAATTCACATCCGAAGGACAAATCACCTTACGTGCCAGCCGTGATGAGCAGGATCCCCATCGATTACATATTGAGGTTGAGGATACCGGGATCGGCCTCTCGGATCTGCAAATGCCTCATGTGTTTGATCGTTTTGCGCAAGCCGATGCAGGCATTGCGCGCAAATTCGGGGGCACGGGCCTTGGTTTGTCTATTGTCCGCCACTTGGTTCAGGAAATGAATGGCGAGATTTCGGTGCGTTCGACGCTGGGTAAGGGGACTTGTTTTTCCCTCACGATCAAAGTGGCGCCAGCGGTCGACGGGCCGCCTGTTGAGGTTGTGGAACGCCCAATCGATCTGAGCGTCCTGCGGGGGCTGCGCCTGCTTTTGGTCGAGGATAATGGCACAAACCGCTTTCTTATTCACCGCTTTCTTAAGGATGCACAGCTTGAAATTTGGGATGCTACAGATGGGTTGGAGGGGATTAAAGTCTTTGAACAGGTCCAGCCCGACATCGTGTTGATGGATATGTCGATGCCTAGGCTGGACGGGGTTGAGGCGACGCGCCGCATTCGCGCGATGAACCTGCCGCAACCGCCCATTATCGCCCTTACGGCCAACGCGTTTGAGAGTGACCGCGAAGCATGCCTGAACGCTGGCATGGATGACTTTCTGTCCAAGCCGCTACAGAAAAAGCAGTTGTTGGCGACGCTTATTAAATGCCTAGAACACCACGAGCGCCATGTTGATATGCCACAACAGGTGCAGGCGGTGAACTAAGGTTTAGCGCACCATCCCAACGATCTCGTAGGTTTGATTGAGAATTGGCTCAGCAAGCTCGCGCGCACGTTCCGCGCCGCGTGCAAGAATGCGGTCAATCTCGGCTGTGTCTTCCATAAGACGCCCCATCTCAGTGGAAATGGGGGCTAATTTGTCTACGGCGATCTCGGCCAAGTCTTGCTTGAAGTAGCCAAACAGTTTGCCGGCATTTGCCTCAACCACTGTGGCGGGGGTTTCTTCGGTCAAGGCCGCCCAGATGTTCACAAGGTTGCGCGCCTCTGCCCGAGCACTGAGGCCATCGAGCGTTTCGGGCAGCGGATCGGGATCGGTCTTGGCCTTTTTGATCTTTTTCGCGATTTGGTCGGCCGTATCCGTCAGGTTGATCCGAGTCATGTCGGATGGGTCCGACTTTGACATCTTTTTGGTGCCGTCGCGCAGGTTCATCACCCGTGTCGCGGCGCCTTCAATCACGGGCTCAGTGATCGGAAAGAAGTCCACGCCAAAGTCGTGGTTGAACTTTGCGGCAATGTCGCGCGTCAGCTCAAGGTGTTGTTTTTGGTCCTCACCCACGGGGACGTGTGTCGCATGATAGATCAGAATGTCTGCGGCCATCAGCGCGGGGTACGCGAATAACCCAAGGGATGCGCCTTCGGCATTTTCGCCCGCTTTGTCTTTCCACTGAGTCATTCGACCCATCCAACCCATGCGTGCCACGCAATTGAAGATCCAAGCCAATTGCGCGTGCTCGGGAACTTGCGATTGGTTGAACAGGATTGATTTCTCAGGGTCGATGCCGCTGGCGATAAAGCCTGCACACAATTCCCGCGTGTTGTGGCGCAATGCGGCGGGATCGTTCAGCACGGTCGTGATCGCGTGCAGATCGACCATGCAATAGACCGTCTCGAACGAGCCTTCGTTTTGCATATCCACGAACCGCTTCATCGCGCCCAGATAATTGCCTAGCGTCAAACCGCCCGACGGTTGGATGCCGGAAAAAACGCGCTTGGTGAACTGGGCTTCGGACATGGGGGCCTCATGGGAAGGATCGAGAGTGGTCCTTTCGCTTAGCGAGGCGGTGCTGGGGCGTCAACCAAAGGGGCGGGCTGCGGCTGGTCTTGGGGGGCATTCCGCGTTAGGCGTGGGCCAATAATTGCACAGGACGCATATGCATGAACGCCGATCCAAACGCTTCTCCCTTTCTTGATGTGCCGCGCACTGTTGTCGCCTTGGCGGCGGTTATCGGCGGAGTAGAGGGGATGTTTTCCCTCGCGCAAGCGGGTTATCTGGGCGGAGACGGCGGCATCGGCTGGCGGATCAACGCCATTAGCGACTTTGGCTTTAGCGGCGAAATCCTCGATTGGATGATCACGACGGGACAATTCCCTCTCGAACATCTGCGCCGTTTTGTGACCTACCCTTTCCTCCACCTTAGTTTCACGCATGTGCTGTTTTCTGTGGTTTTCATCCTTGCGATCGGCAAGGCGATTTCGGGCGCTTTCGGTGGGTGGCGACTGCTGGCCGTGTTCTTTGGTGCCTCGATCTTTGGAGCGTTTGTCTACGGCTATTTGTTTGAGTTTCTGACGCCTTTGATCGGCAGCTATCCGGGTATTTATGGATTGATTGGCGCGTTTACCTTTCTGTTGTGGGTGCGCGCGCGGGTTTTGGGTGAGGCACCGATGAAGGCGTTTTCCTTGATCGGTTTCTTGTTGGGTATTCAGTTATTATTCGCGGCACTGTTCGGATCAACTGGCGATTGGGTCGCGGATCTTGCGGGTTTTGTCGCGGGCTTTGGGATGTCGTTTTTCCTGATTCCGGGCGGCTGGACCCGTTTGCGTGACAGCCTGCGCGGCTAACGCCGCAACGCCGCCCGCAGTTCACGAAGCTGGAATGCGCCGCAAAATTGACCCGCGACTGCGTATGTTGCGATGCCCACCGCGACCAGAATGGCCAAGCCGAAATATCGCCATCCACCCATGCCCAACACTGGGCCAAGGGTGATTTCGGCAAACCACAAGACCGCGCCCATGATGAGTGAGGCAAAAACCACGCGCCAAATGCGGCCCTTGAATTGTGAGTCAAATGTCGCGGCCTGTCCGATATCGCGGCTGCCGCGCCACAACAGCCAAACCATGCCCCATCCCGCAAGCGTGGTTCCAAGGGCGGCGGCCATAAACCCAATGAACGGGGCCAGACCAATGGCAACGGCGGCATTGATGAACAGTGAAATAACCGCGTAGCGCAGGGGGGCTTTTGTGTCTTCGCGGGCGAAGAACAGGGGCTGAAAGACCTTTTGCAGGACAAATGCTGGCAGGCCCGCGCCATAGACGATCAGCGCGAGCGCGGTAAAGGCCGTGTCGTCGGCGTTAAAGGCTCCGCGTTCGAACAAGACGGACACAAGAGGCACGGCCAAAACCACAAGTGCGACGGCCGCCGGAATGGTCAGCAGGAGTGCAAATTCACCTGCGCGGGAAAATGCCTCTTGGCCGCCAGCCTCATCTTGGGCGCGGACACGGCGCGCCAATTCAGGAAGCAGAACCACGCCGATTGCGACACCCACAACACCCAACGGCAATTGGTACAAGCGGTCGGCATAGGCCAGCCACGCGACTGCACCTTCAAAATAGCTGGCGACTTGGCGGCCGACGAGCAGGTTGATTTGCATCACGCCGCCCGCCAATGCCGCTGGACCGGCGATGATCGCTAGTCGTTTTAGTTCTGGCGTCATGCGGGGGCGGCGTATCGTAAGTGTGTGGCCCGCTCGGCGCGCGGCCCAGTAGACGAGGCCCAATTGGGCCATGCCGCCTACCGGCACACACCATGCTAGGGCGGTGCCAATAGCCAATGGTGTTGGCGTGGAGAAAACCGCCACGCCCAACATGCCTGCAATAAATACAAGGTTGAGCAAAACAGGTGCCGCCGCCGCTGCCAAAAAGCGGCTGTTGGCGTTCAGTAACCCTGAGACAAGTGCCGCGAGTGAGATCATCAGGATGTAGGGAAACGCGATGCGTCCGTAGATGACCGCAAGAGAAAACCGCTCATCCCCCGCAAAGCCCGATGCCATAACCCAGACCAGTGCCGGCATGAACACCACACCCAAAACGGAGAAGACCGATAGGATGACGAACAACCCCGTGAACGCGTCGCGGGCAAAGTCATCTGCCTCCTCTCCGCCCTCTAGTTTTTTGGCGTACATCGGCACAAAGGCCATGTTGAAAGCGCCTTCGGCGAAAAACCGGCGGAACATGTTGGGCAGGGAAAAGGCGATCAAGAACGCCTCGGCCACGCCGCTTGTGCCCAGAAACCGCGCGATAAAGATATCACGCATGAAGCCCAGCACGCGGCTGGCCATTGTCCAGCCTCCGACAGTCAGGAACCCTTTTAGCATATCTTAGGCGCCCGCCCGTTCCTTGACGCGTGCAATCGCGGCGCGCAGCTTTTTCTCTAGATCGGCTTGTTTGGACTTGGAGTGCAGTTTGAGCCCAAACATGTCCTTTACGTAAAACACATCCACGACCTGCGCGCCGTATGTCGCGATGGTGGCGGTGGCGATATAGATGTTCGCATCCGCAAGAGTGCGGGTCAGATCGTACAGCAGACCGGGGCGGTCACGGGTATCAACCTCAACGATCGTGTAGATCTCTGACCCTTCGTTATCGAAGGTGATCGACGTGGGTACCGCAAAGGGGCGCTCGCGTTTCTTGATCTCACGACCTTGCAGCGCGTCAGAGGTGATGACCTCACCGCGTAGGGTTTTTTCGATCATACCGCGCAGACGCGGTAGGCGGCTCGCCTCGTAGGGGTGACCGTCACCGTCCTGCAGCCAGAACACCGACGTTGCGTAGCCATCCTTTGAGGTAAACGTCCGCGCGTCGATAATGTTGGCCCCAACCAGCGACAACGCACCTGCGAGGCGGGTGAACACGCCGGGGTGGTCTTCGTTGGCAAAGAGAGCACGGGTCGCATCCCGCTCTTCATCGGGTTCCAATTCAACCTTGAATTCGTCGGCGGCGATGTCCTGTAACATATGGGCAAAGCGCACCTGCGCCCCGGTGGGCAGGCCTTGCCAATAGGTGCCGTAGTGGCGACCGATCTCGGCGCGGAGCCGTGTTTCAGTCCATGTGTTGGGCATGGCGTCGCGGAACAACTTGCGGGCCTTGGCCTCACGGGTTTCGCGGTTCACGTCCTCTAGGCCGTTTTCGAGCGCAAGGGCCGTGGCGCGGTGCAGGGCGCGCAACATCTGCGCCTTCCAGTTGTTCCACACATTCGGACCCACGCCGCGAATGTCACACACCGTGAGCACAGTCAGCAGGTCCAACCGCTTACGCGTTTTGACTGCTTTGGCAAAATCACGCACCGTGCGCGGATCGGAAATATCCCGTTTTTGGGACATGTCGGACATCAGCAGGTGATAGCGCACCAGCCATTCCACGGTCTCGACTTCTTCTTTGCGCAGGCCAAAGCGCGGCGCGACTTGGCGGGCGATCTGCGCCCCAAGCACCGAGTGATCTTCGGGCCGCCCCTTGCCGATATCATGCAACAGCATCGCGACATAAAGGACCCGGCGATTAACGCCTTCTTCCAGAATGGATGAGGCCAGGGGCAGGTCATCGCGCAGTTCCTCACGCTCAATCTCTGCGAGGTTCGAGATTACCTGAATCGTATGCTCATCCACGGTGTAGCTGTGATACATATTGAACTGCATCATCGCGACGATGGGTGCGAACTCTGGCAGGAATGCCCCCAGAACGCCTAGCTCATTCATGCGCCGCAGGGACCGTTCGGGATTGCCGTGTTTCAGCATCAGCCCAAGGAATAACTTGTTGGCCTCGGGGGCCTCACGTACCTTTTGATCGATCAGGTGCAAGTTGGCCGAGATCAGCCGCATCGTATCGGGGTGCAGCAAAAAGCCAGTGCGCAGCGCCTCTTCGAACACGCGCAATAGGTTGATTGGGTCCGACAAAAACGCGGCCTCGTCCTCAACATTGATGCGTTCTTGGTGCAGCACGTATGGGGCTTTTAGTTTTTTGGGGCGCTTGCCGCGCAAAAATCCAAAGATGCCCGGCTTTGATTTGGTGTTGTCGGCCTCAAGTGCTGTGAGCACGATGCGGGTCAGCTCACCAACCTTGGTCGCGTGCCGGAAATAGGCCTGCATAAAGTGTTCAACACCGCGCCGCCCGCCTCGGTCAGTATAGCCCAATCGCGCAGCAACCTCGACCTGCATGTCGAACGTCAGGTGATCAGCGGCGCGGTTTGTGACCAGATGCAAGTGACACCGCACTGACCACAAAAACCGCTCTGCGGCTTCGAAGCTTCTGAACTCTTCGGGGCGAAAGACGCCTAAATCCACGAGGTCCGCGGCATCGCGCACGCCGTACCGATACTTTGCGATCCAATAAAGCGTTTGCAGGTCCCGAAGGCCGCCCTTGGCCTCTTTGACATTCGGCTCCAGCATATAGCGCTGTCCACCTTGTTTGCGGTGCCGTTCACTGCGCTCGATGAGTTTGCCCTCAACAAACTCGGGGATCGTCTGAGAAAACAACTCAGCCCAGAGCCGGTCACGCAAATCCGTGGCTAACGCGCCGCGTCCGCAGATAAGCCGCTGTTCCAAAAGTGCTGTGCGGATGGTCAGGTCTTCTCGCCCAAGGCGGAGGCAATCCTTTACTGTGCGGCTGGAATGCCCGACCTTTAGCTTCAAATCCCACAGCATATACAGCATGGATTCAATCACGCTCTCGACCCAAGGGGTCATTTTGTAGGGCGTGAGAAATAGCAGATCGACGTCAGAATGTGGGGCCATTTCGCCGCGCCCATAGCCGCCTACGGCCAGCACGGCGATCTGTTCCCCTTCGGTCGGGTGCGGGTTTGGGTGCAGCACGCGCGTGGCCACATGGAATACGCATTCCACAATGCAATCCGTCAGGAAACTATAGGCATGGGTGACACGGCGGGCGCGGCTTGGGTCGGCCTCAAACCCGGCGGCAATGGCGTCGCGGCCTAGGGTGCGCGCATCGCCCAGTGTCTCAACGGTGGCCTTGCGGATCGCGCTGCTGTCAGGGGCGTTGGCCAATGCAGCTTCAAGCCTATCGAGCATCATTTCGATGTCGAATATCTTACGGCCCTCAACGATCAGGTCGCTGGGGGTAAGTGTGCTTAGGTCCCGCGGTAAACGGCGGGGGGTGGAGGTCCTAGAAACCTGGGGTTCCGAAACGTCTTGGGGCAGGGGAGATCACCTGAACTTGGCCGTCAATGATTTGCGCGATGGCTAAGGCACGTTCATTGGTGCCATCGGCTCGAAGTCGGAATACCCCGTTCACGCCTGCAAAGCCAGAGGGCTGCGTCAATGACGCGGGGCTGATTTCGCCTGCGTCGCGGACCACGGCACCAATCGCCGAAATGCCGTCAAATGCAAGGCCTGCAAGGGGGTGCGGGGCGCGCGCAAATGCGGCTTGGAAGCGGCTGTCAAATTGGGCTGAAAGCCCTTGGTCGGGGAGCGCGAACCATCCACCCTGGAGCCCTGCAAGACTAAGTGCCTCAGATGGAACATCCCAACGGGCAAGGCCCATGAACTGAACCTCACCGGGCTGAATGCCGTTTTCTGGCAGAAGTTGTGCAAAGATTGGCAACGCGCCGGAATACGCAGAGGTGAAGAAAACCGAATTGGCGCCAGCCTCTCGGACGGCGTCACGCACGACGGGTACGGCGTTGAACACGCCTTCCTGCGACAATTCATAAGGGATCGCGGCCACAAGTGTTGCGCCGGATTTGCTTGTTGCTGATTGCACCGCTGCTCTGGCGATGTTGCCTGCTGTATCGTTGGCATGCAGGATCGCTATGCGGTTGCGCCCTCGGGTTGTGGCATAGCTGATCACACGGTCTGCGGTGTTTTCAAATGTGTTTCCAAGGACATAAACATTGCCGCCCGCGACGGATGTGTTGTTCGAGAAACTCAGGACCGAGATGTTGTCATTGGCCACCGCAACGCCGACTGCGGCGGCAACGTCTGCATAAAGCGGCCCAAGGATCACCTTTGCGCCATCATCCACGGCGCGCGTGGCGGCGGCGGCCCCAATGGTCGCGTCACCCGCTGTTTCATACACCCGCAGATCAAGGCGGACCCCCGCTAGGTCGCCAATCGCAAGGCGGGCGGCGTCCTCTAGGGCCTGTGCGACCACACTGTCACCCGCATTTGCGGACCCATAGGGCAGAAGAATGGCAACCGGAACCGCGCGGTCGGGTGAAACCGTGCGTGCGCCTCCGCCGGGAAAGTTGGCCTGACATCCCGCAACGGCCAGCGCACCCAAAACCAACATCGCACACCGCGAAACACGCGAAAAAAGCCACCCGACCATAAGACCCACCCTTTGAATTAATGCGGGAAATCATCGAAATCCCATAGACCTTCTGCCGAAACTAGAGCCTATAGTCAGCCAAGTAAACGATGCGAAGGGAATTGAGCATGACGCGCGCCACATCGCCACTGAGCGCCAGCCTTGCCCCGGGGCTTTACCTTGTTGCCACGCCAATCGGTGCTGCGCGGGACATCACGCTGCGCGGGCTAGATATTTTGGGTGCGGCAGACATGCTTGCGGCCGAAGATACGCGAACGGCACGCAAGCTAATGGAATTGCATGGAATTTCGCGCGATGGCCGTCAGATTGTAGCATATCACGATCACAATGGCCCCACTGCACGCCCTCGGTTGTTGGCGGCATTGCAGGAGGGAAAATCCGTGGCCTATGTCTCAGAGGCCGGCACGCCAATGGTCGCCGATCCGGGCTATCAGTTGGTGCGTGACGCGCATGATGCGAATGTGCCGGTGTTTGCGGCACCCGGTGCGTCGGCGGTTTTGTCGGCGTTGTGCGTCGCTGGGCTGCCCACGGATCGTTTCTATTTTGCAGGGTTTCCGCCCAGTTCGGCCAAAGCCCGCGAGACGTTCCTGAAAGGGCTCAAGACGATTCCGGGGACGCTGGTTTTGTATGAAAGCCCAAAGCGGATTAGTGAATTATTAAAGGCATGTCTGATAGTTTTGGGGGATCGCGAATGCGCTTTGTGTCGCGAACTCACTAAGAAATTTGAAGAAACACGCCGTGGTATGATGTCTGACGTTTTGACCTCTGTGATTGATCACCCTCCCAAGGGCGAAATTGTCCTCGTGATTGGTGAAGGTGCCGATGAGGTAGCCTCTGAAGGGGATATCGAAGCGGCGCTGCGCGAAGCACTACAAACGCTCAAGGTCAAAGAAGCGGCTGCGATGATCGCGGAGGATTTCTCGATTCCACGGCGGGATGCGTATCAGATGGCTTTGAAACTGGGCGATAAATGAGCAGTCTTACCAATTATCTTGCTGGATTGGCCGCGGAACAATCTGTCGCCATTCAATATATTCGCAGTGGTCATACTCTTCTGTCGCATCGCTGGCGCGGCATTGGAGGTGAGATTGACCTCATTTTTGTGAAAGCGGGCACTTGCGTTTTTGTTGAAGTGAAGAAAAGCAAAGCGTTTGCACGCGCTGCAGAAAGTCTAGGCCCCCGGCAGATCCAACGCCTTTTTCATGCCGCGGCTGAATATCTTTCTGGGCAGCCAAAGGGTGATCTTACGCCGTCGCGGTTTGATGTGGCTCTTGTGGATCAGTCCGGCCAGATCGAGGTTATAGAAAACGCATTGTGCGCTTAGACGTGCGTACTTGTGCGTTGCGCGGCCCGTCTGACTGCGCCATCTAGATAGAGATGGTTAAGTGGAGACGGACATGACGCTGCGTGTAGCATTCCAGATGGACCCTATAATGGGTGTCGATATCAGTGCAGATTCAAGCTTTCGATTGGCGCTAGAGGCGCAGTCGCGTGGGCATGAGCTGTTCTATTATCCACCAACTGCGTTGGCCTATGACACGGGTCGCATCCTTGCGCGTGGCCATGCGATGGAAGTCCGCAATGTGCTGGGTGATCACGTCACTTTGCAGCCGGAAACTGAACTCGACCTTGCATCCATGGATGTGGTTTGGCTGCGCCAAGACCCGCCGTTCGACATGGGTTACATCACGACGACGCATGTGTTGGACCGTCTCAAGGGCGAGGCGTTGGTTGTTAATGATCCGACGTGGGTTCGCAACTGGCCGGAAAAGCTGATGGTTCTGGATTTCCCGGACCTCACGCCGCCGACGATGGTGACGCGTGATTTGGAGACGTTGAAAGCTTTCCGCGCGCGGCATGGTGACGTCATTCTCAAGCCGCTTTATGGAAATGGCGGTGCGGGCGTGTTTCGCCTGACGCCGGAAGATCGCAACCTCAATTCGCTGCACGAATTGTTTTCGTCCGTGAACAATGAACCGCTAATCATGCAGAAATTCCTGCCTGCCGTGAGCGCAGGTGATAAGCGGATCATCCTTGTGGACGGAGAGCCGATTGGCGCGATAAACCGTGTCCCGGCAGAGGGCGAGACACGATCGAACATGCACGTTGGGGGGCGCCCCGAGCCAGTTGGTATGACGGATCGCGATCTTGAGATTTGCGCCGCAATTGGGCCGAAACTGCGTGAAGCGGGGCAGATTTTTGTCGGGATCGACGTGATCGGTGACTACCTGACTGAGATTAATGTCACCTCTCCCACTGGTCTGCGGGAGCTTGAAGCATTTGATGGGGTCAATGGAGCAGGGCTCATCTGGGATGCGATTGAGCGGAAGTTGACGCGCTAAACCTTAGGAGCGGCGACCAATCGGTATGACAGCGCCTCCCCGATGTGTGGCGTGTCTATATCAATATCCCCTGCCAGGTCAGCGATGGTACGCGAAACCCGCAACACCCGGTGGTACCCTCGCGCGCTGAGCGAAAACCGGTCCGTTGCGAGGTCGAGCATCGCTTGGCCGGCCTGTGTTGGGCGGCAGACATCCATCAATACTTCACCTTCGCAGTCAGAATTTGTGTGGGTGCCTTCGATGCTTGAGTAACGCTCGGTTTGGATCGCGCGGGCTGCGGCCACCCGTTCTGCCACCTGAGCGGAGCTATCGCAGGTCGGTTCACGTTTCAACTCATCGGCGGGGACTTGTAGCATTTCGATCCGCAGGTCGAAGCGGTCTAGCAGCGGCCCTGAGATTTTTTCGATGTAGTCCGCGCCACAGATAGGGGCCCGGCCACATGCAAGATTGGCGTCATAAAAGTGCCCGCACCGGCATGGGTTTGCCGCAGCGATGAGTAGAAAGCGGCAGGGGTAGCGGACATGTGCATTCGCGCGTGAGACAACGACCTCACCATTTTCAAGGGGTTGGCGCAGGGACTCGAGCGTTTGGCGCTGATACTCCGGAAACTCGTCCATGAACAAAACACCATTATGCGCGAGCGAAATTTCGCCCGGTCCGGCCCCTTTGCCACCGCCAACGAGTGCGGGCATTGATGCCGTGTGATGTGGGTCGCGAAAGGGGCGTGTTCGGGCAATACCTCCTTCGCCAAGCAGGCCGGCGATCGAGTGGACCATCGAGGTTTCCAGTGCCTCAGCCGGTGTGAGGTCTGGTAAAATGGAAGGCAGCCGTGCCGCGATCATGGACTTTCCACACCCGGGGCTGCCGACCATGAGCAGATGATGCCGCCCAGCAGCGGCAATTTCGAGCGCACGTTTCGCGCGGGCTTGCCCCCTAATGTCGCGTAAATCGCGATCATGTTGAATTGGTGCAAGGTGGGTTGGATGTGCCTGTGCGAGAGGTTTGGCACCGGTGAAATGCGCGAGCAGTGCCGCCAAGCTGGACACGCCAAACACACGCGTGGCCCCGACCCAAGCGGCTTCTGTGCTGCATTCTTCGGGGCAAAACAGTTCGGTTTCAAGGGTGCCGGCAGTGACAGCGGCAGGTAGCGCGCCCTTGATCGGGATCAGCTTGCCGGAAAGAGATAGCTCTCCCAATGACATTATGCCCGCGACTTTATCCTGCGGGAGCATGTCAATCGCCGCAAGAATCGCGGCGGCGATCGGTAGATCAAAATGCGCACCAGATTTTGGCAGGTCGGCTGGGGATAGGTTTATCGTGATCCGCTTTGACGGCATTGCCACGTTCAAATGCGCGAGCGCGGCGCGCACTCGGTCTTTTGCCTCACTGATGGCTTTGCTGGGAAGCCCGACGATTGAGAATGACGGCAGTCCAGGCGCGAGCGCGCACTCTACCTTAACTGGCCGAGCGACCAATCCGTCAAACGCGACGGTGTATGTACTTGCGAGCATTGCGCCCCCTCGATGGCATCTTGGGACAGGATTAGCGGCAAGGTGTTTACGATTGGTAAAGCTTCATGAATGTTGGCCATGCTTCTGGGTCGGCGCAGGTTTTGTCTCGGCAAGCCTTATTGCAGAAGCCAAAGACCCGCCCATCAAGTTTAAGGAAATGAGTGACCGGGTCGCCTGAGTATGGGCATTTGTCATTCTCTGAGGGACCTGCAGCAACCGGTTGAGCAACTAGTGCTTTTGGCCCAGTCCATGGTCCCTGTGGGAGGTCTTTGTCGTATTCGCTAAGCGTCCGATCACGTGCCTCACCCATGGCGCGCCAGCGGCGGAAGGCAGGGTCATGCAAGTGCGCACTCACATACGCTTGGGTTGCTTGGTCAACCAGCAATCCGTATCCCGCGATGCGGGCGGCGATCGGTGCGTAAAAGGCATCGACTGCGCCATAGTCACCAAATAACCAAGGCCCCCTCCCACTCAGGCTGCGAGCATGATCCCACAACATGCTGATGCGATTGATATCACGCAAAACGGCTTCTGATGGTGAAAACCCCTGCCACGCATGCCGCAGGTTCATGGGGCAGTCACTGCGTAATACCATGAAACCACTGTGCATTTCGGCAATAAGCGACCGCGCCGCGCTTCGGGCCTTTGGATTATGCGGGAGTAGGGGCAGATCGGGGTGGGCCTCAATGATCCCTTCAAAGATCGCAAGGGAATCGGTCCAAACGGCCCCAGAAGGCGCGCGCACCGCAGGGACAGTTGCAGCGGGAAACCAAGGCTTCAGGTCCTCCGCAAATCCCGGTTGATAGAACTCAGTGGTATGAATGTTCACGGGGATGTCAAAGCGTTCAAACAACAGCCAAGCGCGTAGGCTCCAGCTTGAATATGATTTGTCGCCGATCAAAAGGTCATATGTCATGACCTGAGCATAGCCCTGTTAAATGCAGGCATGCCAATGATGTTTTTGCGGCGTCCTCATCACGGATGGTGATTGGCGAAATCACCCTCAAACCCGCTCCCGTTCCACGTGATCCTTGTGATTGATAGCGGCTCAATCACTTGTCCGAGGGCAGTATAGGGTGTGATCTGTAGCGCGCGCGCCCACTGCGTGAGGATCACCCCCATATGGGCAACAATGATGATGTCGGAATAGGCGCCCGTTAACATATCGCAGCCCGCATTTACTCTTTCGGTGACGTCATTCCAGCTCTCGCCACCGGGTGCTTTTTGCGCACCGGGCGCGTCAAAAAAGGAACGGCACTCGGGGCTGTCGATTGCGTCAAACGTTTGGTTTTCCCACTCTCCGTAATGGAATTCGCGAAAGCGTTTTTCATGCGGAAGCCGGGATCGCGTGCCCTGTATGGCGTCTGCTGTGGTCCGCGTACGGAGCAAATCGCTGCTAACGATTGGCGCATCAGGCAATGCGGCGCTGACGCGGGCGATCTGGTCTGTGTTTGACAGATCGGCTGGTAAATCGGTCCAGCCTACCATCGTTTTTGCATGGGTTGGGCCATGACGAACCCACCAAAAACGGGTCATTGCGGCACCTCTGGCAGTGTCCCTTTGAGGGCAAAGGGCAGCCCAGACATCACTGCAATCACGCTGTCGGCTTGCCGAGCGGCTGCTTGGTTGAACCGTCCTTGGATATTGCGAAACGCGCGGCCCATGGAGGTGTCTGGCACAATCCCTTGTCCCACCTCATTGGTGACGATGACAAAGGGCGCGGGCGATTGGCTCAAGGCTTTTAACACCCGTGGCACTTCTTTAGCAGTGTCGCCGTCGGCCATCATAATGGCGGTTAACCACATTGTGGCGCAGTCGATTAGGACGGCCTCCCCGGGGGACACTGTGTTGATCGCGGCCGTCAAATCGGTTCCAGTTTCGACCGTGTCCCAGCCGTCGTCGGCACGACTTGTACGGTGCGCGCGGACCTTTTCCGCCATTTCGTCATCCCAAATCTGTGACGTTGCGAAATATTTTTTCGGTAGGCCGGAAGAGGCTATAAGGCGCTCTGCATAATGGCTTTTTCCAGATGCAGCCCCACCGGTCACTAGGGTGAGCTTTGGTAAAATCAACATTAATTATGACCCCCGGTGATCCAACATCTGTCGCCCCCCGTATCACTTGTAAAACCAAACCAACAGTCTTCAGGGGGCAATCATGGCCTTGGATTTCAACAGCGATACAACATTATCCCGTCGTGCGATGAAGGCAGAGTTGCTGGACGCCGAAACGGAATTGCAACTCGCCTATGCGTGGCGCGACCAGCGAGACGAGGCGGCCTTGCACAGACTGATCACAGCATACATGCGGCTGGCGATCTCAATGGCATCGAAATTTCGCCGTTATGGCGCACCCATGAACGACCTCATTCAAGAGGCCGGTTTGGGCCTCATGAAAGCCGCTGATAAGTTTGACCCCGACCGTGGAGTACGCTTTTCGACGTATGCCGTTTGGTGGATCAAAGCGTCGATCCAAGATTACGTGATGCGGAATTGGTCGATGGTGCGGACTGGTTCGACATCCTCGCAAAAGTCGCTCTTTTTCAACATGCGCCGCGTGCAAGCTCGGCTCGAGCGTGAAGCACAAGCTGCAGGTGAAAACCTAGATCGGCACCAATTGCGCCAGATGATCGCGACAGAAGTGGGCGTGCCATTGCACGATGTTGAGATGATGGAAGGTCGCCTGTCCGGCTCAGATTTCTCTTTGAATGCAACCCAATCATCTGAGGATGAGGGGCGCGAATGGATTGATGCGCTTGAGGATGATGGTGCGCAGGCTGCCGAAACCGTAGAGCATCGCCATGACACGGACACGCTGCGCGAATGGCTGTTGTGTGCCCTAAACGCCCTTAATGAACGTGAACGGTTTATCGTCCGAGAGCGAAAGCTGCGCGACGCACCTCGGACGCTCGAAAGTCTTGGCCAAGAGCTGAAACTCAGCAAGGAGCGTGTGCGCCAATTGGAGGCCGCTGCCTTTACCAAAATGCGCAAAAGCCTCGAAGGCCAGTCCAAAGAGGTTCGAGCCTTTTTCGTATGATTAATAGCAATCAGCTGCTTGCTGGGGTCGCGTTGGCATTTGCAAGCGCGACCCTATCTACGTCTGCCGTCGCCCAAGAGGATTGGATCGCGCGTCTGGCAGGTGCTGATGTCGTTCTTTTAGGCGAAATTCACGACAACCCTGAACATCACTTGCGGCAGGCAGAGGCGATTGCGTCCCTGTCCCCGGCGGCTGTTGTTTTCGAAATGTTGACGCCAGATCAGGCCAAGGCACTGGCGGGGGGCGTGCCAAAGCAGGCAGAGAACGTGGCCGAGTTGTTGGAATGGGACGATTCTGGCTGGCCGGACTACACGATGTATCACCCGGTATTCCTTGCGGCGGATGGTGCCGCAATTTATGGCGCTGCCCTGCCTCGTGCCCAAGTTCGTGCCGCAGTTTCTGGCGATATAGCGGCCCTTTTCGGTGAGGGCGCCGATATCTTCGGATTGGATCGGCCGTTAGAGCAATCTGAACAAGAGGCACGCGAAGCGATGCAAATGTCGGCGCATTGTGATGCGTTACCAGCAAACATGTTGCCCGGCATTGTCGCGGCACAGCGCTTGCGTGATGCACATTTTTCACGTGTGACGCTTATAGCATTGGCTGAAACGGGCGGCCCCGTAGTCGTCATTACGGGGAATGGCCACGCGCGCAAAGACTGGGGGATGCCGGTCTACCTTGCGGCCGCGGCGCCCGAGGTAACAGTGCGGGCGCTTGGCCAATTTGAGGATGACCCTGCGCTGGACGCGCCATTCGACATCACACTCGTTTCAAGCGCGGCAGAGCGTCCCGATCCGTGTCTGGCCTTTCGCTGATCTTGCCCCTCTGCGCGGCGCACCGTAACGTCCAGCCAACCTAACTGCCGTGGAACGCCAGCCATCATGCTTCAAAACAAGAAAATCCTCCTTATCATTGGTGGCGGCATTGCAGCGTTCAAGTCGTTAGATTTGATCCGCCGTGCCCGTGAGCAGGGGGCTAAGGTTATCCCGGTTCTAACCCGCGCGGGGGAAGAGTTTGTAACGCCCTTGTCCGTGTCCGCATTGGCGGCGAACAAAGTGTACCGCGACCTGTTCGACCTCACGGATGAAGCTGAGATGGGGCATATCGAGTTGAGCCGCGCCGCCGACTTGGTCGTGGTTGCACCCGCTACGGCAGATCTGATGGCTAAGATGGCTCAGGGTTTGGCGAATGATCTGGCATCCACGCTTTTGCTCGCGACGGATAAGCCCGTGCTGATTGCGCCAGCGATGAATGTGAAAATGTGGGAACATCCCGCCACGCAGCGCAATGTTGCGACGTTGACGGGCGATGGGATCAGCTTTGTGGGGCCGGACCATGGTACTATGGCTTGTGGCGAGTTTGGCCCGGGTCGGATGGCCGAAGTCCCTGAGATCATAGCCGCTATTCAAAGGTCCTTCACTGCGGGGCCGCTGGCTGGGCGCAGAGTGCTCGTGACCTCCGGTTCGACCCATGAACCCATTGATCCAGTTCGTTATATCGCCAACCGGTCATCTGGAGCACAGGGTGCAGCGATTGCAGGCGCGCTGCAGGATTTGGGGGCCGAGGTTGTCTTTGTGACAGGTCCGGCCACCGTGCCGCCACCGCACGGGGTACAGGTTGTGCAGGTTGAAACGGCAGATCAAATGCTTCACGCGGTCGAGGCTGCGCCTGCTGTTGATGCCGCCGTCTTTGCCGCAGCTGTTGCAGACTGGCGTGTCGACAACAGTTCAGCCCACAAGATGAAGAAAGACGGGAGCGGCAAGGCGCCGGCCTTAGCGTTTTCGGAAAATCCAGACATTTTGAAAACAGTGTCCGGATGGGGTGACAAACGGCCCAAACTGGTCATTGGTTTCGCTGCTGAGACGGATGATGTTCTTGCAAACGCAACTGCGAAGCGGGTCCGTAAGGGCTGCGACTGGATCGTGGCCAATGATGTTTCTCCAGAAACCGGGATTATGGGTGGCACTGAAAATGCGGTCACCTTAGTGACCGAAGCTGGAACGGAGGCATGGCCCCGCATGAGCAAATCAGAGACGGCGCACAAGTTGGCGGACCGTATTGCAAAGGCCTTGGCATGAACGTTCGGATCGCGGTGATGCGCGCGGACTGGGCGGATCCGTCTGTTGATTTGCCGGACTATGCCACGTCAGGTGCGGCAGGTGCGGACGTGCGCGCGAACTTACCGGCTGAGCGTCGTGAACAGGGGCAAATTTTGGCGCCCATGAGCCGCGCTATCGTGCCGACAGGTCTGCGCATTGCGATCCCTGAAGGGTATGAGTTGCAACTACGCCCACGCTCTGGCCTAGCCTTCAAGCAGGGACTGACGCTGATCAACACGCCTGGCACAATCGACAGCGATTATCGCGGCGACGTGGGTGTTTTGATGATTAATCTTGGGGATGAGGCTGTTTCCATCGCGCATGGTGATCGGATCGCCCAGGCGGTGATTGCTCCCGTGCATCGTGCTGAGTTCGTTCAAGTTGACGGCTTAGATGATAGCGCGCGTGGCGTGGGTGGTTTTGGCTCAACGGGGATCCGCTGATATGATTTTGGTTTTTGGTGTTGCGGCTCTGATATGGAGCATTGGGCACATTCTGCGGCTGCCAATGCAGGCGCGTTGGCTGATGCTCGGGCTTTTGTATATCGCCGTTCTTGGCCTGCAATTGGCGATGCCTGCCGGCGCTCCCTTGCGTGAGGCCACGGGTGGCAGTGCATCGATGTGGTTGATCTTTGGCGGGCTTGTCGGTGTGATCTGGCTTTACCGCGGCGCGCTTGGCAAACTGCGGGCCCGTGCTGATCAGACCCAAAAAAGTATCGCACAAGAGCAAGCTCCCTCTCAATCGGCGGGCATGTCCGAGGTCGAGTTGGAGCGTTACGCCCGCCACATTGTTATGCGCGAAGTGGGCGGCCCGGGTCAGATGCGTCTGCGCGGTGCCAAAGTTCTGGTGGTTGGGGCCGGTGGTCTGGGCGCGCCTGCGCTTATGTATCTAGCCGGTGCTGGCGTGGGCACGATAGGTGTGATCGATGATGACATCGTCTCGCTTTCGAACCTTCAGCGGCAGATTATTCATACCGATGACCGCTCTGATATGCCCAAGGTGTTCTCAGCCGAGACGGCGATGAAGGCCCTCAACCCGCATGTTAATGTGCGTCCCTATCAGCGTCGGCTGACTGCCGACATCGCCGAAGACTTGTTCGCCGAATATGATTTGGTCCTTGATGGATCGGACAGTTTTACGACGCGGCAAATGGTGAATGCAGCGGCGGTGGCCACGGGCACGCCACTGGTTGCTGGGGCAATTTCACAGTGGGAGGGGCAAGTGACCGTCTATGACCCCGCCGGTGGCGCCCCATGTCTTGCGTGCATCTTTCCGCAACCGCCTGCCGCGGGGCAGGCTCCATCCTGTGCCGAGGCCGGGGTGATTGGGGCATTGCCGGGGGTTGTCGGGTCAATGATGGCCCTAGAGGCGATCAAGGAGATCACGGGTGCCGGTGAAACGCTACGTGGTAAGATGCTGATTTATGACGGTCTTTATGCCGAAACACGCAGTATAAGCATTAAGCGCCGCGCAGATTGCGCGTGCTGCGGCAACATCTGAACGATCACATCTGCGACATCCTGTCATTCCCTCTATGCTTGGGGTGAATTTGACCTATCTGCTATTTCTGAAATTTCTGAAATTAATGTGTGATGGGAAAATAGATGAAAATGGCGCCCCTTCTTCAAGAGTTCGTTCTCCATTTCGGTGAGATGGGCAGTCGTTGGGGTATCAACCGTACCGTTGGCCAAATCTACGCAGTGTTGTTTCTATCGAAGACGCCCTTGAACGCTGAGGAAATCACGACTGCACTGGGCATCAGCCGCTCGAATACCTCCATGGGTTTGAAGGAATTACAGGCATGGAATCTTGTGCGATTGCGCCACCTGCCCGACGATCGAAGGGATTATTTCACTACCCCCGACGATTTATGGGAGATTGTCCGCACCCTTGTCGCGGAACGAAAAAAACGCGAAATCGATCCGACGCTGACCAAGCTGCGTGAGCTGGAAATGCAGGGCGCGCAGGGCGATCCCTATGCGGAGGCCCGCATCGCCGAGCTGCGTGAGCTGATCGAGATGATGTCCACCTTCTACGAAGACATGAATCGGCTTGAGACTGAACGCTTGGTCCAACTGATGACGCTTGGCGCCAAGTTGGGCGGCTTGGTCGAAAAAACCAGCCGTCTAAACCCCTTTACCCGCACCAAAGGCTAGACACATGATGGATACTCTCCTCCTGTCGCGCATCCAATTCGGCGCGAATATTTCGTTTCACATCCTTTTCCCCACGATCACTATCGCAATGGGCTGGATGCTATTGTTTTTCAAACTGCGGTTCCAATGGACCGGTGATGAAAAGTGGATGGAAGCTTATCGGTTCTGGGTGAAAATCTTTGCCCTCAGCTTTGCCATGGGGGTCGTGTCGGGCATCACAATGTCGTTCCAATTCGGGACAAACTGGCCCGGATTTATGGAAAAAGTCGGCAATATCGCGGGGCCGCTCCTCGCGTATGAGATCATGACAGCGTTCTTCTTGGAGGCGGTTTTTATCGGCATCATGCTCTTCGGGGCGTCCCGCGTGCCGGTTTGGCTGCATACGACTGCAACCTTCCTTGTGGCCTTTGGGACGACAGTCTCTACGTTCTGGATTATCGTGTTGAACTCTTGGATGCATACGCCCCAAGGATTTGAAATGATTGACGGCGTAGCCCATGCAACCGATTGGTGGGCAATCATTTTCAACCCCTCTATGCCCTACCGGTTCGTGCACATGTTACTCGCATCGGGGCTAACCGTGTCTTTCTTGATCGCGGGCATCAGCGCGTTCCGCTGCCTTTTGGGTGATCGGTCGCGCAGCGTCGCTGCGACGCTGCGTACGGGGCTGGTCTTTGGTGCGCTGCTTATTCCGGTCCAAATCTTGGCGGGGGATTTTCACGGGCTGAACACGCTGGAACATCAGCCTGCTAAGGTTGCCGCGATGGAAGGGAACTGGGACACGCGATCCAACGTGCCGCTGGTTGTGTTTGGCCTTCCAAATGAGGACACGCGCACCAATGATTTCGCGATTGAGATCCCAAATCTTGCGTCGATCATCCTGACCCATAAGGCCGATGGTGTCGTACCCGGTCTGAACGATTTCGTGGCGGAGGACGGCACGATTTTGCACCCCCCAGTGAGCAAAGTGTTTTGGTCGTTCCGCGTCATGGTCGGCACAGGTATGGCGATGATGCTGCTGAGCTGGGGAACACTGGCCCTAATGGCGCGTCGTGATGATCTGGGCCGACGATTTCAGGTTGGCTGCATTCCAACGCCGATCCTGCTGTTTATGGTGCCTTTTGCTTTCTCGGGGTGGGTGGCAACGCTGGCGGGCTGGTACACGACTGAAATTGGCCGTCAACCATGGCTGGTCCAAGGTGTGATGAGCACGGCCGAAGCGGTGGCTGACGTACCTGCGCCGATGGTTCTAGGCACGTTAATCGCCTATCTTGCGATCTATGCGGCATTGTTAACCGCTTATATCAGCGTCATTTTCTATCTCGCGACCAAGGCCACGAAGGGCGATAGCATCCGTATGGCGGTGCGTGGCTCTGGCGAGGCGCAGGTCAAAATTTTGACCCCGGCGGAGTAACCCAACATGTCCATTTTTGATGATCCGTCCGTTTGGTTGCCGCTCGTTTTTGCAGGACTAATGGGGCTTTCGATCCTGATTTATGTGGTGCTGGATGGCTTCGATCTGGGCGTTGGTATTTTGTTTCCCCTTGCAGAGGACGCAGAAAAAGACCGCATGATCGCGTCTATTGGCCCGTTTTGGGATGCAAATGAGACATGGCTCGTTCTGGCTGTCGGGCTTTTGCTTGTGGCTTTTCCATCGGCGCACGGAGCGATCCTGACAGCGCTATATTTGCCAGTTTTCGTCATGCTAGTGGGGTTAATCCTGCGCGGCGTCGCCTTTGAGTTTCGGGCCAAGGCACGGGCCAAGCGAAAGGACATGTGGAACCGCTTTTTCTGGATCGGCTCGACCATGACCTCGCTGGCGCAAGGCTACATGCTGGGCATCTATATCATGGGGTTGCAGCAAACGTGGTTAACCGTGGCATTCGCCCTCGTAACGGCGGTGTTCCTGACGGTCGGCTACAGTTTCATAGGAGCGGCTTGGTTGATCCTAAAAACCGAGGGTGCGTTGCAGCGCAAAGCAGTCGCTTGGGCCAAGGGTGGCGTCTGGGGGCTCGTGCTTGGGTTTGGTGCGATCTCGCTGGCATCACCGGCGGTATCGCCTCGGATTTTCGATAAGTGGTTCAGCTTTCCAGAGGCATTCTATCTTGCACTGTTGCCGCTGATGTCAGCGGCATTGGTGGGGGTGTTGTGGTTCTCGTTGCGTCGTTTGCCGGCTGACAATGACCATTGGTCGTGGGTGCCGTTTGTGACCTCCTGTGCCTTGTTCGTGCTGGCTTTTATCGGCTTGGCTTACAGTTTTTATCCCTACGTGGTGCCCGAACAGATCACGATCTATGAGGCGGCGTCTGCGCCAGAATCTCTGATGATCATCCTTATCGGGGCTTGCGTCGTGGTGCCCACGATCCTTGCCTACACGGTGATGGCTTATGTGATTTTTCGCGGCAAAGCGACTGAACTGCGATATGATTGAGTCCGCGCAATAATGCACATGGGGTATATAATGTGAATAGTTGCGTTTGATTTCAAACATGCCAAATGGAGTGAAAGCAAACCAACTCACTAAAGGCATCCCCATGACCCAGACTGTTCTGCATATCGATAGCTCTATCCGCGCCGAAGGTTCCGTTAGCCGCGCGTTGTCGCAAAAAATCACCTCTCGCTTTGAGGGCGCGACCATCTTGCGTCGTGATTTGGCCGATGGTGTGCCGCTGATCGATGGGGCATGGATTGGCGCGAACTTTACTCCAGCAGCCGACCGCACCGATGAGCAAAAGGCCGTTCTGGCCACGTCAGACGCGATGGTCGCAGAGCTTCAGGCCGCTGATGTGATTGTCATCGGGACGCCGATTTACAATTTTTCCGTAACCGCCGCGATGAAGGCTTGGATCGACCTGGTCGCCCGTGCCGGCGTGACGTTCGAGTACTCTGAAACTGGCCCCAAAGGTCTGTTGACTGGCAAACGTGCCATCATCGCAATCGCATCGGGTGGCACACCCGTCGATAGTGAGATCGACTTCGCTGGTCGCTATATCCGCCATATCATGGGCTTCATCGGGATCACCGATGTAGAGTTCGTGAAAGCTGATAGTCTCGGCAATGGCGGGGACGAAAAGATCGTGCAAGCCAACGCTCAGGTCGAGAAAATCGCAGCCTAAAAATCAGCCGTGACGTCCGGCAGGTTCAGCGCGTGGACAAGATCCCGCACTTCCTGCCGGGCGGCAATATTGGACATGTTCATATTGGCGATACCAATATCGCGCAGGTCCAAAAGGGTCATGCCGCGGGGAAACAGCTCACGGAAAATGACCCGCTCGGTAAAGCCGGGGGCAACGCGAAAGCCGATACGCTTGGAAAGTTGATCCAGCGCCTCGCCCACTTTGCGTTTGTTGTGCATCTGCTGGGCGCCGAGACGGTTCCGCAACACCAGCCAATCAATTGGCTTTAGCCCAGCTTTGGCGCGCAGTTGCCGCGCATGCCAGACCATTTCGGAATAGACCGAAGGCCCTTCAATCTTGTTGGTATCTGGGTCGACTTTGGCCAATAGGTCAAAATCCACAAAACTATCGTTCAGGGGGGTGACCAGCGTATCCGCCAGCGAGTGGGCGACTTGGCTCAGCCGTGTGTGCGAGCCGGGACAATCGATCACAATAAAATCGCTGTCTTTTTCCAGTTCAGCCACTGCAAGTGACAGAGACTTGTCGAACGGGTTCTCATTCTCATTTAACGTCGCGCGATCTACCTTGGGCAGTTCGATAAAGCGGGGCGTGGGCAGGGTGACGCCGTTTTTCTCACCATAAGACAGGCGATTTTCCATGTACCTGGTGAAACTCTTTTGGCGCAAATCCAGATCAAGCGCGCCAACGCGTTTGCCCATCCGCGCAAGAGCCGTAGCCATATGCATGCAGGAGGTGGACTTACCCGAGCCGCCTTTTTCGTTACCGAATACGATGATGTGTGCCATGCGGGCGTTTCCCCAAGATATGCTTATCAGCCACTATAGGTAGGAAGTGCAGGCGGGGGAAGCGGCTGCGCAGTCAGAATACGTCGCTTTTTGTCGGCTTTGGGCTGGGAATGCCGAAAAGACGCTGCCAGCATAGGATTATCGCACGTCTCCGGAGGGTAACGTCATGGCCAACGCCTTCACTGAGTTTCTGCATGAGACCAAGCTGAGTGACATTCCACCCCAAATGCAGGCGCTTGGGCGGCAGTGGCTGTTGGACCTGTTGGGGGTTGCCACGGCAGGTACCCAAACCGAATTGTCTCGGGTAATCCATGGTCATGCCTCGGCGCATTTCGGGTCGGGGGCTAGGTCGGCGAGGATGCTGTTTGATGGTCGCGCCGCGAGCCCGCCCGGGGTGGCCTTGGCAGGGGGCTGCACGATTGATGCAGTGGACGCCCATGATGGGCACAAGCTGACCAAAGGCCATACCGGGTGCGGGGTTTTGCCCGCCCTAGCGGCCCTCTGCCAGGCAGAAGGGATGGACGATGACCAAGAGTTCCTTGCGGCCTTCATTCTAGGGTATGAACTGGCGACCCGCGCAGGCATCGCGCTGCACCGGACGACTTGCGATTATCATACCTCGGGGGCATGGGTTGCATTGGGCGCGGCGGGGCTGGGCGCGCGTGTGATGGGACTGACGGGGGATCAGACACGCCACGCCATCGGGATTGCCGAATACCATGGGCCGCGCAGTCAGATGATGCGGGTGATTGATCATCCGACCATGCTCAAGGATGGGTCAGGTTGGGGCGCTATGTCCGGGGTTTCGGCGGCCTATTTGGCGGCTGACGGGTTTACTGGCGCACCTGCCATCACAGTAGAAGGCGCGGATGTGCGTGATCTGTGGGAGAGCTTGGGTCAACGCTGGTGCATCGCGGAGCAGTATTTCAAACATTTTCCTGTATGTCGTTGGGCGCAGCCGCCAGTGCAGGCAGTTTTGGATTTGCGCCGGGCGCATGGGCTTCAATCTGAGGCGGTGGATCACATCCAGATTGAGACGTTCCATCATTCAAAGCGGCTGGCGACGCGGGAGCCCAAAACCACCGAGGAGGCGCAGTATTCAACGGCCTTTCCTACCGCCGTTGCACTTGTGCGGGGCCGGGTGGACCCAGCAGATGTGGCCGATGCTGCACTAAATGATCCGGAAATCACGCGGATCGCGCAATGCATGCTGATCAACGAAGACGCGGGCTTTACCGCAGCCTTCCCTGAACGCCGGATCGCGCGGGTGACGGTCGTGTTAAAGGATGGCCAACGCTTGACCTCAGCGGACACAGAGGCTCCGGGAGATCCGGAACACCCCGTTAGTAATGTAGATGTGATGGCGAAATTCCACGCCTATGCCACACCTGTCCTAGGTGCAGACCGAGCCCGCGCAATCGAAGCGGCGGTGGACGGTTTGGGCAAAGGTGGTGGGCTAAGCGCCTTGCGGGCCGCAATCCTGCCCGCACCCTAGGCTCCAACGCAAAACGCCGCCCCAAAAAGGAGCGGCGTTTCGTTAATCCGAAGATCAGGCGTCTTAGAAGCCCAGACCTGCGTACTTGTTTTTGAACTTGGACACGCGGCCACCGGTGTCCATCAGGCGCGAGTTGCCGCCTGTCCATGCAGGGTGCACGGAGGGGTCGATGTCGAGCGACAGTTGATCGCCTTCTGCGCCCCAAGTGGATTTCATTTCGACCACGGTGCCATCCGTCATTTTGACGTTGATCGTGTGATAATCGGGGTGGATCTCTTTTTTCATGACAAAAGCTCCTTACGCGTCTGCGGATGCGCTTTTGGGCGCTTTGTAGTTGGTCACTTCGGCGATCCGTGCGGACTTACCGCGACGCGAACGCAAGTAGTACAGCTTGGCGCGACGGACGCGGCCACGACGTACAACAGTGATGCTTTCGATGTTTGTCGAGTGCAGGGGGAACACACGTTCCACGCCTTCACCGAAGGAAATCTTGCGCACGGTAAACGAACCAGCGATGCCGGAGCCGTTCTTGCGGGCGATGCAGACGCCTTCATAGTTCTGCACACGGGTACGTGTGCCTTCGGTCACTTTAAAACCGACGCGGATGGTGTCACCGGCTTTGAAATCCGGAATGTCGTTGCCGAGCGCAGCGATTTGCTCCGCTTCGATTTGTGCGATCACGTTCATGATACGCTCCTATGCTGATCCCCGTTTTTCGGGAAATATTGGCGCGTCCTCAGAGCTCTTGGTCTTCGCCCGGGTCCCTATCGTGATCTTCACAATAAGCCCGCCAGAGGTCAGGTCGTCGTTGCTTCGTCAGCCTTTCGGCCATGTCCGTCCGCCAGTCAGAAATGCGGGCGTGGTGCCCCGAGAGAAGAACCTCAGGTATGTCACGCCCCTGCCAAGTAGCCGGTTTCGTATATTGGGGGTGTTCGAGCAGCCCGTGCGAGAACGATTCGTCCTCGGTGGAAGCCTGATTCCCAAGTACGCGGGGTATAAGACGGACAGTCGCATCGATCAAGGCCTGTGCCGCGATCTCACCTCCGGTCATGACGAAATCACCCAAAGACACTTCTTGGATGCCGTAATGCTCCAGAACGCGTTCATCCACGCCCTCAAAGCGGCCGCACAATAGTGTGACACCGGGGCCTTCAGACAGGCGCTGCATCATGGCCTGATCCATAGGTTTGCCACGGGGGCTAAGATAGATGATCGGAGCGTCCCAACCGCGTTGAGCATGTTCAATCGCAGGGCCGACGACATCGGGGCGCAGCACAAGCCCCGCGCCGCCACCCGCAGGCGTGTCATCTACGTTGCGGTGTTTCGTCAGCCCAAAGGTGCGCAGATCAATCGTTTCAAGCGCCCATAGACCTTTTTGCAGGGCCGTGCCGGTTAGGCTTTCACCCAAAACGCCAGGGAATGCGCTGGGAAAAAGGGTGATGATCTTGGCCGTCCAAGCGCCCTTTAGGCGTGGGGTATCCGTCACAAGCGCGCGGGGCTTGAGGCTTGCCGAGATCGATAGCCGCCCGTGGGATTTAGTGGGCCGGGGGCGGGCGAGGTCTGGCTTGTCAGTGTCACTCATGGCGGGTCTCAATATGGTTGGGCGTTAGACGCGCTATGGGTTAGAAGCTTAGGATTTGGGCGCGTCGTCGTCTTCGTCGCTGTCGTCAAACAGCCCGGCAGGTGGATCAATCACCACCCGGCGCGCGGCCAGATCAACGGTGGGTACGACGGCTTGGGTGAACGGCACCAGTATAGTGCCCGGGCCTTTGATCGGACGGAGCTCTAGGATGTCACCCGCGCCGTGGTCGTGCACCGCGTGGATGCGGCCCAGCGTTTCGCCGCCTGTATCCACTGCCGTGATGCCAATCAGGTCGCTGTAGTAGTATTCGTCATCGGGCAGTTCGGGCAAGGCGCTGCGGGGGGCCCATAGCTTTTGCCCGCGCAAGCCATCCGCGGCTTCCTTGGATTTCACTCCAGACAGACGCACAGCATAGCCGCCTTTTACGGGCCGCGTGACCGTCAGCGTGTAGGTGCGGCCCTCATCATCGGTGAGAGTGCCGTAATCGCCAATCGCCGATGGGTCGGCGCAAAAGCTTTTGACTCGCGCTTCGCCGCGCACGCCGTAGGACCCCGTGATCGCCCCCAGACAAACCTTGTCCTTCATCGCTCCAGCACCTCCAGCGCCGTTGACCGGTCTTCCCAGCCGAGTTGTTCTAATTCTGGTGTTTCATCCACGGTCTCGGGCCAGCCTACACACAAGTAGGCAACAAATGCCCAGTCCGCAGGCACATCCAGATCGTGGGTTAGTTGGTCAGGGTCTAGGACTGATACCCACCCCATGCCAAGGCCCTTTGCACGGGCTTCAAGCCAAAAAAGTGTAAGGGCTGAAACCACGGAATACCGAAGCATTTCGGGCATGGTTGCTCTACCCAGACCTTTGCCCTTGAGGCCGGTCTCATCGCAAAAGATGGCCAATTGCACCGGCGCCTCGCGCATGCCCGAAAGCTTGAGCGAGGCGTAGGTGTCGGCATCTGCCCCATCGTAAGTCGCCAGCGCATCTGCATTGGCGGCCTCAAAGTTGGCAAGGGCTGCGGCCCTTGCCTGTGGGCTTGCCACGCGTACGATCCGCCAAGGCTCCGAGAGGCCAACAGAGGGGGCAAGCCGAAACGCATCAAGCGCCTCGGCCAGCAGATCCTCTGGTACCGGGTCCGTGCGAAAGCGGCGCACATCACGGCGCCACTTCAACAGGTCCCGGAATTCCCCTTGGAACGCCTGCGAAAACGTCCGCATCTGCCTTACTCGGCAGCAGCTTCCTCAGCGGGTGCAGCAGCAGCTTCGGCAGCCTCAGCAGCTTTGGCAGCTTTTTCTTCAGCGCGTTCCTGAGCGGCTTTGCCCGGTGTACCCTTCTTGGGGTTGTTGCGCTCTTTCTTGGGCAGCACGTCGGCGGCTTCAAGGAAACGCGACACACGGTCGGTGGGCTGGGCGCCTTGGCTCAGCCAGTGCTGAACGCGTTCCATGTTCATTTGCACGCGCTCTTCGCTGTCTTTGGGCAGCAGTGGGTTGTATGTGCCGAGCTTCTCGATGAAGCGGCCATCACGCGCCATGCGGCTGTCAGCAGCAACAATGCGGTAGAAGGGGCGTTTTTTGGAACCGCCGCGGGCGAGCCGGATTTTCATAGCCATGGTGTTTCTCCTATCAATGGCGTTTTCAGACGTATGTGTCTGCTATTTTTGATGTTCTTCGTGGTGTCGGATGACTTCCTGAATGATGAAGTTCAGGAATTTCTTGGCAAACTCGGGGTCTAAATCGGCCTCGGTCGCAAGGGCTTCGAGCCGAGCGATCTGCGTTGCCTCACGGGCCGGATCGCTGGGCGGCAGGTCGTGGGTGGCCTTGAGCCGCCCCACAGCCTGCGTGTGTTTGAAACGCTCGCCCAGTGTGTAGACGAGTATGGCATCGAGCCGGTCGATGCTGCCGCGGTGCTCTGCAAGCACTTCTGCGGCGCGGGTTACGACGTCTTTAGTCAAGAGCGTAGCCTTTCGGTTTGAACGCAGGATCTGCGTAGTGTTCGATTTCCATTTCAATCCCGTGAGCCAGACGTGTGTTGTCCAAGTCTGCAGGGGATGGATGGCGGTAAATCACATCGTGGCCGTCCACGGTTGCCGCATCCTTATCGCGGCGCGCGCCAAGACGCTCGGCCAGCCGGATGCTGTCTAGGTTCTTGGGGTCTAGGTAGCTGACTGCGCCGTCCCAACCGCCATGTTCGTAGAAGTATGTGCGCGCAGCGTTGGTGGCCTCTAGGGCGTAACCTTTGCCAGCGACTTCGGGCCAGATGATCCAAGCAAGCTCTGCCTCAGGCCATCTTGCAGGCTTCCAGCCGCCTGCCATGCCCAAGGTGTCACCAGTTTCACGGTCGTGGATCATCCACATGCCGTAGCCGCGGATTTCCCAATGACCGATTTCAGCGGCATAGAGCATCCAGCTTTCGTATTCATTCAATGGTCCACCCATGAACCGCGCACGATAGCTGGTGAAGGTGGCTTTAAAATTCGGATAATCTTCGGCCTTGGGGCCGCGCAGTTCTAGGCGACGGGTGCGCAGAACCGGGATATCACGGTGACCCATCGATTACACTCCGACCTTGGGGTGACGATAGATGGTCAGCGTGCCAAGCCGAGCATGAGTAAACGTGCCCTCGGGCGTGCAGCCAAGACGTGTGGCCACACGAACAGATGCGTCATTGCCGTTCGCCACAAGGCTGATCGCCGTGTCCCAGCCGAGCGTGTCGTAGGCGTAGGTGCGAGCGGCCTCAGCGGCCTCAGTTGCATAGCCTTTGCCGGTCGCGCCCTCGAAAAGGTCCCAGCCGATTTCCGGCTCGGGCCAACCCAGTGGGGCCCACAACCCGACGCAGCCGATACAGGTGTCGCTGCCCGTTTCGGTCACGGCCCACCGGCCAAAGCCATTTAGGGTCCAGTGCCCGATTTCGCCAGCCAAGGTCCGCCACGATTGCTCTGCGTTCATGGGGCCGCCCACAAAGGATGAGCGTGCATCGGCATAGAATGCCGCGAACGCCTCGGCGTCCTGGGGGCCAAGCGCGCGCAGGGTCAGGCGGTCAGTGGTGAGCCTTGGTGCGATCATCCGCGTGGTCCCCAATACCGGTAAATTCGATTGCCATTCAGGTTACCGCGATGTTTGGCACCCAACCGCTCGGCCAATGAAATGGCGCGGGTGTTGCTGGTGTGGATGTAGCTCACAAGCTCAGGCAGATGTAGTGTGTCGCGCGCATGCAAAAGGGCGGCTTTGCTGGCTTCTTGCGCATACCCGTGGCCTTCGCCATCATCGGTGAAGATAAAGCCCAGCTCGTGGGCTTCATCCCCCGGTTCGGTCCCGATTAGGACAAATCCGATGGGCACGCTATCAGCTGTGACTGTCCAGATGCCATGGCCGCGCAAAACCCAAGTGGCGCACATCTGGGCATAGTCTGCCCATGCGGCGGCGCGGGTTTTTGGGCCGCCAAAATGCTTGCCACGCTCAGAACATGCGATGCTTGCGTACACTTCGAAATCATCAAGGCTGGGCGCGCGGACGGACAAACGCTCAGTCGTTAGGACAGGCAGAGTGGCTGAGGTGAAAAACGCCTGTTCATAGCCACGAGGGGTGACGGGGATGTGTGTCAACAGGGTCATGCGGCGCACCATTTATTGGCGACACCGTGTGCCGTTTGCCCGCATGTCGGGCGTAAGATCGGGGTCAATGTGAGGACGGGCAAAATCACAGACCAAGCGCCTCGGGGGATGCGCCGCTCAGGACGGGGCGCGTGAACGTGCGGTCATAGCGGCGAATGCAGCCCGTCGTTTGGGCGTGGGCATAGGCCCGCTGACATGCGGCGTCGTTGGCCATCTGTGTGCGGTAGTCTTCGTATGCAGCAAGCGACGGGAACGAAAACATAGCCCAAGCCCGGTCATTTGCACCCTCGTGGGGCAGGAAATAGCCGTGGTGCGTGCCGCCCATTGTATTCACCAAATGAATCCATGCTTTTGCATAGATTTCAAAGGCGGGCACCTGATCTGGATCGATCTCATATGTGATCGTGCAGGTGATCATTTCTTTTTGCCAAAACCACTCAAGCCACCGGGCAGGCCGCCCATACCGGCGGGCATTCCGGGCATGCCCTTCATGGCACCCAATTGTTTGCTGGCAGCTTCCAGCGCGGCTGGGTCCATTTGGCTGGGGTCTGGCATTCCGCCGCCTTTGCCCATCATAGCGGCCATGGCTTTCTTCATCATGCCGCCTTTGCCCATCTTCTTCATCATATCCGCCATTTGACGGTGCATCTTCAGCAGCTTGTTCAGCTCAGACACTTCAAGGCCTGCGCCAGCCGCGATCCGCTTTTTGCGGGACGCTTGAAGAACCGCAGGATTGGCGCGCTCTTTCTTGGTCATTGAATTGATGAGAGCGACTTGCCGCTTGAGGATGCCATCATCCATCCCGGCTTTGTCCATTTGCTTGGCCATTTTGCCCATGCCGGGCATCATGCCCATGACGCCTTCCATGCCGCCCATCTTTTGCATCTGTTCCAGCTGGCCCTTCAGGTCGTTCATGTTGAACAGACCCTTCTGGAAGCGCTTCATCATGCGCTCTTGGGCCTCGATCTCCATGGTTTCCTGCGCCTTCTCGACCAGCGCGACGATGTCGCCCATCCCGAGGATGCGGCCCGCGATGCGCGAAGGCTCAAAGGTTTCGATGGCGTCCATCTTTTCGCCGAGGCCAACAAAGCGTATGGGCTTGCCGGTGATGGCGCGCATGGACAGGGCCGCACCACCGCGACCGTCGCCGTCCATCCGGGTCAGGACAACGCCGGTGATCCCGATCTGGCCGTCAAAGTTTTCGGCCGTGTGGACGGCGTCTTGTCCGGTCAGGCCGTCAACCACCAGAAGCGTTTCACGCGGGTTGGCCACGTCACGGACGGCTTCGACCTCTGCCATCAACTGTTCATCGATGGACAAACGCCCGGCGGTGTCCAGCATATAGACATCGAAGCCGCCCAGCGTGGCCTGCTGCTTGGCGCGCTTTGCGATTTGAACGGGGGTCTCACCCTTGACGATTGGCAGGGTTTGAACGCCGATCTGGGTGCCAAGAATGGCCAGCTGTTCCATCGCGGCAGGGCGGTTCACGTCAAGCGAAGCCATCAGCACGCGCTTGCCTTCACGCTCGGTCAGGCGTTTGGCCAGCTTTGCTGTAGTGGTGGTCTTGCCCGAACCCTGTAGGCCGACCATCAGGATCGGAGCAGGCGGGTTGTCGATCTTTAGCTCGCCGGGATCGCCTTCGCCCGAGAGCGTGTTGATCAGCTCATCATGGACGATCTTGATGACCTGCTGCCCGGGCGTCACGGATTTGGTAACGGCAGCGCCGGTCGCCTTGGACGTAACGGCTTTGACGAAATCGCGTGCGACGGGCAGCGAAACGTCAGCCTCTAACAGGGCGACACGGACCTCACGCATAGCGGTGCGGACGTCATCCTCTGAGAGCGCGCCTTGCTTGGTAAGGCGGTCAAAGACACCAGACAGGCGTTCAGAGAGATTTTCAAACATGCCCAAAGGCCCCTTATTCTCGATCAGTTGCCCCAAACATATGGAGCCGCAGCGCAATACACAAACGCCCCCACGGGCGTAACACGCTGGTGGAGGGCGATCCTTGGCACAGAGCCGCAGGACCGGAAGGCAAGCTTCCGGGAATGAATGGCGTGTACGCCGCGATCGTGGGGGAGTCAACCAAAGCCGCGGGAACTGGTTAAGTACGCAGCTGTGTTGAGCAGTGAATTATGGACCATTCGGTCCAGAATCAAAAAGGGCGTCTCGGTTGAGACGCCCTTTTCCATCCGTAGCGAAAGAATCGCTTAGACGATTTCGATGTTAACCGCGCTCTCGCGGCCATCACGGCCAGCTTCAAGCTCAAAGGTAACTTTTGTGTTGTCTGGCAGTTCGCGCAGGCCGGAACGCTCAAGAGCGGAGATGTGGACGAAAACGTCCTTGCCGCCATTTTCAGGAGCGATAAAGCCGAAGCCTTTGGTTGTGTTGAACCATTTTACGGTGCCGTTGGCCATTCCGTGTCTTCCTTATATCATGTTGCCCGCATAAGGCGGCAACCCGGCTGTGTATGCACAAGATCGAATGCGCTGTAGCCGATAGACTGGAGACAGGGTCGATAGAGATAACGTAGCCCCTACCGCATGACAGGTTGACACGAAGGCGTAAAGTGGTTTCGTGAATCTTTACCTGACGTGCTTAATACTTCGGCAAAATTCCGCGGCGATTCCCGTTGTTTCCTGCGTAAATGAACGCAATAGTCGTTTTTGTGTGAACTGTGTGGAGGGTAGCACAATGGCTTTTAATGATTGGGACGAGGTGCGCACCGCATTTCAGGTCGCTCGTAAGGGCACCGTGAGTGGGGCGGCTCAGGTGTTGGGCGTGCACCACGCGACCGTTATCCGCCATATTGATAGCCTTGAGGAAAAGCTGGGCGCCAAGCTGTTCCAGCGCCATGCGCGGGGGTACACTCCGACCGAGGCGGGCGCCGATCTGTTGAATGTTGCCCAAAGCACTGATGACCAATTGAACCAATTGGCCAGCCGTATCCGCGGGCGCGGCGATCAGGTGACCGGTGATTTGGTCATCACGTCCCTTGCGGTGCTTGCGCCGCTTGTCTCACCCGCGCTGGCTGCGTTTCAGGATGAGCACCCCGAAGTTACAATCAAGTTTCTGACGGATGAGCGGTTGTTCAGGCTCGAATACGGTGAGGCCCATGTCGCGATTCGTGCGGGCAACCCGCCGGATCAGCCCGACAATGTGGTTCAGAATTTTTACACGCAGCAGTTTGGGCTATATGCGTCTAAGGAATATGTCGCGCGGTACGGCAAGCCGACGAGCTTTGAGTCGCTGGCGCACCACAAATTTATTGGCAGTGCCGATGACAATCCACGCGCACCGTTTTTCATATGGTTGCATGACAATGTGCCTGCTGAGAACATCACTTATAAGGTGAACCAGATTACTGCCATGCGCCCGGCTATTGAGGCCGGGCTGGGCATTGGGTTCGCTGGTGTGTGGGATCGGAATGACGCGGACGGTCTGGTGCAGGTCTTTCCGCCGATCCCGGAGTGGGAGTCCAAGCTGTGGCTGGTGACGCACGTCGATCTGCATCGGACGCCCAAGGTGCAAACCTTCGTTCGGTTCTTGAAGGAATACGCGAAGTCCTGGCCCGCCTAATCTGCGTCAGGCAGTTCGGCCTGCAAGAACCGTTCAAACGCGTCGAGGTTCACGGCCTCGAACTGACCAAAGCTCTGCATCCACACGGAGGCGTCGCGCAGCGCTTCTGGCTCTAACTTGCACCATTTGACCCGGCCGCGTTTTTCTTGGGTAATAAGGCCAGCCCGGGTCAGGATCATCAGGTGCTTGGAAACCGCAGCGAGCGACATCTCGAACGGTTCGGCCACGTCTGTCACGGCCATGTCGTCCTCCAGCAGCATCGCAAGGATCGCGCGGCGCGTGGAGTCCGAAAGGGCCGAAAATATTGTGTCGAGGGTGTTGCTCATGTGCCCTGCCTGCCAGTAGTGCGGGGGTTAATCAATTGCAAATCAGACGATAATCAACCAAAGCGTTGAATATGCCGTGACTGCTTTCTGGGGTGCGACAGGATGGCCTCTTTGATCGAAGTATCGTGTTATCAATAACTTACGAATGTTTTATGTGCGTTGACTCTGTAGTCGCCTCTGTTAGCTTCCGCTCAAACTTCTAGGGGGTTGGCGCGCATGTCCGATGGACCTGATCCAGACCGACTGGCTGAGCTTGAGGCGCGTATCAAAGCGGCCAAGGGTGACGCAGGCGCCGATCACATGGAAGAGCACTATTCGCAAGCGCAACATGCGTGGCGAATGGTGACGGAGCTGGTCGCGGGTCTCGGGATTGGGTTCGGCATAGGATACGGGCTCGACGCCGCTTTGGGGACCACCCCATGGTTGATGTTGGTCTTCACCATTCTGGGCCTTGTGGCTGGGGTGAAAACCATGATCAGCACTGCGCAGGAGCTACAGAAGAAAACCATGGCGCACCAAAGTGATGCGTCGGATGAGAGCGAAGGAAAGTAGTCTTGGCAGACGCAAAAGAAACTGGTGGCCTTGTCTTTCACCCCATGGATCAGTTCATCGTCAAGCCGCTCGGCGGTTCGGCTGGTGATGCAGTAGGCATGCTCACGATCACCAACTCCACGCTTTGGCTGGGTCTGGCCGTACTAGCAACGATCGCGTTGTTCGTTCTGGGCACACGTGGCCGGGCAATCATTCCATCGCGGACACAGTCCATTGCAGAGCTTGCTTACGGTTTCGTGTACAGGATGGTCGAAGATGTTACTGGCAAAGATGGCGTGAAGTACTTCCCGTACATCTTTACACTGTTCGTGTTCATCCTGTTCTCGAACTTTCTCGCGCTGATCCCAATGTCTTTCTCGCCGACGTCGCAGATTGCCGTAACAGCGGTACTCGGCTTTGGGGTGTTTTTCACCGTGACGGCGATTGGTTTCATCAAAAATGGTGCAAGCTTCCTGAGCTTGTTCTGGGTGTCGTCCGCGCCATTGGCGTTGCGGCCGATCTTGGCGGTCATCGAAGTGATCTCTTACTTCGTGCGCCCCGTGAGTCACTCTATTCGTTTGGCTGGCAACATCATGGCGGGTCACGCCGTGCTTAAGGTGTTTGCAGGCTTTGCTGCGCTTGTAGCTGTGTCGCCTATCGCCATCTTTGGCGTTGTCGCAATCTACGCGCTGGAGGTGCTCGTGTCTGGCATCCAAGCCTACGTGTTTACTATTCTGACGTGCGTGTACCTCAAGGACGCACTTCACCCGCATCACTAAGAACGTTCAGCAGGAAATCCTGCTGCGCATACGACTAAACTTCCAATCGTAAGGAGAATTCTCATGGAAGGTGAACTCGCACACATCGGCGCTGGCCTGGCTGCAATCGGTTCTGGCGCTGCTGCTATCGGTGTTGGCAACGTTGCTGGCAACTTCCTTGCCGGCGCACTGCGCAACCCATCTGCTGCTGGTGGTCAAACCGCCACGCTCTTCATCGGCATCGCTTTCGCAGAAGCACTGGGGATCTTCTCGTTCCTCGTCGCTCTGCTTCTGATGTTCGCCGTCTAAGCACTTCAGGTATCCTTACGCGCGGTGGGGCATTCGCTTGCCCCACCGTTGACAGAGGTTTCCCCTAGGAGAGCCCAATGGCAACCGAGACCACTACATCCACTAGCGCTTGCGTGGACGCCTCCGGCGGCGCAATCGGGATGCCCCAACTGTGCCCAGAGTGGTTCACAAACCAGATTTTTTGGTTGGTGATCGCCCTGCTGGTTATCTTCTTCGTGCTGTCGAAGATCGCTCTGCCCCGCATTGCTGCGGTACTGGCAGAACGCTCAGGCACGATTTCAAATGATTTGGCATCCGCCGAAGACCTGAAGCGTAAAGCTGTTGAAGCTGAAGAAGCGTACAACAAGGCTCTGGCTGATGCCCGTGCCGAAGCGCAGAGCATCGCCGCCCAAACACGTGCCGAAATTAAGGCCGATTTGGATGATGCTATCGCGAAGGCCGACGCCGAGATTGCCGCCAAGGCTGCCGAAGGTGAAGCAAAGATCGCCGAGATCCGCGCCGGTGCCATGGAAAGCGTATCTGAGGTGGCCAAAGACGTCGCCGCAGAGATCGTAACAGCGCTTGGCCAGACAGCAGACGCAAAAACCGTTGGCGATGCCGTCGCGGCCCGGCTGAAGGGATAAGATAATGAAACGTATGAGTGTTCTTATCACCCTGCTGGCCACGACACCTGCTTTCGCAGCCAAAGGCCCGTTCTTTTCGCTTGGAAACACCGACTTCGTTGTTTCCATCGGCTTCCTCGCGTTCATCGGGGTGCTGTTCTACTTCAAAGTTCCAGGCATGCTGATGGGTATGCTGGATCAGCGCGCTGCTGGCATCCAGTCTGACCTTGATGAGGCCCGTGCACTTCGTGAAGAGGCTCAGTCGATCCTTGCTGAGTATGAGCGCAAGGCTGCTGAGACCAAAGATCAAGCCGAAGCGATCGTCAAAGCGGCCCGCGAAGAGGCAGCCGCCGCCGCGGACCAAGCAAAAGCCGATTTGGCCACGTCTGTGACGCGCCGTCTGGCTGCTGCGCAGGACCAAATCGCGAGTGCTGAGGCATCCGCCGTCAAGGAAGTGCGTGACACTGCCGTGACCGTGGCTATTGCCGTCGCGGGCGAAGTTGTTGCGAAACAGCTCAAAGCCGCTGACGCAAATGCGATGATCGAAGAGTCGATCAAATCTGTTGGCGCCAAGCTGCACTAAGTCAGACTTACAAGAAATTCAGAACGCGTCCCGCCAGCCAGCGGGGCGCGTTTTGCGTTGTGACGGTGTTTTTATGTCCCGCGGGGTTTCGCCCGGAGGGTCGGGTCCGCCTGAGTTGGATCCTCTGGCCACGGGTGGCGCGGATAGCGGCCGCGCATGTCCTTGCGAACATCCGCATATGACGTCGCCCAAAACCCCGGCAGGTCTTGGGTCACTTGAACGGGCTTTTGTCCCGGTGACAACAGAACCATCCGCAGAGGTGTTTGGTCCGGCCCGGTACACGGGTGTCGTGTTTCACCAAACATTTCTTGTAGCCGCAAGGACACTTCGGGCGTGCCGCTCGCGTAATCGATTGGCACTTGGCGTCCCATTGGCGAGGTATAATGCGCCGGTGCGAGTTGAGCCATGCGCTGGCTGTCCTCCCAGCCCAACCATGCGTTTAGCGCTTCTGTTGGGTCGAACTGCTTAAGGTCGGCCGCTGTGCGTTTGCCACCGATATAGGGCAGCGCCCAATCTTCCAGCGTTCCGATCAGCGCTTCGTCGGTAATATCCCGCACCTGAGAAATAGCGATGCGCGCGCGTAATCTTTTGGCTTTGGGTGTCCAGTTCAAACAGTCTAACCCAAGATCGCGGATGCCCTCTAACAAGGCCTCTGCGATGTTTTCGGTTGGGGCGTCGGGCCAAGTTTGATCACTCAAGACCAACGCCATGAACCGCTCTTGCCGTCGTGCTTGTACCCGGCGCGCGCGGCTATCCCATTGGCAGATGTTTTGCCATGTGATGGCATCCCCGTGCGTGGCGCGCAGTTCGGCTTCACTGAGAGCGAGGGCTTGGCGCACACGCGCCTCTCGGCGGTCGCCATCCACGTCGAGGGCTACGATAAGGCGCGCGGCCGATAGGCTATCGCCCCCTTCCATTCGAGCTCCGGTGCCGCCTGACAAGTGCCAGCGGGGCGCATCGCCCGAGCGCCGCAGCCCGATCCGGTCAGGGTACGCTCGGGCGGCTTGTTGTGCAGGGCTTTGCCCTGCATCTCCGGCTTCAAACCGTTGCAGCCGCTTGGCTTCTTTGCGCAGGCGACTAAGCGCGGGATCGGCCCGGCCCGTACTGATCGCGTCCAGCCGTGTCTGTGTATCGACGCCAGCCCCATGGAGCGGGTCCCGATCCGATAACAAAGCAGCGAGTGTGGCACTGCCCGTCCCACCGGTGAGGACCATGTGACCCAAGCGTGGATGCAGCGGCAGCTTTGCCAAGGCGCGGCCATGTGCCGTGATCTGCCCATCGTGGATCGCGCCAAGTGACGCCAGAAGGGCTTGTGCTTCCCGCAGGGCGCCTTCTGGTGGTGGCGTCAGAAACGCCAAGCCAGTCCCATCCGGCACGCCCCACAGCGCGAGGTCGAGCGCAAGGCCCGTCAGGTCAGCAGCAGCAATCTCAGGTGGTGGAAAAGCTGCAAGCGCGCCCTCTTCGCCCTTGGTCCAGTGTCGGTAACATGTACCAGCGGCAACACGGCCCGCACGTCCTGCGCGCTGCGTGGCCTCGGCCTTTGTAACGCGTTCGGTAACCAATTGGCTCATGCCGCGCGATGGGTCGAACCGCGCGCGGCGTGCGCGCCCACCATCAACGACCACACGAATGTCCGGCAGCGTCAAAGAGGTCTCGGCTATCGCCGTCGACAGGACCAGATGACGGCCGACCTTGGGTGGGCGGGTCGCGGCTTGTTGGTCCTTGAAGGGCATTGCGCCGTACAGCTTATGTAGTGTGACATCAGACGGCAGCGCGCCCAGCGCTTGGGCCACTCTGTTGATTTCTCCCACACCGGGCAGAAAGACGAGGCAGGAGCCTTCGGGGACGTCCTCTAGTGCGCGATGTACTAATCCGGCCATCGCGGCCTCATAGCGTTGGCCTTGGGGTACGGGACGATCGCGGTGTCGAATATCAACCGCAAAGGCGCGGCCTTCTGCCGTTAGGATCGGGGCATCGTCCAACATCGCGGCGACAGGTGCTGCATCCAGCGTGGCGGACATTACAACGATCTGCAGGTCATCGCGGAACGCGCCGCGAACCTCCCACGTCAGCGCGAGCCCTAGGTCCGCCGTGAGGGACCGTTCGTGAAACTCATCAAAGATGACCACATCGACGCCGGGCAGGTCTGGTTCTGATTGAAGCATCGCGGTCAGAATGCCCTCGGTGATGACTTCGATCCGAGTGTCTTTTGAGACCTGCGCATCGCCACGCATCCGATAGCCGACGGTTTGGCCCAGTGGCTCACCCAGCGTTTCGGCCATGCGTGCGGCGGCTCCACGGGCGGCCAGACGACGCGGCTCTAGCATGAGGATTTTGCCCGCTACATCGGGCAGTAATGCCAATGGCACGCGCGTGGTTTTCCCGGCCCCCGGTGGGGCCTGAAGCACGGCGCGCCCTGTTCTGCGCAACGCGGCGCGCAGGTCTGGCAAAATGGTGTCGATTGGAAGGTCGGTCATCGGCGGCGCAGCACGGCGTCTCCGTATACTGTGGGGACCCGAACTTCGCTCACCCGTAGTTTGTCGGCCACGGGCTGTAGTTTTAGCGTCATTGGAAAGACCGATCGTTCCGCCAAATCCTCAGGCGAAAATCCACCCAATCGTTTGTAGTTTCCTGTGCAGGTGGCGGTTCCATCCGCTTGGACAATTGGTGCGCCAAGCGTCAGCTGCGTCCTGCGGCGACCATCAAACAAGGTCAGGCTGGTATTGCAGGCACTGTCGCGGGGTTGGTCACGCAATACGGCAAAAATCGCCGTAAGAGGGTCAATCGTGCCGCCCTGGGTTGCGGGATCAAGGTCATAGGGGGCCGGGCCGCGTGGTGGTGTGATCTCGGGCGGGCGGGGTACGCCAGCCCTATAGGACATCTCCGCACGGGCCCTGCGACCCCGGCGGTCGGTGTCTTGGCTGTAAAAACTGGGTCGGAACCCCTTGGATGTCACTGTTCCGCGCGCGGTTGCATCGTAGCGAAAGGTCAGAAGGGCCGCGACGATCCCGGTGCTCTGGACCTTGCCGGCCACCGCATACAGCCCGCCGGCCTGTTCAGCCTTAAACACCAACTGACCCGCGGGAATACCACGCAGGATCACGTCGAAACGGCCCTCATCTACCATCTGGGCGTGCAGGGGCAGGCCTAGCAGGCTGAGAACAAGGGCAATCGCGAGGGTGTGTCGCATCAAAAGCGTTCCTTTCGCCGTGCAGATGCACTGGACTTTCTGCGGCTAGACAAGGCAGGTATCTCCGGGAGGGTCAACCAAAAGGCCCGTGAACTGGGCGAAAGCCTGCCGCAAAGGACATATTTCGTGAACGACGCCGATCTTGCGCCCGACCCGCTGTTGCAGCCTGTTTTGCAAGGGCAGCGCCGTTCATTGGCCCGTGCGATTACCCTTGTCGAAAGTACCCGGCCTGATCATCGCCGCCGTGCAACTGCTCTGTTAGAGGCGCTGCGGGGCCATGGGCGGGAAAGCCTACGCATTGGGCTTTCTGGAACCCCGGGTGTCGGCAAATCCACTTTTATCGAGGCTTTTGGCCTGATGCTGACAGGACAAGGTCTGCGGGTGGCTGTTTTGGCGGTGGATCCGTCCAGCACACGTTCAGGTGGCTCGATCCTAGGGGACAAAACCCGGATGGAGCGGCTGTCGCGGGACCCGCTCGCGTTTATTCGGCCCTCGCCTTCGTTGTCACATCTGGGTGGGGTGTCGCGCCGCACCCGTGAGGCGGTCGCGCTGTGTGAAGCGGCTGGGTTTGATGTCGTGTTGATTGAAACCGTGGGCGTTGGCCAGTCTGAGACGATGGTCGCTGAAATGTGCGACCTGTTCACGCTGTTGATGGCGCCTGCAGGTGGGGATGAATTGCAGGGCGTCAAGCGCGGGATCATGGAGATCGCTGACCTGATTCTAGTCAATAAGGCAGACGGTGATCTAAAACCTGCCGCCAGCCGCACCGTGGCTGACTACGCGGGTGCATTGCGGCTGTTGCGCAAGCGGGCGCAGGACCCTGAGGGTTATCCCAAGGCGTTGCCTGTTTCCGCTTTGGCCGAAGAGGGGTTGACGGGGGCATGGGCCGATATGCTGCATCTCGCAGAGTGGCGCCGCGCCGAGGGGCACTGGGCCAAGCGTCGTGCGGCACAGGCAACCCATTGGTTTGAGGAAGAAGTTCGCAGCGGTTTGTTGGCGCAATTGACAGATAATACGCAAGCACGCAGTCAGATGGCTGCTCTGGCGGGGCAAGTAGCGGATGGGCAGCAGTCACCAGATGCAGCAGCTGCGCTGATGTTGGCGTATTTGCGGGGTGAATCGCTTGACAGCCCCCCGCAGAGAGCCTAGTACCGCGCGAACCGCGGGGCCATCAGGCCCCTGCTTTCTATCTGAATTGTATATAAACTGAGGTTGGGCCATGTCGCGCGTCTGTGAACTCTCCGGTAAAGGGCCGATGTCTGGCAACAACGTCAGCCACGCCAACAACAAAACAAAGCGTCGGTTTCTGCCGAACTTGAACGACGTAACGCTCCAGTCCGAGACACTCGGTCGTGGCGTCAAGTTGCGCATCTCGGCTTCTGCCCTGCGCACCGTCGATCACCGTGGTGGCCTTGATGCCTACCTCGCAAAAGCCAAGGACGTTGAACTGTCCGACAAAGCGCTGAAGATCAAAAAAGAGATCGCAAAAGCTTCTGCCTAAGAGAGCCTGCGATTGTTGCAAGAGCCTCGGGGTTGCCCGGGGCTTTTTGCATTTTGGCACTGCGCGTTGTGGGAAGGGCTAGGCCATAAGGCCTCTAGCCACAGCGCCGATCAGCAAGTGACGCAAAATCGCGCCATCGCTGCCAGAGCCTCTCATCACTTGTTCGGTTTGATTGCCGGGTGTCTTGGGCCAACTGCGGATCCGCGAAGAACTGCGCCGTGCGTCGCTGTTCGTTGCGTCGCAACGAGGTATCAGCCACCCCTTGAATGCATGCACATAGGGCACGGCTAGCTGCGGCACGATCAGATTGAAGGCAGGCGCGTTCGATAGGACCTGCAAACGTGAGAGAGGGTAGGGCCGCTAGGCACGCGGCAAGTATCCAAGATTTCATCATAGCCTCATACCGCATCGACCCTGTTATCGGGGCCTATGCGGAAATGATGTCAGAAACCTTAATTTGGCTCAACATCTGCGGTACAAATGGATCTGTACCGCAGATGTGCCGATTGCTACGCGGCGGTTTTACTGCGACCGCCACCGGATGGGCGTTTGTTGCGGCGTGGACCGCCAGGCTTGCCCTGTGGTTTGGGTTTGCCAGCTTTGGGCGCACCGCCTTTGGCTGGACCGCGGCCTTGACCGCCGGGACCACCACGGCGCCCACCGCCACTGCGGCCCGAAGGCTTCGCAGCATCCCCATGTGAGGGTTCCCAGCGGCGACCAGAGGCCACGGGGATGTCCAGTTTGATGACCTTTTCAATGTCTTTCAGGCAGCCGATCTCATCGGGGGCACAGAATGCAATAGCCGCCCCATCACGCCCAGCCCGTGCAGTACGACCGATGCGGTGAACATAGTTTTCGGCCACGTTTGGCAGATCAAAGTTATAGACATGCCGCACGCCGGGAATGTCGAGACCACGGGCCGCCACATCGGTGGCCACCATGATCATGGCTTCTTCGGCCTTGAATGCCTCAAGCGCGCGGGTACGTTGCCCTTGGGATTTGTTGCCGTGCACCGAAACAGCCGTAAAGCCCGCGTTCACGAGGCTTTTCATCAGTTTCTCTGCACCGTGCTTGGTGCGGGAAAACACGAGCGCGAGTTCCTTGCGGTGTTCACCCAACAACTCGATCAGGAGTTTGGATTTCTCAGCCTGCGCAATGAAGTGAATTTTCTGGGTCACTTTGTCGGCGGTCTTGCCGGGGGGCGAAACCTGCACGCGAACAGGGTTTGTCAGGTACTTGCCTGCAATTTCTTCCATTTGTTTGGGCATCGTCGCCGAAAACAGCATGGTTTGACGTTGCGCGGGCAGCAGAGACGCGATTTTGCGTAGCGCGTGGATAAAGCCCAGATCAAGCATCTGATCGGCTTCGTCCAGTACTAGGAACTGAGTTTCATCGAGGCGCATGGCTTTGCGATCTAGCAGATCGAGCAGGCGACCAGGAGTGGCGACCAGTAGGTCCGCGCCACGCTCTAGGCGTTTGACCTGCGGGCCAAGGCCGACGCCGCCCACAACCAGCTGCACCTTCAGGTGTGACCCTTCGGTGTAGGCGCGCAGGTTATCGGTGATCTGTTTTGCCAGCTCACGGGTGGGTGCGAGGATCAGGCCGCGCACGGTTTTGGCCTCAGGCTTGGTGCCCGCCGTCAAAAGTGCGTGGATCATCGGCAGGCCAAAGGCCGCCGTTTTGCCGGTGCCGGTCTGCGCGAGGCCCATAACATCCTTGCCGTTCATGGCATGAGGGATGGCTTGGGTTTGAATGGGGGTTGGCTGTGTGAGGCCTTGATCAGCCAGCGCACGTGTGAGGCGGGGCGCAAGGCCCAGCATGTCGAAATCCATCAACGGTATCCTTAGATGTCGGACGTCTTCTCCGACACCGAGCGCCACATGGCACTCTCGGGAGACGTGATTGAATGGCCCTAATGCGGCAGCGCAGCGATTATGTCAACAGATACTGGACCGCATAGAGGGTCACGATCCCACTCACGATGGCCCCTATGACGTTCTTGGTAAGGATGCCAACGGCAAGGGCAACACCCGCCGCACTCAACCGGGCAGGGTCAGGTTGACCCCCTGTCGCGGCGGGCCACAAGACGAGGGGCGCGATCAATCCGGGCATCACCGCCACTGCAGTGTACCGCAGATGTCGCAGGAGCCATGCGGGCATCTCACGGTCGCCAACAAGTCCAATGAAAACAAACCGAAGCCCGAACGTCCCCAAAGCGAGGCATATGATGATGAGCCAGATGGTGGGGGTGGAATAATTCATCGACGACGCTCCAACCAAACCTCAGACTGCGCGCCTGCGATCATTGCGAAAACAGCCGCGATTATCAGCCCAAGGTTGTACGGCACCCACACAAACGCCAGCGCGAGGGCGGCAGATATGACGGCTGCGATGACGTGGGGTAAGGTGCGCAGGGCAGGTGCGATAATCGCAAGGAATGTAATCGGTACTGCAAAATCGAGGGCGTATTCCGGCGGGATTGCCATGCCCAAAACCGCCCCCGCATAGGTCGAGATGTACCACATTGGGGCCACGGTGCTGATGCTTCCGACGAAAAATGCGACCTTTTCTGAAACCGTCAAATTGGGCCGGTTCTCGTATTCGTTGATTGAACAGGCGTAGCTTTGATCGACGCATAGATAGGCGACGAAGGCACGCTGCCAGAGCGGGGCAGCCCCCAAATGCTGCGCAAGGGACGCCGAATACATTGCCATACGCAGGTTCACGGCCAACGCTGATATGATCACGATGACGGTTGGTGCTTGCTCGGTCATCAACTGGACGGCGGTGAACTGAGCGGCCCCCGCAATCACCAGGACTGAGAACGCCATGACCTCTAACAACGGCAGCCCGGCTTCGGTGCCGACAACGCCGAAAAGTGCCCCAAACGGGATGATAACCAACAGAAATGGCGCGCCTGCGCGAAAGCCGCGCCAGTATGCTGTTTTCGGGTTGGAAATTGCCATGAAACGCCCCAAAGTTGTGCCTCAGTCGGCGCTTGTGCGTCCGGTGTACGCACCCACCTTCGGAGAAACAAGCGCATGATTATTGCCCCCGATCCTTCTTTGCCACGTCTTACGCGGGCCGTCGTTGGGCGTGATCAGACGGGGGCAGAGGTCGACTTACGCGTGGTCGAAGAACGCCCTCTGACGATCTATCTCAATAGTCGTGAAATCGTGACCTCGATGACGATTGGCGACTATCCCGAATACCTTGGTCTTGGGTTTTTGGTGAACCAAGGAATGGTTGGCCCCGATGATGTGGTAACGGGCGTTGACTACGACGAAGAGCTAGAAGTCGTCATCGTGCGTACCGAGGTTGAGACAAACCATGAAGCCAAACTGGCCCGCGCCACCCGTACCAGTGGCTGCGCCGTGGGTACGGTTTTTGGCGACATGATGGAGGGATTAGAGGGTCTGGAATTGCCCGCCACACAGGTGCGGACGTCGGACCTTTATTCCCTGTCAAAGGCGATCAATCAGATGCCCTCACTTTACTTAGATGCAGGTGCGATCCACGGCACGGTTCTGTGCCAAGGCGATCAGCCCTTGGTCTATATGGAAGACGTCGGCCGCCACAATGCGGTGGATAAGGTCGCGGGTTGGATGCGGTCCACTGGAACCGCTGCGGGCGACAAAACGCTTTATACGACGGGGCGCCTTACGTCCGAGATGGTGATTAAATGCGCGCTGATGGGCATTCCAGCGCTTGTGTCTCGGTCAGGGTTTACCGCGTGGGGCGTTGAAATCGCCCAAGAAATCGGCCTGACAGTTGTGGGTCGTCTGCGCGGGCAGCGTTTTGTCTGCCTTAGCGGTGCAGAGCGGTTGGTATACGACGCAGACCTTAGTGCGGTATCCGACGAAAGCAGCAAGCATCGCCGCAAAGGAGCGCAGGTATGATCCAGCCTCATGGGGTGATCCTTGCGGGTGGTTTGGCCACGCGGATGGGCGGTGGTGACAAAGGTCGCCTGCGCGTGGGGGGGCGCAGTCTATTTGCGCGAGTTATCGACCGGCTGGAGCCGCAGGTGGACCGCATTGCTCTGAATGCGAATGGTGACGCGGCCCGGTTTGCCGATCTGGGGCTGCCGGTTTTGCCCGATAGCGTGGATGGTTTCGCGGGGCCCCTTGCGGGTGTTTTGGCCGGGCTGGAATGGGCTGCTGAAACGGGTGTGCCGCATATTGTGACGGCCGCTGCGGACACGCCATTTTTCCCCGCCGATCTGGTGCCGCGCCTATTGTTGGCTGCGGGCCCCGAGGGGGTGGCCCTAGCCGCGACTCGGGATGAAAATGGCAAGCTTTGGCATCAACCGACATTTGGTTTGTGGCCCACTGCGCTGCGCCATGATCTTCGTGCGGCCCTCGAAGGGGGGCTGCGTAAGGTTCTGCATTGGACCGATCGCCACGGTGCTGGCATGGCTGAGTTCCCGGCCATGGCGCTTGATCCGTTTTTCAATATTAACACCCCGGATGATCTTGCGACGGCTGAGGCCGCCCTATGAAGCACTACGGCATTACGGGTTGGAAAAACTGCGGCAAGACCGGGTTGATGGAGCGGTTGGTTACACACTTCACGGGCCAAGGCCTGCGCGTGTCGACCATCAAGCACACGCATCATGCGGTCGATCTAGAGGTCGCAGGAACCGATACGCATCGGCACCGTGTCGCGGGCGCGGATCAGGTTATGTTGGCGTCTGCCAGTCGGTCTGCGTTGTTGACTGAGCATCGTGGTGCGCCAGAGCCTGAATTGCGTGACCTACTGGCGCAGATGGCTCCTGTTGATCTGGTGTTGGTTGAGGGGTTCAAATCCAGTGATCATCCTAAGGTCGAGGCGCACCGTGCGGCGGCCGGGACATCCGCTTTGTTGGCGGCGACCAATACGACCATTCGGGCCGTGGCCAGCGACAGCGGCCCCAGTGCGGATGTGCCAGTGTTTGATCTAGATGACACGGCGGCCATTGCGGCATTCATTGCACAGGATTTAGGGCTTTGACCTATGATCTGGTAATCGCGGTTGACTGGTCCGCACGGGCCAAGCCGGGGCCAAAGGCCCCCGCCAAAGACAGTATTTTTATCTGTGCTGGACGAGCGGGCGGGATCACGCATCCTGTCTATTGCCGCACCCGCGCTGAGGCGATGACCCATATCCATGCCCTTCTGGACGCGGCCCTTGCGGCCGGGGAACGCGTTTTTTTGGGCTTTGATTTCGCCTTTGGTTACCCTGACGGTTTTGCCGAAACGCTTACCGGTCAGCGCGGTGCGCTTGCCGTGTGGGATTGGCTTGCAGCGCGGGTGTCGGATGCGCCTGACAATGCCAACAATCGGTTTGAGGTTGCGGCGGAAATGAACCGTGCTTGCCCCGGTGTTGGTCCCTTTTGGGGATGCCCCACACAGGTTGACCTGCCTGACCTACCGCCCAAAGGCACAGCGCGTCATGGTCATGGCATGGCAGAACGCCGCCGTGTTGAGGCGAGTATCCGCAGCGCGCAACCTGCGTGGAAGCTGTTCACCACGGGTTCTGTCGGTTCTCAAAGCTTGCTTGGGCTGCCGCGCCTTGCGGCTTTGCGGGCGCGGTACGGCGATGACCTTTCGGTTTGGCCGCTACAAAGCGGATGGCAGGTGCCGAAAGCCGCTATCACCGTGGCCGAAATTTATCCCTCAATGCTTGCTCCAGCTGATCCCGGGGCGCTGGCTTTGGAATACCCCGGCGCGGGGTACGATATCCTTGATGCCGCGCAAGTTCGCTGGGTGGTTGAGGCGATCCTGACCGCCCAAACAGACGGTATGCTTGAGGGGTGGTTCCACGGAGATGGTGATCCCGCCGAGGAGGGATGGATTTTTGGCGCCAACGCAGCGCGCGTGCCCGTGGCCCCACCGCTCAAGAACGATTGTTTCGCCCTCCCACCCGGGGTGCATTGGACCCCAGTAGACGAAGCGTTAGAGCACTTGCGTGATGGGTTGAGCCGGGTCGTGTCCGCCGAAACTGTAGAGCTTGAGCAAAGCTTGGACCGTGTTTTGGCCGAAGATATCGTTGCATTGCGCGACAACCCGCCGACTGCAAACGCCGCTGTCGACGGCTATGGCTTTGCCCATGCCTCAGGCGCGCTGAATATGCCGCTGGTCGATGGCCGTGCGGCGGCTGGGGTGCCCTATGACGGGACCGTGCCACCCGGGCATGCGGTGCGCATTCTGACGGGCGCGCCTGTGCCTGCGGGCGTAGATACGATCGTAATGCAAGAGGACGTGGCGCTGGATGCCGGTGCCCTGCATTTGTCCGCATTGCCCAAGCCCGGCGCAAATACCCGCCGCGCGGGAGAGGACCAAAAAGCCGGCGCGCCGATCTTTGATGCAGGCCACGTTGTTCGCGCGCCCGATTTGGCAACGCTATCGGCGCTGGGCCATGGGGGTGTGCCGGTGTGGCGGCGTCTGCGCGTGGGTGTGTTGTCCACCGGCGATGAGTTGGCCGCACCCGGTGCAGCGGTGGCACCTGCGCAAATCTATGATGCGAACGGCCCGATGTTGCGCGGGCTTGTCGCGGGCTGGGGGATGGAGGCTGTCCATTTGGGTCGCGCCCCCGATGATCGCGATGCCTTGCGCGCGCTACTGAATGATGCGGAAAGCCGGTGCGACGCCATTCTAACATCCGGCGGCGCGTCGGGCGGGGATGAGGACCATATGTCTGCGCTGCTCACGGCCGAGGGGCAGCACACGTTGTGGCGCATTGCCGTGAAACCAGGGCGTCCGCTGGCGCTGGGCCTATGGCAGGGGGTGCCGTTGTTTGGTTTGCCCGGCAATCCGGTCGCGGCCTTTGTGACGGCAGTTATCTTTGCCCGACCTGCTTTGTCGGTGCTTGGGGGAGCGGGGTGGCGTATGCCACAGCCCGTATGGCTGCCCGCGCAATTCACCAAAGGCAAAAAAGCCGGACGCCGTGAATTTTTGCGCGCGAAGATCACCCCCGAAGGGATTGAGGCCTACGAATCCGAAGGCTCTGGCCGGGTGTCCGGGCTGTCTTGGGCGGATGCGTTAATCGACCTGCCGTCGGACGCGCTGCAAATTCAGCGCGGCGACATGGTGCGAGTACTGCCCTACGACGCGCTTTTGCGCCTATAGCAAGCCGCGTCGCTGGATTTCACATTCCAGTAGGCGTTTTTCGGTGATTTCGCTGTCTAGCGGCGCGAACGTAGCTGCCTGCATTTCCGAATAAAGGTGCAGTATTTCCGCGTCGCCTTTACCTGTTTCGAGCGCGTTGAGCGCGCTACGCACATTGATGGCATCTGTATCAATACCGTTGGCACGCGCTGCGGAAACTCGCGCATTTTCATTCAATTGCACCGCTTCAAGGCCTCCCTTACAAAGGTTGCCCACAAAGGTCTTGCGGATGATTGATCCGTTTAGGTCCGCCTCGGTGGTTACAGCCAGACCATCTACACCGGTACTGACGGTTGAAACCACTGCGATACCCGTTCCGACCAGGGCAGCGGTAAGTACCACCCAGTCCAGCGTCAGTGCGCCGGCATCGTCTTTTAGGAAGTCGCGAAAAAACATAATAAGCCACTCGTTAAGGTTAATGTCCTTTCAACTTAGTGGCTGAGGTTGGCAAAATTTGGGCACTTTGGCCGCTGTCTGTAAAATATATCGGGATTATTGGGCCCTAAACGGGCAACAAAGCGCGATTGAGCAGCTCATTGTGTCACAAATTTGCCGGATGGCGGGTTTTGCCTCATGTCGCCGGGGTATCTCCGCATAAATTAACGGGCGGCCCCAACGGCGCGCCCGTTTGACTGTGTCAGCCGCTTATAGGTTGTCAGGGTGTGGCATGCCCATCACGTGATAGCCGCCATCAATATGCACGACCTCACCCGTGGTGCATGCCCCCATTTCGGAGGCGAGGTAGACGGCCGTACCACCCACTGCTTCCAGCGTCGCGTTGGAGCGGAGCGGCGCGTTCTGTTCTGTGTGGCGATAGGTTTTGCGCGCACCGCCGATCGCGGCACCCGCAAGGGTTTTCATCGGGCCAGGCGATAGGGCGTTTACGCGGATCCCGTCAGGACCCAAATCGGCGGCAAGATACCGGACTGATGCTTCAAGTGCTGCCTTGGCCACGCCCATCACGTTGTAGAATGGTGTCACGCGTTGGGACCCATCAAAGGTCAGCGTTAGCAGCGTGCCGCCATTGGGCATCATTTCAGCGGCCCGGCGGGACACTTCGATGAACGAATAGCAAGAAATATCGAGCGAATTTTTGAAATTTGACCGGCTGGTATTGACGAAACGGCCCGTCAGCTCCGATTTGTCCGAGAATGCGATGGCATGGACGAGGAAATCCAGACTGCCCCAGCGGTCCTTGAGCGTGTCAAAGGCGGCGTCCAGCGACGCATCATCGGTCACGTCTGCGTCCACAAGAATGTCAGAGCCCAATGACGCGGCCAGTGGTGCCACCCGTTTGCCAAAGCCCTCGCCTTGGTAGGTGAACGCCAGTTCTGCGCCTTGCTCGGCCATGGCCTTGGCGATGCCCCACGCGATGGAGCGTTCGTTCGCGACCCCCATGATCAGGCCTTTTTTGCCGTCCATCAGTCCCATGGTGTCTCCTTTTTTGCTGTCTTAAGAGAGCGGTAGGCGACAGGCGCGGGGCGGTCAAGCTTTGGACGGCATTTGATGCCAGAGGACGCGTTTTGACCGCGCCCAAAGATGGACGCGGCGCAGAACGTAGGATTGGCAGGGCGTCTTAGTCGCGGTGCTTGGAAATAATGACCGTACCGTTGGTGCCGCCAAAGCCGAACGAATTCGACAGGATCGAGTCGATCTCAGCGTTTTCCTTGAGTTCGGTGTTGATCTCGGCAGGGGCAAGGTTTTCGTCCAGATCGTTAACGTTGATCGAGGGCGCGATGAAGCCCTTGTTCATCATGATCATGGAATAGATCGCTTCCTGAACGCCGGTCGCGCCAAGGCTGTGCCCAGTCATGGATTTGGTCGACCCGACGGGGGGTGTGTTGCCCTCGCCCCAGATGTTGCGGCAGGCGACGATCTCTTTGATGTCACCAACTGGGGTCGAGGTCCCGTGGGCGTTGATATACCCGATCGAGCGATCCTCGGGCAGGGTGCTCAGCGCCAAGCGCATCGCGCGTTCGCCGCCCTCACCGGAGGGGGCAACCATGTCATGGCCGTCGGATGTTGCGCCGTAGCCGGTGACTTCGCCATAGATTTTGGCACCACGGGCAATCGCACGCTCGCGTTCCTCTAGCACGACAACACCTGCGCCACCTGCGATGACAAAACCGTCACGGGTGCTGTCATAGGGGCGGGATGCAGTTTCTGGGGCGTCGTTGTATTTGGACGACATCGCGCCCATAGCATCGAAGAGGCATGAAAGCGTCCAATCGACTTCCTCGCCGCCGCCGGCAAAAACGATATCCTGTTTGCCGAACTGAATTTGCTCGGTCGCGTTGCCCATGCAGTGCAGCGATGTGGTGCAAGCGGATGTTATCGAATAGTTTACGCCCTTGATTTTAAACGGTGTCGCAAGACACGCGGAGTTCGTGGACGACATGCAGCGCGTGACCATGAAGGGGCCCATGCGCTTGGGGCTGCCCTTGTTGATCACGGTGTCAAATGCGGTGAAAAAGTTCGAGGTCGAAGGCCCGCCGGAACCCATCACGAGGCCCGTGCGCTCGTTTGAGACTTCGTTCTCTGCCAAACCGCTGTCCGCAATCGCGCGTTCCATCGCGATGTAGTTGTAGGCCGCACCCGGACCCATGAACCGCAATTGCCGCTTATCGATGTTTTCGGCCAGATCGATGTCCGGTACGCCGTGGACTTGGCTGCGGAACCCATGCTCGGCATAGGATTCTGAGAAGGTGATGCCGGACTTGCCCGCGCGAAGGCTCGCTTCGACCTCATCGGGCGTATTGCCAATGGGGGACACGATGCCAATACCTGTGACAACTACTCTACGCATGGGGTTCTCCTCGATCCGGTCGCATTTGTGTTTAGGCGAGGGGTCGTGGAGGAGCAAGGGCCGGGTGATCTAAAGATTGGCGTGCCGCACGCGCACGCATATCACCCGCAGGCTTGCGGGTGATTGAAGGGACGCAGTTTGTTGGTGAAAAGGCCGGCGACTTAGGTCTCGCTGAGCGCGACCTTCATGTCTTTGACCTGATAGATAACTTCACCGTCTGCTTCGACGATGCCGTCAGCAACACCCATAGTCAGGCGGCGCGTTTGGATCGCTTTGGTGAAATGCACGTGGTATTTCAGCATCTTGCGGTCAGGGCGCACCATGCCTGTCAGCTTGACCTCACCCACGCCAAGCGCGTATCCGCGACCCTGCCAGCCGCGCCAGCCAAGGTTGAAGCCGGTCAGCTGCCATAGCCCATCCAGGCCCAGACAGCCGGGCATGATTGGGTTGCCGGGAAAGTGGCAGTCAAAGAACCAAAGATCGGGTGTAATGTCGAATTCTGCGATCACATGGCCCTTGCCATGTGGTCCGCCGTCGCCCGAAATCTCGGTGATCCGGTCCATCATCAGCATGGGCGGAGCGGGCAACTGGGCGTTGCCAGGGCCAAACAGCTCTCCGCGTGAGCATTGCAGGAGGGCTTCCTTGTCGAAAGAACTGGGGAAATCGGCCATGGTCAATCCTTCGAATGTGTCGCGATTAACTGGGCTTAGCATTCAAGGTTTGGGGTCCGCAAGGGCGCGCGCTACTGTCCGTTGTGTGCGTCAGTGCGCCCGGCACAGCCCCATTGAAAATTGGTCGCAACTCGCACTATATTAAGGTCATGGAGAAAACAGACATCAAAATGGCCCCTGAGGCGCTAACACGCGGAGCAGACTGGCTTTCGGGCGCAGGGCTTCGGCCAACGCGCCAACGCGTGCTTTTGGCTGGTATTCTGGTGGGTGACGGAGCGGATCGCCATGTCACCGCGGAATGGCTGCATGACGCGGCGGGCCGTGTGGGTGATAAGGTTTCGCTCGCGACGGTTTACAACACGCTGCGGGCTTTCTCTGATGCTGGCTTGGTGCAGGAAATCACCGTGGACGGCACCGGCTCTTACTTTGATACGCGCACCGAAGATCACCCGCATTTCTATTGGGAGGGGAGCAATTCCCTCACGGACGCCAGTGCGGATGAATTGCAGATCGCGCGGCTGCCATCGCCTCCCGAAGGCATGGAGATCGCAAAGGTCGATGTCGTCATTCGGTTACGCCCCAAAGCGAACTAACCGCTTGGGGTCATGTAGGCGATTTGTGCGCCGAACGGATCTTTTAGAATTGTCATGCGTCCAACACCCGACACCTCAAAGGGTGGTTGGATGATTGTCGCACCGGCGGCTTCTGCCTCAGCGGCTACGGCATCTACGTCTTTCACCCCGATATAGCTGAGCCAATAGGGGTCAACGTCCTCCATCCCTTCGGGCATGCCCATGATGCCCGCCACCATTGTGTCGCCGATCCGCGCGACGTGGTAAGGGCCGGTGCCCATATCGACCTCTTCAACGGTCCAGCCCGCGGTTCGGTTGTAATACGCGGCTGCGGCATGGGGGTCCGAGGTCATTAATTCGGTCCAAAGGATCGTTCCGGGAATAAATGTCATGGCAATCTCCTAATGTGATGGGATTGTATCACATCTCGTGGCTTGAGTGTGGGCTTTGCGCGATGCAATGTGTGCACCTTGAGGGAGCGCACGACATGCCAGTCACAACTTGTATCTTTGACGCTTACGGAACGCTGTTTGACGTGGCTTCTGCCGCGCGCGAGGCCGCAGCGGAACCTGAATACACCATGATTGCGGACACGTGGCCAACCATCGCGAACGACTGGCGGTTAAAGCAGCTGCAATATACATGGTTGCGGGCCATCACGGGTGAGCACACGGATTTTTGGGAAATTACCGGCAACGGTTTGGACTGGGCGCTAGAACGCGCGGGCTTGGCCGGTGAAGCCGCGTTGCGCGAACGCCTCATGGCGCTTTACTGGGAGCTGTCCGCCTATCCGGAGGTACCCGTCATGTTGGATACCTTGACCTCAGCGGGTTTCAAGACCGGCATTCTGTCCAACGGCTCGCCGGAGATGCTGGCCGGGGCGGTTAAATCCGCCGGGATCGCGCGGCACTTGAACCATGTGCTAAGCGTGGAAAGCGTCGGCATCTTTAAGCCGGCGCAGGCGGTGTACGACATGGTCGGCACTGCGTTTGATTGCGCCCCGAATGAAGTGCTGTTTGTATCCTCCAACGGCTGGGATGTGGCGGGGGCAACCGGCTATGGGTTCAACACAGTGTGGGTGAACCGCGCCGCCGAACCCGTTGACCGCCTGCCGCATCGGCCTGCCCATGTGCTGGACGATCTGACCGCCATCCCCGACCTTGCAAGGACTTTCTAATCGTATGCCCGAATTCACAACATCAGATGGCTTGACCTTGCACTACACGGATGAGGGGGCTGGCACGCCGATCCTGTGTCTGGCCGGGCTGACGCGCAATGGTACCGATTTTGACTATGTTGCCCCCTATTTGGATGGCGCGCGTTTGATCCGCTTGGATTATCGCGGCCGGGGCAAAAGCGGCTGGGCCAAGGATTGGAGCACATATTCCATCCCGGTCGAGGCGCGCGATGTGCTTGAACTTTTGGATGAGCTTGCCTTGGACGAGGTGGCAATTTTGGGCACATCACGGGGCGGATTGATCGCCATGGCATTGGCCGCGACCGTGCCAGACAAATTATTGGGCGTCTGCCTGAACGACATCGGCCCCGAAATCGCCGAAAGCGGGTTGGAGGATATCCGTGACTACCTCGGCATTCCGCCCACCGCCAAAACGTATGAGGACGCAGTTAAGGTCCGCGCTAGCCTTTTGCCCGGGTTCGATGATGTCCCGGAAGAGCGTTGGCGGGAAGAGGTCGAGAAGCATTATGTCGAGACCGAAGAAGGCCTTGGCCTGAACTATGATCCAAGCCTACGCGATGCGATCATTGAGGCCGGTGCGCAGCCTATTCCCGACCTTTGGCCGCTGTTCGAGGCGCTGACGCCTTTGCCCTGTTGCCTGATCCGTGGGGCGAATTCCAATCTGCTCACGGCAGAAACCGCCGCTGAGATGCAGGCCCGCAATCCCGACATGATCTATGCCGAGGTGCCCAAACGCGGCCATGTGCCATTTTTGGATGAAGCTGAGGCGCTTGATGCCCTGAACGAATGGATGATGCTGCTATGAGCGACTTGACCATGATCCGCGCCGCAGCAGAGCGGCTGAAGGGCCATGCTCGCGTTACGCCACTTTTGAATTCGGGTTTCTTGGATGAGATCGCTGGCCGGCGTGTGTTCGTTAAGGTTGAGGCCTTGCAACATACCGGCAGCTTCAAGTTTCGCGGTGCGTGGTCGGCGGTTTCGGCCCTGTCAGAGGCCGAGCGTTCCAAGGGGATCTTGGCCTTTTCATCAGGGAACCATGCGCAGGGTGTAGCGATGGCGGCGCGCAGTCATGGGGTGCCTTGTGTCATCATTATGCCTGCGGACGCTCCGCGCGTGAAAATTGACAACACGCGTGCGCTGGGCGCTGAGGTAGTTCTGTATGACCGTGATACTGAGGATCGCGATGCGATTGGTGCGCGCCTAAAGGTTGAGCGCGGCATGACCCTCGTGAAGCCGTTTGATGAGCCGTTGGTCATCGCAGGCCAAGGCACCTGCGGGCTAGAGATTGCCACCCAAGTTGCCCAAGCCGGTGCCGCGCCCGAGGAGGTGTTGGTGTGTTGCGGTGGCGGGGGGCTGACCTCTGGCATCGCGCTGGCGCTAGAGGATGAGATGTCCGGTGTGACCGTCCGACCTGTGGAGCCTGAGTTTTTCGATGACGTTACCCGCAGTCTCGCGACAGGTACGATCCAGCGTAATGTGCGCAGCTCTGGCTCACTGTGTGATGCGATCATCACGCCGCAACCCGGCGACATCACCTTTCCGATCCTAAAACGATTGTGTGGCCCCGGCATCGTCGTGCCCGAGGATGATTGCTTGCGCGCGATGGCACTGGCGTGGGACCGGCTCAAGGTGGTGCTGGAACCCGGTGGCGCAATTGCGCTTGCCGCGGCCTTGTTCCACAGCGAAGGCGCGTCCGACATTGTGGCTGTCGTCTCTGGCGGGAACGTAGATCGGGACGTGTTTGTGAATGCGCTGGAGCGGTTTGGCTAGCGCGCGCTTGCTGGGCCGCTGACCTTTAGGCCCATCGCATAGATAGCCCCGGCAACAGCCATCAAAACCGCCGCGGCCATAAATGGTGCGCCCGGTAAAAAGATTGGCGTCGTGGGCGCAGTGAACTGCCAAAACACTTGGGTAAACACCAAGGGCGCCACGATCATTCCGATTGCGTTGATCGAAGACATAACCCCCTGCAATTCACCCTGTTGGTTGTCAGCGGCTCGTTGCGACATCACCGATTGCAGGGCAGGTGCTACAACCGCGCCGAGGGCAGACAATGGGGTCAGCGCGAGCAGAACCCAACCGCTGCCGATGAATGTGATGACCGAAAGCATCACGGCATTGTACCAAAGGAACACATAAACGGTGCGCATTTCGCCCAATCGGGCGATGATCACGCGGATCAGCCCGCCTTGGACCACCGCCATTGATATGCCGTAGCAGGCCAATGAAATGCCCACCATACGCGGCCCCCAATCGAACGCGGCGCTGGTGTAATAGGCCCAGACCGCTGGGTAGACCATGTTCGCGATCTGATAGAAAAAGTAGCATGCCAGCAAAATGCCGACGCCCGGGATAGCCGTGACGTATTTGAGCGCGCCAAAGGGGTTCGCGCGTTTGATTTGAAACGGACGGCGGGTGCGATCGGTCACGGTTTCGGGCAGGATGAACAGCCCAAATAGGAAGTTCGCACCCGCGAGGATCGCAGCAGCGACGAATGGCGCACGGGGACCCAGTTCTGCCAACAGACCACCAAGAACCGGCCCCAGAATAAAGCCAATCCCAAAACACGCCGAGATCAGGCCAAAGTTCGCGCTTTTCTTTTCCGGGGCTGAGATATCGGCCATGTAGGCAATCGCCGTTGCGTGTGTGGCGGCGGCAATTCCGCCGATGATCCGCCCGATCAGCAACCAGCCCAACGTGCCTGCCAGCGCCATAATCACATAGTCTAGGCACAATACTGCGGTTGAGATTAACAGCACCGGACGCCTGCCAAACCTGTCCGACAGAGACCCAATTGTGGGCGAAAACAGAAATTGCATCACGGCATAAACGGCCGATAAAAGGCCACCCCAAAGGGCGGCTTTGGCTACATCTGATGCGCCAACCTCCATCAGCAGATCGGGCATGACTGGTAGGATCAGGCCAATGCCCATGGCGTCCAAAACGACCGTCACAAGGATGAAGTATACCGGGGCCTTAGCGGATGCGGCGGGTTTGGTCATGGTCGAATACTGCCCTTGTCGCGGGCAAGTGCGTTCCGCGTGTTTCGGCTTTTGTGTCAATGCAGCCTTACACCTCAATAGCAGTTTCACGCAAGTGGCGGGCATGGCGGAAAAAGTTGGTCAATTCGACACTCAGGCGTCGCTAAAGGGCAATCTAGCGGCTAGGGACATGCCAACGTGCGAGAAAAGAAAAGGAGCCTTGTGATGGCAAAAATCAAAGCCGCTGTGTGCCACGAATTCGGCACCTCCCTTCAGGTCCAAGAAGTAGATTTACGCGCCGCTGGAGCGGACGAAGTCGAAGTCACGCTTGAGGCCTGTGCAATCTGTTTTTCGGACATTTCATACATGGATGGCGGCTGGGGCGGGACGCTTCCGGCGGTTTTTGGGCATGAAGCGGCAGGTCGCATTACGGCCCTTGGTGCAAATGTACGCGGCTACGAAATGGGGCAGGCGGTGCTGGTCACGCTTATTCGGTCATGCGGAACCTGTGCATCCTGTGCCTCGGGCGTGCCGGTCCAATGCGCTGATCCGGAGGCGTCTGAGCCGCTTAGCCTCGAAGGGGCACCCTTGCACGCGGCGATGAATTGCGGGGCCTTTGCGGAAAAGGTTGTTGTGCATCCCTCACAACTTGCGGCCATTCCTGATGATATGCCTATGGATGCCGCTAGTTTGCTGTCATGCGGTGTTGTCACGGGGTTGGGCGCGGTTGTGAACACCGCGCAGGTGCGCCCCGGTCAAGTCGTGGTGGTTATTGGGGCAGGCGGTGTTGGATTGAATGCGATCCAAGGCGCGCGGATTAGTGGGGCATCACGGATCGTGGCCGTGGATATGACAGAGGAAAAGCTGGCTGATGCGCGGGAATTTGGTGCAACTGATGGCATCCTCGCGACGGACCCGGCGCCGTGGGATCGGTTGGCAGAGTTGACAGGCGGGCGGATGGCGGATGCGGTCTTTGTGACGGTCGGCGCGATCCCGGCTTATGATGCGGCGCCCAAATACCTCGCGCGGAGCGGTGGTGTTTACATGGTTGGCATGCCTCACGAAGGCGAAGTCATGACGATTGAACCGGGCAATATCGCGGCTTCTGGCCAATCGTTGGTGGGCACCAAAATGGGGGATGTCGTGCTTGCGCGCGATATTCCTTGGCTCATCGAGATGTATAACCAAGGACGTTTGAAGCTGGATGAATTGGTGTCGGGCCGCTACGCTTTGGAAGATGTCAATGCTGCCATTGCCGATACCAAGGCCGGAGCGGCCCGTCGGAATGTGATTGTTTTCAAATGAAACTAGCTGAGCTTGAGATTTTTGTCGTGGCACCGCCCGCTCCGGGTTGGGGTGGGCAATATTGGATATTCCCCAAGCTGACGACGGCCTGCGGGATTGTGGGGTATGGTGAATGCTACGCCTCAACCGTTGGGCCAGAGGTCATGCGCGCCGTGATCGAGGATGTGTTCGCGCGGCACATGCAGGGCGAAAGCCCTGAAAACCTCGAAAAAATGTTCCGTCGGGTCTATTCTAGCGGTTTTACGCAGCGGCCCGATCCCACGGTTATGGGGGCGTTTGCCGGGCTTGAAATCGCCTGCTGGGACATTCTGGGTAAGGCGCGGGATCGGCCGGTTTGGGCGTTGCTGGGCGGTAAGATGAACGACCGCCTGCGCGCCTACACCTATCTTTATCCGCAGCCGGGACAGGCTTTGCCAGAATTCTGGACATCGCCTGAAATGGCGGCTGAGGCGGCCATCGCGATGGTTGATCTGGGCTATACAGCGGTCAAGTTTGACCCCGCTGGCCCCTACACCATGCGCGGCGGCCATATGCCCGCGATGTCCGATATCTCGATGTCGGTGGCCTTTTGCAAAGCCATACGAGAGGCTGTTGGTGACCGAGCCGATCTATTGTTCGGCACACACGGACAGTTCAGTGTTGCGGGCGCGATCCGCTTAGGCCAAGCGATTGAGCCCTATAGCCCGTTGTGGTTCGAAGAACCCATCCCGCCGGATGCGCCGCTTGATATGGCCCGCGTGGCACAGTCGGTGCGCATCCCGGTGGCCACTGGCGAGCGGTTGTGCACCAAGTCCGAGTTTGCGACGCTCCTTCGCGCGGGTGCTGTTGAGATTTTGCAACCTGCGTTGGGACGTTTGGGCGGTATCCTTGAGGCCAAGAAGCTTGCGGCCATCGCCGAAGTCTTTACGGCACAGATGGCGCCGCATTTGTACGCAGGGCCGGTTGAATGGGCTGCGAACGTGCATCTGGGCGTTTCGATCCCAAACCTTCTGATGGTCGAGAGCATCGATACGCCGTTCCACAACGCGTTGATCAAGAACACCGTAAAGGTTGAAGGCGGGTTTGTGCCTGCGCCCCAAGCCCCCGGTCTGGGCATCGATTTTGACGAAGATCTTGCGCGGGCACATCCGTGGAAGGGTACGGGCCTGCATCTGAACATGCAGGACGAACCATGTGACTACGCCAATGGCAACAGCTTTGCGGGCGGCGCGCCGGTTAAGGAGTGATCCCTAGCGCGCCTGCTCGTGCTCAAGCCGCTTGCGGGCGATCAGCTCGTGTTTGTCGGCCTCGGTCTGATCCTTAAGGCAGGTCAGTACAAAGGTTAGATGGGCTTCGACGGCGGCTTGGGCAGCGTCTGGATTGCGGGCCTGAAGCCCATCGTTGATGGCGCGGTGTTGATCCAACAACAGTTCGCGCGTGGCGCGCTGTTTGAACATCACGGTGCGATTGTAGAACACGCCTTCACGTAGCAAATCCATCATCGAGCGCATCATATGCAGCATGATGACGTTATGGCTTGCCTCAATAATCGCGAGGTGGAATTCCGCATCAAGGGTGGCTTCGTCGGTTGGATTGCGCTTGGTGTGGGCGGCTTCCATCTTTTTGAAAACGGTATCAACCACGGCCAAATCGGTGTCCGAGCCAAGGCGGGCGGCCCGGGCGGCTGCCAGCCCCTCCATGTCGCGGCGGAATGCGATGTAATCGAAAACGGCAGCGTCGTGGCTGGCAAATAACTTGACCAGCGCAGGTGAAAAGGCTGAGCCCAAGACATCGGCCACATAGATGCCTGCACCCGCTTTGGCCGATAGCAATCCGCGCTCCTGCAATTCGCCCACGGCTTCGCGTAACGACGGGCGTGATACGCCAAGCCGTTCAGATAACTCACGTTCTGAGGGCAGCCGATCCCCGGGGCGCAGGATTCCGCGTAGGATTAAATCCTCGATTTGGCGCACCACGGCGGTCGACAAACGTTCGGATTCTATTTTGGCAAAGGGCACGGGCATACTCCTGAATTGGCGAAAGAATATGACCGCGCCGAATGCTTTGCAACCACAGGCGCTAGACGGTTGGTTGAATAACAATCTCTACTCGGCGGTTAAGCGCCTTGCCGTCTTCAGTCAGGTTTGTTGCGATAGGATCTTCCTCGCCAAAGCCTTGTGGGATCACGCGCGCAGGGTCGACGCCGTTTTCGTACAGTACGCTGGCCACGGCCGTGGCGCGCCGCGCGCTGAGGGCAAGGTTGTATTGCGATGTGCCCGTGCTGTCGGTGTGACCCTGCACCTCAACCACGCTGTTGGGGTATTGTTGCAGGTTATCTGCAAGGGCCTGCAAATCGCTGACAAGGCCGGGTGCAACAATCGCGCTGTCGGTGGCAAACAGAATGTCTTGGGGCAGGGTTACGATCAGCTCTGACCCGGTGTTCTCGATGCGGACATCGGGATTGTCCAATTGCGCCTCTAGATCGCGGGCCTGACGGTCCAGCGTTTGGCCGATTGCGGCGCCAATACCGGCGCCAACGACCCCGCCGATGACTGCACTCTTGAGGCGATCATCATCATTGGTCAGGCCAGCCGCAGCCGCCCCTAGGATCGCCCCGATGGCCGCGCCGCTTTGCGTGCGTTCGCCGTTGCGAACGGGCTCATCTGATATCGGGCCCGAGGTGCAGCCAGATATGGCAATGGCACTGGTAGACAAAAGGACAAGGAACTTGGGAAAACTGCGCATAGATCACCTCTAATTTTTTCACAGTTTGCCGGGGCGCAGCGCACTTTGCCAGCTAATTCCAGTGAATGCGCGGGCAAGTGATCAAGCCGTTTCCAATTTGGCTGTTTCAAACGCGAGCATCGCGCGTTTGACGGGCAGACCCCAATGATACCCGCCCAAACCACCCGATTTGCGCAAGGCGCGGTGGCATGGGATCAGCCATGAAATGGGGTTGCGGCCAACGGCGGTGCCAACAGCCCTCACGGCCTTGGGGTTGTCGATGGCCTGCGCGATCTCGGAATAGGTTGTGACGTGGCCCGAAGGGATTTTGAGCAAGGCTTCCCATACTTTTATCTGGAACGGTGCGCCGATCAGATACAATGGCGCTGTCCCGCCCTCTACCTTGCCGAATGCCGCATCGACCCAAGGGCCCAACCGCATGGGGTCTTCGACGAATGTGGCCTTTGGCCAGCGGGATTTTAGGTCGGCAAAGGTCGGCTCCGCCCCGGTTTCGGCCCCGAACCCCATGCCGCAAATGCCCCGGTCTGTCCCCATCACGAGGGTGGGGCCAAAGGGGCTTTCGAACCAGCCCCAGAAGATAGTCAGCCCCATGCCGCCAGCAGCGTATTCTCCGGGCGCCATGGCCTCCCACCGCACGAACAGGTCATGCAATCGCCCGCTGCCGGATAGGCCGACGTTGGCTGCGGTTTCTAGCGTGGTGTGACGTGCTCGTAAAAGTGTCTTGGCATGGTCTAGCGCCAGATATTGCCCATACCGCTTGGGACTTAGCCCCGCCCATTGCGAGAACACCCGTTGAAGGTGCGCGGGGCTCATGCCCAGTTCTTTGGACAAGTCTTCAAGCCGGATGCCCGCACCCTGCGTGTCGATGATATCTAGCGCACGTCGCACAACGCCGTAGTGATAAGTCTCTTGTGGGGTGTCAGTCATGGCGGTCTCCTTGTGGTAAACACTAGGATGCTTGGCCTGCCGCCGCGACCCGAACCTTGCGCATTGCTGCACCTTTTATCGCGAATGATTTGCCGCGGGCTTGGCAGCCTGTGCCGGGTGAGGCATAGACAACAAATGGCAAAGCAGATGGACTATAACACCCTTACCCAGATTTTTGAGCGGTTTCAGGCCCATGAGGCGGAACCCGAGGGTGAGCTTAATCACACCAACGCCTACACGCTTGTGGTGGCCGTGGCACTTTCGGCGCAATCAACTGATGTGGGCGTCAACCGCGCGACGCACGCGTTGTTCAAGGTGGCCGATACCCCGCAAAAGATGCTCGACCTTGGTGAAGAGGCCTTGATTGAGCACATCAAGACGATTGGCCTGTATCGGAATAAAGCCAAGAATGTTATGAAGCTGAGCCGCATCCTTGTGGATGAATATGGCGGTGAGGTCCCCTGTTCCCGCGCGGCTCTTGTGTCGCTGCCCGGTGTCGGTCGAAAAACGGCGAATGTCGTGCTGAACATGTGGTGGGGGCATCCATCGCAGGCCGTCGACACCCATATTTTTCGCATTGGCAACCGGACGGGCATTTGCCCTGGCAAAGACGTCGATGCCGTGGAACGCGCGATTGAAGACCACGTGCCAGTCCCGTTTCAACACCACGCCCATCACTGGCTGATTTTACACGGCCGTTATATCTGCAAAGCGCGTAAGCCGATGTGCCAAACATGCATCATCCGCGACCTTTGCCCCTATGAGGACAAGACCCAATGAGCCAATTTGACGTCATCGGCATCGGTAATGCGATTGTAGACGTAATCTCAACTGCGCCTGATACGTTCCTCGACCAGATGGGGATCGAAAAGGGGATCATGCAATTGATTGAGCGCGACCGTGCCGAGCTGCTGTATGCCGCGATGGATGGTCGGGTCGAGACGCCGGGCGGATCGGTGGCCAACACCATCGCGGGCATCGGTGCACTGGGCCTCAAGACGGCATTCATCGGCAAGGTAAAGGATGACGCCTTAGGTCAGTTCTATGCCGATGCGCTGGCGCAATCGGGCACCGCGTTTCCCAATCCGCCCAAAGGCGTTGATCTGCCAACCTCGCGCTCGATGATCTTTGTGTCGCCTGATGGTGAGCGGTCGATGAACACTTATCTTGGTGCGGGGGCTGATCTTTCGTCTCAGGACGTGCCTGAAAACGTGTTTGCAGGCGGCGGTCTGCTGTTTCTTGAAGGATACCTGTTCGACAAGGATGAGGGGAAAACCGCGTTTTCCGAGGCTGCGAAGGATATGAAGTCCGCAGGTGGGCGTGCCGCGATCACCCTGTCGGACCCGTTCTGCGCCGACCGTCACCGTAGCGATTTTCAGCGCCTTATCGCAGAAGATATGGATATCGCGATCGGCAACGATCAAGAGTGGATGACGCTCTATGAAACCGACGACCTGAATGCGGCCCTCGCCAAGGCGGCAGCCGTGTGTGACATCGTCGCCTGTACCCGGTCCGGTGAGCCGGTTTGGGTTTGGGCCAATGGCGCACAGATCGAAGTGCCCGTGAAAACGATCACCCCGATCGACGCTACAGGCGCGGGTGATCAGTTCGCAGCAGGCTTCTTGTATGGTTTGTCCACGGGTAAAGATCTTGAGACAGCCGCGAAAATGGGCGTCATTTGTGCGCACGAAGTGATTGGGCACATTGGGCCCCGCCCCGAGGTCGACTTGCTCGCCGTATTCAAGGAACAAGGCCTCGTGTAAGCGGGCCGCCTGACCCATCTACCCTGTTTGCTGATTGAGAGACCCGGATGCCTTATTCTTACGACACTCAGAACATTTTTGCCAAAATCCTGCGCGGTGAAATTCCCAACAGCACCGTGATGGAGACCGAGCACACGCTGGCCTTCAATGACATCACCCCGCAGGCGCCGAACCACGTTCTGGTCATCCCGAAGGGCGCATATGTTTGCTATGATCACTTCGCGCTCGAAGCCTCAGAGGCCGAGATCGTCGATTTTACGCGTACCATCGGCAAGCTCTGTGCAGAGCTGGGTGTTCAGCCGGGCGAAGGTGGCAATGGGTTCCGCCTAATCACAAACGCGGGCGAAGATGCCATTCAAGAGGTGCCTCACATGCACATCCACCTTGTGGCAGGGCGTGGCCTTGGGCGAATTCTACAGCCCGCTGGCTAGAGCCATTTAGTCAAACGTTCCGGTCACGCGGCCTAGCAACATAAAGGCGCGGGCCGTGCGGGTGTTGCCCAATTGGGTCAATTCCACGTCGGTCATGCGGGGCTCTGCCTGCGCGAGCGTGCGGTCAAACTGACGCAAGAAGTGATGCACGGTGTCCTTGAACACAGGGTCCGAACGCATCCTGCCCGCACACAGCGTAAGCGAGGATCGGTCTCGTATACCGCCAAGCGAGGCAATCTCACGCCCGCGTTCACCTTGCGCGAATTGGCGCCAGATTTCGGGACGCGCGCGGTCTGGGGTAAGGTCATCCATATAGATGCCCTCTTGGCTCATCAGGGTCAGCACGTCTTGGGCGGCGTTGATCAACCGTGCCGCGGCCCGGTCCTTGAGGGCACGGCGCAGGGTGCGAAAGCCTTCTTTGTCCTTCTCGTTTTCGGGAAAGTTCACGGCGCGGATAAATTCACCCATCGTGAGCGGATCACCCGCAGGCAAAGCCTCTGCGGGGGTGCCTAGTGCGAGGGGTGGTTGATCCGTGATCTCCATTTGGGGTGCGGGTTCTGCCGTCACCTCAGCAGGGGCTGCTGGCGCTGGGGCCGCCTGTCTGGCCATGCCCGCGATTGCGGCCTCAGCGCGCTCCTGCGCCTTGGAGATCGAATCAATTTTGGCTTCCATCGAACGTTTAATCGACATGCCAGCCATCTGCTGCTGCTCAACATAGGCGTGACGCATTCCGTCGATTGCGGCCTGAAGGCGGGCGCTTTCGTCGCGCATGGTGCGCGCGGTGCGAGCCGCAGATGCTCCGATCCAAATCACTGCGAGTGGCAGGAACACTCCGACCATGCTCATCAACGACATCAGCGGCGCATCTTCGCGGCCTGCTGAAGGCTCAACCGTCAGATAAAAGTAGCCCACGACCAGCATCCAAAGGACGCTCAGTACGATGGCAACGATCTCTATGGTCGAAATTAGGCTAGGCGCGTCGCGCTGCCCGTAGGTGTTTAGACCCATTGATGCGATTCGCTTAGCAGCCCCAGAGCCGGTCCCAGTGGAATCACTGGGAGGTTTCGGCGGCTGTGGGGCTGAGCTGGTCATAGGGGAAACGCCTACTTAAATGCGACGGTCAGGATTTCGTAGTCTTTGACGCCGCCGGGTGTGCGTACCTCGACGCTGTCGCCTTCTTCCTTGCCGATCAGGGCGCGGGCAATGGGCGATTTGATGTTTAGAAGGCCGTTTTCGATGTCAGCCTCGGTTTGACCCACGATCTGATAGGTTTTTTCCTCTTCGGTATCCTCGTCCACGATGGTGACGGTCGCGCCAAATTTGATTGAGCCGGACAGGGTGGCGGGGTCGATCACCTCAGCCAAACCAATAGTGCCCTCAAGTTCCTTGATGCGGCCCTCAATGAACGACTGTTTTTCGCGCGCAGAGTGATACTCAGCGTTTTCCGACAGGTCGCCGTGTTCCCGAGCCTCGGCGATGGCCCTGATAATAGCGGGGCGCTCTACTGATTTGAGCTGCTTGAGCTCTACGTTAAGCGCCGCGAACCCCCTGGGGGTCATTGGGAATTTTTCCATGAAACGTCTCCTACCCGGCCGACCTGACCAGGACTTCACGTTAACTGTATGATTGCGCCGGGCGCGTTGCAACGCCCGGTGGTGCATAGCGCCCTTCAGTTGGTCGAAACGACCGTTTTTTCGCCACCTGATGGCGGTTTGGGGGCGCCATCCACGCCACAAGCGGCGAGGGTGACCATGCAAAAGATCAGCACGATGGATTTCATGCGTAGATGCCCTGCCAGCGTTTGACGTGCGCACGCACATTTTCGGGTGCGGTGCCGCCATAGGCCGTACGGCTGGCTACGGAATTATGCACGCCCAAAACGGTGAACACATCCGCGGTAATGGCACCGTGCACCGCCTGCATATCTTCAAGCGACAGATCTGGCAGGTCGCAGTCTTTGTCCTCGGCGAGTTTTACAAGCGTTCCGGTGACGTGGTGTGCCTCCCGGAAGGGCATATCGAGCGCCCGGACCAGCCAATCCGCCAGATCGGTTGCCGTTGAAAACCCGCTGGAAGCAGCAGCCTCTAGGCTTGGCACATTGGCCTGCATGTCCGACACCATGCCGGTCATGGCCGCAAGCGACAGCATCAGGTTGTCGGCGGCGTCAAACACCTGCTCTTTGTCTTCTTGCATGTCCTTAGAGTAGGTCAGCGGTAGGCCCTTCATCACCATGGTGAGGGCGACCTGCGCCCCAAAGATCCGCCCGATTTTGGCACGCATCAGTTCGGCGGCATCGGGGTTTTTCTTTTGGGGCATGATGCTGGAGCCGGTGGTCCATTTGTCCGACAGCTGCACAAAGCGGAATTGAGCAGATGACCAGATGACCAATTCTTCTGACAGCCGGCTCAGGTGCATCGCTGTGATCGACGCACAGCTTAGGAATTCGAGCGCGAAGTCACGGTCGGAGACCGCATCAAGAGAGTTCGCGGCGGGCCGGTCAAAGCCCAGCTCGCGCGCGGTCATTTCGCGGTCAATCGGGAATGATGTGCCTGCCAGTGCGGCCGCACCCAATGGGCATTCATTCATCCGCTCGCGTGCGTCCGCAAAGCGGGTCAAATCGCGCGAGAACATCTCGACGTAGGCCAGCATGTGGTGGCCCCATGTGACGGGTTGGGCCGTTTGTAGGTGTGTGAAGCCGGGCATGACCCAATCGGCACCCGCCTCGGCCTGCGCAACCAATGCTTTGCAAAGGGCGCTGAGGGCATCGATGGCGGCGTCGGCTTGGTCGCGGACCCACATCCGGAAATCCAGCGCGACTTGGTCGTTGCGCGACCGTGCGGTGTGCAACCGCCCTGCAGGTGCGCCGATCAATGCGGTTAAGCGCGCCTCCACATTCATGTGGATGTCTTCCAGTTTGGTCGAGAATTCGAACGTGCCGGTCTCAATCTCTGACAAAACCGTGAGGAGGCCTTCCCGGATCGCCTCTGCATCGGTATCTGAGATGATGCCTTGGGCGGCTAGCATGGCGGCGTGTGCGCGGCTCCCGGTGATGTCTTGGCGCGCCATGCGCTTGTCAAACCCGATGGAGGCGTTGATTGCCTCCATGATTGCGTCGGGGCCTTCTGCAAAACGCCCGCCCCACATCGCGTTGGAGCTGGCGGCATCGTTGGATTGGGTCATGGAAGTGGTCCAGAAATGGGAGTGAAACATGCGGACAATTTGCGCCGGACTGCTATACGGTGCCTTGGCCTTGGGTGCAAACAGCGCGCTGGCCGGGGGTTTTGAGAAGCTACAGGTCCACGCCGCGCCCAAAGCGCCTGCTGTGACATCGTTTGTGACCATTGATGGGGTCCCGATGGACCTAAGCGCCTATGCGGGCGACGTGGTTGTCTTGAATTTCTGGGCGACGTGGTGCGCTCCGTGCAAGCGAGAGATGCCCGGCTTGGATCGTTTGCAGGCCATGAAGGGTAAAGACGGCATCGAGGTCGTTACGATGGCCTTTGGGCGGCACAACCCGATGGCAATGGAGAAATTCTGGAGACGTGCCAACATCCAAAACCTGCCGCTGCACCGGGATCCGACCACTGAGTTGGCGCAGGCTTTTGGGGTGAAGGGGCTGCCGCATACCGTGATTCTAGATGCCGAGGGCAATGAAATCGCCTCTCTCCCGGGGGAAGCCGAGTGGGATAGCCCCGAGGCGCTTGCTCTGTTGGGCAGGTTCTTGGCTGACTAGGTCAGGGCGGGCCACAGCGTCGCCAGTAGTAACGCGGCCATTGTCCAGTTGAAGGCGCGCAGCCGGCTTGGGTTGGTGAGGATGCGCTTCATTTGTTGACCGAGCACCGTCCACGTCGAGACCGATGGCAAGTTTACTGCGCCAAACGCGAGGGCCACGGCCCCGATGGCCCAAACGGACCTATCGGGCGCATAGATTGTGATCGCGGTTAGGGCCATGGTCCACGCCTTTGGGTTGACCCACTGAAAGGCCGCCGCCTGTAAAAAGGTCATGGGTTTGGGGCCTGCGCCTTGTTCTTTTGGGGTTCCGGAATGGGCGATTTTCCACGCGAGCCAGCATAGATACGCCACGCTCGCGATTTTGAGGAGGGTATGCAGCACTGGAAACGCATCAAATATCTGCGCCAAGCCCATCCCCACCAAAAAAATCATCAGCGTAAATCCGATACCGATGCCCAGCATGTGCGGCACCGTGCGCCGAAAGCCGAAGTTCGCACCAGACGCCATTAGCATCAGGTTATTTGGCCCCGGCGTGATGGAACTGACAAAGGCAAACCCGGTTAGGGCGAGGAGGATTTCATAGCTCATGGCGCAATAAAGAATAAAAACAGTGCGCATGTGCTTGCGTTTTCACGTGTTTGTCCGCTATTTTTGCAACATATGACGAAGATTGATGCCATAAATGCGCATATATTGCGTGTGCTGTCCGAAGATGGGCGTGTGTCCAACATCGATTTGGCAGAACGCGTGGGATTGTCGCCCTCTGCGTGCTTGCGCCGCGTTCAGGAATTGGAGCGGAGCGGCGTCATTACCGGTTACCGCGCGGTTGTGAATCCGCTCAAAATTGGTCGGGGGTTCACGGCCTATATCACTGTCGGCTTGAACGATCACACCAAGGCCAGTCAAGAGGCTTTTGAACGCGCGATTTCCCGAAGCCCCGAGGTGCGAGAGTGTCACAACATTACCGGTTCTGTGGAATATCTGCTGCGGGTTGAGGCAGAGGATCTGGCGGCCTACAAAGTATTCCACACCGAAATTTTAGGAACGCTCCCGCAGGTTCACGCGATTACCAGTTACGTTGTGATGGGCTCGCCCAAGGATGAGCGCGCCTAGGGCGGGACCTATTTGTGCTGTCTCAGCGCGGCGATCTCGGCGTGGCGGGGGCAGCTGACCAAATGGTCGTTTACCATGCCGGTTGCTTGCATAAATGCATAAACAATCGTCGGGCCACAAAACCGGAATCCAGCCTTCTTGAGGTCCTTGCTGATCTGAGTCGACAGCAGCGTATGGGCTGGAACATCGGTCAAACTGGCCCAAGAATTTTGTAACGGTTTGTTCTCCATATAGCCCCAAAGGAACGTGTCGAAGCCTTCGCGTTGTTCGATCTTTTGCCAAGCGCGGGCGTTGCCGATGGTTGCTTCAATCTTGTCGCGGTGCCGGATAATTCCTGCGTTCTGTACAAGGATCTCGACCTCTTTCTCGCCCCAAGTTGCGATCTCATTGGGGTCGAATTTTGCAAAGGCATTTCTAAAATTGTCGCGCTTTTTCAGGATAGTTATCCAGCTGAGACCTGCTTGAAACCCATCAAGAATTAACTTCTCCCAGAGGGCGCGACTGTCCCATTCGGGCACACCCCATTCGGTGTCGTGATAGTCCACGTAAACGGGGTCAACTCCGCACCATCCGCAGCGATCCATCGAGGTCTCCTTCATTTTAGGCAAGGATGAGGCAAAAAGAACAAAAATAAAACATTTAATAATTCAGAAAGGGTTTCGGGGTCATGATTGCTGTGAATTTGGTGAGAGGGATAGCACATTATGGCGCAAGAAATTATTAAACCCGATCAGGAACAATCAGTTGGTTCGGCTGTGCCGCAAAGCGATCAAGCCGTGTTGTCCATGGTTACTTCCGCGCTGGAGCAGGGCAATTGTATGCTGGCCTTCCAGCCTATCGTTCAGTCGCAGCAGCCCTGTAACCCGGCGTTCTACGAGGGCTTAATTCGTGTTTTGGGTTGTGAGGGCCGGGTTATTCCAGCGGCTGAGTTTATGCCGTTGATTGAGCAGCATGACCTGGGGCGCGATATTGATTGCGCCGCGCTGCGCTGTGGCATTGATGCGCTGCGTTCCAAGCCCGATTTGCGTTTGGCGATTAACATGTCGACACGCTCAATTGGCCATCCCAGATGGACCTGCATACTGGAGCGTGCATTGCACAACGACCCGACTTTGGGTGAGCGTTTGATCCTTGAGATTACCGAGAGTTCTGCCATGCAGATGCCCGAAACAGTGATGGTCTTCATGCAGCGGTTTCAAGCGCAGGGCGTTACCTTTGCGTTGGATGATTTCGGGGCGGGCCAAACCTCGTTTCGCTATCTCAAGGACTTCTATTTCGATATCCTCAAGATTGATGGGCAATTCACCCGTGGTGTTCACCATGATGCGAACAATCAGGTCCTGACTGAAGCGCTTATCAAGATTGGGCAGCAGTTCGATATGTTCACCGTTGCAGAGGCGGTTGAGACACGGGAAGAGGCTGATTTTTTGGTCAAGGCCGGCATCGATTGTATGCAGGGCTACTACTATGGCCGTCCTGAAACGAACCCCATTTGGCTGCAACAGCCTGAGAAAAATCACAGCCAGATGTCCGCATAGCTATGCGCTCAGCGCATGGGACCTATCGGCAGGTATGCGCCGGGTGAGACACCGTGTCCGCTTACTCCAATCAGAGAGTCGCGTTAACCAAACCCTAGGACATGCGCGAGGGCTTGGCCCACTGGGGGGTCGGGGTGGTCGCGCCCTCAGAAGGGTAAGATGAATGACGAATGTTGTGATTGCTTCAGCTGCACGAACCGCAGTTGGCAGCTTTGGAGGGTCGTTTGCCAACACCCCCGCCCATGATCTTGGTGCTGCTGTAATCGAAGCCGTGGTTGAGCGGGCAGGCGTAGACAAAGCCGAAGTTTCCGAAACAATTCTTGGCCAAGTGCTCACCGCCGCCCAAGGTCAAAACCCTGCACGTCAGGCGCACATCAATGCGGGTCTCGCACAGGAAGCTGCCGCTTGGAGCATTAACCAAGTATGTGGCTCTGGTCTGCGCGCTGTCGCTCTGGGTGCTCAGCACATCATGCTCGGTGATGCCGAAATGGTTGTCGCGGGTGGTCAGGAAAATATGACGCTCTCGCCCCATGCTGCTGCAATGCGCGCGGGTCAAAAGATGGGCGACATGAAGTTCATCGACACGATGATCCGCGACGGCCTGTGGGACGCTTTCAACGGCTACCACATGGGTCAAACCGCCGAAAACGTCGCTGAGAAGTGGCAGATTTCGCGCGATCAACAGGACGAGTTCGCCGTTGCTTCGCAAAACAAAGCTGAGGCTGCGCAGAAAGCTGGCAAATTTGACAATGAAATCGCAGCCTTCACCGTGAAAACACGCAAGGGCGACATCATTGTCGATAAAGATGAGTACATCCGTCATGGTGCCACTCTTGAGGCAATGCAGAAGATGCGGCCTGCCTTTACCAAAGATGGTACAGTGACAGCAGCGAATGCGTCGGGCCTCAATGATGGCGCCGCCGCGACGTTGCTGATGTCTGCCGATGCAGCCGAAAAACGCGGCATCCAGCCGTTGGCGCGCATCGTATCCTACGCCACAGCAGGGCTTGACCCGTCGATCATGGGTGTCGGCCCGATCTATGCATCGCGCAAAGCGCTCGACAAAGCTGGCTGGTCTGTCGGTGACCTCGATCTTGTGGAGGCAAATGAGGCTTTTGCGGCGCAGGCGTGTGCTGTGAACAAAGACATGGGATGGGATCCTGAAATCGTAAACGTTAATGGCGGTGCCATTGCGATTGGTCACCCGATTGGCGCCTCCGGGTGCCGTGTTCTGAACACCCTACTGTTCGAAATGCAGCGTCGTGACGCCAAAAAAGGTCTAGCCACGCTTTGCATTGGTGGCGGCATGGGCGTTGCTCTGTGTGTTGAGCGTCCCTAATTTTCAAAACGGGCAGGCCGAAACCTGCCCAAATTTCTAGAATTCTGAGGAGAAAATCCATGGCACGAGTTGCACTGGTCACCGGCGGATCGCGCGGTATTGGCGAAGCGATTTCCAAGAAACTAAAAGCTGACGGCTACGAGGTTGCGGCAACCTACGCTGGCAATGATGAAAAAGCGGCGGCGTTCACTGCCGCGACTGGCATCAAAACTTACAAATGGGACGTCGCCGATTACGCGGCCTCTGAGGCGGGCATCGCACAAGTCGAAGCCGACCTTGGCCCCGTTGATGTCGTGGTTGCTAACGCTGGCATCACTTGGGATGGCTTTTTTCACAAAATGAAGCCCGAGCAGTGGCAAAAAGTCATCGATACGAATCTGACGGGTGTGTTCAACACTGTGCGCCCCGTGTGGCCCGGTATGCGTGAGCGTGGCTTTGGGCGCGTGATCGTGATCTCTTCGATCAATGGCCAAAAAGGCCAAGCTGGTCAGGTTAACTATGCCGCTACAAAAGCGGGTGATCTGGGTATTGTTAAATCGCTGGCTCAAGAGGGTGCCGCCAAAGGCATCACGGCCAACGCCGTTTGCCCCGGATATATCGGTACCGAAATGGTGCGCGCGATTCCCGAGGAAGTCCTGAACGCCAAGATCATCCCACAGATCCCTGCGGGCCGTCTGGGTGAGCCAGAAGAAATCGCACGATGCGTTGCATTCCTTGCTTCGGATGATGCGGGCTTCATCAATGGCTCGACCATTTCTGCCAACGGTGGTCAGTTCTTCGTCTAAGCGCTGCGAGATTGAGAAATTCAAAAGGACCGGCCATGAAGTGCCGGTCCTTTTTGCGTTTCAGCCTCACTTAAGCGGATTGTGTAGTGCCCAGGGGTTGGAATGCAGCGCGAAGTCCGAACCAGTTTTTCCAAACTGAGGCAAAGGCGGCAGCCCGCTCTTTGTGCGCATTTTCCATCGCTTGTTGAAGCATTATCGTATGTAATTGGTTTTCCATGTTAGTATTCCTTGGCAGGTTTCAATTTCTGTGGATCAACATGCGCCTTAGCCGTCTTTTTCGCAAACGAGATTTTCAAACGCATCAGATAAGTTATACTTAACTGAAATGATAGATCGACTTCCTCCTCTTACCGCTTTGCGGGCCTTTGAAGCTGCCGCACGACACATGTCGTTCGCGCGTGCCGCTGATGAGTTGAACGTCACGCCCGCGGCTTTGAGTTTTCAGATCAAGTCGCTTGAAGAGCATTTCGGCGCGCCTCTGTTTCGGCGGCTTAACAGGGCTGTAGAGTTGACTGAGGCTGGCAAGGCGCTGGCTCCGGGCACAACAGACGCATTTCAAATGTTGCAAGCTGCGTGGCGGGCGGCGGGCAGAACCGTGGATACAGGTGTTATCACCATCACGGCGGGTCCGGCATTTACCGCGAAATGGTTGGCGCCGCGATTATTTGATTTTGCGCAGAGCCATCCAGAGATCGAGTTACGGTTTGCGGCCAGCCTCCGGCTGATGGATTTTGAGCGTGACGATATCGATATCGCCATTCGATTCGGTTTTGGCGGGGATGATGGCTCCAATCTCTATAGTGAGAAAATCGTAGGCGAATGGTTTACGCCTATGATGCACCCAGACCTCGCAGCGCGCTTTCCAACACCAGAATCTCTGCTGAAAGCGCCTTTGCTACATTCAGATGATATCGCGTGGTTGCGTCCGGCTTGCGACTGGACCGCTTGGTTTCGAGTAAATGGGCTGGAGTTGGGCGAAATCCACGGCGCAAGGTTCAGCCAAGCGGATCATGCAATTGATGCCGCCCAAGCGGGAGCCGGTGTTGTTTTGGGGCGGATTACTTTGACGGATCGGGCGCTACGTGATCGACGTTTGGTTGCACCGTTTAAAACGGCTATTTCAACAGATGCGCATTTTCGGGTGCTGTGCCAAAAAGGTTCCGAGGAAAAGCCCCAATTCAAGGCGTTCTTGGAATGGCTTCGGGTCGAAACATGCAAAATGCGGGACCACGGCCAAGGTCGGCACATGGTCCGCGCAGATGAAGTGGGGGGTTAGGCGGAGAGACGCTCAATCTCTTGCTTCAGTTGTAGCTTCTGCTTTTTCAAAGAGACGACTTCAAGTCCGTCCGTTCCGGGACTTCGTTGGGCTTCTTCCACTTGTTTTGAGAGATGCTCGTGCTTTTTGCGTAGGCTCTGCAGATGCGAAGTGAGCGACATGTATATCTCCTCTCTAGTGATGAATATCAAAAGCTCACCACAAGAACTGAGTCCTGTCACGTAATTTTGTCCGGCGCCCGGACGACGAATATAGCAAGTTTTATCTATTTTAGGCTAATTGCTGCGCCGCCGCGTAAAACGTCTGAGGCGATTTTGGTAAAATCATCCCCATCTTCAAAATGTTGCGCCCCTTCATGCAGCACCATGGGGGGGCACATTTGCAGACCGGCCCGCCCGCCTTTGCGACTGCAGAATATTACACGCTGTGCCGGTTTTTGTGCCCGAGATGTTAACGGCAGCACGATATGGCTGCCCATACGTGCATCGATGGCTTGGAAATAGCCATCTAGCCGGTCTGCGCGCAGGATCATGGTTAAGGTCCCCTTTGGCCGCAAACGACGGGTCGCCACGTCGATCCACGTGGCCAGTGACACATCCTCGCGCAACGCAGTTTCGCGCGATGCGTTCGTCGATGCAGTCCCGGCCTTGGGGGCGAAATAAGGGGGGTTACATATGACATGATCAAAGCTGAGCGCGGCCAATTCCGCAGGGGGGGCCGCCACATCGCCCACAATTACCTCGAAGGGCAGGCCTTTGGCATTGCTTCGGGCCAAGTCCGCGTAGTCTGGTTGTAATTCCAACCCTGTTACCTGCGCTTGGGGCACCCGTGCCAATAAACACAAGCTGGCTACACCAACTCCGCAACCCAACTCCAACACGGTATCTCCGGCAACGGCTGGACAAGCTGCGGCCATCAGCACCGGATCCGTCCCGGCCCGGTAACCGTCGCGCGGTTGATGCACCTGCACCTGACCGCCCAAAAAACTATCAAATGTTGTCTCGATCACCCGGTTCCCGTGATGCCGTTGTCGCGCAATGTCGCACTTGCCATAAAAAAATCGCGCTCGGCCACCAAAAGCCGCCGCGGCAATACGCCAATGCTTCCTTCTAGGACGCTCATATGGACGTCCATTTCAAACCACTCTATATCCTCCCCCTGTAAGAGGGCCTTGGCAAAGGCAATGGCGGTTGGGTCATTGGTGCGAAGGATTTCTTTCATACCCATCAGTTAGGCGCCGGTTAGGGCGCTGTCGAGCCAAAGGTCGCAAAGATGAGTTTGGATACCGCTGTCCAAAAGCCCCACGAACGTCTGGCGACCACGCTCGCCGCTGATCTGGAGGCTGTAAATCACCTGATCCGCGCGCGCATGGCGTCCGAACATGCCCCGCGCATTCCAGAGGTCACGGCCCATTTGGTAGAGGCCGGCGGAAAACGTGTGCGCCCTATGCTGACGCTCGCCTGCGCGCGGATGTTTGGCTACGAGGGTGAGCATCATCAAAAGCTGGCCGCGACGGTTGAGTTCATTCATACCGCGACCCTGCTACACGACGATGTAGTGGACGAAAGCGGGCAGCGTCGGGGCCGTCCGACGGCTAACCTGTTGTGGGATAACAAATCATCGATCCTCGTGGGGGATTATCTGTTTGCCCGCGCGTTCCAGTTGATGGTCGAAACCGACAGCCTGCGCGTTCTGGATATCCTTGCTAACGCTTCGGCAACAATCGCTGAGGGAGAGGTGCTGCAACTGACCGCCGCCTCTAATCTGGCGACAACAGAAGCGATTTATCTACAAGTGATCCGCGGCAAAACGGCGGCTCTGTTCCAAGCGGCATCCGAGGTTGGCGGCGTGATCGCGGGCCAAGACGACGCGACTGTTGCGTCTTTGCGCACCTTTGGCGACGCACTTGGTGTGAGCTTTCAGATTGTAGACGACTACCTGGATTACGGCGGCGCGGGCACAACCCTCGACAAAAACGTTGGCGACGACTTCCGGGAGCGCAAGCTGACCCTGCCAGTTATCCGCGCCGTGGCACAAGCCACCGATGAGGAACGCGCGTTTTGGGTCAAGACGATTGAAAAAGGGCGTCAGGATGAGGGTGATCTTGAGCATGCCATGGCTCTGATCGCAAAATACGGCACGCTTGAGCAGACCCGCCAAGAGGCGCTGCGTTGGGCTGAGGTTGCGAAATCCGCGATGGCGTCCATGCCAGAGCATCCTTTGCGCGACATGTTGATCGATCTTGCGGATTACGTGGTCGCGCGCGTCCGCTAAAGCAGTTTTGCGGCGCGGGTCCACCAGTTGGGCCTGCGCAACCGGGCCGCTGCCGTATTCGCGGCGGTCTCTGACGAGTATAACCCAAAGCACGTGGCACCTGAACCGGACATCCGCACAAGCCCGGCATCGGTGGCCGTGATCGCGCCAAGCACCTCATCAATAACGGGGCACAACGTTTGGGCGGGTGACTGTAGGTCGTTGCGCTGTTCTCTTAGCCAAGCAAGCTGATCGTCTATCGATGCAAAGCGAGGTAGTGGCCCCATGGGCAGATTGTCTTTGGTGGGCAGCGCGTTGAAAATCGGCCCTGTTGCCGTAGGAATACCGGGATTAACCAGCACAACCCACATGGGGTGCAAAGGTGCGACGGGGGCCACGTCTTCGCCGATTGAAGTCATCCGTTGTGGGCAGGAGGATAGGCAGACGGGCATATCTGCACCCAGTGGCAAGAGCGATGCCGGCGCGGGCAGAGGTTTGCCCGTCAAGCGACACAAGGCGCGAACCGCAGCTGCTGCATCCGCCGAGCCGCCTCCAATCCCGGCAGGGTGGGGTAGGTTTTTGGTCAGTTGAAACTTGCCCTCAATCCCCAGCAATTGCGCGGCCTTTAGGATTGAGTTTTCCGGCCCCGTCGGCACGCCCTGCGCAAATGGCCCCACCACACAAAGAGACGGGGCGCCTAGTTGAACCTGTAGTGCATCGCCCACGTCCGCAAATACCACAAGACTGTCGAGCATATGGTACCCATCGCTCCGCTGTCCTGTGACATGGAGCGTGAGGTTAATCTTCGCAGGGGCGAATTCTTGGGTCGTGATGGTCACGCGACAGGCTCAGTCCTGCGCGGCTTTTCGCGTGGCTTCTGCGGCAGCAGCCTTTTCAGCCAGCGAAGGCGCGCCTTCTTCCTTTAGAACGCGGTCCAGACCGATCTCTAACTTGCGGCGCATCCGGTCGGGATCAGCTTCGCTGTCGGTGTCGTCAGGGTCCACGTTGGAAAGGGCACGACGCCACTGGAACTCTGCCTCCCGCTTGCGCCCAACTGCCCAAAACACATCCCCAAGGTGGTCATTGATGACAGGATCAAGGGGTTCTAGGGCGACGGCGCGTTCCATGGGGGCGACGGCTTCATCGAACCGCCCAAGGCGGTAAAAAACCCAGCCAAGGCTGTCGGTAATATAGCCATCATCGGGGCGCGCAGCCACGGCCTTTTCAATCATATCGAGTGCTTCGACCAGATCACCTTTCTTTTCGATCATCGAATATCCAAGGTAGTTCAGCACATGCGGCTGGTCTGGGTTCAACTCTAGGGCTTTGCGGAAATCGGCTTCGGCCTGTGGCCAGCGATCTGTGCGTTCATAGGCGATGCCACGCACGTAATAGAGGAACCAATCGCGGGGTGTTGGTTCCTGAACCAAAGCGACGGCTGCCTCATAGGCGTCTGCGGCTTCTCGGTGGCGTTCCAGCCGGCGCAGGGTGTCGCCAAGGGCGGTATGGACCTGTTGGATATCGCCATGCGTCCGCGCCAGCGATTTTAGGACCTCAGCCGCTGTATCCCCTCGGTCGTCGCTGTAAAGCAGGCCCGCGCGAGAAATTTCCGCAAGGTAGAAGGATGGGTGATCAATCGGAACCGCGTCTAGAACCGCTCCCGCGAGGGCGTATTGTTCCTGTTCCTCTAGTAGGTCCGCGGTCAACAGGATCGCGTCCACATTGGTGGGATGCAGAACCAGTGCCGCACGACTGTGCAGAAGCGTATACGTGTGCGAGGCCTCTCCGTTGACGACAGCGGCCAGGGTTGCAAATGCCTCGGACATGCCTTCCAGCGGGGTCCGAATGATGTCGTAGCTGACCGCGTCGCCGTTTTCGATCCGGGTGAGCAGCGCCTCTAGCTCAGGGGAGGAGCCACGTTGCAGCGTTTGAGCCAAAAAGGCGACCGCGTCGTCTGGGCGATCCAACTGCACAAGGATTTGCGCATAGGCTTCGAAGGCTGTGATATTGAGGCTCAAGTCGCCATAGGTTTCACCGCTCAGGATGGCTTCTGCGCTTTCAAAGTCACCGACCATCGCAAAGGCGAGGGCTTTGTGGATGTAGGCAAATGAGCGGAACGCGCGGTTTTCCGAAAGAGCGTCAAATGCGTTGACGGCTTCGGACATGTTGCCTTCGGCCAGTTCCACCCAACCCATCAGCAGCCCATCCAGGAGGGGGCCGCCGACCACACCGGCCATCAACGCATCCTTGGCCGCAGCAGTGTTGCCTTGGGACACGTCGCGCACCAAGCGAACCATCTGCGCGATCTGCATGTCTGGCTCAATGCTGATGACCCGCGCTGCGGCATCGCCCGCCCGCTCAAAATCACCAAGCATTGCAAAACTGATCATTGCGGCGTCAAGGATTTCGACTTGGTTCGGATCGCGCTGCAACAACTGGCCATAATATTCGGCAGCGGCGGCGTAGTCGCTGGCAAAACCTGCAAGCCGTGCGGCCAGATAGGGGCCCGCAATACCGTCTTGGGCAAAGCTTGGGGCGGGCGCCGCAAAGGCAAGCGTGCTGGCAAGTAGGGCGCTTTTGAGGATGTGCAGGCGCATTGGCTCTCCGGTCTGGTTTCGACAAACGTAGTTTGCCCCAGCCCCAAGAGCAATGGGGCGCCCCATTGGACGCCCCATCAAGTTGATCACATGTTCGGGTAGTTTGGCCCGTCACCGCCCTGCGGTGTGACCCAAGTGATGTTCTGACTTGGGTCTTTGATGTCGCAGGTTTTGCAGTGCACACAGTTCTGGAAGTTTATGACAAAGCGGGGGTCTTTTTCCGGTTCGCTCACGACTTCGTAGACGCCTGCGGGGCAGTAGCGCTGTGCGGGTTCTGCGTATTTGGGCAGGTTAACGGCCACCGGGATTGATGGGTCCTTCAGCCGCAGGTGGGCGGGCTGGCTTTCCTCGTGGTTGGTCATAGAAAAGCTGACGTTCGTCAGGCGATCAAACGACAACACGCCATCGGGCTTGGGGTAGTCGATGGGCGCAAATTTGGCAGCCTCGCCGGTGGCCTCGGCGTCGTTTTTGCCATGCCCCAAGGTGCCTAGAATGTTGAAGCCGGTCAGGTTCGCGGCCCACATATCGGCCCCGCCGCCCATGAGAGAGGCGACAAGCCCATACTTCGACCATAGCGGTTTGACGTTGCGCACGCGCTTAAGGTCTTTGGCGATGGGCCCGGAACGGACGTCGCTTTCATAGGCGGCCAGTTCATCGCCCGCCCGTCCTGCGCCGATGGCTTCAAATGCGGCTTCCGCTCCGGCTTTGCCCGACAGCATCGCGTTGTGGTTGCCCTTGATGCGCGGCACGTTAACCATGCCCGCCGAACAGCCCAACAGCGCCACGCCGGGGGCTACAAGCTTGGGCATCGACTGCCAACCACCCTCAGTGATGGCCCGCGCGCCGTAGGCCACGCGTTTGCCGCCCTTCAGAAGGTCCGCAACCATCGGGTGATGCTTGAACCGCTGGAATTCCATGTAGGGGAACATGTGCGGATTTTCGTAGTTAAGGTGGACCACGAAGCCCACATAGACCTGATTGTTATCGAGGTGATAAATGAACGACCCGCCGCCCGCGTTCTTGCCCAAGGGCCAGCCCATCGTGTGCGTAACGGTGCCTTCTTTATGCTTCTCTGGGTCGATCTCCCAGATTTCCTTCATGCCTAGGCCGTATTTCTGCGGCTCGGCATCCTTGGCGAGGTCGTATTTCGCGATCACTTCCTTTGAAAGGCTGCCACGGACACCTTCGCTGAGGAAGACGTACTTGCCGTGCAGCTCCATGCCGACTTCGGTGTTCTCACCGATTGAGCCGTCTTGCTCCAACCCGAACACACCAGCCACAACGCCCTTCACTTCGCCGTTGTCCCCGAAGACCAATTCGGAACACGCCATGCCGGGGAATATTTCAACGCCGAGCTCTTCGGCTTGCTCGGCCATCCAGCGACATACATTGCCCATCGACACGATGTAGGTGCCATGGTTGCTCATAAGGGGGGGCATGATCGATGTGGGGATACGCAACGAACCTGCTTCACCCAACATGTAAAAGTTGTCTGACGTGACGGGCACGTTGATTGGTGCGCCCTTTTCTTTCCAATCGGGGATCAGCGCATCCAAACCCGTTGGGTCCAGAACTGCGCCGGATAGGATGTGCGCGCCAACCTCGGAGCCCTTTTCCAGAACGACCACGTTTAGATCTGCGTCTAACTGCTTAAGCCGGATCGCAGCCGACAGGCCCGCAGGTCCCGCCCCGACGATCACGACATCGTATTCCATGGCTTCGCGTTCAATTGCAGACATATCGGTCACCCCGTTGGCTTTGCTCGATTCCAAACTCAAAAAAGGTTATGGGGACAGAAGCCGGAGGCGTCAATTCCGACGCCACATCATTTCGCCGCACTGCCGCAATTCCGTAATATTATGTCGCGATGGGCACATTTTTCATTCAATTGGGCGTAATAACCCGGCGATGCTGTGCCACGGTTGGCCTTTGCACTTTTCCCTCTAAGTCTCGGCCAAAGGAGACTTCCATGATGACCTTCGTTTATATCGCTCTCGTGATCCTCGGCACGATCCTGCCGTGGCGCCATTTCTATGCGTGGTTCCAAGAACATGGCTGGGAATTGGGCCCCTTGATCGACGCATGGTACGTTAACGAAAGCACGACAGGCCTGACGTGGGATCTGACGATTGCCGCCGTGACGCTGACCCTGTGGATCCTCCATGAGACGATTTCACGCCGCAATTGGCTGGGGCTTTTGGCGATCCCTGCGACCTATGGCATCGGCATCTCAGCAGGCTTGCCTCTTTACCTTTTGCTCCGGGCGCGGCAAAGCCGCTGACATGGACCATTTTCTCTACAAAGACGGCGCGCTGCACGCCGAAGATGTCTCCCTCGCGCAGATCGCAGCGCAGGTAGGCACGCCCTTCTATGTCTACTCCAGCGCCACGCTGACGCGACATTTCAAGCTATTTAACGAAGCCCTTGAGGGGCTGCCGCATCTTGTATGCTTTGCGATGAAGTCGAATTCCAATCAGGCGGTGATCAAGCTGCTGGGGGATTTAGGCGCAGGCATGGACGTTGTGTCGGGCGGTGAATACGCGCGGGCCAAGGCGGCTGGCATCCCCGGTGAGCGGATCGTGTTTTCTGGCGTCGGCAAGACCCGCGCCGAAATGCGGATGGTTCTTGAGGGCGGTGTGCGACAGTTCAACGTCGAAAGCGAGCCAGAGATGGAGGCGCTGAGCGCCGTCGCCAGCGAACTGGGTGTTGAGGCGCCGATCACGATCCGGATCAACCCGGACGTGGACGCTAAAACCCATGAGAAAATTTCCACAGGCAAATACGACGATAAATTCGGCATCCCAATTTCGCGGGCGCGCGAAGTCTATGCGATGGCGGCCAAGTTGCCGGGCCTCAAGGTCATTGGCATTGATGTTCATATCGGGTCGCAGCTGACTGAGCTTGCGCCATTTGAGCTGGCTTACAACAAGGTGGTCGAATTGACCCACCAGTTGCGCGCTGACGGTCACACGATTGAGCGGCTCGATCTGGGGGGCGGCCTTGGCATCCCCTACGAACGCTCCAACACCGCGCCGCCTTTGCCAATGGAATACGGCGCGCTGATCAAGAAGTGCGTCGGCGATTTGGACGTTGAAGTCGAGATTGAGCCCGGGCGTTTAATTTCTGGTAACGCAGGGCTGCTCGTGACCGAGGTTATTTACCTCAAGAACGGAGAAAGCCGCGATTTTTTGATCGTTGACGCGGCGATGAATGACCTGATCCGCCCCGCAATGTACGGCGCACATCACGATATTGTGCCCGTGGTTGAGCCCGCCCCCGGTGTGGAAACATCAACCTATGATATCGTCGGCCCCGTCTGCGAAAGTGGCGATACCTTTGCCAAACAACGCACGTTGCCGCCGTTTAAATCAGGCGATCTCATGGCGTTCCGCAGTGCGGGTGCCTACGGTGCGGTCATGTCGAGCGAGTATAATTCGCGCCCTCTGATCCCTGAAGTTTTGGTGCAAGGCGATCAATACGCGGTGATCCGCGCACGTCCCACCTTTGACGAGATGATAAATCGAGATACCATCCCAGGGTGGCTCTAGGCGGAAACCCCGCGGAAGGGCACATCCATTGTGAACCTTTCGGGGATTGAATGACCTTACCAAAAACCCTGCGCTGGCCCTATTCGCTCACGTATTTGGGGCTTGTGGCTGAGCGGATCACCCAAGCGGCTTGGCCGCTTTGGAGCGTGCTATTCGCGGCCTTGGCGCTTTGGGGTTTGGGCGTCTTGGCGGCTTTGCCGACACAGGCTTTGTGGCTTACGGTTATGGGGCTGCTTGTGGGGTTGGCTTATGGCGTCTGGTATGCGCGGCGTTTGCGCTGGCCCACACGGGCTGAGGCGCTGGAGCGGTTGGATGCGGCCTTGCCCGGTCGTCCGATCCAAGCCTTATCGGACACCCAAACCATCGGGGGTACGGATGCTGCATCCGTTGCGGTGTGGCGCGCCCACCTTGCCCGGATGGAGCAAAAACTACGCGACGCCAAAGCGGTCGAACCCGACCTACGTGTGGCCCGCGCCGACCCCTATGCCCTGCGGTACATGGCGGTTCTGGGACTTGCGCTAGCGCTTTTGTTCGGGGGCGCTTGGCGTGGCTCGGACCTTGCGGTGGGCTTGGGTGCTGGGGCGGCTGATGCGCTGCCCGCAGGCCCCGCATGGGAGGCATGGCTTGAACCGCCGCGCTATACCGGAAAACCCACTCTCTATTTGCCTGACATCGCACCGGGCACATTGGAAATCCCCCAAGGCTCGCGCGTGACATTGCGGCTTTATGGCCAAGTCGGCGCATTGAGCGTGACCCAAACCCTATCAGAGACGCCCCTGCCGGACCCCTCAGCCGTCGCACAGGACTTTGAGGTCATGCGCTCGGGCAGTTTGACCATCGCGGGGGGAGGGGATGACCAAACATGGGACATCGTGATGTTGGCCGATTCCGTGCCAAGCATCACCATAGATGAGGCTCCTACCGCACAACCGCCATCACAAATGGAAATGGCGTTCACCGTGGTCGATGACTACGGCATGGAGATCGGCCGTGCCGTGATCATCCGCGATCTGGCCAATACGGACCGTCGTCATGGTCTCGCGGTTGATCCCGACCCACGGGACCCTTTGTCCCTGACACTGCCCTTGCCGATTTCGGGCGACCGCGCGGATTTTTCCGAAGTCCTGATCGAAGACGTCTCAAAGCACCCTTTCGCAGAATTGCCTGTCGCCCTGACCCTAGAGGCAGAGGATGCGCTGGGCCAAACCGGGCGCTCGGACACGATGCAGGTGGTATTGCCGGGGCAGGGGTTTTTCGATCCGCTGGCACATGCGCTGATTGAGCAGCGGCGTGATTTGTTATGGGCTCGTGTGAATGGTCCGCGTGTGGCACAAATTCTGCGCACGCTGACCCACCGCCCCGATGATACCTTTGCCGATCCGTCGGCCTTCATCTTGGTGCGTATGGCCATCCGCCGGCTTGAGGCCAACAGTGACCTGACGCCGGAGGTCCAAGAAGACGTTGCTGAAATCCTCTGGCAAGCAGCGCTCAAGATTGAGGAAAGGACCCTAGAAAACGCCCTAGAAGAACTGCGCCGCGCCCAAGAACGCCTGTCTGAGGCGATCCGCCAAGGTGCCGATCAAGCAGAGATTGACCAGCTGATGCAAGAGTTGCGCGAGGCCATGAATAACTACATGCAGCAATTGGCCCAAGAGGCCATGCGCAACCCCGATAGTCAGCAAAGCCAGAATCAACAGGGCCAGCAGGGCGAGAGTGAGCAGGTCACTCAGGATCAGCTTGATCAACTGCTTGAACGGATCGAGGAATTGATGCGTGAGGGGCGCACTGCCGAGGCGCAGCAATTGTTGCAAGAGCTTCAGCAGATGATGGAGAACATGCAAGTCACCCAAGGCGAAGGCGGTCAGGGCCAGCAAGGCGAAGGTCAGCAAGCCATGGAGGACCTTCGTGAAACCCTCCGGGAACAACAGGGCCTAAGCGATGAGGCGTTCCGCGATTTACAGGAACAATTCAATCAGCCCGGCCAGCAGGGTCAACAAGGTCAACAGGGGCAGCAACCCGGCCAAGGCCAGCAGCCCGGACAGGGTCAGGCAGAGGGCCAACAACCCGGTCAAGGACAACAGCCGGGTCAACAGCCCGGACAGGGGCAAGGCCAAGCACAGGGCCAAGGTCAGGGCCAGCAGCCCGGCGGTGCACCCACTGCCGAAAGCCTCGCGCAGCGGCAAGAGGCTTTGCGCGATCAACTGGGCCGTCTTGAACGTAATCTCCCCGGTCAGGGCACCGAAGCAGGCGACGCGGCGCGTGACGCATTAGGCCGTGCGGGCCGTGCAATGGACAACGCCGCTGACGCGTTGGAACAGGGCGACCTGCCCGGTGCGATCGATGATCAGGCGCAGGCAATGGACGCCTTGCGTGAGGGAATGCAAAACTTGGGCGAGGCGCTGGCACAGGAACAGCAAGAAGGGCAGGGGCAGCAGGGCACTGAGTTCGGGCAAAACGGTCAGCCGCAACAACAAGATCCGCTTGGCCGCAGCCAAGGCACCATGGGTCAGCTTGGAACGGATGAAAACATGCTTGGGGCAAATGACCCACGCCAACGCTCCCGCGAGTTGCTGGATGAAATCCGCCGCCGCTCCGCTGAGCAAGAACGCCCAGAGCAGGAGCGCGATTACCTTAACCGCTTGCTGGATCGTTTCTAAATCGCACGGTTATGCGCTGTGGCCTGCGGTCAACGCCAGCACACCGACGAAAACAAGGCTCAGCGCCCAAGCGACATCAAGGTTGAACCAGCCCTTTGACAAAAAACGCAGCCCCAGCCAGCGATACACGCCAACCGCGATCAATCCGCCCGATAACATCATTGCGCCGGTGTGCACGACGGCCACGATTAGTGCGATTTCCACGTCACCCGTGATCAACCGCGCCGCAGCGGCATGGCCTGCATCGGTGTCGATCGTCTTGCAGATGCCCAGATAAATAGGCACCAGCATGAGCCCCGCACCATGGGCCATAGCCGCCAAAAAAGACCACAACGCCAGCCGCGTTGGTGGCACACGGGACAAAAAACGAGGGTGGCGCCGGTTGATCAACAAATAAACCCCCAGCGCGATCACCAATACGGCGGCTGCCACTTGGATTTCATGCTGCCACTGGACCAGCACCAACAATGCAGAAAACGGCAGCAGGATCGTGACCATCGCCAGCAAATGCCCCGCCGCCAACGCCGCGAGCGCGCGAAATAATGCCCCGCTCGTTTTTGTCATCAACGCCGACGACACCGCCAAGGGCCAGCCCATGCCAGGGTTCACCCCGTGATAAATGCCTGATGCAACGACAGCCCACCAAAGGGCCGTCGTCGTGTCAAAATCCAGCACCGATCAGGTGTTCGGATAGCAGAAGCTATCGGTCGAACAATCGCCGCCCTCTAGCCGGATTTGGTGGCTGCGGTAGCCTTTTGGGAACTCCACATAGAAATCAGGGTCCAGCGTGAGCCCACCATTTTCACCCAAATTAGCCATAACCATTTGGCCACCATCTTCGCCAGGATAGAACTGATCGTCCCACGTGGAATAGAGCGAGTTGGTCCAGTAGACACGCTTCCCATCGCGGCTGATTTCAACCATCTGCGGGCCATAGACAAAGGGCTTGCCGTTAGGATGCGCTGTACCGCGTGCGATCCCGCCCAGCTCAACCTTGCCTGCCAAAACTGGGTTCATTGGGTCGGTCACATCGTATTGGTGCATCTCGCCCACACCCCAGCACGCCACATATAGGTATTTGTCATCAAGGCTGAGATCGATGTCGGTAACCAGCGGCGGCACCGCGCCAAAACCCTGCAAAAGCGGCGGCAGGTTGGCGGGGTCCTCGGGGCGGGGATCAATGGTAAGGACTTTCTTGGCGTCAAATGTACCATCGTCCTTTTGCCACCACGTGAAAATCGCGCCCTGAAGGTTGGTCGTGTCTACGACCACCCCGCAAAACCCATAGTCCTTGGCCGGGTCATGCGCCGGACGAATTTCCAGCGCCATTTGGTGGTTTGCGCCCAAATCAATGGTCTGAACATTTTTGCGCGCGCGCAGGTTCCAAAAATGGATGGAATGCCCGTACTTGTTGGCCAAAAGATCCTCAGCGACGATCCCGTTTTCGAATTGCGGCGGCAGGCCCCATTCCGAACTGACCATATAGTCACGCGGCAGGTTCCACCAAAAATCGTAGTGTTTGTCCTGCGCGCCTCGATCCATTTCGTAGCGGCCCAAAATCTCAAAGGTCTCACAATCCATGATGAAAATACCGGGGGGACCATCGGTGCCATCCTTGCCGCCGCCGCCAAGGGTCGACACATAAATCCCCTCTGGTCCGCAATGGATTGTGTGAGGGCGCGAATACCCGGTTTTGTCAAAAACCTCCTCTGGCTCAATGATCTTATGGATCTTGGCCTTGAGCGGTTCTTTGACGTCGATGACATAAATTCGCGATGACCGGATACCGGGAATGATCAGATAGCGCCGTTCGAGGAAGGCATGCCCCGATAGGGGCGACAAAGAGGACGAACAGGCGTTCCAGCCAAAATGATGAAATTCATCGCCGGTGTTGGGCATGATGACTTGATGGACGATCTGACCAAATGTGGAGGACTTTGGGTCCACATCCACCACCGCAAGGCCGTCAGGCTGGGCACCATCGGGACTGAGCATAAGGGTAAAGGCAAGGGTTTCGGCAGGTGCTTCCATCGCCATGCGAGGAGACGGGTAAAACGTTGGATCAGGTCTTAAATTCATGAATGGGTCCTCCCTTGGAAAAAGAGGTGCCGGTCAGTTACTGATCTCTGACACCCCGAAAGGAAGCCTCGCACGACTCATGACGTTGCGTAAACTTATTTGATTTGGCGGCTGTTCCTCGGGCGTTTTGCCGGTTTTTTTTGGGCTCAATCTGCCCTTTTCGCCGGACATTGATCTGCCGCAGTCTTTGCTTTGCGTGTCTGACTAAGGTTCAATGACCTTGCCCAACCCCGACAAACGAGCCAGCACCATGCCCGCACAGCCTGAAACACCGTCCATCCAAACAGCACATGACGACCCGCATTTGATCCACCGTCAGGGGTGGCTCAGGGCCTCTATGATGGGAGCGAATGACGGGATATTATCGACGGCTGCATTGATTATCGGTGTTGGCACTGGGGGGCTGGGCGCAGACGGCGTCGTGATCGCGGGTATTGCGTCGGCAGTGGCTGGGGCCATGTCGATGGCGGCGGGAGAATACGTTTCGGTCGCTAGTCAGTCCGACTTGGAAAAAGCAGATATTGACCGCGAGCGAGAAGCCCTGCGTACCAACCCAAAGGGTGAATTGGTAGAATTGCAAAGCATCTATGAGGCCCGTGGACTAACCCCTGAATTGGCGCATGAAGTTGCTCAGGCGCTAACAAAGAAGGATGCCCTTGGCAGTCACATCCGGGATGAGTTGGGGCTAGATGAAACAATGCGCGCCCACCCGATACAGGCGGCAGGGGCCTCGGCAAGTGCCTTTGCATTGGGTTCACTGCCACCGATATTGGTGGCGGCTTTCGTGCCCTATGATGTCCTGTTGCCGGCTGTTGGGTTGGTGACGATTATCGCGCTGGCCACGCTTGGGGCGCTGGGCGCACATGCGGGCCGGGCCGCGCGTGGCAAAGCGGCGGGTCGTGTCGTGCTATGGGGGGTATTGGCCATGGGCATGTCGGCTGCGGTTGGCGCGATGGTGGGGGCGGTCCTTTAGCCGATTGCGCCCACTTGATCCTGCGCAGGACCTTCGGTAACAGGGCGCGTCGCTGTCCACTCTGGGGCGACCATGTCTCCGACTACCATGTGAAAAACGGATCAAATCTATGACAAGACTTCTTCCTGGCGTTCTCGCCATGGCGACCATCGTCGTCGCCTCGAACATCGGCGTTCAGTACATCATCGCGGATGGCTGGCTGACGTACGGTGCCTTTACCTATCCGCTCGCGTTCCTCGTCAATGACGTGATGAACCGCGTTTACGGAACCGACGCGGCTCGCAAGGTCGTTTTCGCGGGCTTTGTGACGGGTGTGATTTGTTCGCTGATCGGCAGCCAAATCATGGGTGAGTTCGGCCCTCTCGTGACATTGCGCATCGCAATCGCGTCGGGTTCTGCGTTCTTGATTGCGCACCTGATCGATCTGGTGATCTTTAACCGCCTGCGTGAGAAAGCCTGGTGGCGGGCACCTCTGACCTCAACACTTGTGGGGTCAACGATCGACACAGCGATCTTCTTTTCGCTCGCGTTCGCAGCGGCATTTACGTTCATCGAGCCCACCAATGATGTGAGCTGGGCCAATGAGGCGCTGCCCTTGTTCGGCTTCGGGCCCAAATTGCCCTATTGGGTTGGTCTCGCGATTGCTGATTATGGCGTCAAACTGATGATTGGATTGGCAGCTTTGGTACCATTCCGGGTGCTCGTTCACAAAACGATTACCAAATCGGCCTAAAAAGTTTTTGACTTCCACAAAATATATGGCACGGTCACCATATCGGCAATTTATCGAAAGGAGGTGATCCAGTGTCTAAGAAGGTGTTGGAGAATGCGGTCGGGACAACTTTGGAGGGTCTCATCTAAGGCAGTCCTTGGATGACTGAAACTCCGAGGTGGAGCCTGCTCTAACCGGCCCCCTCCTGAACTTCACGGAAACGCCGCACCCATTGCCGGGGGCGGCGTTTCTTATTTCTAAATGAGCGCTGGGCGCGTTACATGTTTTAGGGGGCGCTGCCCCCGTCCTTCGGACTCCCCCGGAGGTATTTTGGGAACAAAGGAATGCTGCGGGTCTCAGAGGATATTAGTCTTGAAGAGTGGGAGTTGACGGAGAGTTTTACCCGCGCCTCGGGGCCGGGGGGGCAAAACGTCAACAAGGTTGCGACGGCCGTAGAGTTACGTTTTGAGGCCGAGCGGTCACCTAATCTGGCGGGGTCGGTCAAGGCGCGGTTGAAGCGTCTGGCGGGACGGCGGTGGACCGCGGATGGGGCGATTGTGTTGCGGGTCGAGGATACCCGGCATCAGGCCCGCAACCGTGAGATCGCGCGCGACCGATTGGCGGAATTGGTGGCCAAGGCGTTGGTCGTACCAAAGCGCAGGGTTGCGACGAAGCCCACAAAGGGCTCCGTCCGGCGGAGATTGGCCGGCAAGGCGCAGCGTGGCGCATTGAAAGCCGCCCGCGGGCGCGTTACCGATGAAGAATGACGTCTGATTTGTTTTCTCGACGTGCGGCGGCCCTTGGGGGGCATGTGCCGACGTTTTATCGCCAGCCGCTAGAGATTGTGCGCGGTGAAGGTGTGTATGTCTGGGATGCGCAGGGGCGCCAGTACTTGGATTGTTATAACAACGTACCGCATGTGGGGCATTGTCACCCGCGTGTAGTTGAGGCGATTGCCCAGCAGGCCGCCACGTTGAACACCCACACGCGGTATCTGCATCCGATGGTCGTGGAATATGTTGAGCGGCTATGTGCCAAGTTTGATCATGGGCTGACACAGGCCATTTTGGTGTGCACGGGCTCTGAGGCGAACGACGTGGCGTTGCGCATGGCGCAGGCGGTGACGGGCGCGCGAGGCGTGATTGCGACCGATGCGACGTATCATGGCAACACGTCGGCGGTGTCCGCGCTAAGCACCAGGCGGCCTCCGATTGGGGGGTATCCGTCGCATGTGCGGTTGGTGCCTGCCCCTGAGGCAGGCATGACCGGTGTAGAATTTGCGTCCAACGTTGCGGCTGCCATCGCAGAGCTTGAAGCTGCTGGTGAAGGGTTTTCGGGCCTGATGCTGTGCCCATTTTTCGCGAACGAAGCGTTTCCAACCGTTGCGCCTGGGTTTTTGCGCGCAACTGAGCAAGTTGTGCGGGATGCGGGCGGTTTGATAATGGCCGATGAGGTGCAGCCGGGATTTGGTCGGTTGGGTAGCCATTGGTGGGGACACGATTGGATCGGCTTGGTGCCGGATATTGTCACTATCGGGAAACCCATGGCCAATGGGCATCCGGTAGCGGCTGTCGTGACGCGTCCCGACATCATGGAGGGGTTTCGCAGCGCGTTTGGGTATTTCAACACCTTTGGCGGCAATCCCGTAAGTAGCGCGGCCGCACTTGCGACCCTTGATGTGATCGAGGACGAGAGGTTGGTTCAAAACGCTGCTACTGTGGGCCTGCATGTGACACAGATGTTGCGCGATCTGGATCATCCGTTTCTGCATGAGGTTCGGGGCGCGGGCCTGTTCTTTGGCATTGAGTTCCGCAAGGATGGCGCGCCTGCCACGGATTTTGTGGCCGAGCTGGTTGAGCAGGTGGTGGCGCGGGGGGTCCTTCTCAACAAGATTGGACGCCATGGAGAGGTGCTCAAGATGCGGCCACCTATGCCGTTTTCGCACCAAAACGCCGAGCATCTGGTGCAGGTGTTAGATGACGCTCTAAGGGGGACCCCACTCGATGCGTGACGCGATGAACCCCGAAACCGCAGCCGCCTACTGGGGCGCACATTCCCCGGTTCTGCTGAGCCAACGCGAGAATGCCGTTTATGCGGTTGAACGTGGCGGAGAACGCGCGGCTCTTCGACTGCACCGACCGGGATATATGTCCCGCCGGGCAATTTCGTCGGAACTGTGGTGGATGCAGTCGCTTGTCTCTCAAGGGTTTCCATGCCCTGCGCCAATCCCGCTTCCGGATGGATCATTGGTGCGCAAAGTCGGCGATCGAATGGCCACGATGGTCACATGGGTCGAGGGAGCAGCCATAGGCGAGGGCGGTGCGCCGCTGCCGGGCACACTTGCCGCTCAAGGCAAGCTGATGATGCAAATCGGTGGACTGATCGCGCAGATGCACAGCCTGAGCGATACAATGATCCTGCCCGAAGGGTTTGAACGGCCCGCTTGGGACTTGGACGGCTTTCTTAGTCATCACCCAACTTGGGGCCAGTTTTGGGAAAACCCTTGCCTGACTGACCGGGACCAGGCCCTTGTGAACGAGGGCCGTATCATTGCGCGTCACGCGCTAAGCCGTGATGTACCGGATATTGGACTGATCCATGCTGACCTTCTTCGAGAGAATGTCTTTAAAGGGCCGCAAGGCCTGACGTTTATCGATTTCGATGACGCAGGCATTGGTTACCGGCTGTATGACATCACGACGACCCTCACCCAAAGCCTTGAGGATCCCGAGTTGCCCGACCTCGCGCAGGCGTTGTTGCGCGGCTATGATGACGTACGGGCATTATCAGATCTGGATCTGTCGCTGTTACCTATTACGTCGCTCTTGCGGTCCATGGCTGCGCTTGGATGGGTGATGACGCGGTACCCGGCCAATCATCCCAAAATGCCGATCTATATCGCCCGGGCCACGCGCTCGGTTGAGGCGCTGCAACAGGGGCGGAATTTCTTTCTTGAGGGATTTGGGTGATCGCCTAAACGATCACTTCCATCGGCTCTTGGGTGTCTAGGTCGAACACGCGTTTGTAGCGTTCCACCTCGGCCTTGGGGCCCATCGCTTTGTTTGGGTTGTCCGACAGTTTGACCGTGGGCTGTCCGTTGGCTGCCACTGCTTTGCACACCAGTGAAAACGGCGCGAGGCCTTCGTTCGGGACCAAGCCGCGGAAATCGTTCGTCAACAGTGTGCCCCAGCCAAAGGACACGCGCACGCGGCCTTGGAACTGTTTTTGCAGCTCAAGGATTTTGTCCACATCCAAGCCATCCGAGAAGATCACCAGCTTTTGGGTGGGGTCCTCTCCGCGGGCTTTCCACCATGCGATGGCGCGCTCTGCGCCGGTGGCGGGGTCGCCGCTGTCGATGCGCATACCGGTCCAGCCGGCCAGCCAATCAGGCGCGCCTTGCAGGAACCCTTGGGTGCCGTAGGTGTCGGGCAGGATGATCCGCAGGTTGCCATCGTGTTCTTCCTGCCAATCCGCCAGCACCTTGTAGGGGGCGTCGCGCAGGGCGGTGTCATCCTCAGCCAATGCACTGTAAACCATGGGTAATTCGTGAGCGTTGGTGCCGATGGCCTCCATCTCACGACGCATGGCGATCAGGCAATTAGAGGTGCCGACAAAATGTTCGCCCAGCCCTTCGCGCATGGCCTGCACGCACCAGTCTTGCCATAGAAAGCTATGGCGTCGTCGGGTGCCAAAATCGGCCAATCGCAGGGTGGGTAGGTCGCGCAAGGTTTCGACCTTTTCCCAAACTTTGGTCATCGCGCGGGCATACAACACTTGCAGCTCAAACCGCCCCATATCGCTCAGCACGGCGCGGGATCTCAGCTCCATCAAAATCGCAAGCGCTGGAATTTCCCACAGCATGACTTCATGCCACTTACCCTCAAACGTCAGTTCATACTGCCCGTCGCGTTTTTCGAGGTGATAGGGGGGCAGGCGCATGCCCTCGAACCACTCCATAAAATCAGACCGGAACATTTGACGCTTGCCGTAAAAGGTGTTGCCCCGCAGCCAAGTGCTTTCACCCCGGCTCAGGGAGAGGGACCGCATGTGATCAAGTTGTTCGCGCAGCGCACCCTCATCAATGATATCCGCAAGCCGGATAGATTTGCTCCGGTTGATCAGCGAAAAGGTCACATTTGTGTCAGGTTTGTTTCGAAAGACCGACTGGCACATCAAGAGCTTGTAGAAGTCAGTGTCGATCAACGACCGCACGATCGGATCGATCTTCCACTTGTGATTGTAGACCCGCGTGGCGATATCAACCATGGTGCGCTCCTTTGGTTAATGGCTTTAGAACAAACGCCGCTGGGGAAAGCAATCAGGCCAACCGCAGGTGTGGCTCTCACACCATTGTGTTTGGCATTTTACGCCTATGCCCCTTTTCATAAGGCCTCAAAATCGGCACATCAAAGGTATCGCTCAAGGAGAGACCCGTGACCAAACCTGTTTTTTCCCGCCGCTCACTGCTGTTGACCGCTGGTGCCAGTGTTCTGGCCGCCCCTGCAATTGCGCAGGATCTCGATTTTGAGGTGCAGGACCGGTCCATCACCGCCGTCACGCGCCGCAACACATCCAGCTTCCGGCAGCAGTCTTGGCAGGATCATTTCGACACGCTGGGGGTTGCGACCATCGTGTGCGACACTGGCTCTCGGGCGCTTCATTACTGGAATGCGGACGCCACGGATTACCGGATTTACCCGACCTCTGTCCCGATGAGCGAAGAACTCACCCGCCGCGGCTATACCACCATTGTGCGCAAAAAAGAGGGTCCGACATGGACGCCCACGGCCAATATGCGCCGCCGCGACCCATCCCTGCCTGAGTTTATGGAGGCAGGCCCCGGCAACCCGCTGGGCACGCATGCCATGTATCTGGGCTGGCCCGCCTATCTGATCCATGGCACCCATGACACCCGCAAAATCGGGCGTCAGTCGTCATCGGGCTGCATTGGTCTGTACAACGAAAAGATCGAAGAGCTGTTCGCGCTCGCCCCAATCGGGACACAAGTGCGCGTCATCTGATCCCTGGTCCTTAGCCCGCCAAAACAACACCAGCCGCCGCCATTCCATCCCGTGCGGCGGTGAGCGATCCGTCGAAATCAATCGCGCGGCACAGGTCCAAGCGAACCTCGACCCCGAACCCCAGCTTCGCGGCATCTACGGCTGAGTAATTGACGCAGAAATCTGTGGCCAAGCCCACAAGCGTCACTTGGGTGATCCCCCGCGTGCGCAAATACCCTTCTAGCCCCGTGGGCGTTGTGTGGTCGTTTTCAAAAAATGCAGAGTAGCTGTCGATCGCGGGGTTAAACCCTTTGCGGATGATCATGTCTGCGCGTTCGGTGCGCAGATCTGGGTGAAATTCCGCGCCGTGACTGCCCTGGATGCAATGATCTGGCCATAAAACCTGTGGGCCATAGGACATCTGGGTTAGGCTCATGGGGTCTGCGTCATGGCTGCTGGCAAAGCTGGAATGCCCCGCCGGGTGCCAGTCTTGGGTTAGGATGACGGCGCCAAAATCAGCCATCAACGCGTTGATGCCGGGAACGATCGCATCGCCGTCCGGTACGGCCAAGGCCCCGCCAGGGCAAAAGTCGTTTTGGACGTCGATCACAAGCAGGGCGTGGGTCATAGGAGTCTCCGAGCGTGGGTCTGCGACCAGCTTACGCCTTGAGCGGTGCCGCGCAACCGCGTATGCGATAGCCCATGTATACAGTAGCTGCACTCTATCACTTTACCCCGTTTGAAGACGTCGCGGCCCTTCAGGATCCGCTGCGTGACGCCTGTGAGGCGGGCGGCGTTGTCGGCACGCTCTTGCTCGCGCCCGAGGGGATCAATGGCACCATCGCCGGACCGCGTGCCGGAATTGACGCTGCATTGGCCCACATTCGCGCCCTTCCGGGGTGCAGCGACTTAGAGTGGAAGGAAAGCACCGCCGCCGCGCGCCCCTTCAAAAAGCTCAAGGTCCGCTTGAAGCGTGAGATCGTCACCATGGGGCAGCCCCACGTGGACCCCCGCGCGAGCGTTGGTCATTATGTGATGCCCGCTGACTGGAACGATCTGATCTCACAGCCCGATGTTGCTGTGATCGACACGCGCAACGATTACGAGGTGGCCATTGGCACGTTCGAGGGCGCTGTAGACCCCGAAACCAAAAGCTTTGGTGAGTTCCCCGCATGGTGGGAAGCCAACAAGGCCCGTTTCCACAACAAGCGGATTGCGATGTTCTGCACGGGCGGGATTCGCTGTGAAAAGTCCACGAATTATCTGCTGGGCGAAGGCGTCGAAGACGTATTCCACCTTAAGGGTGGCATCCTGAAATACCTCGAAGAAGTTCCCGAGGCGGACAGTAAATGGGACGGATCGTGTTTTGTGTTTGATCGGCGCGTCAGCGTGGAACACGGCCTGCGCGAAGGCCCGCACGTTCTGTGCCACGCTTGCCGCCGCCCCCTAGACCCCGCCGATACCCAGCGCCCTGAGTATGAGGCCGGGGTGCAGTGCCACCAATGCGTGGACGACTACACAGATGCTGACCGTGTTCGTTTCCGCGAACGGCAGCGCCAGTTAGAACAGGCTAAGTCATGACCGAAGACGAACGCGGCGAACTGCTATTGCGGACCATGGCGATGCCCGCCGACACCAACGCCTCGGGTGATATTTTCGGTGGCTGGCTGCTGAGCCAAATGGACATCGCGGCAGGCATTCTAGCAAGCCAACGCGCGCAGGGCCGGGTGGCGACCATCGCGATTGAGGCGATGAAGTTTATCCGCCCCGTTCGCGTGGGCGACGTGCTGTGCATCTACGGTCAGGTCACGCGCGAAGGCCGCAGCTCTATGGGTATCACCCTCGAGGCATGGGTCCTGCGCGACCGGATAGGCGCACGTGAAAAGGTGACTGAAGGCCTGTTCACCTTTGTGGCTATTGATGACGAAGGCCGCAAACGGGCGTTGCCCTAGCGCGCCCCATGGCTAGTGTGGCTCTCAAAGGGGAGGGGCCTCATGCAACTTGAATTTCACCACATCAATGTTGTGGGCGACGATATCGATCGCTTGCACAATTTCTATACCAACGTGCTTGGACTCGCGGATATGCCGGTGGAAATGTTCCCCCGCACCGAGGCGCGGGCCGGTGCGGGTTATGATGGGGACATCAAATTCGCGACGGATGGCGGCATGCAGATGCATCTGGCTCAACGCGACCTGACTGTCGCCTTTCGCAACGGTCAATCGCTGAACCCCGTGGCGCGCGGGCATATCGCGTTTCGCACGGATGATTTGGCGCAAGTTTTGGCTGAGCTAGAGGCAGCGGGCGTGCCCTATGCCGACTACGGCACCGCATTTTCGGCAGAATGGCACCAAGTCTTTTTTCAAGACCCCGAAGGCAATGTCATTGAGGTCCATCAACAAATCGCCAAGGCGTAGCAAGCCGGGTCCGCGTAGGGCGCGCAGCGGCGCACCCTACGGTTTTGTATCGGTCTAGCGCGTGAACTTCTTGTATTTCACGCGTGTCGGTTCCAGTGCATCTGGGCCAAGGCGACGCTCTTTGTCTTCTTCATAGGCTTGGAAGTTACCCTCAAACCACTCCACGTGCGCCTCACCCTCAAACGCGAGGATGTGCGTACACAGCCGATCCAGGAAGAACCGGTCGTGCGAGATAATCACCGCGCAACCCGCGAAATCATCCAGCGCATCTTCGAGCGCGCGCAGTGTTTCCACATCCAAATCGTTGGTAGGTTCATCAAGTAGCAACACGTTTCCACCAGATTTCAACAGCTTGGCCATGTGTACGCGGTTGCGTTCACCGCCCGACAACAGGCCGACCTTTTTCTGCTGGTCCCCACCCTTAAAGTTGAACGAGGAACAATAGGCCCGGGAATTGACCTCTGCGTCGCCGAGTTTGATCAACTCTGCCCCACCCGAGATTTCTTCCCACACGGTGGCGTCTGCACTTAGGGTGTCGCGCGACTGATCCACGAACGACAGCTTGACCGTATCGCCAAATTCAACCGTGCCCTCATCGGGCTTTTCGACGCCCGTGAGCATGTTGAACAGTGTCGACTTACCCGCACCGTTGGGGCCGATGACGCCGACAATCCCACCGGGGGGCAGCGAAAACGACAAGTCTTCAATCAACAACCGATCGCCAAAACCCTTCTTTAGGTTCTCGACCTCAATCACCTTGTTGCCCAAGCGGGGGCCGTTGGGGATAACGATCTGGGCACGGCTGATTTTCTCACGCTCGGACTGGCCGGCCATTTCTTCATAGGCAGCAATCCGGGCCTTGGACTTGGCTTGGCGCGCCTTGGCACCGGCACGGATCCACTCCAATTCCTTTTCCAAGGCTTTGGTTTTGGATTTATCGTCCTTGGCCTCACGCTCCAGCCGCTTGGCCTTTTGTTCCAGCCATGCAGAGTAGTTGCCCTCATAGGGGATGCCGCGGCCACGGTCCAACTCAAGGATCCAGCCGGTGATATCGTCTAGGAAATACCGATCGTGGGTCACGATCAGGATCGTGCCTTTGTAGTCAATAAGATGGCGTTGCAGCCATGCGATGGTTTCGGCGTCCAAGTGGTTGGTCGGTTCGTCCAACAGCAACATGTCTGGCGCTTCCAGCAGCAGCTTGCACAGCGCGACGCGGCGACGTTCGCCGCCCGACAGGTTCGCGGGCATCGCGTCATCAGGGGGGCAGCGCAGTGCCTCTAGGGAGACGTCGATCTGCGCATCCAGATCCCAAAGGTTCTGGGCGTCGATCTCATCTTGGAGCTGCGCCATCTCATCGGCGGTCTCATCCGAGTAGTTCATCGCCAGCTCATTGTAGCGATCCAGGATGTCTTTCTTTGCCTTCACGCCCAGCATCACGTTTTCACGTACGTTGAGGGTTTCGTCCAGGTGTGGTTCCTGCGGCAGGTAGCCGACTTTGGCGCCCTCGGCGGACCACGCCTCACCGGTGAAATCCTTGTCCATCCCGGCCATAATTTTCATCAGGGTGGATTTACCTGCGCCGTTCACGCCGACAACGCCAATCTTCACGCCGGGCAAAAAGCTCAGGCGGATATTCTCAAAGCACTTCTTGCCACCAGGATAGGTCTTGGACACGCCGTCCATGTGGTAGACATATTGATAAGCCGCCATTGGGGTCCTCCAAACGTTTGAAAGGGATGTAGCTGGGGCGCGCCCAGAGGGCAACAGTCGCCGCATGCGCCTTTGCCATTGCATGCGCCCCCCGGTCCGGGGCAAAAGATGCACAGCGGTCCCTTAGCTCAACTGGATAGAGCAGCTGACTTCTAATCAGCAGGTTTGGGGTTCGAGTCCTCAAGGGATCGCCACATTACACAACACACGCGGCGCCTTGCGGTCGTTTATCGGCGGCAGACCGCGCGCCATAAGCGGTGCGCCGCGCAGGATTATTCCCTTGGGCGTAGCTCTTGCAACGCAACAGCTGCCGGGCGACGACATCCCGAGACAGGGGTGTTTTCCAACGAGGGACGGACGATGGATACAACCAAACGCCCCACGCTCAAGACCATTGCCGGGATCACGGGACTGGCTGTGCCAACCGTCTCTAGGGCACTCAAAGGGGCGCGGGATATCAGTCAGGCGACCAAGGATCGGGTGCGCCAAGTGGCCGACGAAATCGGTTATGTGCCCAATCATGCGGGCATTCGCCTGCGCACGGGGCGCAGCCAAGTCGTCACGATGCTGATGTCCACGGAACCTGAGTTGATGACCCAAACCGCGTTATTTGTGCGGGCGGCCGCCGCGGGCTTGAAGGCTTCAAACTATGCCCTGTCCATTGCGCCCAGCCTGCCCGGCGGCGACCCGTTGGAACAGCTGAAATACGTCGTGTCCACGCAGATGGCAGACGCGTTGATCCTTGATCGTGTGACCCTTGATGACCCGCGCGTGCGGCACCTGTTGGACATTGGCCACCCCTTCGTGACGCATGGGCGCAGCCGCTGGGCCACGAACCACGCCTTTTTCGACGTAGATCACGCCCAATTGGGGGCCGAGGCCGTTGCCCTGCTGGTGTCGAAAGGCCGTCAATCAATCCGCTTGGTGGCCCCTCACGGTGACCACTTTGCAGCGGGCAACCTGCTTGAGGGCGCGCGCCTTGCCGCTGACACCCATAGCGTCGAGCTAGAGGTCATCTCTGGCTTTGATGCAGATAGCCCCGGCGGGCACATACGCGCCTTTTCCCAAGAGATCGCGGTGGGCGGCGGCGTAGGGGACGGTTGGATATTTTCGTCTGCGGCGTCCTGTCTGGCTGCACTCAGCGGGTTCGCCGCCGCAGGCATCAAGCCGGGGTCCGATTTCGACGTGGTCGTCCACGATGCGCTGCCCTTTATGGGTTGGGCGCAACCGATGGTGCACATGGTTCCCAGCCGGGCCGAGGCGGCGGGCGCATTCTTGGCCCGCGCGGCGATCGCTCGGATCACGGACCCAACTGCTGCCCCGTTGCAACACATCGACCGTTTGCCCAAACTTGATGACCGTTTCACACAAACGTGAGCCACCCATTCCGATCCAGATGGCTAAAATCACACCCATGTGTGGTGGGGTGCGTGATCGGAGAGACAGATGGACCGCAGAACATTTTTGATGTCAACCGCAGGACTTGGTGGAGCACTCGCCACCGGGTCGGCGGCTGCGTATGAACCCGCCGCAAATCTGCGGCCGACGCTGGTGCAGGTGCGCGCGGATTTCACCCCCGGCAGCATCGTTGTCGTGCCCAAGGCACACTACCTCTACTGGATCCAAGAGGGCGGTACCGCCATGCGCTACGGCGTGGGGGTTGGGCGCGCGGGGCTCGAATTTCAGGGCGACGCCGTGATCGCGCGCAAAGCGAAATGGCCCAACTGGCGCCCCACAGATGAGATGATTGCCCGCGAGCCCCAAACCTATGCGCGCTTTGCCGAGGGCGTGCCGGGCGGGCCCGAAAACCCACTCGGGTCCCGCGCGCTTTATCTATATCAGGGCGGGGTCGACACGTATTACCGCATACATGGCACGACGCAGCCGCGTTCCATCGGGCGGTCGGTTTCCAACGGCTGCATTCGGATGATCAACGCACATGTTGAGGACCTGTATGACCGGGTGCCGGTGGGCACCCGTGTTACGGTCCTCTAGCCGGGGGCTACTTACCCTTGCCCTTGAACGGGGCCATGCCTGCCCGTGCCAGCTCATCTGCGCGCTCGTTTTCGGGGTGGCCCGCGTGGCCTTTGACCCATTCCCACGTTACGTCATGACGGGCCTGGGCGGTGTCCAAACGCTGCCACAGGTCTACGTTTTTGACGGGCTTTTTGGTCGATGTCTTCCAGCCGTTCTTTTTCCAGCCAAACAGCCACGCGGTGATCCCGCCCTTTACATAGGCGCTGTCGGTCACCACCGTGATCACGCTTGGACGTTCTAGGGCCTCTAGGGCGTTGATCGCGGCCAAAAGCTCCATGCGGTTGTTTGTGGTATCGGCCTCACCGCCCTGCAACGACCGCTCTTTGACGACCTCAGTACCATCTTTTGCCTGCAACAACGCACCCCAACCACCCGGCCCGGGGTTTCCGCTGCACGCGCCATCGGTATAGGCATAAAGCTTATTCATGGATGGCCACCATCATCGCAACGGGGTCAATTGTTCCGGCAAAGCCGCGTTCTCGTCCGGTTTCTTGCCAGATCACTTTCATGCCCACGTCTCCCAAGGCTTTGTGCAGTTCCTCAACCGTGTGAAAGCCATAAAGCCGACCCATCGCGTCGCGGAAATCCTCTGTGCCCAGCTTCATGCTTATATACAAGCGGCCATCGGGGCGCAGGGCGCGGACAGCGCGGGCCAGCACATCGGGAAATTCCGCGCGGGACGCATGAAGCAGCGAAAAGGACGCCCAAATCCCGTCATAGGCGGCATAATCCTCCAGTTCCGAAAAACAGCCCAAACGTGCACTGATGCCCCGCTCGGTTGCGGCGGTGACAAAAGCAACAGATGCATCCAGCCCCGAAACCTCAAATCCTTGGCTGAGAAACGCGGCCCCATGCATCCCCGGCCCACAGCCCAAATCAAGGATGTGCGCCCCATGCGGCAGACCCTCAACAAAGGCCGCCATTGAGCGGATTTCACTGTCAGGCAGCTCAAGCGCGGTATATTCCGCCGCGCGCGCGTTGTAGCAGGCGATGGTTTCAGGGTCGCTCATTGAAACACCCCAACGCTTAGGCAGATCACGACAATTGCGGTCAAAAGAACGCGCAGGTGCATCCACCACGGGGGCGCTAATTCTTGTTTCCAGAACAACCAATCAATCCCCAGCAGCCCGATGAACCCCGCCATCAAGGCCATGCCGGCACTGACAGGGCCGCCGCCTGTCATGAAAAAGGCCCACAGCGCAGGCAGCACCGAGAGGGCGTAACCCGTTGTGGCCACGGGACCGGTGGTTTTGGTGGCAAAGCCCCACAACACGCCGGACATGAACGACAAAATGACTGAGCCATAGAACAACTGCACATACGGCCCCACAAATCGTGGCCCCAAGGCGTGCGCGCCCCACAGTTGCAGATCGGTATTCAACGTGGTCATCGCCCCCCACACAAAAGGGATCAGCCCGGCAAGGCCGAGCAGCAGGGCACTTCGGGGTATCTGGGTCATGCGCGCTCCGTCGCGAGGCGGGCGGCGAGCAGGGCAAACACCCCCGCAAACCCGCGGTTCAGCCAGCGCATCACCCGCGCGCTTGACAGCAGCCACACCCGTGCCGCCGCTGCGAACACGCCATATGCGACAAAAACCGCGAATGTCATCGCCATGAAAATCGTGCCCAGGCCCACCATTTCCGCCGTGGCGGTTGCGGGGTTCCCGCTTAGGAAGGGGGGCAAAAGCGCAAGGAAAAATATGGATAGTTTCGGGTTGAGGATGTTGATCAACGCGCCACGCTGGGCGATCCGAAATCCTGGCTCAGCGGTGCGCGTAGCCGATACTGCCAGCGCGCCGTCACTGCGCAGCGCGCCCCACGCAAGCCACAGCAAATACGCAACGCCTGCGAATTTGACGATGTTGAACAACACGGCCGAAGTGTGCAGCACCGCTGCCACGCCCAGCGTCGCCGCCAACAGGTGCGGCACGATCCCAACGGTGCACCCCAACGCGGCCCAAATCGCCGCGCGCCGCCCCTGACCCAAGCCAAGAGCCAGAGTGTAAATCACCCCAGTTCCGGGGGCGACAACAACCACCAAAGCGGTGACAAGGAATTGGACTGAGATCATGGCGTCCTCGTATTAACCCTAGTTTATGGCCATTGCCCGGTTGCGAAAAGCCTCTTTTGGAACCGATTTAGGGCCGCGTTGTCCCCGTGCTGAGAAAACCTGCGACCGCATAAATCGCGCCTAGCAGCCGGATACATGAGGGCACGCGCCCAAGGGTGCGGGACCGTGGCTAGGCCGGTTCGCGTAGCACGCGTGGGACTTTGAACTCGACGTTCTCAACGGCGGTTTCAACCATTTCAACAGTCACGTCATAGCGGTCCTTAAAGGCGTCCACGACCTCATTGATCAAAACCTCAGGCGCGGATGCACCCGCCGTGATCCCCATAGAGGTGATCCCTTCCAACGCGCGCCAATCAATGTCGGTCGCGCGCTGCACCAGCTGCGCGTATTTACAGCCAGCGCGGGCGCCAACCTCGACCAAGCGCTTGGAGTTGCTTGAGTTCGGCGCGCCGACCACCAGCATCGCATCCGCCAAAGGCGCCATCGCCTTTACCGCTTCTTGGCGGTTGGTGGTCGCGTAACAGATGTCTTCCTTGTGGGGGCCAACGATGGCTGGGAACCGCGCGTTCAGGGCGGCGACGACCTCGGCGGTGTCATCCACACTCAGCGTTGTTTGCGTGATATACGCCAGCTTTTCGGGATCGCGCACGTCCAGCCCGGCAACGTCGTCGGGCGTTTCGACTAACAGAACCTCACCATCGGGCAATTGCCCCATCGTGCCGACCGTTTCGGGGTGACCGGCGTGGCCAATCATCACCATCTGAAGCCCGGCATCCGCGTGGCGCGCGGCCTCAATATGAACCTTGCTGACCAGCGGGCAGGTGGCATCCACATAAACCATTTCGCGGGCCTGTGCCGCGGCAGGCACGGATTTTGGCACCCCATGGGCTGAAAAAATCACCGGACGGTCGTCGGGGCATTGGTCCAATTCCTCAACAAAAACGGCGCCCTTCGCCTTTAGGTCATCGACCACGTATTTGTTGTGCACGATCTCATGACGGACATAGACCGGCGCGCCCCATTTCGCCAAAGCCATCTCAACAATCTTGATCGCGCGGTCGACACCGGCGCAAAATCCGCGCGGCGCGGCCATATAAAGCGTAAGAGGGGGCTTGGTCATGTGGGGTCTCCTTCTTCCAAAGGGGTAAACCGCCCCTCGCGCGGGGTCAAACACTAGCCGCCAACTGCGCCAACGAAAAAGACCCGCCACTAAGGGCGGGTCCTTCGCAAGCATGAGGTATGATTTAGGCGCTCTGGCGACGCCGCGCCATATAGCCAAGTCCGCCCAGCCCCAACAGAACCAAGGGCAGGCTCGCGGGCAGCGGTACGGCGGCCAGCGTGATGTTGATGTCGCCACCATAGCTGGGCTGACAATTGCCGGTACAGGCCAGATCGGTAAAGTTGATCCATGTCGATAGACCAAACAGGTCCCAATTCTTGTCGTTGGCTCCCACCCCGACCTGAACCGCCTTGGTCATATCCATTTCCGTCAGCTTAAAGCTCGCCAAACTGCCCGCGCCCAAATAGGTTAGCGTGCTGTCGATGGCTGTGCTGATGGAATAAAACGTCCACGCACTGGTATCGATGCTTTGACCTGCGGGAACGGACGGCAGCTTGATGCTTGCGGGGGTGCCGGTGGCTTCCATGAACAGGCTTAGCGCGTATTCATCGCCGCCTGCGTTTTTGACATTGCCCGTCAGCGTCGCGGTCCCGTCGTTAAACTGTGTGAACACGCCGTTGCCGGGCATCGCGTTCTCAAACAGGAAATGGTTGTTTTTCGGCCCGCTAGAGCCCGCTGGATTGTGCCCACCTGCAAAATACACCGAATGTTCGGGCGTCCCCTGCGCGCCAACGCCATGGCTAAAAGCCTTGTATTGCTGCGTAATTGTGGCCGCATGGGCGGCGCCTGCAATGCACGTCGCGGCCAACATGGCCGCCGCAAACCGGATTGCTTTCATGACTGTCCCCTGAATAAATAGATACTTAAATTCTCTTTAGTATAGATTTAATATCTATCGTATTATTAACACATTTGCAATCCATCCTAAAAATTCGATCTAAATCGATTAAAATTCTTAAAAATGGCTGGTTTAGGGGCGAATTGCCAATCGGCCGGATGTCAAAGAGAGATCAATGTCCCCCGCGCATCCTCACTTTCGCCACCGTGTCGGCACAATCGCAAGCGCCCCAATTGAGCTGGCGATGGCATTAAACCCAGGCTGGCGAAAACCGACGCCGAACATGATCTGCACAAAGTAAAAGCACAGCGCCCCGCCCACACAAATAATGATCGAAGGGATGATACCGTTGGCCGTAAAACCCGTCCGCTCACTCGCGTAGCCGATGATGCCCGCAATGATGATGGTGCCGATCATAGTGGGAAACATCAGACTAATCCCCCAGTCGCGCGCCGGGTGTTAGGCCTGCGCCGTTAACCCAAGATGCCGCATCCATTCGGCCCTTGCCCGCAGGCTGGACCTCTAGCAATTCAATCGCCCCGGTGCCGCAGGCCACGGTTGGCCCTTGCAGCAGTGTGCCGGGTTCGGCCGTACCTGCATCATCCAAATCTACCGCGCGTGCCCGCAACAGCTTAAGCCGCGTTTCACCCCGCATCACGAAGGCACCGGGAAACGGCGACAACCCATTGATATGGCGTGCAACCTCCGTCGCGAGCCGGTCCCAGTTCACTGCGGCCTCAGCTTTGTCGATCTTATGTGCATAGGTCACGCCGGCGTCGGGCTGCGCCTGCGGTTCCAGCTGTGGCAGTCGCGCCAAGGCCTCGATGATCAGCCGCGCGCCCATCGCGCTAAGCCGGTCGTGCAGCGCGCCGGTGGTCTCGGTGTCACCAATGTCTAGCGCCTCGCGCAGCAGAACCGGCCCGGTGTCCAGACCGGCCTCCATCTGCATGATACAAACGCCGGTCTGCGCATCGCCTGCCATGATGCTGCGATGGATCGGCGCCGCCCCCCGCCACCGCGGCAAAAGCGAGGCATGGATGTTCAAGCATCCGCGTGCAGGGGCATCCAAAACGGCTTGTGGCAGGATCAAACCATAGGCCACCACGACCGCAACATCCGCGTTCAACGCCGCGAATGCCGCCTGTTCCTCGCTTGATTTCAACGACGTAGGGTGGCGGACCTCAATGCCCAATGCTTCTGCCCGCGCCTGTACTGGCGATGGTCGCAGCTTTTTGCCACGGCCCGCAGGGCGCGGCGGCTGGGAATAGGCACATACGACTTCATGCTTCGACGCCAAAGCCTCAAGCACCGGAACCGAAAACTCCGGCGTGCCCATAAACACGACCCTCATTTGCGGGCCTTCTTGATCAGCATGTCACGCTTTAATTTGGACAGATGGTCGAAGTACATCTTGCCGTTCAAGTGGTCGATTTGGTGCTGCACGCTGGTCGCCCAAAGCCCGACAAAGTCTTGCTCCTTGCGTGCACCCGTTTCGTCCAAAAAGGCGACGGTCACGGCGCGGGGCCGCGTGATCCAAGCAAACGCACCGGGCAAGTTGGGTGAGGCTTCTTGGTGATCGTTGGTCTTGATGCTGGCGTGCAGAACCTCGGGGTTGGCCATGCGGATTGGCGCAGTTTGATCGCCCGCATCCACCACCGCCAGCCGCAACGAAATGCCCAGTTGCGGTGCCGCAAGGCCCACGCCGGGCATCGCATACATCGCCTCAAGCATTTCGTCCCAAATCGCGCGCGTCTCGTCGGTTACGGCCTCAACAGGGGCTGCAGGCGTGCGCAAAACCTTCGCAGGCCAAGGGACAAAAGGGCGATGCACCATGGGGTAGTCTCCAAATAGTCCAGTACGATCAGCCGCCCCTTGGGGTCGCAATTCACGCGCCTAAGGCCGCGCCATTTCCCGCTTCAGCTTTTGCATCTTGCGGGTGATCATCTGACGCTTAAGCGGCTTGAGATAGTCGATAAACAGCTTGCCGTCCAAATGGTCGATCTCATGCTGAACGCAGGTCGCCCAGAGCCCGGTAAACACCTCGCTCTTGGCGGAGCCATCCACGTCCATCCAAGCGACTTCCACCTCGGCAGGGCGCGTCACATCCGCATATTGATCCGGGATCGAAAGACAGCCTTCTTCATAAACGCTGGTTTCATCGGACGCGGCAATCACACGTGGGTTCAGCATCGCCAAAGGCCGGGGCGCCTCGCCCTCTTCCTTTACACAATCCATCACGATCAGCCGCTGGCCAATCCCGATCTGCGGCGCGGCCAATCCAATGCCCGGCGCATGATACATCGTCTCTAGCATGTCCTCGGCCAACGCGCGCAGGTCATCGCCAGAATCCTCAACAGCCTCAGCAATCGCCTTCAATCGCGGGTCCGGATGGATAAGAATAGTCCGTTTTGTCATACCCATCACGTAATCCAGACGCCCGCAAATCGCAATGCGCCGGTCCCTCCTTTGTTCCCAAAATACTCCCGCCGGAGGCGTCCCAGCGCCGCACCCCTTGCGTCCGCCCCGCATTTCTCTAGCTTCCCCGCCAAAGGAGACCAGCCCATGACCGCCCATTCCGATCTCGATCCAAGGTTCGACCCCATCATCAATCGCGTGGGCACCAGCTGTTCCAAATGGGATGCGATGGAAGGCCTCTATGGCGTCTCACCGCAGGACGGGCTGGCGATGTGGGTTGCCGATATGGATTTCAAACCGCCCGCATGCGTTGCTGATGCGCTGGCCGCGATGCACGACCACGGCGTCTACGGCTACTACGGCGATCAAACCGCCTACAAAGAGGCGATCTGCTGGTGGATGCAAACCCGCCATAACTGGCACGTTGATCCGGCCTCGATCTTTACGACCCACGGCCTCGTGAACGGCACGGGCCTATGCGTTGATGCCTTCACCAAACCCGGCGATGGCGTTGTTTTGATGACCCCGGTTTACCACGCCTTCGCTCGCGTGATTGAGGCCGCAGGCCGCCGCGTTGTCGAATGCGAACTGGCCAACACCGACGGGTACTATTCCCTCGATATCGCCGCATGGGACGCCCAACTCGACGGGTCCGAAACGATGCTCGTCTTCTGTTCGCCCCACAATCCCAATGGTCGCGTCTGGTCCCGGGCTGAGCTGCAAGAGGTCGCTGATTTCGCCAAGCGTCACGACCTGATCCTCGTGTCCGACGAAATCCACCACGACCTGATCTACCCCGGTTTCACTCACACGCCGATGTCCGCGCTGGATGGGATTTCGGATCGGTTGGTGATGATGACCGCCAGCACCAAGACCTTTAACATCGCGGGGGCCCACATCGGCAATGTCATCATCGCGGATGAAGGGCTGCGCGCACGGTTCGCAAAGCGGATGGGGGCGTTGGGCCTGTCGCCAAATTCCTTCGGGATCGTGATGGCGCAAGCGGCTTACAGTCCCGCAGGGGCGGCTTGGGTGGACGATCTGATGGTCTATCTTGATGGCAATCGCCAGATTTTCGATGCCGGGATCAACGCGATCCCGGGCCTTAAATCCTCCCGGCTGGAGGCGACTTACCTGTCATGGGTCGATTTTGCGGACACGGGCATGGACCGCGATGAATTCACCCGCCGCGTGCAACAAGACGCAAAAATCGCGGCCAACCATGGGCCCACGTTCGGCAAGGGTGGCGATAGCTTCTTGCGGTTCAACATCGCCACGTCCCGCGCGGTGATCGAAGATGCAGTAGAGCGGATGCAAAAGGCCTTTTCCGACCTTCAGTAGCCTCAGCGCGCGTTAAGGGTGTTCACCAGCGTCGTAAGCTGCGTGAACACCTCGTTAAGCTGCACCCGCAAATCATTAACCCACGCGACATACATCGTTAGGGCTGGGGCCGCGTCTGGTACCGCTTGGGCCAATGACCCGGCGGTCACATAGGCAATAGCCGCAATCACGACAGCGGCCATAACAAAGCCAAAGCCCAAACGCCGTCCGGCGCGCTCAGGTGGTGCGGGCCGCCGCGTTTCGACGACGGCTGCAATGTCTTGCTCACGGGCGACGTCATCGGGGCTAAGGGTAGAGTTAATCTCTTCGATGTCCGGCAATAAATCGCGCCGCTGGGCGGTCGTGTCAGCTTCCGCTTCGGCGGGCTTGCCCGGGGCAATTGTGGGTGACTGCGGGGCCGGGGCCAAATCCTGTGCCAAATCATCTGCCAGCTCAGGTGTCGCTTCTGGGGCCAACTCAACCTCGGCCGTCTTATTTTTGGCGGTGGCGTCCTCAGGCTCGGGGCGGGTCAGTTCGGCGATCTGCGCACGCGCTTGACGGCCCCGCTCGGCGGTATCGGCGGGCATGTCCAGCGGCATTTCTTCTTGGGTCTCAAGCGCCTCTGCGGCGCGCATCCGTGCTTCGCGGGCGGCCTCTTGGCGAATGATCTCAAGCGCACCGGCAGATGTGCCCTGACGACGTGGTTGCGGCGGCTCGGTCGGGGCGGGAATGGGCGTGGGCACGTCCTCGGGCGCTGTAGCCGACGGCATCCGCGCGGCCGCAGGGGCCTGATCCGCGTCATGTTTTCCGGGCTGAAACCACGTGGTCACGCAGTTCGAACATTGCACGTCTCTGCCGTCCGCCGGGATCATGGCAGCGTCTACTTCGTACTGCGCCCCACAATTCGGGCAGATCAAACGCATGTGCCGCTGCTCTCCAGGCGAAATGTCCTTGAACCTTATGTCTATCAACGCCTTGCCGCTTTTCCAAGCACCTTGTCCACAGGTCCGTTCATCACCCATTATTCAAGAACGGGGCCAAACGCAGTCCTGCGCAGGACAGGTGCATTGCACCGCTCGCGACCCTAGGGCAGAAAGACCCCAACACGGGCGGGAGCATATCGTGATTGAGTTGCACAAGGCGGGCTATTCCTACGGTCAGGACGCGATCTTGCGGGACGTGTCGTTGCAGCTTGCGCCGGGGTCTTTCCACTTTTTGACGGGGCCAAGCGGGGCAGGAAAATCAACCCTGCTCAAGCTGTGCTACGGCGATCTTTTGGCCAATACGGGCACGGTCAAACTGCTGGGCCAAGACGCCCGAGATCTAAGCCGCGATGCGCTTGCCAAAGTCCGTCAGCGCATTGGCGTGGTGCACCAAGATTGCCAGTTTTTGGATCATCTCAGCATCACCCAAAACGTGGCGTTGCCGCTTTCGGTCTCTGGCCGCGATGTTGAGGCTGAGGCCGAGAACCTTGCGCAACTCTTGGCGTGGGTCGGGCTCAGCCCGCGCGCCCATGCCCTGCCACCCGAACTTTCGGGGGGCGAACGGCAGCGCGCAGCCTTGGCGCGCGCAATCATCATGGGGCCGGATGTGATCTTGGCGGATGAGCCGACAGGCAACGTCGATTGGGAGATGTCTCAGCGCCTGCTGTCGCTTTTGCTAGAGCTAAACAAGATGGGCAAAACGGTCCTGATCGCGACCCACGATCTGGGTCTGATCCGTGCGGCCAAGGCGCAGGTTTCGGCCCGTGTGTTACGGCTTACGGATGGGTCGGTTCAACTGGCGGGGGCGGACCTTTGAAATACATCTGGGCCTTTTTGTCCGGCGCACCTGATGCGGACCGCGTTGTGCCGCCCACGGGATTTACCGTTTGGTTGACGGTATTTAGCGCAGCTGCAATGGCGTTTTTGGCGGTGTTCGCCTTGGCCTTGTCGCTTGCGACGGAACGGATGAGCGTGCGCTGGGGCCAAGAGTTGGCGCGTACTTCAACGGTGCGCATTTCCGCCCCCGCCGCGCAGGAGACGCTGCAAACCGCCGCCGCCCTGAACGTGTTGCAAACAACACCCGGTGTCGCAAGTGCCCGCGCCCTCAGCGATGCCGAGCAAGAGGCGCTTTTGGCCCCGTGGTTCGGTGCGGATCTGCCGCTTGATGCTCTGCCGATTCCGCGCCTGATTGAGGTGGTTGAGGCTGGCGCCGGCTACGATGCCGAAGGCTTGCGCGCGCGCCTGGCGGCAGAGGCACCGGGCGCGATCTTGGATGACCATACCCGCTGGCGCCGCCCCCTGATCGAGGCGGCCAACCGGTTGCGCACAATCGGCTGGGTTTCACTGCTTTTGATCATGTCGAGCATGGCTGCGATGATCACGCTTGCGGCCCAATCGGCGCTGTCGGCGAATTCGGGTGTGATCCGCACGCTGCGCTTGGTCGGCGCGCGCGACAGCTATATCGCGCGGGCTTTTGTGCATCGGTTCACGATGCGCGCGGCATTGGGTGCGGGCCTCGGGACCGTGTTGGCCATGGGGGCTGTCGCGGCATTGCCAAAGGCGGACATGGCGGGCGGATTTCTGACCGGGCTTGGATTTTCGGGTGCAAGCTGGCTGTTGCCGCTGTTGATTCCGCCGCTTGCAGGGGCTGTGGGCTTTGCCGCCACCCGTGCCGCCGCCTTGCGCGCCCTGCGCAAAATGCCATAAGGGACGCCATGCAATTCCTTCGCTCTCTCTTGTTCAATATCCAAATGTATCTGGCGATGCCGGTCATTGGGATCCTGTTTCTGCCTTGGGCGTTGGTGTCACGCCGAGGGGCGCACGCGGGCTGTCACGCCTATGCGGGCTACGTGATTTGGTCGGCGCGCTGGATGGTTGGTCTGCGGTGCGAGGTGCGCGGCACCCCACCCACCCAAGGCCCCGTTATCGTGGCCGCCAAGCACCAAAGCTTTCTCGATATTCTTATGATCTATCACGCCATTCCGCGCGGTATTTTCATCATGAAAGATATCCTGAAATACGCCCCTGTGATTGGCCAATATGGTCTTCGGCTGGGGTGTATTCCGGTGAAACGCGGGCAGCGTGGCGTTGCGATCAAGAAGATGCTGGATGACGTGGCCAGCGGCCGTCAGCGGGGCGGTCAATTGATCATATACCCCCAAGGGACGCGGGTCGCGCCAGGTGTATCCAAGCCGTACAAAATCGGCACAGCCGCGATTTATGACCAGATGGCCCAGCCGGTGTATCCGGTTGCTGCGAACGTCGGTGTGTTCTGGCCCAAGCGGGGCGTCACCCGCAAACCCGGTGTTGCAGTGATCGATTTTCTGCCGCCGATTGAGCCGGGGTTGAGCAAACAAGATTTCATAAAACGCCTTGAGCATGATATCGAAACCGCATCTGACGCTCTTTTGGATGAGGCGAGATTTCAGCGTGACACAGGTCAATTCGATCGCAGCGCTTGAGGCGCTGTATAGCCAACCGCCGGGGGCCGCATCCTTGGCCAAGGTCGCGCGGCGGCTGACACCTCTGTATCGCAAATGGATCATGGCATCGCGCTTTTGCGTGCTGACGACCGTTGGCGCGGATGGCACAGACGGAAGCCCCCGCGGCGATGATGGCCCCGTTGTGGCAGAGTTGGACCCCGGTACGCTGTTGATGCCGGATTGGCGTGGCAACAACCGGTTGGATAGCCTGCGTAATATCGTTAATGACGGCCGGGTTTCGCTGATGTTTATGGTGGCGGGATCAACGACTGTGGTGCGGATCAATGGGCGCGCGCACCTCAGCACAGATGCCGCTTTGCGGGAACGGTTTGTGCAAAAGGGACGGCAACCTACGACGGTTATCGTGATTGAAATCGCTGAGATTTATACCCAATGCGCGCGGGCGATTATGCGGGCCGGGCTTTGGGAAGATGGTGATCAAAGTGCGGGATTACCGTCGGCAGGGGATATTCTGCACGAGATGACCGAGGGTGAGATTGACGGTGCCGCCTATGATGCCGCTTGGCCCGCGCGGGCCAAGGTGAGCATGTGGTAGAGGGCTTGAGGGCTGTTTGAATAGGTCAGCCCTACTGCTGCTTTGTTGCGCGTGCGCAACAATAGGTCAGGCTACGTGACTGAAAATAAACAGTAATCCTGGATGATGGCGCTTGCGTCCGAGGGCTGCTCTGTGATCGATTCGTTAGGCATGGGCGTGGGTTGGCCTAGGCGGCCAAACCCTTGGAGCCGATATCGAGGAACTTTTGCCGCCGCATCGCCACCAGCTTTTTGGGTGAAAACCCGGACAGCTCATCGATCATTGTGTCGATGTTTTTACCCACAGTTTCAATCATCTGCGCGCGGTTGCGTTGCGCGCCGCCTTGAAGTTCGGGGATAATCCGGTCGATGACGCCCAGCTTGTGCAGGTCTTGGGCCGTGAGGCGCAGGGCCTCAGCGGCGTCGCGCATTTTCTCGGCGTCTTTCCAAAGGATCGATGCGCAGCCCTCGGGCGAGATCACCGAGTAGACCGAGTGTTCCAACATCGCGACGCGGTTGGCCGTAGCAAAGGCCACAGCTCCGCCAGAACCGCCTTCGCCAATGACGACGGACACCAAGGGCACGCCGATTTGTAGGCATTTCTCGGTAGAGCGGGCGATGGCTTCGGACTGGCCGCGTTCTTCGGCGCCCTTGCCGGGGTATGCGCCGGGGGTGTCGATCAGGGTCACGACCGGCAGGCCAAAGCGGTCGGCCATATCCATCAGGCGGATCGCTTTGCGGTAGCCTTCGGGGCGGGCCATGCCAAAGTTGTGGTGTAGGCGTGATTTGGTATCGGCGCCTTTTTCATGGCCGATCACAACCACCGCGCGATCACCTAAGCGGGCCAAGCCGCCCATGACGGCGTCGTCTTCGGCAAAGTTCCGATCACCCGCTAGGGGGGTGTATTCGGAGAACAGGGCTTCGATGTAGTCTTTGCAGTGGGGGCGGTTGGGGTGCCGGGCCACCTGACATTTGCGCCATGGTGTGAGGTCCTTGTAGAGGTCCTGCAACATCTGTCCGGCTTTTTGGTCGAGGGCGGCTGCCTCTTTTTCCAGATCGACGTCCTCATTGGTGCGTGCCATGGCGCGCAGCTCTTCGGCTTTGCCTTCGATCTCGGCGAGAGGTTTTTCAAACTCTAGGTAGTGGTTCATGGGGCTGCCCTTTTGCTTCGCCCACATATGGGACAAGGCTGCGCGGGATGCAACGGGGGGCTGTACGGCGAACGGCGCGTGCAGTTGAGCACGAGGGGAAGCCGGAGCGCGGGTCAGAGCCCTGTGGGCTCCGGTCCGCGCTCCGGCGCGTTGGGGTGTTTAGCCCGCGATCATTTCGGATTGTTTGACGATCACTTCGGCCTGTTTAATGGAAGCGATGTCTACGAGGCGGCCTTTGTAGACGGTTGCCCCTTCGCCGTTGGCTTTGGCCTGTTCCATTGCCGCAAGGATTTCGCGGGCCTCGGTGACGGCTTCCTCAGAGGGCGTGAAGACTTCATTCGCGAGGGCGATTTGTTTGGGGTGAATTGCCCATTTACCCACCATGCCCAGTGTGGCCGAGCGGCGCGCCTGTGCGCGGTAGCCATCATCGTCCGAAAAGTCGCCGAAGGGACCGTCCACGGGCAGCACGCCGTTGGTGCGGCAGGCCGCGACTATCGCGGTTTGGGCCCAGTGCCACGGGTCCGAATAGTGGCGCGTGTCGCCGTGGAGCATATAGTAGTTTTCCTGCGTGCCGCCGATGCCGGTGGTCTGCATCCCCATAGAGGCCGCGAAATCAGCGGCGCCAAGGCTCATGGCTTGTAGGCGGGGCGAGGCGGCTGCGATGGCGTCGACGTTGGCGATGCCTGCGGCGGATTCGATGATGACCTCAAGTGCGACTTTCTTGGTGCGGCCCATCGCGGATTCGATCGCGGTGATCAGGGCGTCGACGGCATAGATGTCTTCGGCGCAGCCCACCTTGGGGATCATGATCATGTCCAGCCGCTCAGACGCCTGTTCCAATAGGTCCACCACGTCGCGGTACCAATAGGGTGTGTCGAGCGAGTTGATCCGCACGGACACGGTTTTGGTGCCCCAGTCGATTGTGTTTATCGCCTCGATGATGTTGGCGCGGGCCGTCGCTTTGTCAGAGGGCGCGACGCTGTCCTCAAGGTCCATGTTGATAACGTCTGCCGCCGATGCCGCCATTTTCGCGAACAGCTTGGTGTTGGAGCCGGGTCCGAACAGCTGGCAGCGGTTTGGACGGGCGGCGGGCGTGGGTTGCAGGCGGAAGCTCATGGCGATTCTCTTTGGGTTAGAATATTTCGTCAGGTTCGAGTTTGGTGGTATGATATTGCGCGATGGGGTGCAAGTGCTGCGTTGCGGCAAAAGCGGTGCAGCCGCATCTAGAGGGTTTTAAGAAACACAATTTTGTCGTCGTCTTTGGCCCAATAGTTCGGAATACAGGCGACTTGGGTATAGCCAATATGACTGTAAAATCCGCGCGTTCCGGCGAAATCATCGGTGCCGGAGGTGTCGACGATGATCATGCGTTGGCCATCCGTTCGCAGGTGATCCTCCAGCGCGTGGGTGAGGGCGGCACCAAAGCCTTGGCCCTGATACTGCGGGTGCAGCGCGAGGGCGCGCATGTTCCATGTGCCGTCCGTCAGGTCCTCTGGTTCAGCAAAGCAGAGGCCGATGGCCACGCCGTCCCGTTGGCACGTCAGCCATCGTGCGGGGCTGTCGCCTGTGAGCGTTGGGGCAAGCATGTCGGGCAGCATGTCACTGGGAAATAGTTGTGTTTCGTCCAGCACGCGCTGAAGCGCGGGGATATCTGCGGCGGTGGTCGTTTCAAAGGTTACTTTGGTCATGGGATGTGCCTTGGATATAAATGAAAAACCCGCCCGGTGGTGTGCCGAGCGGGTTCAAATGTGTGGATTCTGTCAGGCGGTGCCCAAGCAGTGCGCTAGACCCCAGCCGCGATGATCGCATCTGCGAGGATCGGCACGGTTTGCGCGTTGAGGCCCGCGATGTTCAGGCGACTGTCGCCGACCATGTAGATCGCGTTGTGCTCGCGCATGGCTTCGACCTGTTCAGGGCTTGCACCAAGGCGCGAGAACATGCCGCGGTGTTCTGCGATAAAGCCAAACCGGTCCGAGCCGGAGCGTTCCCGCAGCGCGTCGGCCAGTTGTTGGCGCAGGTCCAACATGCCAAGGCGCACGTCTTCGAGTTCCTGCATCCAGTCGGCCTTGAGTGCGTCATCGTTCAGGATGATCGACACCAGACGCGCGCCGTGATCGGGCGGGAAGCTGAAGTTCTGACGGTTCAGGAATTGCAGGTTGGTCTGGGTGAGGTTTTGCTCGGCCGAGGATGGCGACAGCGCCATCAGAACGCCTGTGCGTTCGCGGTAGATGCCGAAGTTCTTGGAGCACGAGGCCGCGATCAACATTTCGGGCACCTTGGAGGCGATGAGGCGCACGCCAGCGGCGTCCTGTTCCAGTCCGTCGCCAAAGCCCTGATAGGCGATGTCGATGAAGGGGATTGCGCCGCGTGCGTTCAGGAAGTCAGCCACTTCGCCCCACTGCGTGAGGTTCAGGTTCGCGCCTGTTGGGTTGTGGCAGCAGCCGTGCAGCAGGACCAGATCGCCTGCTTTTACGCCCTCAAGATCGGCCATCATGCCCGCAAAATCGACCGCGCGTGTGGCGTTGTCGAAATAGCGGTATTCGCCCATCGGCACGCCGAGGTATTTCATGATCGAGGGGTGGTTTGGCCATGTTGGATTAGACAGCCAGACGGTTGCATCGGGTGATGCCATTTGGATCAGTTCAAGCGCCTGACGGATTGCGCCGGTCCCGCCGGGGGTGGCGACGGCGGCGAACCGTTCTTTGGGGTAATCGGCGCCAAGAATCAGGCCCGCCATAGCTTCCGAAAACGCGGGATCACCCGCAAGCCCGGTATAGGCTTTGGTCTGTTCCTCATCGACGATACGCTGTTCGGCGACCTTGATGGCGCGCATCACAGGCGTCAGGCCTTGGGCGTTTTTGTAGACGCCAACGCCTAGATCCACCTTGGTGTCGCGCGGGTCAGCGCGGTAGGCGGCGGCGAGGCCGAGGATCTTGTCGACGGGTTGGGCCTTTAGGTTGCTCAGCATGGGCTATTCTCCCGTTTCGATTTTCAGGTCAGGGTACATGCCCCACTCGGCCCAAGAGCCATCGTAGAGCGCATGTGCGTCATGGCCGATCCGGGCCAGCGCAAGGTTTATGACAGCTGCCGTTACGCCGGAGCCGCATGTGGTGATCACGGGTTTGGACAGATCCACGCCCGCATCCGCAAACACCTGACGCAGGGCGGGGGTGGGCAGCATCGTGCCGTCCTCAGCCAAGAGCGACGTGTAGGGAATATTGCGGGAGCCGGGAATATGGCCTGCGCGCAGACCGGCGCGCGGCTCAGGCGCTTCGCCCCGGAAGCGTGCTGGCGCGCGGGCGTCCAGAATTTCGTGCGTGCCCAGTTTGGAGGCTTGGGCGACTTGGGTGACATCCTTTAACAGATGCGCCTGACGGGACACGGTCATGTGTCGGTCGCGCATCATGGGGGGCATGTCTTCGGTTGGGCGACCCTCGGCCTGCCATTTGGCAAAACCGCCGTCCAATACGGCCACGTCCTGCTTGCCCATCAGCTTGAACAACCACCACAAGCGTGCGGCGGAAAACAGGCCTGCGCCGTCGTAGACGACGACTTGGTGACCATCCCCCACGCCCCATTTGCGCATGCGAGACATGAATTTTTCGACCGGTGGCGCGGTGTGTGGGATTGCGCTGCGCAGGTCCGAGACTTCGTCAATTGGAACAAACCGCGCGCCGGGAATGTGGGCCGCGTCATACTCGGCCTTGGGGTCGCGACCTGCGTCGGGCAGATACCAGCTCATGTCCAGAACCCGCAGGTCTGGGTCCTTGAGATGGGCCTCAAGCCAGTCGGTGGATACGAGGATGCGGGGATCGTCAGCCATTGCCATCGCCTCTTTACGTCGGGGACCTTCCTACGCCGGGCGTGACCCCCGTGCAAGGGCTGTGCAAGGGCTGTGCAAACGTGGCGCGGACTAGCCGCGTTCGCGCAACAGGCGGGCTTTTTGACGGTTCCAATCGCGCTTGGCAGAGGTCTCACGCTTGTCGTGATTTTTCTTGCCCTTGGCGATGCCAATTTTGAGTTTCACCCGGCCCGTGTGGTTGAAGTACATAACCAGCGGCACAAGGGTATAACCCTCGCGTTGGGTCGCGTTCCACAGTTTTGCCAGCTCCTTGCGCGACACCAGCAGTTTGCGGCGGCGGCGTTCTTCGTGGGGGAACATGCGGGCCTGTGGGTAGGGTGCTACGTAGCTGTTCACGAGCCACAGTTCGCCCTCATCCACCGAGGCGTAGCTTTCGGCGACGTTGGCGCCGCCTTCGCGCAGAGATTTGACCTCAGATCCCTGAAGGACGATGCCGCATTCGATGTCGTCCTCGATGGCATAGTCGTAGCGCGCGCGCCGGTTCTCGGCGACGACTTTGTAGTTCTTTTCCTCTGGGGTCTTGGGTTTGGCCATAACTGGGATGTATGCGCGCGGCTGAGGGATGTCTAGCCAGAGAGCCTGCGTGACAGCATGATATGTGCGATTGCCAGTGTGGCTATGAGCCCGCTGGCCAGCCCCAGCGCCTCTATGCCGAGGCGGGAGATGATCACGCCGCCCATGCCCGAGCCTATGGCCGCACCAGCATAAACGGCGGCCGCATTGAGCGACAAAAGCACCGGGGCGGTTTGGGGAGACAGGGTCACAAGGCGGGTTTGTTGTGGTGCCATAAAGGACCAGCCACAGACCGACCACAGAGCGACAAGCAGTACAAACACCGGAAGCGGCAGGGGCAGCAGGCTGAACGGGACCATGAGTGCGGCCTGCGCGCAGGACAGGACCAGCAATGTGCGGGTGGGGCCGAGCCGCATGCTCATCCGTCCACCCATCCAGTTGCCCACGACGGCGCCGATGCCAAAGATGATCAGTGAGGCGGTCACCATGTTCCGCTCAAAGCCCATTTTGACCTCAAGGAGGGGGGTGAAATAAGTATAGAGCGTGTAGATCGCGCCAAGGAATGTTGCCGTGAACAGCACCGAAATCATCGCACGGGCGTCGCGCAGCGTGCGGCCCAGATCGCCAAAGCGCACAGGTTGAAACGACAGGCCAGCGGGCACGCGAAACCACAAAAGAGCCAGCATCGGAAGGCCCAGTGCCGTGACCGTCCAGAACGCCGCGCGCCAGCCGAAGGTATAGGCGATAAAGCTGCCGGCAGGTACGCCGATGACCTGTGCCATCGTGATGCCAAAGAACACGCCCGCCAAGGCTTTGGCCCGTGTTTGGGGTGGGGCAAGGGCGGCGACGACCGCCGCCGTGATGGGTGTAGTGATGCCCGCCCCAGCCGCCGCCAACACGCGGCTGGCCAGTAAAAGCGTATCATCCGGGGCAAGAGCGGCCATCAAGTTTGACAGCGTGAACAGGGCGAGCCCCGCAACCAACACGCGCCGCCGCCCGATCCCGCCCGTCCATGTCACCAACAGGGGCGACAGAACCGCATAGGAAATCGCGTAGACGGTCAGCAGGAGGCCCGCCTCACCCGGGGTGAGGCCTAGATCGCTGGCCAAAGGCGTCAGCCCACCGATCACGACAAAGGCGCCCATGCCGATGATAAAATTGGTGGCCGATAGCAGCGGTATCAGCCCCTTTGGGATACCCGCTGCTGTGCCGGTCATTGGGGGCTGGCTCAGTTCAGCAGTCCCGCGTGACGCAGGCCCGCGCGCAGTTTTTCGCGGGTGGGTTCGGTCACGGGCAGAAGGGGCAGGCGGAGTTCGCCGTCGATCAGGCCCAGTTCTTCGAGGGCGGCCTTGGCACCGGCCAGGCCCGGCTCAGTGAAGATCGCATCGTGGAGCGGCATCAACCGGTCCTGAAGCGTGAGTGCGGTGGCGTAATCGCCTTTGAGGCATGCCTCTTGCAGTTGGCTGCACAGTTTGGGCGCTACGTTCGCCGTGACCGAAATGCAGCCCGTACCGCCTTGGGCATTAAAGCCGTGGGCGGTGGCGTCCTCACCCGAAAGCTGGATGAAATCTGGGCCGCAGGTTTGGCGCTGGGCGCAGACGCGGGCCAGGTCGCCGGTCGCGTCCTTGACCCCGATGATGTTGGGATTCTTGGCCAAGTGCCCCATGGTTTCGGGCGTCATGTCTACGACGGAACGGCCGGGAATGTTGTAGATAATGATCGGAATGCCGATTTCGGTCAGAGCCTCAAAGTGGGCGATCAGACCGGCTTGGGTCGGTTTGTTGTAGTATGGCGTGACCACGAGGGCGGCAGTCGCGCCGACGTCATGGGCGTGGCGGACCATCTCATAGGCCTCGGCCGTGTTGTTGGAGCCTGCGCCCGCAACAACCGGAATGCGGCCTGCGGCGGCGGTCACGACGGCCTCAACCACGGCGTAGTGTTCTTCGTGGCTGAGCGTGGGGCTTTCGCCGGTGGTGCCCACGGGGACAAGCCCGTGCGAGCCTTCGGCGATATGCCATTCGACCAGCTTCTTGAGCGTATCGAAGTCCACTGCGCCGTCTTTAAACGGCGTGATCAGGGCAGGCATGGAACCTTTGAGCATGATACGCTTCCTTAGATGAGGTGTGGTCGTGTGTGAATCGCGCGGAAACTAGCCGCGATGTGGATCTTTAACAAGTTCGCTATTTGGCTTCCGGTGCGCGGGGCCTTAGCTATGTGGAAACAAGCGCGAATGCGGAGTGTAACAGGCGATGGTTTTACGGGCTTTTTTGGGCGCAGTGATGGTGTGCGTGTCTGTTGCCGGGGCGGCGGCGGATACGAATTTGCGTGCCGCGCTGGATGCAGTGCGAGCGCAGGACTGGGATGCGGCACGCGCGGCTCAGGCGCGGATTGGCGACCCTGCGGGGCGTGATGTGGTCAGTTGGTCGTTGCTGCGTGCGCGACAGGGCAGTTTTGAACAGGCGCAGGACTTTTTGGCGCGTAATGGCGATTGGCCGGGCCTGCCGTTGTTACGTGCGCGGGTTGAGGCCGCGATTGCGCCGGATGCGAATCCCGATCAGGTGTTACGATACTTTGCGCCCCGTCCACCTAGCACCGCCCAAGGGGCGTTGCGGTTTTCCGAGGCCCTGACGCGGCTCGGGGAGCGGGATGCCGCGCGGGCTGTTTTGATCCGGCATTGGCGCAATGAACCGATGGATGCCGAAGATCACGCCCTGTTCATCATGGAGCATGGCGCGACGCTGGCTGGGCACCACCAAGTGCGGTTGGACAACATGGTATGGGCCGGCGCGCAGGAAGCAGGGGCATTGATGTTGCCGCTGGTGCCGGAGCCGCAGGCCGCGTTGGCGCGGGCGCGGCTGGCGCTGCGGGCGGATCGAAACGGCGTGGATGGGTTGATCAATGCGGTGCCTACATCGCTGCGTGATGACCCCGGGCTTGTCTATGAACGGTTCAGGTGGCGTCTGCGCAAGGGCCGTTTGGATGCTGCGATGGATCTGTTGTTTGAGGCCAGCCGCAGTGCGGATACCTTGGGGCGGCCCGAAGTTTGGGCACAGCACCGCGAGCGTCTTGCGCGGCGTTTGATGCAGGACGGGCGCGACCGCGATGCCTATCGCGTGGCGTCTGAGCATCGGATGACGGATGTGTCTGAGGTGGCGATGGCCGAATGGCTTGCGGGTTATATCGCTTTGCGCAAACTGAACGACGCCCCACGTGCCGTGCAACATTTTGAGCGATTCACAGCCGCCGTTGGAACGCCCATCAGTTTTGGCCGTGGCGGCTATTGGCTGGGCCGCGCCCAGGAGGCCGCGGGCAACCTAGAGGCCGCCGCGCAGGCCTATGCCTTTGGCGCGCGGTTCCAAACCAGTTTCTATGGCCAGTTGGCGGCGGAACGGGCAGGTTTGGCCCCCGACCCGCTGTTGACGGGGCAAGAGGCATTCGCGGATTACCGCAGCGCGCCCTTTGTCGATAGCTCGGTTCTGCGGGCGGCACTGGTGTTGCGCGACGCAGGTCAAGACGTCCTTGCGGAGCGGTTTTTCACCCACCTGACCGAAAGCTTGCCGCGCCGCGAAGTGGGCCAATTGATTGAGCTGGTTCTAGAGTTGGAAGAGCCGCATATCGCTATCATGATTGGTAAACGCGCGGCACAAGCGGGGGTGGAATTGCACCGGGGCTATTATGCTGTGCTGCCAAAGCTGGTGGCGATGGATGGCCTTGTTGCGCCTGAATTGTCCCTGTCGATCGCGCGCCGCGAGAGCGAATTTGATCCTGTCGTCGTGTCACCCGCAGGGGCGCGCGGATTGATGCAATTGATGCCCGGCACCGCCAAGGAAATGGCGCAGGATTTGGGTGAGACGCATTCGCTGGATCGTCTGCTGACCGATCCGGTCTATAACGCACGCCTTGGCACCGCCTATCTGGCGGAGCTTCAGCGCGAGTTTGGTGCGAATGTCGTACTTGTGTCAGCGGCCTACAACGCGGGGCCCACACGGGCGCGCCGGTGGGTTGAGGAGTTGGGGCATCCGGGGGATCCGTCGGTTGATGTAGTCGATTGGATCGAGCATGTGCCTTTTACCGAGACGCGTAACTACATCATGCGTGTGTCCGAGAGCCTTGCGATTTACCGCGCGCGGTTGTCTGGCCAAACGGCGCCGTTGGGATTGGGGGCCGCGCTTACGGCGCGCTGACCCGTTCGCGCCACAGGGTGAACAGGCCTGCGCCAATCACTACCGTGGCACCAATGACCAGCGGCCAAGACAGGCTTTCGCCAAAGACCGTCAACGCGATACCGGAGGCAAAGACCAGTTGCAGGTAGGCAAAGGGTTGCACAGCGCTGGCTTCGGCAAATGCGTAGGTCTTGATAAGCGTGTAGTGGCCTATGGCGGCGGTGACGCACAGGATGCACATCCAAACCCAGTCCGAGGAGCTCATCGGTTCCCAGAACCAGATGCCAATAGCGGTGGTGAAGACGGCCCCCACCGTGCCGGTCCAAAAGAAGGAGGTCGCCGCACTGTCCTTGCGGGCGGCCAACCGGGTCAGCAGGTTATACAGCGCGAACATCAGAGCTGCGAGCAGTGGGATCAGCGCGAGCGGTGAGAACACCTTGACCCCCGGTTGCAGAATGATGACCACGCCCACAAAGCCGATTCCGATTGCGGCCCAGCGGCGCCAACCGACAGCCTCGCCCAAGACAGGACCAGAAAGGGCGGCAACCAAAAGCGGATAGGCTGTGAAAATCACGTGGCTTTCCACAAGGCCCAGAAGGGTGAACGCGGTGACCATTACGCAAATCTCAGCCGCGATCAGAAAGCCCCGCACGGTTTGTAGCACCGGCTGTTGGGTTGCTGCGGCGGCGCGGATGCTGCCCGCCTGACGCTTGGCGATGGCGATCACAAAGGCCGCAAAGAACCAGTAGCGGATCATCACCACCATCAGCACATTGTATTCGCCCGCAAGGTGCCGAGAAATCCCGTCTTGGGCGGCAAAGATGATGGTCGTGATGACCATCAGTCCAATGCCCTTTTGGGTGTCGGTCATTGTTTTGTTCCGTGGGTCATGTGGCGTTTGCGGCCAAAGCCTTCGGTGCGGGTGATGTCAAAGCCCGCGTCCTCAAGGGATTGGCGGACGTGGCCGGCGGCGGTGTAGGTCGCACAGGTGCCTTGTGGCGCTGTGTGCGCACCGACTTGGGCCATCAAATCAGGTTCCCACAGTTCGGGATTCTTGGCAGGCGAAAACCCATCCAAAAACCATGCGTCAGCCGCACCAGACCACAGGGGCAGCATTGTGCGCGCATCGCCCTTCCACAGCGTCAGGGTAATGGGGCCGAAATTGGCGCGGCTTAGGGGCCACGCTTTGACCAATTGCTCGGCCAAGGGGGCCAGTTCTGGAAAAGCCAAAAGCGCTTGGGCCATGTCGCGGGTGTCCAGCGGAAAGGCCTCAAAGCTGGTGAAATGGATTTGACCACCGTGGGTTTTGAAGGTGTCCGAGTTGATCCATGCCTGCCACAGCGTCAGAAACGACAGCCCAGTGCCAAAGCCCAGTTCGGCCACTTGGAACCCGTCGCGCAACCGCGCAGGCAGGCCGTTGCCGTCCAAGAACACGTGCCGTGTTTCTGCCAGCCCCCCTTCGAGCGAAAAATAAGGGTCATCAAAGCGATCGGACACAGGGGTTCCGTTGTCGCGCCAGCTGAGGGGGTTTTCGTTGGTCATATCGTCCTGTAGGCCCATCTGAACAATGCGGCAAGAGGTGTGGCGATGGTCGATGTAACGGTACGTGGCGCAGGGATTTTTGGGCTGTCGGTGGCATGGGCCTGTGCGCGGCGCGGTGCGCGGGTGCAGGTGGTTGATCCCCACGGGGTCGGGGCAGGATCTTCGGGTGGCATTGTCGGGGCGTTGGCGCCGCATACGCCGGAAAACTGGAACCCGAAAAAGGCGTTTCAATTCGACAGTCTGATGATGGCGCAGGATTGGTGGGCCGAGGTCGCACAGGTCAGTGGCTTGCCGACAGGCTATGCGCGTGGGGGCCGTGTGCAGCCCGTTTTGGACGCCCATGGGTTAGAATTAGCGCATGCGCGGGCCGAAGGGGCCAAGACGCTGTGGCAGGGCAAGGCGGTATGGTCCGTGGAGGAAGCCTCGGGTGAGTGGTGCCCGCAGTCGCCTACAGGCATGGTCATCCGCGATACCCTTTCTGGGCGGTTGCATCCGCGCATGGCGTCGCGGGCGTTGGCGGGATGTTTTCCCCCGGTCGTGGCTGATGCGCCGGACCAAGGCGCAGTCGTTTGGGCCACGGGCTGGCGTGGGTTGTTGGACCTGTCGGAGCGGTTTGGTCGAATGATGGGCGCGGGTGTCAAAGGGCAATCCGCGCTGTTGCGATATGACGCCCGCGACGCGCCGCAACTGTTCGCGGATGCGCTGCACATTGTGCCCCATGCAGACGGTACGGTGGCGATTGGCTCAACATCTGAGCGAGAGTTCGACGCGCCCGATACCTGTGATGACCAGTTGGATGATGTAATTGCGCGCGCGTTGTCCGCGTTTCCGGTGCTGGAGGGGGCCGAAGTGATTGAGCGCTGGGCAGGTGTGCGCCCCCGTGCCCGTAGCCGCGCCCCGATGCTGGGCGCTTGGCCCAACAGGCCCGGGCACTTTATCGCCAACGGTGGGTTCAAGATCGGTTTTGGCATGGCCCCCAAAGTGGCAGAGGTCATGGCCGATCTGGTGCTAGAGGGGCGTGATACGATCCCGCAAGGATTTCGGGTTGAGGATAATTTACCCTCCTAACCGGCGGCGGCCCTGAGCGTATCCATCAACCGTTTCAGCCCATCCAGTCCGCGCCCTTCCTTGAGCCGTCCGTCTTCGGTGAACTCATTGAAGTTGCTGCCGATCAAGACCTCTGGCCCCGGAAGCACATGCGCCTGAAACGGCGTCAGGCACAGGCGCGTGGCGTACTGCGCCCGCTCGCCGCCGGAACGACCCGCTGTCGCCGACAGGATCGCGACGGGTTTTCCGGCCCATGGTGCGTCCTTTGTCCGGCTGACCCAGTCGAGCGCGTTTTTAAGCACGCCAGAGAGTGATTTATTATATTCCGGGGTTACGACCAGCACCGCGCTGGCGGCTTTGATCTGGTCGGCAAGGGTCTGGACGTCTGCGGGTATGCCCTCGGCCTCTTCTAGGTCACCGTCGTATAGGGGCAGGCGCAAGTTGCCTTCAACGAAGGGGCCGCCGTATTGCAAGGCGGCTTCGCGCATAAGTTTCAGGTTAAAGCTGTCGCGGCGCAGTGATCCGCAAAGTCCCAGAAGATGTGACATGGTGTTTTCCTTACCCGTTGGCTGTGTCACAGATAAGCCGAATGAAGGGGAGACAAGTCCAATGCGGCACGGTGGGAAGATCCTAAGCGATCAATTAGCAATACAGGGTGTGACGCGCGTGTTTTCTGTGCCGGGTGAGAGTTTCTTAGCCGCTTTGGATGGGTTGTATGACAGTGGCATTGCCAACGTCGTGTGCCGCCAAGAGGGGGGCGCCGCCATGATGGCCGAGGCCCACGGCAAGCTGACGGGCCAACCCGGCGTGCTATTTGTTACGCGTGGACCGGGTGCCACGAACGCCAGCGCGGGGCTGCATGTCGCGATGCAGGACAGCACGCCGATGGTGGTATTTGTGGGTCAGATTGCCCGTGATCACCGTGACCGGGAGGCTTTTCAGGAGGTTGATTACCGGGGGCTCTTTGGGGGCTTGGTGAAATGGGTGGCTGAGGTCGATCAGGTGGAGCGCCTACCCGAATATATCGGGCGGGCGTTTTCCGTGGCGCAAGCGGGGCGGCCGGGGCCGGTGGTTTTGGCCTTGCCGGAGGACATGTTGTCCAGCGCGGCTGAGGTTGCTGACCGCGCGCCTGTTGTGGTGCCCCGGGCCGCGACGCCCGACGTCACCCCAATCCTTGAGGCCTTGCGAGGGGCATCACGCCCTTTGATTATCGCGGGTGGGCCGGGTTGGAGCGCGCAGGCCGCGCAGGATCTAGAGGCCTTTGCGCAGGCGGCACAAATCCCCGTGACAGTGGCATTCCGGCGGCAGGATTACATGGATAATCGCGCGCCGACCTATGCCGGTGACCTGAACGTCGGACCAAACCCGGCTTTGATGGCGCGGCTGCGCGCGGCGGATATGCTTTTGGTGCTGGGCTGCCGGCTAGGCGATATCGCGACGCAGGGCTACACCGCGTTGAACCCTGCGGACCCCGGCAAAAAGATTGTGCATGTGCATCCCGACCCCGTCCAGATCAACACGACCTATCCGGCTGATGTGCCGGTGGTCGCGGACGCCGCAGCGGTGATAGCCGCCCTGGCCCCGCGCGGCGGCGAATTGCCCGGCTGGCCCGCTGAGGTTGCTGCTGCGCGCGCGTCCTATGAGGCGTGGATCACGCCCAAGCCGACCCCCGGTGCGGTTCGCCTAGAAGAGGTCATCGCGCACCTTGATGCGGTTCTGCCAGATGATGCGATCCTGACCAACGGGGCCGGGAATTATGCCGCGTTCCTGCACCGGTATTATCGCTGGCGGCAGTATGGGACGCAGTTGGCGCCCACCTCGGGGTCGATGGGCTATGGCTTTCCGGCGGCGGTGTCGGCGGCTTTGAACGCGCCGGATCGCACGGTGGTCTGCCTTGCGGGGGATGGGTGTTTTCAGATGACCCTCAATGAGATGTCGACAGCCGTGCAACACGGCGCCGCCCCCATCGTAATCGTGGCGAACAACGGCCGCTACGGGACGATCCGCATGCATCAGGAGAAAACATATCCCGGGCGTGTGTCAGGCACCGCACTGGTCAATCCGGACTTCGCCGCGCTCGCGCAAGCGTATGGCGGCAAGGGTTGGCTCGTGACGGAACAGGCCCAGTTTGCACCTGCCTTCGATGCCGCGCGTGCCTGTGGAACCCTTGCGGTGATTGAGCTGAAGTTGGACCCAGATATGCTGAGCACCGGTCAATCGCTGAGCGATCTTGCGGCGACCTGAGGGCCGGGGCGAAGGCCCTCAGGGACGTTGATGCTAGGCCTGTTTCGGCAAGAACGCCTCAACCGCGGCGGTAGCGATGGTCGTGACATTGCCGCTATCGGGGTTCGTGATCGACAATCCGCCCTGCACGGCGGTGACTGTAGCGCGACCGCGCGGTAGGTTCGCCTTTAGTGCCTCTGTGTCCGTTGCAGCCGGGTCCGGCACGCCAACGGTGACCGATACGCGCATTTCATCATGCGAGATCCCTAGCGCCTCGAACATCGGGATTGAGGAGTGGCGGATAGCATCTTCAATCGCGCGGGCGGCGGCCTTGGTCATGTCCTGACCATAAAGGTCGTTGCCCATGCCCATTTCAATAATAAAACGTTGATCTGTCATTGCTTACACCTCTAGCGCGACGGAAATTGCGGCGTTCGCGTCTAGCGCGACGGAAATTGCGGCGTTCGCGATGACGGTCGGGTTGCCGTCGGGCCGGGGCACATCCAATCCGCCCAGAACGACGCGAACGGTCACATCGCCGTAGGGAAAGACCGCCTTACAGGCTTCGGCATCGACGGCATCGGGCTGCTGCACGCCGATTTCTGCAGTGATCTGCATGGCAGATTTGGGCTTGTCGAACAGCTCTGCCAAGTTGATCGAATTGTGCCACAGCGCGTCTTTCAACGCGCGGGTCGCGGCCTCGGTGTAGTCTTGGCGGCGCAGGGACGTGCCCATGCCGAACTCAGTCAAAAGACGTGGCATCAGGTGCCCTTTCTATAGCCATTTATGATAGCGGAAAAATACGAACAGCGCGGCGGCAATGGCCACGCAGGCAGCACATAGCGCGGCAAAGGCCCAAGGCGCGGTAAGCCCCGGCATGCCAGCGATATTGACCCCAAACAGGCCCGAAAGAAACCCCAAGGGCAGAAAGACAGCCGCGACAACGGACAGGATATAGCCGTGGCGCGAGACGACCGCGCTTTGTTGGGCATCAAGCTGGTTTTGCAGCACCGCGAGGCGGTCGCGATTGGCCTCTAGCTCTTCAACGGAGCGGGCGGCGGCGTTGGCCCATTCGCGCAAGGACGCGCGTGCGGGGGCATCCAGCCATGGCGTGTCGGTTTGCGCGAGCCGTGCCAGGGCCTCCCGCTGGGGGCCAACATAGCGGCGCAATTTGATGATCCGACGTTGTAACTGCGCAAGGTTTGCCGCAGTCGAGCCACCGTCGAGTGAGACGTCCTCTAGGGTGTCCACCTGATCCTCTAGCGCAAGCGAAACTGTTTCAATCCGGGTGATCAGGCCCGCGACGATCATCGTTAATGCAGCGGCGGGCGTGGCGGGAGCGGGGGCCACGGCATCAGCGAGCGTGTCCTGCAATTCCTGCACTGCCATCAGTCGCCGCAACCGGACTGTGACCAACCCATTGGGGGTCAGCCAGCACCGCAATGAAACCATATCATCGACCTGCGCGCCGGGGTTCATATTCACGCCGCGCAGCACGATGATGGACCCTTCGGCCATATGATCAGCCCTTGGGCGCGTTTCCTCGGCCATCAGGGCTTTGGCTGCGATGGGGGGCAAATGTGCCGTCACCCAGTCGCGTGTACCGGGCGCGTTTAGGTCTAGATGCAGCCACCGATAACCCTGTGATGACTGGGGGGCGGGCCATGGGTCATCCACTGCCCGCGCCGCCCCGTTCAGCACATCAAAGCCAGCCAGCGGCGTGAGCGCCTGCACCATGGATCAGTATTCCACGCCGATCTGCGCCTTGATGCCCGTGCGGAAGGGGTGTTTGACCAATTCCATTTCTGTGACCAGATCGGCCAGTTCGATCAGCTCATCCTTGGCGTTGCGCCCGGTCAAAACCACATGCGTCATTTCGGGCTTTTCATCGCGAAGGAACGCCACGACTTCGTTCACGTCGATGTAATCATAGCGCATGGCGATGTTGATCTCATCCAGCAGGACCATTTTGTGGCTAGGATCGCGGATCAGGTCCTTAGCCTTGGACCACGCGGCCTGCGCCATTTCGATATCGCGGTCTTTGTCCTGAGTTTCCCAGGTAAATCCTTCACCCATGGTGTGGAATTCGCAGATGTCCCCGAATTTGGAGAGGATCAGGTCGCGCTCTCCGGTGGACATGCCGCCCTTGATGAACTGCACCACGGCGCATTTCATGTCGTGCGCGATACAGCGGAAAATCATTCCAAAGGCGGCCGAACTTTTGCCCTTACCCTTGCCGGTGTGCACGATCACCAAGCCCTTTTTGTCGGTCTTGGTGGCCATGATCTTATCGCGGGCGGCCTTTTTCTTGGCCATTTTGGCATTGTGGCGCTCTGTGTCTGCTGCGTCGGTCATCGCGGGCTCCCTTTTCATTTGTGCCCAGAGTGCCTGCGAGAGCGGCAGATGAAAAGGGGGTGTGGATGTTAACCAAGGCTTAACGAAGTTTGGGGCACACTAGGATATGAAGGCCGTAATTCTTATCCCCCTTGCGGCTTTGGCCGCCTGCGCTTCACCGCATCCTCTATCCGGGCTGCGAGATCAGGTCACCGTGGACGCAGGCGGCTATTCCTTCGCGATAAACTACTCACAAGATCGGGCCGAGGTGACCCGGCTCACCCGTGCGTGGCGCCCGGATTATGCGGACGTTCAGGCCGCAGCCGTCGCAGCCGTGATCAAGGGGACAGGCTGCGCGCCGGACCTTGGGTCTGTGTCCGGCGATGTGGCCTTGTTGCGGATGAAGATCGATTGCACCGAAGGCGCAGAGCTTAAATTGCCCCCGCCTCGTGACGGCCCCAAAACATCCTGCGTGGGCAATCTGATTCCCTTTGATCTCTCGAGTGGGGTGTTCGACTTGGCGATCGACTGCGACTAGGTGGCTTTCGCCGGATTGCCTCGACCCAATTGCTCTAACAACGCCCGCGCTGAGTTGGATCGTGGGGTCCACAGGCCGCGGTCAATTGCTTCTTGCAGGCGGTCCGCAATGTCAGCGAGTGCTGGTGCGTTGTGTTCGGCGATAAACTCGCGCGTGTCCGTGTCTTCCAGCATTGCGGCGTGGACCATGTCGAAATGGTGGTCACGTACGGCCCCTGTCGTGGCAGCGAAGGCAAACAGGTAATCTACCGTCGCCGCGATTTCGAACGCACCTTTGTAGCCGTGGCGTTTGACGCCGTCGATCCACTTTGGGTTCACCACGCGGGACCGCACGACGCGGCCAATCTCATCCTCTAGCGTGCGTATGACAGGGCGCTCGGGCCGAGAATGGTCATTGTGATACACGGGCCTATCGCGTCCTTGCAGGGTGCTGATCGCTGCGGCGGCACCGCCCTCAAATTGGTAGTAATCGTCGCTGTCGAGCAGGTCGTGTTCTCGGTTATCTTGGTTCTGCACCACGGCCTCAGCTTGGCTGAGGCGTTGTTCCAGCCCGGCGCGGTCACGTGTGCCTTCGGCGTCGGCGCCATAGGCGTAGCCGCCCCACTCAAGGTAAGCTTCGGCGAGGTCGGATTTGTCTGCCCATAGGCGTTCGTCGATCATGGCCTGAAGGCCTGCGCCATAGGCCCCCGGCTTTGATCCATAGACCCGCGCTGTGCTTTCGCCTGCGCGGGCGCGGGCGGCAGCGGGATTGTCGACATCCGCTTCATCAAGTGCTTGGATCGCGCGGGCGGCGGAATCGATCAATGCGATTTGCTGTGGGAATGCGTCGCGGAAAAAACCCGAGACCCGCAGCGTGACGTCTACGCGGGGGCGACCCAAGACGCCTTGGGGCAATATCTCAAATCCTGTGACCCGGCGGTTGGCGGCGTCCCACTTTGGTTTGGCTCCCATCAGCGCGAGGGCCTGCGCGATATCATCGCCGCCTGTGCGCATATTGGCCGTGCCCCATGCCGTTAGCAGCATGGCGCGGGGCCAGTCGCCGTGATCCTGTAGGTGGCGCTCAATCAGGAGGTTAGCGGATTTCCAGCCAAGTTTCCACGCGGTGGGCGTGGGGACGGCGCGGCTATCGACCGAAAAGAAATTGTGCCCTGTGGGCAGAACGTCCAGCCGTCCGCGCGTCGGTGCGCCTGACGCACCCGGGGCGACGAAGTGCCCTGATAGGGCGGTGAGAAGGCCCGCCTGTTCCGCCGGTCCACAGGCGCGCACGGTAGGGGTGATATGGTCACGGATGGCGTCCAGCACTGGGGTGGAGGCGGTGAATTCGGGCGGCGTTTCACCCCAACCAAGGGCGGACTTCGCCAATAGTTCCAACCGCTCTACGGTGTCACCATTACTGCGCCATGTGTCTGCGCAGATATCCCTTAGGATTGCCGGACGTTTGCCGGTGTAGGGCGCGGCCATATCGCAGTCTAGCGGGTCAAAATCCGCGCCGCAGTCTTGTGCCAAGGTGCGCAGCAGCGACGCATCAGGGCCTTTGCCCTCACCACGCGGAATACGGGCCAGCGCGATGACCAAATCCCGCTCTAGGTCACCTTGGGGAGAGGCCCCAAAGATATGAAGCCCGTCGCGAATTTGCGCCTCTTTCAGTTCGCACAAATAGGCGTCTAGCTTGGCTAGATCCCCGGCCTCATCGCCGTCGAAGCCTACGTCTTGGTCCAGGCCCGTTGCTGCCGTTAGGCTTAGGATTTCGCGGCGCAGATGGTCAATCCGGCGAGGGTCAACGCCTGCGGCCTCATAGTATTCATCGACCAATGCCTCTAGGTCGCGCAGTGGCCCATAGGTTTCGGCGCGCGTAAGTGGTGGCGTCAGGTGATCAAGGATCACGGCTTGCGCGCGTCGCTTGGCCTGCGTGCCTTCACCGGGGTCGTTGACGATAAACGGATAGATGTGGGGCGTCGTGCCCATCACGATTTCGGGCCAGCATGTGTCCGACAGCGCGACGGCCTTGCCGGGCAGCCATTCTAGATTGCCGTGTTTGCCCATATGCACGATCGCGTCTGTGGCCCAGTGGTGGCGCAGCCAAAAGTAGAACGCAAGGTAGTTATGTGGCGGAACCAGATCGGGAGAATGATAGGTCTCGGTCGGGTCGATGTTGTAGCCGCGCGCGGGCTGTAGGCCGACGATGACATTGCCAAAGGTGTGGATGCCAAGCGCAAAGCCGTCCGTGTCACAAAACGGGTCTGCTTTGGGTGCGCCCCAGCGGTCCTCCATCTGGCGGCGGACCTCCCACGGGAGGGCATCGTAGTAGCGGTGATAGTCCGCCATGCTCAGTCGCTCGCCGCCCGTGCGGCTGGCGCGGTCGGTCAACCAATTGGTTGGGCCAGCCATAAGTCGCTGCATCAGGGCGTCGCTGTCTGCGGGCGCGTTTTCAACGGCGTATCCCGCTGCGCCGAGGCTATGAAGAGCTGCAACTGTGGCCGCAGGCGTATCAAGACCCACGCCGTTGGCGAGCCGTCCGTCGCGGTTTGGATAGTTGGCCAGCACCAGCGCGACTTTGCGATCCGCCGCTTTGGCCCGGCGCAGGCGTGTCCATGCGAGGGCCAATTCCGCCACATAGCCGATCCGGTCGCCGCGTGCTTTGTAGGTGGCGATGGCGCATTCGGTGGCCTCGTCGAAATAGGCTTCACCCTTGAAGCTGATGGCACGGGTCAGGACGCGGCCGTCCACCTCTGGCAGGGCCACGTTCATTGCGATGTCCCGTGCGCTTAGCCCGCTTAGGCCTTCTTCCCATGCCTGCTCGCCTGAGCCTGCGAGAACAACCTGAAATACAGGGGCTGTGTTGCACCATTCGGCCGCCAGCGGGTTTTCGGCACCGTCCCCGTGGGGGCTGCCGACGGCAAAGGAGGTTGCGTTCAGGATGACCTCGGGCGGCGCTTGGGTGAAAAGCGTTTGGAGTGTCGCCACCGAAACCGGATCTTTGAGAGAGGCGACAAACACCGGCAGCGGGTTCAGCCCTGCGCGCAGGAGCGCTTTGACCATGCGGTTGATCGGGTTTAGGCCCGCGCCTTGCACCAGTGCGCGGTAGAAGATCAGGGGCGCGACGGGCGCACCTTCGGTCCAGTTGGCTGTTGCGGCGCTTAGGTCCGCGATCCCCGCACCGGGCCAGTAGACGCCAGCGCGCAAAAGGGGTGTGGCGGCTTGGGGGCGTTCGGTTTTATCAAGAAAGGCGCGGGTGTAGGCGAGAAAATTGGCGGCATTCTGCGGTCCGCCTTCGACAAGGTAGGCCCAGAGGGCGTCATAGTCCTCAGCCGGGATGGTCGACAGTTCGCGCAGTTCGGGATCAGGTTTGTCATCGCCGGGCAGAAAGGCCACGGGGATGTTCGCCGCACCCAACTGTGCTGCGTATTGTTCCACGCCGTAGCGCCAATAGCCCATGCCGCCGAGAACGCGCGCGATGACCAACTGGGATTTGGTTGCGCAGGCCTCAAGGTGCAGGTCAACTGACATCGGGTGGCGCAAATGCATCATGTTGGCCAGCCGCAAGGTGCCGATAGGCGCATCGGCATGGGCGGCCGACAGGGCGGCAAGTTCCGTATCAGCCGCGGAAATCACGACCACATCGGCGGGCGTTTGGCCGAGATCAACGGGTTCTTGGCCATCGTCGATTTGTCCGGGTGTTGCTGCGAGCAGATGCATGGGCGCTCCTTTTACGGCTTTTCTGGGGAAAAACCGGGCCTCCGGCGGGAGTATTGGGGGAACAAAGGACTAAAGTCGTTTTTCCATGAATGTTGACGTGGGCACATCGGGGTAGTCTGCAAAGGGGCCGCGGCGGCGGTATCCCATGCCCTCGTAGAGTGTGCAGGCGGCGACCAGAAGATCGCCCGTTTCGAGCCGCATGAGCCTATGGCCCGCTTCGTGCGCATCATGTTCAAGGCGGGTCATCAGTGCCCGCCCCAGTCCGGTGCCTTGGGCAGATGGTGTGACGAACAGGCGTTTGATTTCGACGTAGTCGCCCACATCGACTGAGGCGACGCAGCCCAGTGGGGTGTCGTGCGCATCGCGTGCGATGTAGAAAACGACGCCCGGCGCCGTGAGTTCCTCTGGCGAATAGGCAAAGCTTTCTTCGGCCGTATAGAATTCACGCAGTGCTTGTTCAGACCCTTCGATCAGGGCAAGGCCCTCGGGACTAAGCGGATCGCCGGGCGCGATGTTCATGCGACAAGCGCGGCCGTGATGGCGGCGCGGTCAAGACCTGCCTCACCGATGACAACCAAGCGTGTTTCGCGTGGGTCGCTGCCCAAGGGGCGATCGAAGTAGGTGTCTACGCGGGGGCCAACGGCTTGGAGTGTGAGCCGCATGGGTTTGTTCGCGACGGCTGCAAAGCCTTTGAGGCGGAGGATGCCATGGGCGCGGATGACATCTGCGACCTGTTCGGCAAAGGCCGCGGGGTCGGTGATTTCAGGGCGTGTGACGATGAAGCTTTCGAATTCGTCGTGGCCATGTTCATGGGCGTGATGGTGGTGGTGATCATGCTCGTGATGATGGTCGTCATCGTGGTAGTCATGGTCATCCGCGTGATGGTGGTGATGCACTTCATGGCGGGCGTCTAGGTCTGCCTCGGCGCCAACGCCTTGGCCCAGCAGGACCGAAACAGGCAGCGCGCCCATGGACGCTTTGACCACCTGCACGCCGCCCCGTGCCTCATCCTTGAGGCGGGCAACAAGGCCATCGGCCTCTGCGGTGTCGAGCAGGTCGGCTTTGTTAACCACGATCATGTCCGCGCAGGCCACTTGGTCCTCAAACAACTCGGACAGGGGCGTTTCGTGATCCAGGTTTTCGTCCAGCTTGCGCTGTGCATCCACGGCGGCGACGGAATGGGCGAACTGCCCATCAGTCACTGCGCGGCCATCCACGACTGTGACGACCCCATCCACAGTGACGCGTGTTGAAATACCGGGCCAGTTAAAGGCGCGGACAAGGGGTTGTGGCAGGGCAAGGCCAGACGTCTCGATCACGATGTGATCGGGGGGCGTGTCACGATCCAACAATTTTTCCATCGTTGGGATGAAGTCATCGGCCACAGTGCAGCAGATACAGCCGTTCGACAGTTCCATCACGTCATCCTCGGTGCAGGTTTCAATTCCGCAGCCTTTGAGGATATCGCCATCCACGCCAAGATCACCGAATTCATTGATGATCAGCGCGATGCGCTTACCTTCGGCGTTTTGCAACATGTGGCGGATGAGCGTGGTTTTGCCCGCGCCCAGAAATCCAGTGACAACTGTTGCCGGAACTTTGCCTGCCATACTCGTCTTTCCTTTTTGTACCTGAGCGCGGTGCACCATGCCTGCCAATGGGCCAAGGCGCGCGCCGAATGATCAAGGGCCAGCACCCATTGGGCGCTGACCCGAATTGTTGGTCTAGGTGGTCTCACGCGTATAGAAATACGCCGCGAAGAAGCCGAGGGCTGCCCAGCCGGCGGCCGCATACCCGAGCGACATTGCTGAGAATTGCGCCGCAAGCTCCGCTGGTGTCACGCCAAAGTAGGTGTCGAGCGTTGGCGCACCCACAAGATGCGGGCCCAGCAAAAGCGGCACTGCCAATAGCGGCAGCCATCCACGGCCAAACGCCAGAAGCCACATGGCCAAACCAGCGGTGAGCAGCGTTGCCATCCACCATGCTTGGCGCGGACCAATGTCAGCCCCGATCGAACCAGGCAGGACCGGCGGCTGGCCAATCGCGGGGGCCAGTTGAATGGCAATGAAACCCGCAATGCCCCAGATAAGCCCTTGGCGTGGTGTGATCTTGGTCAGCCCGCGTGCCTCAGCCAGTGCCATCAGCGCCACCAAAAGGAACCCAAAGCCGACGTAGGTCACCACGTTGAACGCCATTGTCATGACGTAGCGCATGGGTTCTGCGCCAAAATCAATCTCAGCGCCGCCTCTGGGGCTTTGCGGTGATCCGTCTAAGGCAAAGTGGACCTTGGCCCCGGATTCGTACAACTCGCCCTCAAGCAATGAGGGCGCAACAAATGTAAATTGCAGCAGAGCGGCAATCAGACCTGCTGCAACACCAGCGAACACCGCGCTGGTTAGCAATTTCATGGGCATGGGTTTAAGCGCTGCCTAGTGGCAGGGGAACGCCATGGCGTGACGCTGATCGTGTGCGGCGTCATGCAGGATTGTGGCTTGTGCGTAGCCCGAAAAGAACAGCAGCATCATGCCAGCGGCTGCGGCAAAAACGATGGAAGCTGTGGATGTGTTGGTCGTTGCGACTGTTTGGGTCGTCATGGGTCTTTCTCCTATGTCCGTCCACCCGACGGCAGGGGTTATCAAAATCGCTTGGCCGGTCTCCTGGCTTGCGGGTCGATGCGCGGACCGCCTTCCCGGGGGAACCCCAGTGGCATGTGGCCTTTGCTCACCGCTTACAGTCGCGGGGGCGGCTGTGGCATCTGGCCCCGACTTGGGTCACCGTCACCACATTCCCGTTTCAGACCCCGTCGCGCTTTGCACATGGGGCCACCAAACTGGCACCGTTGTGCGGGTTCGGTCCGGGTGGGTCAACAATGAAAGCGTCATCTGAGGTTGGTATAACGGCATCAGTTCTGCGCGAAGGCCTATATATTGTGGATAACACCGGCTGGGTCGCGAAATATGCGATGCGTTGCCTTGACAGAAGGCGCGCGCCTTTCCGAGACTGCTGTTGATATTGCGTTATTTCTTGAAGTGAGTCGCCCTTGCGTTTCGCCCGTCTTCGTCTGAATGGCTTCAAAAGCTTTGTAGACCCCACCGATTTGGTTATCGCGGATGGGCTGACGGGTGTGGTGGGCCCTAACGGGTGCGGCAAATCAAACCTGCTAGAGGCGCTGCGCTGGGTGATGGGCGAAAACCGCCCCACCGCGATGCGGGGCGGTGGCATGGAGGACGTGATCTTTGCGGGTGCGGCCACACGTTCGGCCCGTAATTTCGCCGAAGTGACGCTGGGCATGGACAACAGTGAACGCCTCGCCCCGGCTGCGTTTAACGGTGAGGAAAACCTCGACATTATCCGGCGGGTCACGCGGGATGTCGGCTCGGCTTATAAGGTGAATGGCAAGGACGTGCGTGCGCGCGATGTTCAGATGCTGTTTGCCGATGCGTCGACGGGCGCGCATTCGCCCGCATTGGTACGGCAGGGGCAGATCAGTGAGTTGATCAACGCCAAACCACAAAAGCGGCGTCGCGTGCTGGAAGAGGCCGCAGGCATTTCGGGGTTGTATCAGCGCCGCCATGAGGCCGAGCTGAAGCTAAAAGGGGCTGAGACGAACCTGACCCGCGTGGATGACGTGTTGGAGCAATTGGCAGCGCAGCTGCAAACGCTTGCCCGGCAGGCCCGTCAAGCTGCGCGTTACCGTGAAATCGGCACCAGCTTGCGCCTTGCGGAGGGGCAGTTGTTGTACCGTCGCTGGCGCGAAGCCGAAGAGGCCCGTGCAAAGGCCGAGGCACAGGTGCGGGCATTGTTGACCGAGGCTGCGCAGGCTGAAGGGGCTGTGACCCGTGCTGCCGCGGCGCGCACTGAGGCTGAGGATAAACTGCCCCCGCTGCGCGAAGAAGAGGCGGTGTCGGCGGCTGTTTTACAGCGTGTCTTGGTAGCACGCGACACGCTAGAGGCCGAAGAGACCCGCGCGCTTGAGCGGATAGAAACGCTTACCGGGCGGATTGAGCAGCTTGCCCACGACCAAGCCCGCGAAGAAACGCTCAACACCGATGCGGGGCAAACAATCGAACGATTGGACTGGGAAAAGACGGAACTGGAAAAGGCGGATTCGGGCCACGCCGAGGCACTAGCTGCCGCGCAGGCTGCAGCCCATGAAGCTGCCGAAGTGCTTGCGGAGCGTGAAAGTGACTTGTCGCGGCTGACCGAAGATATGGCCCGGCTTGCGGCGCGGCATCAATCGGCAACGCGCCTGATTAGTGATAGCCAGTCGCGGGTCGAACGCCTTGAGGCAGAGGCCGCAAAGGCACAGGTCGCCGTGACCGAGGCGCAGGCCACTTTGGACGGTGCACAGGTGGCATTGACGCAGGCCCAAACCGCGCAACAGGCCGCAACCCTTTTGGCGCAACAGGCCGATGAAGCGCTTTCGGCAGCTGAGGCCGCCCGTGCCGAAACGCAGGAGCGCGAAAGCCGCGCCCGGGCCGCGCGGTCGGAAGCCGAAGGTGAGGCCACGACTTTGCGTGCCGAAGTCACCGCCTTAACCAAGCTGATTGCGCGCGACAGTTCCGAGGATGAGCCGCTGCTGGACCGGTTGACTGTTGAGCCGGGGTTTGAGGCCGCATTGGGGGCGGCCCTTGCGGATGATCTGCGCAGTTCCGAGACAGAGGGCGACACTGGCTGGGCGCGACTGCCCGACTATGAGGCGCCGCAAAAACTGCCCGCGCAGATCCGCTCTATTGCGGAGCACGTAAAGGCCCCTGGGGTTTTGACGCGGCGGCTGGAACAGATTGGTGTCGTAGATGCGGACGAGGCGCCTAAGTTGCAACATATGCTGTTGCCGGGGCAGCGTTTGGTGAGCCAAGACGGCGATCTGTGGCGTTGGGATGGGTTCCGGGCCGCATCTGAAACCGCGCCGTCGTCTGCTGCGTTGCGTCTGCAACAAATCAACCGGCTTCAGGCGCTAAAGCGCGACCTAGAAGAGGTTGAGGCCCGTGCGGATGGCACTCGCGCCGCGCATGAAGCGTTGACGGAGCGGCTCAAGGAACTGACGACGGCGGATATTGCCGCCCGCGATGCCCGCCGCGCCGCAGATCGTGCGGTGGCCGATGCGTCCCGCGATGTGTCCCGAGCCGAAAGCGCGCAAAGCATCGCCGAGAGCAAATTGGAAACCGGGCGTTTGGGTGTCGCTCGATTTGCCGATGAAGGGGCAGAAGCGCGCACTGCATTGAAAGAGGCTCAAGCCGCACAAGCCGCGCTAGAACCGTTAGAGGACGCGCGCGGCGCGGTTGAAGACATTAAGCTGACAGTTGAGGCCGCGCGTCTGACCATGTTGCAACGGCGCGCTGCCTCGGACGAATTGAAGCGCGAAGGTGATGCGCGCACCCGGCGTCGGCAGGAGGTGACCAAAGAGTTGAGCGGGTGGCGCCACCGGCTGGAAACCGCCACGACCCGCATCACGGACCTGACGGAGCGGCGCCTCAAGGCCGAGGCGGAGTTGGGCGAGGCGCAGGCCGTGCCAGAGGCATTGGCGGTGCAGCGCGCGGAGCTTTCGACGCAGATTACCGCCGCGGAAACCCGCAAAGTCGCATCCGCCGAGGCGCTGTCGCTCGGAGAAGCCGGTCTTCGGACGGCGGCTGAGGCAGAACGCGCCGCTGAACGTGCCGCATCGGAGGCCCGAGAGGCCCGCGCCGCAGGCCAAGCCCGCCTTGAGGCCGCAGCCGAGGCTGTAGAAACCGCGGCGAACCGGATCAATGAAGACCTCGAAACCACGCCTGCTGCGCTTTTGTCGCAACTAGAAGTGGATCCCGTGAACATGCCGACTGCGTCGGCGCTAGAGGCGGATGTGAACCGCCTTCGCCGTCAACGCGATGCGCTGGGCGCGGTGAACTTGCGGGCTGAAGAAGACGCGCATGAAGTCCAGACCGAGCATGACGAGTTACTTGCAGAAAAGACCGACCTGGAAGAGGCGATCAAGGCTCTGCGCGCAGGAATTGCTGGCTTGAACAAAGAAGGTCGTGAGCGACTTTTGACGGCATTTGAGACGGTGAATAGCAATTTCTCGATGCTGTTCACACACCTTTTCGGCGGTGGTGAAGCCCGACTGGCTCTGGTCGAAAGCGATGATCCGTTGGAGGCAGGCCTTGAGATCATGTGCCAGCCACCGGGCAAGAAGCTGTCTACACTGTCACTGCTATCGGGGGGGGAGCAGACATTGACGGCGCTGGCCCTAATCTTTGCGGTGTTCCTTGCGAACCCTGCGCCGATCTGTGTGTTGGATGAGGTCGATGCGCCCTTGGATGATGCAAACGTCACGCGGTTTTGTGACATGCTCGATGAGATGACACGCCGCACAAACACGCGGTTCCTGATCATCACCCACCACGCAGTAACGATGGCGCGGATGGATCGCTTGTTTGGGGTGACGATGGCCGAACAAGGTGTCAGTCAGTTGGTGTCTGTTGATCTGAAAAAAGCCGAAAGCCTGGTTGCCTAGGCGCGGTCAAAGCGCGTTTAGCAATGCCGTCGTAGGCCACGCATCCGCCGGAAGGCCAAGGCGCTGTTGCTCTGACTGTACGGCTGCGCGGGTGCGCGCGCCCAAGATGCCGTCGATTTTGCCTACGTCATATCCGCGCGCGGCCAGCTTTTGCTGAAGGCGCTTCATCTGGCTGTCTTCCAAACCAGCGTCAGCTGCGCGGGCGTCAAACACCGGCGCACCACTGAGCCGTGTGGCGAAGTAGGCAGCCGTTGTCACATAGGTAAAGCTCTGGTTCCAATCGAAAAATACTCTGTAATTCTCGAAGGCCAAAAACGCAGGCCCCTTGTGGCCTTGGGGCAATAGAAGCGAGGCTTTCAGCCCGCGGGGCAGTTCCGTGCCCCGTGGCACAACGCCCAATCGCGCCCATTCCGCAACGCTCTTTTGCGTTTCCAGCCCAGAGACGCTCCAGTTCATTTCGGTGGGCACGATAGCTTCTGCCAGCCACGGTTCATCGCGCTGCCAGCCAAAATCGGCCAGCATCCGCGCGCCAGACATCAGCGCATCCGGGGCCGAGGTTTTGAGCGTGACGCGCCCATCGCCGTCCCCGTCAACGCCGCGTTCTAGGATATCGCCCGGCAGAATCTGGACCATGCCGATTTCACCTGCCCATGCGCCTGTTGTGCGGGCAGGGTCGAAATCGCCAGCTTCGTATAGTTCTAGCGCGGCGAACACCTGTGGGCGGAACAATTCTGGGCGGCGGCAATCGTGGCTAAGCGTTACCAGCGAGTTGAGCGTGTTGAAGTCGCCTTGCACTGCGCCAAAGTCAGTCTCAAGCGCCCAAAACGCCAATAGAACGCCGCGCGGAACACCGTATTCTGCCTCCGCCTGGTCAAAGATGGCGTCGTAACGATCTGCGTTGCGACGGCCGTTGGTCAGGCGGCTTTGGCTGATGACCCGCCGGGTGAAGTCGGTGAAGGGGATGCGGAAAACCCCTTGGGATCGATCGGCCCGCAGGGTGCGTTCGTCTTGGGTGGCGGAGGCAAAGAATTGGGTCACGGATGCACGGCTGTGTCCGCGTGCAATGGCCTCATCCTTTAGACCCTCGACAAAGCTGGAAAAGCTGCCGCCACACGCGGCGAATGCCGCACCCGGCAGGCATAGTGCCAAGCTGATTGCGAATGAAAGTCGGCGCATGGTGCTGTCCTTAGCTATACCCTTGCGGCCACCTCACATCATCAGCGCGCCAATGGCAACCGCGCCGAACAGGCCTGCCCAAACACGCCAAAGCACATTACAGGCAGCGTCAATGTCATCGGGGCCGATGTTGCGGCGACCGGTTGGATGGACAAAAGGGAAGTCCTCCATCCGGCCATCATAGCTGCGCGGCCCGGCAAGAGCTACGTCCAGCACAGGCGCGATCGCGGCTTCGGGCCAACCCGCATTGGGGGAGCGGTGCAACCGCGCCTCAGCCATCACGCGGCCCCATGCGGCGCGGTCCAATGCGCGGCCCGATACCACCATAATGGCCAGCGCTGTCAGTCGTGCAGGCACCCAGTTCATCACATCGTCGAGGCGCGCTGCCGCCCACCCAAAGTCGCGATATCGCGTAGTGCGGTAGCCAATCATGCTGTCGGCTGTGTTAACGACTTTGTAGATCAGGATGCCGGGCAGCCCCCCCACAAAAAACCAAAAGGCAGGGGCCATGACGCCATCGCTAAAGTTTTCAGCTGCGCTTTCGATGGCGGCGCGGGTCACGGCGGGGGCGTCCATTGCGGTCACATCCCGACCCACGATCATGGCGACCGCGCCGCGTCCCTCGGCCAGTCCTGTGCGGAGCCCATTCGCCACCGCGCGCACGTGTTCAATAAGTGAGCGGTGGGCCAGTAGGATCGCGGCTCCGATGATTTCGAACGCCCAGCCAAGCGGGAGGGCGGCCAGCATCATCCCCAAAGCGCCGGCACCAAACACAAGGATGGCCACGGTCAACACTCCGGCACGGCGCTGCGCGGGGGGATGGTTGAGCCGTTGATCAAGCGCACCGACCGCGCGGCCCATTAAGACGGCGGGGTGGGGGGCGCGGCTCCACAGCCACTTTGGCTCTCCCAATGTGGCGTCCAGCGCGAGGGCTAGGGCGAGCAGGTCGCTCATGACCGGTCGCTCAATCCGTTGGCAGCAAGGGCACGTTCCAAATGCTCCCACTGGGCGGGTGTGCCGGGCAGGCCGAGACGGACCCAACGGCTCGAATAGGGGAAAATACGGCTCCAGACGTGATGCGCGGCGAGCCGGTCTTGCCATGTTTTGGCATCGCCTACATCGTACAAGCGAAACAGGGATGTGCCGCCCACAACGGGCGCATTGATCAACGCATCCAGCCGTGCCGCGTCTTGGGTAAGCCTTTGCCGGGTTGCTGCGGCCCAATCGTGGTCTTCAAGCGCGACAGCCCCGATGCGCAGCGCAGGTCCCGATACAGCCCATGGTCCGATCATGTCGCGCATGCGTGCAATGGTGGTCGGTTGTGCAATTGCAAACCCCAGCCGCATGCCCGCGAGGCCCCAAAACTTGCCAAAACTTTTGAGAACGACGACCCTGTCGCGCGCGGTCAGCTCGACCATCGATGCTTCGGGTGTGACGTCGCAAAAGCTTTCGTCAATGATGGTGATCGGGGCGGTGACATCCTCAGCGGACCAGAGCCGCCCATCGGGATTGTTGGGGTGCACCAATACGCGGGCTGATGGGGCCTGATCGGTAATCTGCCAGCCATGGGCGCGAAAGGCAGCAGCGTGTTCATTGTAAGTGGGGGCCGGGATGTCGACTCGTCCGGCCGGGGCCAAGACCGGCATTTGCGCGATAAGGGCAGAAGCACCGGGGGCGGCCAAAACCTCGGCTGAGGCTGGTACATTCCAAAAGGTCCGCGCAGCCCGCGTGAGCCGGTTCTGTGCTGCCGCATCTGGCAGGCAGGCCCAGTCATCAGAGGTTAACTTTTGTATCGGAAAGGTTACCGGGTTTATGCCGGTGGAAAGGTCCAACCATGCGTCGCGCGTCCCGCCCCAGCGGGCAACGGCTGCGTCAAGACCGCCGCCATGATCACGGGGCGCTTCGGGGCAAGCCGAGGGGGCAGGCGCGAGGGTCATTGTATGCTCAGGCGTCGGGCAGTGGCGGGATACGGGTGATGAAGTGCCCCTTGACCGCTTGCGGCCACTGCTTGAACGGGACTTGCCCGCTTTTGCTTTCGGCGTGCAGGGCGGCGTAGGCAACAATGCCCTCGGCGGCTTCGGTCGTGGTTTCGAATTTTCCCAACGTATACGTTAGCTTACCCGTTGCCTGTAGGGATACGTTGCACCCGTGGCTGCATCCCATAAGGCAGGAATGCCGCCGTGTTTCGACCCCAGCAACACCTTTTGCAGCGGCTTCGACAAGTGTGGCCAAAGCCTCACCATCGGTCAGTTCAACGCCGTCATTGGCCGCGCGTTCGGCCCAGTCATCGCGTTTGCAAGTGTCGCAAATGGTGATCACGCTTGTCATCAGACGCTTCCTTTTTCGTGCAGATGTATCCGTCAATATAGGGCGCGCAAACCGGCGCGTGCCCTCTTTGCGACCCTTCAACAGCAATTCGGAACGCTCTGCAAGAAACCGCGCATTCGGGGCTGCGATGAGGCGTTGTTAATCCTCTGTTAGGGTTCGTGGACTAGCCATGAAGTACGGTCACTCAGAACGAGTTCATTCGGTCGCTACACCGCAGAAGGGGTAAACGGGCATGCAGGTTCTTATTGTCGAGAGTAACGCGAACTTGGCCGGGCTTTGGCAAAGACCGCTGTCGGCTTGGGGGCATGGCGTGACCATCGCAACGGGACAATTGGATGCTGTACGTCACCTGTCTACACATGGTTTTGAGGCGATCATTCTTGACCTCAAATTAACCGAAGGCAGCGCCATGGCCGTGGCGGATTTTGCCAGTTACCGCCAGCCGCAGGCCCACATCATAGCCGTCACCTCAGATCGGTGTTTTTCCGATGGGTCTATCTTTGCCCATTTGGGCAATGCGCGGGTGCTGTTGCCAAGGGCCACCTCGCCCGATGATCTGGGCAAGATGGTTGAATATTACGCCGCTTGAAGCCGGTCACGCCCATGGGGTTCCATCCAGTCGATCTGTGCATTGATCGGAAGGATCCGGTTCGGGTTAATCGTGTCGTGACTATAGTGATAGTGGCGCACGATATGCTCCATCCCCACGGTTTCTGCGACGCCGGGCACTTGGTACAGTTCCCGCGTATAAGCCCACAGGTTGGGGTAATCGACTAGCCGTTTACGATTGCATTTGAAATGCAGGTGATAGACGGGATCGAAGCGAACGAGCGTGGTGAACAGGCGCCAATCCGACTCGGTGATTTGATCGCCAGCTAGGTAGCGGCGGGTGCCGAGTAGGGCCTCCATCTCATCAAGCGCGTCAAACAGCGTGGTGACTGCGGTGTCGTAGGCGCCTTGGGACGTGGCAAACCCTGATTTGTAGACGCCGTTGTTGATTGGCTCATAGACACGCTCATTGATCTGGTCGACTTCGCCCCGAAGGACTGCCGGATAGAAGTCGAGCGTATTGCCGGTGAGTTCGTTGAACGCGGTGTTGAACATACGAATAATCTCAGAAGATTCGTTGCTCACGATAGTTTGACGTTGTTTGTCCCACAGGATCGGCACGGTCACGCGGCCTGATACGGCGGGATCTGCGCGGGTATAGATGTCACGCGCAAAGGGCAGCCCATAGAGCGTGTCGCCCGTGGCCCCGTTGTCGTCAGTTTCAAACGTCCAACCGTCGGACAGCATATCGGGATGCACGACCGAGATGTCGAGCAGGTCAGTCAAGCCCTTGAGTTTGCGAAAGATCAGAGTGCGGTGCGCCCAGGGACAAGCAAGGGAGACGTAGAGGTGATAGCGTCCCGCTTCGGCCTTAAATCCGCCCTCACCCGTGGGGCCGGCGCTGCCATCTGCGGTGATCCAATTGCGGAACCCAGCCGTTGAGCGGACGAATTTGCCACCCGTGGATTTCGTGTCGTACCAAGTGTCATGCCAGACGCCGTCAACCAATTGGCCCATCGTTCATCTCCTTTTGTTGAGCCTCAAATAGACCGCTTGCATTTGCGCATCTACGTCGAGTTCAGCGCAGAGCCTGCGCGCATACGCACAAATCGACGGGAAATGAGGTGAAAACCGCCTTTGAATCCCGTTGCGCCCTTGTCACCCGCAGGCTAGGCAGTGGCAGACGACGCCCCGTTTCGGGGCCGGACAGGTGGATCACGGGCCCCGCCGACCCAGACAGGGGGCGGACCGCGACATCGTCATCCCGGCCACGGCAGCGGGGCATGCGAATGATGGAGCGTGCCTTGAGACCTGTCCTTTTCCTTATCCTCTCTGTTTTTGCGGGACCGGCTGCGGCGCACCCCGGTCATATCGCGGACCTTGCGGGCCATGACCATTGGGTTGCGGGTGCGGCGATTGGGGCCGCGATTGGTGCTGCGATCTGGGGGCACCTAAAAGGCAAAAAGGCTGAGTCCAAAGACGAAGAGCCCGAAGACACCGCCGAGGAGGCCACCGCATGAGCAACACTTCCCCCCAGAAAACTGGCGTTATGATTTGTGGGCACGGCTCGCGCTCTCAGTCGGCGGTAGATGAATTCGCGACGCTGGCCGAAAAATTGCCTGCGCACCTGCCCCCCGAGTGGGAGGTGGACTACGGCTATCTTGAGTTCGCCAACCCCGTTATTCGTGACGGCCTTGATGCCCTGCGTGCCAAGGGGTGTACGCGGATTTTGGCGGTGCCGGGCATGCTGTTTGCAGCGATGCATGCCAAGAATGACATCCCCACGGTTCTGAACACTTATGCTCAGAAAAATGGGCTACAGGTCAGCTATGGGCGTGAGCTGGGCGTAGACCCCAAGATGGTGTCTGCTGCGGCTGCGCGCATCCGCGAAGTGGCGGGCGAAGGTCCATATCACGACACATGTCTGGTGGTCATCGGGCGCGGCGCAAGCGATCCCGACGCTAATGGCAACGTTGCCAAAATTGCGCGGCTTTTGCACGAAGGTCTGGGATTTGGCTGGTGCGAGGTTGGCTACTCTGGTGTGACCTTCCCATTGGTGGAGCCATGTCTGCAACACGCGTCCAAGCTGGGATATAAGCGGATCGTCGTGTTCCCGTACTTCCTGTTCTCGGGCATTTTGATCGACCGTATCTATGGCTTTACCGATCAGGTCGCAGCGCAGCACCCCGAGATTGAATTCCTTAAGGCTGGCTATCTGGGCGATCATGTCGATGTTCTGCGCACATTCGCCGAACGCGTGATTGAGCAAGACAGCGCGACACCGCCCCCCAACTGTGGGCTCTGTGCCTACCGTGAGCAAGTGCTCGCGCTGGAGGATGGTCGCCATCACCACATCAAGGCCGAAGACCGTCAGCACCCCGCATTTGGCGCTGTGCCGCCGTCCACCTGTGTGATGTGCAAATACCGCACGGCTGTGCTGGGCTTTGAGACTGAGGTCGGTGCGGTGCAAGAAAGCCATCACCACCATGTTGAGGGGCAAGGGGCCAACGCGCCCGGCTCAAACGTGGCTGATTGCAAGCTATGCGACACGTTCTGCACGGGCATGTGCCGGTTGGAAATGCAGGATGCCCACGCGCATCACCATCATCATGACCATGGGCACGGACATAGCCACGACCATGATCATGGGCATCACCACCACGCGGAATATCCGCACGCCAAGCACCCTCATGGGCCCGAAAGCGCGCGCAAACGGGTTAAATCCTAGCCCTTTTTCCCTTCTGATCGTTCGCGTCCCGTCCGGCTTCATCGCTCCGAGAGGATTTCGCCCTGCGCCCTTATGAAAAAGACCCGAAGGCCATTTATGCGGCCAGCTTTGCGACTGTTCAGGCCGAGGCCAATCTGGACCGGTTTGATAGTGGTATGCAGGCGCTCGTCACGCGGCTGATCCATGCGTGCGGCATGGTTGAGGTGGCTGACCGCATTGTGCATTCTCCTGGGGCGTATCTGGCGGGGCATCGTGCTTTGGCCAATGGCGCGCCGGTTTTGTGCGACTGTGAAATGGTCGGATCAGGCATCATTCGCCGGTATTTGCCCGCGCAAAATGAGGTCATCGTGACGCTGAACGACCCTAGCGTGCCGGACCGCGCAGCCGCGATCGGCAACACGCGGTCCGCTGCTGCGGTTGAATTGTGGGCCGATCATCTGGATGGCGCTGTTGTCGCGATTGGTAACGCACCCACGGCTCTGTTTCACTTGCTGGAATTGTTGGACCAGGGCGCGCCCAAGCCTGCGGTGATCCTCGGGTTTCCGGTCGGGTTTGTCGGTGCGGCCGAATCCAAGGCTGAACTAGCCGAAAGGCCCCGAGGCTGTGACTTTGTCGCTCTACGCGGACGGCGCGGTGGCTCTGCCATCGCCAGTGCCGCGGTCAATGCCTTGGCCGCTGGGCTGCTGGAACTCAACGCATGAGTGGGCGCATAGAAACGCCCGCGCCATGGTTGCACATCGTTGGCATCGGTGAGGACGGTTTGGACGGGCTGACCCCCGCGACCCGTGCCGTGGTTGAGGCGGCAGAAATCCTGATCGGCGGGGATCGTCACCACGCCCTTGCGCAGACGACCACGGCCAAACGCTATGCATGGCCCAGCCCGTTTGATGCCTTGATTGACCTGCTAAAACAGCACGCAAACCAGCGTGTTGTCGTGCTCGCGACAGGTGATCCACTGTGGTTTTCGGTCGGGGCACGGATCGGTCGCTCGATCGCTGCGGAGCAAATCACATACCACCCGCAGCTATCCGCGTTTCAATTAGCAAGTGCACGCATGGGCTGGTCCATGGCCGATGTGGAGACGTTGACAGTTCACGGTCGTCCCGTCGAACAGATGATCGCGTTTATCCAACCCGATCAGCGGCTTATCATCCTGACCACAGGGGCCGAGACGCCCGGGCAAATCGCGCAGTTCCTGACGGAGCGCGGGTTTGGTGACAGTCCTATGACTGTTTTGGCTAATATGGGTGGCGAAAAAGAGCAGCGATTTGATGGTATTGCACGGGAGTGGTCTCATGAGGTGCCACCGTTCAATACCCTTTGTGTTGATTGTCGCGCCGCCCCTGATGCCGCACTTTTGCCGCGTGTGCCCGGGTTGCCGGATGACATGTTCCAGCACGATGGGACCATGACAAAACAAGAGGTGCGCGCCGTTACGCTGGCCAAGCTGATGCCGATGCGCGGGGCGCTTCTGTGGGATATCGGTACGGGCTGCGGCTCCGTCGCGGTGGAATGGATGCGTGCTGCACGCTACGCCCGTGCCATCGGAATTGAGCCGCGCGCAGATCGCCGCGCCATGGCTGCCGCGAACGCGCTATCGCTTGGGGTGCCCAAGCTAGAACTGATTGAGGGGCAGGTCCCCGAAGCGCTTGCTGGGTTGGAAAAACCGGACGCCGTGTTCATCGGTGGGGGCCTGTCGCCCGAGACCTTTGATGCCGCTTTCGCCGCCCTGCGGCCCTTGGGTCGGCTGGTGGCCAACGCCGTAACATTGGAATCTGAGGCGACGCTGGTCGACCTGCACAAAACGCACGGGGGGCAATTGGTTAAGCTCTCCGTTAACCGCGCTGAACCCGTGGGCCGCCTGACTGGCTGGCGTCCGCTGATGCCGGTCACGCAATGGAGTTTGGTAAAGAGATGACGGGACGATTTATTGGTGTGGGCCTTGGTCCGGGTGACCCGGGGCTCATCACGCGCAAGGCCGCGCAATTGATTGAATCGGCTCAAGTGATTGCCTACCCAACACTCGCGGGTGGCGACAGCTTTGCGCGTAGCATTGCCGCCGATCTGATCCGTGCTGATGCTCGTGAAATCCGCATGGATGTACCGATGACGCCGGCCCGCGCCCCCGCCCAAGCGGCCTATGATCTAGGCGCCACAGAAATCGCCGCAGCCCTTGATGCGGGCGAAGATGTGATTTGCCTATGTGAGGGGGATCCGTTTTTTTACGGCTCCTTCATGTACCTATATGCGCGGCTCAGCACCAAGTACGGCACCGAAATCGTTCCCGGCGTTACCTCGGTAACGGCCTGCGCGGCCCGCGCGGAGATGCCGCTGGTGGCGCGCAATGAAGTGATGACTGTCCTGCCGGGCCCCTTGCCCGAGGCAGAGTTACGCGCCCATTTGCAGGCCGCAGATACGCTGGTCATCATGAAAGTTGGTCGTCACTTGGCCAAACTGCGTACGCTGCTTGATGCGGCTGGCTTGACGGACAACGCCACCTATGTGGAACGCGCGACGCTGGGGGCAGAGGTTATCCTTCCCCTCGCGCAAGCGCCGGAAACTGCCCCCTATTTCTCCATGATCCTGATCGCGAAAGGCGCCGACCCATGGCTCTAGATCCCATTGTCCTGTGCCTGAACCGGGCGGGCGAACCCACTGCACACCGTATTGCGCAGGCGCTTGGCGCACCGGTGCACGGTCGCGAAACCCGCGTCGATCAAGCCGATGTATTCTTTGCCAATGCGCTGGATCACATCCGTACGTTGTTTGCGGCGGGCACGCCCGTTATCGGCGTTTGTGCCAGCGGTATTCTGATCCGCGCAGTGGCGCCTTTGTTGGTCGATAAATCCATTGATCCCCCGCTCCTGAGCGTGTCGGACGACGGGGCGATCGTGATCCCCTTGTTGGGGGGGCACCGGGGCGCGAACCGGCTGGCCGCAACCATTGGGGATGCTATTGGCGCCACCGCTGCTGTCACCACGGCGGGTGATGTCGCCCTTGGTGTGGCCCTTGATGCGCCGCCCGTTGGCTACCGTCTTGCCAACCCTGAGGACGCGAAAACCGCCATGGCCGCGCTGTTGTCCGGCGATGGTGCGACCTGCCTTGGTGCGCCGTTGTTTGATTTGCCAAAGGGCACTGCGGCGACCATCGAAGTTACTGAGAAACCCGCCGAAACCGGGCCCGAGCGGTTGGTTTACCACCCGCAGACCTTTGCATTGGGCGTGGGATGTGCGCGCGACGCGGACCCGGCCGAATTGTGGGAGAACGTTCAGGCCGCAATGGTTGAAGCGGACATTGCACCGGGCGCGATTGCTTCGGTCAACACGCTGGATCTAAAGGCCGATGAACCCGCAATGAACCAGCTTGCTGCCCGCTTGGGCGTTCCGCTTCGGGTCTATTCCGCCGCTGAGTTGGAGGCCGAAGCCCCCCGCTTGGCCAACCCTTCGGACGTGGTTTTTGCCGAAGTGGGTTGCCATGGCGTGTCCGAGGGCGCGGCCCTTGCCGCAGCCCCCGATGGTGCGCTGGCGGTGGCGAAACGCAAGACTGCCAACACCACCTGTGCGTTGGTCCGTAACCCTGCGCCAATTACAGAACATGCAGGCCGCTCGCGCGGGCGGCTTTCAATTGTTGGGATCGGCCCGGGGCAGGCCACATGGCGCACGCCCGAGGTTTCAAAACTGGTGGCCGACGCCGAAGAACTGGTGGGCTACGGCCTTTACATCGACCTTTTGGGCCCACTGGGCTACGGCAAGGCCCGCAGTGATTTCCCGCTCGGGGGCGAAGAAGCACGTTGCCGCTACGCGCTGGAGAAGGCCGCAGAAGGGCGCAACGTGGCGCTGGTTTGTTCCGGGGATGCGGGTATCTACGCCATGGGCGCGTTGGTGTTCGAATTACTCGACCGCGGCGCGGATGAGTTGGGTGTTAGCGACGCGGCCAAGCGGGTGGATATTGTCTGCTCACCGGGTGTGTCGGCCCTGCAAGGGGCTGCGGCCCGCGCCGGTGCTCCGTTGGGGCATGATTTCTGCGCGATTTCCCTTAGCGATCTGCTAACCCCGCGCGAGGATATCATTAAGCGTCTGCACGCAGCAGCCGAGGGTGATTTCGTCATCGCCTTTTACAACCCCGTGTCGCAACGCCGCCGGACCCTTTTGGCAGAGGCGCGCGATATCCTATTGCAACACCGTCCACCGGAAACGCCCGTTATGCTGGCCAGCTCACTTGGCCGCCCCGAGGAATACATCCGCTACCGCCGCCTCGATGCCCTTGAGGTGGATGAGGTCGACATGCTGACCGTTGTCCTCATCGGCTCCAGCCATTCTAAGTTGGCGCATTTGGGCGAAGGGCCGCGCATGTACACACCACGTGGCTATGCACGCAAAATCGATGGTGATTTGGCGCAGGCTGCCAAAGAGGGGCAGGGGTGATCGCGCGCGCTTTCCCCCGCTGGTACGAAACTGTTTGGGGCGCACTTTGCTGCGCAGCCTCTCCGTCGCAAGGAACACTACTATGACTGTCTATTTCATCGGCGCAGGTCCCGGCGATCCCGAACTGCTGACGCTTAAAGCTCAACGTTTGATCCGGGCCTGTTCTGTTTGCCTCTATGCGGGGTCGCTTGTGCCCGAGCAGGTTGTGGCCGAAGCGCCAGAAGGCGCGCGGGTGTTGGACACCGCCTCGATGACGCTGGACGAAACCCATGCTGAGATCGTGGCGGCCCACGCCCAAGGCCAAGACGTAGCGCGCGTGCACTCAGGCGATCCGTCGCTTTATGGTGCGATAGCCGAGCAAATTCGCCGCCTGAAGGCTGATGGGATTGACTACCAAGTGGTGCCAGGTGTGCCCGCATATGCCGCCGCTGCTGCCGCCTTGGGCCAAGAGCTGACAATCCCCGAAGTGGCGCAATCCATCATCCTGACGCGGGTGAGCATGAAGTCGACCTCCATGCCGCCCAATGAGACGCTTGAAAACTTTGCGCGCACGGGGGCCACGCTAGCGATCCACTTGGGCATCCGCAACCTGCGGGAGATTGAGCGTGTCCTAACCCCGCATTACGGCGCAGATTGCCCGGTTGTTGTGGCCTACCGCGTGGGTTGGCCGGATCAGATGTTTGTAAAGGGCACAATCTCGGACATTCAGCCCAAGATACGCGCCGCCAAGATTACGCGGACTGCGCTGATTCTGGTCGGTCCAGCCCTGCGGGAGGTCCAAGATTTCCGCGATAGCGCGCTTTATGACCCAGCGATGCCCCATGTTCTAAGGCCAAAAGCACGCGCCTGAGGTTTTTCTGACGGCATTAAACCTGCCCTTAACGAATGGCGTGCCACGTTTGTCCTCATAAGAGAGGACCAGCCATGAGCACGACCATTCAAGACCAATCAAATGTTCACGTCCGTGTGGGGGATGCATCCCTGCCGGTCTATGCGCTTACGGAAAACGGTCTGGACATGGATATAAAGGACGCCCCGCTTTTGCGGGGTTTTGTTTTGGTTTTCGACGGTGAGCAGTTGTTGTCTGAGGCCTATATCGATGCCGTCGATGAAGCACGGGGCTTTTTGCGATATGTTTTCGGGCGGGATACCGCCCGCACCTAGATCGGCGCAGGCCCGTAGTAAGCGGCCCTTTCCCCCGTGATGCGCGCCCACATTTGATCACCTAGCGAAAAGTGCCACCACTCCGTCGGGTTGTTGGCAAACCCTGCCGCATCCATGATCCAAAAGAGCATCCGCCGGTTGTCCCGCGCCTCAATCGCAGAAAAGGACATGGCGTCTGAGGCTGGCTCAAAGTGTGCGGTGTTGGATATTTCTGTCACATCGTCAAAGATTGACCCCATGAACAATGCGTCGCCACCGATGCGGCGTAGCGTCAGGTCCACGGCCGCGCCTGTTGCGTGAGGTGGCGGAGAGGCGGGATCAATCACGCCGCCAGGGGCGCCGCGCGCCCAGTATTTCTCAACCTCTGCCTGAAGGGCTGTACCCTCTAGGTTCGGATCGTGGCGGCGTATGTGGGCAGGCATCCAGTGGTCGTGGAAGTAATTCTGCACTGCAATTGGTCGCCACGCATCAAACACCCACAGCTCCAATTCATAGGGTGCGAGGAGCGTGTTGACGGTTTGTAGCCTTTCCGCGAGCGGGGCGCGCAGCAACAAATCCGGCACCGAGCCGTCTATTTGGGTGTGATACGGTGGATTGTGCCGGCCGTGGTAATAGTTTTCCCCTGCGATCCCTAACGCGCGCAACTCAACCATTGCGTCGCGCTGCGCTGGGGCGTCCATGTCCATGGGGTGGTCGCGGTAGCCGGGGCGGAGCGCTTCGGCGTGGGCGACACGCTCCGCTATGGGCTGCATGCGGTAGGTGCCAAGAACACCTTGTGTAACAGATTGGATCATGGAGCCTTTTTGCGGCCTTGTGCCTCTTTCGGCAAGGCTGGACTTGACGGTCTGGCGCGGGCGGGCACATAACCGTGCGACCCAATCAGGAGGCTTCCCAATGTCCAGAACCGTCTATGTGAATGGGGCTTATGTGCCCGAAGAAGACGCCAAAATTTCCATATTCGACCGGGGTTTTTTGTTCGCGGATGGGGTCTATGAGGTCACGAGCGTTCTGGGCGGCAAACTGATCGATTTTGAGGGGCACGCCAAACGGCTTGAGCGTTCCTTGTCCGAATTGGACATGCCATCGCCCTCCACGATGGACGAACTGCTGGAAATCCACCGCGAATTGGTGCGGGCAAATGGGATTGATGAAGGCTTGGTCTATTTGCAGGTCACGCGCGGGGCTGCGGATCGTGATTTTGCTTATCCCGTGGATGCCGCGCCGTCGTTGGTATTGTTCACGCAGTCTAAGCCCGGATTGGCGGCGAACCCTGTGGCGGACAAGGGGATCTCGGTCATTTCGATCGAGGATCAGCGCTGGGGTCGGCGGGATATTAAGACCGTGCAGTTGTTGTACCCGTCGATGGGCAAGATGATGGCCAAGGCTGCGGGTGCGGACGACGCGTGGATGGTAGAGGATGGCGCTGTGACAGAGGGCACGTCCAACAATGCCTACATCGTAAAAGGGAACACGATTGTCACCCGTCATTTGGGCAACGAAATTTTGCACGGCATCACCCGCGCCGCTGTGCTGCGCATGGCGCAAGAGGCGCAGATGCAGGTAGAAGAGCGGTCGTTTACACTAGAAGAAGCGGCGGCTGCAGATGAGGCATTTGTGACCTCAGCGTCCACGTTCGTAATGCCCGTGGTTTCTTTGGATGGTGCCCAAATTGGGACCGGCAAGCCTGGGCCCGTAGCGGCGCGTTTGCGTGAAATCTATCTGGAAGAGAGCCTTGCAAAGGCGATCTAGTACATCGCTGGAGGAAGCCTCCGGCGGGAGTATTTTGAGAACAAAGGAGGGGGGCGTCGCGGCCCCCCTTTTGTTTGCTCAGCCGTCTTTGTTGGTGACGTTTTCTTTGAAGGATGTCTCGAACGCGGCTTGCTGTTCGGCGGTTGCCTCGGTCTGGTGCTTGGCCTTCCATTCGGACATGGGCATGCCGTAGTAGGTTTCACGCGCGGCGTCTTTGGTCATCTCGATGCCGTGTTCCGCCGCGGCTTCTTGGTACCAGCGCGACAGGCAGTTGCGGCAAAAGCCAGCGAGGTTCATCATGTCGATGTTTTGCGCGTCTGGGCGGTCTTCGATTAGGTGTTTGCGGAGACGGCGGAAGGCGGCGGCTTCGATTTCGATGCGGGTTTGGTCATCCATGGATAGGCTCCTTTAGTGTGGCGCGCGCGTGTTCGAGTAGCGGGGCGAGGCGGACGGCCCATGCCTTTTGTTGCGCGGCTGTTTCGATCAGGTCATTTCGGATTTCGATGAGTGTGTGCAGGCGGCCAGTCCGCAAACCATGCCGGTGCAGCGCGTCTTCGGGTAGGTGCCCGTGATAGGGTTCATTCACGCCGACGCACAGGTTTTCTTCGGTATCGAGGGCTTTGATCAGCGCACGTGAGAGCCGGTCGTCAGTGTCGGAAAACAGGACGCTGATTTCCCACGGGCGCGGCGCGCGGCCTTTGAGTTGGGGCGTGAAGGAGTGGATGGCAACGATGGCGGCGTCGGGGGTGGCATTGATCGTTTGTGCCAGCGTGTCGTGGTAGGGGCGATGATAGAGAGCAAGCCTCCGCTCACGCTCCGCCGTTGTCGCGTGACGGTTGGCCGGGATGATGGAGCCGTCGTACAGGCGCATCATCAATGTTGGGTCATCCTCGCCTCGGTTAGGGTCAATCACGAGCCGGGAATAGGTTGATAGCACCGCAGGCGCATTCAGGTGCGTCGCTAAATGGCGGGTGACGCCAGCAGCCCCCACGTCATAGGCAATGTGCCGCTCCATGTCCGTTTTGGGTAGGCCGAGGCAGCCGATTTCTTCGGGGATACGGTTGCTTGCATGGTCACACGTGATAACCCAGCTAGCAGTTGCCGGGCCGGGAAGCGTTTCATAAGGCGGGGAGAGGGCTCTTGTCATAGGGCTGATATAAAGGTCTTCTATGGCGGTGACCAGTTGTGCCTGACCCAGACTTCGGGCATTAAAGCGGAAATGTTTGCGCTAACATTTTGATGTGTTAGTCGTGTTTGAGACGAAATAAGAAGGAACGAGCAGAATGCGCCGGCATCGGAATGTGAAAATCGTGGCCACTTTGGGGCCCGCATCCAACGACTATCAGACGATCAAGGCGTTGTTTGAGGCGGGCGCGGATGTGTTCCGCCTGAACATGAGCCATGGTGATCATTCTGAAATCCGGGCGCGCCACGCGATGATCCGCGATCTGGAGCGTGATACCGGTCGGCCCATCGCGATCCTTGCGGATTTGCAGGGGCCAAAGCTGCGGTGTGGTGTGTTTGCGGGCGATAGCGCTGAGATAGAGGCAGGTGCGCCGTTTCGATTTGATCTGAGCGATGCGCCGGGCGATGCGACCCGAGTGCAACTGCCCCACCCCGAGATTTTTGAGGCGCTGCGCCCCGGTGCGACGTTGTTGGTGAACGATGGCAAATTGCGGCTCACCGTGGATGATTGTGGCCCCGATTTCGCGCAATGCACTGTTGTGATTGGTGGCACGATTTCCAACCGCAAGGGTGTGAACGTGCCTGACGTCGTGTTGCCCTTGGCGGCGTTGTCCGAGAAAGACCGCAGCGATCTTGAATTCGTATGTGAGCTGGGCGTCGACTGGTTGGCGTTGTCGTTCGTGCAACGCGCGGCCGACGTGGACGAAGCGCGTGACTTGGCAAAGGGCCGGGCTGCACTTTTGTCGAAAATCGAAAAGCCTGCCGCCGTTGAGGCCTTTGAGGAAATCCTCGCCGCGTCTGACGGCATCATGGTGGCGCGCGGTGATTTGGGTGTCGAATTGCCGGTGCAAGCCGTGCCCCCGATCCAAAAGCGGCTTGTGCGTCGTTGCCGGAGCGCGGCAAAACCCGTGATCGTCGCGACCCAAATGCTTGAAAGCATGATCGACAGCCCCATGCCTACGCGCGCTGAGGTGTCGGACGTGGCGCAGGCGATCTATGAGGGCGCGGACGCCATCATGCTGAGCGCGGAATCCGCCGCCGGATCCTATCCGCTGGAAGCCGTCAGCACGATGAACAACGTGGCTGTTGAGGTCGAGAGCGACCCAACTTATCGTGAGATTATTGAGGCCAGCCGGACTGCAACGCGCACGACGACAGCCGATGGCATCGTGGCCGCTGCGCGTGAAATTGCGGAAACCACTGACATCAAGGCGATCTGTTGCTTCACACACTCGGGCACCACGGCCGTCAAGGTGGCCCGCGAGCGGCCGCGCGTTCCAATCATCGCATTGACCCCCTTTGCCAATAGCGCGCGGCGCATTTGTCTGACCTGGGGCGTGCACACTGTCATCAGCCATGAGGTGGAGCGGTTCAAATTGGCCGTTGTATCTGCAGTGCGTGCCGCAAAAACGGCGGGCTTTGCGGAGGAGCAGGATCAGGTCGTCGTGACCGCGGGTATCCCGTTCAACCAAGTCGGCTCGACCAACATTCTGCGCGTCGCACCCTGTGACGAAAAGCTGATCTACGCAGGCGAGGGTGACTGAGCTACCGCCCATCGGCGACCCGGCACTGTTCATCGTTTTGATGACGGTGCTGATGGCGCTGGGGGCATCAAGCGTCATGTCCGGCTGGGCCTCGCGGCGGTTTCCGTGGCTTGGCGTGTTGGTCATGATCATCGGCTCATGCGGGTTTGCATGGGTCGGATCGCAAGAGGGGATCGCGCTCGACACGATCCCGGTGGCCTTTGTAGAAATTCTTGCGCGATTGATCCGGTAGGATCGTGCGCATTGTGCTTGCCAAACCTTCTGTGTCTCCGTAAAGGAGGCGCTCTAATCCGCGAGACCGGCGCAAGTGGCATGCCGAGTCGCGCGGCAACACGTATCCGATAGGAGACCGAAATGCCCAAGATGAAGACGAAATCGAGCGCCAAAAAGCGCTTCAAGATGACCGCCTCCGGGAAGGTCAAAGCTGGTCAAGCAGGCAAACGCCACGGCATGATCAAGCGCACCACCAAATTCATCCGTGACGCCCGTGGCACCACGACCCTGTCCGCTCCTGACGCACGTATCGTCAAGAGCTACATGCCCTACGACCGCTAAGCAGGAGTTCGAGATATGAGCCGCGTTACATCTGGTAAAGTTACCCACGCCCGTCACAAGAAGGTCATCAAAGCCGCTAAAGGTTATTATGGCCGTCGCAAGAACGCCTTCCGCACAGCTACGCAAGCGGTGGACAAGGCAAATCAATACGCCACACGCGACCGTAAGAATCGTAAGCGTAATTTCCGCGCTTTGTGGATTCAGCGGATCAACGCTGCTGTGCGTTCGCACGACGAGAGCCTGACATACTCCAAGTTCATCAACGGTCTGGCAAAAGCCGGTATCGAAGTGGACCGGAAAGTTCTGGCCGACCTTGCCGTCCATGAGCCCGACGCTTTCGGTGCGGTTGTGGACCAAGCGAAAGCTGCATTGGCCTAAGCCGATCTAGTGTTGAATTTCAAAAAGCCCTCGCGGAAACGCGGGGGCTTTTTGCTTTTGTCCAGTTTGAGCAAGACATGCGGGCGGGACGAGCCTAAGTGTTATACATGGAGCGGTATTCACAGCTGATTTTCAGTTCGTGGTTTTCGGCGCACCGATCCGAAAGGAGTGACGATTATCACCGATCTTTCTCAAATAATTTATGTATCCCAACCCTTTGGGTATGATGCGGCCATTCTGAGCAACATCCTGCTCGATGCCCGCCGTTGCAACGAGCGCGATGGTGTGACGGGGGCTTTGGTTTGCCGTCACGACATTTTCCTTCAGCTTCTCGAAGGCCCCACCGCAGAGGTTGAGGCAACTTACGCCCGCATCCTTCGCGATGATCGGCATGTGAGCCCCCGCAAGCTTGTCTCGCGGGTCGTTTCGCGCAGGATGTTCGCGAATTGGGCTATGCTACACGATCCTGCCAAATCTCTCATTTGGTCCCGACAGGACATATCTGATGGGGTGCTGGACCGCGCGACATCGTCCGATGTTATCAAAGTGTTTGAAGCCTTGGCGGAGCGTGTGGATCGGGAGGCAGACACTTGAAGGCATCTCAGCTCTCGCAACTGGCCTCCATTTCAGATGGCTTGTTGAGGGCGTAATATGGAGCCGTCTTAGGTGGGTAGATCAAAATCTGCATTTGCTAGTCTCTGAGAACCCGTTAGCCCCGGCACAAGTGCTGGGGCTTTCTACCTATTAAATGCATTGATGAGGCGACTAAAAGTCAAAAATATCGCTCAAGAAGCTATCGCGCTTTTTCTTTCGGGGGCGCTCTTCATAGCTTTGATTGTAGCCGCGTTGTGGCGAAGGGCTGGCGGTGGCTGCGGCCGGTACGCTGCGTTCGATGATTTTGTCTAACTCGCCACGATCGAGCCACACGCCACGACACTGTGGGCAGTAGTCAATCTCGACCCCATTGCGATCCGACATCATTAGTTGAGTACCATCTATCGGGCATTGCATAGCGTTCACATCCTCTCGTTGGTTCTTTCTAAATTTAGGTCTTCGATTGGGTCATGCAATGGCATCAGCCAAACCAATGTACTGGTGATAGGGTGGCTAAATCATTGTGACTGCTACCATCATTTGCATGTCAGTGCTCGGCGCATCCTGAAGGCGGTTTGACCCCAACCCTTGCACCCCACGCCCATCCCCGCTAGCACCCTTCCAAGCCAATCCGGAGACGTCTGATGCAAGAGTTGCGTGATACATACCTGACCCAAATCGCGGCCGCCGCCGATGAAGCAGCGCTTGAGGCTATCCGCCTCGCGGCTGTCGGCAAAAAGGGTGAGATCGCTCTCAAGATGCGTGAACTGGGCAAGATGACAGCCGAAGAGCGGCAGGTTGCAGGGCCCGCGCTGAACGCACTCAAGAATGAGGTCAACTCTGCGATTGCGGCCAAAAAGGCGGCGTTGGCGGATGCCGCTCTGGATGAGCGGTTGCGGAGCGAATGGTTGGACGTGACATTGCCTGCGCGCCATATGCGCCGTGGCTCTATCCACCCGATTAGCCAAGTGACCGAAGAGGTCACCGCGATCTTTGCCGACATGGGTTTTTCGGTGGCTGAGGGGCCACAGGTTGAAACCGATTGGTACAATTTCGATGCGCTCAACATTCCGGGTCACCACCCTGCGCGCGCCGAAATGGACACGTTCTACATGGCACGTGCCGAAGGTGATGACCGTCCACCCCATGTGCTGCGCACCCACACCAGCCCGGTGCAAATCCGCTCGATGGAAAAGCAGGGCGCGCCCATTCGGGTGATCTGCCCTGGACGCGTATACCGCGCGGACTACGATCAGACACACACGCCAATGTTCCATCAGGTCGAGGGTTTGGCGATTGATACAGACATCTCGATGGCGAACCTAAAATGGTGCCTTGAGGAATTCGTTAAGGCCTTCTTTGAGGTGGATGATGTTGAACTGCGCTTCCGCGCTTCGCATTTCCCCTTCACCGAACCATCGGCCGAGGTGGATATCCGGTGCTCATGGGAAGGTGGCCAGTTAAAAGTGGGCGAGGGCGACGATTGGCTCGAAATCCTCGGCTCTGGCATGGTTCACCCCAAGGTACTACAGGCCGGTGGCATCGATCCGAGCGTCTATCAGGGCTTTGCCTTTGGCGTTGGTATTGATCGGATTGCGATGCTGAAATACGGCATCCCTGACCTACGCGCGTTCTTTGATAGCGATCTGCGTTGGCTGCGGAACTACGGTTTTGCATCGCTAGATGCACCCAGCCTGCACGCTGGCCTAAGCCGCTAGGGTGACACGCGCCGCCTGACGCCTATGTCTATGGGCATCAGGACAAGGGGCGAGACATGAAGCTGCGCGGATGGTTGGTCACGGGGTTGGTCGTTTGCATCGTATTGGCGCACGTGGCTTTGTGGCGGTCCGGGATGGAGACATCGACCAAGCTCGCCTTCACTGTTCTGAACGCCATTGGTTGGACCATTGTTCTCGCGCCCATCTTGCTGGTGGACAAATGGCTCGACGCCAAGCGAGGACAAAACCAAAATCGGGATTGATCGCTACGAAGGTCGATTAATCCGACTATTTCCACCGCTCAAGCGGCGCGTTTGTGCAGCAGGTCTTTCCCCTGTGCGGCCAATGGGCTAAGCACGCCGCGACTTGGCTTAAATTCATAAGGCACGCCCCATGAAATTCACGCTCTCGTGGCTCAAAAGCCACCTCGACACCAATGCCACGCTGGATGAGATCGTTTACGCTCTCACGGACCTTGGACTGGAAGTGGAGGGCGTTGAGGATCGCGGCGCCAAGCTGGCCGATTTTACCATCGGTAAAGTGATCTCAGCCGAAAAGCATCCCGATGCGGATCGCCTGCGCGTGTGTCAGGTCGAAACGGACGAAGGGCTAAAGCAGATCATCTGTGGTGCGCCCAACGCACGTGAGGGTATCACGGTCGTGGTCGCTAAACCCGGTGTGTATGTGCCCGGTATCGATATCACGATCGGCGTGGGCAAAATCCGCGGGATTGAAAGCTTTGGCATGATGGCCTCCGAGCGGGAGATGGAGCTGAGCGATGAGCATGATGGCATCATCGAGCTGCCCTCCGGCGAGGTTGGTGACCGGTTCGTTGATTGGCTGGCAGAGAATGATCCGGCCAAGGTTGATCCTGTCATTGAGATCGCGATTACGCCGAACCGCCCTGACGCGCTGGGTGTGCGCGGTATTGCCCGTGATCTTGCGGCCCGTGGCCTGGGTACGATGATCGCGCGTGATGTTACCCCTGTGGCTGCTGCGTTTGCGGCTGACATGAGCGTAAGCATTGATGATGATACACGGGATGGCTGTCCGTTGTTTACGGGTCGCTTGATCCGTGGTGTGAAGAACGGCCCTTCGCCCGAATGGTTGCAGGATATGCTGCGCGCCATCGGTCTGCGCCCGATCAATTTCCTCGTGGATGTGACTAACTTTTTTACCTACGATCTGAACCGCCCACTGCACGTGTTTGACGCGGACAAGGTCGCGGGCAACTTACGGGTGCACCGCGCGGCGGGTGGTGAAGAGATCGTCGCGCTGGACGACAAAACCTACGCGCTGCAAGCTGGCCAAATGGTCATTTCGGATGACAATGCGGCCGAAAGCATTGCAGGCGTCATGGGCGGTGCCGCGACGGGCTGCTCGGATGAAACCGTCAACGTTTTTGTCGAAAGCGCCTATTGGGACCCGGTGCAGATTGCCTACACGGGCCGTGCGCTCAAAATCAATTCGGACGCGCGCTATCGGTTTGAGCGTGGGATCGACCCGGCCTTTACGGCCGAGGGTCTTGAGCATGCGGTTCGGATGATTGTGGATCATGCAGGTGGCGAAGTGTCTGAGGTGATCAGCGCGGGTGCGGTGCCGGATGTGGCGCGCGCCTATAAGCTTGATACTGACCGTGTACAAAGCCTTGTGAGGATGGAAATCCCTGCGGAGACGCAACGCGCGACGTTGGAAACACTTGGTTTTGCGCTGGAAGGCGACATGGCGCATGTCCCGTCGTGGCGGCCCGATGTTCGGGGTGAAGCAGACCTTGTTGAAGAGGTTGCGCGGATCGCCTCGCTGACGAAACTTGTGGGAAAACCGATGCCGCGGGTGGCGGGTGTGCCCAAGCCGGTCCTGACGCCGATGCAGCTGCGCGAACGTGCGGCGCGACGCACGATTGCCGCGCTGGGTTACAATGAATGTGTCACCTACAGCTTTATCGACGCGGATGCAGCCAAAGTGTTCGAGGGCGGTACTGACGCGACAAAGCTGGAAAACCCGATCAGTTCTGAGATGAGCCACCTGCGCCCCGCGCTGTTGCCCGGGCTGTTGCAGGCTGCGGCGCGCAATCAAGCGCGCGGATATATGGATCTAGCCCTGTTCGAAGTCGGTGCTGCGTTCCAAGGCGGTGAGCCGGGTGAGCAGCACGTGTTGGCAACGGGGCTTTTGGTCGGCCACTCTGGTCCCAAGGACCTGCGTGGAGAGCGGCGCGGCGTTGACGTGTTTGATGCCAAGGCGGACGCTGAGGCTGTGCTAAGTGCAATTGGTGCCCCTGCCAAAGTACAGATCTTGCGCGGTGTGCCATCGTGGTGGCATCCGGGTCGGTCGGGCAAGATGTGCCTTGGCCCGAAAAAAGTTATGGCCGAGTTTGGTGAAATTCACCCCAAAGTGCTGGACGCGCTGGATGTGAAGGGCCCGGCAGTTGGCTTTACCGTGTACCTTGCCGAGCCGCCCTTCCCAAAGGCGAAATCCACAACGCGACCTGCGTTGGAATTGCGTGATTTGCAGGCGGTAGAACGTGATTTTGCGTTTGTGGTCGATGCTGAGGTTGAGGCGCTAACGCTGGTAAATGCGGCTGCCGGTGCTGATAAGGCGCTGATCGAAGATGTGCGCGTGTTTGACGAATTCATCGGTGGCGCGTTGGGTGAGGGTAAGAAATCCCTTGCGGTGACGGTGCGTTTGCAGCCCACAGATGCAACCTTGACGGAAAAAGACATCGAGGCGGTGTCGGAGAAAGTGATCGCAAAGGTGTCCAAGGCGACGGGCGGCGCACTGCGCGGCTGACGTCTGGTTCTGGCTGAGGCCGAGGAGCCTCCGGCGGGGATATTTGTGAACCAAAGAAGCGGAGGAAGTTTGAGATGACATTGAAGGTTTATTTGTCGGGCGAAATTCACACCGATTGGCGCGAGCAGATCACAGAAGGGGCCGCGGCTTTGGATGTGACGTTTGAGAGCCCGGTGACGGATCACGGTGCGAGCGACGACTGTGGTGTTGCGATCTTGGGCGCGGAGCCGAACAAGTATTGGCACGATCACAAGGGCGCGATGGTGAACGCGATCCGAACTCGCAAAGGTATTTCGGAAGCGGATGTTGTCGTCGTGCGGTTTGGTGAGAAGTATAAGCAGTGGAACGCCGCGTTCGATGCAGGTTATGCTGCGGCGCTGGGTAAATCACTGATCATCCTGCATGGTGCAGAGCATCAGCACCCCCTCAAAGAGGTGGATGCCGCGGCGCTTGCGGTGTGTGAAGAACCGCGGCAAGTGGTCGAAATCTTGAACTATGTGTTAACTGGAAAACTGCCCGGTTAACTCGGTCTAGCTGTTGCGGTCGGGTACATTCAGCCCGACTTGCACGGCAGGGCGGGCAAGAAATCGCTCAAGATACGCGACGAGGTTTGTGTAATCGTCCCACCCAAGCGTGTCCTTTACGCCGTAGAAATCAAGCGCGCGTAGCCAAGGTGCGATCGCCATATCGGCAATGGAATACTCTCCTGCAATCCAGTCGCGCGTGCTTAGCTCAGCCTCTAGTACCGCGAGGAGGCGCTTGGCTTCATCGATGTAGCGCTGGCGGGGCCGTGGGTCTTCGATCTCAGCGCCAGCAAATTTGCTGAAGTAGCCAAGCTGGCCAAACATCGGACCGAGGCCGCCCATTTGGAACATGAGCCATTGTTTGACTTGGGCTTTCTCGGCAGGTGTGTTTCCGCCGAATTGTCCGGATTTATCCGATAGATACAGCAGGATTGCACCGCTTTCGAATAGTGTGATCTGTGTTTCAGGATCAATAATCGCTGGGATTTTGTTGTTGGGATTGAGCGCAAGGAACTCAGGACTTTTGACGTCTTTGTCAGACAGAGTGACGAGATGCGGCTCATAGGCGATGCCCATTTCTTCAAGCGCGATGGATACTTTGACCCCGTTTGGCGTGGGAAAAGAGTAGAGTTGCAATTTCGAAGGATCAGAAGCGGGCCAGCGCTTGTTGATGGGATGATTTGTTATGAATGACATGAGTGTCTCCTTGGGTTGCGAATACACCTAGGCTCTTTTTCGTTGGACAAAAGACGTGACACCTGTGCGTTTTTGGACAGAGTAGTATGCGGTGGTGTTTGGGGAACACGAACGGCACCGGTAGATTGTGAACAAAAGAGATAGGGAAAAGATGCTAAACGAATTCAAAGAATTCATTGCCAAAGGCAACGTCATGGACATGGCGGTGGGGATTATCATTGGTGCCGCGTTTACCGCGATTGTGACATCATTGGTCGGGGATCTGATCAATCCGTTGATCGCGCTCTTTACCGGGGGGATCGATTTCTCGGGGTGGTTCTACTCGCTTGATGGAGAGACATATGCATCCCTAAGCACAGCACAGGAGGCGGGTGCGCCGGTCTTTGCCATAGGGAATTTCATCATGGCGGTGATTAATTTTCTGATCGTGGCCTTTGTTGTGTTTATGTTGGTGAAGACCGTAAACCGCGTGAAAGCCGCTGCTGAAGAAGAACCTGAGGTCAAAGAAGAGGAGCCCAAAGGGCCTTCGGAAGTTGATGTCCTGTTGGAAATTCGCGACGCCCTGGCCAAACAAAAGGCCAGCTAAGCAAAAGGCCCGCCAATCCGGCGGGCCTTTTCTATTCTACGGTCGTGTTGTGTCTTTAAGCGGCCAGGACCGAACTTGGATCGACGCTTGCGAGGTTCAGCGCCTCACCAACTGCGGCATAGGTCAGTTTGCCAGCATGCACATTCAGGCCGTTACGCAGGTGCGGATCGGCAAGGCAGGCTTCGCGCCAGCCTTTGTTCGCCAAGGCGATCATGAATGGCATAGTGGCGTTCCCCAGTGCGATAGTAGACGTCCGGGCAACCGCGCCGGGCATGTTGGCCACGCAGTAATGCATGATGCCGTCGACATCATAGATGGGGTCGGCGTGGGTCGTCGCGCGGGACGTTTCAAAACAACCGCCTTGGTCGATGGCGACATCCACGATGGCTGCACCCGGCTTCATGGTGGACAGCTGCGCGCGCGACACCAGTTTGGGGGCCGCAGCGCCGGGCACGAGAACCGCGCCGATAACCATGTCTGCTTCTGCGACCAGCTCGGCGGTGTTTCCAGAAGACGCGTAGCGCGTGCGGAACACAGAGCCGAACGCATCATCAAGATACCGCATCCGGTCAAGCGACATGTCCAGAACCGTGACATCCGCGCCCATACCAGCCGCGATACGCGCCGCGTGGGTGCCCACAACGCCGCCGCCGATCACAGCAACCTTCGCAGGGCCCACACCGGGGACGCCGCCCAGCAGGACACCACGTCCGCCGTTGGCCTTTTGCAGCGTGTAGGCGCCGACTTGTGGGGCCAAGCGACCAGCCACTTCGGACATTGGGGCCAACAGGGGCAGGCCGCCGCGCGCGTCGGTGACAGTTTCATAAGCGATGCAGGTCGCGCCAGACTTCAGCAGGTCGTGGGTCTGCTCGGGGTCGGGTGCGAGGTGCAGATAGGTGAACAGCAGTTGGTCTTCGCGCAGCATCGCGCGCTCAGCCGCTTGGGGTTCTTTGACCTTTACGATCATATCGGCCGTCGCAAAGATTTCTTCGGCCGTGTCGGCCATGCGTGCGCCAGCGGCAACATAATCGGCATCGGCAAAGCCAGCGCCTGTGCCAGCACCGGCTTGGATCACGACTTCGTGGCCGTGACGAACGGCTTCCATCGCCGCAGCGGGCGTCATGCCGACGCGGAATTCTTGGGGTTTGATCTCTGTGGGGCAACCGATGAGCATTGTGATGATCTCCCTAAACGCATCATTGAGTCTCGCTGCGGGCAACATAGAAGAGACCCAAGACAATTGCTTTGAATTGATCGGCGTGTCAGAGTACGTCGACGCATGAATTTTGTGTGATATGGCAATTTGGCAGGACAATTTCGCATGAATGAGGAAATGGACGCAATCGATGGCCGTTTGCTAACGTGTTTACAGCGCGATGGGCGAATCTCCATGCAGGCGCTGTCAGAGATTGTGCATCTATCACCCTCCGCATGTCATCGGCGTATTCAGCGGTTGGAAAAGGCGGGTGTGATCCGGGATTATGTCGCCCTCACGAATGCGCGAAAACTTGGACGCTCAACCACTGTGTTCGTTGAGATTAGCCTTAGCGGGCAGGCAGATGAGCTGTTGGATCGGTTCGAAAAAGAGGTCGCTTTGATCCCAGACGTACTGGAATGCCATCTGATGACCGGGCGCTACGATTACCTGTTAAAGGTCGTCGCCAAAGACACCGAGGATTTCGCGCGCATTCACCGTCAATCGCTTGCGCGGCTGCCGGGAGTTGCGCAATTGCAGTCCAGCTTTGCGCTCAAGACGGTGTTCAAAACGACCGCAATTCCGGTGGATTGAATTGCGGTCCTAGACCTCTTCAACCATCGACACGCCGGGCAGTGATTTTAGTGCGCCTTTGATCTGGGGTGACACGGGGAAGGGTTCGGGCAGGATCACCTCAACCTCACCGGGCAAGTCAGGCGCCATGAGGCATAGGTGCACAGGCGCGCGCCCTTTTGTTTTGCTCTCGGTTTTCATCCGCTCCAAGAGGTTCGCCACAGAGCTAACCGCCTCGGTCTGATCGACGAAAACGCGCAAACCCATGGGGCCTTGGCCCATCTCGACCACGTCATCCACGGGTGTCACACCGCGCGCGAGCAGCTTGAGCTGATCGGCTTCAAGCGTCGCCTCGACCTGAACTGTGATGCGATTGCCCGTTTCAAGGTGATCACGCGAGGCCTCAAGCGTGTCTGAGAACATCGTCGCCTCAAACTGACCGGTCGGGTCGCTCAGCTGGATAAACGCAAAACGGTTGCCCTTGGCGGATTTGCGTTCTTGCCGGCCGGCAACAACACCGGCCATTCGTGCGACCAGCGGGCCACCGCGCGTCAGGTCCATGATCTCGGCCAAGGTTTTGACGTCTTTGCGGCGCAGCGCGGGCATGTAGTCATCCAGAGGGTGACCGGACAGGTAGAAACCAATTGCTTTGAATTCTTCGGCCAAACGCTCCGCGGGGAGCCAATCGTTCAACTCACGCATGCGCGGTTCGGGCAGGTCGTCGCCGGCTTCCCCAAAGAGCGAGACTTGGTTCGACGCGCGCTGTTCATGGATCGCTGCGGAATATCCGACCAGCCCATCCAGATTGGCCAAAACGCGGGCGCGGTTGCTGTCGATTTCATCAAACGCACCAGCCCGCGCGAGCATCTCAAGCGGGCGTTTACCCACCCGCTTAAGGTCTACACGGCGGGCAAAGTCATAAAGCGTGGCAAAGGGTTTGTCATCGCGCCCCTTCACGACAAGCTCCATCGCGTCCACGCCGACGTTTTTTAGCGCGCCCAACCCATAGATCAGGTGCCCCTCCCGGGAGGAAAACCGCGCATCCGAGCGATTCACACACGGGGGCACAATCGTCAGGCCCAACCCGCCACGTTCGCTGGGCTTGCGGACTTCTTCGGCGTAAACTGACAACTTGTCCGTCAGGTGGATATCGCAGTTCATGACGCCGGCCATGAACTCAACCGGGTGGTTCGCCTTCAGCCACGCGGTTTGATAGCTGACAACCGCATAGGCGGCCGCGTGCGATTTGTTAAAGCCGTAGTTGGCGAACTTATCGAGCAGGTGCCAAACCTCAAGAGCCTTGGCCTTGTCGACGCCATTCTTGGCAGACCCTTCAAGGAACTTGGGGCGCTCGGCGTCCATCGCTTCTTGGATCTTTTTACCCATCGCGCGGCGCAACAGGTCGGCGCCGCCAAGGCTGTAGCCGGCCATTTCCTGCGCGATCTGCATCACCTGTTCCTGATAAACGATGATGCCCTGCGTCTCATCAAGGATGTGGTCGATCGATGGGTGCAGCTTGTCGCGTTCGCTTTTGCCGTTCTTGACCTCACAGAACTTGGGAATGTTCTCCATCGGGCCGGGCCGATACAGCGCCACAAGCGCGATGATGTCCTCGATGCAGTCGGGTTTCATGCGCCGCAGCGCGTCCATCATGCCGCTCGATTCCACCTGAAACACGGCGACCGTGCGGGCGTCGGAATACAGCTTGTAGCTGGCCTCATCATCTAAGGGGATCGCGTTGATGTCGCCCTCGGTGCCAGGTGCGGGCACATATAGCTCGGTCCCATCCGCGCTCAGGTGGATTTCACGCCCTTGCGCATGGATGATCTCAATCGCGTTTTCGATAACGGTCAGGGTCTTTAGACCCAGAAAGTCGAACTTCACCAGCCCGGCCTGTTCCACCCATTTCATGTTGAATTGGGTGGCGGGCATGTCCGAACGCGGATCTTTATAGAGCGGAACCAGCGCGTCCAGCGGGCGGTCCCCAATCACGACACCAGCGGCGTGGGTCGATGCGTTCCGCAACAGCCCCTCAACCTGTTGGCCGTAGTTCAGCAGGCGCGCCACGACTTCCTCGTCCCGGGCGGCTTCGCGCAGGCGCGGCTCATCAGCCAGCGCCTTTTCAATGGATACGGGTTTTACACCCTCCACCGGGATCATCTTGGACAGGCGATCCACCTGACCATAAGGCATCTGAAGAACACGGCCCACATCACGCACCGCGGCCTTGGACAAAAGCGCACCAAAGGTGATGATCTGGCCTACTTTGTCGCGGCCATACTTCTCTTGCACGTATTGGATCACCTCCTCGCGGCGATCCATGCAAAAGTCGATGTCGAAGTCGGGCATCGATACCCGCTCAGGGTTCAAGAACCGCTCAAACAGTAGGGAATACCGCAGCGGATCAAGGTCGGTGATCGTCAGTGCATAAGCCACGAGTGACCCCGCGCCCGACCCCCGGCCCGGCCCCACGGCGATGCCTTGATCTTTGCCCCATTGGATAAAGTCGGCAACGATCAGGAAATAGCCCGGAAACCCCATGCCCTCGATGATGCCCAACTCAAAGTCGAGCCGCGCTTGGTATTCCTCAAGCGTGGCGGCATGCGGGATCACCGCAAGCCGTTTTTGTAGACCCTCATTGGCCATCCGGCGCAGTTCGGCGACCTCATCATCGGCAAACTTGGGCAAGATCGGGTCGCGCTTGTAGGATTTGAAGGCGCACCGCTTGGCGATCTCCAGGGTGTTTTCAATCGCTTCGGGTAGGTCCGCAAACAACGTGACCATCTCGGACTGCGATTTGAAGTAATGCTCGGCCGTTAGCCTGCGGCGGTTCGCCTGCTGATCGACATACGCCCCTTCCGAGATACAGATCAGCGCGTCATGGGCCTCATACATCTCGGTTTTGGGGAAGTAGACATCGTTGGTTGCGACCAGCGGCAGGTCGTGTGCATAGGCCAGTTCAACCGTCTCTGCCTCGGTTGGGTGGACGCCGCCGTGTCGTTGCAATTCAACATACAAACGTGTGCCAAACGCGGCCTTAAGGCGCGTCAGTAGCGCCTCGGCCTTGGGGATTTGCCCTCCGCCAATCAGCCGCCCCAAGGCCCCATCCGGCCCGCCCGTCAAACAAATCACCCCAGCGGCGAATTTCTCCAACTCATCCACCGTCACCTGCGGCAGCATCTCGGGCCGCTCAAGGTACAGGCATGAGTTCAGCTTCATCAGGTTTTCATAACCCAATTCGGACTGCGCCAGCAAAACCATCGGCGCAGGGTTGCGCGGCTTCTGGCCCGGCTCGGCGGGGTCATACATCACATCGAACTGACAGCCGATAATCGGCTGCACACCCGCCTTGCTCAGCCCCTCGGAGGCCTCAAGTGCGGCGAACATGTTGTTCGTATCAGTGATCGCCACGGCAGGCATCTCGGCCATCTCACACAGGCCCGGCAGCTTCTTCAGCCGAACGGCCCCTTCCAAAAGAGAGTATTCCGTGTGCAAACGCAGGTGAATGAATCGCGGTTTCTGTGCCATGCCACCACCATATGTAGGGCGCGCCCCTTGGAAAAGCGTGAAAGCACTTGCATGAAGCTCAAACCCCCGCTTTCCTGTGGGTAGTTCCTCCCGCGCTCTCTACGCCGCATCGACAGCGCACGACCGGAGGCCATCAACCGAGTAACGCGGCGGGCATATAATATGGAGATAACGTTTCTTCTGAACGGAGAAACCACCCGGGTTTCGGTGAGCGACCCGACGGTGACTTTGCTTGATTGGCTCCGAGAGGACCGCGGCCTGACGGGCACCAAAGAAGGTTGCAACGAAGGCGATTGCGGGGCCTGCACCGTCATGGTGACAGACCCCCAAGGTCCCCGCGCGCTTAACGCCTGCATCCTGTTTCTACCGCAGATCGATGGCAAAGCCGTCACAACTGTCGAAGGTCTCGCCGCTCCAGACGGCACACCCCACCCGGCCCAAGAGGCTCTCGTGGCTCATCACGGCAGCCAATGCGGATTTTGCACGCCCGGTTTCGCGGTTTCAATGGCCACCGCCCACGCCAACGGTGCAACGGACCACGACGATCAACTCGCAGGCAACCTCTGCCGCTGCACCGGTTACGCGCCGATCCTGCGCGCAGCAAAATCCATCGAAACGACTCCCGTACCTCCCCATATCAAACCGCTCTTTGGTTCCGAAATATCCCGGGGGGAGGCGAATAGCCGGGGGGCAGAGCCCCCATATGCCCACCCCGAAACGATCGACGCGCTGGCCGATTGGTACGCCGCCCACCCCGAAGGCACGCTAGTCGCAGGGGCCACCGATGTGGGGCTTTGGGTGACCAAACACCATCGCGCTCTGGGCCCAGTGGCTTTCCTCAATCGATGCAAAGACCTGCAAGAAATCTCCATCGATGATACCGAAATCCGGATCGGCGCAGGCGTAACTCTGCGCGACTTGCGGCCCGTGATGGCGCGCTATCACCCGGCTTTCGCCGAGATGATCCGCCGCTACGGCTCGGAGCAAGTGCGGGGGGCTGCCACTATAGGTGGCAATATCGCGAATGGTTCGCCCATCGGTGATAGCCCGCCCGCGCTTATCGCGCTTGGGGCGACGTTGCATTTACGCCATGCAAACACACGGCGCAGTCTACCTCTTGAAGATTTTTTCATAGAATACGGCAAGCAAGACCGAGCCCCCGGTGAGTTCGTCGAAGCCGTGAGCATTCCGCGCCAACCCGACACCCTAAATGTCTACAAACTGTCCAAGCGGTTTGATCAAGACATCTCAGCGGTTTGTGGGGCGTTCAATCTGGTTATCGAGGATGGCCACGTTACATCTGCACGGATCGCGTTCGGGGGCATGGCCGGCATTCCAAAGCGGGCCTCGCAAGTGGAGGCTGCCCTTACGGGCCAGCCGTGGACCGACGCAAGCGTCGATGCCGCCATCAAAGCCTTCGCGCGTGATTTTGATCCGCTATCTGACATGCGGGCGAGTGCTCAGTACCGGCTGACGTCTGCGCAAAACATGTTGCGCCGGATCATGGCGGAACATGCAGGCCATCGAACCAATGTGTTGGAGGTCCGACCATGAGCATTACGAAACCTCTGCCCCACGATGCGGCTGCGCTCCACGTCACGGGGGCCGCGCGCTACGTTGATGATATTCCCACTCCTAAGGGCACGCTGCACATCGCATTTGCTTTGTCTGACGTGGCTCATGGCACATTGAACGGGCTGGACCTAGTGGCTGCACGTGCCGCACAGGGCGTTCATGCTGTGTGGTCGGGCGATGATCTTTCGCCCATGCCGGACTGCTCGCCCTCGGTCCATGATGAGCCGCTTTTGTGCACCGGTGAAGTCCAATACCTTGGGATGCCTTTGTGCATGGTTGTGGCGGATAGCCATCTGAATGCACGCAGAGCGGCGGCATTGGTCCGTGCGGATATCACATCTGCCAAGGCGATCCTCAGCATCGAGGACGCGATGGCTGCAAAAAGCTGGTTTGACGGCGGCCCACGCGTCTATGCGCGAGGTGATCTGGACACGGCCCTAAAGGATGCGCCGCATCGCCTGACGGGCGCAATTGAGATGGGCGCGCAGGAGCATTTCTACCTTGAGGGTCAAGCCGCTCTCGCGCTGCCGCAAGAGGGTGGCGATATGGTTGTGCACAGTTCAACCCAGCACCCCACGGAAGTTCAGCACAAAGTGGCCCATGCCTTGGGTGTGCCGATGCACGCAGTTCGGGTTGAGGTTCGCCGCATGGGGGGGGGCTTTGGCGGCAAAGAGAGCCAAGCCAACGCCTTGGCGATTGCGTGTGCCGTTGCCGCCGCCCGCACCGGGCGCCCCTGCAAGATGCGTTACGACCGCGACGATGATTTCATGATTACGGGCAAACGGCATGACGCCCGGGTCGCCTATGAGGTGGGGTTTGATGACGATGGCCGTTTGTTGGGCGTGCGGTTCACGCATTTCGTCCGCTGTGGGTGGGCGCAGGACCTGAGCCTGCCGGTCGCGGACCGTGCTATGTTGCACGCCGACAATGCCTATTTTCTACCTGCTGTTGAGATCACGAGCTACCGGCTGCGCACCCACACGCAAAGCGCGACCGCTTTTCGTGGGTTTGGCGGCCCTCAGGGCATGCTTGGGATCGAGCGGGTGATGGAGCGTGTTGCGCATCATTTGGGGCGCGATCCTTTGGCTGTACGGTGTGTGAATTTCTATGACGAGGCCGGAGGGGCCAGCCCCCCCGGACCCCCCCGGGATACTTTAGAACCAAAGAGAAACACGACGCATTATGGGCAGGAAGTGTCTGATTTCTGCTTGGGCGAATTGGTTGCGGACCTTGAGGGTCGTGCCGGGTATGCAGCGCGGCGCGGGGCGGTGGATGCGTGGAATGCGCGTGAGCCGATCTTGAAACGTGGCCTTGCGTTGACGCCGGTGAAGTTTGGGATTTCGTTTACTTTGACGCATCTCAATCAGGCTGGGGCGTTGGTGCATGTGTATCAAGATGGCTCGGTGCATTTGAACCACGGTGGCACTGAGATGGGGCAGGGGTTGTTCCAAAAGGTGGCTCAGGTTGCTGCGCACCGATTTGGCGTAGGGCTTGAGGCGATTAAGATTACTGCGACGGATACTGGAAAGGTGCCAAATACTTCGGCCACTGCGGCGTCAAGCGGGTCTGATCTGAATGGAATGGCGGTGCAGGTCGCCTGTGACAAGATCAAGGCTGCGATTGTGGATTGGCTGGGCGATCCGCAGACACGTTTTGTGGATGGCATGGTGATTGCCAAGGGCGTGGCACGGCCCTTTGCCGAGGTGGTGAATGCGGCCTATCAAGCGCGTGTGCCGCTTTCGGCGACGGGGTTTTACAAAACGCCTGATATCGCGTGGGACCGGGATAAGGGACAGGGGCGGCCGTTCTATTACTTTGCCTATGGGGCGGCCCTGACGGAGGTCGTGTTGGATACGCTGACGGGAGAGAACCGTATTTTGCGTACGGATATTGTGCATGATGTCGGATCCTCTTTGAACCCGGCACTAGACGTTGGGCAGATTGAAGGCGGGTTTGTGCAAGGCGCTGGGTGGCTCACGATGGAGGAGTTGGTGTGGGACGACACAGGCCGGCTGCGCACCCATGCGCCCTCTACCTACAAAATCCCGGCGGCAAGCGACCGCCCCGCTGAGTTTAATGTTCATTTGTGGGATGGAGCCAACCGAGAGGACACGGTCTATCGATCAAAGGCTGTGGGCGAGCCGCCTTTTATGTTGGGGATGTCCGCTTTGATGGCCTTGTCGGATGCGGTGGCTGCCTGTGGCCATCGTTTCCCTGCGTTGGACGCACCTGCCACGCCGGAGCGGTTGTTGGCCGCGGTTGAGGCCGTTCGGGCATGAGTTTCGACCTTGAGGCGCTGCAAGCCGCACTAACCCATGCGGGTCGTGTGGTCCGGGTTGTTGTGACAGATGTGCGCGGCTCGGCGCCGCGTGAGGTTGGGGCGTCGATGCTGATCTGGCCGAATGGGCAGTCTGGCACGATCGGGGGCGGGCAGTTGGAGTGGGACGCGACCGAGATTGCGTTGCGGACTCTGCGCGATGGGGCGCCTCGGGTGCGGCGCTTTGCGCTGGGCCCAGAGCTGGGGCAATGCTGTGGCGGTGCGGTGCAGATCGCGGTGGTGCTGTACACACCTGAGATGTTGCCCAGCCCAGGAATTGTCGCGCAGCCATTGGAGAGTGGCGCTATGCGTCCGGCCCCGCCATCTACCTTGCCCGGTACCAAAGGGGGGTGGTTTTTCGAGAGCACGGATGCCCCCGTCACGCCCGTTTGGATTTATGGCGCAGGGCATGTGGGGCGGGCCATTGTTGATGTGCTGAGCCTACAGCCCGGGTTTGGTGTGACATGGGTTGATACGGGCCCAGACCGTTTCCCAGAAGCGGCTAGGGTCCGTTGTTTGCCGGCCAAGGACCCGGCACGGGCCTTGGAGTTGGCGCCCAAAAATGCCCATCACCTGATCTTGACGTATAGTCATGCGATGGACCTTGCGCTGTGTCATGCGGCGCTTGGCCATGGGTTTGCCAGTGCGGGGCTTATTGGGTCGCAAACAAAATGGGCCCGATTTCAGAAGCGTTTGCGCGAATTGGGGCACGCAGAGGATACAATCGCCCAAATTACATGCCCGATTGGTGATCCAAAGCTGGGACGGCGCCCGGAGGCCATTGCGCTTGGCGTTGTGGCTGGCCTAATCTATGCCGCGGCGGCGGACCCGGTCGCAGCAGAGGAATTCACATGAGCCAAACGCCCCTTCTTGACCTGAGCGGTCTGCGCAAGGCCTATCCCGGCGTTGTGGCCAATGACGACGTGACCTTTGCCATCCAGCCGGGTGAGGTCCACGCACTGTTGGGTGAAAATGGTGCGGGCAAGTCCACGCTGGTCAAGATGATCTACGGGCTTGTGCGCCCCGATGCGGGCACGATGATGCTGAACGGCACGCCCTTTGCCCCGGCTGAGCCGCGTGCCGCGCGGGCGGCTGGTGTGGCGATGGTGTTCCAGCATTTCTCATTGTTTGAGGCGCTGAGCGTGGCAGAGAACGTCGCACTTGGGATGGAGAACCCGCCTAAGCCGAGCGCGCTTGCGGCGCGGATCACCGAAGTGTCGAACACATATGGCCTGCCGCTGGACCCGAACCGTCGGGTTGGTGATCTGAGTGCGGGAGAGCGTCAACGCGTCGAGATTATACGCTGTCTGCTGCAAGACCCGCGGTTGTTGATCATGGATGAACCGACCTCGGTGCTGACCCCGCAGGAAGTGGATATCCTGTTTGCGACATTGCGCAAGTTGCGGGCTGAGGGATCGGCGATCCTTTATATCTCGCACAAGTTAGAGGAAATCCGCAGCCTGTGTGATGCGGCGACTATCCTGCGGCTGGGCAAGGTGGTGGCGCGCTGTAACCCGCGGGAAAAGACGGCCTCGGAATTGGCTGAATTGATGGTGGGGACCTCGCTTAAGCCGCCCAAAAGCGGCGGTGCTGCGCCAGGGGATGTCATTCTGAAGGCCCAAGATCTATCGATGCCAAGCGCAAGCGCGTTCGGCACACCGCTGCGCAATATCTCATTTGAATTGCGGCGCGGTGAAGTGCTGGGCATTGGCGGCGTCGCTGGCAATGGACAAGACGAATTGTTGATGGCCCTGTCGGGAGAGCGAAAGCTGCCCAAGGGATCATTGTATTTTGACGGCGAAGACATCGGCACGCGGCCTGCAGATATGCGCCGCCGGATCGGCGTTCTGAGTGCGCCAGAGGAACGGCTAGGTCACGCGGCTGCGCCCAACATGAGCCTAACGGAAAACGCAGCCCTAACGGCGGCGCGGCGTCAGGGAATGCTGGCCCGTGGGTTTGTGAACTGGGGTGCGGCTAAGGGGTTTGCCGAAAAGGTCATTGGTGCCTTTGACGTCCGCACGCCGGGGCCAAATGTTGCTGCGCGCGCGCTGTCGGGTGGTAATTTGCAGAAGTTCGTAATTGGCCGAGAGGTCATGCAAGCCCCCGAGGTTTTGATCGTGAACCAGCCCACTTGGGGTGTGGATGCTGCCGCTGCGGCCTTTATCCGACAATCCATGTTGGATTTGGCGGCGAAGGGCACGGGCGTTGTGGTGATCAGTCAGGACCTTGATGAATTGATGGAAATATCGGACCGATTTGCGGCCCTGAATGAAGGTCGACTGAGCGCGGAGGTGCCCACGGGTGACCTGACCATGGAGAAGATCGGATTGATGCTAGGTGGCGCGCAGACCACTGCGATGGAACAGGCGTGAGGCTGGGAATTTGAGTATTTTGGGGACAAAGGAACGGCCGGGTCGTTTTGTTTTGGAGTGTCGGGTTTGATTTGGCTTGAGAAGCGCCCTGCGCCGAGCCGAACGTGGTCGGCGGCCAGCCCGATCGTGGCCGTTTTCCTGACGCTGATTGCGGGCGGTATCATGTTTGCCATTCTGGGCAAGAACCCGTTTGAAGCGCTGCGCACGATTTTTTGGGACCCGCTGTTTCATGAGCAGTTCGCATCGTTTTCGCGGCCGCAATTGTTGGTAAAGGCGGGGCCTCTGATTTTGATCGCAATCGGGCTTTCGTTCGGGTTCCGCGCAGGGATTTGGAACATCGGCGCAGAGGGTCAGTATATTATGGGCGCCATCGTGGGTGCAGCTGTGGGCTTGGCGCTGTACCCTTCGGAGTCAGCCTTGATCTTTCCCCTGATGGTCGTCGCAGGCGCATTCGGTGGCTGGGCTTGGGCGATGATCCCGGGTCTTTTGAAGGTGCGTTTTGGTACTAACGAAATCCTTGTGTCATTGATGTTGGTCTATGTGGCCGAGAATATCTTGGCTTCTGCCGCAGTTGGGTGGCTCAAGAACCCTGATGGGGCGGGGTTTCCTGGCTCACGGAACCTGAGCCAATGGGATGCCTCGGCTAACCCTGAGTTGATTGCGGGCACTGGCGCGCATTGGGGCGTGATGGCTGCGGTGATCGCGGTCATTTTTGCCTATGTCGTGTTTACCAAGCACATCCTTGGGTTTCATATCCGTCTGTCAGGCGAGGCGCCGCGTGCGGCCCGTTTTGCGGGCGTGAACCCCAGTCTGCTGGTTCTTGTGTGCCTTGGCTTGTCGGGCGCGCTTGCAGGGCTCGCGGGTTTGTTTGAGGTCACGGGGCCTGCGGGTCAGATTGGCATCGACTTTAACGTGGGCTACGGGTTCACCGCGATTATCGTCGCTTTCCTTGGACGGCTTCACCCGATTGGAATTTTGCTCGCGGGGCTTTTGATGGCGCTCACCTACATTGGTGGAGAACTTGCGTCCTTTATGCTGTCGATCCCTGGCGCGGCTATTCAGGCGTTTCAAGGGATGTTGCTGTTCTTCCTTTTAGGGGTGGACGTGGCCACGCACTACCGCGTGCGGTTTGGCCGGAAAGGGGTGGTCTGATGACCCGGATGGCTCCTTTAGGAATGGGCGCAACGATGGGCGTTATGATGCCGTTCATGGTGCACGGGCTTGGCGCTGGCGCGATCATTTGGTTTGTGCTCGCTCATGTTGCGATCGCGCTGGGCGTTGCGATTTCGGCGATTGTGGTCGTGCGCTGGATTGGCCGGTCGCCCGCGTGGCTGAGGGTGCATAAACCATCGCTGCATCATGTGGGCCAAATGCTGTGTGGCGCTGGCCTTGGCTTTGGTGTCTTGCATGTTTTTGCGCACGGTTTAGGAGCAGCATAATGGACCTGTCTTCCATCAATTGGCTTCTCTTGCTGGCCTCTCTCATGGTGGCGGCAACGCCCATTCTGTTGGCCGCTATTGGTGAATTGGTCGTCGAAAAAGCTGGCGTGCTGAACCTTGGGGTTGAGGGCATGATGATCATGGGCGCGGTTTGCGGCTTTATGATTGCGGTCGAAACCGGCTCTGCGCCGCTGGGGTTTGTCGCGGCTGCTGCGGGCGGCGCGCTGTTGTCGATGCTGTTTGGGGTGTTGACGCAGTTTCTGATGTCAAACCAAGTGGCAACGGGCCTTGCCCTGACGCTGTTTGGTCTGGGGCTGTCGGCGTTGATGGGCCAAGGCTACATCGGGATCAAGGCGCCGGGCATTGGCAAGCTGGACCTTGGGCCGCTGTCTGACCTGCCGGTTTTGGGCACGATCCTGTTCCGCCACGACGCCATGGTCTATGTGTCCATCGCTATTGTCGTCGCGGTGTGGGCGTTTTTAAAATTTACGCGCGGGGGGCTTATCCTGCGCGCAGTGGGCGAAAGCCATGATGCGGCACACGCGCTTGGTTATAACGTGATCCGCGTTAGGCTGATGGCGATTGCCTTTGGCGGCGGTTGTGCGGGCTTGGGCGGTGCGTACCTGAGCCTTGTGCGCGTGCCCTCATGGACCGAAGGTATGACGGCTGGTGCGGGGTGGATCGCGCTGGCGATTGTGGTATTCGCCAGCTGGAAGGCGGGTCGAATTATCGTGGGTGCCTATCTTTTTGGCGGAATCACGGTTTTGCAGCTCAACCTTCAGGCCGCAGGGGCCAAGATTCCTGTGGAGGTCTTGTCCATGTCGCCTTACCTCATAACTATCATCGTGCTGGTCGTGATCTCGGCGGACCGAAAACGCGCGGCGCACAACGCACCAGCCGATCTTGGCAAATCATTCCATGCCTCTCACTAGGGGCACATCCAACAGGGGGATACCCATGAAACTCACGAAACTTCTGGCCTCGGCCGCACTGGCGGTGGGCCTTGCTACGACCGCATTCGCGGATGGCCACGAGAAAACCAAAGTCGGCTTTGTGTACGTCGGACCCATCGGTGATGGTGGCTGGACCTACCAGCACGATCAGGGCCGTCTTGCTGTCGAAGCTGAGTTTGGCGATGCGGTCGAAACCGTGTTCCAAGAAAGCGTCCCCGAAGGTCCTGACGCCGAGCGTGTGATGACGCAGATGGCGCTGTCTGGCGCGGACATCATCTTTACCACATCGTTCGGGTACATGGACGCGACCAACAACGTCGCCGCCAAATTCCCCGACATCAAGTTTGAGCACGCAACAGGCTACAAGCGTCTGCACGACAACGTCTCGACCTATGACGCGCGATTCTACGAAGGCCGCGCCGTTCTGGGCCACATCGCAGGCAACATGACCGAAACCAACAAAATCGGTTACATCGCTTCGTTCCCCATTCCCGAAGTGATCCAAGGCATCAACTCGGCCTACCTGCATGCGTCCAAGGTGAACCCTGACGTCGAAATGGTCGTGATCTGGGCCTATACATGGTTCGACCCCGCCAAAGAAGCCGACGCCGCAAAAGCGATGATCGAGCAAGGCGTTGACGTGATCCTGCAGCACACTGACTCGACGGCACCACAGGCGGCAGCACAGGAAGCCAACGCAAACGGTGGCCGCGTGTTCACCTTTGGCCAAGCCTCTGACATGGCTGCATTCGGTCCTAAGCCGCGCATCGCGTCGATCATCGACGATTGGTCGCCCTACTACATCAAGCGCGTTGGCCAACTGATGGATGGCACCTACGAGCAAACCGCAAGCTGGGGCGGCATGCCCGAAGGCGAAGTGGTCATCGGTGAGATCACAGATGAAGTTCCCGCGTCGGTCAAAGCCGAAGCTCTTGCGATGGTCGAGGCTATTTCCAACGGCACATATCACCCCTTCACAGGCCCCATCACCAAGCAAGACGGCACACCGTTCTTGGCTGAGGGCGAAGTTGCTACGGACGTGCAACTGGTGACGATGGATTTCTACGTCGAAGGTATCACCGGCGACATCCCGAACTGAGTCGGGTCACGATCTAGCCGCTGAAAATGCGGTGCAACGGGGCGTGTCAGTGAAAGCTGGCGCGCCCTTTTGTTTTCATCAGGCACACAAAAGCATTCAAACCTTTACGTTGTTTCGCAAAATGGGTTCCGATTGAAATATAACTTTTGGATAGGTTGGATCACCTCATATTTTGTGTAACTTCAGGCAAGAATGGATATCGATTTCTTGATTATAGGCGGCGGCATTGCCGGAACATCCGCAGGTGCCGCGCTGTCCGCGCTTGGGTCCGTTTGCCTGTGGGAGGGTGAGGCTGCGTTGGGATATCACGCCTCGGGTCGGTCCGCGGCGCTGTTTGAGGAATCCTACGGCCTTGCAGAGGTGATCGCTCTCAACAAAGCCAGCGGACAAGTCCATCATGCCAATGGCTATACCTCGCCGCGTGGCTTGTTGTTTTTGGGCACGCCCGCACAAGCGGAAGATTTGGCGCGGGATATCGCGGCCTATGGCTTGACCCCGCTTAGCCCGTCTGAGGCGGTCGATATGATCCCCATCCTAGATGGGGACGCGCTGGCGGGGGCCGGGTACCACTCGGCTGCTTATGATCTGGATACTGACCGAATGATCCAAGACGGCGCGCGCACCATTCGCGCCGCTGGTGGGGCGACTGAGACGGGCCGAACAGTCACAGCGATCGATAAACTAAAGGGCGGATGGCGCGTCAGTGCGGGTGCTGTCACCGTAACTGCGCGGCATGTGGTCAATTCGGCTGGCGCTTGGGCGGACGGTGTGGCAGCGATGGCCAGAGTAAGGCCAATGGGCCTGACGCCGATGCGGCGGTCCATGGCGCGGCTAGCTGCCCCCGGTGGGCAACCCACGGCGGACTACCCAATGATGATCGGCGCAAATGAAACGTGGTATGCCAAGCCTGATGCAGGCGCGTTGTTGGTTTCCCCCGCAGAAGAAGAGCCGAGCGCGCCCATGGACGCCTTCGCCGATGATATGGCGCTGGCTGAGGGGCTTGCCCGCTACCAAGAGGCCGTCACGCCCGAGGTAACACGCCCGCTATCGACATGGGCGGGGCTACGCACTTTTGCCCCAGACCGCCGTCTTGTGCTGGGCCCTGATCCGGCTGAGCCGTCGTTCATCTGGTGCGCGGGACAGGGCGGCTATGGGTTCCAAACGGCTCCTGCGGCGTCTCGTCTTTTGGCAGATATCATCGGTGCCCGCCCACCCGAACTAGAAACCACCACAGTCAAAGCCTTTGCTCCGGAGCGATTTGCATGACACCAAAACCCTCCGACCGGGCCCCAAGCACAGTCCCTGAGTCTGATGACATCATTGCTCAGAAGTTTTCTGTCGCAGCAGAACGGAACATCAAGCCGATCCAAGACGTATTGGCCAAATACTTGCCCAGCAGTGGCCGGGTGCTGGAAATCGCGTCTGGTACAGGGCAGCACATCGTGGCCCATGGCGCGGCCTTTCCAGAGCTGATGTGGCAGCCGACGGACATCAGCGCCATGCGCCGTGCGTCAATCGAAGCGTATCGCACGGTAATGGGTCTCGAAAACGTCCGACCACCTGTGCACATGGATGCCTGCGCCCAAGGTTGGGCGCAGCAGCGCGGGCCAGTGGATGTCGTGATCGTGGTGAACCTTTTGCACCTGATCACAGATGCAGACTTGGCGGTTTTGCTGGATGAGGCCAGCCAGAGCCTGTCGCCCAATGGGATGCTCGCGATCTATGGGCCGTTCCTGCGCGAGGGGATGACCACATCGCCGGGAGATGCAGATTTCCATTCCGAACTTCTCGCGCGGCACGAGGGGCTTGGATACAAGGACTTGGGGGCTGTGGCTTCGGTCCTAGAGGCGCTGCAGCTGCGTGTCTCGACCTATCCGATGCCAGCCAACAACATCATGCTGATTGCCCGCAAGGTGGATCAATCAGAAAAGTAAGCCCGGGAACGGCATCGCCGCCCCACGGGCTTCTGCTTCAAATGGCCTAGCCGTCCTTGCGGATGGTGGCGTTGGTCGGGTCATAGGGGCTGTCGACAGTCACCTCCACGGGCCACAGTTTGTCTTGGATTTTGGCCATCAGCTTGGTGCCCGGTTCCGCCAGATCAGGTCGCACATAGCCCATCCCGATGGACCGTCCAAACGCTGGCGAATATCCGCCCGAGGTCAGACGTCCGACCTTGGTGTCGCCAGCATACAGCGCCTCACGGCCCCACGGATCGGCATCCGCAGGCCCATCCACCAAAAGCGTCACACACTTGGAGCGAATGCCAATGGCCTCCATCGCCGCTTTGCCGTGGAAATCCTTGCTCAGGTCAACAAACCGGTCCAGCCCGGCCTCTAGCGGCGTCGCATCGCGCCCCAATTCGGTGCCAAACGCGCGATAGGATTTCTCCTGCCGGAGCCAGTTTTGCGCTCGCGCGCCAACCAGTTTCAGCCCGTGCGGCTCACCTGCTTGCATCAGTTGATCAAACAGATAGTTCTGCATTTCAATCGGGTGGTGCAGCTCCCAGCCCAGCTCACCGGTGTAGGCCACGCGGATCGCCATTGTGGGGCACATCTTTAGCTCAATGTCCTGCGACGACAGCCACGGGAACCGCTTGTTAGACAGCGCGGTTTCGGGGTTCGCATCACTGATCAAAGCGCCCAACACATCGCGGGATTTTGGCCCCGCAATCGCAAACACACCATACTGCGATGTCACGTCCTGCAACGTCATCGCCCCAAACTCGGCCGTTTTGTCCGCAATGGCGGCCCGCAGGAAATCGGCGTCATAGGCTTGCCAAGCGCCAGCAGACACAAGGTAATAGCTGTCCTCACCACGGCGTACGATGGTGTATTCCGTGCGCGTCGTGCCCGCCGCCGTCAACGCGTAGGTCAGGTTGATGCGGCCCACACGGGGCAGCTTGTTTGTGGTGAACCAATCGAGGAACTGTGTTGCGCCGGGTCCGGACAGCACATGCTTGGTAAAGGCCGTCGCATCAATTAGGCCAACGCCTTCGCGGATGGCGTGCGCCTCGTCTTTGGCATAGTCCCACCACGCCCCACGCCGAAAGGACCGCGCGTCGTGGTCAAAGCTATCGGGGGCATCAAGCGGGCCAAAATAGTTGGGCCGTTCCCAACCGTTCACGCAGCCAAACTGCGCCCCCCGCGCCTTTTGCCGGTCATAGGCAGGCGCGGTTTTTAGGGGGCGGCAGGCGGGGCGCTCTTCATCCGGGTGGTGAAGGATGTAAACGTGGTCATAGGACTCCTCGTTCTTGCGCGCCGCATATTCCGTTGTCACCCACGAACCGAAACGTTTCGGGTCAAGCGAGGCCATGTCGATCTCAGCCTCACCCTCAACCATCATCTGCGCAAGGTAATAGCCTGTGCCACCCGCAGCCGTGATCCCAAAGCTAAAGCCCTCAGCCAGCCACATGTTGCGCAAACCGGGTGCGGGGCCGACCAGCGGGTTGCCGTCAGGGGTGTAGCAGATCGGGCCGTTGAAGTCGTCCTTAAGGCCGACTTCCTCCGATGAGGGGATGCGGTGGATGAAGGACATGTATTCTTCTTCGATCCGCTCCAGATCCAGCGGAAACAGATCCGCACGGAAGCTGTCCGGCACACCGTACTCAAAACACGCAGGCGCGTTTTTCTCATAGGGGCCAAGAATCCAGCCGCCGCGTTCTTCACGCACGTACCACTTGGCGTCCGCGTCACGCAGCACGGGGTGCTCACCGTGGGTTTTACGATATTCTTGCAGCATCGGGTCGGGTTCGGTCACGATGAACTGGTGTTCCACAGGGATCGCAGGGGATTTGATGCCCAGCAGTTTTGCGGTGCGTTGGGCGTGGTTGCCCGTGGCGGTGACGACATGCTCTGCCTTGACCACAACCTGTTCTTCGGTCGCGACCAGATTGCCGCCCTTGTCGGCCATCTTGGTGCAGGTGACTTCCCAGTGATCACCCTTCCATTCATAGCCATCGACCTGCCATTTGCGCTCAATTGTGACGCCGCGCTGACGGGCACCCTTGGCCATGGCCATCGTGACGTCGGCGGGGTTGATATAGCCGTCTGTGGGGTGAAAAATCGCGCCCTCAAGGTCCTCGGTGCGCACCAGTGGCCACCGCTCCTTGATTTGTGCGGGCGTCATCCATTCATAGGGCACGCCCACGGTTTCGGCCGTGGATGCATACAGCATGTATTCATCCATGCGCGCTTGGGTCTGTGCCATGCGCAAATTGCCCACCACGGAAAAGCCCGCGTTCAAGCCGGTCTCTTCTTCCAACGACTTGTAGAACTTCACGGAATAGTCGTGAATGTGGCTCGTGGCATAGCTCATGTTGAACAGGGGCAACAGTCCGGCTGCGTGCCACGTTGAGCCAGAGGTCAGCTCATCACGCTCCAGTAACATCACGTCGGACCAACCGGCTTTTGCCAAATGATAGGCGATGCCGTTGCCCACGGCACCACCGCCAACAACGAGGGCTTTTACTTCCGTTTTCATTGCAACACTCCCGGAGATCTAGTTGCGCCTACATTGTCCAAAAAAGCGCGTCGCCCACAATCCCACCCGACGCAAACCCATCCGAAAACGACCTGTCGCCAAAGTTGCGCCCTTCATGCCGCATTGATGCAGGCAACCGGGCCGGATAAGCGACGCGCATGAAAGTCGTTCACACCAAATCCGACCTGCGCGCCGCCCGCGCATTGTTGCCCGCCAATACCGGGTTTGTGCCCACGATGGGGGCTCTGCACGCAGGCCATATGGCTCTTGTACAGGCCGCGCGCGCCGCGTCTGATGCTGTGGTCGTGTCGATCTTTGTGAACCCTACGCAGTTCGGCAATCCCGAAGATTTGGCCAAATACCCCGACACCCTCTCAGAGGACCTCGCCCAGCTAGAGGCCGCAGGCGTCGATCTCGTATTCTGCCCCACGGCTGCGCAAATGTACCCCGAAGGCGCGGATACAATTGTTGAGACACCCAAACTGGCGGACATGTTGATGGGCGCACTGCGGCCCGGCCATTTTCGGGGCGTTGCGACCGTTGTCACCAAACTGTTCAACTTGGTTCAACCCGCCCGTGCATGGTTTGGCCAAAAGGACTACCAACAAGTCCTCGTGATCCGCCAGATGGTCCGCGATCTCGAAATTCCAGTTGAAATCGTGGCCCACGAAACCGTCCGTGAACCCGACGGCCTCGCAATGTCCTCGCGGAACCTGCGCCTCGACGCACAGGATCGCGCGGCCAGCATTGTCCTGTCACAGGCGCTGAATGCGGCACAAACCATGGCTGCACAGGGCGCCACGCCCAGCCAAATCGTTGAAAAAGTTTCTGCTCAAATCACGGCAGAACCGCGCGCTACCTTACAATCCGTAGATATCCGAGCCGCCGCCGATCTCTCAGAACTGCCCAACGTCCCACTTGCGTCACACGCGGTCCTGTTGCTCGCAGCGGACTTCGGCCCGGTGCTCTTGATCGACAACGCGATCCTCACCCCCTGATCCCAACTCTTTGGTTTTTAAATATCCCGGGGGAGGCCGAAGGCCGGGGGCAGAGCCCCCTACAACATGCTTGGCACAACCAAATCTGGCGGGCGGTGACCATCATCGAACGTCTTGATATTAATCAAGACTTTCTCGCCCATTTCAACGCGCCCCTCGTGTGTGGCCGATCCCATATGCGGCAAAAGCACGACGTTGCTTAACTCGCGCAGGCGCGGGTTTACGGTGCGGCCATGCTCATACACATCCAGCCCTGCACCTGCGATTTCATTTGCGCGCAGCATCCGGGTCAGCGCGTTTTCATCCACGACTTCCCCGCGGGAGGTATTCACAATCACAGCCGTGGGTTTCATCAACTTCAGCCGTCGCGCGTTCATCAGGTGAAAGGTTGATGGCGTATGGGGGCAGTTGATCGATAACACGTCCATGCGCGCAATCATCTGGTCAAGGCTTTCCCAATAGGTTGCCTCCAAAGGCTCTTCTAGGCCCGCATGTAGGCGGCGTCGGTTGTGATAATGCACCTGCATCCCAAAGGCCGCCGCACGTCTCGCCACAGCCTGCCCAATCCGCCCCATGCCCAAAATACCCAGCCGTCGCCCGGCCAAGCGGCCCCCCAAAAGGGCAGTGGGCGACCATCCATCCCAATTGCCCTTTTGCATCACGGCCATGCCCTCAGGGATGCGCCGCGTGACGGACAGCATGAGGGCCATGGTCATATCGGCGGTGTCTTCGGTCAAAACGCCAGGCGTGTTGCTGACCAAAATGCCTCGCTGCCGCGCGGTGGAAACATCAATGTTGTCGACACCCGCACCGTAGTTCGCAATCAGCTTCAGTCTGTCCCCGGCTTGACCCAACAGGCCCGCGTCAATCGTGTCGGTGATCGTAGGCACCAAGACGTCGGCGCGCCCCATCGCAGCGACCAGTTCCGCACGAGACATCGGCGTGTCATCTTCGCGCAGCTCGACATCAAAAAGCTCCATCATGCGGGTCTCAACCGCCTCAGGCAGTCTCCGGGTGACCACAACTGTCAGCTTTTTGCCTGCCATTTGACCGCTCTCCGTTGGAATTGTCGCGCCGCTGGTGCGCTTGGCTTAGGATTTGTCGCGCCATAAACGCGCTCTGCTCTAGATTTATAACCCCCATAGTGACAAACTGACAGCCACGTGCAAGGCGTGAAACGCAGCCCGAAACGGGCGCAGATCAGACGATACAGGACCTCACACATGATGCGCAGGCTTGCGTTCGCACTACTGATCGGGCTGACGGCATGGGCGCCCGTTGCACAAGCCACCGAGGTCGTGGCCCAACCCGCCGCCGAACGCGGCCCTGTGACCAATCTGCCTTTGCCGCGCTTTGTCTCGCTCAAGGCGGCTGAGGGCAATGTGCGGCGCGGCCCTTCGCGCACGCACCGGGTGGATTGGGTGTTCAAACGGCGCAACATGCCCCTGCAAGTCGTCAGTGAATATGGCCATTGGCGCCGTGTAGTTGATCGCGACGGGGCAGGCGGTTGGATGCATTATTCGCTGCTTTCGGGGGCGCGTACCGCTATTGTGACGCTCGATAAACTGCCCCTGCACGCGAAACCCGACCCCAGCACCCGTATCGTCGCCTACGCCCAAGAAGGTGTGGTGGCACGTTTGGGCGAATGCGCCGACGGCTGGTGCGAGGTCCGCGTCAGCGGCATCGAAGGCTGGTCACCCATGGCGCATTTGTGGGGGGCAGGCGCACCCGCCCCCTAACGGATGGATCAGGCTGTCAACAGCCCCCGTCCCTTGAGCAAAGCCTCAACCCCCGGCATCCGGCCCCGGAACTTGGTATACAGCACATCCGCCTCTTCCGAGCCGCCCGCCGATAGGATGAATTCCTCTAGCTTGGCGGCGATTTCGGGGTCAAACGGGCCGCCCGCTTCGCCAAAGGCATCGAATGCGTCGGCGTCCATCACCTCGGACCACATATAGCTGTAGTACCCGGCGGAATATCCGTCGCCTGCGAACACATGGGCAAAATGCGGCGTCGCATGGCGCATCGGGATTGCGCGGGGCATGCCAATCGCCTCAAGCACTTCGGCCTGTTTTTGCATCGGGTCGGCTGGGGCGTCGGCGGCCTCATGGAACGCCAAATCGACCAGCGCCGAGGCTACGTATTCCACGGTGGAAAAGCCCATGTCATAGGTGGCCGCGCCCAACAGGCGGTCCAACAGGTCGCGTGGCATCGGCGCGCCTGTGTCGGCGTGGGTTGCGAATTCTTCCAACACCTCGGGCACCTCCAGCCAATGCTCATAAAGTTGGCTGGGCAGTTCCACGAAATCACGGGCCACCGAGGTCCCGGAAATCAGCCCATAGGTGACGTTCGACAACATCTGGTGCAGGGCGTGGCCGAATTCATGGAACAAGGTGCGCGCATCGTCATAGGACAGCAGCGCGGGGTCAGATTTGGCGAAGTTGCAAACATTCACGACGATCGGCGTCACGGCCCCGTCCAGCTTGGACTGTGACCGCATCGCTGAACACCACGCCCCCGACCGTTTGGACCCACGGGCAAAGTAATCGCCAACGAAAACCGCGACAGGCGCGCCGTTGCGCGTGACCTCCCATGCGCGGGCATCAGGGTGGTAAAGCGGGACGTCGAGGGGCGCAAACTCCAACCCAAACAGCCGGTTCGCACAGGCAAACGACGCCTCAATCATGCGGTCCAGTTGCAAATACGGCTTTAGCTCTGCCTCATCCAAGTCATGCTCAGCCTTGCGCCGGATCGATGCGTAATAGCGCCAATCCCATGGCTCCAACGGACCTTCGTATCCGTCCTTGTGCAGCATCGCTTCTAGGATTTTCGCGTCCTTGTCGGCGGCGGCTTTCGCGGGTTCCCAGACTTGCATCAACAAACCGCGTACCGCGTCCGGTGTGCGGGCCATCTCGGTTTCAAGCTTATAGTCGGCAAAGGTGTCGTAGCCGAGCAACTGGGCACGCTCCGCGCGCAAGGCTAGGATCTCGGCGCAGATGGCGCGGTTGTCCGTGTCGCCGCCGTTTGCGCCCCGCGCGGTCCATGCCGCAAAGGCCTTGGCACGTAGATCCCGGCGCGGCGAAAACTGTAGAAACGGCGTGATCAATGACCGTGACAGCGTCACGACCGGCCCGCCTGCGTCCTTTTCCTCACCCGCGGCACGCGCCGAGGCTACCACAAAATCAGGTAGGCCCTCTAGATCATCCTCGGACAACGTCATAAACCACGACCGCTCATCGGCCAGCAGGTTTTGGGTGAACGTTGTTCCCAGTGTTGCCAGACGTGATTTCACCTCCGTCAGCCTATCGCGAGCCGCACCTTCTAGTGCGGCACCCGAGCGTACAAAACTGCGGTGATACAGCATCAAAACCCGTGCCTGTTCCGGGCTAAGGCCCAGATCATCGCGCGCATCCCACAGAGTTTGAATGCGGGCAAACAGGGCCGCGTTGTTGGTGATTTCGCTGGCATAGGCCGACATGCGCGGGGCCAGATCGCGCATCAGCGCCTCACGCTCGGGGTTACTGTCCGAACCTACGATATTGTAAAACACGCCCGCCACCCGGTCGAGCAGCTTGTCCGCGCGTTCCAACGCTTCGATTGTGTTGGCGAATGTCGGCGGCTCTGGGGCGTCGGCAATCGCCGCAATTGCAGCGCGGCCTTCTGCTTCGGCGGCGTCAAACGCGGGGCCAAAATGCGCATCCTCCAGTGCCTCAAACGGGGGCAGGGCGTGCGGGGCAGTCCAATCGGCAAGTAACGGGTTGGTCATGGGAAATCTCCTTTGACCTCAAGCTAGGGGTGCTGCCTGCCCTCCGCCAGTCCCAAGCCGCAAAAAGGCCCGCGTGCGAGGGACACGCGGACCTTTCTGGAAACGCCGGTGGGCCAAAAACGTTCGGCTCAACCGGGTCCCAATGGGAGGAGGTCATGCTTCGAAAAGCCTAAGATCAGCCTGCCCTTGGTAAAGGGCCAGAATGTGACGCTAGGGTGGTCAAGTTGGGGTATTCCTTAACCATTGTGGCCAATCCGTTAACGCAGCCGCCCTGCCGCCAAAGAACGCTGGATAATCCTCAGCGTACGTCGCAAGCTGCCCGCAATAGACTTGCTGCGAAACGGGGGGATGCGCATGGCTTGGTCCATACATCACGTCAATCTAGAGGCACGCAACGTGCCGCAAACCGCTCGGTTCTATACCGAAATTCTGGGCATGACGCTGGGCACATGGGCCTTTCCCGAAACGCGCGGCTACCTTCCGGGTGATCCAGACAAGCTCGCGCTTTTGGGTGACGGGCGTGAGGGCCACACTGGCCTACATCTGATCGCGCCAGACCCGGAATTTGCGGCCAAAAACAACATGGCCCATAACCCCAGTATTGGTGGCCACGTGGCGCTTCAGGTCGATGATCTGGACGGTGTGATCGCGCGGCTAGCCGCGGCGGGCGTGCCCCATTCCGTCACCGGAGAGTTCGCAATCCCCGGGCTGCGCCACGTCTATGTCGAGGATCCAGAGGGCAATCTGCTAGAGATCAATGGCCGCCTGCGCCCAGCCCCCGACCCCGTACGCCACATCGTTTTGTGCCAGATCAAAGCCAGCATTCCGCAGGCTGAGATCGACGCACTTTGGGCGAAACTAGAGGATCTGCGCAGCGCCGTCGCTGGCATGGGCCCGGTCCGTGCCGGCCCAAATACGAGCCGTGAGGGCGCCGCGCGCGGCTATACCCATGCCGTCACCATCGATTTTGAGGATGCGGCCGCCCGTGACGCGTATTTAGTTCACCCCGATCACATTACCGCAGGGGCGCAATTGGTCGCGATGTGTGAGGGCGGCGCCAAAGGCATTTGCGTGCTGGATATCTAACAGCACCCTTTCGCCGACCCAGTCTAGGGCGCTGGTCGCGCTCGTTTGGATATGGTTAATACATATGAAGACCAAAGGAGAACGCGGCATGACCCGTATTTGTGTGATGGTGGCAATGTTGGTGGCCCTGACTGCCTGTGGAACAATCCAAGGCGTGGGCCGTGACATCACGAGCGCCGGGCAGGCCATCGAACGCGCTGTACAATAGCGAACTGCCGCTTTGCTACCGCGCGCAGTTTCGACACAGCGATGCGGTGGGCACGGCCTCTAGGCGCGCGGCGGAAATGTCGTCACCACACTTTTGACAGATGCCGTATTCGCCGGTTTCGATCCGGGCGAGGGCGGCATCAATCGCGCGAACCTCTTGGGCGTCATGGATGCCAAGCGCCTCCATGACCTCATCACCCTGCCGCTCACTTGCAGCGTCTTCCGCGTCTCGGGGGGCGGGCTGGTCCAGATCCCGTTCGATGATCTGCATCTGACGGGTTAACTGAGCACGTCTGTCCAGCAGTCGGGTTTTTATTTCAGCATAGGTTGGGCTTGCAGCCATGGGTTCATCCTCCGTTATGCGGATGAACTATGCGCCCGGCCTCAGACGCTCGCGTTGATATGGGTCAACTGGATCGGTGGCTGTGCGCGCCTTATGGCCAGCACAGCCGCCAAAACGGACAGCCTTAGCTATCCATTTTCAATGCATTGATAAACGCCTGCTGCGGGATCTCTACCTTGCCGAACTGGCGCATCTTTTTCTTACCGGCTTTCTGCTTTTCAAGCAGCTTCTTCTTCCGAGTGGCATCACCGCCGTAACACTTGGCGGTCACGTCCTTACGCATGGCCGACAGGGTTTCGCGCGCGATTACCTTGCCGCCGATGGCCGCTTGGATCGGGATTTTGAACATGTGGCGCGGGATCAGCTCCTTGAGCTTTTCGACCATCGCACGACCGCGTGTTTCGGCGCGTTCGCGGTGCACCATCATTGACAAGGCGTCCACGGGCTCGTCGTTGACCAGCACTGACATCTTAACCAAATTGTCTTCGCGGTAACCAATCATTTGGTAGTCGAACGAGGCATAGCCCTTCGTCACCGATTTCAGGCGGTCGTAGAAATCAAACACGACCTCGTTCAGAGGCAGGTCATACACAACCATCGCCCGTGACCCTGCATAGGTCAGATCCAACTGTAGGCCGCGACGGTCTTGGCACAGTTTCAGAACGTCGCCCAAGTATTCATCGGGCACCAGGATCGTGGCCTTGATCCGCGGCTCTTCGATGTGATCTACAACGGTCAGGTCTGGCATATCCGCAGGGTTATGCAGCTGCTCGACCGTGCCGTCCTTCATGTGAATGTCATAAATAACGCTCGGCGCGGTGGTTATCAGATCGATGTCATACTCGCGCTCAATCCGGTCACGGATCACCTCAAGGTGCAGCAACCCAAGGAAACCACAGCGGAAACCAAACCCAAGAGCCGCGGATGTTTCCATCTCAAAGCTAAAGGATGCGTCGTTCAGCGCGAGTTTGTCGATGCTGTCGCGCATGTCCTCAAACTGGGCGGCGTCCACGGGGAACAGCCCACAAAACACCACTGGCTGTGCGGGCTTAAAGCCGGGCAAAGCCTCAACTTCGGACTTTTGATGGGTGATCGTATCACCCACGCGCGTGTCACGGACCTGCTTGATTGACGCCGTCAGGAACCCGATTTCACCGGGGCCGAGGCTATCGATTTCGGCCATCGCCGGGCGGAACACGCCAATCCGGTCCACATGGTGCGTGGTCCCATTCGACAAAAACTTAACGCGTTCACCTTTTTTCAGGCGGCCATCAATAACGCGGATCAAAACGATCACGCCCAGATACGAATCGTACCAACTGTCCACCAGCATCGCCTTAAGCGGCGCATCCGGATCGCCCTTGGGCGCAGGCAGATGTTTGACAATGGACTCAAGCGTTTCACGGATGCCGACGCCTGTCTTGGCCGAAACCTGAATGGCCTCAGAGGCATCAATCCCGATCACATCCTCAATCTGCTCGGCCACACGGTCACAATCTGACGCGGGCAGGTCGATTTTGTTCAAAACCGGCACGATTTCGTGGTCTGCATCCAGCGCGTGATACACGTTAGCCAGCGTCTGCGCCTCAACACCTTGCGTGCTGTCGACCACCAACAAAGAACCCTCAACCGCACGCATAGAGCGGGAGACCTCATAGGCAAAGTCGACGTGGCCGGGGGTATCGATCAGGTTCAGCACATAATCCTGACCATCGTCGGCGGTGTAATCGATCCGCACGGTGTTGGCCTTGATTGTGATGCCACGCTCGCGCTCAATGTCCATGGAATCAAGCAGTTGCTCTTTCATGTCCCGAACGGCGACGGTGTTCGTCTCCTGGATCAGGCGATCAGCGAGCGTGGATTTTCCGTGGTCGATGTGCGCGACGATGGAGAAATTTCGGATTTTGTCGATGTCGGTCATGATGGGGATATGATGCGGTTTTCGGGCTTGGTCAATGGTGGAGATGCGGGAGGGTAAAGGCGTCTGAATTTGGCCGTCAAAATAGGGGGCAGGCGGTCTGAATTATGCAGCGCCTCAGGTTGCACTGATCAGGCATTTAATACACATGAACACAATGACCAGATCGCGGTTGCATCAAGACACCAACGTACCGCAAAATAGAGGGACACCGCCCCACATCTTGTGGTTAATGCGATGTGGACTTTGTTAAATATACGTTAATTATCAGTAATATAGACTGACCCTTTGTTGCGCGCGCGCAACAATAGGACATAAGGCGTGACCTATTGGGTCAGAGGCCCAAAATACCCTCAAGTCGCTTTAGCTCAGCGCGGTCTTCAACTGTCCAATCTGCCGCCCGTGACCGAAACAGCGTCGCTTGGCTTTGATGGATCGGCCCGCCGCCCAAAACTTTCAGGTGGTTCGCACGCAGCGTTTCGCCGGTTGAGGTGATGTCCGCGATGGCCTCTGCCGTCTCATTCTTGACAGTGCCCTCCGTCGCGCCTTGGCTATCGACAAGTTGATAGTCGGCCACGCCCGCGTCGCGCAAATAGTCACGCACCAGACGGTGATATTTCGTGGCAATCCGCAGACGATGACCGTGCTGCGCACGAAACGCGGCGGCAACCGCGTCCAGATCATCCAAGGTGTCCACATCCGCCCACGCGACCGGCACCGCTAGGATCAGGTCCGCATGACCAAAACCCATCAGCGCAAGCTCTTCGACCCGCTGGTCCCAAAGGCTCAGTTTTTCCCGCACAAGGTCCGACCCCGTGACGCCCAAATGGATGCGCCCGGCGGATAATTCGCGCGGGATTTCACCTGCCGAAAGCAGGACCAGCTCGATGTCTGCCCCCTCAACCGCGCCAGCATATTCCCGCTCCGATCCAGTGCGCGACAGCGTCAACCCACGCTTGCCAAACCATTGAAATGTCTTTTCCATCAGCCGCCCCTTGGACGGCACCCCCAGCTTGAGCGTCATGTGAGGTTCTCCCGCATTTGGCGGACAAGGGCGGGGCGAATGACGCCGCCCACAGCCGGGATTGCGCGGCCCTGGCCCAACACCGAGGTCAGTGCGTCATAGCGCCCGCCAGTGGCCACAGGCGGCAGATGTGGTGCGCCGGTAAATCCAAACACAAAACCGTCGTAATATTCCATCGAGGTGCGCCCATAGGTGGCCTCAAACGGGATGTCGGCGATTGTGATACCGGCCGCGTCTAGTGCCTCAAGCCGGGCTTCAAACATGTCGGTAGCATACGAAATTGCGGGCAGGTCGATGGCGATGTCGCGCAGGATTTGCAGCGCGCCGGACAGCGGGGCCTTAAGGTCCAGCACCGCGTCGATCACATCTGCCTCAGCTTCGCCGATGGGCGGGGTTGCGGCGTCGACCCGAAGGGCTTCGATCCGGTCCGCGACCTCCTGCGGGGCGCGTTTGCCGACTTGCACGGCGTCCCGAGCCACGGCCAAGGCCGCTCGCGGGTCCGCGATTAGGGCTGCGCGGTGCGCGGGCACCGGGTTGCGCCCCGTAAAGCGGTCTAGCAACGTGCGGAACCGGCGCGGACGCCAGATGTGGCGTCGCAGGGCTGCGCGGCGACGTTCGGACGTGGACAGCCCATTTACGACCGCAATCAGGATGCCAATATCCCCGGTCACAGCCCGCACATTGAGCGGCGACAAAACCTCTGAAAACAGAGCAAAAACCTCAGCGTCGGCGCGCGCGGGATCGGTACGATCAAACAGCTCAAAGCCAACCTGTAGGTATTCACGGGCGCGGGTCGCGTCGCTTTCTTGCTTGCGAAACACCTCACCCATATAGGCGTAGCGCGCGGGCTCGGGGCCGCCGGCCTCGATGTTGTCCATGTGCATTTGCACGACGGGTACTGTGAAATCGGGGCGCAGCATCATCTCACCCTGATCGGGGTCTTGGGTGATGAAGGCACGGCCCCGAATGTCTTCGCCGTATAGGTCCAACAGGGTTTCGGCGGGCTGCAAAAGGTCGGTTTCCACCGGGGTGGCACCGGCGTGTTGAAACGCCTCTAGCACCCGTGCGGCTTCGGCCCGGTCTGCGATTTTGTCTACTGCTCCAGGCACTTGCGAACCTCTTCCACCAGATCGGCGCGCGAAATTTCGCGTTGGGCGGGTTGGGCTTTCCATTCCTCAAGTGAGGCGCTCTCGGCGATTTTGGCCCCAAGGATCAGGTCCTTGATTTGCACCACGCCGCGCTCTGCCTCGTCTGAACCTTGGATGATTGCCACCGGGCTAAGCCGCTTGTCTGCGTACTTCAGCTGGTTGCCAAAGTTCTTGGGGTTGCCCAAGTACACCTCGGCCCGGATGCCTGCGGCGCGCAGTTCAGACACCATTTGTTGGTAGTCGGCCATGCGGGCCTTGTCCATGACCGTGACGACCACAGGACCGGGGGGAGTGGCGGCGACGCGGCCCTTCATGCGGAGCGCTGCGAGCAAGCGGTCAACGCCGATGGATACGCCGGTTGCGGGAACCTCTTGGCCGGTGAAACGTTGCACAAGGCCGTTGTAGCGACCGCCCCCTGCGACGGAGCCGAACTGCCGAGGTCGCCCCTTTTCGTCTTTGATCTCAAAGGTGAGTTCGGCTTCATAGACTGGGCCCGTGTAGTAGCCGAGGCCGCGGACGACCGAAGGGTCAATCACGATCCTGTCGGCGGCGTAGCCCTGGGCTTCGAGCAGGGTTGCGATGGTTTGCAACTCTTCTACGCCTTCGGTGCCTACTGCACTGTCGCCGATGGCCGCGCGCAAGTTGGCGAGCGTGTCGGCAGAGGTCGCGCCCTTGGAGGTAAGGAACGCGAGGACCGGTTCGGCCTGCGCGTCGGTCAGGCCAACGCCGTCGATATAGGCGCCGGACGCGTCCAAGCGGCCCTTGCCCAGCAGCTCGCGTACGCCTGCCTCACCGACTTTGTCGAACTTGTCGATAGTGCGCAAAACGTCGGCCTGTTGGGTGTCATCCGTGACGCCTGTGGCCTCAAGCACGCCGTTGAGCACTTTGCGGTTGTTGATCCGGATCAGGTAGTCGCCGCGCGGAATGCCCACGGCCTCGAGCGTGTCCGAGAGCATGGCGCAGATTTCTGCGTCCGCTGCGACCGAAGGGGCGCCGACGGTATCGGCATCGCATTGATAAAACTGACGGAACCGACCGGGGCCGGGTTTTTCGTTGCGCCAAACGGGGCCCATCGCAAAGCGGCGATAGGGCATGGGCAGGTCATTGCGGTGTTGTGCATAGACGCGGGCCAACGGCGCGGTCAGGTCATAGCGCAGGGCCATCCAGTCACCCTTGTCGTGCTCGTCGGCTTCTTGCCACGCAAAGACGCCTTCATTGGGGCGGTCCACGTCGGGGAGGAATTTGCCCAAGGCTTCGACCGTTTCTACGGCCGAAGATTCGAGTGCCTCAAACCCATACAAATGGTAGACAGCGGCGATCTGATCCAACATAGCCTTGCGTTCGGACACCTCGGTGCCGAAATAGTCGCGAAAGCCCTTGGGCGGTTCGGCCTTGGGGCGCGGGGATTTCTTGGGTTTGGCCATGGGTCGGTCCGATGATTGATCAGGTGCCCCGCCTTTACCCGCCCCAGTACGTGGGGGCAAGCAATGGGACAATTGGACGAGGTGAGAGATGAGTGATGTGGAAATGATTGCGTTGCAGGAAAAGGTGGCGCACCTGACCCGTGTGGTCGAAGATTTGTCGGATGTGGTGGCCGGACACGCCAAGACGCTGGACGTCGCGGAGCGTCGGATTGAAGCGTTGATGCGCCGCGCCGCCGAGAGCGAATTGGACGCAGGCGGCACCGTTCCGCTGGCCGATCAGCGCCCGCCGCATTGGTAGGTCGCCCGGTTACTGGGGACTAAGTGTCTGGGGATCTGGGGCGCGGCCCCAGATAGCCGCTGGTGCAGCATTTGAGTATTTTGGGAACAAAGGAGGCCGGGCGGCGTTAGAGCAGCCCGATGTCCGCCAGTTCGCGTGCCAGTGTGTCGGGCAAGGGGTCGTCAGCCTCACGGCCTTCGCGCAGATCGAGTGGCGCGTCGGCGGCTTGGAGGTAGCGCCACCCTTGGAACGGGCGTTTGGGAACGGGCGTGACGCGGGTAATCGTTGGGTCCAGCACGATGCCGCAGCGGCGGATGCCATCGTGGCCGATCACCTCATCGAAACGGACTATCGGTTGGCGGCATAGGATAAGGCCCTTGAACACCCAAAACAGCGAGCCTTGGCCCACGATCTCGGGTTCGCGTTTGGGCCACATGCGTGTGACGTGGCGCGGCATGCCGTCTGGGCCTTTGGCGCGGGGGTGGTTTTGCCACGCCAGAAGGTCCTCAACCGCTTCTGCTCCAACGCAGAGTTTGATAAGATGCACAGGCTTATCCACAGAGTCGTCCCCATAATTCACAACATATGGTAGTGGATTTTGAGAGGTCTTCAAGCTATTGTGTGTCTCCGCTGTTATTGAAAACAAGGATCACTGCCATGACCCGTTTTACCGCTCCGATTGCTGAACAGATTTGGGATATGAAATATCGGTTCAAGAAGGCGGATGGGACGCCGCTGGACCGTTCGGTGGAGGACACATGGCGGCGGATCGCGCGGGCCTTGGCGGCGGTTGAGGCGGAGCCAGAGGTTTGGGAGCCGCGGTTTTATGCGGCGCTAGAGGATTTCAAGTATCTGCCCGCGGGGCGGATTACGGCGGGTGCTGGTACGGCGCGGTCGGTGACCTTGTTCAACTGTTTTGTCATGGGCACGGTCCCCGACAGCATGGGCGGGATTTTCGACATGCTGAAGGAGGCTGCTCTGACGATGCAGCAGGGTGGCGGCATTGGGTACGATTTTTCGACCATCCGCCCCAAGGGCGCGAGCGTGACCGGTGTGGCAGCGGACGCCAGCGGGCCGTTGTCGTTCATGGATGTGTGGGATTCGATGTGCCGCACCATCATGTCGGCGGGATCACGTCGCGGTGCGATGATGGCCACGATGCGCTGCGACCACCCCGATATCATTGATTTCATCGAAGCCAAGTCGGACCCGGCGCGGTTGCGGATGTTCAACGTGAGTGTGTTGGTCACGGATGCCTTTATGGAGGCGGTGAAGGCCGATGCGCCTTGGGATTTGGTGTTTGACGGCCGTGTGTACCGCACGATGGATGCGCGTGATCTGTGGAACCGGATCATGCAGGCCACGTTTGAATATGCCGAGCCGGGCGTGATTTTCATCGATCGGATCAATGCGGCTAACAACTTGAATTATTGTGAGACGATCGCGGCGACGAACCCCTGCGGTGAGCAGCCTTTGCCGCCGTATGGCGCGTGTTTGCTGGGCTCGATCAATCTGGCGAGGCTGGTGGATCGGCCGTTTGAGGACGGGGCGGATTTGGATGAGGAGGCTTTGGTTTCCTTGGTCGGAACTGCGGTGCGGATGATGGACAACGTGGTTGATGCGTCCCGCTTTCCGCTAGAGGCACAGGCCGCGGAGGCCCGCGCGAAACGGCGCATTGGGTTGGGCGTGACCGGGTTGGCGGATGCGTTGTTGATGGTGGGATCTCGCTATGGATCACAGGAGGCGGCGCGTCTGACGGACCGCTGGTTGCACCGGATCGCACGCGCCGCGTACCTGAGTTCGGTGCAATTGGCGCAGGAAAAGGGGCCGTTTCCTTTGTTTGACGCGGAGGCCTATTTGGCCAGCGGCACGATGGAGGCGATGGATGACGATGTCCGCGCCGCAATCGCAGAGCACGGCATTCGCAACGCGCTGTTGACCTCAATCGCGCCGACGGGGACCATTTCGCTATATGCGGGCAACGTCAGTTCGGGCATCGAGCCGGTGTTCGCCTATGCCTACACGCGCAAGGTGTTGCAAAAAGACGGATCGCGGACCGAAGAGGAAGTCGTGGACTACGCCGTTCAGATGTGGCGCGAAAAGTTTGGCGATCGGGAACTGCCCGATTACTTTGTGAATGCCCAAACGCTGGCGCCGCAAGATCACGTGCGGATGCAGGCGGCGGCGCAGAAGTGGATCGATTCGAGTATCTCAAAGACGATCAACTGCCCCGAAGATATCAGCTTTGAGGATTTTAAGGACGTCTACATGGCGGCTTGGGATCAGGGCTGTAAGGGCTGTACGACGTACCGGCCGAACGCGGTGACGGGATCGGTGTTGAGTGTATCGGAGGAGAAGGAGGTAGTGCCAGAACTTCCGACAGTTATTGAACGTGTGAAGTGGGCGATGACACGTGCTGGTTTCGATAAGCCGTCTGTTTTTGCAGATAAATTGGGAATTGAGCGTACACATGTGTCGCGTGTTTTGAGCGGTAGGCAGGAGCTATCAAAAGGTCGCGCGCAACAGTTTTCAACATTGCTGAATGTTTCTCCAGGATGGCTTCTTTTTGGCGATGGACCCAGCGACCCCGAGACGATACTGCCCTATGAAACTGGAGCGGAGGTTGTTCACCTGTCGGAGCCGTTGCGGCGACCCGCGTCGTTGGAGGGGCAGACCTATAAGGTGAAGTGGCCCAACACCGAGCACGCGATTTATATCACCATTAATGACGTGATCCTGAACGGGCATCGGCGTCCGTTCGAGGTGTTCATCAACTCCAAGAACATGGAGCATTTTGCGTGGACGGTTGCGTTGACGCGGATGATTTCGGCGGTGTTCCGGCGGGGTGGGGATGTGTCGTTTGTGGTTGAGGAACTGAAAGCGGTGTTTGATCCGCGCGGGGGCGCTTGGGTGGAGGGGAAATATATCCCATCGATTCTTGCGGCGATTGGGGGCGTGATTGAGCAGCACCTGATCTCTATCGGGTTCATTGAGGGTGAAGGGATGGGGCTAAAGGCCGACCCAAAGGCCGAGGTGGTTAACTTACCCGGACAAGCGGCGGGGCCTGCCTGTCCGAGTTGTGGCCAATACGGGATGCAGATGATCGAAGGGTGCATGACGTGCCGGGACTGTGGCCACTCAAAATGCGGTTAGGGCATTCAAGCGGCGGTGCCGCTAACTGCGTTTAGGACGTCTTTATCGGGCTGGTATCTGCGGTTTTGGTTGCTAGGGTGCCCCTAAAACTGGGGACATTCCATGCACTTTGGGTTGAGCGACGAGCAACAGATGATCGTGGATACGGTCCGGTCGTTTGTAGAAACTGAGATTTATCCGCATGAGGCGGAGGTTGAGCGGACCGGTGAAGTGCCGCCCGCCGTGGCCGAAGCGATCAAGTCCAAGACGCTAGAGTTGGGCTTTTACGCCTGTAATTTTCCCGAAGAGGTTGGTGGCGCTGGGCTGAACCACGTTGATTTTGCGTTGGTTGAGCGGGAATTGGGCCGTGGGTCCATGGCGTTGACGCATTTCTTTGGGCGGCCCCAGAATATTCTGATGGCCTGCGAAGGCGAGCAGCGCGAGCGGTATCTGATGCCGGCTGTGCGCGGTGAGCGGATGGATGCGTTGGCGATGACCGAACCCGGCGCGGGGTCGGACGTGCGGGGCATGACCTGTGCGGCGGTGCGCGATGGCGGCGATTGGGTGCTGAACGGGACTAAGCATTTTATCTCGGGGGCGGAGCACGCGGACTTCGTGATTGTGTTTGTCGCGACCGGTGAGGACCAAACCCCAAAGGGCCCCAAAAAGCGGCTCACCACGTTTTTGGTGGACCGCGGCACGCCGGGGTTCACGATCCGGGACGGCTATAAGAGCGTCAGCCACCGGGGCTACAAGAACATGATCCTTGAGTTCGACAACTGCCGCCTGCCGGATGCCCAAGTCTTGGGTGAGGTGGATGGTGGTTTTGCGGTGATGAACGAGTGGCTTTATGCGACCCGGATCACGGTGGCGGCGATGGCGGTGGGCCGGGCGCGGCGCTGTTTTGATTTGGGGCTGAGCTATTCCGCAGAGCGTCGGCAGTTCGGACAAGCGATTGGTAAGTTTCAGGGGGTGAGTTTTCAGCTGGCGGATATGGTCACGGAAATTGATGCCGCCGATTATCTGACGCTTGCGAGCGCGTGGCGTTTGGATGAGGGGCTGCCCGCGAACCGTGAGATTGCGAGTGCAAAGCTCTATGCTTCGGAGATGTTGGCGCGGGTCACGGATGCTGTGTTGCAAATCCATGGTGGGATGGGCCTGATGGATGATTATCCGATTGAGCGGTTCTGGCGCGATGCGCGGGTGGAGCGCATTTGGGACGGGACCAGCGAGATACAGCGTCACATCATATCGCGCGAGTTGTTGCGGCCTTTGGAGGGCTGAGGCGTGGGAGCCTCCGGCGGGAGTATTTTGGGAACAAAGGATGGGTTGGGGCGGCTTTTGCGGCCTCGGTCCATTGCTGTTGTGGGGGGCGGCGCATGGTGTGCGTCGGTCCTTGCGAATTGCCGGGATTTTGACGGGCCGGTGTGGTGGGTGCATCCCACCCGTGGGGATGTCGCGCGGATCGAGGATCTGCCGGGCGTGCCGGATGCTGTGTTTTTGGGGGTGAACCGGGCCGCAACCGTCGAGGCGGTGGCTGCGTTGTCCGCGATGGGAGCCGGGGGGGCGGTGTGTTTTGCCTCCGGCTTTTCGGAAGCCGTGGCGGAGTTGGCGGACGGCGGTGAAATGCAGGCCGCGTTGTTGGCAGCTGCAGGGGGAATGCCCTTCTTGGGGCCCAATTGCTATGGGCTTTTGAACTATCTGGATGGGGTTGGGTTGTGGCCTGATCAGCATGGTGGCGTGCCCGTCGAACGGGGCGTGGCGATTGTGGCGCAGAGTTCGAACATCGCGCTCAACATTACCATGCAGGCGCGGGGATTACCGATTGCCTATGTGGTGACGCTTGGCAATCAGGCGAGCCGTGGTGTGAGTGACGTGATCGCTGAGTTGGCGGCCGACCCAAGGGTCAGCGCGATCGGGCTATACCTTGAGGGGATCGATGATCTGGACCGGTTTGTGGGAGTTGCCCGCGAAGTCGAGGTGCCGATCGTTGCATTGAAGGTGGGCCGGTCGGCGCAGGCGCAGGCGGGGGCGGTGTCGCATACCGCATCTTTGGTCGGATCAAGTGCCGGGGCGTCGGCGTTGTTTGCACGCCTTGGAATTGGAGAGGTTGAGAGCCTTCCGGTGCTGTTGGAGGCGTTGAAGCTGTTGCATTGCACCGCCGGTTTGGCGGGTGCGCGTGTTGTGTCAGCGTCATGTTCGGGCGGCGAAGCGAGCCTGATGGCGGATTTGGGTGCGCGATTGGGTGTGACGTTTCCCGCACTGTGTCAGGGGCAATCAGATGGGCTGCGCGCGGCGCTGGGCCCCAAGGTCGCGCTGGCCAACCCGCTAGATTACCACACCTACATTTGGGCTGACCGCGAAGCGATGACAGCTACCTATACGGCCATGATGGCGGGTGCCGTGGATATGGGCGTGCTGGTGTTGGACTTTCCGCGCGGGGATCGCTGCGACGTGGATGCGTGGACGCCTGCGATTGAAGCGCTTGAGGCCGCCGCTGCAGCGAGTGATACCCCCATGGGGTTGGTGTCGAGTTTGCCAGAGGCTTTGCCGGAGGATGTCGCACAGCGGTTGATTGCGAAGGGTATTGTGCCGTTTTTGGGCATGTCTGAGGCCTTGGCCGCTATTGCTGTGGTCGGTTCGATGGCACGCGATGACGGTCCGCCGCCTTTGCTGCCTGTGCCGAGCAGCAGGTTGCCCGTGGTGTGGGGCGAGGCACGGTCCAAGGCGGCTTTGGCGGCGCATGGCGTGGTCGTACCGCGCGGTGATGGGGCCGGGCCGTTCGTGGTAAAGGCCACGGGGCTTGCCCACAAAACTGAGGCCGGGGGCGTGATGCTGAACGTCGCGGCGGGTGATTTGGCGCAGGCCAAGGCGACGCTGGGTGGTGAGGTTTTGGTGGAGGAAATGATTGCCGACGCTGCGGCCGAAGTGCTGGTCGCTGTAGTGCGCGACCCGGCCCATGGCTTTGTGCTGACGCTGGGGGCTGGCGGGGTCGATACGGAGTTGTGGGGCGATACGGTCCAGCTATTGGTGCCCAGCACTGCGGATGAGATTGACGCAGCCCTTAGCCGCTTGGCGATTGCGCCGAAATTGGCGGGCTGGCGCGGGGCGCGGGGTGTTGACCGGGAGGGTCTTGTGGCTTTGGTGCAATCCGTGCAGGACTTCGCGCAGGCCCATGCGGATGCGTTGTGGGAAGTTGAGATTAACCCGGTGTTGTGCACACCCACCCGTGCGGTGGCAGTGGACGCATTGGTGCGCATGGCGGAGAACTAAATGGACACCCCTTTTCACATCGAGCGTCGCGGTGGCGTGTTTGAATTCACGCTTAACCGGCCCAAGGCCAATGCGATTGATCTTGAGACAAGCCGGGCCATGGGCGAGGCGTTCACAGCATTTCGGGACGACCCAGAGATGCGAGTGGCTTTGGTCACGGGCGCGGGAGAGAAGTTTTTCTGCCCCGGTTGGGATTTGAAGGCCGCAGCCGATGGCGACGCCGTGGACGGGGATTATGGCAAGGGTGGTTTCGGCGGCTTGCAAGAGCTGCGCGGGCTGAACAAGCCGGTGATCATGGCTGTGAACGGCATTTGCTGTGGTGGCGGGTTGGAGCTGGCTTTGTCGGGCGACATCATCTTGGCCGCTGAGGGTGCATCATTTGCCTTGCCGGAAATCCGCTCGGGGACTGTCGCGGATGCGGCGTCAATCAAGTTGCCCAAGCGCATTCCATACCACATCGCCATGGAAATGTTGTTGACCGGGCGCTGGCTGGAGGCTGAGGAAGCCGCGCGTTGGGGACTGGTAAACCGGGTGGTCGCTGCTGAAGATTTGATGGCTGAGGCGCGGGCCTTGGCGGATAGTCTTGCGAGTGGGCCGCCGCTGGTGTTTGCGGCGATCAAAGAAGTGGTGCGCGAAGCGGAAGACATGAAGTTCCAGGATGCATTGCTGCGGATTAAATCCAGCCAGTTCGAGAGTGTGGAACGGCTGTACCGATCTGAGGATCAGCTAGAAGGTGCGCGTGCTTTTGCTGAGAAGCGCGATCCCGTCTGGACGGGGCGCTAGGGTGGCCACAGATTTTTAGGAAAAATCTGGCCTCCAGCGGGGATATTTTGAAACCAAAGATGACGAGGAAGTAAGACATGCCACTGACGATGAACCGAGAGGTGTTTGTCACCTGTGCCGTCACAGGATCCGGCAGAACACAGGATCGCAGTCCGCATGTGCCGCGTTCGCCTGCCCAGATTGCGGAGAGTGCGATTGAGGCGGCGAAGGCCGGTGCGGCAGTGGTGCATTGCCATGTGCGGGATCCTGAAACCGGCGTGCCTTCGCGTGATTTGGGGTTGTACCGGGAGGTTACGGACCGGATCCGCGATGCGGACGTTGATGTTGTGTTGAATCTGACCGCCGGTATGGGCGGTGACATCGTGTTTGGTGGTGTCGAGGCGCCGTTCCCTGTGACTTCGGGTACCGACATGGTGGGGGCGACAGAACGGGTTGCGCATATTGCGGAGTGCTTGCCGGAAATCTGCACGCTTGACTGTGGGACGATGAACTTTGCCGAAGCGGATTATGTGATGACCAACACGCCCGGTATGTTGCGGGCAATGGGGCAGATGATGACCGATTTGGGCGTGAAGCCCGAGATTGAGGCATTTGATACCGGGCATCTTTGGTTTGCCAAGCAATTGGTGGCTGAGGGTATTTTGACCTCTGACGCCTTGGTGCAATTGTGCATGGGGGTGCCTTGGGGGGCGCCGGATGACCTGAACACATTTATGGCAATGGTGAATAATGTGCCGTCGGATTGGACGTTCAGTGCGTTTGGGCTGGGGCGCAATCAGATGGCTTATGTTGCGGCGAGTGTTCTGGCGGGTGGCAACGTTCGGGTGGGTCTTGAGGACAACCTTTGGCTGGAAAAAGGTGTTTTGGCCACCAATGCACAGCTTGTTGAGCGTGCGGTTGGAGTGATCGAGGGCATGGGCGCGCGGGTGATTGGCCCCGCTGAGGTGCGCGAAAAGCTGGGGCTTGTGAAGCGTGCGCCGCGTGATGATCTGCGCGATGCGCGCAGTGTTGCGGGCCCTGTGTCGGCGGAGAGCGCGTCCGGGCGCAAGACTTGCCCTGAGTGTGGGCATGTGTTCCGGGGCAAGGGCTGGGACGGCATCGACACGCATTGGCACCTGAAGCATGAGGGTGTCATGCCGTTTGATCAAGCTTGGCCATCGATTGAGGCTGGCACGTATAAGTCATCCCGATGACGCACGAAGGTGCGCGGGTTGTCATCACCGCTGGCGGCGCCGGGATTGGTGCCTGTTTGGCGAGGCGGTTTGCAGAGCAAGGGGCGCGGGTCGCCTATTGTGATGTTGATCCCGGCGAGGTGCCCGAGGGCATGTTGGGGGTGGCTGCTGACGTCACGGATGAGGCGCAGATGGCTGCGTTTTTCGCCCGCGTTGAGGAGGCGATGGGCGGCGTGGATGTGTTGTGTGCGAATGCAGGCATCGGTGGGCCTGCGGCGGGCATTGCGGACATGAGCCTTGGGGATTGGCGCGCCACTTTGGCGGCCAATCTGGACGGCGCGTTTCTGGCCACGCGCTGGGCTGCGCCGTTGATGGCTGCGCAGGGGGCGGGGTCAATCATGTTGACTTCCTCAACATCTGGGCTGTGGGGCGTGCCCTCGCGCGCGCCCTACGTCGTGGCGAAATGGGGGGTGATCGGCTTGATGAAGACCCTCGCGATGGAATTGGGCCCGGCGGGCGTACGCGTCAACGCGGTGGCGCCCGGTGCGGTTGAAGGCCCCCGGATGGAGCGGGTCTTGGCCAAGGAGGCAGCCGCAAAGGGCTGCACGGTTGAGGACATGCGCGCGCTTTATGCCGAGGGCACATCCCTGCGCACATGGGTCACCGCAGAGGACATCGCGGATATGGTTTTGTTCGTGACTTCGGATGCGGGCAAGCGAATTTCAGGACAAACACTGGCCGTTGATGGCCATACGGAGCGGATGACATGAAGGCAGCAATTATTGGCGGCGGCGTAATTGGCGGCGGTTGGGCAGCACGGTTCCTGTTGAACGGGTGGGACGTGGCGGTGGCCGACCCCGACCCAGAGGCTGAGCGCAAGATCAACGAAGTGTTGGCGGGTGCGCGGCGGTCCTTGCCCGCGTTGTATGATCGGGCGTTGCCGAGCGAGGGCACGCTGAGCTTTTGTTCGCTAGAGGACGCCTGTGAAGGCGCCGATTGGGTGCAGGAAAGTGTTCCGGAGCGGTTGGATATTAAGCACGCGGTTTTGGCGCAGTTGAACGCGGCGGCCCCGGAAAGTGCGGTGATCGCGTCTTCGACCAGTGGGTTCAAACCGTCCGAGCTGACGGCGCAAGGCGCGCGGTGTATCGTGGCGCACCCGTTTAACCCGGTGTACCTGCTGCCGCTGATCGAACTGGTGGGCGACGTGCCTGCGGGGGCTGCGGACCTGTTGCGCGGCGTCGGGTTTTCGCCCCTGCATGTGCGCAAAGAGATCGACGCCCATATTGCGGATCGTTTCCTTGAAGCGGTTTGGCGTGAGGCGCTTTGGCTGGTCAAAGATGGTGTCGCGACCACGGAAGAAATCGATGAGTCGATTCGGATGGGCTTTGGCCTGCGGTGGGCGCAGATGGGGCTGTTTGAAACCTACCGCGTGGCGGGCGGAGAGGCCGGGATGAAGCATTTTATGGCGCAGTTCGGCCCCGCGTTGCAGTGGCCGTGGACCAAGCTGATGGATGTGCCCGAGTTTACGGATGAGTTGGTTGATCTGATCGCGGGGCAATCCGACGCCCAGTCGGGGCACCTGTCTATCCGGGAGTTGGAGCGTTTGCGCGACGATAACCTTGTGGGCATTCTACGCAGCCTTAAGCGGACCAATGCCGCGGCGGGTGGGGTAATCGCGGCCCATGAGGCCAGCTTGCCGCAAGCAAGTGCGACGCCAGAGGCCTTGCCCATTACCCAAGATCGGGTGATCCCGCAGACATGGACCGACTACAATGGGCACATGAATGAGGCGCATTACCTTGAACTAGGGGCAGCCGCGACCGACCGCTTTATGGAGATGATCGGTGCCGATGCCGCCTATATCGCCACAGGATTGAGCTATTTCACCACTGAAAATCACTTGCAGTACTTGGATGAGATGCACGCAGGCGACCACGTCCGTGTGAGCACTCAAGTGCTAGAGGGCGGGCCCAAAAAGATGCATCTGTTTCACCGGATGATGACCCCCGAGGGTGATGTCGCGGCCACCATGGAAACGTTCCTTCTGCATGTTGACCTAAGCACACGGCGCAGCGCGCCTGCGCGGGGGGATGTGGCCGAGGCGTTGGCCACGTTTGCACAGGCGCATGCGGGGATGCCCCGGCCCGAGGGGGCAGGGCGCTACGTGGGGCAGCGGGGCTAACCCGCCTTTTGGAGCGAAAAAGGGACGCGCGTGTTGCCCAGAGGCTGGGCTGCACGCGCGTTGGCCTGTGATCCTTGAGAAAGCGGAACGTGCGTCCGGCATCAGCCGTAATGGTGGAATATATTTCCGATCAGAGGCTTTGTATTCTGCTTTGTGAGAACGCATATGGTGCGAACACAAAGAAATAGGTACGCCCATGCTGCTGGATTACATCCCCTCTGATCTGAATATTCAACTTCTGTTTGGATTGGCGCTGGGCGTGCTGTTTGGCATTGCAGCGCAGATTACCCGGTTTTGTTTGCGGCGCTCGGTTGCTGGCGAAGATGGCATGGATCGGGCGGGCCTGGCCGTCTGGCTTCTGGCGCTTGCGACGGCGATTGCCGCCGTGCAATTCGCGGTGGGCGCGGGCTATGCGGTTCTGGACGAAACCCGCTATCTCAATCCCGATATCCCTGCACTTGCGATTGTGCTGGGGGGGCTCGCGTTTGGGGTTGGGATGGTGCTGACGCGCGGTTGCGTCACGCGCCTGACGGTGCTGACAGCGACCGGAAACATGCGCGCACTGACGGTTTTGGTGGTTTTTGCCATCACGGCCCACGCGATGATGAAGGGTATTCTGGCGCCGCTGCGTACGACGCTTGGCGATATCTCATTTGAGCTGCCGTTTGCCACGATCGCGGCGGTTCCGGGCATTGGCGTTGTGCTGCCGCTTGGCTTGGTTGCAGGTAGTGTGTGGTTGGCAAAGCGGGGCGGCGCATCTGTCACGCATCTGACGCTGGGGGCGTTTATTGGCCTGCTGGTGGCTGCTGGCTGGGTCGGCACCTCAACCCTGCTGATGGATGAGTTCGATCCGTCCCCGGTGCAATCTATCGCTTTTACCTTGCCTTGGACGGACAGCCTGTTTTGGGTCATCGCCTCAACGGCCATTCCTGCTGGGTTTGGCACCGGTCTAATTGGTGGCGTGATGGTGGGGGCGTTCCTGAGCGCGCTTGTGCGGTCTGAACTGGCCTTGGTCAGCTTTGCCGAGCCTCAGCAAACCGTGCGCTACGGCGCAGGCGGTGTCTTGATGGGCGTTGGCGGTGTTTTGGCCGGCGGCTGTACAATCGGTGCGGGCCTTAGCGGCGTTGCCACTCTGAGCCTATCGGCCATGCTGGCGTTGGCCGCGATTGTCACTGGTGCTGTTCTGGCGCGCTATGTGCTGGGCTTGCGGCCTGCTGGTGCGGTTCTGGCTTAGCGCGATCTGGGCGCTTATCCACAATCTGCCCACAAAAAATCAACATATTTATCCACAGTAGCGAATCACCCCCTTCCCAGGGTGATTCGGCTGTGTTAGCCTTGTTGGAAGTTCTTTGAGCAGCCAGAAATAAGAACGAATATCGTAGGCAGGCGATAACAGGCCATGAGTATTCGAGGCGCAAGCCCGATGCTCAGTGCATTGGCGAACTCCCGGGGAGATGGTGGAACACCGCACCCGGGACGGACCTGTGATAGACGCATCACTGTGGTGCTGACCGGGCGCTTTGGGTTCCACGCAAGGAACCGGGCGCCTTTTGCTTTTTCTACTATATATACCCGGCAATGGTTGGCTTCGTGGTGTCTGCGTCATGGGTTCAAGCTCGTGTCGAGGCTATCGCGCTTGACTCCCCCCACATGGCCCCGTAAAGCCCGCCCATTCATTGGTGTTGGTGGCCCCTGCAAGGGGATGCCTGTCGGGGTTCGCCCAAAGGACAACGCCCTTCTTGATGGTCTTGATCCGCGTCACCGCGTTCCAAAACCGTTCTACATGACGAAGGAGAACAGCCGTGACCAAACGCACGTCTGCCAAGTACAAAATTGACCGCCGCATGGGCGAAAACATCTGGGGCCGCGCTAAATCCCCAGTGAACCGCCGCGAGTATGGCCCCGGCCAACACGGTCAGCGCCGCAAGGGCAAACTGTCTGACTTTGGTCTGCAGTTGCGCGCCAAGCAAAAACTGAAGGGTTACTACGGCGACCTGACAGAGAAACAATTCAAGCGCATCTTTGGTGAAGCTGCTCGTGTCAAAGGTGACACCGGTGAGAACCTGATCGGCCTGCTGGAGCGTCGTCTGGACGCTGTTGTGTACCGCGCCAAGTTCGTTGCAACTATCTTTGCTGCACGTCAGTTCGTGAACCACGGCCACGTGACCGTGAACGGTAAGAAAGTGAACATCGCTTCCTACCGCGTCAATGAAGGTGATGTTGTCGAAGTTCGTGAGAAATCCAAGCAGATCGCTGTTGTGATCGAGGCTACTCAACTGACTGAGCGCGATGTTCCTGACTACATCGAAGCTGACCACAACAAAATGAAGGCGACGTTTGTGCGCACCCCCGGTTTGGGCGATGTGCCATACGCGGTTCAAATGGAACCAAACCTCGTCATCGAATACTACGCTCAGAACTAATCTGACGCTGATTGACGGATTTAAAGGCCGCTCCTTCGGGGGTGGCCTTTTGCGTTGGGGTTGTGGGGTGCTGTGCCTGCAGGGTGTTGCCCGTGCGGGCTTTGGTGGATTTTCGGCCAATAGGTCACGTTCCAAGGCTATCCCCCGCCAGTGGTTTCAGCCTATGAAGCACGCACTGGCGGGCACGTCCCTGTGTGACATTGCCCAAATCCATTTTCTTTCTGCCAAGCGCGGTCTATCTCGAACCGCACCAAGCAAGGAGCAGCGCGATGTCTCACCCTATTTATGCCCGTATTGATGGCCCAATTGTGATGATCGGTTTTGGGTCGATTGGTCGGGGAACGTTGCCCTTGATTGAACGCCATTTTGAGTATGACCGCGCGGCGTTTTCGGTGATTGAGCCGGGTGAGGCGGGCCAGAAGGAATTGGCGGCGCGGGGCATCACATGCCATCCCGTGGCCTTGACGCCGGACAACTACCGTGAGGTGCTGGGCCGCGTATTGGAACCGGGTAAAGGGTTCTGCGTGAACCTGAGCGTTGATACATCGTCGCTTGATCTGATGAAGTTCTGCCGCGAGATCGGCGTGCCATACATCGACACGGTGGTTGAGCCATGGGCGGGCTTCTATTTTGACACCGAAGACAACGCCGCCCGCACCAATTACGCGCTGCGCCAAGCGGTGCGCGATGAGAAGGCCGCCAACCCCGGCGGGAGCACTGCCGTGTCGTGCTGTGGCGCGAACCCTGGGATGGTGTCTTGGTTCGTAAAGGCAGGGTTGATGACCTTGGCCCGGGACACGGGCCGCGATGTTGCCACACCTACGGACCGCTCAGGTTGGGCGGGGTTGATGCAGTCGCTTGGCGTAAAGGGCGTGCACATCGCTGAGCGCGACACGCAGGCCCGTGAAACGCCACGCCCCCGCGGTGTCTTTGTGAACACTTGGTCGGTTGAGGGGTTCATTGCCGAAGGATTTCAGCCCGCCGAGCTGGGCTGGGGTACCCATGAGACGTGGTTCCCTGAAAACGGGTATCGACACAGCGAGGGCTGTCAGTCGTCTATCTGGTTGGACCGGCCGGGCGCGATTACGCGAGTGCACACTTGGTGCCCTACCCCTGGGCCGCAGTTTGGGTTTTTGGTGACGCACAATGAGGCGATCTCGATCTCGGATTACTACACTGTGGGTCCGGCGGATGCGCCGGAGTTCCGACCAACGTGCCACTATGCCTATCACCCAGCGGACGACGCAGTGTTGTCGCTGCATGAGATGTTTGGGTCTGGTCGGCAACAGACCGAGCATGTGATCTTGGAGGTCGATGAGATCGTTGAGGGCATCGATGAGTTGGGTGTGCTGTTGTATGGGCATGAGAAAAATGCCCTGTGGTATGGATCACGGTTATCGAACGAAGAAACCAAAGCGTTGGCCCCGGATCAGAACGCGACCGGGTTGCAGGTAACCTCTGCGGTTTTGGCAGGAATGGTTTGGGCGGTGGAAAACCCCAACGCTGGTATCGTTGAGACCGATGAAATGGATCACGCTCGCTGCCTAGAAGTGCAAGTGCCCTACCTTGGACCGGTTGAGGCGCATTACACCGATTGGACGCCTTTGCAGGACCGTTGGCAGCATTTCCCTGAGGATATTGACGAAGCCGACCCGTGGTTGTTCCGCAATGTTTTGGCCAGCTAAATTTCTTGCCTCCGGCGGGGATATTTCGAAACCAAAGAAATGCAGGGGCGGCTGTGCGTGGGCGCGGGATTGCTCTGGGCGGGGCACTGGTGTAGCGCGAGTGGGTGAGAACCGTACACCTCTCTGAGACGCGCGACTGGCCTTTGTGGCGGCGCCCTGTGGCTCTGTTGGCTTTGATGGCCGCAGCCATGCCCATTGCCTTTGCCACTTGGTCGGCCCTGTTGAACAACTTTGTCATTGAAATGGCGGGGTTTGATGGTGCGGACATTGGGTGGCTGCACACTGTGCGTGAGATTCCCGGATTTCTTGCGATTGGGGTGATTTTCATAATCATTTTTATGCGCGAGCAGGTTTTGGCGTTGGTGTCACTTGTGTTGTTGGGTGTGGCCACGGTTTTGACGGCGCAGTTTCCATCCTTGGGTGGTTTGTTGTTTGTGACGCTGTTGTCGTCCATCGGCTTTCATTACTACGAGACCGCCAACCAATCGTTGCAGTTGCAGTGGATCGACAAGGCGCGTGCGCCGCAAGTGCTGGGCATTTTGATGGCTGTCGGGTCGGGGGCGACGTTGCTGGCGTATGGCGCGATTGTGCTGACGTGGCGGGCGTTCGATTTAAGCTATGATCTGGTCTATTGGGTTGCGGGATCGATCACTGTGGCCATGGCGTTGTTCGCGTTTTGGGCGTTTCCGCAGTTTGAGAGCCCCAATCCCCAGACGAAAAAGATGATCCTGCGCAAACGTTATTGGCTGTACTACCTTTTGCAGTTCATGTCCGGCGCGCGGCGGCAGATTTTCGTGGTGTTCGCTGGTTTTATGATGGTCGAGAAGTTCGGCTTTTCGGTGAGTGATATTACGGCTTTGTTCATGGCCACGTTGGTGGTGAATATGATCGTGGCGCCGCAATTGGGTCGAGCTGTTGCGTATTTTGGTGAGCGGGCCGCGTTGATCGTCGAGTACGCCGGTTTGTTCGGGATTTTCGCATTCTACATTGGGCTGTATTTGTTTGATTGGTCGGCTACGGTGGCGGCGGCTTTGTACATTCTGAACAACATCTTTTTTAGCCTCGCGCTGGCGATCAAGACATACTTTCAAAAGATCGCGGACCCCGGGGATATTGCGCCCACAGCGGCTGTAGCCTTTACGATCAACCATATTGCCGCGGTGTTTTTACCCGCATCGCTGGGCTACCTTTGGTTGGTTTCACCGATTTCGGTTTTTGTAGCGGCGGCCTGTATGGCGTTGGTGTCGCTTGGGTTGTCGTGTCTTATCCCGCGCCACCCAGAGCCAGGGAACGAGACTGTGATCACGCGACCTGTCCCTAGTCCTGCGGAGTAAAGCGCCCTATATCAGGCGAAAGCCAGATGGAGGTGCTGCATGTTTCTGTTCCAACGTAAGAAAGCCGAGATGGTCGCGCGCAGTGCGGCGCTGCCCGGTCGTCAAACGGCAATCCCCACGGCGCAAACTCACTTTGTAAACGGCAACCCGTTGTTGGGCCCCGTGCCCGATGGCATGGAAGAAGCCATGTTCGGGATGGGCTGTTTCTGGGGCGTTGAGCGGATGTTCTGGCAACTAGACGGTGTGTACGTCACGCTTGTGGGCTATGCGGGGGGCTACACCCCGAATGCCACATATGATGAGGTCTGTTCGGGCCAGACGGGTCACAATGAGGTGGTGCGTATGGTCTATGACCCGGCGATCATCAGCTATGATGATCTGCTGCGCGTCTTTTGGGAAGGGCATGACCCGACGCAGGGCATGCGGCAAGGTAACGATATGGGCACGCAGTACCGCAGCGGTATCTATACCTATTCTGATGTGCAAAAGGCCGCCGCTGAGGTATCCAAGCTCGCGTTCGCGCCACGGCTTTTGTCTGCGGGTTATGGTGCGATCACCACCGAGATCATCGACGCCCCTGCGTTTTACCATGCAGAGGACTATCACCAGCAGTACCTTGCCAAAAACCCAAACGGGTATTGCGGTATCGGTGGGACGGGCGTGACCTGTCCCATTGGTGTGGGCGTCTAGACAGCCGCCGCAGGGCCGGGTAGGCGGGGTGCAAAGGAGCCCCCGCTATGACCGAAACGACCTTTACTGCCTTTACGACACTTTCTGGCAAGGCGCCCGCCGAAGCCTTGGGCGAAGCATTGGAGAACATCGATCCAGCGCCCTACGGCGTGGGCGTTTTTGAGGTCGAGGATGGCTCGGGCACGTGGGAGGTCGGATCCTACTTCCTAGAGCGCCCGGATGCGGTGGCCCTAGCATTGTTGGCGGCAGCACACGGGGCCGCAGATTTCGTAGTGTCCGAATTGCCGGACACGGATTGGGTCGCCCATGTGCGTCGCGAATTGCACCCAGTTGAGGCAGGCCGGTTTTTTGTGCACGGGGGGCATGATGCCGAAGCGTTGCCCGAGGGCCGCATTGGCCTGCTAATTGAGGCCGCGATGGCGTTTGGCACCGGGCATCACGGCACGACACATGGATGCCTTTTGGCGTTTGAGCGGCTGCTACAGGCGGGCTTTGGCCCCGGCAAAGTGGCTGACATCGGGTGCGGCACTGCGGTTCTGGCTATGGCTGCGGCCAAAGTGTGGTCCGCGGATGAGGCTGGCACGGTCTATGCCAGCGATATGGACCCAACGGCCGTGGACGTGGCGCGCGTGAATGCGGACGTCAACGGATTGGGCGACCGGATGGAATGCCTAGAGGCTGCGGGCTTTGATCACCCGACACTGGCAGAGGTCGGCCCATTTGATCTGGTCTTTGCTAATATTCTCATGGGACCCTTGCTGGAATTAGCCCCTGATATGGCAACAAACGTTTCTTTTGGTGGCTACGCTCTTTTGTCGGGCATCCTGAATGAACAGGCCGCAGACGTAATTAAGGCATATGAAACAGTAGGTTTCACGCTGGAGCATCATCACAAGACGCCTGAGTGGTCGACGCTGTCGTTGAAGAAAAGCTAAAAATCGCGCCTTATTGGCGCCCCATTTCGGCTGTATTTTATCAGTGTTGGGGGTGCCAATTCATTTTGAGGTGCCGATGTATAGTCAAAATAAATCGTTTCAGCACCGTATGGCTGAGGTGGAAACGCGCAAGCGTGAAGCCACGTCGAAACACGCTAAGGTGCTTTATAAAAAGCGGCCCGATGGGTTGCTCGTTCCTGTTGTCTTAAAGAAGGCCCGCCGTATTCCGTGGGTGCACTTGGCTTTTGTAACTGTGTGTTTGATCGGCTTGAAGGGGTTTATTTATGCCTACTTCGGGACCGAGGTTTTGAATGTGCGGGTCACAGGCTTGTCACAAGGCAATTGGTCGGACCAGGTCTTTGCCTTTGTACTGCAACCAGATTCAATCTCGCTGTGGGTTGCAGAATGGATGGCGGCGATTTTACCGTCAAAGGCTGGGGTTCCCGTCGCCGGATAAACGATCCTCCAGACATGCAGAACGCCGCACGAGGATGCGGCGTTTACACGTTACAAAGGTGGATGAACCCCTTTGCTACAGCCTTAGATCAAGGCTTCGATGTCAGCGCGTTTGAGCCCGATATCATTCAGCTCCCGGTCCGATAGACGCTCAAGAGCATCACGCGTTACGCGGCGATCATTCCAAGCCGCAATGGCTGCAATGAGAGAGATAAAGAACGTCCGAGGGCCATTTTCGGTGGCGATCGGACGGATGGTGTCGAGGGTTGCCATAAGTGCGTCCTTTCCGATCTTTCAAGTTTTTAGGTTTAAAGGAAAGCGCTGTAATTGCCTTCCATGGGCCGCAGGTATGCCGGAATTCAGATATCAACAATTAGCAAGAATGCATGTCTCATATGCGATTTGCGCATAGGATTGTGGGGGTGGTTAATGGGTTTATTTGATTGCGGATTTCGGGCGAAAAAGCGTCGCTTGCGAAATGTGTTTCGTCGGTTTTGGTCCGCAATGTCGCGTTTGGGACCGCGTGCAATTAACCTTTGTTTTTCTGGCTGCCGTCGGATCTTCGTGATAGTCCTGTAACAAACATAAAAGGCGAGAGCAGAATGCGCGTTCTAGGGGTCGATCCCGGGCTAAGGAACATGGGGTGGGGCGTGATTGAGTCGCGCGGCAGCCACTTGCGCCACATCGCCAACGGGACATGCAAGACGGATGCAAAGGACACGCTGGCCGCACGGCTGCTGAGCCTGCATGCGCAGCTGACCGATGTGATCGCGGCCTATGAGCCCGACACCGCCGCAGTCGAACAGACATTCGTGAATAAAGATGGGGCTGCGACGCTTAAACTAGGACAGGCGCGTGGTGTTGCGTTGTTGGTGCCGGCGCAGGCGGGCTTGGCAATTGGGGAATATTCACCCAACGCCATCAAAAAGACGGTTGTGGGCGTAGGGCACGCGGACAAGGGGCAAGTGCAGGCAATGGTACGTGTGCAATTGCCCGGCGTCACGTTCGATAGCCCCGATGCGGCTGACGCGCTTGCGATCGCGATTTGCCACTCGTTTCACGCGCAATCCTCAGGTCGATTGGAGGCCGCAATGCGGGCAGCACAATGATTGGCAAACTTACGGGTCGGGTCGATTACAAAGGCACGGATCACGTTCTGTTGGATGTGTCGGGCGTTGGCTATACCGTGCACTGCTCGGACCGCACGCTTGCGAACCTGCCGCCCAAGGGCGAGGCCGCCGCACTTTATACAGAACTGTTGGTCCGTGAGGACCTGTTGCAATTGTTCGGGTTCACCACTGTTTATGAACGGGAATGGCACCGTCTGTTGATCTCGGTCCAAGGGATCGGGGCCAAGGCATCGATGGCGATATTGGGTACGCTTGGGGCCGATGGCGTGGCGCGTGCGATTGCATTGGGCGACGCCGGCGCGATCAAGGCCGCACCGGGGGTGGGCCCAAAGATTGCCGCGCGCGTCGTGAATGAGTTGAAGGACAAGGCTCCGGGCCTGATGGCCACCGGGTCTGACACGCTGGTTGAGGCGGTGGGCGATGTCCCCGCGGCGGCCTCTGTGGCTAAACCGCAGGCTGCGCCCTCAGCGCCCGGTGGGCAGGCTGAAGCGTTATCCGCGCTGACCAACCTTGGCTATGCGCCTGTTGATGCCGCCCGCGCCGTGGCTGAAGCCGCTGATGCTGGTGACACCGGCGCAATCATCAAGGCCGCGCTGAAATTGCTCGCGCCGAAGGGCTAAGCCATGACTGACCCGCTTTTGGATCCGCACCCCGCCCCCGAAGACAACGACCGCGCATTGCGTCCGCAAGCGCTTGAAGAGTTCATCGGGCAGGCCGAGGCGCGCAGCAACCTGCGCATTTTCATCGAAAGCGCACGGCGTCGCGGCGAGGCGATGGATCATGTGCTGTTTCATGGCCCGCCCGGCTTGGGCAAAACCACGTTGGCCCAGATCATGGCGCGCGAGTTGGGGGTGAACTTTCGCATGACCTCTGGCCCGGTGCTGGCCAAAGCGGGCGATTTGGCAGCGATCCTGACCAACCTTGAGGCGCGCGATGTCCTGTTCATCGACGAAATTCACCGCCTGAACCCTGTGGTCGAAGAAGTGCTATATCCCGCGATGGAGGACCACGCGCTGGATCTTGTGATCGGGGAGGGGCCGTCGGCACGAACCGTGCGCATCGACTTGCAGCCCTTCACGCTTGTGGGGGCAACGACTCGGCTTGGCCTGTTGCAAACCCCGCTGCGGGATCGCTTTGGTATCCCGACGCGGTTGCAGTTCTATACCGAGGATGAGTTGCACCAGATCGTTCTGCGTGGGGCGCGCCTGTTGGGGTGCCCTGCCGACGATGCTGGCGCGCGCGAAATTGCGAAACGCGCCCGTGGCACACCACGTGTCGCAGGGCGGTTGCTGCGCCGGGTCGTGGATTTTGCGGTTGTTGAGGGGGATGGTCGCGTCACCCAAGCGCTGGCCGACAACGCGCTGACCCGCTTGGGTGTGGACAACGTCGGGCTGGACGGCGCGGACCGTCGTTACCTGACCCTGATTGCCGAACATTACATGGGCGGCCCCGTGGGGGTTGAGACAATTGCCGCCGCCCTATCCGAGAGCCGCGATGCATTAGAAGAAGTGGTTGAGCCATATTTGCTGCAACAAGGCATGCTGCAGCGCACGCCGCGCGGCCGGATGCTGGGGCCCCGCGCGTGGACCCATCTGGGCCTGACACCACCACGTCCCGAACCCCAAGGGGACTTGTTCTAGGGGCGAAAAATCTTCATGTAGACCCCTCGAACGGGAGGGCGCCTCTAGGCGTCGTTCCCCCTGCATTCATGGGGCCGAGATGACACCAGACGAGACAACCGCCTATTTCACCCGCGCCGATGGCAGTTATTTGTTCGCCCGCTGGGGCCGGCCCATCGTGCCGATCACGTTCGGTGTCTTGGACGAAACGATCGCGGTTCTAAAGGGCGCGATCGAGGCGTTGTGCGTTCTGACTGGCCACAAAATGGCCGAGACGGACCCAGAGCTGGGCGCCAACCTCATGGTGTTCTTTATTCAAAGCTGGGACGAGCTGACCGAGACCCCAAATATGGACCGACTGTTGCCGGACCTAGAGCCGCTGGTTGCGCGCCTCAAGGCGGCGGATGCCAACCAATACCGTGCTTTCAGGTTTGATGAGGACGGCGGCATCAAGGCCTGCTTTTCGTTCATCTGTATGGATGATGCGTTGCGGGATGTGCCCGCCGAAACGCTCGCGCTTAATCAAATGGTACAGGCCATGGTGTTGTGGTCCGACACGGCGTTTCTGGGCGCCTCGCCCATTGGGTTGGTCGACGGCACAGCGGTGCTGCGACCTGATGTATCCAGCTTGTTGCGCGCGGCCTATGACCCGGTGATGCCGGTGATGGCGCAGGATCCGTCTCATGCGTTGCGGCTTAGCGCGCGGATGGCGGCGGAGAAAGTTCAGTGAGCCTGACGGGTCCGCATCGCTGGCCCATTCGTGTCTATTATGAGGACACCGATCTGGCCGGGATCGTGTATTACGCCAACTACCTCAAGTTCATCGAGCGCGCCCGGTCTGAGATGGTCCGCGCTGCGGGTATCGATCAAATTGCGATGAAGGCCGCGGGCCAAGTGTTCGCCGTCGCTCGGCTAGAAGCCGACTACCGTGCCCCCGCAAAGTTCGATGATGAGTTGATCGTTGAAACATCGGTCACAAAGACGACCCCGGCCCGGCTCACATTGCAGCAGGTTGTATCCCGTCAAAATACCCTAATTTTCGAAGCAAAAGTCGTGCTTGTCTGCCTTGGCCCGGACGGGCGTCCCACCCGGTTGCCGCCCCAGATCACAAAACTGGCAACCGCTCGCTGATTTGTGCCAAAACCTTGGCCTTTGCGCTGAAATTCTGTTATCTAATTTCTATATAAGCCGATAACGGCATCACTAGACAGGACCGAGCAGTCCATGGAAACTGAAGTTCTCGCAGCCGCGCAGGAGATTGATTTCTCTATGTGGGCGCTGTTTCTCCGCGCCACGTTTATCGTGAAGGTCGTCATGATCATGCTGATCGTGGCCTCCGTCTGGGTTTGGGCGGTGTATATTCAAAAGCTTATGCAGTTTCGCCAAGCACGGGCCGAGACCTCCGTCTTTGATGAGGCGTTCTGGTCAGGCGAGCCGTTGGATGAATTGTATGCCAAGATCAACGGCGCGCCCAAAACCGCGAATGAGCGTATTTTTGTCTCGGCCATGACCGAGTGGGAGCGCAGTCATCGCAACGACGGCGGATTGATCGCAGGTGCGCAGGCGCGGATTGACCGGGCCATGGACGTTGCAATCGCCAAAGAGCGCGGCGCGCTGACCTCGGGGCTTACGTTCCTTGCGACAACCGGATCGACGGGGCCGTTCATCGGCCTGTTTGGCACCGTTTGGGGCATCAAACACGCGTTTGAGGAAATCGCCATTCAGCAGAACACCAACCTTGCGGTTGTCGCGCCCGGTATTGCGGAGGCGTTGTTGGCCACGGGTCTGGGCCTATTGGCTGCGATCCCTGCGGTGGTCTTTTTCAACCAGCTTAACCGTGATGCGGACAAGATCACGGGCGAATACGAGGCCTTTGCCGATGAGTTCGCTACGATCCTGTCGCGCCAGTTGGACGCGGCCTAGGTCATGGGTGGCGGGGTCATGCAATCGGGTAGCGGCGGACGGCGCGGACGGCGTCGGCGCGGCGGTGGCAGTCAGCCAATGTCCGAAATCAACGTCACGCCATTTGTGGACGTGATGTTGGTGCTGCTGATCATCTTTATGGTCGCGGCACCTTTGTTAACGGCTGGCGTGCCTATCGAATTGCCAGAAACGGCCGCAGGGCCGCTTCCGGATGAACAAGAAGAACCGCTCGCCGTGACGATTGCCGCTGATGGTACCGTGTTGATCCAATCCACCGAAGTGGCCCGTGAAGAACTGGTGACGCGGTTGCAGGCCATCGCGGCAGAGCGGACCACCGACAAGGTGTTTCTGCGGGCCGATGGGATCGTGCCCTATGCACAAGTGATGGAGGTTATGGGGGCGCTCAATGCAGGCGGTTTCCGCAATCTGGGGCTGGTGACGGACGCGGGCGGGCCAACGCTCGACGCGGACGGACAGTGATCGCGCATGCAGATGCGCGAGGGCCTCATTGTCTCCGGGACGGTCCATGGGTTGATTGTTCTTTGGGCGCTTGTGGGGGCGTGGTTTCAACCCGCCCCGCCAGAGGTGCCGTTTTCGGTGACCGAAGTGAGTGTGATGACCAACGCTGAATTTGACGCAATGGTGTCTGACGCCCCTTCGGCCGAGATACCGATGCCGTCAGCCCCTATCGCGCCACTGTCTGAGACATCTGACATCGCAACGCCGCAGGTCGAAACGACCCCTCGACCCGAGGCCCCGACGCCGCAACCCGCACCTCAGGAAGCACCGCCCCCTCCGGAAGTGGCCATCCTAACCCCACCGCCGCGCACCGAAGTGCAGCCAGAAGCCCCGCAAGCGCCCGAGCCACCCGCGCCGCCGCCCTCGGACCCGGATGCGCCGATCTCTGATGCACCGCCAACACCGCGCGCAGCCCCGCGCGTTGCGCCCACGCCTGCGCCGCCATCGTTGGCGGAAACCGCCCCTGTGGTTGAGGCCGCACCCACACCGAGCGAGGTTGCCGATGCCCCACCAGAGGAGGCCGCGCCCGATCCCGTCGCCCCGCCAGAGGCCACCACACGGATTGTGACCGAGGCGGATATTCCATCACGCGCGCCAGACGTTTCCTTGCGACCACAGCGCAAGCCAAGCCGGCCCGTGGCCGTAGCCGAGGCCCCAGTGGTTGAGCAGCCCGTGGCTGAGCCCGCCCCTGAACCCACCCCCGAGCCAGAGGCCGATACGTCCTCTGGGATAGCGGGCGCGATTTCTGAGTTGCAACAAACGGTTGCCGCCGCGCCATCTGGACCACAGCTTAGCAGTGGCGAACGGGATGGCTTCCGGGTTGCGGTGCAATCGTGCTGGAACGTCGATCCCGGCGCTGTCTGGGCGCAAACGGCTGTGACGATTGCCTTTGCGCTCAACCCGGATGGCACGCCCGTTGCAAGTTCCCTGCGCATGGCAGGATTTCAGGGTGGCTCGGAAGCGACGGCCCGACAGGCCTATGAGGCAGGTCGCCGCGCAATCTTGCGCTGTGGCGCCCGGGGGTTTGATCTGCCGCAAGAGAAATATGACCATTGGCAAGAGGTCGAGATGACCTTTGACCCTTCATCGATGAGGATCCGTTAATATGCTGTCCCTTCTAAGCCGTATCTTTGTAGCGCTGGCGATTTTGACCAGCCCCGCCGCGGCGCAAAGCCCGGGGCCGCTGCGCATTACCATCACCGAAGGCGTGATTGAGCCGATCCCCGTCGCGATCCCGGATTTTGTGCCGCAAAACCGGGCGTCGAATGCTATGGCCCAGGACATCAGCCGGGTGATTGCGGCAAATCTGACGAACACAGGCTTGTTTCGGGAAATTCCCGCCTCAGCGCATATTTCTCGGGTGACCAGCTTTGACAGCACAGTGCCCTATAGCGACTGGAAAGCGATCAATGCGCAGGCGTTGATTACGGGCGCCGTAGCGGTTCAGGGCAACCGTTTGACCGTGCAGTTCCGCTTGTTTGATGTGTTTTCGGATGCCCCTCTTGGGGATGGGTTACAGTTTGTGGGTACCACAGACGGGTGGCGGCGGATGGCGCACAAAGTCTCGGATGCTGTCTATGCCCGGATCACTGGTGAGGCGGGATATTTCGACAGCCGCGTTGTTTTCGTGTCCGAAACCGGCCCCAAAAATGATCGCCGCAAGCGTCTTGGGATCATGGACTATGACGGGGCGAATGTTTCCTTTCTGACCAGCTCAGACACCATTGTGCTGGCCCCCCGCTTTTCGCCTGACGGAGAGCAGATCCTCTATACCAGCTATGAAACTGGCTTCCCGCAGGTCTATGTGATGGATGTGGCGACCCTGCGCCGCCGAGTGATCAGTGACCAAGGCGGCGACATGAGCTTTGCGCCCCGCTTTTCACCCGATGGCCGGACGGTGGTCTATAGCCTTTCGGCGCGCGGTAACTCGGACATCTACACGCTTGATCTGCGCTCGGGGCAGTCGCGCCGCCTGACCTCTGGTCCGTCGATCGAGACAGCGCCCAGTTTCTCACCCGATGGCCGCCAGATTGTGTTTGAAAGCGACCGTTCTGGTAGCCCGCAAATCTATATCATGTCCGCATCGGGCGGCAGCGCGCAGCGGGTCAGTCAAGGCCGTGGGCGCTATGGCACGCCGGTGTGGTCTCCGCGTGGTGATCTGATTGCCTTTACCAAGCAAAATGCGGGCCGGTTCCATATTGGCGTTATGCGCACCACTGGCACTGAGGAACGGCTCCTTACGGGGGCGTTTCTTGACGAAGGCCCTACGTGGTCACCAAATGGGCGTGTCATTATGTTCACACGTGAAAGCAGTGGCGCGCAGGGAGCGCCTGCTTTGTACTCTGTCGATATCTCGGGGCGTAACCTGCAACGCGTCCCGACCCCCAATGCCGCGAGCGACCCCGCATGGGGTCCGCTTTTGCCCTAAGCCATGTTATACCCATCACTGCGGGGACGAGCTGCCCGCATGTGCCCACAAGAAGGACGTTTGAAATGACCCACCGCACTCCGATTATGTTGCTGGCCGCCCTCGCGCTGTCGGCTTGTACCAGCAATCCGTTCCTCGGGGACGGCGGCGGCTTTGGCGGCACCGGCAGCGATAGCGCGCTGGGCAGTGATGGCCAGATTGTGTCCGGCTCGGTGGACGACCCCACCTCGCCTGCCTACTTTCAGCAAGCCATCGGCGATCGCGTGCTGTTTGCCGTAGACCAAAGCACCATCGGTGAAGCCGCGCGCGCTACGCTGACCGGCCAAGCAGATTTCTTGGCCCGCAATCCCGAATATACCGCTCTGATCGAAGGCCACGCCGATGAGCAGGGCACGCGGGAATACAACCTTGCGCTGGGCGCGCGCCGGGCTGCATCAGTGCGTGACTATCTGGTCAGCCAAGGCATCTCTGATGCCCGTCTGCGCACCGTCACCTATGGCAAAGAACGTCCGATTGAGCTGTGTTCAACTGAAGCGTGTTACAGCCAAAACCGTCGGTCGGTCACAGTCTTGGGTGCCGCCGGTCTGGGGAGCTAACCTATGAAACTGCCTGCACTTTTACTGTGGTCACCCGTGGCTTTTGTTCTTGCCTTTGCCACGCCGCTGTCCGCGCAGCAACCGCAGGAGCAAACGCTGGCGGATATCCGGCAGGAACTAACGGTTCTGTTCGTAGAAGTGCAGCGGTTGCGCACGCAGCTATCGACCACAAGTGCGCCGGGGACGGTTGTCTCTGGCGACACGGTGTTGGAACGGCTCGATGCGATTGAACAGGAAATGCGCCGGCTGACGGCCATTACCGAAAACCTTGAACTGCGCGTACAGCGGGTGGTTGTCGATGGCACAAACAAGGTGGGTGACCTTGAATTTCGCCTATGTGAGCTGGAAACGGCCTGCGATATCGGTTCACTCGGTGAAACGCCTAAACTGGGCGGTGATTTGACAGATACGGTGGCGACTGGCCCCGCGCCTGGTCCGGCCCCTGCACCAACCCCCGAGGTCGATGGTGAGCAGTTTGCCATAGGCGAGCAGGGTGATTTCACCCGTGCACGTGAAGCATTTGAGGCAGGGGATTATGCGGCAGCAGCAGAGCAGCTAGAGGCGTTTTCCCAGACATATCCAGGGGGGCCGCTCACGCTTGATGCGTTCTTGTTGCGTGGCGATGCACTGAGCCAGATGGGAGAGTGGCAGCCCGCCGCCCGCGCCTATCTGGACAGTTTCAATCTAGAACCCAATGGCCCCGAAGCGCCCGGTGCTTTGCTGAAACTGGGCAGAGCGTTGGACATGATCGGTCAATCGGGCGAGGCCTGTTTGATGCTGGCTGAGGTTGGTATCCGCTTTCCCGGCGCGGTCGAAGTGGCCGAGGCTGAGGCCGCACTGGCGACACTTGGCTGCTCGTGACATTAGAGGCCCGCGCCGTTGAGGCGATTAGAACGCTCTGCCCCGAGGGCACGGTTGCGGTTGCATGTTCAGGCGGTGGGGATTCGATTGCAACGCTGCATCTAACGGTGCGCGCCTTGGGTGCGGCGCGCGTCACAGCGTTGAGCGTTAACCATAATCTACGTCCTGAGGCAGCTGATGAAATTGCGCTGGTCAGTCGGCATTGCGCGGCGCTTGGTGTCGGGCATCAGGTGCTGAATTGGCAATGGTCGGGGGTCGGCAATGTCCAAGCTGCCGCCCGCGAAGGCCGCCATTCGGCGCTGCTAGGGGCAACTTCGGGCGCGATCCTGATGGGACACACGGCGGATGATCAGGCCGAAACAGTGCTGCTTCGGCTTGCACGCGGCTCTGGCGTGGATGGTTTGGCGGGTATCCGGCCTGTGTCTGGCCGTTTGATCCGACCGCTCCTTGGCGAAACTCGGGCAGATTTGCGTGATTGGTTGCGGGCCGAGGGTTTGGATTGGGTGGATGATCCATCGAATGAGGACTCCCGGTTCGATCGTATCCGGGCGCGCAAAATGGCGGAGACGCTGGCCGATCTGGGCCTCAGTCGGGCGCGGCTTCTACAGACCGCGGCATTGATGCAAGACGAGGCTGATGTGTTGGCCTATGCAGCACTAGATTGGGCCAAGACGCACGTTCGGGCCGAGGCGGGTGATTTGTTGATCGATCCATCGGCTGCGCGGACGGCGCCACCTGCGCTTGTTTCCCGGATTTTGGCGGCGGCGGTGCAGTGGATGTCGGCCAGTTCCTATAAACCCCGAAGGCAGGCCACGCAGAATTGGTTGGAACAGGCCACGTCGCAAGGCCGCGCGCCTTTGGGGGGCGTGGCGATGACCGTCCAAGATGATACGTTGCGGCTGAGCCGAGAACTGCACGCAGCCAATAGGTGCGAGAAGTCATCTGCAGCCGGACTGTGGGATCATCGCTGGCAAATCACCGGCCCGGAAGACGTAGGCGCGCTGCGGATTGCGGCCTTGGGCGACTATCTGCGTGATTGCCCTGCGTGGCGCACAACCGGATTGTCGCGCCGATCCCTAGAAGCCACGCCCGCAATTTTCGTCGATGGCGCCTTTGTTGCGGCACCTTTGGCAGGGTTAAGCCGCGGTTGGGACGCTTTTATCCCCATCTCGTTCATCACATTCCTCGAATCCCGTTGAAGTTCGCCCCATCACGGTTATCTTTAGCATAACTGGCGCAGTCCTCCCGTCGCGCCACACTTGAAGGAGTATCCCCTTGGGTAACGCGAGAAATATCGCCTTTTGGGTCGTTCTGTTCGTCCTGATCCTGTCTTTGTTCAACCTGTTCTCGGGTGGGCAGTCGTCGTCCAATGCCCGTGCGGCAGCCTATTCGGACTTTATCGCACAGGTCGAAGGCGGCGGAGTGAACTCTGTCACGTTGGACGGTGAGCGTATTTTGTTCCGCGGCGCGGATGGTCAGCAGCAAGTGACCATCAAGCCCGCTGATGTGGACGTGACTCAAACGCTTTTGGATAACGAGGTCATCATCCGTGCAGAGCCACAAGAACAGTCCGGATTTATGTCTGCGATCTCTCTTTGGTTGCCGTTCCTCGTGCTGATCGGCATCTGGATTTTCTTTATGAACCGGATGCAGGGTGGCGGCAAAGGCGGGGCAATGGGCTTTGGTAAATCCAAGGCGAAACTGCTGACCGAAAAGCAAGGTCGCGTGACATTTGACGATGTGGCAGGCATTGATGAGGCGAAAGATGATCTCGAAGAGATCGTAGAATTCCTCAGAAATCCTCAGAAATTCAGCCGTTTGGGCGGGAAAATTCCCAAAGGCGCGCTGCTTGTGGGCCCTCCCGGTACGGGTAAGACGCTGCTTGCACGGGCCGTGGCCGGTGAGGCGGGTGTGCCGTTCTTTACCATCTCGGGTTCTGACTTTGTGGAGATGTTCGTGGGTGTTGGCGCAAGTCGTGTGCGCGACATGTTCGAGCAGGCGAAGAAGAATGCGCCCTGCATCGTGTTCATCGATGAGATTGACGCCGTGGGCCGGTCCCGTGGCGCAGGCTACGGCGGTGGCAACGATGAGCGGGAGCAAACGCTGAACCAGCTTCTGGTTGAGATGGACGGTTTTGAAGCCAACGAAGGCATCATCATCGTGGCCGCGACCAACCGCCCTGATGTTTTGGACCCCGCGCTGCTGCGTCCTGGCCGGTTTGACCGTCAGGTGCAGGTGCCCAATCCCGACATCAAAGGTCGTGAGAAAATCCTTGGCGTCCACGCACGCAAAGTGCCGCTTGGCCCCGATGTGGATCTGCGCATCATTGCACGCGGTACGCCCGGGTTTTCGGGGGCTGATTTGGCCAACCTTGTGAACGAATCGGCTCTGATGGCGGCTCGTGTCGGTCGTCGCTTTGTAACAATGGAGGATTTCGAATCCGCCAAGGACAAAGTGATGATGGGTGCAGAGCGTCGCTCGATGGTCATGACCGAGGATGAAAAGGCACTGACGGCGTACCACGAAGCGGGTCACGCGGTGGTCGGCCTGTACGTGCCCGATCACGATCCGATCCACAAAGCCACGATCATTCCACGCGGTCGCGCGCTGGGTCTGGTGCTGTCGTTGCCTGAGCGGGATCAACTGTCCGTCAGTAAGCAAAAGTACACCTCCAAGATCGCGATGGCGATGGGGGGTAAGGTTGCGGAAGAGCTGAAGTTTGGGCCCGAGAATGTGACATCGGGTGCGACCTCGGACATTCAGCAGTCATCCAAGATTGCGCGTGCGATGGTCACTCAATTCGGCTTTGCCGAAGAGTTGGGCCATGTGGACTATGCCAATGAGCAGCAGTCCTATCTGGGCAACTATGGTGGTGGTACAAACCACAGCCAAGCGACCCAGCAGATCATCGATAAGAAGGTCAAAGAGATCATCGACACCGGTTATGAGACCGCTAAACGCATCCTTACGGAAAAGCGGGATGAGTGGGAAAACCTCGCTCAGGGCTTGCTGGAGTATGAGACGTTGACGGGACCTGAGATCAAAAAGGTCATGCGTGGCGAGCCTCTGAACCGTGGCGACGATGACGAAGATCACAGCACGGGTGGGACCAGCGTTACGGCGATCCCCAAGACAAAGCCCAAGTCCAAGCCTTCGGGCGGCGACATGGAGCCAGAGCCGACAGCTTAAATTGGCCTAACGCGTGTTCTGCACAAAACCCCCTGCGCGTTTGCGTGGGGGGTTTTTCTTTGTCTGCAGCCAGGGCTAAATGGGTCGCATAAACAGGAGACGACGATGCCGGCACTCAAACCGCTGAACCTAACTGGCCAGATCTTATGGCTGGGCCATGTCCGGGATCGGACTGCGGCTTTGGCATCAATCGCGCAGGCCGAAATGGTTCTGTCTTTTGCAGGCCCTGCGGGAGAGGATCACGGTGGGCTGACGCGTCCGTCATGTAGTCGGGTGATCTCTCAGTACCCCAGAGGCACTGAGATTAGGAACACACGGCAACTCTCGATCGTTTCTGCTGAGGAGTTGGCGCAGATCGCGGCGGCAATGGACGTAGATGCTTTGGACCCTTGGTTGGTTGGGGCGACGATGGTGATTGAGGGCATCCCTGATTTCAGCCACTTGCCGCCATCGAGCCGATTGCAAATCGCAAACGGCGCGACTCTGACGGTGGATATGCAAAACCGCCCATGCCACTTACCAGCGGCTGAAATTGATGTGCCACATCCGGGTAAGGGCCGCGCGTTCAAGGCCGCGGCAAAGGGCCTGCGCGGTGTGACTGCATGGGTCGAACGTGAGGGCACGGCCTGCGTCGGCGATAGTGTTACCGTTCATGTACCGGACCAGCGTGCATGGGCCTATACCGGCGATGAGCTCTAGGCGGTTGACGTCAGTAGGCTGACGACGATGCCGCAGGCCAATAGCAAAAATCCAGAATGTAGATAGAGGGTTTCAATGTTCATGGGAGCTCTCCGCTTAATGATGTTGAAGATTCCCCTGAGCGGTTAACAAAGCGTTTACGGCACAGCACCGTTCGCTGGGTTTCCGATCTGAAACGTCTGTTTCCTCTGTGGACGATTCCGATGCCCGTTTTGTCGGAAATGCACCACGGTGGGCACTGACGCGTCTCTATATGCCGAAGTATACATGAAAACTGTGGCGAATTTTACGGCCACGGGTGCATGCAGGGAGAGCAGCATGAGCTATAAGACCGATATCGAGATTGCCCGCGAGGCGTCGAAGCAGCCCATCCAAGAGATCGGCGCGAAGCTGGGCATCGACACGGCGGATTTGCTGCCCTACGGCCATGACAAAGCCAAAGTGAGCCAAGCCTTCATCGAAAGCGTCAAGGACAAGCCTAACGGCAAACTGATCCTCGTGACCGCGATCAACCCCACCCCCGCAGGTGAGGGCAAGACGACAACAACTGTGGGTCTGGGCGATGGGCTGAACCGCATCGGCAAAAAGGCCGCTGTTTGCATCCGCGAAGCCTCGCTTGGGCCGAACTTTGGGATGAAGGGTGGCGCTGCTGGCGGCGGCTACGCGCAGATCGTTCCGATGGAGGATATGAACCTCCACTTCACTGGCGATTTCCACGCGATCACCTCGGCGCACTCGCTGTTGAGCGCGATGATCGACAACCACATCTATTGGGGCAATGAGCTCGAAATCGACATTCGTCGCGTGGTTTGGAAACGCGTTGTGGACATGAACGACCGCGCGCTGCGTCAGATCACAGCGTCGCTGGGTGGCGTGGCCAACGGTTTCCCTCGCGAAGCTGGCTTTGACATCACCGTGGCGTCTGAGGTTATGGCAATCCTGTGTCTTGCGACCGATCTTGCTGATCTTGAAAAGCGTTTGGGCGATATGATCGTGGCCTATCGCCGCGACCGCACGCCCGTGTTCTGCCGCGATATCAAGGCACAGGGCGCGATGAGCGTGCTGTTGAAGGACGCGATGCAGCCCAACTTGGTGCAAACGCTCGAAAACAACCCGGCATTTGTGCATGGCGGCCCATTCGCCAACATTGCGCACGGCTGTAACTCGGTGATTGCAACGACCACGGCGCTGAAGACGGCGGACTATGTTGTGACAGAGGCGGGCTTTGGGGCCGACCTAGGTGCTGAGAAGTTCATGAATATCAAGTGCCGCAAAGCGGGCCTCGCGCCCGACTGTGTGGTGTTGGTCGCGACAGTGCGCGCGATGAAAATGAACGGTGGCGTGGCCAAAGCCGATCTGGGCGCCGAAAACGTGGACGCCGTGAAAGCTGGTTGTGCGAACCTTGGCCGCCACATCGGCAACCTCAAAAGCTTCGGTGTGCCGGTTGTCGTGGCGATCAACCACTTTGTCACAGACACGGACGCCGAGGTGCAGGCCGTCAAAGACTATGTGGTCAGCCAAGGGTCCGAGGCGATCTTGTCGCGTCACTGGGAACTGGGCTCGGAAGGGTCCGCAGAATTGGCGACACGCGTTGCGGAAATCGCAGACAGTGGCGTGAGCCAATTCGCCCCGCTTTACGCCGATGAGCTGAGCTTGTTTGAAAAGATCGAGCGCATCGCCAAAGGCATCTATCGTGCGGACGACGTGATTGCAGACAAGAAGATCCGCGACCAGCTGCGTCTGTGGGAAGAGCAGGGCTATGGTCATCTGCCGATCTGCATGGCCAAGACGCAGTACAGCTTCTCAACCGATCCGACCCAGCGCGGCGCGCCGACAGGCCATTCGGTGCCTGTGCGTGAAGTCCGTCTGAGTGCGGGGGCCGGGTTTGTCGTGGTTGTTTGCGGTGAGATCATGACCATGCCGGGCCTGCCCCGCGTGCCCTCCGCTGAAGCCATTCACCTGAATGAGGCAGGCCAAATCGAAGGCCTGTTCTAGGGGCATAAACCATCCAAGGGTCAACACCGGGCGGGCAACAAGATTACTCAGTACTCAGACCATCCGCCCGGTTTCTTGGTCCATGGCGTCATATGACACATGGCTGCGATGCGCAGCGCGCCCTATGGGTTTCCACAAAGCGCCGCACACCTGAGTGTTGGCAAACAATATGTTAAGGAGGCGTTAACATGGCGCAGATCATCGATGGAAAGGCGTTTGCCGCCAAAGTGCGCGGACAAGTGGCCGATCACGTGGCGCAATTGCGCGCGGATCACGGGATCAAGCCGGGCCTTGCCGTGGTTCTGGTGGGCGAAGACCCTGCGAGCCAAGTTTACGTAAAGTCCAAAGGCAAAATGACGGTCGAGGTCGGCATGACCTCGGTTGAGCATCGCCTGCCTGCTGATACTCCCGAAGATACCTTGCTCAGCCTGATCGCAGAGCTGAACGCAGATGCCGAAATTCATGGCATCCTTGTGCAGCTGCCACTGCCCGATCACCTTGACTCTGATCTGGTGATCAACTCGATTGATCCGGCCAAGGATGTCGATGGGTTCCACATCTCAAATGTTGGGCTGCTGGGCACGGGCCAAGACGCGATGGTCCCCTGCACGCCGCTAGGATGCCTGATGATGTTGCGTGACTATCACGGTTCGCTCAGCGGTATGGACGCTGTTGTGGTGGGCCGCTCCAACATTGTGGGCAAGCCGATGGCGCAGTTATTGCTGGGCGATAGTTGCACAGTGACCATCGCGCATTCGCGGACAAAGGATTTGGCGGCGGTGGTCAAGCGCGCGGATATCGTGGTGGCAGCCGTCGGTCGTGCTGAGATGGTCCCAGGTGATTGGATCAAACCCGGTGCGACGGTCATTGACGTGGGTATCAACCGCATTCCTGCCCCCGAAAAGGGCGAAGGAAAAACGCGCCTTGTGGGGGATGTGCATTACGAAAGCTGCGCTGAAGTTGCGGGTGCTATCACGCCCGTGCCCGGTGGTGTCGGCCCAATGACCATTGCGTGCCTGCTGGCCAATACGTTGACGGCGTGCTGCCGTGCCAATGGCCTGCCAGCGCCCGAAGGCCTGACGGCCTAGCGCGGTTGCGCTAGCGAATGTCGCAGGGGCGCTGCAGGTGCTGCGCCCCGCGGCATCGGAATTTCGACCATCGGTGTGCCGGTCAGGATGGCGGTGGCCTTTGGCTCCATCATCGTAGAAAGTGCCGCATCGCTTGACCGCAGCCCGCCCGTATACGTGCCATAAGCTGGCAGTATCAGGCGCATTTCATCCCGTAGAAAACAGGGCCGCGATAGGCTGCGACCTTGCAAGGCTACACGCGCTTTGGGGTGGTAATGCCCCGACACCTCTCCCCGAGCGCCCCCTGTCGCAATATGGCGAAAGATCAGGGGCGGCTCGTAAAAGGCATCCAGATGTGTGCCGCCAAGTTCGAGGGGGGCAGGGTCGTGGTTGCCCGCAATCCAAACCCAGCGTCGCCCGGCCATCAGCCGTTCAATCCACGTGCGATGTTCCTCTGACAGGGCCTGCTCTGAGTCCATGTCGTCAAAGGTATCCCCCAGACACACCACAATGCGTGCGCCCGTTGTCATGATGTCATGATCAAGCCGGGTAAGGGTGTCTGTGGTTTCATAGGGCGGCAACAGGCTGCCGCCGCGCCGTGCAATACGTTCGGACTTGCCCAAATGCAGATCCGAGACAATTAAACATTGGCGGCCGTGCCACCAAAGTGCGCCTGACGGCAAGGCCGTCAGCTGCGCCTGTGCAAATTCAAAAGCGTAACCTTCCATAACGTCAACAGATACCACTTCTTGCGGAAATGGAAGAGCCGACCGCTACTACTTGTTATTATCGCTTTCCAAAGCCTCAAGGCGCGCCAAAAGAGCGGCGTTCTCTTCGCGGGCTTTCTGCGCCATGGTACGCACGGCATCGAATTCTTCGCGAGTGACGAAATCACGATCCGCAAGCCAGCGGTCCATCAAGGATTTCATCGCTGTCTCAGCCTCATCCTTGGCGCCCTGAGCCACGCCCATGGCGTTCGTCATCAATTGGCCAAGGTCGTCAAAGATTTTGTTGCGCGTTTGCATGGGGGCCCCTTTTGGCTATGTGCTGGCTCCTTATATGGGCTGCGCGAGGCTGGCTCGCAACCTTGTTGCTGTCGCACCCGTTGACATCCGGTGACGGGCGGCTGATCCATCGACTATGATAAACGCTATTCCCTTCCCAAACCTTTCGCCCGAGATTTTCACGCTGTCGCTGGGGACGTTTGAATTTTCGCTCCGCTGGTATGCGTTGGCGTATATCGCTGGGCTGGGTTTTGCGTGGGCATTTGCACGGTGGCTGGTACAGCGGCCGGGGCTGTGGCCTGCGGGTCAGGCGCCTATGACGTCTGCGCAAGTCGAAGATTTCATGACGTGGGCGGTTCTGGGGGTGGTTCTTGGGGGGCGGCTCGGGTTTGTGCTGTTCTACCAGCCTGCCTACTACCTTGCCCATCCGGCTGAAATCCTGATGGTTTGGCAGGGGGGGATGGCGTTTCATGGCGGCTTCCTTGGTGTGGTTGTCGCGGCTATTATATTTGTCCGTCGCAATGGTTTGCCGTGGCTGAGTACAGGCGATCTGATCGCGATTTCGGTGCCTATTGGGCTGATGCTGGGGCGGCTTGCGAACTTTATTAATGCCGAGCTATGGGGCCGACCGACCGTGGTCGCATGGGGTGTGATTTTTCCGGGTGCGGCGGCCCAATCCTGTGGCGAGCCTTGTGTCCGCCATCCGTCGCAACTGTACCAAGCGGGGCTTGAGGGGTTTGCCCTGTTCGCCCTGCTTGTTTTTGTGGCGCTGCGGCTGCGGGGTTTTCATAAACCCGGCTTGATCATGGGGCTGTTCGTGGCTGGCTATGGGGCCGCCCGGGTCATTGTCGAAGGGTTCCGCCAACCTGATGCGCAGTTCATCACGCCGGATAATCCACTGGGGCATGTGTTTTTGGGGCTTACGATGGGGCAGCTGTTGTCGATACCGATGTTGCTGATCGGGGTATCCCTTGCAAAGTGGGCGGCGCGGCGATGAGCACGCCCCTGACCCATATCCTCGCCGCGCGCATCCGTGCGGACGGCCCTATCCCGATGTCGAGCTATATGGCCGAATGCCTACTGCACCCGACCCATGGCTACTACACAACGCGTGACCCGTTTGGTGCGGCGGGTGATTTTACGACTGCGCCTGAAATCAGTCAGATGTTTGGCGAAATGCTTGGCCTGTCCATGGCGCAGGCTTGGATGGATCAGGGGCAGCCTTCGCGATTTATCCTCGCGGAGCTTGGTCCCGGACGTGGCACCTTGATGGCGGATGTGTTGCGTGTGGGGCGGGCTGTGCCCGGCTTTGTTGAAGCAGCGCAAGTTGTCTTTGTTGAGGCATCTGAGGTATTGCGCCGCGCACAGGCGACGCGCGTGCCGGATGCCCGCTGGGTCGACAGCGTCGATCAAATCCCTGCGGATGCACCGCTGTTTCTATTGGCCAATGAATTTTTTGATGCGCTGCCGGTTCGCCAGTTTCAGCGACAAAAGGTGGATTGGGCCGAAGTTTGTGTGGGCCTTGATGCGGGCGGCGCGCTGCAACTGACGCTGCGCCCTGCGCCCGGTGCGATACCCAACCGACACAGCGATACCCAGCCCGGCGATATCGTTGAGGTATGCCCCGCGCTGCCAGGCATCATCGCCGAGGTCGCGACCCGCGTGGCTAATGGCGGCTGTGCGATCATTGTGGATTATGGTGATTGGCACTCGTTGGGTGATACGGTCCAAGCTCTGCGCGCCCACACGCCAGAGCCGATCCTTGCGGCACCCGGTGCGGCCGACCTGACGGCGCATGTCGATTTTGAGGCGATCGCACAAGCGGCCCAAAAGCAGGTGAGCGCGATGGTTCCCCAAGGCATTCTGTTAGAGCGTTTGGGCATCACGTCCCGCGCGCAAACGCTGGCCAAGAGTTTAACGGGTGCTGCACTAGATGCGCATATTGCGGCTCACCGGCGCTTGACCCATCCGGATGAAATGGGTCACCTTTTCAAAGCGATTGCCCTTGGACCAAAGGGCGGTCCGTTTCCTCCGGGGTTTGTATAGTGGGCGGGGTCGTTTGATGGGGCTCGAAATCCTTAAATCCGAAGTGCTGGGCGCTGTCCCGCATGGTTTTTTCACACGCAAAGGCGGGGCATCCTCCGGTGTGTTTCAGGGGCTGAACTGCGGCAGCGGATCATCGGATATGTCTGACGCGGTCAAGCTGAACCGTGCGCGGGTGGCAGCGGCGATGGACGTGCCGGACTTGGCAAGCGTGTTTCAGGTTCACTCTGGCGATGCCGTGGCGGTCACTGGATCTGGCCGTGCGTTGGGTGAAGCTGATGGTATCGTCACTGCAACACCGGGCGTTGCTCTGTCGATCCTGACAGCCGATTGTCAGCCAGTGCTATTTCATGACCCGAAGGCACGCGTTATTGGAGCAGCCCATGCTGGGTGGAAGGGTGCCATTGGCGGCGTGCTAGAAGCCACCGTCGCAAAAATGGAGGCCCTTGGCGCAACGGCGGGCAATATCCGCGCCGCGATTGGTCCATCGATCAGCCAGTCTGCCTACGAAGTTGGCCCCGAATTTCTGGATCGTTTTATGGAACAGGCCCCTGAGGCCGCAACGTTCTTTGCCAAGGGGGCCGGGGAAAAGTACCTTTTTGATCTGCCGGGTTACGGGCTGTCGCGTCTGCGCGCGCTTGGTGTTGCGGCTGCGGAATGGACGCAGCATTGCACCTATTCAGACCCCTCGCGGTTCTTTTCCTATCGCCGGGCCACCCATGAGGGTGAGGCCGACTATGGGCGCTTAATCTCGGTGATTCGGCTGTAGCTGGGCAATTTTTCTTCAGTATTGACACAAAACCGTCGTTAACGTTTGTTAATGCTGGCTGCGAAACAGTGGGTCGCCGATAAGGTACGCTTTCGCGAAAAGTGTTGCGAGGCGGACCAAAAAACACGAATTTTAGTACCGCATAGCCCTCCCCTGTAGGGAGAGCGTTTCGGGCGGTGAGGACCGCTCGGGGCACACCGAGGCCCTGACATGGAAAATAAATCCATGGGCTTAGGGAATTTAGCGAGGGGCGTCGTGCCGTTGCGCGGCGGCTCGTAAAAAGTAATTTTTATGAAGTAACACGGGCACGTCCTTTGCGGGGCGTGCCCTTTTTCTTTTAGCCAATAATGCGGTTCACATGGCCCATTTTTCGGCCCGGCTTGGCCTCTGCCTTGCCGTATAGGTGGACCTGAGTGCGAGTGGCGCGCATCTGCGCTTTCAAGTCCGCGACATCGTCTCCGATCAGGTTCAGCATTTCAACATCGGCGTGGCGCTGACCATCGCCCAATGGCAGGCCGACGACCGCACGAATGTGTTGCTCAAACTGATCCACAGCGCAGCCCGCTTGGGTCCAGTGACCTGAGTTGTGCACACGTGGGGCAATCTCGTTCACGATTAGCCCATCTGAGGTCACAAACAGCTCAACCCCCATAACACCAACATAATCGAGCGAGGTCAGAATTTTGCCCGCAAGCAGTGCCGCGTCCATTCGCTGGCTGCCGGTGAGGCGGGCAGGAACGGTTGTTGTGTGCAGAATGCCATCGCGGTGGACGTTCTCGCCGGGGTCAAAACAGACGACTTCGCCAGTAAGGCCTCGCGCCGCGATGACCGAAACCTCATGACTGAAGTCGACAAATCCCTCAAGGATTGCTGGTGCACCGGCCATCGACGCCAGTGCATCGGCCGCATCATCCGCTGTCTTGAGACGCGCTTGACCTTTACCATCATACCCCAACGTGCGGGTCTTGAGGATCGCGGGCGCACCGATCGCAGCAATCGCGGCATCAAGGCTCGCCGCATCGCTGACATCTGCAAACGGGGCAGTTTGCAGGCCTAATTCTTGAAGGAATGTCTTTTCTGTCAAACGGTCCTGAGACGCCGCAAGTGCCGCACGTCCGGGCCGGATGGGTTTGAGCGTTTCCAACAAATCCAGTGCTGCTGTTGGGATATTCTCGAACTCATAGGTAATGACATCCACGGCATCGGCAAAGGCGCGCAGTGCGGCGTGATCATCATAGGGGGCTGTCGTGACCTGCTCGGCCACATGGCCCGCAGGGGGCTGCGCACCGGGTTCAAAGATATGGCACCGATAGCCCAGGCGTGAGGCTGCAACCGACAGCATGCGTCCCAACTGCCCGCCGCCCAAAATACCAATTACGCTACCAGCGGGGAGGGCATCACTCATCGGTCGGCTCCTGCGGGATTGATGCGGAAAGTGCCGCGCGCCACCCATCCAACCGTTCTGCCAATGCTGGGTCTTGAAGCGCCAGAATGCCCGCTGCCATCAGGCCCGCGTTGGCTGCACCAGCCGCGCCGATTGCCATGGTTGCCACCGGATAGCCCTTGGGCATCTGTACGATAGAATAGAGGCTATCCACCCCCGATAGCGCCTTGGTCTGGACCGGTACGCCGATCACCGGGACCCGCGTTTTGGACGCCATCATACCGGGCAAATGCGCGGCCCCGCCGGCACCAGCGATAATAACCTGAAGGCCACGGCCAACAGCCTCGCGGCCATAGTCCCACAAACGATCAGGCGTGCGATGCGCCGACACAATGCGGGCCTCATAAGCGATGCCAAGATCATCCAAAACAGAAGCGGCTTCCTTCATCGTGGGCCAATCCGATTGGCTGCCCATGATGATACCGACAGGCGGTGTAGTCATTTTCGCCGTCCTTTTATGCGATAATATCGGGGGTAAGCTCGTCCTCGACCCGTGCGATCTGGTCTTTTAGGTGGAGCTTTTGTTTCTTGAGCCGGCGGAGCGTTAGCTGATCGGCCGTGGCCTGCCCACCTAACGCGTCAATGGCTACATCAAGGTCACGATGCTCGCGGCGCAAAACTTCTAGTTTTACACGCAGGACCTCTTCGTGGGTCATCTTGTCAGGCTGTGGCGTCATGGGTGGCAGCTATCGGCATCAAGGTCACGTGACGTGAAAGCTTTTCTTAGCGTCATTTTAGGTCTCAAGCAAAGGGGCATTGCATCAAAGACGATGCAATCCCATATTAATTCTATGCGCAGGGTGCCGCGTGTCGGGCCTTTGCGTGCGTTAATCGCTTCTCGAAGGGTTACCTGATGACGAAACTTACCTTGGCTACTCATCCGTTTTTGCTCGGTTTTGATGAGCTAGAGCGGCTGGTGGAGCGGACCGCGAAATCCGGCAACGACGGATATCCGCCCTATAATATCGAACAAACGTCCGACAATGCATTTCGGATCACGTTGGCTGTGGCTGGCTTTGCCGAAGAGGATCTGTCGATCACTCTTGAGGACAAACAGCGGGTGATCCGTGGGCGCTCGACCGACGACAGTGAGGGGCGCGTGTTTTTGCACCGTGGCATTGCGGCGCGTCAATTCCAGCGATCATTCGTGTTGGCGGATGGTGTCGAAGTTGCGGGTGCCGCGATGGAGAACGGGTTGCTGCACGTGGATATGAAACGTTCGGTGCCAGAGACCGTTGTTCAAACGATCAAGATCAAGAAAGGGTAAGGATATGACAGAGAATTTTGACATTAAGGCCCCTGAGGGTGACGCGCCGCTGGTATACGTCCGCCCGGTTGAGGTGGCGGATTTGCCCGAAGCTGTGCGTGCCGAAGCGGGTGATGTAGAGACGCTCTATGCCTTGCACCGTCCCAACGGTCAGCAGTTGGCGTTGGTTCGGGACCGCAAACTGGCATTTGTACTGGCTCGCCAGAATGACCTTACGCCGGTGAGCGTGCACTAAATCGATGTATGGCGGGGGTGTCCCCGCCATAGCCTGTCTTTGGGGATTGGGGCGCGCAGCCTATTTGGCTGAGATCAACCCCATGCTTTCCAGCTTAAGCAGAACTTGTTGGGCGCAATTGTCCACTTCGTACCCTTCAGTATCGACCACCAACTCGGCTGCGGTGGGTGCCTCATAGGGATCGGAGATCCCAGTGAATTCCTTGATCTTGCCCTCCCGCGCCAGCTTATACAGACCCTTGCGATCCCGCCGTTCACATTCCGCTAGTGCGGTGGCGACGTGGACTTCAACAAAGGCACCGAACTGTTCGATATCCTCGCGCACGGCGCGCCGGGTGGCGGTGTAGGGTGCGATGGGCGCACAGATCGCGATCCCGCCGTTCTTGGTGATTTCGCTTGCGACATAACCGATACGGCGAATGTTCAGATCTCGGTGTTCTTTGCTGAAACCCAGTTCCGAGGACAGGTTCTTGCGTACGATATCCCCATCTAGCAACGTCACGGGGCGCCCGCCCATTTCCATCAGCTTGACCATCATGGCGTTGGCAATGGTGGATTTGCCCGAGCCGGAAAGCCCGGTGAAGAACACGGTGAAGCCCTGCTGCGATCGGGGTGGTGATGTGCGACGCAATTCATTCACAACCTCAGGGAATGAGAACCATTCTGGGATCTCAAGGCCTTCACGCAGGCGGCGACGCAGTTCCGTGCCCGAGATATTGAGGATGGTTACATCATCTTTGTCGGTGATCTCATCGCTGGGTTCATACTGGGCGCGCTCTTGCACATAGACCATGTGCTTAAAGTCGACCATTTCGATGCCCATTTCTTCTTGATGGGCGCGGAATAGGTCCTGCGCATCATAGGGGCCGTAGAAATCTTCGCCGGCTGAGTTTTTGCCTGGGCCTGCGTGGTCGCGTCCAACGATAAAGTGCGTGCAGCCGTGGTTGGCGCGGATCAGCCCGTGCCACACCGCTTCGCGCGGGCCGGCCATGCGCATTGCAAGGTTCAAAAGGCTCATGGATGTGGTCGCTTGCGGGTACTTGTCCAGCACCGCCTCATAGCAGCGTACGCGCGTGAAGTGATCCACATCGCCGGGTTTGGTCATCCCAACAACGGGGTGCAGCAGCAGGTTTGCTTGCGCCTCACGAGCCGCGCGGAACGTCAATTCTTGGTGGGCGCGGTGTAATGGGTTGCGCGTTTGGAAGGCAACGATGCGGCGCCAGCCCAGCTTGCGGAAGTATGCGCGCATTTCGTTGGGTGTGTCGCGGCGTGCGCGGAAATCGTAGTGAGTGGGCGGTTGAATGCCCGTGATTGCGCCGCCCAAATAGACGGGCCCCGCCGTGTTGTGCAGATAGTTGACTGCCGGGTGGGCCAGATCGTCTGCGCCAAAAACCATCTCTGCTTCACGGGCTTTGTTGGGTCGATACGCATCTGAAATCGAAAGGATCGCAAGGATCACGCCTTCTTGGTCGCGCAGGGCAATGTCTTGCCCAGCCTCAATGCCTTCGGCAAATGCCTCGGACACATCTAGGGTGATCGGCATGGGCCAAAGTGTTCCATCCGCTAGGCGCATATTTTCCACGACGGAGGTGTAATCTTCTTGGCTCAGAAACCCTTTGAGCGGGCTGAAGCCGCCGTTCATCAATAGCTCAAGATCGCAAATCTGGCGCGGGGTCAGGTCCCAACTGGGCAGGTCTCCGGCATCTACTTTCAGTTTCTGCGCGCTGTCTTGGCTAACATACAGTTCTTGAATCGGGGTCAGATTGGAATTCATTGGAAATGTCCTATTGAGAGGAGGAAGAAAGCTGCTGCCGGAGCCGGATAGTTCGACATGCAGAGCGTGATATTCGGCGCGCTTGCGCGCTAGGAAGTGATCCGCAAGGCGCGCTTTGGTCGCTGCGCCTTTGGTCGTGAGGGTGTAGTTGAACCGGGCCCGTTTGTCGGGGCCGGGTCTATCAGAAATAGTGATCAAATCCTCTGCGCTCAGGGCGCGGAGCAGGGTGTTGAGCCGCCCAAGCGAGATGCCCAACGCTTCAGCCGTCGTTCGCTGCGATTGTCCGGGCGCAACATCAAGTTGTCGCAGAAGGCGAAAACGTAGATCGTCGTCAGCATGCATATTTTGAAAAGGGGTTGTCAAAATGGACTCTATGAAATGTGTTCAATGGTGAACGCATTTCATAGACTTTTCAAAACTCAAAGAGAAATCGACATCAATGCGGCAATTTTCTTGGGTTTGGTATCGTTTCGCAGGGCTTTGGGAAAAGGGGCGCCCTCAGTTCGGGATAGGCCAGACTCGCGCCTCAGAAATCGCTTCGCGCCGTTTGCATCAGAGGTCTTCCTTGATGGCTTTCATCATGAGATCGATCGCTGCTTCTGGATTGTAAATATCAATCGGAACAATGCAATCTGAGGGTAAGCCTTCTTGGGTAGCCCTCCGTCCTTTTCAAGGGCGAGATACTACTTCGAGGGTAAGATGGGCAGTCCTGCAATTCGGAAGCAGCGTAGGTAAAGGGTAGCTTTCACGGCTATTCACCAAAAGCACATCAGCGTCTACGCAGACAAGACGCCTATGGGCAAAGCGATCATCGTTCACTTCCTTGGCGAAATCCGGCGCCTTCTAAACGATTGATGCGGCCGGAATGTCTGTGCGGATTTGCCCCCGAATGGGTGCGGTCATAAAAGAATCTCTAGCTCTCTTCTTCTGCCAAGAACTTCTCCGCCTCAAGAGCGGCCATGCAGCCCATTCCGGCGCTGGTGACGGCTTGGCGATAGATGTGGTCTGTCAGATCACCTGCCGCAAATACGCCTGGGATTGAGGTCGCTGTGCTGTCGGGTTTGGTGACGACGTACCCGCCCATGTGTGTCTCGAGCTGATCTTTGACCAGTTCGGACGCTGGCGCATGGCCGATGGCGACAAAGAAGCCTTTGCAAGGCACTTCGGTTACCTCACCGGTGCCCACATGGCGAGCTTTCACGCCCTCAACGCCGAGAGGCGTCTCAGATCCGATGACTTCATCAACCGAGTGGTTCCAAAGAACCTCGACTTTTGGGTTCTTGAACAGTCGGTCTTGCAGGATTTTCTCGGAACGCAGCGTGTCGCGACGGTGGATCAGCGTCACCTTGGATGCGAAGTTCGTAAGAAACAGAGCTTCCTCAACGGCGGTGTTCCCGCCGCCGATGACCACAACCTCTTGGCCGCGATAGAAAAAGCCGTCGCAGGTGGCGCAGGCCGAAACGCCAAATCCCTTGAATTTCTCTTCGGAGGGCAGGCCTAGCCACTTGGCTTGAGCGCCAGTGCACAGGATCACAGCATCGGCAGTATAGATCGTGCCGCTGTCGGATTGGGCGGTGAATGGGCGCTTGGACAGGTCAATGCTCGCGATGTAGTCGGCAATGATTTCGGTGCCAACAGCGCGGGCGTGGGCCTCCATATTCACCATCAAGTCAGGGCCTTGAATTTCGGTCTCGCCGGGCCAATTTTCCACCTCGGTCGTGATGGTCAGCTGCCCGCCGGGTTGGATGCCTTGTATCAACACAGGCTCTAACATCGCGCGCGAGGCGTAAACGGCCGCCGTGTAGCCTGCGGGGCCTGAGCCGATGATTAAAACGCGGGTGTGGCGGGTTTGGGGCGAGGTGTCGGACATCGGCGCGCGGCCTCCTGAAAATACGCTGGCAGCCCGATATAAGCGGCGCGAGCGAGGGATGGAAGGCCTCGATTAGAGCTTCGCATTTCTTGCGCTGAAGTGAAACATTGTTGCGCATGTCTGGTGCGCAATGTAAGATATGAAAATCGAGGCGTGGAGGACACCGGACCGTGGCTATATCAAAATTAGATCCAATCGATAGAATGATTCTAGCAGAGCTTCAGGCCGACGGGCGCATGACCAATGTCGAGTTGGCCAAGCGTGTGGGCATCAGTGCGCCCCCCTGTTTGCGTCGTGTTCGTAGCCTTGAGGAAGCGGGTTACATCCGTGGTTTTCATGCCGACGTGGACGCGCGCGCGCTGGGTTTTGAGGTGCAGGTGTTCGCCATGGTAGGGCTGCATTCGCAGGCCGAAACAGACCTGAGCGCGTTTGAGGCAAAATGTGCCGATTGGCCACTGGTGCGTGAGTGTCATATGCTGAACGGTGAGATCGATTTTATCCTGAAATGCGTGGCACCGGATTTGTCGAGCTTTCAAAGCTTTTTGACTGGGCAGCTGACATCTGCAGAAAATGTGGCGAGCGTCAAAACCTCACTGGTAATCCGTGGGGCCAAGGATGAGCCGGGCGTTCCGTTCGACGTACTAGAACAGCGGCTTGAGCAAATAGCCTAAGCACACGACACGCTAAAAGACCTCAAGATTACGAGCTTCTGACACAGATAGATGTGCGATGCGCTGCGGTCCAAATCCGTTGCGTGCACTGAGGTGCGGGAACAGCCGCGCCAGTTCACGCAGGCTGTCTTGGTTCAGCAGATGATGCGCGTTGCGGCAGGGGTGGAAGCTCTCGATGGGCAGACCGTTTGCAATGACGGCCTCATGGCTGTGCACCGCCAAGTTGTAGACGGTCACCTCACTGGCGGGCAAAATGCGGGTGACGTTGTAGCTATCCTCAAAGGCGGTGATCGGCGCAAAGCCCATGTCTTGACCGACCAGCTTGCGGCACGCGGGTGTACGCAATAGCACCGCAGCGGCATGGGCCAGCATCAAATCATGGGTAGGAGCATTATGACCAAAGGCTTCGGCGCTGACGCGGTATAGTGGAGCGCGCGTCTGGGTGCTGGGTCCTGCGCCCTCTGCATAGCAATGAGAGCCGATCCATTGCACCTTTGCCGGCGGGCCAAAAGCTGTGTTGACCATCATGCCGGGGATCAAATCTTCAATCGCGATCTGGCCTTCAGGCGTATTGAGCAGGGTGCCTCTTGCCAGACTGGAGACAGCCGCCTCTATCACTTCTGATACAGGTAGCATCCGGGTTTCCCATTCGGGGTGCCCTTGTGCATTTAGCCAAGACAGATCGAATGAGGCGCGAGGTCTACCTGCCGCTTCCTTCTGTGAGGGGCGTATAGATGTGGAGGACCTGAAGACGGAATTCATGGCAGGCTTTCAGCGTGACGGCCCCCACCGTTGTGTCCCTAGTATCGCCTTTAGCGCGTTATTTTCTCAAGTTCTGTCAAAGAAACAATAGGTTTCGATCACAATGCGCGCTTATGGTAATCACTGTCGCGCCGCCCATGCCCAATCGGCCACAGGCGTGCAACAGTTTGACCCTATCCAAGGCACAAGCGTGCAAGCCGGGGCCAACACGCGGCGAATCTACGTCAAAGGTCTGTTCTGTCCACAACGTGTAGAAACGGCTCGCCGCGCTCATTTCGTGCGATATTGGCTGCGATCTGCTCTGATGCAGTATCGGAACGAGTCTCGCTTGCGATGTGCGGCGTGACGGTCACGCGGGGGTGACGCCAATACGCGTGCTCTGGTGGCAAGGGCTCGACCCGGAAGGTATCAAGCGTGGCGTGCGCAATTGCACCACTGTCCAGAGCCGCCAGAAGGGCTTTATCATCGATCAACCCGCCACGCCCCGGGTTCAGCACATAGGCCCCTTTGGGCAATAGGCTGAGCCGTTCGGCGTTTAACAGATTTTCGGTTTTGGAGGTCAGAGGCGTCAGAAGGATGAGGATTTCAGAGTGGCTCAAAACCTCGTTCAAGCCTTCCTCTCCTGTGTAGTTGGTCACACCGGGCACGTTTTTGGCGGACCGGCTCCAGCCCATAACCTGAAAGCCGAGCCCCGCGAGGGCTGCGCCGCAGGCCCCGCCCAATTCACCCAAGCCCAAAATGCCCACCTTGCGCCGGGACATCAGCGGGGTCATCGCCCGGCCAGACCGCCACTGACCGTCTTGGCCGTGGATATGGGTATCGATGTCCATGTGGTGCCGGAGCGTGTGGGCCAGCACCCATTGCACCATGCCATCGGTTAACCCTGGATCGACCATGCGCATCAAAGGCGCGGTTAGCGTCTTGTTCCCGATGACATCCTCGACGCCTGCCCATAGGTTCATGACCCCTTTTAACCGCGTATAGGGCCGAAAATCTTGGACAAAGCTGGAGGGGGCATAAACGATGTAATCTACGTCTTGCGGGGTCATTTCGGGCGCGATGACGGCATCCGTCAGGCCCTCAGCATCTAGGGCTCGGCGCAAATGGGGGGCGTAGTCCGACCACATTTCAGGGCGGTCAGCAAAGAGAATATTAACCATTACGGGTCCTTGGTCGATGGATATGTGCGGATTGGACGACCCCAAAGCCGACCATAAGAACCAGCATGGCGGAGCCGCCATAACTGACAAGTGGCAAAGGCACGCCGACGACCGGAGCCAAGCCCATGACCATCGACATATTTACCGCAAAGAACAAAAAGAACGTCACCGCGATGCCGAGTGTCACAAGAGACGAAAACCGGTCTCGGTTGCGTAACGCTGAGATGACGCAGAATACGATGATCAGCGTATAAAGCGTCAGCAGGGACAGCGCGCCGATAAAGCCGAACTCTTCAGCCAGCGTGGTAAAGATAAAATCCGTGTGCTTTTCGGGCAGAAAATTCAGCCGTGATTGCGTGCCTTGCATATAGCCACGCCCGGTCCACCCACCAGAACCAAGCGCAATCTTGGATTGAGTGATGTGATAGCCTGCGCCCAAAGGGTCGGTTTCGGGGTCAAGAAAGGTGTCGATCCGGCGATATTGGTAGTCCTTCAGGATCTGCCAACTGGTGCCTTTGGATTGTAGAACCGCAGTCACCAGTCCCACGCCGGCCGCGATCACCGTCGCAAAATAGGCCCAGTGGACGCCCGCGAAAAACATCATCGCCCCGCCGCCGGCCAGCAGCAAAATCGCGGTACCAAGGTCGGGCTGCATAAGCGTAAGCATGACCGGCAGCAGGATCAGAGCCACTGGGATCATGACCCAAATCGGCCGTGAGGCTTTTTCGGCCGGAAGCCAGTCGTAATAGGCTGCCAACATCATGACCAACGTAATCTTCGTAAGCTCGGATGGTTGCAGTCGCATGAACCCAAGGTCGATCCACCGCTGCGCGCCCATGCCCACGACCCCCACGAATTCCACCGCCAAAAGCAGCGCGATTGAGATCGCGAACAACAGCGCAGACAGATTGCGCCAAAGCCAGATGGGGATCATCGCGACGATAAACATTGCCGCAAGACCTAGACCAAATCGTTTAAGTTGCGGCTCGGCCCATGGGCTCCAAGACCCCCCGGCTACGGAGTACAGCTGCATCACACCAATTGCCACAACGGCCGCAATCAACACGACCAGCGCCCAGTTCAGGTGCAGCACTTTGCGCAGACCCGATGGGACCTGCGCGACATTGTACTCCAGATAACTCACGCCCGGGTCCGCCCCGATGAGCTTGGACCTGTCGGACGCAGCGGCAGCGCGTTTTGCATTTCTTCAATTTCGCGCTGCTGATCGGAGGGGTAGGCATCCAATGGCGGAAGCCCGCCATGCAATGCCTGCAACATGATGTCCCGCGCCACGGGAGCAGCCGCAGATGATCCGCCACCGCCATGCTCGACCACCACTGAAATCGCGTATTTCGGGGCGTCAAAGGGTGCAAAGCCTACATACAAGGCGTGGTCGCGCCGGTTCCATGGCAGGTCGGCGTTGCGGAACACGCCGCGCGCGCGTTCGGCCGGGGTGATGTTACGGACTTGGCTGGTACCGGTCTTGCCGGCCCACTTGTGTTCCTCAGTCATGATGCGGCTTGCGCGCGCGGTCCCGCGGCGGCCATTGTTGACGTCATACATCGCCTCACGCACCCACCGTAGGTGAAGCGGGTTCAGCCCCATGTCGGGGCCGTTTTCGATCGGCTGCTCAACGCCATCGATGGATTTCACCATGCGGGGCATGATCGTGCGCCCCGTGGCCAGCCGCGCGGTCATAACCGCCAGTTGGAGTGGCGATGACAGCACAAAGCCCTGACCGATTGAGGCGTTGACCGTGTCACCGATCACCCATTCTTCGCCGCGGTTGGCGAATTTCCAGTCTTTGTTTGGGATCAGCCCGCTTGAGATGGAGGTCATATCCACGTCATGCGCCACGCCCAGGCCCAACTTGCGCGCCATTTCTGCGATTTTCTCAATCCCGACCCGCATTGAGATGTCGTAGTAATAGACATCACAACTCTCCACGAGGGATTTTTTCAGGTCAACGGGCCCATGTCCTGCACGTTTCCAGCAGTGCGCCCGCCTGCCGCCCACGCGTAGCACGCCGTTACATTGTATGCGTTCCTCGGGCGTGATCAAACCGGCCTCAAGGGCGGCCAAAAGGGTGACCATCTTAAAGGTCGAACCCGGTGGATACAGACCCTGAGCGATCTTGTTGTGCAGGGGGCGGTGATCATTGTCGCGCAACAAATCAAAATCGCTTTGGCTGATGCCATCGACGAACTTGTTGGGGTCATAACTGGGCGAGGACACGGCGGCGACCAAGTCGCCTGTCTCCACATCCATCACAACGGCGCTGGCGCTTTCGTTACCCAGCCGGGCTTGGACATAGTTTTGTAAGTTGGCGTCCATGGTCATCTGCACGCTTGCGCCGCGCTGACCTTCCTCGCGTCCCAACTCACGCATCACGCGACCCAAGGCGTTGACCTCGATACGGCGGGATCCGGCTTTGCCGCGCAAAATGTCCTCTAGCTTGGCCTCTGCTCCGAACTTGCCGATCTTGAACTGGGGCATTTGTAGCAGCGGGTCGCGGTCTTCTTGGTTGGCCAGATCTCGCTCCGTCACGCGGCCCACGTAGCCGACGGTATGGGCGAAATCCGCACCAAGAGGATAGCGGCGCAGCAGGCCCACTTCGGGGTAAAGACCGGGCAACGCCGGGGTATTCACCGCAACGATCGAGAATTCTTTCCACGTCAAACCATCCGCCAGCGTCACAGGCACAAAGGGCGACCGACGGCGCATTTCGCGCAATGCTCGCTGCAATTGCCCCTCATCCAGTGGGATCAAGGCGCGCAATTGTTCGATTGTCGCTTCAACGTCATCCGTGTCTTCGCGCACAATTGTAACAGAGTAGTTTTGCGCATTGTCCGCCAAAAGGGTGCCATTGCGGTCAAACATCAATCCCCGCGCCGGCGCGAGCAGGCGCACGTTGATCCGGTTTTCCTCGGCCAAAAGGCGATATTGATCCGCATCCTCGACCTGTAGCTGACGCATACGCCCCGCAAGCAACCCAATAAACGCCAGCTTTACGCCGCCCACAATCGCGGCGCGCCGTGTGATGCGCCGCAGGCTGTCTTCACTGTCTTTGACATTGCGCTTCATGCGCGCCCTCCCAAAGTGTCAACTTCGCCGGGTTGCAGGCGTCGGACGCCTAGCACGCTGTGGGTGAACAGAACGATAATCGGGTAAAACACAAGTGTCATCCCAACGTGGACGACTTGGCTGAAAAAAACGGGCGGCTCTGCCAATAGCGCCAATAGGATAAGGCGTTCGGCGATGAAACACGCCAGCATAACCGGCAGGATCTGGCCGAACTCCTCTGCGGGGGTAAGAGCCTCTGTCTGGACCACGCTGCGGCGCAAGAATTCCGTCGCGACCAGCATGATCAGGGTCCACAATCCAAGGGGCCGCATCAACAGTGCATCTGCCACAAACACCATTACCAACACGAGCCCAAGGGGCACGTAGTCCGGGCGGCGCAACACAAACGCGAACAGCAAACACATTGATAGATCCGGGCCGGGAATGCTGCCGAACATAGGGCCAAGGGGCAAAAGGCTGGTGAAAATGATCAGGCTCAGAAGGCCCACGAGTAAAGTGCGTTGTTTCCAAACGGCATAGGGGGCCATGCTTAGCCCTCCGGGTCTGGTGGCAATTGTGGGCCTTGGACCGGAGGGCGCACGGGCGCGATGAGCCCACCCATCGTGTCGAGCGCGGGCACCGGCCGTGCGCGCAGCACACGCAAAAATTCTAGCCGCTCCGCATCTGCTGACAGCTGGACGCGCCAGCGTTGGTCTGGGCCTTGGGCCATTTGCCCGACCAACAGATCGGCGGGAAATACGCCGCCATCACCTGATGTCACAACCCGGTCACCGGGGCGCACTTCGGTCGTGCGTTCTAGAAATTCGATCAGGGGGGCTGCAGTGGTATCCCCGGTCAAAATCGCTTGCTTGCCCGATGGTTGGATCGTCACGGGAATGCGGCTGACTGGGTCGGTTACAAGGATCACGCGTGCGGTGTTGTCGCCCACGCCGGCAATCCGGCCCACAACGCCCAACCCGTCCACCGCGGCCCATCCATCGCGAATGCCGTCATTCGCGCCGATGTTCAGCAGCACAGACCGGCGAAAAGGGCTGCCACTGTCTGTCAGCACGACCCCAGTGACAAACGTCAACTCCGGCGATAGCCGCACCTTATTTAGATCCAAAAGTCGCGCGTTTTCCTGCTCTAGCTGAAGGGCGGCCTCCCGCCAGGCCTTCATTTGCTGCAACTCACGGCGCAGGTCTTGGTTCTGTTCATAAACGCGGGTGTAGCCCTCAAAATCTTGCACCAGACGGCTCAGCTTGGTCACAGGCACCATGGCCCATTCAACGTTCGGGACCACCGCATCCACCAGCATAGAGCGGATGCGTTCAGCACGCGGATTATCGATCCGCCACAATAGCACGATCGCCACCAGCACAAAGACCATCAGCCCCAGAATGAGGCGACGCACAGGGCGTTGGTAAAACTCTGTGTCAGAGTTGCGGGCCATCGGGTCTCCGCTTGGGCGAGGTTAACGTTGCAGCCGGATTTAGCTGTCGTAGTCGATAACGTGGCGCAGGAGCTTTTCGTATTCAAGCGCCTTGCCAGTGCCCAAAGCTACACAGTTGAGCGACTCGTCCGCCACCGAGATGGCCAGCCCTGTCTGCTCACGCAGCGCCAGATCCAGCTCACCCAAAAGCGCGCCACCCCCCGTCAGCATCACACCGCGGTCCACGATATCCGCCGCTAAATCGGGCGGCGTGCTTTCCAACGCTTGCATCACCGCTTCGCAAATTTGCTGCACCGGTTCGGCCAACGCCTCACACACTTGTGCCTGCGTGATCTCGGTTTCTTTGGGCACACCGTTCAACAGGTCCCGACCCCGGATCGTCATGGAGGCGCCACGCCCGTCATCAGGCATCCGCGCTGTCCCGATCGAGGTCTTGATCCGCTCTGCCGTGGCTTCACCGACCAAAAGGTTCTGATGACGCCGCAAATACGCGATCACCGCTTCATCCATCCGATCGCCACCCACACGCACGGAGCGTGCGTAAACGATATCGCCGAGCGACAGAACGGCAACCTCAGTGGTCCCGCCGCCAATGTCCACGACCATAGATCCCGTGGGGTCCGTAATTGGCATGCCAGCACCAATCGCGGCGGCAATCGGTTCGGCGATTAGGCCGGCTTTGCGTGCGCCAGCTCCCAGAACAGACTGGCGAATGGCGCGTTTCTCAACCGGTGTCGCGCCATGGGGCACACAGACGATGATCTTGGGTTTGGTAAAGGTTGTACGTTTGTGGACCTTGCGGATGAAATGCTTGATCATTTCCTCGGCGGTGTCGAAGTCTGCGATGACACCGTCGCGCATGGGGCGGATCGCCTCAACGGAGCCGGGCGTGCGGCCCAGCATCAATTTGGCGTCTTCGCCAACGGCCAGGACTTCTTTGCGGCCACCTTTGGTGTGGTACGCGACAACCGAAGGCTCGCTCAACACCACGCCCTTGCCCTTGACGTAGACCAACGTGTTGGCTGTCCCAAGGTCGATTGCCATGTCTGAGGAGAACAAACCCCCGAACCCGAATGCCATTTTTTTTTATCCCCGGTGAAATCGCCAATGCAGGTCGATGTGACCCGCTCTGGTTACAGTTAATGGCTTCGCACGAAGAAAGGGTAAAGGCCGATCCTCAATTTGTCGGCCATATTTCGCCTTTTAGGAGCAAAGGGAGGACGCTTGCCGGTCCTTAGGTGGTTATGGGCAGCTCTCGCGCGGGCAACTTAGCGAGAATTTCGGCGCGTTTGGCGGCTGTCAATTCTTCCCATTGTGCAATTTCGGCAGCAGTGCGCTTGCACCCGATGCAGATAGGGCCAGACGGGTGCAGCGTGCAGATATTTACGCAGGGAGACGCTATAGGGGCTCGACGAGAGGGTATCGGATCGCGCTTAAACCAACCAAACAAGCTCATACTACTTTTTATTGAAGCCCAGTTTCCGCACTGTCGAAGCGATCTTGTTGACAGTCGTCTCAGGGAGGCTGTCGCGAATAGCTGCTTTGATACGGTGACGGGTGTTCATCTTGTCATGTGCTGTTACGCCTTTCCACTGCACATAGTTCACATAGTTTAGGTCCGAAATGCCTTGATCTGTTGTGTAGTAGTATAACGCGAGTGAATTGCGGCGCATATGCTGAGGGCATTGGATAGGGTTTGGGTGACCATGCCAGCTCTTGCCAGCAGTATAAAAGATCACCATCCGATTGAATAAGGGTTCGACTTTCTTGACGCACTGGGTTGCGTCCTCATTCCAAAGCTCAAGCCCGCCTCCATACTCTAGCTTCCAGTCGGGGGAGCAATAATAGATCATATTGATCAACTGGTTTAGGTCTTTATTCGGGTGGCGTGACGCATCGATGTGCAGCATCAGGCGCCCCCCGTTACCAGTAGAGTGTAACCCGCACCCATGATGGTTCGGGTCAGGCGCTAGATGCTTAAACCCAGTGAGGCGATCCAGGAAACCACAGAAAATTCCTGATTGAAACTGCATCATCATTTGCCGAATGAAGGGGGGGAAATGCTCCTCATTCGACGTCGCGACTTTCTCGATGTGTTTGCTGCCAGAATGCAGACTGTCGCCGGGACCTTCAAACTTCCAGTTGATATCTTCGATACCAGGGAAGTCCTGTCCGAGACGCAGCGCGACGTTCTCAGGAAAGAAATCGTCGATGACTACGTGAGGAAATGGTTCGGCGTTCGCGAACTGCTCATGCAAGCTGTCCGCCTTTTCCATCATCTTTTGGCGATCAAAAAAATAAAATTCGGATGGTGAGACATCAAAAGAACCGTCGTGCACGGCGACCTCCATTAAACACTAATTTATTAAATACTGTTAAATTAGTATTAACAGGCCACAGAGAGCGGCGATAATCAAGTCCGGAGTAACTGTTTCCCCATTTTGAGCCAAAAATGGTAAAAGAGCACCTGATTTAGGATCAAATGCTCTTTTGATCGCTCAACACGCCTAGCCAGCGGCGTCCGTGTAGCGGATTTCCCGCGCGTCAGAGCCGGATTTTTCGCGCCGCATCATTAGCCGATTGAGGGCGTTGACATAGGCCCGGACCGAAGCCACCACCGTATCTGTATCTGCCGATTGGCCCGAAACGATCCGGCCCTCTTCTTCCATCCGCACGGTTACAGTGGCCTGCGCGTCGGTCCCTTCGGTCACTGCGGACACTTGGTACAATTGCAGCCGGGCCGAGTGCGCGACCAAGGCTTTGACCGCGTTAAACGCCGCATCCACGGGGCCATCACCAGTCGCATCTGCGGAAACGCTCTCGCCGTCGATGACCAAGCGCAGTGTTGCCTCTTGTGGGCCTTCGGTGCCGCACACGACACGCAGATACTCGACCTTGATGCGGTCCTCGCCGGAACGCTCCTCGTCTTGCATCAGCGCGATGAGGTCGTCGTCGTAGATTTCCTTTTTGCGGTCAGCCAACGCCTTGAACCGCACAAACACGTCGGCCAGTTGGTTGTCGGCCAGCTCATAGCCCAACTCACCCAGCTTGGACCGCAGCGCGGCCCGGCCGGAGTGTTTGCCCATCACGAGGTTCGTCTCAGACAGACCCACGTCTTCGGGGCGCATGATCTCAAACGTCTCTGCGTTCTTGAGCATCCCGTCCTGGTGGATACCGCTTTCGTGCGCAAAAGCGTTCTTGCCGACGATCGCCTTGTTGAACTGCACCGGGAACCCGGAAACAGAAGCCACGCGGCGCGAAATCGCCATCAGTTTTGTCGTCTCAATCCCGGTGGTGTAGGGCATAATATCGCCGCGCACCTTCAGGGCCATGACGACCTCCTCAAGGGCGGTGTTGCCTGCGCGTTCACCCAAGCCATTGATCGTACACTCAATCTGGCGCGCGCCGCCTTCAACCGCGGCCAGCGCGTTTGCGGTCGCCATGCCGAGGTCGTTGTGACAATGCGTGGCAAAAATCACGGCGTCAGCCCCGGGCACTTCGGCAATCAGACGCCGGATCAGGTCCGCACTCTCGCGCGGTGCGGTATAGCCCACGGTATCGGGGATGTTGATCGTGGTGGCACCTGCCTTGATCGCAATTTCCACAACGCGCGCAAGATAATCCCACTCGGTCCGGGTCGCATCCATCGGCGACCACTGCACATTGTCGCACAGATTGCGGGCATGGGTGACGGTCTCATGGATTTTATCGGCCATCTCATCCATGGTCAGGTTCGGGATGGCCCGGTGCAGCGGCGACGTGCCAATAAACGTGTGAATGCGTGGCTTGGCGGCGTGCTTCACAGCCTCAAAGCAGCGGTCGATATCCTTGAAGTTGGCCCGTGCGAGCCCGCAGATCACCGAATTCTTTGACCGGCGCGCAATCTCGGAAACGGCCTCAAAATCACCTTCAGAGGCAATCGGGAAACCCGCTTCGATGATATCTACACCCATTTCATCGAGCATCTCAGCGATCTCGACCTTTTCGTCATGGGTCATTGTGGCGCCGGGGCTTTGCTCACCGTCGCGCAATGTGGTGTCGAAAATAACGACTTTGTCTTTGTTTGCCTCTGGCGAAACGCGGTTCTGTGTCATGGTCTTTGTCTCTGTGCTTCTGTGCGTTTTTTTGTGACTGGCGCTGATCCTCCCCTGAGCGGTCGCGCCAAAAGGCACGCTCAGAGGCGGCTAAGAAGCAGGCTTGCGTCTAGGAGAGCGTTGGCTCTGCCGGTGGGGATATGTGGACGCTGTGTCATAGGGCGTCATCATACGTCTGCGATGCGGTTTGAAAAGAGGTTAAATCAAATTGTCTTGAGAAACCCCCGCGCTAGGTGCGGGTCATGGAAAAAGCATTGGTGATAGGAGCGTCCGGCGGGATCGGGCAGGCGTTGGTGGCCGAATTGGCGCAGCGCTATGAAGTAACAGCCCTTTCGCGCAGCAAGGACGGGCTAGACGTGACCGATGAGGCCAGTGTTTCGGCCGCTTTGGGCGCGTTAGAGGGGCCGTTTGCGCGGATCATCGTGGCCACTGGCGCGCTTGAAATTGATGGCCATCAACCCGAGCGGACGATCAAAGCGCTTGAGCCAGAGGCGATGATGGCGCAATTCCGGCTCAACACTTTGGGGCCCGCGCTGGTGCTGAAACATGTTTGGCGGTTGATTCCGCGCAAATCGCCCAGCGTGATTGCGGTTTTATCCGCGCGCGTCGGCAGTATCGGCGATAACCAAATCGGCGGCTGGGTCAGTTACCGCACCGCCAAGGCGGGGGTGAACCAAGTCATCCACACCGCCGCGATTGAACTGGCGCGAACGCACACACAGGCCTGTCTGATAGCACTCCATCCCGGTACTGTGGCCACGCCGTTTACGCAGAAATATCTGGGCCGTTACCCCTCGGTTCCCCCGCACGAAGCCGCCGCCAACATCAGTCATGTGCTGGATGCGCGCGGCCCCCAAGACACAGGCCAATTCTACGATTGGGCCAATACACAGGTGCCGTGGTGAAACTTATCTTGGTGCTGGGCGACCAGCTGTCCCCCGAACTCAGCGCGCTGCGTGAGGCTAATAAAACCCGCGACGTGGTGGTCATGGCCGAGGTCATGGAAGAGGCATCCTACGTCCCCCATCATCCCAAAAAGATCGCCTTTCTTTTCGCCGCCATGCGCAAATTCGCTGCCGAACTGCGGGCCGATGGCTGGAACGTGCGCTATTTCACGCTGGATGACGGCCATACCAGTATCGTGTCGGCCCTGTTGGCCGTCGCAGGCGATACCGGCGCGGCCGAGGTGCTGGCCACGGAACCCGGCGAATGGCGCGTGATTTCCGCGCTAGAGGACAGTCCCGTGCCGGTGCACCAGTTCCCAGACGACAGGTTTCTGTGCAGTCACACCGAATTCGACGCATGGGCCGAGGGGCGCAAACAGCTCCGGATGGAGTATTTCTATCGCGATATGCGCCGCAAAACCGGGCTGTTGATGGAGGGTGACCAGCCCGAAGGGGGCAAGTGGAACTACGATCACGACAACCGTAAACCCGCCCCCGATGAGGTCACGCACGAAGGCCCGCTTCAGTTCCAAACTGACGCCACCACGCGTGAAGTGCTGGATCTGGTTGAGGCGCGGTTCGCGGACAACTTCGGCACGCTGCGGCCATTTTCTTTTGCGACGGACCGAGCCGGTGCACGGGCGGCGCTCCAGCATTTCATCGACCACGCCTTGCCTAAATATGGCGACTTTCAGGATGCGATGCTTACGGACAATCGCTTTCTCTACCACTCGGTCATTTCGATGTATATCAACGCAGGCCTTCTGCCGTGGCGCGAAGCCTGCGATGCCGTCGAAGCAGCCTACAGGGCAGGACATGCGCCCCTGAACGCGGTTGAGGGGTTTATCCGACAGATTATCGGGTGGCGCGAATACATGCGCGGCATCTATTTCCGCGAAGGCCCCGATTACATGCACCGCAACGTGCTGGGCCACACCCGCAAACTGCCCGCACTATATTGGGGCGCCGACACGCGAATGAAATGTATGTCCACCGCCGTCGCCGCCACCCGCGATGAGGCCTACGCCCACCATATCCAACGGCTCATGGTGACGGGGAACTTTGCGCTCTTGGCGGGGATTGATCCGTTTGAAGTGCACGAATGGTATCTTGCGGTCTATGCGGATGCCTACGAATGGGTCGAAGCCCCCAATGTTATTGGCATGAGCCAATTTGCCGACGGCGGCATCGTGGGGTCCAAGCCCTATGTGTCGGGGGGCAACTACATCAACAAGATGTCGGACCACTGCAAAACCTGCGCCTATAAGGTGAAGGAAAAGGTCGGCGATGATGCCTGTCCGTTCAATGCACTCTACTGGGCGTTTCTCAATCGTCACCGGGAACGGTTCGCCAAAAACCCGCGTATGGCACAGATGTACCGGACGTGGGACCGGATGGACGACACGCACTGCGCCGAGGTTTTGGATCGTGCGGAACGGTTCCTTGCGAAGATGGAGCAAGGCGAAAGCGTTTAGACTTTTCCGCATAAATCCCGCGAGCGTGCCCATATTTCGCCACCCTTGCCTGTCACCTTTGCACCATCGAGAACACAAAAACGGGCAGAACTCTCATGTTTGCAAAACTGATCCGCAGCGTCACAGGCGACGCAGATAAACGCGCCCAAGACGCGCAAACCGTTGCCGCCGCCACCCTGCGCAAACTAGAAGCTGCAGCCGAGGCTGAGGCAACGGCGCTGCGAGGTTCCGGCTCATGGGATACGGATTACATGCCCGCGCAGGAAATGCAGCCCCTGCCACGCACGGCACCAGCGGCACCCAAGCCGCCCGCCCGTGTGGCGATCCATGCCATGCGTCTGATGACACCCGGCCATCTGGCGGTGTTCAACATGATTACCGACCGGCTTGAGGTTGAGGCTCCCGATATGACCCTCCATGCACAGGTGTCGCTGGATGCGTTCCTGCATGTGGATCGTCGTGCGGCGCAAACCGACCAAGATGCGGTGCGCGCAGGATTTGTGGCGCAACGGGTGGATATCTTGATCCTCGATGACGCAGGGCTGCCGGTTGCAGCACTCGACTTTGTTGGCAACGCGCGGGATGCGGGGCCATTGGCCGATGCAAAAGCCGCCGCATTAGAGGAAGCCGGGATCGGCTACGTCACCGCCAACGAACTAACTGCGCCAGACGATATCTGGACGCAGGTGTTCGCGCATCTCTACCTAGAGGATGATGACCTGCCCCAAGCCAAGCCTTCGGACGTCGCGGTCTAGCCGTCGTTGCCGCTGTCGGGCGTGGCCGCATCTGACGGGGCCTCGTCTGACGGGGCGTCGTCTGAGGGCGGCTCATCAGCGGGAGCTTCAGCTTCGGTAGGGGCCTCAGCAGCGGTGCCGACCTGTGGCGTTGGGTCGGTTTCCTGCGCCGGGGCCTCCGTTTCGGCGGCCAATGCGGACAGGCGTCCCTGATCCCACTCACCGCTTTCGATCTCGCCGGTGGCGTACCGCATGGTGCCGGGGCCCTGACGTTTGCCCTTGGCAAAACTGCCTTCATATACGTCGCCGTTTGAATAGGTCGCCGTGCCTTGGCCGTGAATCTCACCGGCCTGCCAGCCGCCCTGATAGACAAAGCCATCCGCCATCGTGATCTTGCCCTCACCGTCGCGCTGGCCTTGCTCAAATGTCCCGACATAGATCGTGCCATCTGCATACGTGGCGGTGCCCATGCCGTGGCGCAGCCCGTCTTCCCACGCGCCGTCATAGCGGTAGCCATCAGCAAAGGTCATTACGCCTTGGCCATGGTTCTTGGCGTTCAAGAATTCACCAACGTACAGCAAACCGTTGGGGTATTGCGCGCGGCCCTTACCTTCAATCACGCCATCCACCCAATCGCCGTCATAGCTGGCGCCATCGGGATAGGTGATTTTGCCAGTGCCATGCGCCAGATCGTTGCGGAACCCGCCAACGTAGACCGAACCATCGGGATAGGTGACCTCACCCTCGCCCTCTATCCGACCATCGACCCAAGACCCGACGTATTGATATCCGTCAGTGCCCTTGAAAATGCCTTGGCCTTGGCGCTTGTCCTCAAAAAACTCGCCCTCATAGACGTCGCCGTTGGCATAGGTGACCGCACCCGTGCCATGGCGCTGGCCATTGACCAAAAGGCCCTCATAGATGTCACCGTTGGGCTGTGTCAGACGGCCCAAGCCGTTGATCTGGCCAGCTTTCCAGTTGCCGATATAGACCAAGCCGTCGGGCATTGTCAGGGCGCCTTGACCCTCACGCGCGCCTTTGACCATCTGACCTTCGTAGGTGGCGCCATCGGGATAAGTAATCAGCCCGGTGCCGTCCTTCATTCCGTCGACCCATGATCCCTCATAGCGGTAGCCGGTTGTGCTTTCCATGATGCCGTCGCCATCATGCAGGGCGTTCACGAAACTGCCGGTATAGCGCACGCCGTTGGCATAATTCGCCACACCACGTCCGGTGATTTTACCGTCTAGCCAGTCGCCCTCATAGGTGCCGCCATCCGCAAAGATGATGCTGCCCGTGCCCTCGGGCTTTCCGCGTGCAAAGGTCCCTGTATAGACTGAGCCGTCCGGAAACTCAGCCGTGCCTGTGCCACGGATTTCGCCCGCGGCCCATTCGCCGGTGTAGACGTAGCCATTGGGCAGCCGATAGGTGCCGGTGCCGTGCTGTTTGCCGTCCAGAAAGGTGCCTTCATATATCCCGCCACCATCATATTGCTTGGTGACGATTTCACCGGACTGCGCCAAGACGGTGCTGGGCGCGGAAAAAGCTAGGATAGTGGCCAGAATTAGGGCTGTCGATTTATGCGTCACGGTCTGCTCCCCACGAATGCGGTGACATCGCTCGCCCCAAAGCTAAATGACCGATAGGGCGGGGGCAACGGTTTTCCCCGCTCTGCGCGGGGGATAGCCGGGATCGGCGCTTTCCCTCCGTGCGCGATGTCGGTAGAGGGAAACTGCCGCAAGAGCACCAACCTGGGACGACACGGGGAGACGAGGCATATGTCGAGCACATTTCGCCTGACAATCGCGCAGCTAAATCCTGTGATGGGGGACCTTGAGGGCAATGCCGACAAGGCCCGCGCTGCATGGGCTGCAGGCAAAACCGCAGGCGCCGATATGGTCGCCCTGCCTGAGATGTTTTTGACGGGCTATCAGCCCCAAGATCTTGTTCGTAAACCTGCCTTTGTTGCCGATTGCGCCCGCCACCTAGAGGCGCTGGCCCAAGACTGTGCCGATGGCCCGGCGCTGGGCATTGGTGCGCCATGGTGGAAAGAGGGCGACGACAAGCCTCATAACGTGTGGTTCGTGTTTGAAGGTGGGCGCACGGTCGCCCGTGTCTTGAAACACCACCTTCCGAACTACAAAGTCTTTGACGAAAAGCGCTACTTTCAATCCGGTGATGTGTCGGGTCCCTATCGGATCAAGGGTGTCGGGATCGGCACGCCGATCTGTGAGGATGCGTGGTTCGAGGACGTCGCCGAGACCCTTGCGGAGACTGGGGCCGAGATCCTCGTGATCCCCAACGGCTCCCCCTATTTTACAGGCAAGCAAGACGTGCGTTTTGCGCATATCGTGTCCCGCACCGTTGAGACTGGTTTGCCGGCTGTCTACCTCAACCTTGTGGGCGGGCAGGACGATCAGGTGTTCGATGGCGCAAGTTTCGTTTTGAACCCCCACGGCAAACTGACCCATCAGCTGCCCGCGTTCGAAGAACATATCGCTCACGTTGACTTCGAACTGGGCGACGAAGGCTGGGTCGCGGTCGAGGGTGACAAGGCCCACGCGCCAGAAGGGATCGAGGCGGATTACCACGCCACGGTGCTGGCCCTGCGGGACTACATGGGCAAAGCGGGTTTCAAAAAAGCGCTGCTGGGCATGTCGGGGGGCGTTGATAGCGCACTTGTGGCGTGTATCGCTGCCGACGCATTGGGGCCCGAGAATGTGCGCTGCGTGATGCTGCCGTCAGAATATACCTCGCAGGGGTCTCTGGATGACGCGGCCACGGCCGCCAGCGCGCTTGGCTGTGCGTTGGACAACGTGCCGATTTCGGGGCCACGCGCCGCTGTCAGCGATGCGCTTGCACCGTTCTTCGCGGGCACCGAACCGGGCATTGCAGAGGAAAACATCCAAAGCCGCCTGCGCGGGCTTTTGTTGATGGCGCTCAGCAATAAGAACGGCGAAATGCTTTTGACGACTGGCAATAAATCCGAGGTCGCGGTGGGCTATGCCACGATCTACGGGGATATGTCTGGCGGCTATAACCCCATCAAAGATATGTACAAAACACGTGTGTTTGATGTGTGCCGATGGCGCAACGCCAATCACCGACCTTGGATGAAGGCGCCCGCGGGTGAAATGATCCCGGTGAGTATCATCGACAAGCCACCTTCAGCAGAACTGCGCCCTGATCAAAAAGATGAGGACAGCCTGCCGCCCTATGAGGTGCTGGACGCAATCCTTGAACGGTTGATCGACCGGGAGCTTTCGGTCGGGGAAATCGTGGCGGATGGCTACGATCGTGAAACGGTCAAGCGTGTCGAATGGTTGATTTACATCAGTGAATACAAGCGCTTTCAATCTGCTCCGGGCGCGCGGCTGTCACAGCGCGCGTTCTGGTTGGATCGTCGCTATCCGATTGTGAACCGTTGGCGCGATCCGAGCTGATGTATTGCGCCGCCCTAAAGGGCGCCGCGACGGCGAGGGACGCTGTCCCTCGCGCTCCCTGGGATATTTGGAAACCAAAGAGTTAGCGTAGTTTCGGGGTTGATCCGGGTTCA
>Ga0228652_1000022_pt1 | contig 221424 bp, 218 predicted proteins | sample 64DmetaG_FD_183030 | JGI IMG/M metagenome (GOLD analysis project Ga0228652, IMG submission 183030) | Seawater microbial communities from Monterey Bay, California, United States - 64D | ecosystem: Environmental > Aquatic > Marine > Coastal | place: USA: California | collected 2016-10-05
CGAAAGCCTTGGCTGAGCCGCAGTTGATCACACAGCTCATTGAGGGTGATGTCGGGGTCCTGCGCGACTTGATCGGCGTTGTTGTTGAACTTAAAGATGTCCGCGACCATGCGCAGAAACTTGGGTTAGGCGATGTTGCTGCGTGTTGCAAACAGCGAGTCGAGCGATTGCAGCCCGTATTCCATCGCGCCGCCGCCAAAGGATGCGCCAAAGGACATGTTGGATTTGGCCACCGGCACATCCAGTTCCGCAAACAGGCGCGTCAGGTGGGGGTAGTTGGCGTAGTTGTAAACGATAAATCCGGTGTCCACGGCTTGGTCACCGCGTTTGCCCGCCATCACGGTGCGTGCATGCCCGCCAATGCGCCCTTCTGCTTCATAAAGCGTCACGGAGTGTGTTTGGCTAAGGTGATAGGCCGCAGCCATCCCTGATATTCCGCCGCCCACGATAGCGATCCGCTTGGGTGCAAAGGTGTCAACTTCAGATGGCACTGGTCGTCCTCTCACTGTCTAGTTCTGTTTACATGTACGTCATGGGTTCGGAATTGGTTCAGTTTTTTTTGCTATTTTTGAATTTTTCTTATGAAGAGTGATCTGGTTGAGTGTCACTCGCGTAATAAGATTATGTTGATTGCTGTGACACAAAGTCGGATGATGTGGCCTGAGCCTGCGGAACCCCCCGCTGGTCGGGACCGAAAGCACGCGCCGACCGTGACACATGCAAAAACAGACGAAGCGCACTGGGTGGCGCGGTTGGTGGCTGTTGGCACCAACAGGGATCAGGCAGCTTTTGCTGAGCTGTTTCGTCACTATGCCCCGCGTGTGAAGGCGTTTTTGATCAAATCAGGTGCCGACCACGCAATGGCAGAAGAGTGTATGCAGGACGTGATGGCGACCCTGTGGCGCAAGTCGCATTTGTATGATCCTGGGCGGGCGTCGGTGGCCACATGGATTTTCACGATCGCCCGGAACCGACGCATCGATATGATTCGAAAGTCCCGCCGGCCTGAGCCAGAAGAATTGCCTTGGGGGCCTGAGGCGGCTCCGGAACAGGCGGATGTTCTCGCATTGCAACAAGACAGCGCGCGGCTCGCCGAAGCGTTGAAACAACTTCCCGAAAAACAGCGCTATCTGGTAGAGCGCGCGTTTTTCGGAGACATGACACATAGCGAAATCGCCGCAGAGACGGGTTTGCCCCTTGGCACAATCAAGTCGCGGATTAGGTTGGCGATTGAAAGATTGCGCCATTCGATGGGCGCGGAGGCATAGAACGACATGATCACACATCATATTCCTGATGATTTGCTAATGGGTTACGCGGCTGGCGGGTTGTCAGAAGCGTTTGACCTTGTTGTGGCGTCGCATGTCTCGCTCAACGATGACGCCCGTGCGCGTTTGTCCAGCTTTGAGGCGCTTGGCGGCGCGGTCCTAGAGGGGGCAGAGACCGCTGAACTGGCTGATGACAGCTTTGAAGCGACCATGGCGCGGATTATGGGCACGGCTCCCGCAGATACCGTACGCGAAGAAGCGAAGGCCCCGGCGCGCCACGCGACCTTCCCCAAGTGCCTGCGCGACTACGTGGGCGGCGACATCGAGGCCGTGCAATGGCGGCCTGTGGGCATGGGCGTCAAACAGGCGGTTCTGCCAACTGGCGATGGTGAGGCGACTGCGCGTCTGCTGTATATCCCCGCGGGTCAGGCGATGCCCGATCACGGGCACAACGGGGTTGAGGTCACGCTGGTTCTGCAAGGCGCGTTTATCGATGAAGACGGTCGGTTCGCACGCGGTGACATTGAGGTCGCGACCCAAGAGACCGAACATACGCCTGTCGCGGATATCGGCGAGGATTGCATTTGCCTCGTGGTGACGGACGCGCCACTGCGCTTCAACGGGTTACTACCCAAAATCGCCCAGAAAATCCTGCGCATTTAACTCTATGACGTTTGAGTTATGGGCCGCATTCGCGGTGTTCTGGGCGTTGTTTGTCACTACGCCTGGGCCGAATGCGGTGAACTGCATCACCGTGGGTATGCACGTCGGGCTGCCGCGCGCCTTCATCACTGTCGGTGCAATCCTGTTGCAAGCATTGTTGTTCATGTGGGCCGCCGCCCTTGGATTGGCGGCGTTGATCGTTACGACACCTACCCTTTTCTTTGTGCTGCAAATTGCGGGTGCCGCGTTGCTTGTCTGGATCGGGTTGCGTGCGTTTCTGGGGGCTGATCGTCCGCCGGTAGTGCCCGACCAAGCGGGCGGTTTGTTTTGGCGCGCGTTTTGGATTGCGACTATTAATGCCAAATCGCTTGCGGGCTACATCGCGGCGTTTAGCCAGTTTTTGGATCCTACACGCCCGGTCATCGGGCAGATGGCGTTCATCATGCCAACCGCGCTTAGCCTAACGGCACTGAGCTACGCCGGTTTTACAACGCTTGGGGCGGTGTTGGGGCGGGCTGCGTTGGGTGCGGTGTTTCATACGGCCTTTCGCCGGGTCATGGCGGTGTGTTTCATCGGCTACGGGCTTGCGTTGTTCGCACTGGCGATCGTGGCATGAGCCGCTTTGCCCCCTCCCGTCGGGAGCATCGGTTTCGCGTGGCCGTATCGCTGACTGCATTCGCGTTCATTGGGTTTGTGATGTTTGGGGATGGTGTGCCCGATTGGCGTTGGCTTGAATTCGCGGTCTACGCGGGGATGCTTTTCATGTGGCTTGGCGGATCGTCGGCCTATGCGCTTTGGCGCGCAGGCCAGTAGACACCATGCCCTATGCGCGGTAGGGCCACGCCATGAGCAGCGAATATAACCCACCCACAGACCCCATTCCCGTCATCTATCATGATGATGACATTCTTTTGGTGGATAAGCCCGAGGGGCTGTTATCCGTACCGGGCAAGGGTGAGCATTTGGCAGATTGCCTGCTGTCGCGGCTACAGGACATGTTCCCAGAGGTGCTTTTGTGTCACCGATTGGATCGGGATACATCGGGCATCATGATCTTTGCGCTGACCAAGCTTGCGCAACGCAAATTGGGTCGCGCGTTTGAGACAAAGCGCGTCAAGAAGCGCTACATCGCTCGTGTCTGGGGCGAAGTTGCGGAATCAAAGGGCACTATTGATTTGCCCTTGATCGTTGATTGGCCGAACCGTCCCTTGCAGCACGTGAATTACGAAACCGGTAAACCTGCGGTGACCGATTGGGAACGCATGGAGGTCGTGGACGGCACCACGCGCATGAAGTTGATGCCGCGCACTGGCCGTAGCCATCAGCTGCGTGTGCATATGCTGGAACTGGGGCACCCAATTCTGGGGGACCCGTTCTATGCTGATGGGCCTGCTCTCGCGTTTCCGCGGATGATGCTTCATGCCGAAGGGCTTAAGCTAGAGCACCCAATCACCGGCAAGATGGAGCGTTTTGAGGCGCCCTGTCCGTACTAAGCGGCTTTGCCTTTAGCCGCTTGTTCCGGGCGTAGGAAAACCGGCTCTAGCGGGGTGGATTGTGCGGGCTGGTATGCGTAGCCCCCTGCCGTGAACGCCGCTAGATCTGCGGGATCAGTGATGCGGGTTTCAATCATAAACCGTGCCAGAGCGCCGCGTGCTTGTTTGGCATAAAAGCTGATGACTTTGGCGCCGCCCGGTTTGTCCTCAAGGAACTTTGGCGTGATCACGGCGGGCTTTAACGCCTTGGTATCGACGGCGCCGAAATACTCCTGCGAGGCGCAGTTTAGCAGGTGTGTGGCCCCAGTTTCTGCCGCCTGAGCGTTAAGTGCATCAGCCAGTTTGGTGCCCCAATATGCATATAGTGTTTTGCCGTTAGGGTTGGCCAATCGGCTGCCCATTTCCAGCCGGTAGGGCCGTGCCTCATCCAGCGGGCGCAGTAACCCGTAAAGGCCTGACAGAATGCGCAGGTGGTCTTGGGCGTGGCGCAATGCGTCCTCGGACAAGGTCGTCGCGTCCAGCCCGGTGTATGTGTCCCCATCGAACATCAAGGCGGCGGGGGCGGTGTCCTGTGCTGCAAAACCTGCAAACCTGTCCGCGTTCAACTTGGCAAGATTTTCACTGATATGCATCAATTTTTGCAACTGCGGCACTGACAGATCGCGTGCGATTTGGGTCAGTTCGGCGACCTCATCTGGGAACTGTGGTTGCGTCAACGGCAACGTCGTCGTGCGGCTGGTGTCTAGCTTTTTGGCGGGCGACAGCACTGTGAGCATGGGGATCTCCTATCTGGTGTCTTATAGATAAGGGCTGAGGGGCTGAGGTCTAGCGCGATTGCAAAACTTCGAGAAAGGCTTCGCCAAAACGTTCCGCATGGCGGTCACCCAGAATGCGGGCAATTTGGCTGGCATCAGCGGGCGCAGTGGCAACTTTGGCCAGCATAGATGACGAACAGGACAGCGGTTTTTGCGTACCATCGTCGCCACGCATCAGGTCGGCCTGCACGCTGAGCAGCGCGTCATAGACATCACCCTCGGAGCGTCCCGCCAGTTTGCGCCGCGCGGGATGCACATTGGCGGATTGCTCACCTGTTATTACTTCCAAAAAGTTGCGCCCATATTTTTCGAGCTTTTTGGCGCCGACACCGCCTATGCGCGCCATCGCGTCCAGCGTCATGGGCCGGGTTTCGGCCATCTCAATCAGGGTGCGGTCATTAAAGATCATGTAGGCCGGTAGGCTTTCGGCGTCTGCAAGGGCACGGCGCTTTGCCTTGAGCGCCGATAGCAGGGGCGCGTCTTCTTCGCTGACCAACGCTTTGACGGCGGGGCGGCGTTCGGCGGTTTTCAGGGTGTCGCGGCGCAGGGTAATGTTGGCCTCACCGCGCAAAATGGGCCGGGCGGCTTGGGTCATGCGGAACGCGCCGTGCCGTTCGGGATCGGGGCGGATTAGGTCTTGGCCCATCATTTGCCGAAAGATCGCCTGCCAGATGGGCTTCGAATGTTCCCGCCCCACGCCAAAGGTTGGCAGCGCGTCATGGCCACGTTGGCAGATACGGTCTGTGGCGTTGCCCAGCAGAATGTCGATCAGGTGGCCTGCGCCAAACCGTTCATCGGTGCGCAGGATCGCCGATAGCGCCTTGCGCACCGAGGTCGTGGCATCAAACAGGTCGGGCGGCGTTTCGCACAGATCGCAGTTGCCACAGGTCACTTCGGTTTCGCCAAAGTAGGCAAGCAGGCTTTTGCGGCGGCATTCGTGGGCCTCTGCCAGTCCCAAAAGCGCATTGAGCCGCGCGTGATCGGCGAATTTCATTTCCGGAGGGGCGAGGCCCTCATCAATCTGTTGTCGGCGGAAGCGAATGTCGTCGCTGCCGTAGAGCGTGAGGGTGTCGGCGGGGGCACCATCGCGCCCTGCACGGCCGATTTCTTGGTAATAGGCTTCAACAGATTTTGGCAGGTCCGCGTGCGCAACCCAACGGATATCGGGTTTGTCGATGCCCATGCCGAACGCGATGGTCGCCACGACAATCAGCCCATCTTCGGCCTGAAAACGGCGCTCAACGATGCGGCGGTCATCGGCCTCCATGCCGCCATGATAGTGACATGCGGAATGCCCAGCTTCGCTGAGGGCGCGCGCAAGGCTTTCAGTTTTGTTGCGGGTGCCGCAATATACGATGCCCGATTGACCTTTGCGCGCAGCAGCAAACCCGAGGATTTGGTTCCGGGGGCTGTCTTTGGCTGCAAAGGCCAGCGTCAGGTTGGGGCGGTCAAAGCCATGCAGAAACGTTTCGGGCGGGATGCCGTCGAACAGGCGGGTTACGATTTCATCGCGGGTCTCTGCATCCGCGGTCGCGGTGAAGGCCGCCAGTGGAACGTCGAGTGTTTTACGTAACTCGCCGATGCGCAGGTAGTCGGGGCGAAAATCGTGGCCCCATTGGCTGACGCAGTGGGCTTCGTCCACAGCAATCAGATTGCAACCTGCGCGTTTTAGCATCCGTTCGGTGCCCGATGATGCCAGTCGTTCTGGCGCGATATAGAGCAGTTTGAGCGTCCCGGCCTCAATCGCGCTCCAGACGGCGTCGGTTTCTTCTTCGGTATTGCCAGAGGTTAGCGCGCCTGCGACCACGCCCGCCTCCTGCAGGGCGCGCACCTGATCGCGCATCAAGGCAATCAGCGGCGAAATCACGACGGTGATCCCCTCTCGACAGAGGGCAGGCAGTTGGAAACACAGACTTTTGCCCCCGCCTGTTGGCATAATCGCGAGTGTGTTTTTGCCCCCTAGAACGGCCTCTACGATGTCTTCCTGCCCCGGGCGGAAGGCAGAGAATCCAAAAACGGACGCAAGAAGCTCGGTCGGGCTTGGCGTTGTGTGGGGCATGGGCCTCAGGATCAGAAGATGTGCTCGATTTTCTATGAATCTTTCACATTAACAGCCCGTGAACAAGGCTTGCGCCGCGACAGTTTGCGCGACTTTTTAGGGCGGTTTTCCCAATTTTGCCCTTTCATGGGGGTCGTGCGACGCTTAAGTCCATGTCCACCTTTAACAAAAGGGGATCAATCATGACCCTGCTTAAATCTGCCCTCATCGGAGCCCTCCTGCTCAGCACTTCGGGCGCGTTCGCCCAAGAGGTGACGCTGCGGTTCCAACACTTCGTGTCACCTGCCTCCGCGAACCCCAAACACTTTATGCAGCCTTGGGCTGATAAGGTTGAGGCGGATTCTGGTGGGCGTATCAAGGTTGAATTGTACCCCTTCATGCAGCTGGGCGGTGGCGCCGCAGAAATGTATGACCTGATCGCGGATGGCGCGGTGGATGGCGGTTGGGTGATCCCCGGATACCAGCCGGGCCGTTTCCCGGAAGCCGAGGCGCTTGAGTTACCATTTATGGTCACGAAATCCGGTGAAGAAGCGTCCATGGCCGCGTGGGATTTCACCCAAGAGCATCTGATGGATGACTTTTCCGATGTTCACCTGATTGCGGCGCATATGCATGGGCGCGGTTTGGTTCATAAAACGGGCCCCGGTATTCGACAGGTGTCTGATTTTGAAGGCCTGAACCTGCGTGGCCCATCACGGGCCGCGACGCTGTTGCTGGATAAGTTGGGTGCAAATCCCATCGGCATGCCCGTGCCCGCGTTTCCTGAGGCGCTGGCCAAGGGCGTGTTGGATGGCGGCGTGATCACATATGAAATGTCACCCTCGCTTAAGCTGGATGAGTTGACCGATAGTCATACCGATGTGGCCGGGGAAAAGTCGCTTTATAATCTGTTCTTTATTTGGGCGATGAACAAAGACAGCTATGCCGCGTTGCCCGATGATCTAAAGGCTGTGATCGATGCCAATTCGGGTCCTATGGCCTCTGCTTGGGCGGGCCGGGCCCATGACGTCGGCGACAAAGAAGGTCGTCAGGTTTTAGTTGATGCGGGCAATGAATTGGCGGAAATCTCAGCCGAAACCACGGCTGAGATCATGGCGCTGGGCGATGAGGTCATCGCTGAGTGGATCGCTGATGTGACTGCCAAGGGTCTTGATGGGGCTGGTTTGGTCGCATCGGCGCGGGCCAAAGTCGCCGCGAACCGTATGCCCGCCAACTAGCCGGCTTTTTGTACCAAGGTGATCAGCGTCTCGCCGTAGCGACGCTGGTCAACCTGTTCAAAGCCCTCGGGAACCTCGGGGGCTTTTGCGTCTTCCCAGACCAGCATTGCACCGGGGGCGATCCAGTCGTTCAGGGCAGTGACCGCGGCCTCACCCAATGATTTTCCGTATGGCGGATCAAGAAACACCAGATCAAAGGGCGCACCGGGACAGGGGCCTGCTTTGCGTGCGTCGCGTGTAATGACCTGCGCGTCGGCGCCTAGCATTTGAATGTTTTCGCGCAAGATTGCCTGCGATTTGCGCCCGTTTTCAATAAAAACGGCCGCCTCGGCACCACGTGACAGGGCCTCTAGACCCAAGGCCCCGGTGCCTGCAAATACGTCCAACACGCGGGCATCTGTACACAGATCGCCGTGGGTGCCGTTCTGCAAAAGGTTGAACAGGCTTTCGCGGGTGCGGTCCGTCGTGGGGCGCAGGTGGGCTGCCGTATCGCCCTTGCCTACGCTGGCCAGCCGCCGTCCGCGCCAGTTTCCGCCAATGATCCTCACGCCATGAGCGCCTTGGCATCGACGCTTGCGTCCGCAACCAGTCCAGGGTCAGGGGATCGGCCGGCTTCAATCATACGTTTGCCGACCATGTAGCCGCGCGGATCGTTCATGGCATCTACGGCCAGCAGTGTGTCGTTCGCGTAGTACCAATGCGAGCGCGCGGTTCCGCCGTCGCGCACGACGACACGGTCGTAGCCGGTGTTCAGGCCCGCAATCTGGAGCTTGATGTCGTATTGGTCGGACCAAAACCATGGCTTGGCCACGTAATCTACGCCTGCGCCAAGCATGTTGCGGGCCACTATCTCGGCCTGATCAATGGCGTTTGGCACGCTTTCGAGCCGGATGCGGTGGCCGCGATAGGGGAATGAAGCGCAATCGCCTGCCGCCCAAACGTCCGGCGCGCTGGTGCGACCTTGGGCGTCTGTCGCGATCCCGTTGTCGAGGGTTAGGCCCGCGGCTTCGGCCAATGCGGTGCCGGGCGCGATGCCCACGCCGACGATAACCATATCGCAGGCCAACTCAGCCCCATCGCTGAGCCGTGCACCAGTGACGTGGTCATTGCCGATCAGGCCGCCAAGCCCTACACCTTCGCGGATATCGACACCGTGCGCAGTGTGGAGGGCCCGGAAATAGTCAGAGGTTTCTGGGGCGGCAACGCGTTGCAAGATCCGGTCGGCCATCTCAACCAGCGTCACATGCATGCCCCTTTTGGCGCAAACGGCTGCGGCCTCGAGCCCGATGTAGCCACCGCCCACGACCAAAACGCGACCGCCTTGGGTCACGTGGGGGGCCATTGCGTCAACGTCGGCCAGATCGCGCACAGTATAGACGCCGCCAAGCGTGCCACCGGCAGAGGCGGGCAATTTTCGTGGAACCGACCCAGTGGTCAGGGCGAGTTGATCGTAGCCGAGCGCCTCATCGCCGATGGCGATGGTCTTGGCGGCAGTGTCGATCGCGGTGACCTGTGTGCCAAGGCGCAGGGCAATGTTGTTTTCATCATAGAAACTTTGGGGGCGCAGGAACAAACGCTCCAGCGTCATATCGCCCAGCAGATACGCTTTGGACAGCGGGGGCCGTTGATAGGGAGGGACCGCTTCGGCGCCGATCAGGGTGATGTTGCCGTCAAACCCTTCACCGCGCAGCTTCGCTACCAAAGAAGCGCCTGCCTGCCCTGCGCCAATGACCGCAATATGCGTCATAATATGCCCTTTCACTGGCCGTGTTCCGACCGACACCCTATATCGCTGATTACTGGAAACACAATCAGGGACGGGGATCTCTTTTATGACCATTTCAACCGGCGATACATTGCCTGACGGCACCCTTATCAAACTGGGCGAGAACGGCCCTGAGGCCGTTTCGGTCGCAGACCTGACCAAAGGCAAGCGTGCGGTGATCTTTGCCGTGCCGGGCGCGTTCACTCCAACCTGTTCTTCGGCGCACGTTCCCAGCTTTGTCCGCACCAAGGCGGGTTTTGCCGAGAAAGGGATCGACACGATTGCGTGCGTCTCTGTGAATGACCCGTTTGTGATGAAGGCATGGGGCGAGGCGACAGGCGCCAACGCCGCTGGCATCCATATGCTGGGCGATGCTGATGGTGCGTTTACGGCCGCCCTAGGCCTGAACTTTGATGCGCCGCCCGCCGGTCTGCATGGACGTTCCAGACGCTATGCGATGGTTGTGGACGACGGCAAAGTGACCGTTCTGCACATCGAAGAAGGCCCCGGTGTTTGCGAAGTCACCGCTGGCGAAAGCCTGCTGGCCGCCATCTAAGGCGCACGGATTTGTGGTGGGGCGGCGCAAGTGCGTTGCCCCATTCGCTTAGAGCGCGTCGAGTTTCGCCGCGAGGATGACGTCTAGTTCGGAGACGCCATCCACATCATGGGTCGTCAAAACCACATGCACGGTTTTGTAGACGTTGGACCACTCGGGGTGATGGTTCATGCCTTCCGCGATGATTGCGGCGCGCGTCATCCAGCCGAATGCCTCAACAAAATCTTTGAAAACGAATTGTTTCATGATGGCATTGCGGCCATCTACGGCGGCCCAACCGGTACGGGTGACGGCGTCTTGTAGGGGAATTTTTCTCATTGTTGCTCTTCCATAATGGTTTTCTTGAATGGCCCATAAGAGGTTAGGATTTCGATATCCTCTGAGACAGCTGCGGCCTCAGCCTCTAAATAGTTTGCAATCGCATCGCGCAGTCCGGGGTCCCGAATCCAGTGCAGGGAATGGGTGGGCACAGGCATGTATCCACGGGCAAGTTTGTGGTCACCCTGCGCGCCGGCCTCAACCCGTTGAAGGCTGTTGTTGATCGCGAATTCAATGGCTTGGTAATAGCATAGCTCAAAGTGGAGGCAGGCATGATGCTCGGTGCAGCCCCAGTAGCGGCCATAAAGCGTTTCGCGACCAATCATGTTGAGCGCACCTGCCACGTAGTGCCCATCCCGCTCCGCGAGAACCAAAAGAATGTCGTCACGCAGGGTTTCTTGGGCGGCGTCAAAGAATGCGCGGGTCAGATAGGGCGTGCCCCATTTGCGGGCACCTGTGTCTTGGTAAAATACCCAGAAGGCATCCCAATGTTCTGGCTGGATTTGATCTCCGGTGAGGGCGATGATCCGCCCGCCAAAGCCCTGTGCCTGCGCGCGTTCTTTGCGAATTGCCTTGCGTTTGCGTGCGGCCAAAGCAGTGAGGAAAGCGTCGAAATCGGCGTAACCTTGGTTGAGCCAATGGTACTGCTGTGAGGTCCGTTCCAGCAGGCCCATGGTCTGGCCGGCAGTACGCTCCGCTTCGGTGCAAAATGTGATATGCAGACTGCTGAGGTTGTTTTGATCCGCGATCTGTACGGCGCCTTGTGTGAGGGCGGCTAGGCCGGCCTCCTCAAATCCCGGTTTCACCAAAAAACGGCGCCCAGTGGCAGGGGTAAAGGGCACGGCCATCTGCAGCTTGGGGTAGTATCGGCCACCTGCGCGTTCATAGGCTTGGGCCCAGTTGTGATCAAAGATGTACTCGCCTTGGCTATGACCTTTTGCGTACAGCGGGGCGGTGGCAATCAGCTCGCCGTCAGCGCGCGCCGCAAGGTATTGCGGCTGCCAGCCGGTTCCGGTGCCGACAGAACGGCTGTCTTCTAGGGCAGTGAGAAAGCGGTGCGTTGTGAACGGATCATGTGGGCGTCCACCGTCAGACGTTTCAGGGGCGGCGCAGGCATCCCATTCGTCGGCGTCAATCTCGTGCAGAGAAGTCAAAATACTGATTTCTATAGAGGTCTCAGACATATCACCTTTCCGCGCTACCCCACGTGAGGTGGGGCAACGGACGTGGGTTTCAAGCGGGTGTATAGCCCTCAAAGGTGATTTGGTCGGCGATTTTTCGCGCCTCGGCCTCTTGGGAGGCGCTGCGAACGGTCCAGCACAGGATAGGCACGCCCCGAGATTTCAGCGCATGGATGGGCGGCATGTCCAGTGCTTCAACCTCATGGCTCACAAAGCTAGCGCCGATCGGGTCGAAATCGGGGATATCGGCCAGCCTGTGACAGACATCTGGGGTGAGTTCCGGCCAATCTTTTGTGCGATAGGCTGATGTCACAAGGCCCCGCGGAACGTTTGGTGCGGCTACGCCAAAGGCTTGCACCGAGTGGGGATTGAAGGACATGACCGCTACATCGCCATTGTAGTCCGACAGACATGCGGCCACGGCTTGTTCCAAGGGGCCGACGTCGGGGCCCATCATGCCGTCCTGATCTTTAATCTCAATCAGCAGCGGAACTTTGCCGGCGACAAGGTCCAGAACCTGCCGCAGCGTCGGGATCGTGCCGCCCCCCCCGCTTAGGGGGACGGCACCCAGGTCAGTGGTGCTGCGCGCGGCAATGGGGCCGGTGTGGTCAGTAAGGCGCGCGAGATCGTAGTCGTGAAACACCATTGCGGTGCCATCCGCGCTAGGCTGGATATCGATCTCAATCCCCCATCCGGCTGCGATTGCAGCTTGGATCGCACCAATTGAGTTCTCGGCTCCGGCCGTGCCATGAAGCGCGCGGTGTGCAATCGGCCGGCGCAAAAAGCTGTTAGGAAGCGGTGTCATTTGATGACGAAAATGCCTTCGATCTCAACCGCGACACCAAATGGCAATGCAGGTGACGACACGGCTGCACGCGCGTGTTTGCCCGCATCACCAAGCGCTTCTGCAAAGAAGTTGGAGGCCCCGTTGATAACCTTGGGCTGGTCGCCAAAATCATCGGTCGAATTCACAAATCCACCGATTTTCACAACGCGAACAAGGCGTTCTAGGTCACCGTCACATGCGGCTTTGACTTGCGCCAATAGGTTGATCGCACACAGACGCGCGGCTTTCTCGCCCTCTTCGATGCTCATATCCGCGCCTAACTTGCCGCACACGAGACCGTCGGGACCCATAGGCAATTGACCGGACACGTACACCATGTCTCCGTGCACCACGTAGGGTACATAATTGGCGGCAGGTGCGGGGGCATCAGGCAGTGTGACGCCCATTTCGGCAAGTTTGGCGGTGTAGGACATGGGGTTCTCTCTCACTGTTTTTTGGCGGCGCGGCTATCGCGATTGGTTTTGAGAAAACTTTCTAGGAAATGACGGGCGGGGTAAAGGACCAGAGTGTGATCTCGGTATCCGGCCAAACTCGTTGGAGCGCTTTTTCGACGTAGACGCTGCATAGACGCTGTTGCTCATGGCAAGTTGCCGAAAGGCAGTGCAGTCATGTCACAACCTAGTGTGTTTCCTGTTAGTTTTTGCGGGGGGAGTGGTCTTAACCACGTGTCCCCTATATTAGCGCTGTGCGTAGCTTAAATTTCGCGAGGAAATATTTTTTCAATGACACGTGTTTTCGCCCCAAAGGTTCGACTGCTTTGTGCGCTTGTTGGCGTGTCCCTCTTGGGGGGCTGTGCGACGCCTGATGTTGGCTCACAGATAGATGATCCCTATGAGGTCACGAACCGCGCGGTACATGCCGAAAATCTGTTGCTGGATCAGCAGCTTGTTCGGCCCATTTCGAACGCCTACGGGACATCGGTGCCGGGACCAATGCAAAAGGGCATTGCCAACGTTGCCAGCAATCTAAGCACCCCGAGCGATGTGTTGAATAACCTGCTGCAAGTGCGTCTTGGTCAGGCGGCGCAGAACACGTCTAGGTTTTTGGTGAATTCGACGGTTGGCGTGTTTGGCCTGTTTGACGTGGCCAGTGCCATTGGAATACCTGCCGCGCCGACAGATTTTGGTGAGACGCTTTATTATTGGCGCGTGCCAGAGGGCAGCTATGCTGTGTTGCCCGTAGTGGGCCCGTCAACGTCGCGCCATGCTGCCGGACGTTTGATTGATTTGGCGCTTAATCCCATCCGAAGCGCGGTGCCAGCGCCCGAAAGCACTGTTGGCACGGCGTTCGGTGTCGCGGATGCCTTTGGCACACGGTATCGCAACGCTGAGTTGATTGACTCCGTCTTGTACGACAGTGCCGACAGTTACGCCCAGGCGCGGCTTCTTTATTTGCAAAACCGCCGCTTCCAATTGCGTGGCAGTGAGGTGGATGCTGATTATTTTGACCCCTACGAGGATCCTTATGCAGACTTCAACTGACACCTTTCTGACCCGCCGATCCCTTCTTGCGCTGTCAGGGGCAGCAGTTATCGCAGCGACGGGGCCGGCATTCGCGCTTACGACGTCTGAGGCGAAATCGCTGGTGGGGCGTTTGGTCGGGGAGATCAACGGCATCATCGCTTCAAACAAATCTGAAGCGGCGATGATCCGCGATTTTGACGGCGTGCTGAACCGCTACGCCGATATGCCCATCATTGCCCGGTCTGTTCTGGGCGTTCCTTGGCGTGGGGCCAGTGCGGCAGAGCGTCGGGATTTCACGCGCGCGCTGCAGGGATATTTGGCCCGCAAATATGGCAAGCAGTTTCGCCGTTTTTCAGGGGGTGAGATTGAGGTCCTGAGCGCGCGGCCAGTGCGAAGTTTTTTTGAGGTGCGTTCGATGGCGCAACTTCCTGGGGAAGCCCCTTTCGAAGTGGTTTTCCTTGTATCCAATGGCTCGGGTCGTGATCTCTTCTTCAATATGATCATTGAGGGGATCAACCTTCGCACCACTGAGAACACCGAGATCAATGCACTGTTGGACCGGAACGGAGGCAGTGTTGCTCGCCTTACGCAAGCGCTTGATCAACTGGGCTAGACGCTTGTTGGGGGTAGGAATAGCCCTGATAGTCCAGAATAATCATTGAAACGTCATCCTCGAAATCGCGGTTTTGAGTGAAGTGCCGCAGGCCTTGTTCCAGTTTGGGCAATAGATTTTGGATCGGGGTCAGGGTGTTCGCCTGAAGCAACGAGGCAAGCCCATCCTCGCCTAACATATCACCGTTGGCGTCCGTACATTCGGTGCAACCATCCGAAAAGAGCACGAGCCGATCACCAAGGTTAAGCCGTGCTGCTGATCTCTCAAAGCTCAGGCCGCGGATCAAACCGACAGGTGGCCCACCGTCGCCGATGGTTGTGATCTGCCCATCCTGCGTTAACACGAGGGGGTGGGGATGACCCGCTTGGCACAAGTCCAACGCGCCTGTTCTGAGGTCCAAATAGGCGAGAATGCAGGTGAAATAGATATCTGTGTCTAAATCATCGAGCATCAGGTTGTTCAGCCGCGCCACAACCTCTTCGGGGGCATCGACCGCCATGCTGCCGTCCATTTGCCGAGAGAATGCTATATTGCGATGGGGCTCAGTCGCCGAAAACAGCGCCGATAATCGACCTGTCATGAGTGCCGATGCGATCCCGTGCCCCGAAACATCGATCGAATAAATCCCCAGTTTTGTGCGCGATATGGGAAATGAGCCGACTAGATCGCCTCCAACATGCCCGCATGTCAAAAGCTTTGATGCGATCCCAACCGCGCCTAGATCGCGGTACTCTGGCGGCATGAGCGACATCTGAAGTTTTCGAGCCTCGACCAGGTCTTGCTCCATCGCGCAATGGATTGTGCGTAATTCTGCCAGTGTCGCCTCAACGACGCGGGTTTTTTCGCGAAGCTCCTCCTGCATGCCGAGCAAACGCTCCCCCGCGCGGATACGAGATCGCAATTCATGCCAATTGATGGGCCGCGTTACAAAGTCATCTGCTCCCGCATCCAATCCGCGCGCTTTTTCGGTACGGTCGGATTTAGAGGTGATCAGAATGAAGTAACTATATGGCCGCTCCATGGCGCGCAAAGCCGCACAGAATTCAGGACCATCCATCCCCGGCATACCCCAGTCGCTGACAATCAGCCGGATATCGGGGTCAATCAAATGGTCAAGCGCCTCCTCGGCCGTTCCAGCACCGATTACCCGATACCCTGCGCGTCTGAGGGTTGCGGACATCAGGTGCCTTTGGGCCCGGCTATCATCCACCACGAGGACCTTGGCGCCTTTGTGGATTTCCGCCAGCAGCATTGGGGTCAAAGAGGCCATGAAGTGTCCAGTGACGTGATTTGGCTCCTTTCGTAGACTGAGAAAGCTAACGACCCGTAAAGACTAAAATGCGATGCATATTGTTGGGGTCCATTAGAGAATTTCTCATTGAGAGATGCTATTTATATCTAGCGCGGCGAACCAAAAGATTGGATTTCCTATGATCGATTGGGATCGGGTGGCAGAATTACGAGATGAGATCGGGGCCGAAGATCTGGCCACGGTTATTGAGATGTTTCTCGAGGAGGTGGCTGAAAAGCTGCAAGAGGTCGTAGGCGGATCGTCTAAGGCTTCCTTAAGCGAGGATATGCATTTTCTTCGCAGCTCGGCGTTAAACATCGGCTTTGTTGAGCTGGCTAAAATGTGCGCAACCGTAGAGGATAAGGCGGATACCGGGCATTTGAATGCGGATATTACTGCGATATCGGCGTGTTACGATGCCTCCGCCAAGGAGTTGCGTGAACATGAAGGTATCAGGGCCACGTGAGTTTAGATTAAGAACTCGGACAGCACTGTGTCGTTGGTGATGTCGCGATGCTCAAACCCTAGGGAATCCATGCGTTGTGACAGACGCGCAAAATCTTCGGGCGCTGCGGCTTCGATACCAATCAAGACGGACCCAAAGTTTCTTGCGGATTTCTTGAGGTATTCAAACCGCGAAATGTCATCGCTGGGCCCCAAAATCCCGAGAAAATCCTTTAGGGCGCCGGGGCGTTGCGGCATCCGAAGAACAAAGTACTTTTTGCGACCCTCGTGACGCATGGCGCGTTCTTTGACCTCGGGCAGACGTTCAAAATCAAAGTTTCCGCCGGATGTGACGCAGACAATCGTCTTGCCCGCGATCTTGGGGGCCAGTTCGTCCAAAACATCAAGCGACAGGGCGCCTGCTGGTTCTAGCACCATGCCCTCGACGTTCAGCATTTCTCCGATGGTTACACAGATCCGGTTTTCGGGCGCGCGTAGAACGCGGTCAGAAGGTACATCGCGCAACACATCGAACGTTCGCGCGCCGATCTGTGCCACGGCTGCGCCGTCCACAAATGTGTCAACGCGCGGCAATGCGACTGGGTGGCCGGCCTGTAACGCGGCGGTCAAACTTGCCCCACCCTCGGGTTCTACATAGATCAGTTTAGTTTGCGGTGCTTGTTCTGCCATATAGGCCGTGACACCGGCCGACAGGCCACCGCCCCCAACAGGCAAGATCACCATGTCTGGGGCCGCGCCGAGGTCGGCCAAAATCTCAACTGCGACAGAGGCCTGCCCTTCAATCACATCAGCGTCGTCGAAAGGCGATAAGAAATGCGCCCCGGTTTCCACACAATAGGCCTGGGCCGCGGCCAGCGTGTCGTCAAAAAAGTCACCGACAAGGCGAATGGTGACGTGTTTGCCGCCAAAGGCACGGGTTTTGTCGATCTTTTGCCCCGGTGTGGTAACGGGCATAAAGATCGTGCCTTCAACACCCATTTCGCGGCACATGTAGGCCACGCCTTGCGCATGGTTTCCCGCTGAGGCGCAGGCAAAGTGAGACTGCCCTGTCTGCTTGCGCATTGCATTGAATGCACCGCGAATTTTGTAGCTGCGCACCGGGCTGAGGTCTTCGCGCTTTAACCAGATATCCGCGTCGTATTTGTCCGACAGGTAGGCGTTCCGTTGAAGGGGTGTTGGGTCAAAAACACTGCGCAGGGCGCGGGTTGTGGCCTCAGCTTTGGATGAAAAATCGGTCAAAAGGCCCTCGGGATTGCATCGGTGGTGCGTCATCCATAGTGCTAGGGGCGACTCGGGCGTGCGTCAACGTCGCCTTGCCCCTGTCCCGGAATCGCGATAGGCCCCGCGCTGGAACAAAACCACATGAGGAGAGCGCCATGTCCGCGCCGAAGAAAGTCGTCCTTGCCTATTCTGGCGGTCTGGATACGTCGATTATTCTCAAGTGGTTGCAGACGGAGTACGGCTGCGAAGTGGTGACCTTCACCGCGGATCTGGGCCAAGGCGAAGAGCTGGAGCCTGCGCGCGCTAAGGCCGAGTTGATGGGCGCAAGCTCGATCTACATCGAAGACCTGCGAGAAGAATTCGTTCGCGACTTTGTGTTCCCGATGTTCCGGGCCAACGCTTTGTACGAAGGCTTGTATCTGCTGGGCACATCCATTGCGCGGCCCTTGATTTCCAAGCGGTTGGTTGAGATTGCAGCGGCTGAGGGTGCCGATGCAGTGTCCCATGGCGCGACGGGCAAGGGAAACGACCAAGTTCGGTTTGAACTGGCGGCCTATGCGTTGAACCCCGATATCAAAGTGATCGCTCCGTGGCGTGAGTGGGACTTGTCCTCGCGCACCAAGCTAATTGATTTCGCAGAGAAAAATCAAATTCCGATCGCCAAGGATAAGCGCGGCGAAGCCCCGTTCTCGGTTGATGCGAACTTGTTGCACACCTCATCCGAGGGCAAGGTGCTGGAAGACCCTGCGGGCGAAGCGCCAGAGTATGTGTATCAACGTACCGTTTCGCCGGAGCAGGCGCCTGATACGCCAGAATTCGTTGAGATTACCTTTGAGGCTGGCGACGCAGTGGCAATAAATGGCACTGCAATGTCGCCTGCGACCGTTTTGACCAAACTGAATGAGTTGGGTGGCAAGCATGGGATCGGTCGCCTTGATCTGGTTGAGAACCGCTTTGTCGGTATGAAGTCGCGCGGCATCTACGAAACACCCGGCGGCACCATCCTGCTGGAAGCTCACCGCGGTATTGAGCAGATCACGCTCGATAGCGGCGCAGGCCATCTGAAGGACAGCATCATGCCCCGCTATGCGGAGCTGATCTACAACGGTTTCTGGTACTCGCCAGAGCGCGAGATGTTGCAGGCATTGATTGATAAGTCCCAAGAGCATGTGACCGGCACTGTTCGGTTGAAGCTCTATAAGGGTAGCGCGATGACCGTGGCGCGTTGGTCACACCATTCGTTGTATTCTGAGGCGCACGTGACCTTTGAAGAAGATGCAGGCGCCTATGATCAGGCGGATGCGGCAGGATTTATCCACCTCAATGCGCTGCGTCTGAAGCTGGTCGCGAACCGGAACAAACGCGTTAAGGGTTAGTGGTTTAAGGCGCGGCGACGGTGATCGATCGCGCCTTCATTGCCTCATAAAATGGCAACGCCGCGTCTAGGATGGCGCGGTGCTCCGCCGCAACGTTGGGCAATGGGCCCTCGGCCTCGGCAAATCCAGTTGATTGGTGGACCGCGCCGTACCAATGCGCGGCCCAAATACCATCAAATGGCTTGGGCCCGGCGGGCCAGTGCAACATTGCATCATCCCAAGGCAGATCGATTTCGGCGCAGAGCGCCTGTAGCGCGGCGCGAGGGTTGGCTCGTATCGTTTCACTGTCGATCACAGGTCCCTCTAACCGGTCGAAGATCGTGGCTTGCTGGGCAAAACCGATATCTTCTAGCGTTAGGCTGTCGCGCTTGGCGGAATAGCTGGCGATAACGCGGGCGGGATGGCGGATTAGGTGAATATTAACGGCCTGCTCCGCCCAACTCATATCAAATCCCGGCAACATATGGTGAGGCATGTGTTTCATATACCAATGCGTACGGGCCTCTGGCACCACACCTGCGCAGGCCTGTGCGACGGCGTTTGGATCTGTCTCGTGGCTGTGCTGGATGTCCGCTGCCATGGGGTGATCTGCGCCTGTGTGCGCAAGATAAGGCGCATAAAACGGCTCATCCCACGCGGCACAATCAGAGCGACTGCCAAAGGCATACAGCATAGCGGTAGACAGGTTCCGGGGGCCGGACCACGCAGCGATTTTCATAGATGTATAGCCTTTTTGATCTGTGTGGCAGCGGCGTCTGCCCAAAGTTTGTAGTAGGGTGCGCCGGGATGCAGACCGTCCGTGGCCAGCATGCTTGCGTCAGACGGGGCGGTATGGGCCAGATAATCAGTGCCCATTTCGGTGCAAAGGTCCTGCAATGTCATGTCAAACTCAGCCGCGCGCGTGCCCATGACTGAACGGAGCGGCTCGGGCAAGGTCGGGAACCGAAGAACAGGTGGCATCGCGGTGCAGAGGATCATGTCCGCGGCGTGACGTGTGCGGAGAGTATTGATGATAGTGCGATAGTTGTTGCGATAGGTGGTCTTGGCCACGCCGTTTTTTGCATCATTGATGCCGACCGCGATTAGGACAACATCGAATGGCTCCGCATCCAGCGCCATCAATCGCGTCAGCGTTGATGCGGTCGTCGCCCCACACCGCGCCGCGAGCCGCCAATGTACGGTACGATCCTGCGCCAAGGCGCGGGGCAGGTGGCCGGCCAAGGCGTCGTCTTGGGTCGCGACGCCCACGCCCGCCGCGGCACTATCACCAAGGATCAACAGGCGCAGGCCCGGGCCTTGACCCACAGTGCCTTCGCGCGGGCCAACAGGTTCCTGTAGGCGTGGGCGCGTCGCGTAGAGCCACGCGCCTTGCAGGAGGGCAAAGGCGGATTTCATGCGCCGACGAGATCTTTGTAAAGCCCCCGTAGGCGCTTGGTAACGGGGCCCATCTCGCCGCTGCCGATGGTGCGGCCGTCGATCTCGCTTACTGGGGTCTGTGCGCCAAACGTACCGGTTAGGAATGCCTCATCTGCGCCGTATGTGTCGACCAACGAAAAGTTCCGCTCAAAGCAGGGAATATCGTTGGCATGGCACAGGTCGATCACCTTTTGGCGGGTGATCCCGTTCATGCAGTAATCCCCGGTTGAGGTCCAAACTGCGCCTTTGCGGACTATGAAAAAGTTGCAAGCGTTGGTGGTGTTCACAAACCCATGCACGTCCAACATCAAAGCTTCATCCGCGCCTGCTTTTTCCGCAGCAATGCAGGCAAGAATACAGTTCAGCTTGGAATGAGAGTTCAGTTTAGGGTCCTGCGTCATGGGCAACCCACGCAGATGGGGGACGGTCGCAAGCCGGATGGGCCGGGGCAGCTTGGGCTTTGAATGCTCCATGATGATGACCATCGTCGGACCTTGGGTCGACAGGCGCGGATGTTGAAACGGAAGGCGTTTGACCCCGCGTGTAACCATCAGCCGGGCATGGGCATCGGTGTGCATGTCGTTTGCGGCGCGCGTGTCCTCAAGGGCGGCGATGACCTGCGCAGGTGTCATACCGATATCGAGGTCGATGGCCTTGGCGGCCTCAAACAAGCGGTCGATATGTTCCTCAAGAAAGGTCCAGCGTCCATTATAAAGCCGCAGCCCCTCCCAAACACCATCGCCCAGCATAAAGCCCGAATCGTAGACCGAAACGGTGGCCTCGGCGCGGTGGGTAAGGGCGCCGTTCACCCAGATTTGGATATCTGCGTTGCGCCGATCTTCCTCGGCTTCGTGTGTCGATACATTGTCTATCATTTTCGGCCCTCCGAACGGCACCTTATCAGGCAAATACGCGCCGCCAAGACTTCACGGGCATGTGACTTCACACAGCCGTGAGTTGCCTGCGCGGCGGTCTGTTTGGCAAAGTAGCGCTCTGATTTAGGAGGCATGTCAAATGACACAGACCCGATGGCAAAATGCCAAGATCGCGCTGCTTGTGGCGGCCCTTTTGTTGGGGGCGAAGCTGGATCGTGATGGGGCGCATCACGCCTGTGCAGATTGCACCCCCGAGACGATTGTTCCCGCGCTACATGAAGACCCCAGCATTATTGCGAAGGATCGTTTCCAGGGCAAAGATGCCTAGGATCGCAACCAGCGGCGCAAGGTCCAGCCCGTTCATTTGCGGCAAAAAGCTGCGGATGCGGCCATAAACCGGCTCTAGTAGGCGGTTGAGGCCATCCCAAATTGACCCAACAAGAGGTTGGCGCAGGTTCAGAACCTGAAATGTGATGAGCCACGACATGATGATGTGGATGATAATGATCATCTTGGCCACACCGATCAGCATCAACAAAATCTCAAACAGCGATTGCATGGGCGGTTCCTTTTTTCACGTACCTCGTAGGTAAGGCGCAGGCATCGGCGGCGCAAGCAGTTGCCGGCCGATAGGCGTGACGTTTGGGCAGTGTTGACGTTTGCGCGTCTGTGCTGCGTTTTGTGCGCATGTATCCTGTCGTCCGTATGATCAAAGAATTCTGGGTCCACCGCAATGCGCCTGCGCTGCCGACTTTTGGGACCCATGTTTCGCACCACGTCTGCTGGCCGTGGGATATTGACCTGTGGATTGAGCTGAACAATGGCCGGACATTGACGCTGTATGATCTGGGGCGGCTTGTGATGGCGCGTCGCATTGGTCTGCTTGCGGTATCCAAGGAAAACGGCTGGGGCATTTCGGTTGCGGGGGCGGTCGTGCGCTATCGCAAAAGGGTGCGGATGTTTGATCGAGTTGAGATGCGATCCCGTGCTTTGGGGTTTGATCATCGGTTTACATATGTTGAGCAAAGCATGTGGCGGGGTGACATGTGCTGTTCTCACATTGTGTTGCGCATGGCTGTAACGGATGCGGCTGGCATCGTTGCGCCTGCGCGCGTTGCAGATGCTCTGGGGGGTGACATCTCCAATCCGCCTTTGCCCGATTGGGTTCAGACTTGGATTGCGGCCGAAGATTCGCGTCCCTGGCCGCCGGAAATGTAGATCCCACACGCGCTTTTGCTTGCCTTTATGTGGCCTCGGCTGTTTCGTGCTGGAAAATAGGTGGGGCAGCATGAGTGATAGCGGACTGAAAAAGCGCGTCTTTGGATGGATGATGTTTGACTGGGCCAGCCAGCCCTACAACACCCTGCTTCTGACCTTTATCTTTGGGCCATATTTCGCCTCTGCGGTGATGGATGATCCCGTGCAGGCGCAATCCATGTGGGGTTTTGCGATAGGGGCCTCGGGCTTTGTGATCGCGGTTTTGGCGCCGATCTTGGGGGCGTTTGCTGATACATCGGGACGCAAAATGCCGTGGATATGGCTGTTCTCGGGACTGTATGTGCTGGGTTCTGCGGCGTTGTGGCTGGCGGTGCCGGGCATGGATGATGTGACGTTTATCCTGCTGATCTTTTGTCTCGGCCTGATCGGGATGGAGTTCGCGACGATCTTTACCAACGCAATGCTGCCGACGCTCGGGGATAGGGCCGAGATTGGCAAAATCTCCGGCTCGGGCTGGGCGATGGGTTATGCGGGTGGGGTTGTCGCCCTTGTCCTGATGTTGCTGTTCTTGGCTGAAAATGAGGCAGGTGTGACGCTATTGGGCACGGCGCCCGCCTTTGGTCTCGACGCCGCAACCCGCGAAGGCACGCGGTTCGTCGGCCCATTTACCGCGCTTTGGTACGTTGTGTTCATGATCCCGTTTTTCGTGTTCGTTCGAGAAGTCCGTCCGTTGACAGCCGCTGCTATTGTCCCGGTTAGTGCCGCGCTAAGCGGGCTGTGGGGTACCCTTCGTGGTCTGCCTGCTCGCCGCAGTTTTGCCAGCTATTTGCTGTCGTCGATGTTCTATCGGGATGCGTTGGCGGGGATGTATACATTCGGTGGGATATTCGCGGGGGGCGTGTTGGGCTGGTCCGTGATCGACATCGGTGTTTTTGGGATTTTGGCGGCCACTACGGGCGCGATATTTGCGTGGATCGGGGGGCGTGCGGATAGTCGATTTGGCCCAAAACCGGTGATCTTGGTATGTATCGTCACGTTGCTGATCGTATCGATTTGCATTGTGGGCACCTCGCGGGAGGCAATTTTTGGCATTTCGCTGGCCGAAGGCAGCACATTGCCTGACAAATTCTTTTATGTGCTAGGGGCAACTATCGGCGCGGCAGGGGGCTGTTTGCAAGCCGCGTCGCGGACGATGTTGGTCTGCCAAGCCGACCCAGAGCGCATGACCGAAGCCTTTGGTCTTTATGCTTTGGCGGGCAAAGCAACGGCGTTTTTAGCACCCATCTTGATCGGTGTGGTGACACTGTTCAGCGAAAGTCAGCGCATTGGCGTGGCACCTGTGATAGGATTGTTCGTGTTAGGATTGGTGTTGATGTTGTGGGTGAAGCCGGACGGAGAGGTTGAATGATCAGCACGTTTGTTTTCGCGATTATGGCCTGTGCTTTGATGGTTGCACCTGTCGTGGCCGAGCCGCTGGCCAAAGTGCAGTTTGGCGCCATGGATGCAGGCTCTGATCAACGTGCATCCCCGATCGGCAGCTACGCCAAAGGCTGTGCGGCGGGCTTGGTACAACTGCCTGAAACGGGGCCGACGTGGCAGGCCATGCGCCTTAGCCGCAACCGTAATTGGGCCACGCCTAGTACCGTTGATTTCGTCCAAGACCTAAGTCGTGCGGCGCGGCGCAATGGCTGGGCGGGCCTCTATGTCGGTGATCTGAGCCAGCCGCGCGGGGGGCCGATGCTGACGGGGCATCGCAGTCATCAAACTGGGCTTGACGCTGATATTTGGCTTTACCCAGCCAGTAAGATGAACCTGAGCCGCGGCGCCCGCGAGGACCTCAGTGCCATTTCCATGCGCCGGGCCAACGGAGCCTACGTGAATGACCGCTGGACCAAGGCTCATCATGAATTGGTAAAAGCCGCCGCCCAAGACCGGCGCGTGGCGCGGATATTTATCTTTCCCGGTGCAAAAGTGCAGATGTGCAATGATGAGACCGGCAGTAAGGCATGGTTGCGCAAGGTGCGGCCTTGGTGGGGGCATCACTATCATATGCATGTGCGGTTGAAGTGCCCGCGCGGAGCGACGGCCTGCATTGATCAAGCACCACCCCCGCCGGGAAACGGCTGCGCAGATGCGGAAAAGTGGGTTCAAGATATAGTGAACCCGCCGCCGCCTGATCCGAACGCCAAGCCCGCGCCACCCCGCCGAGAATTGGCGATGGCTGATCTGCCGACTCAATGTGCCCAAGTATTGGCCGCCCCGAGCCGTCGCTGAGGAGCGGAGAACAAAACTAGATCATATTTGAATTGTTAGGGCCTCCTTAAGCACCAGTGACGCATACCTGCCGCAGACCGAAAGAGATTCTGCAGCAGAAAGGCGCAGCCATGACCATTTCTTCCTCGCTCAATGCAGGTGTTGCTGGCTTGAATGTTAACGCAAGCCGGTTGGCAACTATTTCCGACAATATCGCGAACTCTGGCACGTACGGCTACAAACGTGCCGTGGCCGATTTTTCATCGATGGTGATCGACCAGACCCGGGGCAGTTATTCTGCCGGTGGTGTGCGTGTGACCACCTTTAGAATGGTGGATGAACAGGGCACGCTGGTGAACTCTGACAACCCGACTGACCTTGCGATTGCAGGTCGTGGTATGTTGCCAGTGACGACACTGACGGCTGTCGACAGTGATAGCGGCTCATTTCCTTTGCGCCTAACGACGACTGGTTCGTTCCGACCCGATAGTTCGGGCATACTCCGCACGGATACGGGCCTTGTGCTGATGGGTTGGCCCGCGCAACCCGATGGAACCATCCCAGACTTTGCGCGTACCACAGCCGAGGGGCTGGAACCTGTGCGCGTGAACCTTAACCAGTTTGCAGGTGATCCAACGACCAAGGTTAACCTTGCCCTAAACCTGCCCGCTACGGCGACGCAGGCGGGTGAAAGCGGAGATACACTTGATTTCCCGGTTGAGTATTTCGACAATCTCGGGACCTCTCAGAACCTCAGCCTTGAGATGACGCCAACAGTTCCGGCCAGTGGGGCGGCGTCCAATGAATGGCGCATTGTGATCAAGGATCAGGCGCAGAACGCGGCCACGGTTGGTGATTTTACTGTGACATTTGATAGTTCTCAGTCAGGTGGTGGTGCGATTTCTGGTGTGATCGACAACTCTCTGACTGGCGCTGCGGCCGGTGGCACAGGCGATTATGATCCATCTACTGGTGAAATCGCAGTAAGTGTCGCGGGTGGTGGCACCATGCAGCTCGATATCGGCCGTTATAACGATACAAGCGGCATGACACAGTTGTCTGATGTCTTTGCGCCCGTTTCCGTTAATAAAAACGGCAGCCCAGTTGGTAACCTGAGTTCCGTTGAAGTGGACGCAAACGGCTATCTGCAAGCGATCTACGATATCGGTTTCACAAAGACGATCTATCAAATCCCCGTGGCCGATGTGCCAAACATGAATGGCCTGATTTCACAGAATAACCAGACGTTTGAAGTCTCGCCCGAGTCGGGGTCGTTGTTCCTGTGGGACGCAGGTGAGGGGCCAACTGGTGATATGGCCGGCTTTACCCGCGAAGAAAGTGCAACTGACGTAGCAGCTGAACTTACCCAATTGATTCAGACCCAAAGGGCATATTCGTCGAACGCGAAGGTCATCCAAACGGTTGATGAGATGTTGCAAGAAACGACCAACATCAAACGGTAATAATCTGAACCTCATATAGGGGGGCGCAGAATGAGCCTTTCCTCTTCTCTATCCACAGCGATTTCAGGACTGAATGTGACGGCCAGACGTGCCGAGATCGTGTCCTCGAATATCGCGAATGCCTCGACCCCCGGTTATGCTGTGCGCAGTCTTGAAGTGACAAGCCAGCAAAACGGGGGGGGCGTGCGCGCGGTCAGTGTGACGCGCAGCTCGGATCCTATCCTGCTCGCACAGCGCAGGTCGTCTGATGCGGAATATCAGGCGGCGTCTGCACGGGCGGATTTCCATCGCGGGCTGGCAAGCGCGATTGGTCAGCCCCAAGACCCCAACAGTCTTGGTGCTTCTGTGGTGCGGTTAGAAACTGCGCTCGTAGATGCCGCATCACGTCCAGAAAGCCCGGCGGCTTTGACAGAAATCGTCAATGAGGGGCAAAGGCTGGCGACAAAAATCAACTTGATCTCCGCCCAGATAGGAGAAGCACGGCAAAACGCCGATACTCAAATTGGCCTGACAGTCACGCGGTTGAACGCCGCGTTAGAGCAGGTGGCCGATATTAATAAAGAGATCGTTCAAATGACGGGGCAAGGTCGGGAAACGGCCTCGCTTCAGGATCAACGACAGCAGGTTATTGATCAAATCGCGCAAGAGATTCCGCTCACGGAGGTTGACCGTGGGCGGGGTCAGCTCGCGCTATATACAGCGGGGGGCCTCACGCTGTTGGATGGCAGTAACGTGGCAGAGTTTGGTTTTTCTTCGCGTGCGATGATTACTCCAGACCTCAGCGTAGGTGCCGGGACACTTTCACAACTCACGGTAAATGGCCGTGAGGTTGATGCGTTGGCGGATCGCAGCTTTGTCGGGGGCGGCCGCTTGGCGGCTCTGTTTGAAGTGCGCGACGCAATCGCGCCTGCCGCTCAGGGGCAGATTGATGCCGTGGCGCGTGATTTCATTGATCGTTTCCAGTCTGTATCAGCGGACCCGACATTGGCCACTGGCGATGCCGGGCTTTTTACAGATGGTGGTGGCAACTTCGATCCACTGCTTGAATTGGGGGTAGCGGGCCGCATCAACTTCACCCCGTTGGCGGATCCGGCCCAAGGTGGCGACATCTCTCTTTTGCGCGACGGTTTGGGGGCTGCCGTTCAGGGGCCCGTGGGCGACGCGACCCAACTCCAACGGTTGGCACAGGCCCTCGCTGACGGGCGCGCCACAGTATCTGGTGGATTCACCGGCGCATCTCGCTCAGCGGCGATCCTGACGTCGGATCTCTTGTCGATGGCAAGTGTCGAATTGGCAGATCAAGAAACTCGCGAAAGCTTTGCCGCCAGCCTGAACCAAACCCTGCGTACCGAAGAACTCAGGAATGGTGTCGATACGGACACCGAAATGCGGCAACTGCTGGTTATTGAGCAGGCCTATGCCGCCAACGCCCGGATCATCGAGACTATTAGTGAAATGCTCGACACACTGACGAGGTTATAATCATGGCGCTTACGTCCATTGGGGATATGTCGCAGACGCTCTTTTTGAGGCGTCAAAATGTTGAGGCAAAACAACAAATCACAACGCTCTCAGCAGAATTATCGACAGGATTGAAGGCGGATGTGCCAAAGGCTGTTGGCAACGATTTTTCACTTTTGTCGGGGCTTGAGCGGGGGATCTCTCTTGCGCAAACCTATGTGCGCGCCGCGAACGAAGCGCGAGTTGCGACCGAGACGATGCAAGGCAGCCTCGGCCTATTCCAACAAGAAGTAGAGGGGCTTTCCAGTAGCCTTCTGGCCGTTTCGGCCTCGGGCCTTCTGTCAAATGCGGGCGCGATGGCTACAACGGGGCGGAACACGTTCAATGCGATGGTTTCGGCCCTGAACACATCTGTGGCTGGTCGCTTCCTCTTCGCTGGGCAGGCTACGGATACCGCACCCGTGATAGATGCCGATCAGATGCTCAATGCGATCCGTCCGCTGGCGCAGGCGCAGACGACCGCACAAGACGTGGTCAATGTGGTGGATGCTTGGTTTGCGGATGGAGCCGATTTTTCCACAACGGCTTACAAGGGAACTGCCACCCCATCTGCTGGGTTTCTTGTGGGTGACGGGGACATACTAACTTTGAACATCACAGCAGACCGGCCTGAAATTCGCGATGCGCTTGCAGCCGCGGTTAAGGTTGCCTTGTTGAGCGACCTAAGCCTGCCTAACGGTTCCGCAGATGCGGAAATGGTGATGCAAAACGCAACCAATGAGCTGTTGGAGGGGGCGACGCAGATTACGTATTTACGCGGCGAACTTGGTCAAACCGAAGAAGCGATCGAGATTGCCGAGACGCGGGCCAACGCTCAGATGTCAGCCCTGAGGTTAAGCCGATCAGATCTTTTGTCTGCTGACCCGTTTGAGACGGCCACAGCACTCGAAGACGCCACAACACGCCTTGAAAGCCTTTACACGATCACCGCGCGTCTCTCGCGCCTTAGCTTGACGGATTTCTTGAGATGACACGCATTTTTCTGGCCCTCACGATGTTGATTTGCTTTACCGGATCCACCCTGGCCAACTCAATTAGGATCAAGGATTTGGTTGAGTTTGATGGCGTTCGGGGGAACGATTTGGTTGGTTACGGCTTGGTGGTCGGCCTTAACGGAACTGGCGATGGGCTGCGTAACGCACCATTCACCGAAGAGATTATGTCCGGTATTCTTGAGCGGCTGGGGGTCAATGTCACCGGAGAGCAGTTTCGCCCCAAGAATGTCGCGGCGGTAATCGTAACCGCAAGCTTGCCTGCCTTTGCCCGATCTGGCGGGCGTGTGGATGTGACCGTTTCTGCCATTGGTGATGCAAAAAGCTTATTGGGTGGAACGCTTGTCATGACACCGTTAACGGCGGCAGATGGTGAGATCTATGCTGTATCCCAAGGTACGATCATCGCAGGTGGCGTATCGGCCACCGGCGAAGCGGGCAGCGTTGTGCAGGGCGTGCCCACTGCGGGTGTTATCCCTGCCGGTGCTCGCGTGGAGCGAGAAGTTGATTTTGATTTCAGTCAGATGAGTCAGTTGCGCCTTGCGCTACGGTCGCCGGATTTCACGACGGCGGCGCGCATTGAGGCGGCCATCAATGGTGAATTCAACCGACCCGTGGCGCAAATGCTGGATGCGGGGACTGTGCTATTGGATATTGACGCCACCCAGCTAGCCTCGCCGGCCCACGCGCTCAGTGTCGTTGAAAATGTCCGCGTCGCACCAGAGCAAAGGGCGCGCGTGATTGTTGATCAGGCCTCCGGGACAATCGTGATGGGCCGCGATGTTCGGATCAGTCAAGTCGCCGTGAGCCAAGGCAATTTGACGCTCAGAATTCAAGAGACGCCCACTGTCGTTCAACCGAACCCGTTTTCTGAAGGGGAGACAATGGTCGTGCCGCGGACCCAAGTCGCCATCGGTGAGGAAGAAGGGCCAGGTCTCGCGCTGGTCGATGGGGGGGTGAACCTGTCTGAGGTTATCTCTGGTTTAAACGCTCTCGGGGTGTCTCCGCGTGACATGATCGACATCCTCAAGTCGATCAAGGCTGCCGGTGCCCTGCACGCTGAATTCATTGTGCGATAGGGCTGTTTTCTAGATGCCAAAGGCAGAAAAGTGTCCCGGCATGGCAACAATCAGGCCATGTGGGGCAACTGCACCTTGTTGCCCCTACTTCGGCACTCTACATGAAATTTTATGAAAAGATGGGTTCCCTTCCTCAAATCCGATCCTGTGGTCGCCGTAGTCCGCCTTCAGGGGATTATCGCATCCGGTGCGCGTGGCGGGCTCAACCACGTTGGGCTCGCGCCGATGCTTGATCGGGCTTTTCGCAAAGGCAAGCCCAAGGCCATTGCTTTGATTATCAACTCTCCCGGCGGATCGCCTGTGCAGAGCGCACTGATAGGCGCGCATATTCGCCGGCTCGCGACGAAACACAAACTTCCGGTTCACGCCTTTGTCGAGGACGTCGCGGCCTCTGGTGGATACTGGCTGGCATGTGCGGCTGACGACATCACAATTGATGATAGCTCAATCGTGGGCAGTATCGGAGTGATCTCATCGTCTTTTGGTTTCCACGAGTTGATGACCCGCCAAGGCATTGAACGGCGGGTTCACACCGCGGGCAAAGATAAATCCATGCTGGACCCGTTTCGCCCTGAACGTGCTGAAGATATTGAGCGCCTCAAATCCTTGCAGTCGCAAATTCATCAAAATTTCATTGACCACGTCACAGCCCGTCGCGGCGACAAGTTAAGTTCGGACAAAGATCTTTTTACCGGCGAAATTTGGGTTGGTCAGAAAGCCATAGATGTTGGATTGGTCGATGGGATCGGACATCTGGAGGACAAGATGCAGTCAATCTACGGTGAAAAGGTGAAGTTTGCGCACTATGGGCAGCGTCGCTCACTTGCGCAGCGCCTTGGGTTGGCGAGCGTTGATGCCGTTGTTGGGGCTGTTGAAGATCGTGCGCTTTGGGCGCGGTATGGGCTCTGACGCGTGCTTGTAAAAATAGTCACTCTCTTTCTGGTTGGCATGGTCGTCTTGGCCATGTTCGGGCGTTTGCGCGTGCCCGGTATCGGTAAAATTTCTCCAAAGGTTCTAGGACGTGGGCGTTGCAAGTCCTGCGGTGCGCCTTTGGTTGGCAAAACACCCTGTCCCTGCGAGACCCGGGGTAAGAAGGGATGAACGCGTGACGGTCGAGTTTTTGACGGCGGGGCTTGGCCTCGTGATTTTGTTGATCGCGGGCGATACGCTGGTCAAAGGTGCGGTAAACCTGAGCTTGCGGCTGGGCCTGCCCGCTCTGATCGTCAGCCTGACTGTGGTTGCCTTTGGGACATCTGCACCAGAACTTCTGATTGCCATCGACTCCGTACTGAATGACGTCCCGGGGCTCGCGCTGGGCAACGTCGTGGGGTCCAACACCGCCAACGTTTTGATGGTGCTGGGTGTGCCAGCGATATTGGCAACGATGCATACCTCTATGTGCAACTCCCGACGTGACTACCTGATTATGATTGCCGCAACCGTGCTGTTCATTGGCCTGTGCTTCACAGGAGGGACCTTGACGTGGATGCATGGGTTAGTCCTCTTGGCGGCGCTGTTCATCATCCTTGGCCGATCCTTTCGGGAGGCGATGGCCCATCGCGCTGCCGGCAAAGAAGCCGAAGAGGAAGTGGAAGGGGCAGATGCCAATCTGCCGGGCTGGCGCATCGCTCTTTATTTGGTGCTTGGGCTCATCGGCTTGCCCGTTGGCGCCGACCTTTTGGTTAAAAGCTCGGTCACAATCGCAGAAGCGTACAACGTTAGCGATACTGTCATTGGCTTAACGCTGGTGGCTATCGGCACCTCTTTGCCAGAGCTTGCTACAACCGTTATGGCGGCACTGCGGCGTCACGCGGACGTCGCACTTGGGAATGTGATTGGGTCCAACATGTTCAACCTGCTCGCGATCACCGGCATCGCAACGCTTGTCGGGCCAATCCCTGTCCCGCCCGAATTCTTGCGGTTCGACCTATGGGTCATGTTAGCTGCGTCGTTAATCATGATCCCGTTCGTTTTCATGCGACAGGATATTACGCGGATTTGGGGCATTGGCCTGACCGCGATCTATGGCGCATATCTCGTTTTCATTCTGATCTAGGAGACCCGCTATGATCGGTAATGCAGCCCTTGTGACAGGCGCGGCGTCGCCCATAGGTGCGGCAATGGCCTTGGCTCTCGCGGATCTTGGTTTTGATCTCGCGCTACAGGATGCCGCGCCAACAGGGGATCTGGCGGAGCAGATACGCGCAAAAGGCCTGAAGGCCGTCGTGTTGGGTGCCGACACGCAGGATGCCCGGCAGCTTGACGCGCTCGTATCCACCGCGGCTGAGGAACTGGGCAGCCCTCTGACCTGCCTCATCAATAATACTGCGCTTTTGTCGCCCGATGCACTTTCGACCCTATCGCGTGCCCAGTGGGACCACGGCATTGATCTAGCTCTTTGGGCACCTTTGCGGCTCGCGCAGCGTTTTGCCCAACAAGCGCGCAAAGGCGTGCGTGCGCCAAATGGCGAGCCGTTTGCGCAGAGCCTCATCCTGAATATCATCGACCAAAGGGTTAGTGATTGTGCACCAGACTTCATGACCCACTCGATTGCCGCGGCTGGGCTAAAAGCATTTACCAAAACTGCAGCTTTAGATTTGGCACCTGATATCCGTGTGAATGCGATCGGACTGGGGCCCCAACGGCCAGAGCAGTATCAGTTCGCAGCTCATTCTTCAGATCGGCGGTTTTCCCACGCAGAATTTGTGGATTTTAACCAAGTCACGGCGGCTGTGCGCTATTTTTCACAGGCGCCTGCTGTAACTGGTCAGCTGATGTCGGTCCATGTTGAGTAAAGCCTTAAAAATAGCTCGCAACGCAGCCTAAATACTCAATATTTGCTAAAAATTGAGCCGAGGCCGCAGTCTTGTCCACCGGCCTGATGATTGGGTAAGAAATGTGAAGGAAGTGTGAACTGCCTTTGGAGATGGTTAAATTCATAAGATAATAATGATTTATATCAGTATCTTATGGGGCCGCCTAATTTTTAAGCAATGTAACGGAACAGTGAAAAACCTGCATGTTTTCAGACCCATGTTTTTTTTGCCCCCAAGGTTTTCCACAATTTCAGTGGATAGGTTATGACTTGCAGGTGGTGCAGCAACATTGCAGCCAAAAGGGAATCGCGTGGTGAGTGAAGTCGAGGCAATCACAGGGCATAGCTACATCGCCGAGCAGGTCAAAATGCTGGACGGCAGTCCTGGCGTATACCGGATGTTGGATGCTGAATCTCGAGTGCTGTACGTTGGTAAGGCGCGCAATCTAAAGCGTCGCGTAGCCAATTACGCAAAGCCATCGGGCCACTCACCACGAATTGCGCGGATGATCCGCGAAACCACGTCCATGATGTTTTTGACGACGCGGACCGAAACTGAGGCGCTGTTGCTTGAGCAAAACCTGATCAAGCAACTCAAGCCGCGTTACAATGTTCTTCTGCGTGACGACAAAAGCTTTCCGAATATTCTGGTCAGCCAGTCTCATGACTTTGCGCAGATCAAAAAGCACAGAGGTAAAAAGACCGAAAAAGGGGCTTATTTCGGTCCCTTCGCCAGCGCGGGCGCGGTAAACCGTACGCTCAATCAGCTGCAAAAGGTGTTCTTGCTGCGCAACTGTACCAATGCGCAGTTTGAGGGACGATCTCGTCCGTGCCTTTTGTACCAAATCAAGCGGTGTTCTGGCCCTTGTGTGGGGCTGATTTCCAAGGCGGAATATGCCCAATCGGTAGAGGACGCGACGCGGTTTTTGTCAGGTCACTCAACCGAAATCCAGGAAACGCTCGCGACACAAATGCAAGCTGCCAGCGATGATATGGAGTTTGAGCGCGCCGCGGCTTTGCGTGACCGGATCAAAGCGCTCACCAACGTGCAATCCGTGCAGGGCATCAACCCGCGTGGCGTTTCGGAAGCCGATATTATTGGTCTGCACATGGAAGGGGGGCAGGCCTGTGTTCAGGTGTTCTTCATTCGGGCCAATCAAAACTGGGGCAACCAGGATTTTTACCCTCGGGTTGGCGCGGATGTATCCCCAGCTGAGGTTATGCAGGCGTTCTTGGGGCAATTCTACTCCACCAAAGACCCTGCGCGGCAGTTGATCCTGTCGCACGGAATTGAAGACGAAGACCTAATGACTGAGGCGCTTGCAGAAAAACTGGGCCGCAAGGTTGAGATCCTTGTGCCGCAACGCGGGGAAAAGCTGGAACTTGTTTCGGGGGCCACGCGCAACGCGCGCGAAAGCCTTGTGCGCAAGATGAGTGAGGCCGCGACGCAGGATAAGCTGCTAAAAGGTTTGGCTGAGGCGTTCGGGCTCAAGGCCCCTCCGCAGCGGATCGAAGTGTATGATAACTCTCACATTCAGGGAACGAATGCCGTGGGCGGGATGATTGTTAGCGGTACGGAAGGTTTTATTAAATCTCAGTACCGCAAGTTTAACATCAAGGGGGATGACCTGACCCCGGGTGATGACTTTGGCATGATGAAAGAAGTGCTAACGCGTCGGTTTAAACGCCTGCTTAAGGAAGATCCTGACCGTCAAAGCGACGCATGGCCGGACCTTTTGTTGATCGATGGTGGCGCGGGGCAGATCAGTGCCGTGGCTGAGATTATGGGCGAATTGGGCATCTCGGATGTACCCTTTATTGGGGTCGCCAAAGGTGTCGATCGGGATGCCGGCAAAGAAGAATTCTACCGCCCCGGTGCGTCGGCCTTTGCGTTGCGGCACAATGATCCTGTCTTGTATTTCGTGCAGCGCCTGCGTGACGAAGCCCACCGTTTTGCCATCGGAACGCACCGGGCCAAACGCGCCAAATCGGTCATGGCCAACCCCTTGGATGAGGTGCCCGGCGTAGGGCCGGGACGCAAAAAGGCACTACTTGCCCACTTTGGCAGCGCGAAGGCCGTGGCGCGCGCAGGCCTTGCCGACTTGAAGGCGGTTGATGGGATTTCGGGCGCCTTGGCAGAAACCATCCATGACTTCTTCCATGATCGTGGCTGACACGCTAAAGGTGTGCGCATGACATTGAATATCCCCAATATCCTGACGCTCTTGCGTCTTCTTGCGGCGCCGGGTGTGGCAGTGATGTTCCTGTATTTCAATCGGCCTTGGGCGGATTGGTTTGCCCTGATCCTGTTCATCACTGCCGCTGTGACGGACTGGGCGGATGGCTATCTGGCCCGCAAGTGGCAGCAAGAAAGCAAGTTCGGCGCGATGCTGGATCCCATCGCTGACAAAGCCATGGTGGTGATTGCGTTATGTGTGATCACGGGTTTTTCTGGGATGAACCCTTGGATTTTGCTGCCTGCGACGCTGATCCTCTTTCGTGAGGTTTTCGTCTCCGGCCTGCGAGAGTTCTTGGGCGACACAGCCGGAACGCTCAAGGTCACGAACTTGGCCAAGTGGAAAACCACTGCTCAGATGGTCTCGCTTGCGGTTTTGTTCGCGACCGGCGTGTTTCAGCATAACGTGTTGGATCGCACGGTTGGCATGGACCCTGCGATGGTTCAGGCTATTTTTGCCGGTGAGATTAGCGATGAGTTGGGGCTGATTTGGAACGCGCAAGCCGCCAGTGTGACGTGGTACGCCGGGACCGTTTTGTTGTGGGTTGCTGCCGCTTTGACCGCGATCACGGGGTTTGACTACTTTCGTAAAGCATTGCCATTTTTGAGGGACGCATGAAAATCGAAGTGCTCTATTTCGCATGGCTCCGGGAGCGGATTGGCCTGCCCCGAGAAACGGTCGAAACCGAAGCCGCGACGGTGGCTGATTTGGTGGCAGAGCTCTCCGCGCGCGAAGATCGCTATGCCGTGGCGTTTTCCGACATGAGCGCGATCCGCGCCGCAGTGGACCAAGATTTGGTGCCCCTGGATACCGCCCTGACCGACGCACGCGAGGTTGCGTTTTTTCCGCCGATGACCGGGGGTTAGTATGCGCATAGTCGTCCAAAAGCAGGATTTTTCCACCGCAACCGAGACGGCAACTTTCGGCAAGGGCCCCGATGTTGGCGCGGTCGTCACATTCAGTGGCATCGTGCGCGATTTGCCGGATGATCCGTTGCAGCAGATGGTGATTGAGCACTACCCCGGCATGACCGAAAAGGCCTTGACCAAGATCGCGGAGGAAGCATCTGCGCGCTGGGATCTGCGCGATGTGTTGGTGATCCACCGCTATGGTGCGCTGGTGCCCGGCGAACAAATCATGATGGTCGCCACCGCAGCACGCCACCGAGCACAAGCCTTTGAAGCCGCCGAATACCTGATGGATTATCTCAAATCACGCGCACCCTTTTGGAAAAAAGAGGTCACTGCCGCGAGCGCTGATTGGGTTGATGCAAAAGACAGCGATGAGGCTGCATTAGGCCGCTGGTAACGCTTTATGCGTGCCCCGCAACTGCCGAAAGCAGCTTGGGATGTACCCCAAGCATGTTCAGCGCGCTGGTCCATTTCGTCTCATCATCTGCTGAAAACACCAGTCCGGGTCCCGGCGTCAGCGTGAGCCACCCGTTATCGAGCATCTCTTGATCCAATTGCCCCGGACCCCAGCCGCAATATCCTAAGGCCACGAGTCGCCGCACCGGGCCAATGCCTTGTGCGATGTCTTCAAGAATATCAATCGTTGCGGTCATGGAAAAACCCTTGTTCACCCGAAGCGTGGCGTTGCCTGCTGCATACTCGGTTGAGTGCAGGACAAATCCACGCTCACGCTCAACCGGGCCACCGTTGTGGACAGGTTTTTGGTGCAACATACGGTGATTTTCGATGCCGATCCGTGTGAGCATTGCGGCCAGCGACACGTCGGGCAGGCGCCGATTGATGACCAAACCCATCGCGCCCTCGCTAGAGTGCGCGCAGATGTACACAAGCGACCGCTTGAATTGCGGGTCGGTTGTTCCGGGCATCGCAATCAGCAATTTACCCGCGAGATATTCAGCCTCTGTGTCATCCATTTCTTACACATTGTGTGTCTATTTTGGCTTTCATGCAAGGTCTGATAGCGGATTGTGATGACACAACCGTGACGGATCGTGTGGGTTTTGACCTTTGCGGTGGGGTTTTTCAGGCTTATGCCTTGGCTATGGTTCGTTTCGTTTTCCTCTGCTTTTTGTGCCTTGCTTCGCCCACATCGGCTCAGGTCTTGCTGACCAGCCTTGATGACGTCGTTCAGATTGAAGTGCGCGAAGGATGGCGCGATTCTGACGGACGCCATTTTGCAGGCCTAGAGGTGCGATTGGCGGACGGATGGAAAACGTATTGGCGCAGCCCGGGTGCCAGCGGAATTGCCCCGCGTGTGCAATGGAACGGCTCGGGCAATATATCCGGTGCAGTGATCCATTGGCCGACACCGACGCCTTTTCTTACAGCGGGTTATCCTTCGCTGGGCTACACAAAGGATTTTGTACTTCCTATCGAATTGGCACCGATTGATCCCGCCGCGCCCATCACGCTTGAGGCCCAGATTGAGATCGGAGTCTGTCTGGATATTTGCTTGCCCGCCAAGGTGACTGTCCGCGCAGAATTGCCGCCTATGGGTCAACCGGATGGGGGCATCGTGGCCGCGCTGCGCGACCGGCCAAGTGCGGGTCGCGGGCAAGTGCGATGCTCGATCCGGCCTTCGAATAATGGCGTCATGCTGAGCGCGGATATCCCTCAGGTGCGCGCACTTGGCGGGGTTGAGGCGGTGGCTGTTGAAATTTTACACGCGCATGACCGCATTTGGATCGCGGACACATCCCTATCCCGAGAGGGCCGCGTTTTGCGCACTCAGACCGAGTTTATGCGCCCAGACGATGTTCCGGTGAGCCTTGATCGTAGCGGTCTGCGGTTCACCGTGGTTGGCCCCAAAGGTGCGGTTGAATACTTTGGCTGCAAGGGCCGCTAGGCCACGCTGCGCCGCCAAAGGGTTACCCCACCGATGATGTAGCCCATGATGCAGATCATGAATGATCCGGCGCCGAACAGCCCAAGTGTTGCTGTTAGTGTGGGCGGGGTTGGCAACAGCGGCGCAAGCAGCCCCGGCAGGCTGCCGCTGATCAAAACAGCACCCAACGTCGCCGCGGCCCATGCGGCCAATATGATGCCGACGCCGACCGACATAAGCCCGAAGTCTCGCCCGCGCGAGGCCACCGGCAGGCGCAGGCTGCGCCGCAGGGATACCATTTGCCGCTGAACGTCGTGCCCAATGCTCAGCAGAGCGGGGACCAAAAGCAAAACCAGCACCATGCCAAAGCCCAGACCATAGCAAAGCGTGATTACCGTAGGCCTTAGAAATTGCGCCTGTGATGAGCTTTCATAGAGCAGAGGTGCAAGGCCAAGCACCGTCGTCATCGTGGTCAAAAACACAGGCCGCAGCCGATCACAGGTTGCGTCGATGATGGCCGGTACCAAGGCGCGGTCTTGTTCATACTCATCTACAGTGGTGATCAAGACGATGGAATCGTTGATGATAATACCCACCATGCCGATCAGCCCGACAACCGTGAACATCGACAGTGGGACATCCCATTGGGCGTGGCCATATATCGTTCCAATCAACCCAAACGGGATGATCGCCATGATCACAGCAGGCCGTGTCCAACTGGCAAAGATCCAACTGAGTACAAGATAAATACCGGTCAGGCAAAGGATTAGGCCCAGCAAAGCGTCGCCAAGAAAGTCGCTTTCTTGCTCGGCTAAGCCGCCAATTTGGGCCGCAACCTGCTGTTCAGCTTCAATCTGGGGTACAATGACATCACGCAGACGTTCCATGATCTCGGTGGCGCGCTGGGGGTCGTCTTCGGACAAATCGCCGGATACGGTTACGACCCGCAAACCATTTTTGCGCAAGATCGTGCGAAAACCTGACCGAACTTCGGTGCGGACGATATCTGCCAGCGGGACAAAGCCACCAGTGGGTGCGGGCATCAGCGTACGATCAAGAAAATCAGCGGTTAGCTCGCCCTCGGGTAACTCGACACGGATCGCACCTGTGCGCGGCCCAACGGGGAATGTTGCGGCCTCAATCCCGGAAAACCGATTGCGCAGGGTGCGGCCAAGCGCGTCTATGTCAAAGCCAAGCGCCTCCCCTTGGGGGGTGAGCTGTAGGATCACCTCATCTTTGTCGTAAGGAAGGGTGTCTTGCAGTCCTGATATCTCTGGGAAGGGGCTTAGCGCAGTCTTGAGCGCCTCTGCCGCCGCCTTCAGCGTTTCGCTATTGGCGCCGTAAAACTGGACCGAAATAGAGTCTCCGCCCGGTCCCGATCGCCATCCGCGAAAGCTAACCTCCTCGGTCAATGGCGTTTGCTGTACCTCATCGCGCAGGGCGGCCACAAACTCAAAACTTGAATATGGGCGCAGGTCTGGGTCGATTAGTTCAATCGAAATAGAGCCCAGCAATTCAGGCCCTTTGGTATCCGCGCTGTCCAGTGCGCGGCCTGCATTGCCCCCGACCTCTGACAACACATAGGCCAGCGGGTTGGTGCCGTATTCTTCGGCATATGTCGCGCCAACTGCCTGCGCCGCACGCTGCATTTCGCGCATCATTTCGATGCTGTCAGTGCGCGTCGCGCCCTCTAGCATGGCGAAATTCCCGGTGACGGAACTGCGCTCAGGCGCGTTAAAGAACCGCCATGTGACGTCGCCCTTGATGAACACCGCCGCCTGTGTAGCCAGCAGCAGTACCATCACGGCAACCACAGGGTATCTAGCCAATATGACCCAGCCCATAAGGGGGCGGAACAGGTGTTCGCGGATGTGGCGAAAGCCTCGGTTTACCTGCCGCGAGGGCCAATCATACCAGTGCTCTTTGGCGGAGTGGGCCAATGCGTGGGCCATGTGGTTGGGCAGGATTAAAAAACACTCGATCAGGCTGGCGATCAGAACCACGATCACGGTGAATGGAATGTCTGCGATTAATGTACCAAACCGCCCGCCAATCGCCACAAGGCCAAAAAACGCGATGATCGTTGTGATGGTGGCTGATAGCACCGGAAGCGACATGCGCTTGGCCGCGTTTTCGGCGGCGGTCACGGGGTCTTCGCCCAAGCGGCGCACGCGAAAATCGGCGTGTTCACCCACGACGATGGCGTCATCCACCACGATGCCCAACGTGATGATCAATGCAAAGAGGGAGATCATGTTGATCGTGATCCCAGCCAAATACATGAAGGCAAGGGCTGCCATCATTGCGGTGGGAATACCTGCAGCGACCCAGAACGCAGTACGGGCGTTCAAGAACAGGAACAGGATCAAAACGACCAATCCAAGCCCCATCAAGCCGTTGTCCAACAGGATGCCAATGCGGCCCGTTATGGCCTCGGCCCGGGTGCGGATCAGCTCAATCTGGACGCCCTCGGGCAGGGTCAGTTCCATTTCAGACGCTATGTCGGCCACTGCGCGCTGAATGGCGATGGCGTCGCCCTGTGCCGATCGATCAACGCGGATCGAGATCGCAGAATTGTCGCCCACAAAATAGGCGCGCTCACGGTCGACGCCATCTTGGCGGATCGTGGCCACGTCCCCGATGGTGAGGGACGCGCCCGATGCTTCGCGGCGCAGAACGATGTTGGCCACCGCAGCAGGGTCCCGCTTTTCGACGCCGGTGCGCACGCGCGTGTTGGCGCCGGTCACCTCACCCGCAGGGTCAGCATCGGCCTCGGCACGGATGGCCTCGGCTATTTGGGCAAGGGTTACGTCATGCCGGATTAGCGCGACGGTCGGCACCTCAACCACGATTTCGGGTGCCGCGATCCCGCGGATGGTGGTGCGCGTGACCCCAGCGGCGAATAGGCGCGTGACGTATTCATCGGTAAATCGCGCCAACTGGTCCACGCCCACGGGGCCGGTGATCACCACATCGGTCACCCGGTCGCGCCAATTGCCCCTGCGCACGGTCGGCTCATCAATGCCGTCAGGCAGGCCAGTCACGGCATCTACGGCGGATTGCACGTCATCGGCGGCGCGCGACATGTCCCAACCCGGCTCAAAGTCCAAGCGGACGGCGGCGCTCCCCTCACGAGAGGTGACCTCCGTTTCGGCCACGCCTTCAACGGCCAGTAATGTAGGTTCCAACACTTGGGCCACACCGGCGTCCACGTCCTCGGCGCCTGCGCCGTCCCACGTGACATTGACGCGGACGTTTTCCACCACAACGTCCGGGAAAAACTGTGCCCGCATGTTGGGCAGCGCGGCAAGGCCCGCCACCACAAGGCAAATTAGCAGCAGGTTTGCCGCTGTCCGATGCCTAGTGAAGTAGCTGATGAGCGACACGGGCTAGCTCCCCATGCGGGATTCGATCCGCGCGACCATGGCTGCGGGCACTTTGTCTTGTGACAACCGCGCAAGCATCCGACGTTTGGCTTCGTCCGAAAGGCGGCCATCAGCCTCAATGTAGGCGACAATAGCGGCGCGGCGTTCCACGGTCAGCTCCACCAGATCATCTGTTTCGGGGGTGCTATCGGCCTGTGGGCCAAGGGGGCGGACCTTGATGCCTGCACCCAAAAGCGGTGTGCGTTCCGCCACGACTTGCTGACCCTCTAGCCCGGGCGCGCGGATCAGAATGTCATCACCTTGTCGCCGCATTAGCGTCACGGAAACCTCTTCTAGCCGGTCATCTGCGCCCAGTATCAGTACCCTGTTTTGCGCGCTTAGGGCAGTGGCGGGCAGGCGGATCACATCATCAAGCTGTGGCTCTTGGATACGGACCTCAACCAGATCGCCGGGGCGCAAACTGCCGGGCGCGTCCAGCGTGGCAAAGACAAGCCGCCCAGTCTGGCCATCGCCCACGGCGGGGGCTTCACGCGTCAGGGTGGCGCGAGCCGTGATGTCCATGCCCAGCACATCCAACACGACCTGTGCAGGCGCGCGGCGCAGTTGGCCATCCGCATCCACAAGCCGCGAATGCTGTGCGGTGGACACGCGGATAGCGGCCTCTAGCTCGGTCGGATCAATAACTTCGGCAATCTTTTCATTGGCACCAACGCGGCCGCCTTGGGCCACGGTGACAGCGCTGAGCGTGCCGTCAAATTCAGCGAAAATTTCCGTCTGGGCACGCTCACGTTGCGCCTCCCGCAGGGCGATGCGGCGGCGTTCCATGTTTGTGGCGGTTTGATCGACGCGGGCTTCTGCGCTGGCAAGTGCTTGTCTGCGGGTCAGAACCACTTGTTCGGCGGACGATAGGGCAAGGGCCGCAGTTTCAACGGCGGCATCGGTGCCGACGCCGCGCTCTAACAGGCTTTTCTGTCGGGTTAGGGCAGCGTCACGCAGGTCCGCCTGCGCGCGTGCAGCGTCCACTTCGGCACGGGCTAGAACCAACAGCCGCGCGGCGTCGCGGGCATCTGCCTCTGCCTCGCTCAGGTCATTGCGCGCCGAGGCGAGGGCGGCGTCCATCTCAGCTGGATCAAGCCGGAGCAACAGCTGGCCTGCACGCACGCGCCCGCCTTCCTCGAACCCATCGGCGAGTTCAACAATGGTGCCCGAACTTGGGGTGCGCAATTCCAACACACGGGCGGCTTGGATTTCGGCGAACACGCGCAGTTCGGGGCGCGTATCGCGGGCCTGCGCCTCAATTACGTTGACGGCAAACACACGCTCACGGGCCGGGCGGGCCCGGTCTTCTTGGGCCCATCGGGCCTCAAGTGCGGTGTAAATGCTGTTGCCTGCCAGCCCCAATAACCCAAACGTCAGGGCCAATAAAAAGAGCGCGGTCAGGCTGCGACCTAGAAATCTCATGTCGTGGCGGCTCCGGTGTGTCCCTGTGGATATAGGCTGTTATGGGAATATTCCCAAACGCATCCACCTCTTATACGACACTCACACGGGGCATTGGCCTATTTCCGTCGCAAATGTTCATCTAAACGGGGCATGATCTCGATAAAGTTACAGGGGCGGTGCCGGTAATCCAGCTGTAGCGATAGGATTTCGTCCCAGCCGTCCTTGCATGCGCCGGGCGATCCGGGCAGGGCGAACAAATAGGTGCCCCCCGCAACGCCCCCGCAGGCACGCGATTGGATGGCTGAGGTGCCGATCTTTTTGAATGAGATCATCGTGAACACGGTCCCAAACGCATCAATCTCTTTTTCATAGACGTCGCGGTGCGCCTCAACGGTGACATCGCGGCCCGTTAGCCCGGTCCCACCCGTTGAGATCACGATATCCACCTGCGGATCGGCGCACCATGCGCGCAGTTGATCGGCGATCTCAGTGCGTTCGTCGCGGATGATCTTGCGATCGGCTAGTATATGGCCAGCGGCCTCAATGCGCCCCACTAGCACATCACCCGACCGATCCTCGCTCAGTTCGCGGGTGTCTGAGACGGTAAGCACGGCAATCCGAACGGGGATGAAGTCGAGGGTTTCGTCAATACGGCTCATGCTTTTACTCCTGTTAGGGCGACGCGGGCGGCCAATGCACCAAAGACGCTGGCTGTGATCCACCGCAATGTGCGTTCCGCACGGGGGCTGCGGGCCAACCATGGGCCTAGCTGCCCTGCAAATGCGCCTGCCGTGGATTTAACCGCAAATCCCATCACTGCGATGGTCGCCCCATAAATAACAAACTGCGCGAAAATCGGGCGCGTGGGGTCTACGAACTGGGGAATGAACGCGAGGATGAAGAAGATCACCGACGGGTTCGAGAGGTTTACAATCAGCCCGTCACGAAACGCGCGGGAGGGGCGAATCTGGGCCTTGCTTTCACCGGTCAGCGGCGTGGTCAGCGTTTTCCATGCAAGATACGCCAGATAGGCCACGCCGACCCAACGCACGACGCCAAACACCCATGGCGCGCGCTCCACCACATAGCCCAACCCCGCGCCTGCGAGTGTCGCATTGATCAATGCGCCTGCGGAAATACCGGCGGCTGCGGCCACTGCGAACCGAGTGCCCCCGCGCAGGCCTTGGGCCATTGCGAACATCATGTCGGGGCCCGGCGTTACCACAAGGGCCAATACAGCAGGCAAAAACGCAAGATAGAGCAACAGGTCAATGGGCATGGGTGGGGGCGCTATCCAGAACCTATGAAAGAAGACGCGCCTGTAGCGTCAAAAGATCCGCCCAAGCATCACGTTTGGCGGCAGGTGTGCGCAACAGGAAATCAGGGTGAAACATCGGCAAGGTCGGCTTGCCAAAGCTTTCGGTCCATGTGCCGCGCAACCGTGTGATCCCCGCCTTGCCAAGGGCGGTGCGGCAGGCGTGATTGCCCATCAGTACGATAAAATCCGGGTTCGCTAACTCTACATGCCGGGTCAGAAACGGCAACATCATGGCGACTTCTTCCGGCTTTGGGTCGCGGTCATGGGGCGGACGCCACGGCAGAACGTTGGTCAGATACAGGGCAGAGTGTGGCTCTGTGTGGTCGCGCGCCATGCCGATGGCGGCGAACATCTTATCAAACAGGTGGCCGACCTGTCCGACAAAGGGCTTGCCCTGCTGGTCCTCATCGCGGGCAGGGGCTTCACCGATGATCATGACGCGGGCATCCGGGCGGCCATCGCTGAACACAAGGTTGCGGGCGCCCTGGTGCAAATCGCAATGGGTATAGCCCGCCATCGCGGCCTTTAACCCAGCCAAATCCGTGGCACCTGCGGCGGCCTCTTTGGCGGCGGCGACGGTGTCGACCTCGGGGGGCAGTTGTGGCGGGGCGGCCCGGCCGTTCGGTTTTGCGGGGGCGGCGGGCTTGGGAGCCTTGGCTGCCAGCGCGTAGCGATCCACGGGGTCGACCAGTATGGCATCGCTCACGCCCATCTCGACCTGCCATTCCAGCAGGGCAAGGGCCGTCGCGCTATCCATCTGATCAAGAGAATCCATTTGCATAGAGTAGTGCGCCCGCTCCGGCGTGGAAAGGGGCCGCAGTGCTTGCACGTGCCGCCCCTGCGGGTCTATACCGCCTCAACCTGAACAAGGCGGTCGAGATGTTCACACAGAAGCACCTCTTGGGCATTGAGCCCCTCCATCCTACTGAAATCACAACGCTGTTGGACCTGTCCGATCGGTACGCCGATATGGGCCGTGGCGCGGTCAAACACAGCGATGCGTTGGCGGGCCTGACCCAGATCAACATGTTCTTTGAAAATTCGACCCGCACGCAGGCCAGTTTTGAGCTGGCGGGCAAGCGGCTGGGCGCGGATGTCATGAACATGGCGATGCAGGCCAGCAGTATCAAAAAGGGCGAAACCCTGATTGATACGGCCCTTACGCTGAACGCGATGCACCCAGATTTGCTGGTCGTGCGGCATCCGCATTCTGGCGCGGTGGACTTGCTGGCGCAAAAAGTGAATTGCGCGGTTCTCAATGCGGGCGACGGGCGACACGAACATCCGACGCAGGCGTTGCTTGATGCGCTGACAATTCGCCGGGCCAAGGGGCGGTTGCACCGTCTGACGATCGCCATCTGTGGCGACATCGCGCACAGTCGCGTGGCGCGCTCGAACCTCATTTTGCTGGGCAAAATGGAAAACCGCGTGCGCCTTGTGGGGCCACCGACCTTGATGCCCTCGGGCGTGTCCGAGTTCGGGGTCGAGGTCTATGATGACATGCGCGAAGGCCTTGCAGACGCCGATGTTGTGATGATGCTCCGCCTTCAGCGTGAGCGTATGGATGGCGGTTTTATCCCGTCGGAACGCGAATATTACCACCGCTACGGGCTAGATGCGGAAAAGCTGAGCCATGCAAAAGACGACGCCATCGTGATGCACCCCGGTCCGATGAACCGCGGGGTCGAGATCGACGGCACTCTGGCCGATGACATCAACCGCTCCGTGATCCAAGAGCAGGTGGAAATGGGCGTGGCTGTGCGTATGGCGGCGATGGACTTGTTGGCGCGCAATCTGCGCGAAGCCCGGGCCTCTACGGGTGTTATGGTCTAGGAAACGGGGCGCGCGGACATGAACCTCATTATTCCGGCTCACGACACGCGCATCCATCTTTTTGCCGTCAGCGATACGGACACTGGGCCGGAACGCCAGACCTTCCTCAGCCGGCTTGAGGATCCAACTGCCGTTGATACGACACTGCCGATGTTGTTTGACCACCCCGCGTTGGATCCAACCGGGGCCGAGGTGTTCGCCGTGGCCGATATCGCGGGGATGGGACTGCGCAACTATCTGCAAGAGGCGTATGACATCGCGCCCGAGGTGCTTGCGCAATCCAAGGCGCGGCTGGATGGCTTGGGCGGCGATGTGATCATTCTGACGCCCCGCGCGCTGGGCCGGGCCGAGGTGACGCTGCATATGCCCGCCCACATCCGCCACATTGCCAGTCTCGCCTCTATTCCGCCGGATAATGCCCTGCGTGAAATGCCCGAGGTGGATTTGACACCCGCCGCCCCCAAAACGCCGCCTACACCCCCGCGCCGCACGCCGCAGCCGTGGGTGATTATTGTGGTCGCCCTCGTGCTTTTGCTCATTTGGTTGGGACAAGGCGGATGACCCGCGATGTGCCGCGCCTGCCCTTGCCCGATGAGCGCGCCGTGATGTGGCTGCAAGAGGACCGAGAGGTGCGCTTGCTCAGCGAGTTGCTTCTTGCGGTGCTGTGTATTCCCGCGGGCATGGCGTTTGTCGCGCTGTTGCGAGGCGGGGCTTATGACCCGGATGGCATCACGCTGCTGACCACCGCACTGGGCCTTGCGCCGCTTGTGGCTGTCGCCAGCCTGCGGCGCCCATCCGATTATTTGCTGACGACCCACCGCATCGCCGAGGTCCAGCAGGGGCGGCTTTTGTGGTCCCTGCGGTATGAACAGATCACCCGTATTCGCCGCATCGGCGCGACGCTACACTTGCGTGGCCGGGGCAAGACCACGTATGCGATCCAAAACCTCCGCCATGCCATATGGCTAGAGCAACACTTGTGGGAGCGAGCCGCCAGATGAGCCTGCGCTTTGAAAACGTCCGCCTGATTGATCCTGAACAGGGAACCGAAACCCTTGGTACGCTGCGCATTGAGGGCGGTGTCATTACCGCCGATGGACCCGCGGATCGGGTAATTGATGGGGGTGGCAAATGCCTCGCCCCCGGGATCGTGGACATGGGCGTCAAGGTCGGTGAACCTGGCGAACGCCACAAAGAAAGCTTTCGCACGGCGGGTGCGGCAGCGGCAGCGGGTGGGGTTACGACGATCGTGTGTCGCCCCGATACAGACCCGGCCGTTGATACCCCCGAAACGCTGGAATACGCGCTGCGCCGTGGGCGGGACATGGCGCGGGTCAATGTCCACCAGATGGCCGCACTGACCAAAGGCCGCGAAGGCCGTGAAATGGTCGAGATCGGCTTTTTGCAGGACGCAGGTGCGCTGGCCTTTACCGATTGCGACGCCGTCGTGACCAACACTAAAGTTCTGTCGCGCGCCATGACCTACGCCCGTGGTCTTGGCGCGCTGGTTATTGCCCACCCCCAAGAACCCGGTCTTTCGGCCGGGTCCTCGGTCACTTCGGGCAAGTTCGCGACGCTGCGTGGCTTGCCGGGGGTTTCCCCATTGGCCGAGCGGATCGGATTGGAACGCGACCTTGCGTTGGTAGAGATGACAGGCGTGCGCTATCATGCCGATCAGATCACAACAGCCCATGCGCTGCCCGCGCTGGCACGGGCCAAGGCGGCGGGGCTAGACGTGACAGCGGGCACCTCGATCCACCACCTTACGCTGAACGCGCTCGACGTGGATGATTATCGCACGTTCTTCAAAATTAAACCTCCCCTGCGCGCCGAAGAAGACCGCATCGCTATCGCTGAGGCTGTGGCATCCGGTGCGATTGATATCATCAGTTCGATGCACACCCCGCAGGACGAAGAAAGCAAACGTCTCCCCTTTGAGGAGGCCGCTTCAGGGGCCGTCGCGCTCGAAACACTGCTGCCTGCCGCGATGCGGTTGGTGCACGCAGGGCACATGGATCTCGCGACGCTGTGGCGGGCGCTGTCGCTGAACCCGGCCAAACGCTTGGGCCTGTCTGGGGGGCGGTTGGCCGAGGGTGCGCCTGCGGATCTGGTGCTATTTGACCCCGATGCGCCCTTTGTGATGGACCGCACGCGCCTACGCTCAAAATCCAAAAACACCCCCTACGATGGTCACCGGATGGAGGGTCGCGTCCTAGCCACCTATGTCGCCGGGGCCGAGGTTTTTAACCATGTTGCCTGAGGTTGCCACGGCCCTGCCTTTGCTGGGGCTGACGGCGATTGCAGCCTATCTTCTGGGTTCGGTGCCGTTTGGCATCGTGATGGCACGGATGTTTGGCTTGGGTGATTTGCGGCAGGTCGGCTCGGGCAACATCGGGGCCACAAACGTCCTGCGCACCGGCAATAAGCTGGCGGCTTTTCTGACGCTTTTGGGGGATGCGGGCAAAGGCGGGGCCGCTGTCCTTTTGGCCCGCGCGGCCTTGGGCGAAGATGCGGCGCAACTGGCGGGTTTCGCGGCCTTCCTCGGGCACTGCTTTCCCGTCTTTCTGCGGTTCAAGGGCGGCAAAGGGGTGGCCACATTCCTTGGCACGCTTCTGGCGCTCAGCTTTCCCATTGGGCTTGCGGCCTGCGCCACTTGGGCGGTGATTGCAGCGGTTTTTCGCATCTCATCGCTCGCAGCATTGGTGGCGGCGGCACTTTCGCCACTTGCCGCGACGCTGCTTGGTACGCCACAGGCCATGGCTCTGTGCGTGGCTCTGGCTTTTCTGATCGGCCTGCGCCACCATGAAAACATTAATCGTCTGCTCAAGGGCAGCGAGCCAAGGATTGGTAAAAAAGGATAGAGCCATGGATTTTGTAACGGCCGTCAAAACCTGTTTGACGAAGTACGTGGATTTTCAGGGCCGCGCGGGGCGGTCTGAATACTGGTGGTTCTTTCTGTTTAACGTTGGCATCGCTCTGATCACAGGCCTGATCAGCGATGGCCTGAATGTCCTCTGGTCGCTTGCGATGCTGCTGCCATCCCTTGCTGCTGCGGTGCGCCGCCTGCACGATCGGGACATGTCCGGATGGTGGGTTTTGCTCATCTTGGTTCCGTTCATCGGCGGACTTGCCCTTCTGATCATTCTCGCGCTCAAAGGCACGGATGGGCCAAATCGTTTCGGTGCGGATCCCATCACAGGAGAGCAAGCGCCCACAATGCGCGACCGCGGCGCGCCGTCCGAGTTCGATAACATCATGGACGATAGCTACCGCAAATCCCGCATCCCGCGTTCAGGCGACGACAGTTAGGGCGTTTCCCAGTTTTCGATTAGATCCATCGCCTCTTCGGCGGTCTCGACGAAACGGAACAGCTTGAGGTCCTCCTCTGAGATCGTCCCCGCCTCCGCGAGTGTTTCCCAGTTGATGATCGACCGCCAGAATGCCTCCCCGAACAGCAGAAACGGCACCGGTTCCATCCGCTGGGTCTGGATCAGGGTCAGGGCCTCAAATGTTTCATCCAGCGTGCCAAAACCGCCCGGAAACACTGTGATCGCGCGTGCGCGCATCAAAAAATGCATCTTGCGTATGGCAAAATAGTGGAAGTTAAAGCTGAGGTCTGGGGTGACGTATTCGTTGGGCGCCTGCTCAAACGGCAGCACGATGTTCAACCCGATGGAGGCACCGCCCGCATCCATCGCGCCACGGTTTCCGGCCTCCATCACGCCGGGGCCACCGCCCGTCGCGATGACGTTTTCCTTGCCGTAGGTCTCCATCGATTTTTCGGTCATGAGCCGTGCGAATGTGCGGGCCTCATCGTAGTATTTCGACAACCCGGCCAGTGTTTCGGTCCGCGCAGGCACGCCGGGGGCAGGGATGCGCGCGCCGCCAAACATCACAATCGTGCTGTCGATCCCGCGTTCATCCATGATCATCTGTGGCTTGAGCAATTCGAGCTGCAACCGCACCGGGCGCAGTTCCTCACGCAGCATAAAGTCCGAATCCGTAAAGGCGAGCCGGTAGGCGGGGGCACGTGTTTGCGGCGTATCGGGTACAGCCTCCGCGGTGTGTCTATCCTGCTCACTATCGCGAAACGGGTGGCGGCGGGTATCATCTTTCATGGCAGATCCTTTCAGAACGCGTCCCTTCACTTGATGGCCAACATCCCAAAGATGCAAGTGGCCACCCGTCATGGTGCCGCATAAGTGTGCAGGTATTAAGGCAAAGCGCCCAAACCCCATTCCTGCAAAACCCCTGCCATCTGGAGCGGTTCGTGCCGCTAAATCGCAGCTTTTGGACGGGCGGGATGACGTAGGGGCCCTCTGGCCGATTGCAGCCTTGCGCCCAGCCCGCTATAGCCCGCGCAACCGAACTGCACCGCTTGAGGGAGCCACCCATGTCCAACGCACAGCTTGAAACCGCCATTGAACTCGCCTGGGAAGGTCGTGATGCCATCACGCCTGACACTACGGGCCAAACCCGCGACGCGATTGAAGAAACGCTCGCCGCGCTCGACAATGGCACCCTGCGGGTGGCCGAACGTCAGGAAAATGGCGACTGGCACGTTAACCAATGGGCCAAGAAAGCGGTGCTTTTGGGCTTCCGCATTAAGGATATGGAACCCCACACCGGTGGCCCCCAAGGCAGCACTTGGTGGGACAAAGTCGATAGCAAATTCCAGGGCTGGGATGCAGATGCATGGAAAACAGCGGGCTTCCGCGCTGTACCAAACTGCATCGTGCGCAAGTCCGCCTATATCGCGCCGGGCGTCGTGCTGATGCCATCGTTCGTGAACCTCGGCGCGTATGTCGACAGCGGCACCATGGTCGACACTTGGGCCACCGTTGGATCCTGCGCCCAGATCGGCAAAAACGTCCACCTCTCGGGCGGCGTCGGCATTGGCGGCGTGCTAGAGCCTATGCAAGCAGGCCCCACGATCATTGAGGATAACTGCTTTATCGGCGCGCGTTCCGAGGTGGTCGAAGGCTGCATCGTGCGCGAAGGCTCGGTGCTGGGCATGGGCGTGTTCATCGGCAAATCCACTAAAATCGTGGACCGTGAAACTGGCGAAGTCACCTACGGCGAAGTGCCCCCCTATTCGGTGGTTGTCGCGGGTTCGATGCCATCGAAAAACGGCGTGAACTTGTATTGCGCGGTCATCGTGAAACGCGTCGATGCACAGACCCGTTCCAAGACCGGCATCAATGAGCTGCTGCGGGACTAAACCCACCGCTATTTGATCACATAGCTGCCCAGAGGTGTGCTCTGGGCAGCATAAGGCTTCCTTAATCTCTGCGTGCTAGAGATTAACCTATGGTTGCCCACTTCATCGCTCGGCTCTTGGCCCTTTGCCTTACTGCGCTCCCCGCGCAGGCGCAGGATGGCCTGTATGTCGGGGCGTTGGTGGGAGCAGGTGCGTCCCCTTACGTGGGTGAGGGCACATCCATTGCCATTCGGCCCATTTTGGGCCTGCGCACTACAACCTTTGACATCGGGACCAATGGCGCCACCGCACATATCGCCCAGGGCGAGCGGGCTGCACTCGATATCTTTCTTAAGCCGCGATTCTTTGCCCTTACGCACAGCGATAGCCCTGAGTTGGCTGGTATAGACCGCGAGGTAACCCTTGATGCGGGCCTCAGCTACGCGTTGGATTTCGCACAAGGTACGCGGCTTAATCTGTCCTTTGCCCATGAAATCACGGGTGAGCATCACGGCCAAGAGGCGGACCTACGCCTCACGCAACGCTTTGTCCTCGGGGCTATTCCACTGGGCCTGTACGCGGGCGCAATGTGGCGGTCACAGGATTTGTCGCGCTACCTATATGGGGTCACTTCGGCAGAGGCGCTGATCGGGCGACCCGCCTTTGACCCTGGCACCACCACGTCGCCCTACATCGGGGTCAACGCCTCCATGCCGGTGTCGCCGCGGGTGCGGGTGTTTGGTGCGCTTCAGGCTGATTTCCTCGATCCCGCAATCACCGACAGCCCCATCGCGACCGAGGATACGAGCCTGTCACTGGGCGTCGGCATTCAATTCTCGTTCTGATCGCGTCTCTTGACATCAACAGGGCTGCGGCCCCATTTGGCGCGCATGACGGATGAAAAACCCAAAAAGCCCAAACGCACGCAGCAGGTCTTCACTCTTTTGGTTGAAGTGGGCCGCAAGGATGGCGACGGCCTGCCTGATGGCTCCACCGGTGCGGCGCTGATGTGCTACGCGGCTGGCGTGGATGAGGATGAGGCCGTGCGCGAAACCGTAGCTCTCCTCAAGCATGCAGACCTCGCGCCGCTTGAAGTGACCGGCTACGGCACTTTGCAGGAACGGCTGGCCGAAGGGCACGACATCTCGGATGAGGAAAAGGACCTGATGGACCGGGCCTTGGCAGAGAATTCTGTCGTCGTCGCCCAAACCACGACGTTTTACCAAGACGCCTAAGGCGGCTATTCGGCGGCGAGGGGGCGGATGCCCATGCCGCCAATCTCAATAATCTCGGCCAAAACACCCTCAAACCGCGCTTTGAACGTGTGAAAATCACCGTTCGGCTGGACCAGTGGCTCATGCATATACAGGCTGCGGTCGATCTCAATTTGCAGAACATGCTGGTTGTACGATGGCCGCCCATAATGCTGCGCGATGAACGCGCCGGCAAAGGGCGCATTGCGCGCAACCCGAAATCCCGCACGACGAAACGCAGCCTCGGCGGCATCGGTGATCCGCCCGTTGCAAGATGCGCCAAACCTGTCGCCCAGTACAATCTCGGGCGGCAAGTGTTGTGTGTGGTGAACAGAATCGATGGCTTCATGCGGCATCGAATGCACATCGATTAGGATTGCGCGGCCAAATTGCGTGCGGCTCTCATCCAGCAGAGTCTGAAGTTGCCGATGATAGGGGCGCCAAATCGTTTCGATTCGCGCCAGCGCCTCACGACGTGAAATTTTGCCCCGATAAATCGCACGCCCGTTGGACACAACGCGCGGGATCACTCCCAATCCGCTGCTGACACGCGGGTTCACCGCGCTGCGCGGTATGTCCTCTATGACAGCAGGGTCCAATTCGTCCTGTGACCGGTTGAGGTCTACATAGGCACGCGGGGCGTCCGCCGTGATAAGTGGCGCACCCAAACTGGGCACCCGATCCAGCAATAAATCAACAAATGCATCCTCTGAGGACCGAATCCCCCGCGAATCCAATACGCTCGCCTCCAGAAATGCGGGCGCATAGGTGCGGCCAGAATGCGGCGAAGCCACCACAACGGCACTGGAGCGCCCCTGCGGGAGGCTTAAATGGTAGGGTTCGGGGGTCATTTGCTCTCCTCTGGTACACTACTATAGACCGGTTTACGCAATTGCCAAAAGTCCCCTTGCGTGCCCCTCGGGGAGCGCTTATAGACCCGTCCACAGCCGCGCCCCTAGGGGTGTGTGTTTCATAGGGTGATTAGCTCAGCGGTAGAGCACTTCGTTGACATCGAAGGGGTCACTGGTTCGATCCCAGTATCGCCCACCATTTGCCCTTTTGGGTACCACTGCTGGCGTCACCGCGCGCCGCGCTTGAGGAGATAGAACATGAAGGTTAAGAACTCGCTTCGTTCGCTCAAGAGCCGCCACCGCGACTGCCGTGTGGTGCGCCGTAAGGGCCGGGTCTACGTTATCAACAAGACCCAGCGTCGTTTCAAAGCCCGCCAAGGTTAATTGGCCGCTTAAGATCGTTCGCGAACCGTTGAAGGCCGTCCCTTGGGGCGGCTTTTTGCGTTTCACCCTCCGGCTATGCGCCACACATTCGCCTACAAAAAAGGCGACCCCACCGGAGCCGCCCTTTCCAATCCGCTCAAAGCCCCCGCTTAGCTGGGGTCTTTGGTTTTCCGCAGGTACGGAAAAATCGTCTCGAACGCGCCGAACTTAGCCTTGGCATCTTCATTCGAGACGGATGGCGGGATGATCACATCCTCACCCGGGACCCAGTTCGCAGGCGTCGCCACACCGTGCTTTAGCCCGGCTTGCAGCCCGTCCAGCGCGCGCAAGATTTCTGCAAAGTTACGCCCCACCGTCATCGGATAGGTCATCGACAGCTTCAGCTGTTTGTCCGGCCCAATCACAAAAACCGAACGCACCGTTGCGCTATCGGCGGGGGTGCGGCCGTCAGGCAGATACGCGTCCTCGGGCAGCATGTCGTACAATTTGGACACGGTCAGGTCTTCATCGGCGATGATAGGAAAACCCGCCTTCGCGCCTGCGTAGCTCTCGATGTCGCCCTTCCACTTGCGGTGGTCCTCAACGCCGTCCACGGAAATCCCGATCACCTTGGTATCACGTTTCGCCCATTCATCGGCCAATTGGGCCACGGCACCGAATTCGGTGGTGCATACGGGGGTGAAATCCTTGGGGTGACTGAACAAGATGGCCCAACTGTCGCCGATCCAGTCGTGAAAATTGATCTCGCCTTCGCTGGTGTCCGCCGTGAAATTCGGCACAACCTGATTGATGCGCAAGCCCATGAGATACTCCTCGTTAAATTTGGCTGTTGTCGTGAAATATAAGCATTCCGTCGTGGCGCAACAGGCCCCCAAGGGTTATCTGCGGCATAACGCGCGCAAACAGGGAGTTTAGCCATGAAACACGCACAACATTTTTTCATCAACGGTGAGTGGGTGGCCCCTAGCACCGATGCCACGATGGACGTCATCGACCCCTCGACCGAGGAAGTCACAGAAACCATCGCTCTGGGTGCGCAGGCCGACACAGACGCAGCCGTTGCCGCCGCCAAGGCTGCCTTCCCCGCATGGGCCGCCACACCGCTGGCCGAGCGGGTCAAGCTGATGGAGCGTGTTCGCGAAATCTACATCGCACGCGCGGATGAAATGGCAGATGCCATCAGCCGTGAAATGGGCGCGCCACAGCAGTTGGCCAAGGTCAATCAGGTTGGTGCAGGCACATGGCACATGGACGGCTTCCTTGAGGCCCTCCCCGAGATCGATTTTGAGGCTCCGCTGGCCTCCTCCCCCAAAGAGCGCACGCTCCTTGAGCCTATTGGTGTTTGCGCGCTGATCACCCCTTGGAACTGGCCGATGAACCAGATTGTGCTCAAGGCGGTGCCAGCCTTGTTGATGGGCAACACTGCGGTGCTCAAGCCCTCTGAGGTTGCGCCACTGTCGGGTCTGCTGTTTGCAGAATTCCTCGAAGAGGCGGGCGTGCCCGCAGGCGTGTTCAACCTCGTGAACGGCGATGGACCGGGCGTGGGCAGCCAGCTGTCGTGCCACCCTGATGTCGACATGGTCAGCTTCACGGGCTCTTCGCGGGCCGGTATCGCGATCTCCAAGGCTGCGGCCGACACCCTGAAACGCGTCAGCCTAGAGCTGGGCGGCAAAGGCGCAAACATCGTGTTTGCAGACGCCGATGCTAACGCGGTCATCGATGGCGTGGCGCGGTGCTTCCGCAACACGGGCCAATCGTGCAACGCACCCACCCGGATGCTGGTCGAAGCAAGCCGCTACGACGAAGCCGTCGCCCAAGCCACAAAGGCCGCCAATGAAACCGAAGTCGGCTTGGCCAGCGATCCGGGCCGCCACATCGGCCCCCTCGTGTCTGAGGCGCAGTTCAACAAAGTGCAGGGTCTGATCGAAACCGGCATCAACGAAGGCGCACGCCTTGTTGCGGGTGGCGCAGGTCGTCCCGATGGCATGAACCGCGGCTACTTTGCGCGGCCCACGGTCTTTGCGGACGTGACGCCCGGCATGGCAATCTACCGCGAAGAAATCTTTGGCCCCGTGCTGTCGATCCTCCCGTTCGAGACCGAGGAACAGGCCATCGCGATCGCCAACGACACGCCCTACGGCCTGACCAACTACATCCAAACCACCGACACCGATAAACGCCGCCGCGTCGCGCGTGCGGTCCGGTCGGGCATGGTGGAAACCAACGGCAAAGGTTTTGGCAAGGGCTCGCCGTTCGGTGGTTACAAACAGTCGGGCAATGGGCGCGAAGCGGGCAAATGGGGCCTGCATGAGTTCGCCGAAGTCAAAGCCGTCTCCGGTTGGGACGATTGATCCAGACATTTTGATTTTTGAAGGGGCGTCGCAGTGCGGCGCCCCTAGTTTTTTGCGCGATCCCGCTGTCGCGCCTCATAGGCGTCCCAAACGTGCATGCGCCCCTTCTGACGCGCGTCCGCCAGCCAGAGTTTGCGGCGCAAGCCATCGGCTTCTAGTGCGCGATACCGACCATTGGAAAACTTGGGCCAATCCAGCGCAAGGCCCAGCTTGACCATTTCTGCCGAAAGATCGCGGCCATCGTCCAACGTACATCGCGCGACACAGCGGCCATGGTCGTCCTCGGCGATGATGTGTGCATGTACCCGCTCACCTTTGCACAGCTTGAACAAGGCCCATTTGGCAGTCTTGCCATGGGGGTGGTTAAACTCTGGAGCGTCAACGCCAAACAATCTGATCTCACGTTTCTTTATCCGAAGGCTATCTCCATCAATGACATAAGCTGCCCCGACGAGGACTTCACGAGGCTGCACCGGGGGCGTCACCTTGATTGGTGCGGATTTAGGCGGGATTGGTGACTGTGCTGGCGCTTTGATTTGCGACGTTTCTGTCGCCACCGTCTTTGCCGAGGCAGCCACTGCGGGTGGTTCAACCGATATGGGGTCCGGCGCGCTTGGCCCTATGTGGCGCTCCGCTTTGGGCGTGGGGGCACTATTCTGCGGCGGCGAAGGTGTTTTGCTGGATCGCAGGCTCTGAATGATCGCTATCAAGCCAAGCGCGAATGCTACGCTGAGTACTAACGATAGCGGGTCCAATGGCGTCTCCGGCTGGCGTTGGGCATAATGTGCCGTGCCAGCCGAACGTAGCACCCGCCTGAGCGCCCACCCTAGTTAAATCTCAATGAGATATCTAAAGAGCGTGCGGATTATCAGCTAGTTTGAAAAATAGTCGCGCAGGATCGAGGTGTAGATGCCCTTCAACTGGCTGATCTGCTCAACACGTACGCGCTCATCCACGGCGTGCATCCGATGCCCCACAAGACCGAACTCCACGACCGGGCAGTGGCGCATCACAAACCGCGCGTCCGACGTGCCGCCGCCTGTGGACATTACGGGCACGCGGTTGGTTTCGCGTTGTACCGCGCGCGCGACCAGATCGGTCAACGGCCCGGGCGGGGTAAGGAAGCTTTCGCCTGACACCCGCGTCGTCATCGCAATGCTAACGCCAAATTCCGCCGCCACTTTGTCTGCTTCCGATTGCAACCAATCGGTTAGCGACGCGCTTGTGTGGATGTCATTGAAACGGATATTGACGGTGCCCCGCGTTTCAGCGGGAATGACATTGGTCGCGGTGTTGCCCGTGTCGATCGTGGTGACCGCTAGGGTCGATGGATCAAAATGCGCATTGCCCTGATCCAGCTCATGACGGCTAAGCCGGTCCATCAGCGTGACCAAAGCTGGCATTGGGTTCAACGCCTTGTGCGGATAGGCAACATGGCCCTGCGTGCCGGTCACCGTAAAAAACGCTGAGATTGAGCCGCGCCGCCCGATCTTCATCATGTCGCCCATGTCCGTGGCTGACGTCGGCTCGCCCACTAGGCAATCGGTCATCGCCTCGCCCTGCGCGGCCATCCAGTCCAGCAAGGCCACGGTGCCGTCCGTTGCGGGGCCTTCTTCATCCCCGGTAATCGCAAGGATCAGCGCGCCGTCGGGCGGGGTGTCGCGTACAAATTCAACTGCGGCTGCAACAAAGGCCGCAACACCGGATTTCATGTCCGTCGCGCCGCGCCCGTACAGCCAGCCGTCCTCAATTTCCGCGCCAAAGGGTGCCTTGGTCCACTCATTCACGTCACCCAATGGGACCACATCCGTGTGCCCGTTGTAGCCAAAGGTGCGCGCATGGCCTTTGTCACCCCAGCGGGCAAACAGGTTTGACGTCTCGCCCCGGTCGACGCGGGTACATGTGAACCCGGCTTCCTCCAATAGGTCTTGCAGCAAGACAAGCGCGCCACCCTCCTCTGGCGTAATAGAGGGGCAGCGAACAAGGCGGGCGGTCAGGTCAACAGGATCAATCATAGCGCCTGCCTAGCGCAAGGCGCGCCCCTTGAGAATAGCCCCCTCGCCAAAACGCGCGCGGATTTTGTCGGTGGCCCGTTCCGCGTCGGCCCGCTTGCCCGCGTCAGGGTCCAACAGATCGGCGGTGCGATCCGCACCCTCAGCGGGCTCCAGATCGGATATCCCGACTCCCAACAACCGGAACGGCCCGCGCACGCCCGCCGCATCATACAGCCCCTTGGCTGTGCGATAGATCCGGTCGGCCATCTGCGTGGCATCCCCCAGCGAAAGCCGCCGCGTGATTAGGGCAAATTCCGCAGTCTTTAGCTTTAGCGTCACGACCCGCCCCGCGATCCCCTTGGCCTTGGCCCGGTCGCTCACCTTTTCTGCTAACCGCCAAATATGGCCATCCAGCACGTCACCATCCGCCGTATCGTCATGAAATGTCGTCTCATTTGAGATCGACTTGACCGGCGTGCGGGACGACACCTTGCGCGGATCCTGGCCTCGGCTCAGGTGCCATAAACGGTCACCCATACTGCCAAATCGCGCACCCAGATCGGCTCGATCCCAGCGGCGCAAGTCCGCAAATGTGCGGATGCCAGCGGTCTCCAGTGCGTCTTGCCCGGCGGGGCCGATGCCAAAAATCATCCGAACCGGCTTGTCCTGCAAAAATGCATCCGTTTCCGCTGCACCAATCACCGCAAACCCCTGCGGTTTATCAAGGTCCGAGGCGATTTTTGCCAAGAACTTGTTGTGCGACAATCCAATAGACCCGGTGATCCCGATCTCGTCACGCATACGCTTCACCAGCCGCGCCAGCATTACTGCAGGCGGGGCGCCATGCAGCCGCGCCGTACCGGTCAGGTCCATAAACGCCTCATCCAATGACAGTGGCTCGACTTCCGGGGTCAGCTCTTCCATCAAGGCCCGCACCGTGCGTGAGACTTCGACATAGACCTCCATCCGCCCCCGCACGACCACAGCCTCGGGGCACAGCTTAATCGCTTGAAACATCGGCATTGCAGACCGCACGCCCTTGATCCGTGCAATGTAGCAGGCGGTCGATACAACCCCGCGCCGCCCCCCACCGATGATGACCGGCTTGTCAGCCAGTTCCGGATTGTCGCGCTTTTCGACGCTGGCATAAAACGCATCACAATCCATATGCGCGATGCCCAAATCCCACAATTCCGGGTGTGACAGCAACCGGGGCGAGCCACACGATGGGCACCGCCGGGGAGCAGCCTCTAGCTGGGCCAAACAATCGCGACAAAGGGTGGGCATAGCCTAATCTACCCGCAACGCCCCCCGCGCAGCAATGGGTTCCGCAACAGGTGTGAACGCCCTATATATACCCATGGGGCATGTTGGAGAGCATTATGAACATTGAAGATATCCTATTGGGCTTTGTCGGAAACAACGCGGTTTGGATCGTGCTGGCCGGTTTTATTATCACAACGATCCTTCTTGGCGTACGCATCGTGCCCCAATCCGAAAAACACGTGGTAGAGCGGTTTGGCCGCCTTCGGTCGGTACTTGGGCCAGGGATCAACCTGATTGTGCCGTTTCTGGATAAGGTCGCGCACCGAATTTCAATCCTCGAACGCCAATTGCCAAACGCCAGCCAAGACGCGATCACCGCCGACAACGTGTTGGTGCAGGTGGAAACATCGGTGTTCTACCGCATCACCGAGCCTGAGCGCACCGTCTACCGCATCCGTGACGTAGACGCCGCTATCGCCACGACCGTGGCGGGCATCGTCCGGGCTGAAATCGGCAAGATGGAGTTGGACGATGTGCAGGCCAATCGCTCAAGCCTCATTCATGAGATTAAGATCGCGGTTGAAACAGCCGTGGATGACTGGGGGATTGAGGTCACTCGCGCCGAACTGCTGGACGTGAACCTCGACCAAGCGACCCGTGATGCGATGCTCCAACAGCTGAACGCCGAACGCGCCCGCCGCGCCGCCGTGACAGAGGCTGAGGGCGCGCGCCGTGCCGTCGAACTCGCCGCCGACGCAGACCTTTATGCCGCCGAACAAGCGGCCAAAGCCCGCCGTGTCCAAGCCGATGCCGAAGCCTACGCCACCCAAGTCGTTGCACACGCGATCAAGGAAAATGGCCTTGAGGCGGCCCAATATCAAGTCGCTCTCAAACAGGTCGAAGCTTTGACCGCGCTAGGCGCGTCACAAGGCTCCCAAACCGTGGTCGTCCCAGCCTCCGCAATGGATGCTTTCGGTGAGGCCTTCAAAATGCTGCGGGGTCGCACGTGATGCTCTGGGCCACGTGGTGGATCTGGATCGTCGCGGCCATTATCCTCGGCATCCTCGAAATGCTGGCACCCGCATTCGTTTTGCTGGGCTTCGCAATCGGGGCGGGGCTGGTCGGCGCAGGCCTCGGCCTTGGCGTCCTGACCGGGGTCAGCCTGTCCGCACTTATGGCCATCTTCGCCATCGCTTCATTGGCCGGTTGGATCGCCCTGCGGCTGATGTTCCGGGTCAAAGGCGATAAGCCCAAAACCTTCGACTACGACATTAACGACTAGCCAAAGCTCTTTGGTTTAAAAATATCCCGGGGGAGGCCCGTTTGGGCCGGGGGCAGCGCCCCCTCCGCCCTAGCAGTTCATCAAATGGACCGAAGTTCCTCAACAACCGCCTGCGCGGCGATACGCGGATCGGTGGCTGTGTGGATCGGGCGGCCCACAACGATGTGGTCGGCCCCATCCCCAATCGCAGAGGCAGGCGTCGCCACGCGCTTCTGATCGCCCAAGGCCGCACCCGTAGGCCGCACACCCGGCGTCACAATCAACCGGCCTTTGGCTTCGGGCAACGCTCGGATCAACGCCGCCTCATGGGGTGATGCAATTACCCCGTCAGCACCGGCCTCCAGGGCGCGTCCGGCGCGTTCCACGACCAAGTCGCCAATTGCGCCGTCCTTGATCATGCAGGCGTCCAAATCGGTCCGGTCCAAGGACGTCAGCACTGTTACCGCAAGGATTTTCAGGTTCGATCCCGCAGCCCCTTCTTTGGCCGCCCGCACCACGTGTGGGTCACCATGTACCGTTAAAAAATCGATATCGAATTGTGCCAAACCACGCACAGCGGCTTCAATCGTATTCGAGATGTCAAAAAGCTTCATGTCGAGGAAGATCTTCTTGCCGTGCTCGTCCTTTAGCTCATTGGCCAGTGCAAGGCCGCCGCCGGTCAGCATGCCTAGACCGATCTTGTAGAATGATACCGCATCGCCCAACCGCTCAGCCAAGGCCAGACCTGCCAGCGCGTTGGGCACGTCCATCGCCACGATCAGGCGGTCATCAGCGGGTGTTTGAGTTTGGTCGGTCATGGCATCGGCTCCGGGGTCAGGTCGCCGCTCTCCTACGCCGCCGTGCCGGGTGGTGTCCAGTGAAGTGGTGCTCAAAACAATGTATACATTGATGTATACGTTATGCTCCGGCCATTCGCAGGACCTCAGCCCACTCCTCTGGTGTGACGGGCTGGACGGACAATCGCGGTGACTTCACCAATGCCATGTCTGCTAGCGCGGGGTTGGCTTTGACCTCGGCCAAGGTGACGGGGCGGGGCAAAGGGCCTTTGGCGCGGATGTCCACACATTCCCAGCGTGGATCATCCGTACTGCTGTCGGGGTGAGCAAGGGCGCAGACCTCGACAATGCCCACCACTGCTTTTTCATCCTGCGAATGGTAGAAAAATCCCAAGTCACCGACCGCCATGGCCCGCATGAAATTGCGGGCCTGATAGTTGCGCACGCCGTCCCATTCTTCACCCTGATCGCCTTTGGCGACCTGATCGGTCCACGACCAAACGGAGGGTTCAGATTTAAAGAGCCAGTGCGCCGCCATCAGCCGATAACCCGGTTCCATGCCTCAATCCGAACGTCTGCGAACAGATCGGCTAGCTTGTAGGGGTCGGCGGCGGCCCAGCTTTCGGCGGCGGCGCGGTCCGCCACGTCCAAAATCACCAAAGACCCGCACATATCGCCGTTTGCGTCCAGAAACGGCCCCGCTTGCGTGACGTTCGTGGCCTTGAGGTAGGCCACGTGATCGGCGCGGTTGGCTTGGCGGACCTCTAAGTGGTCGGGTTTATCGGTGCAGATGACAACATAAAACATGGGTTATTCCTCTTTCAGGCGCCTGCTGAGCAAGCGGGACATAGCATCTTTGACGGTGATTTGGCCCGTGACAATCGCGGCGGTCACGGCAGTGATCGGCAGGTCCAGCCCTTCGGCAGTGGCGCGGGCGTGCAGGGCTTGGGCCGTGGCGCGGCCTTCGACAGTGGCGTTGGCAGGGCTGGTCCCGGCCCCCAGTGCAAGCCCGTAGGTATAGTTGCGTGATTGTGCCGACGTGCAGGTCAAAGCCAGATCGCCAAAGCCTGACAATCCCTGAAGCGTCTCGGGCTGTGCACCGACATGGGCCGCAAAGCGCTGCATTTCGGCGAACCCGCGTGTCATCAATGCCGCCCGCGCGCTTTCGCCCAAGCCAGCGCCCATCGCACAGCCGCAGGCAATCGCGATGACGTTCTTAAGCGCGCCACCCAGTTCGACCCCGGTCACATCCGTGGTGCGGTATAGCCGCAGCGTCGGTGTGGATAGCGCGTCCTGAAGTAGGGTTCCGGCGGCGTCATCCGCGCACCCAAGGCTAAGCGCGGTTGGCAGTCCGCGCGCGATGTCGGCGGCAAAGCTGGGGCCGGACAGAACAGCGGGTGTCACATGGGGCCACGCGCTTGCGATGATCTCGGCTGGGCCGGTCAAACGGGTCCGGTCGATCCCTTTGCAACAGGCTACGGCATAGCGCGCTGAGAGCCCAGTCAGGGTCGGTAGCGTGTCAGCCAACGCCTGCATGGGCATGGCCAGCAACAGCACGTCACAGTCCGACAAGCCGTTGATATTGCGTGTAATATTGATTGAATCAGGCAGGGTAACACCGGGCAGCCGCGGTGCGGTGCGGGATGTGGCGACAGCCTCCATTCCCGCGCGACCCCACAACCAGACGGGGCCGTTTGCCGCCAGCGATACGGCCAAGGCCGTGCCAAATGCACCTGCGCCCACAACGCCAATTTTAGGGCCTGTCTTCATGCCTTGGCCCCCTTTTTGCCCGACCCAAGCAGCGCGGGGCTGGTGGTGTCCAGCGGCCAGCGGGGGCGCGCCGCTAGGGTCATGTCGTCGCGCGCGCCAAGCGCCAAACGCTCTGCGCCGGCCCATGCGATCATCGCGGCGTTGTCGGTGCACAGGTGCAAGGGCGGGGCGCAGAACGGCAGGTTCGCTTCCTCTGCCAGTCCGGTGAGGCCGGCGCGCAGGGTTTGGTTGGCCGCGACGCCACCGGCCACGGCGAATGTTGTGGCATCTGGGCAGAGCGCCAATGCGCGGCGGCTTTTGGCAATTAGAACGTCCCGGACCGCGGTTTGGAATGCGGCGCATAGATCAGCGCGCACGGCTTCGTGCAGGCCACCGTCGCGCGCGATCACTGCATCGCGGGCGCGCAGGACAGCCGTTTTGAGGCCCGAGAAGGACATGTCACAATTGGGTCGGTCCAGCAGGGGGCGGGGCAGCGCAAACGCCTTTGGGTCGCCAGAGCGGGCCGCCGCCTCTACCGAAGGGCCGCCGGGTTGCGGCAGGCCCAGAATGCGCGCGGTTTTGTCAAATGCTTCTCCGGGTGCGTCATCAATAGTGCCGCCCAAACGGGTGAAATCATCGGGTCCATCGACGCGCAGAAACTGGCAATGCCCACCCGACACCAGCAGCATGACATAGGGAAAGGCGATGCCGTCGGTCATGCGCGGGGTCAAGGCGTGCCCCGCGAGGTGGTTGACCCCGATCAGCGGCAAGCCGCGCGTTGCAGCCAATCCCTTGGCGCACATCACGCCCGCCAACACACCGCCGATCAGCCCCGGCCCTGCGGTCACGGCAATGGCGTCGATGGCGTCTAGGGTCACTTCGGCCTCTTGCAAGGCGGCCTCAACCGCGAGGTCGATTTTCTCGGCGTGAGCGCGGGCCGCGATTTCGGGGACGACGCCGCCGAAATCCGCGTGCAAAGCGGTTTGGCCATAGACCACCGACGATGCGATTGGTGCAGGCGCGCCATAGCGGACGACCGCGCTTGCGGTGTCGTCGCAGCTGCTTTCGAGCCCCAGAACTGTCAGCACTTGTGCCATGGGCCTCCTTCGGTCAGCCTAGGGGCAGGTAACATCGGGACCCCGCGCTGACAATGGGGCCCAAACGGAGACACCCGCTTGCATTTGCTTTTGACGCGTCCTGCCTTGGCTTCGGCTCGCTTTTTGGCGGGGCTAGAGGCGGCTATGGGCCGTGAGGTGCCTGCCGTGGTATCGCCTTTGCTGCGGATCGAACCGAGTGGGCCGTTGCCTGATTTGGCAGATGGCGATGCGGTGATTTTTACGTCCGAGGCCGGGGTGACGGCATGGGCCGCGCTGGGTGGTCGGGCTGGCTCGCGTGCGTGGTGCGTAGGCGCGCGCACGGCTGAGGCGGCGAAAACGTTGGGGTTTGAGATCGCTGGCATGGCCGAAACCGCCGATGCCTTGGTTGAGATCGTGACGGAGCCGGGCCCGGTGATGCATTTGCACGGGCGGTTCACCCGAGGCGATGTGGTGGGGCGGCTGCGGGCGCAGGGACTTCGGGTGTCTGGCCATTGTATCTATGACCAAGTGGCGCAGGCGTTGTCCGATGAGGCCCGTAGGATTTTAGGGGCGAAGGGCGCGATATGTGTGCCGCTGTTTTCGCCCCGAACCGCAGAGATTTTTGCCAAGGCGTTGCCAACGTCTTTGCGTGCCACGCTTTTTGTGTGTGCCATGAGTGAGGCTGTTGCAGAAGCAGCCGCCGGGATACAGGCGGCTGATTTGCGCGTCGCCGCGGCCCCCACGGGGGAAGCGATGCGTAAAGAAGTGGCAAATTGCCTGACCTCTCGCCACGTCACTTGAGACATTAACCGAAGCGGACTAAGCTTATGACTCGGTGGGTGTCAATTATTGGTGACACGTGCGCGTGTACATTTCGGAGGGGGTCCGTCAGTCGTGACGAAGTCGTCTAAATCAAAGGCCTCAGAGAAGGCGCACACAGAAGAAGCCGAAATCGTGGGTGATGCGGTTGAGGTATCTGAGCCCAGCCAGAACCCGGATATGCCCGAGATCGAAGATGCGGTCAGCGCCGATGAGGCTCTTGATATGGTTGAAGACGCTGTGTCTGAGCCAGAGATCGATGCGGTTGAGGATGCCGATGTGCCGGGTGCTGAGCCGGTGGATGAAAACCCGATGGTTGAAGACGTCGAGACGCCCGAGATTGAAGCCGAAATTGAAGCCGATGTCACGCCTGAACCCGCGCCACCGGCCCCCGAGCCTGAGCCAAAGAAGAGCGGATTTGTACCGCTTTTGTTGGGCGGGGTGATTGCGGCGGGACTTGGTTATGCGGTGCCGACCTATTTAATGCCACAAGAGAACGCAGCTGTCGTGGCGCTTCAGGCGCAGGTGGCTACGCTGGAAACCAGCGTGGCCGAGGCGGATGCCCGCGCTGCTGAGGCCCAGGGCCAAGCCCAGACAGCCAGTGATGCCGCCGCCGCGATTGCGGTGCCGGATGTTGCCCCGCTAGAGCAAGCCGCTGCAGATTTGACAGCGCAGCTTGCGCAGCTAGAAGCCCGGATTGCAGCACTAGAGGCGCGACCCGTTGGCGATGACAGCGGGATCACCGAGGGTGATTTTGCCAATCTGCGTGCGTTGTTGGCAGAGCAACAGGCAGCGAGTGCGGCCTTGACCGCCGACATGCAACGTATGGCCTCGCTTCAGGCGGAAGGTCTTGCGAATGCGGAGACCGAGGCGCTGAATGCGGCCCGTGCAGCCCAAACCGCAGCCGCGTTGCAGGTTGTGCGCACGGCGCTGGAAACGGGTGAGCCGTTTGAGACCGCTCTCGCGACACTTGAGAATGTGCCAGATGCGCTGAGCGCTGTGGCTGCCGATGGGGTCGCCACTGCCGAGAGCCTGCAAGACGCCTTTCCAGATTTGTCGCGTGCATCGCTGGCGGCAGCGCGGGCAGCCGCAGCCGAAGGTGATGCGGCAGGCAGCATCTTGGCCTTTGTACAAAAACAAGTGGGTGCACGGTCTGTGACCCCACGCGAAGGGGACGACCCCGACGCGGTTCTGTCCCGCGCCGAGGCCGCTGTACGCGCCGCTGATTGGGGCACCGCACTGACCGAGATCGCCGCGTTGCCCGAGGCCGCGCAGGCCCCGCTGGCAGAGTGGCGCACGGCCGCGCAAACCCGCGCCGCTGCCACCACCGCTCTTTCTGATTTTGAAGCCGCAAATTAAGGATCTTTTATGCTTTGGACCCTTTTGAAAATACTCGTCTTTGTGGCTTTGGTCGGCGCGCTGGCCTTTGGGGCGGAGTTCTTGATCGCCTCAAGCGACTATATCCGCATCGTGCTTTTGGGCACAGAATACACGCTGCCACCGCTGATCGCGGTGATCTCGCTGGCGGTTTTGCTGTTGGGTATGTGGTTGTTGCTAAAGGTCGCGGGCCTGTTGGTCGCGCTTTTGCGGTTTATCAACGGAGACGAAACGGCGCTTTCGCGGTATTTTGACCGGAACCGGGAAAAGCGCGGGTATGAAGCCTTGTCCGATGGGATGATGGCTTTGGCCTCGGGGGATCACCGAGCCGCGATTTCCAAAGCGCAAAAGGCTGAACGCCTGCTGCGCCGGCCTGATCTGACGACCCTTTTGACGGCCCAAGCCGCCGAAGGTGCCGGCGACACGCTGACGGCTGAAACCGCGTATAAACGACTGCTGCAAGAAGACCGCACCCGGTTCGTTGGTGTGCGCGGGTTGCTGTCGCAGCAACTGGCGGCGGGACAGACCAACAAGGCGATGAAGCTGGCGGAGAAGGCCTTTGCCCTAAAGCCGCGCCACACCGAAACGCAGGACGTTTTGCTAAAGCTACAGGCGCAGGACGAAAACTGGGTCGGTGCGCGCCAAACTTTGACGGCCAAGCTGAAATCCGGTTCCTTGCCTAAGGACGTGCATAAACGCCGCTCGGCGGTATTGGCGCTGGCCTCGGCGCGGGATGCCTTGGCGCAGGGCAAAACCGATAGCGCACGGGCCGAAAGCCTAGAGGCGAACCGTATGTCGCCCGATTTGGTGCCCGCAGCGGTGATGGCCGCACGGATGCATATCGACAGCGGCAACGCCCGTGCGGCAACCAAGGTCCTTAAGGCCGCGTGGAAATCCCAGCCGCATCCAGACCTCGCGGCAGCCTTTGCCCAGATCGACGCCGATGAGACGCCACAGGCACGGATCAAACGGTTTGGGCCGCTTCTTAAGCTGATGCCCGGCCATGCTGAGACCAAGCTGCTTGAGGCCGAGTTGCAGATTGCGGCTGAGGATTTCGCCGCAGCACGCCGTGCGATGGGCGACATTGCCGAGACCCAACCAACCACCCGTGCGCTGTCGCTGATGGCGGCGATTGAGCGGGGCGAAGGTGCGGATGATGTGGTCGTGCGCGGCTGGTTGGCGCGGGCGCTGACCGTATCGCGCGGGCCGCAGTGGTGTTGTGATGCCTGTGGCAATGTTCAGGGTGTTTGGGGGCCGCTGTGTGACGAATGCGGCAGCTTTGACACGCTGGCATGGACCGAGCCCAAGACATCAGGCGATGCGCCTGCGTTGAACACCGAGATGCTGCCATTGATCGTGGGTGCCCTTGAAAACAAAGCCGCAGATGAGCCTGAAGTGGTCGATGCACCTGAGCCCGAAGATGCGGTTGTCGAAGGTGAAGCGACCGCTGTCCAAGAGCCTGAACCGGCAACGTCCCGCTAGGCCCGTGCAGATCAAAAGTCGCCCCGTAGCTATCAGCGGGGGCGGCTTTTTCATGTCCGATGGTCAAGCCGCGCGTTGGTTGCGGTGGATAATTCGGGGCATGTGCGTGACGACCTCTGCAATCGCGGAAATCGCAATCAGTTGGGCGTCCCGCAGGGAAGGGATCATCCCGATGGGGCCGTGCAGCCGGGTCAATTGTGCCTCGGACACACCTTTTTCACGCAGCAGCATCATCCGGAGGGACATCGCGTTTCTGCTGCCTAGACTGCCGATAAAGGCCGCGTTGGTGCGCAGGGCTTGTTCCAGCAGCGCCGGTTCCCAATCGTGGTCGTGAAACAGGGTCAAAAACGCGCTGTGATCATCTAGGTAATCCAGCGCGGGGGCGTGCTCTGGCGAGCTAAGGCTGTGACTATGGGCGAAGACGAAGGGGGCGATGGCCTCTAGGTCCTCGGGGTCGGGGGACAGCGCGCCGATCTCAAACCCGGCGGCATGGGCGGCCTTGGCAGTGGCGCGAAAAACCGCGCCGCGCCCGGCGAGGATCAGTTGAAACTTGGGGGTATAGGTGAATGTGCGCGGGGTCGCGCCCTCGGGCAAGGTGACGGTCAGGTCGGCGGGCCTGCGCGCCTGCAATGCCGCGTGTGCGGCCATGATCGCGGCGTGGTCCGGTGCGGGGTCAATCACCGCCTTGAGCGAGCCGCCGCAGGGCAGTTTGAGGTCCAGATAGGGCGAGCCTGCGCCGTAGTGCAAAAGGCGTTTGGTGCCTGTGTGTAAGGCTTCTTGGGCTTGGAATTGGAGGTCGCGGTCAATGCAGCCATTGGACAGGTAGCCGATCATGCGTCCGCTGGCCTCAACCAAAGCGAGCGAGCCCAATTCCCGCGCGGAGCCGCCCTGAATTTCGACTGACGTGATCAGCGCAAAACGCGTGTCGGCCTTAATCAGGCGAGCGGCCTGCGCGATCACATCGGCAGGCTGCTCAATATAGTCGATGGGTTCAGCCAACAGTTTCGGTGTCCACGACTTCGGCGAATTTTGTGAAAAACTTTGATGCCAGTTTCTTGGATGTGCTGACGATCAGGCGGCTGCCCAATTGCGCAAGTTTGCCACCGATTTCAGCTTTGGCTTCATAGCGCAGGATCGTGCTGTCACCGTCGGCGGTGAGCGTCACGTCTGCGCCGCCTTTTGCGTGGCCCGCAGCCCCGCCTGTGCCCTGACCGGTCAGCGAAAATGCATCTGGCGCGCCGGTGGTATCCAGCACGACGTTACCTGCAAACCGCGCCTTTACGGGGCCGATTTTCAGAAGGACCTTGGCCTCTAACTCGGTGTCAGAGTGCTTGATCAGCTCTTCGCAGCCGGGGATGCATTGTTGCAAAATTTCGGGGTCGTTCAACGCGGCATAGACTTGGTCCTTGGGGGCGTTGATTGTGATTTCGTCAGAGAGTTCCATTGCGTGTCCTCGTTAGCAGCAGGGAAATTTGATACGGGCGATTTGATCCGACTGCTCAGGCGTCATGAGGCATGAACGCCGCAAGCGGGACAAGAGGTCTTTTAACTTTAGCATATTTGGATCTCCTGTGGGGTCGGAAAAAAGGGGTGATTGGGGGCGGGGTTATTCGGGCGTGGTGTCGCGCAGGGCCGCGCGACGCACTGAGACAAGCTCCGCCAGAATGGACAACGCGATTTCTTCGGGTGTGACCGCGCCGATATCAAGGCCAGCGGGGGCTTTGACAGCCGCGATTACCGCGGGATCAATGCCTTTGGTGGCCAGTTTCGCGGACAAGGACGCGTATTTGCGGCGACTGCCGACAAAGGCCACATAGTCCGGTTCGGCCTCTAGGGCGCGGGTGAGGGCGTCCAGATCACCGGCGCCTTGGGTTGCGATCACGATGATCTTTTTGCGCGTGGGGTGGGTTTCGGCGATTTCAGGGCTGACGGACCATTGAAACTCTGACGCCAATCTCGACAGTGCCTGCGCCACGGGTGAGGCACCGATCACCGTCAGTTGCGGCACAGGCAGGTAGGGTTCGATAAAGATGTCGATGCTGCCCTTGGAGGGGCAGCCATTTCGCGCAAACCGCGTGCCTTCGATTTCATCGCCGGGGGCCACGCCCTTTTCGGCCAGCAGTTCCTCTGGCGCGACCGAGATCAGCTGCGGCTGACCGCTTTGCAGCGCCTCAAGGGCGGCGCGTTTGACGGCCCCGCGTGTGCACCCGCCCCCAAGCCAGCCACGTAGGATGGTGCCATCCGCGCTGAGCACGGCCTTGGCACCCGGTTTGGCGGCCGTGGCACCTGCGGTCCGCACGATGGTGGCAAACGCGAACGGGTGATCGCCGCGCTTTAGGTCCGTGACGACCTCGGCCATGTCACTGGGAAGGGTTTCAAAGAACGTCATAGGTGCACGAGCTCCCTTTCGAGGGCGGCCAGATCGCCAAGGGTATTGGCGGCTTTGAACAGGTCCAGATGCGGAAGGGCAGCGGCCATGCCTGTGGCCACTGGCGCGTAGTCGGCCCATCCCTTGAGGGGGTTGAGCCAGATCACCCGCGCGCCGCGTTTTTTGATCTTGGTAAGGGCGGCACTGATATGAGCGGGTGGCGCGGTGTCATAACCATCCGACAGGATCATCACGACACTGCGCCCATCCACAAAGCGTTTGGCGTATGTATCGGCGAACCGTTCGAGCGAGGGGCCAATGTTGGAGCCGCCGCCAAAGCCATCCGCCATCAGAGACATCCGACCAATTGCCCGCATGGCATCGCGGTCGCGCAGGGCGTCGGTGATGCGCACAAGACGGGTATGAAACAGGTAGGCGTCGGCCTGCGTATCGGCCCGCATCAGGCCCGCAAGGAACGCCATGAACACCTGCGCGTACACTGTCATTGAGCCAGACACGTCACACAGTGCCACGATTTTGCGGGTTCGGTCGGGGCGCTTTTTGCGCAGAATTTTGACAGGCTCACCTCCAGTGGCAAGGCTGGCGCGGATGGTTTTGCGAAAATGAATGCGGTCACCTTTGCGCGCGGCGATGCGCCTGCGGGAGCGTCGGTCGCGCAGGGCGGCCCCAAGACGGCGTGCCACCTCCTCGGCCTCGGCGATATCTTCGGCGCGGACCAAGTCGCGCAGGTCCTTGCGCATCATGTTCTTGACCACGGTGGCGATCAGTTTGCCCTCACCGTCGCTTTCGGCTTCGCCTTCGCCACTGTCGGGGGCGGTGGATTGCCCCGAGCCGCCAGCATCCTGCCCCTGTGCCTCGCGGGAGGAGTGGATATCGTCACTGTTTGGGGCTTTGAGGGTGGGCGTCGTTTTGGAGCGGACGCGGCCTGCATCCAACCAAAAGGCGTCGAATAGGGCATCGAACCGCTCGGCCTCATCCTTGCTACCGGTGCAAACCGCCTTGAGTGCGCGGCGAGATTGGTCGGGCCATGTGGCATCCACATGGGTCAGGGCGGTCAGCGCGGTGTCGGCCTCTGCCACGCCCAAGCGTAGCCCGTTTTCGCGCAGATGCGTGATAAAGCCGGACATACGGGCAGCCGGACCCGGATCGCGGCCCGCGAATTTGGTAACGCGGGTCATGCCGCGCCGCCATGTATGCGGGGTGGGTGGCTCATGCGGCTTTCCCGGCGATGCGCTGGGCGACTTCGGTGGTAATGTTCGCCTGATCGCTTTGGGTTTTCAAAAGCGTTGTGAGGGTCGATTGCAGAACACGCGGATCACTGGTGATGTCCGCAATGCCCAACCCCATAAGGGCGGCGGCGAAATCCAACGTCTCGGCGATGCCGGGGGTTTTCTCCAGCTCTTCTTTGCGCAGCGTTTGTACAAAGCCGATAACCTGATCGGCGAGGCGGGCTTCGATCGCGGGGCAACGCGCCTTGAGGATCGCCAATTCGACGGATCGCTCGGGGTAGTCGACATAGGTGTATAGACAGCGACGCCGCAGTGCGTCCGACAGGTCCCGCGTGCCGTTGCACGTCAGGATTACGATGGGCCGCGATGTGGCCGTGATGGTGCCAAGCTCTGGGATTGAGACCTGAAAATCCGAGAGAATTTCGAGCAGATAGGCTTCAAATTCTTCGTCGGCGCGGTCGATTTCATCGATCAGAAGGACGGGGGGCGTGGGGCGGGTGATGGCCGCCAAAAGTGGGCGTTCCAGTAGGAATTCACGCGAAAAGATGCGGGCTTCAACGGATTTTCCGGTCTCACCATCTTCGGCGGCGGCGCGGATCGTTAGCAACTGGCGCTGGTAGTTCCATTCATAGATGGCCTGCGCGGTGTCTAGGCCTTCGTAGCATTGCAGGCGGATGAGTTCCGCGTCGCGGTTGGCGGCAAGTGCGCGGGCGACTTCGGTTTTGCCCACGCCCGCGGCGCCCTCAAGCAGCAGGGGGCGGCCCAGCGAAAGCGCGAGGTGCAGAGCCACCGCCAGATCGTCGGAGGCCACATAATTTTCCCGCGCGAGGTCGGTTTGCAGATCGGTCCAGGTCATATCGAAACTTCTTGGTGGGGGGCGCGAAACCGCCGCGCCCCCAAGGTGGGTTTACCCGTGCAGGCCGAGATCATTTGCGGTCTTCCAGATCCGCCAATGGTCGTGTGGCATGTTCGTATGGCGCAGACCGAAGGGCCGGAAGGCATCTTGGACCGCGTTCGAGAAACATGGCACGCCGCCCACGTGGGGGCTTTCGCCCACACCTTTGGCCCCGATGGGGTGGTGCGGCGACGGCGTCACGGTGTGATCGGTTTCATAGTTGGGCACTTCCCATGCGGTAGGCAGGAAGAAGTCCATCAGCGTCCCGGTCTTGACGTTGCCTTGGTCGTCGTAGGCGATCTCTTGGCCCAGTGCCACGGCGAGCGCTTCGGTGAGACCCCCGTGTACTTGGCCTTCGATGATCATCGGGTTGATCCGCGTTCCGCAGTCATCCAGCGCATAGAAGCGACGGATGTCTGTGACGCCGGTGTCCACGTCGATGTCCATGACGCAGACGTAGGCGCCAAAGGGATAGGTCATGTTGGGCGGATCGTAGTAGCTGACCGCTTCTAGACCGGGCTCAATGCCGGGGATGGCTTGGTTATAGGCGGCGAAGGCAATTTCCTTCATCGTCTTGAACCGCTCCGGCGCGCCTTTGACCACAAACCGATCCACGTCGAATTCCACGTCGTCGTCGTGGACTTCCAACAGGTAGGCCGCAATCATTTGAGCCTTGGCCCGGATTTTGCGGCCTGCCATTGCCGTCGCCGCGCCCGCCACTGGGGTAGAGCGTGAACCATAGGTCCCAAGACCATAGGGCGCGGTGTCGGTGTCCCCTTCTTCAACCGTGATGCTGTCGGCAGGCAGGCCGATTTCCGAGGCAAGGATCTGCGCAAAGGTTGTTGCGTGGCCTTGACCCTGAGAAATCGTACCGAGCCGGGCAATCGCGGACCCCGTGGGGTGGATGCGGATTTCACAGCTATCGAACATGCCCAGCCCAAGGATGTCACAGTTTTTGACCGGGCCAGCGCCGACAATTTCTGTGAAGAAGCTCAGGCCAATGCCCATGATTTTGCGTGTTTCGCCGCGCTTAAACGCTTCGACCCGTTCGGCTTGCTCGGCGCGCAAACCGTCATAATCAACGGCCTTGAGCGCTTTGTCCCACGCGGTGTGGTAATCGCCGCTGTCGTATTCCCAGCCAAGCGCACTTTGATACGGGAACTGGTCTTTTTTGATGAAGTTGATCCGACGCAGCTCTGCGGCGTCCATGTTCAACTCGATCGCCAGAACCTCAATCATCCGCTCGATGAAATAGACGGCCTCTGTGACCCGGAATGAGCAACGATAGGACACGCCGCCGGGGGCCTTGTTGGTATAGACACCGTCCACGGCTAGATAGGCGGTGGGGATGTCGTAGGACCCGGTGCAGATGTTCATGAACCCGGCAGGGAACTTGGTGGGATCGGCGCAAGCATCAAAGCCGCCGTGGTCTGCGGTGACGTTGCAGTGCAGGCCGGTGATCTTGCCCTCTTTGGTGGCCGAGATTTTGCCGGTCATCCAGTAGTCGCGGGCGAAGGCGGTGGTCATCAGGTTGTCCATCCGGTCTTCGATCCATTTGACGGGGCGTCCCGTCACGATGGAGGCCACGACCGAACACACATACCCCGGATACGCGCCTACTTTGTTGCCAAAGCCGCCGCCGATGTCGGGCGAAATCACGCGGATGTTGTGTTCCTCTAGGCCCGAGATCAGGGACACGATGGTCCGGATCGCGTGGGGCGCTTGGAAGGTGCCCCAAAGTGTCAGCTTGCCGTTGACCTTGTCCATCGAGGCGACGCTGCCGCATGTTTCCAGCGGGCAGGGGTGCGTGCGGTGGTAATACATGGTCTCAGTCGCGACCACGTCGGCCTCATCGATCACCTGCTCGGTGGCTTCTTTTTCGCCGACTTCCCATGTGAAGATGTGGTTGGGGTGCTTGCGCGGACCGTGGGCGCCATCGGTGGCTTTGCCGTTTTCGTCCACGGTGTCTTCGCGCAGGACCACGTCAGATTGCAGCGATTTGAAGGGGTCCACGATCACTGTCAGTTCTTCGTAGTCGACCTCAACGGCTTCAATCCCGTCAGCCGCTGCATAGCGGTCTTCGGCCACGACGAACGCGACTTCTTGGCCTTGGAACAGCACCTTGCCGTCCGCTAGAACCATCTGCTTGTCCCCTGCGAGGGTTGGCATCCAGTGCAGGCCAAGGGGTGCGAGGTCTTCGGCGGTCAACACGGCCAACACGCCGGGCACCTTGAGCGCGGCTTCGGTGTTGATCGACTTGATCCGGGCGTGCGCATAGGGAGAGCGCACGAAGTCGCCAAAGAGCATGCCGTCCAATTTGATGTCGTCGACGTAGTTGCCTTTGCCTTGGGTGAACCGGGCGTCCTCTACGCGCTTGCGCGAGCAGCCCATACCCTTGAGGTTGGCGACCCGATCGTCGCGGCTGGTGATTTCGTCTTTCATTCTGCGGCCTCCTTCGCGGCGTTCATCTCGGTCGCTGCGGCGCGGATGGACTTCACGATGTTCTGGTATCCGGTACAGCGGCACAGGTTGCCGGCCATGCCGAAACGGATTTCGTCTTCGGTGGGGTTGGGGTTTTCCTCCAACAGTTTGGCCGCGCGGGTGATCATGCCCGGGGTGCAATAGCCACACTGAAGTCCGTGATGTTCTTTGAAGGCTTCTTGCAGGGGATGCAGGCTGTCGGGGTTGCCGAGACCTTCGATGGTCGTGACATCCGCGCCATCGGCTTGGGCCACGAACATGGTGCAGGCCTTGACCGATTTGCCGTCGATTGTGACCGTGCAGGCGCCACAGTGGGATGTTTCGCATCCGATGTGGGGACCAGTGATGTTGAGCCGCTCTCGCAGCGTGTAGATCAGCAGTTCACGGGGCTCCGCAAGGAACTCTTCTTGCTTGCCGTTCACTGTGAGTGAGATGTGCATTTTCTTGGACATGTGTCGTTCTCCTAGGCCCGGGACCAAGCACGCTCGATCGCGCGGGTGAGGATGACGCCTGCGACATGGCGCTTGAACGCCACGGGGCCGCGGTTGTCTTCCGAGGGGTCGATGTCGGCCAACATGGCGTCGACGGCTGCTTTGAGGGATGCGGCATCAAGGGACGTACCTACCAGTGCGGCGGCGGCGTCTTGGGACCAGATGGGCGTATCGCTTAGGTTGGTCATCGCGATGGATGCAGCGGTGCAGGTGTCACCGTCTTTGGTGATTTGGACTGCGGCGGCGGCCGTTGCGTAGTCGCCAATCTTACGCTTTTGTTTTTCATAAGCGTAGCCGCCCTTGGGCGTTGGGATGGTGACGGCGGTCAGGATTTCTTCGTCCTCGCGGGCGGTCATGTAGGCCGCTTCATAGAAATCACGCGCGGCGACGGTGCGTTCACCATCTGGACCGACCAGTGTGAAGGTCGCGTTGAGGCACTGCATCAAGCCGGGCATGTCGTTGCCGGGATCGCCGTTAGCGACGTTGCCGCCCACGGTGCCCATGTAGCGGACCTGGGGATCGGCGATTTGCAGCGCGGCTTCACGCAGAATGGGTGCAACAGCGGCAAGGCCGTCGTGGTCGATGATGTCGTGCTGTGTTGTCATTGCGCCAATCGTGATCGCGTCGTCTGTGACGGTGATCCCGGACATCCCTGGTATGTCCTGAAGATCGATCAGATGCGGCACATCGGCCATACGCAGTTTCATCATTGGGATCAGGCTGTGCCCGCCCGCAATGACACGCGCATCATCCCCATGTTCTTCTAAAATCGAGATCACGCCACTGAGGTCTTTGGGGCGATAATACTCAAAAGCTGCCGGAATCATCCGCGCTCCTCCCTTACTGTTGTTAGCTTCGTTTTGGGGAGAGCATGGTTAACGCTTGTGGCGAGTGCTTGTGTAAACACGCGAAATTCGCGGCTATTGCACGAAATGCGCCCTAGTCTGCACGAAGTGCGTTTGCACTCGCAGCAAGTAAGTCCTGTGTGAGTTTGATCTTAGAACGACTCACTGGGGCGGGCGGAAGAGCCTCGCATTTGAAGGTGCAGCGGCCCTTGTCTTTGCTCCGCTCAAACCGCACGACCTTTGCCAGATTGATCAGGTAGCTGCGGTGCGTTTGCAGGAACCCGGCGTCCGACAACCGCTTGGCGGCTTCGGTCATGGGCCAGACACAGAACAAGCGATCACGGTCTGTGTAGAGTTGGGTGTAGTGGCCGTCGGCCCGGATAAATGACACATCATTGGCCGAGACAAAGACCTTGCCGCCCTCCCGCTCACACGGGATTTGCAGGCTGGATGGCGTGGTGGGGTGGGGTGTGCTTGGCGGTTGGGTGACCTCGGGCGCGGGTTTGGTGCGGGGCTCTATCGGGGCTGCGTCCAGATAGGTGGTGCTGACCCATAAGAACGCGCCAAAGATCACAAAACTTGTCAGGATCACGCCAATGGCGAGGAACTCATTGCTGATGGCGGGGCCAAATACGTCCGTCTGTGGTTGGGCGATGAACTGGGTCCCGGCCATGGCCAAGAAGTGGACCGAGACGACAGCGACCCCAAAACAAACCGTGCCCAGAAAGATGTTGCGATTGGTACGCCGATTGTACGCGATCCAGACCGCAAGCATGCACAGCGCGATAGCCACAACCGAGGACAAAACCACGCCGGGCAGGGAATAGACTGCGCGGCAAAGCTCTAGCCCGGCCATGCCGATGTAGTGCATCACCAAGATGCCCGCGCCGATCATCGCGCCTGCGCTGAGGATGGTTGTGGGGGTGCGTTCCATAAAATGCAGCACGATCAGCGCGCCGCCAACGATCAGAATGCCGGTCAGCGCGGACAACAGCGTGATTGCAGCGTCATAGTAAAATAGCACCGGCAGTTGCAGGCCCAGCATCGCAACAAAGTGCATCGACCATATGCCGCCGCCCAAGGCAACAGAGGCCAGTGCCACGGCCACTTTCTTTTGGCCCGCTGTTTTTCGGGCCAATGAACGCGTCAATGACAAGCCAGTGAAGCCCGCGACCAATGCCACCACAACGGACATCAGAACGAGGGCTAGGTTATGACTGAATTCTTCCACTCCCATGCGTGACATTAAATGGTGCAAAGATCGACATAAGGCAAATGCCGTTTTCGCGTTTGGCGGGGGTATGCGGCGGTGGGCGCCCGATGTTGTTGGCCGCAGCTCTTGGAAAAAGAGCTGCGGCTTGGCCCGAATGGTGGGCCAATGGGTCAGCTACGTGGGGGAGAAACCACGGAGTTTGACCGATGAGGGGGACGAACGGCGGCTTGGCCGATGCTGATGTGTAGTGGCAACGTGACGGTATGACCGCTGGGGTCGAAGGGCGCGTTGGGCGCGCGTTCGGTCACCGTGGATGGTGTCGGAAAGGTTCCATCGCGAGCGGCTTTGCGTCCGCGCGCTAATACATCCTCAATCAGGTCCGCGCCGGGCTGGCCCTGTGTCGTCAGGTGTTCTGGCAGACCCTCTAGGTGGCGCACGATGCGTGACACGCGGATGCCCTCATTGGCAATCCAAACAACGGTGCGCATTTCTGGGTCCGTCAGCGGGTTCCATGGTGCGCCGCTGTGGGTCAGGTACTGCCCGTTTGCAGTTTCGTCCGGGACGCCCGAGTGGTGCAGCGCAATCACCTCCCACAGGTCGCTGAAAACCGGTGCGCCGGATGACCCCGGCTGGGTGTCACCGGTGTAATGGGCCACGAAATCCGGGTCAGCGGGCAGCGCACTGAGCAGGCTGTCGCGAAAGACCACCTGTTTGCGTCCAGCAAGCGGGTGCTGGATGATGTTAACAGGTTGGCCTTTGCGGATTTTGCCCTCCACCCCAATGAGCGGGAGGAACCCGAACTCATCAATCGCGGCACCGTCTTCGGCCAAAGGCGCGACAGCCACAACGGCCAGATCAAGGCGCGCGTCGGCATAGAACAGACGGTGTGGGTCTAGTGCAAAGGAGTGGCCTTGGGCTTCGCGACTGTCGATCTCTAGTTCATAGCGGAACTGCACTGCGGCACGATCTGCCTGCAACGCAGTGGCCAGCACGTGGTGGTTCGTGATCAACACACCCGGCGCGATCAGGAACCCGGTGCCAAAACCCCGACCTGTGTCACGTGACACGATGCGCCCCACGGCGCGGGCCGCGACCACGGCGCGTTTGATGAACATAACTGACAAGAATTCCTCGGCCTCGCCGATCACCCGTTCAAGGATGGGAATGACCGGCAGATCGGGGCCTTGCAGTTCGACCATGTCGCGGCGCGCGCCCTCAAGTTGGCGCGAGATTTTGCGCGCCTCATGGGTGGTGCTGGCGGCATCGAGTTGATTGATAAGCCGCCGTGCATAGGCATCCAACCGCTCGGGCGTTTCGGCCTGAAGGGGGCGCGCCTCTGCTTGGCTTTGACGGACGGTTTGACGTTCGGGGTCTGAGGCGCGCCACCGCAACGCGGCATCGCGTACGACCTCTGCCGTATACCCATTGGCGCTGGGCTGGGTGCGGGTTTGGGAGCTGTCCACCGGGTCCATTTCGCGCGAGAGGAATGAGCCGGCAAAAGCGGTCTCATCGCGGGTGTCGATGTCATGGTCTGCTTCGGCCCGCAGGGTTTCTGATGTGACGGTCCGGCGCAGCGTTTCGAACGCAGAGGCGGGCGGCGCGGTGGGTAGGGCGTTGGTTGCACCGCTTTGGGCCAGTTCGATCGTGGCCGCGATCACGTCGGAGGCGTTGCACAAACGGCCATGCTTTCCTTCTGCATAGAAGCGGGGCACGGTGCCCATTTCCGCCAAATCACGGGGCACAGTGCCATCGCCGTCTTGGGACTGGGTGTATTCAAAACCCGCGTCATCGGCAGTGGCCGAAACTGTGGTCAGTGCGCCCACGCCGATGATCTGTTGAAACCGGTCGTCCGGCGCGGGCAGGGCACGCGCGGCTTTAGCGGCTTGGGTCAGGGCGGTTTGCTGCGGGGGCAGGGCGGTTTTGGGCCAAGACTTACGGTTGAATGCGTCTTGGTCCGGGCGCAGATTATGCGATGGCAGGAGTTCAACTAAGCCGGGAAAGCCCCGCAGCGTGCCCTTGACGATATCGGTCCGGTCTTGGGTCAGATCGACGGCGGCCAGTGCGCGGACCATCCCGTGGCTTAGGTCAAACACTTGCATCGGCGCGTAGGAGCCAAAGTTGGGTGTGCCGATGGTGATGACACGCGAAATCATCCTGCGGTTCGGATCCTCTGCTGCCATTTGTCGGGCCACCAACCCGCCCATCGAGTGGCACACAAGCGTGACATCCGACAGGCCGCGTTTGGTGAGCTGTCGCATCAGTGCACTGCCCGAAACGGCAGGCGATTGGCGCCAATCATAGGGCAGAAATTCTGTATCAAAACCCGCCAGTTTGAGCCGCAGGTACATCTTGAAATAGGGGGCTAGAACGGTGCCGTTCGCCACAACAGTGGAGCCCCATTTCAGCTTGCTCAAACCTCCGGTGGTGATGTCCACGGGGTCGATCCAGACGTGATAGGGCTGGCCGTTTTCAATCACGCTTAGCCGTGATCCCATCATGCCGGGCAGAAACATCACCTTGGGGCGGCGTGTTTCAAAGGGGTTGAGATTGGCCTCTGCTGCGCGGGCTAGACCCGTCAACTCATCATAAAGGGGGCTGCCAAAGTGCGCCCGTAATTCGGTTTCACGGGTGCCGGTGCGCAGCCAGCTTTCGATCTCGGATAGATCATTTTGCATTGTTCTTCTCCCCGGACGGTGGCGTTGAAATGAGGGTGATTGGGGTGGGCTGGTCCGGTCGCGGTGCCGGGCCAGCCCCGGGGCTCACGCCAGAACTGCTGCAAAGCGCATCCAGTTTTCGATACTGTCTATCGCTTGTCCGTCTCGCGTGCGCAGGGGGCTTTGGGAGGGGTGAAAGCCCCGTGCAAGTGCGCTGTCGGCGTCATCCATGAGCGCGCCAATAAAGGTTGCCGCCACGATCCAGCTGCCCATTTCGCCCAAGCCTTCGCCCGGTGCGGCCTCAGCCTCTGCGAGGATATAGAACCACAGTGGCGTCGCGCTGTTCATAGGATGACCCGCGAGAAATGCGGCTAGATCGGGCTTGGTGGACACCCAGCTGGCCACGTCCGTTTGGGGGCCAGATGTCACCGCACCGATGGCCTGTAGGTGGGCGTGCAGCGCTTGGCCCGTGGGGATGCGGAGGCTTTTGCCGCGGCGCAAGTTTCGCCGAGCGAGGTGACGAAACAGTTCGCGCAGGGGGACGGGATCGTCTGGGTCAGTGCCTTCGTTTACCATTGCGCCCAAGGGCGGCGCGATGACTGTATCCACTGCGCGAGCCACGCGCTGTGGTTTGCCGTCGGTAAAGCTGCCATCCGCATTCACAAAGCGGGACCAGTCAATGATCCAGTTCTGGGGAATGCTCGTTTCGTTTAAGCCAAAGCTTGCCCCAAGCCCGCCGCCGCCTGTGAAGGCAAAGATTTGGTCAAATGGCGCTTGGCCATTCGGGCGACCGAAGCTGTTGTTATAGTCGTAGATGTTGCGCACCATCGAGTGGCCAAATCGGAACGCGGCGACGGAAAATTCCAGTGGGATTACATTGCCCACAACGCGGCCCGGATTGCGCGCGGCATATGCGGCGCGGAAGGCATCGTAGTGGCTGTTGCGGGTTTCAATAATGCGCTGAACCACGTCTGGGTCGCACATGTCCTTGAGGTATCCGTGCACCACGAGCCATTGATAGTGCAGTGTTGTCAGGGTTTTGGCAGCCTCAAAGTCAGGCACCCAAGCCGTGTCATTCTCGGTCAGAAAATCGACGACCTTGTTGTGGAACCGCAAAAAGCTGAGGTGGAATTGCGCGATGATAATGTTCTCATCGTTGCGCATATCACCGATCAGGGCGCGTTTGGGCAGGCCGTCTGTGAACTTGGCAAATTCCTTGTCGTCCATTTGGGCCCGCGCGATTTCGATGGCGGCGTCACGGACTTTTTGCTCAACCTGGTGAAAGCGTGGAAGATCACGGTGTGGGTCTAGCGCATCGGGCAGATTGCCCAAGGGAGCGGCTGTGCCCACGCGCATCTTGGCGGTCAGTGTCGGGTGACGCAGGCCTGTGCGCAGGATTGCGGCGGCCTTTTGTGCGGCCTCGCTTGGAAAGGGGCCGATGGGCACGCCGCCATAGACGCTGTCGAGATCAAAGCGCGGAGTGCGCGCGTTCTTGAGGTTTTGCTCAATTTCGGGGCCGGTCATTGATGGCGTTGCGTTCACAATGGTGGTGATCGCGCTTTCGCGGTCCGTGCGGGCGGTAAGCTCATGGTCAAGAAACTGACCCCAATAGGTTAGAACAGGGGCAAGTGGGGCGTCAGGTGTTGCGTCGATGGCCTCTGATTCCGGGACCATCAGTGTGCCGAGCGTATCCAGATCGGCGTCAGAAATATCATAGCCGTGCTGGCTGGGGTCGCCGCCGGGGGGCAAGAGATAGCCAAAATCAGCCGCTTCATCGACGGCGATGTCACCACCAACAGGCGAAAGGGCCTCAATGGTGGATGTTTTCGCGGCGGCCCCACCGTGGGTTTTCATATGAAAATTCATGTCTTTTCCCTCAGGTTTTTGAGGGCGCCGCCGGATTAGTCGTCTGAGCGATTGTGGGGCAGCGCCTAATAAGACCTAAGGTAAAGAAAGCGTTTATGGGCTGAGAGTGAGTTTACCGTGAAAACCGCAATTCACGATGAAGCGCTGGGGTCTTTGCAGACCGTAGGTGCGCGTAAAGGGCCCATGCGGGAAAGTGTCTGCGCATCCTCTAAGCCCGAGTTTCCTTGTTCAAATTCCGTTGATTCAAACAAATGAAACGCGGGTTTGTTACGCAGCAGGTTTAGGGCGACCGCGCGGGTTACCGCCGCGCTGGCCGCCGAAGTGCCCACGATCCGCGCGCCTGAGCCGGATGTTACGCCGATGGAGGGCAATCCGCGGCGAAAATGACCCTGATCAGCAACGGCTGAGACGTTGGGATGGGCCGGGTCCTTTAGGATCGTGCCGTTTGCCATCAGGGCAATCGCGCTTGCGCCGGAGTATTCTGTGGGTTTGCCTGTGCAGCCGATGACCCCTGCGACACGGATTACGGCGGGGGCGGTTCCGATCCCGTTGAGGCACCCATACCCGCGCACTGGCGTAAGCGGCGCGGGCTCTAGCGGTCTTGGGGGAGTGGGGTGATTGAAATCCACCAAAAAGCTTTGCTGGCCTCCGGTTCCAAGCTGGGTTGGATCATCGTCGCGCTGCACCCAGACATCCACCGCTTGGTGCGGTTGCAGCGGCTGGCTGCCCGTGCGCAGGGTGACGCGCCACAGTCCGACTGGGCATCGCCGCCTTGGGTCGCCGATCAGCGCGGTGGGGGTCATGGCCAGCATCACGCGCCAACGGTTGCCGTTGTGTTTGTCGGCTGACACTTGGCCGATGTTCAGGCCGTCAATCTCTAGTTCATCAAACCGGCGCGGGTCGCCCCCCGTGTGCGCGGGATCCGCCGAAATCGACAGTGTGCCGCCTTGGGTCAGGGTGACGCCGTCCGGTGGCGTGACGACGATTTCCCACCCTTCGGGTGTGTCCATATCGGTCGGTAGCCAAATCTCAAGAAAGCTAGAAGTGCGATCATCCGGTTTCAGTTGCCAGCCAAAATGGATTTCGCCCGCCGCATTCGTATCGGGGGCCATGAACCTGCCGTGCATACGGTTGGCGAAATTGTTGCCGGTGGGCATGATAAGATAGGTGTCGGGCTGCACGGCTTGTCGCTGGGTGATCAATGCCTCAACCCCACGTTCAAAGCTGGATCCACCATCATGGCGGTTCGCGCTCCAACCGTAGGAAAAGTTCACGGCGGCGGGCAGTTCAGGCAGGCCGTAATGCGCGGCAATCGCGCGGGAGCGGTGAAAAATATACTCAATCGCGCTGAGCATCATCATCTCTTTGCCAAATCCAGAGGTATCCCACGCGACGGTATTGGGCAGTTGCACTGCGATGATGATGGCATCATCGGGTAGGGTATGCGGCCCGGTACGCGGGTCGTTTCCGGCAGCCAGCCCAAGGATATGTGCCCCGTGGGTGACAGAGTGTTCCATAACCGTGCCCAGTTCGGGCAGGGTGCGGTCAATGGCGCCCGCCGCGCGGTATGCGGCGCGTTCATGGGTGCCATGGGTCGCGCGGAGCGTGTCAATTTCGGTGTTAAAGACCTCTCGCCCAAAGGGGACTGCCGCTGTGTTTGGCGCGCGGGCGGCTTGCATCCAGCAGGCCGCGATACGGCTGTTGCCGTCACTGTCTAGAAAGGCGGTGTGAAGAAAGGGCAGGCCATCATCCACCACGCCGATAATCATGCGTGGGGGTTTGGGCGGCGGGGTCCAGCCATTTAGCGCGGCGTCCGGGTCGTAGGTTTGGGGCCATGTCGCAGGCGCGATGGGCATGTTCAGGCGAAAGCGTGCCGGCCCCACCCGTTGCAACATGCGCGTCAGCTTGACGTCTTGGCTTTCGACCTGCTGCATTTCACCGTCGGGGTCGAACATCGCAAAGGGCGTGACGGGTGGATTGGCTGTCCACATCGGGGGCACGCGGACCTCTAGGGCGTCACCTTCTGCGATTTGGGCGGTGCCTTCCATCAGGGCGGTGTAGTGTGTCTCAACACCGTTGCGGATCGCGGGGAACGCGAAGGGAAACCCAAGCTCAGCGGCAAAGGTCCATCGCTCATACGGGCCGGTGTATTTGGCCAACTGCACATTGTCGGGGCGATCGAAGAACATGACCTAGGCGCCCTGTTTCTCAGCAAGGGCCTCTTGCCAGATCCACTCGAATGGCTTGGCCTTTGCGGGTTGGGTGGCGGGGCCCGCCCCCCGCGTCAGCCCGGCGTCCTCTGCGCGGGAGGTGTCTTGCAGGTCGCCGTCAAAGAAGTCCTTAGACAAAGGCACGTAACTCTGTGGTTCTATGTCGATGTCGAGCCCGCAGCGATTGAGGATGATCTGACCAATGATCTGACCAAGTGCGGCGCCGCACCAACTGTCGATGGGGTAATGCACGCCCGCAACTGTGCGGTTTACCGTGATCCGTTCCGCCAATCCGTGCAGGACTGCTTCTCGTTTGGGTTGATCCGAAAGGGTGCCCCAGCGCTGGGTCAGGGCCTTCATCACCGTCATCACGGCATAGGCCTCGGTCGCGTGGGCCGAAGGAAAGCTGCCGTGACCCGGCACAGGGATCATCGGCATCAGCCGGGGGTCCAATTGATCGGGGCGCCGAACGGCCAGCGGGTACTTGAGCATCATGGCAACATGTGCGGCCATGACTTGCGTGGCGGTTATCAGTTCAAAGGTTTTGCTGGCCTGAGAGGTGTTTAACCCCAGAACCATCGCAAAATAGGCGGTGGGAAACCCAAGCTGTGAGATCACCTCTGCGCTGCGGTCGGCCCGTAGGCTCGCGTAGTCGGCGACCAGCGTGCATTGTTTGCGCAGGAGGGCCATGTCGGGTCGCGTCGCGGTAAAAACGGCTTTGTCATCGGCCTTTAGGGTTACGGATTTGGTGGCGTCGTCCGTTGTGACCACTATACCCGACAGAAAGCTGCTGAGATAGAGCGAGCCGCGTACCCAGATCGCCATTCCGGGCATCGTATCGGTGTTGTCAAAGGGCAGTTGTGCGACCGAAGGGGCCGTTCCTTCGATTGCCAAGTGGCGCAAGGCCTCTGCCGTGGTTTGCAGCCCATAGGTTGTCGTGCCATCGTAGCCGCCCGGGTCCTGCTGGCCCAGAAAGCTGCCTAGGCCGGTCACGTTCGTGCCAGCCCCGACGCCTCCAACGCCGCCTACTCCGCCAACGCCACCTACACCTCCGACGCCGCCTACTCCGCCCATTTGTGCCATGTCTAAATCCTTTTCTTTTTGAACGATTTGAATTGGTAAAACGTGTTTTTAATCGATCCCTGCGGCTTCAAGTGCGTTGGTCACAAGGGTGCCTAGCCGTGAGCCCGCGATGGGATGTGTGCGCCGATACTCGGCTAGGGAAAAGCTAGGAAACCGACGCTGTAGGTCTTGGGCGGCGGTTCGGGCCTCATCGCCGCGATCCAAGGCGTGCAGTGCCGCAATCCGTGCCCGCAGGGTCGAGATATGGCGATCATTGGCGCGCAGCGACAGGTCCGCCAGTTTGACCGCCATTTCGTAGTTTCCCGCCGCAAGGTGTGCGGAACTCGCGAGGCTGTCAAAGTAGTACCCGAACGGATCAATAGGCGAGAGGCGGCGCGCCGTTTCGGTGGCGCGTACCGCGGAACGGCCTTCATCCTGAAACGCTTTGAGCGAGCCGCGCAAAAGCCACGCGAGGCTTTCGTTGGGGTTGATGTTCTGGGCCTCTGAGTATCGGGCCTCTGCCACATCCAACTCACGCAGTATGTTGGCACGGGCAAAGCCGTCAATCGTCAGGCTAAAGCTGGACATCGGGTCAAGATCAAGCGCGCGCGCCGTGCAATCCAGTGCCTTTTGCGTGTCGGCGGCGCGGTCTGTGGTGTAGTTCTTAAAGATGTTGAGGATATACCATTTGCCCAGCCAGGCATGGATTTGCGGGCTGTCAGGCGCGCGTTCGGCGGCTTCGTCCAACATCTGTCGCGCGCGCATAAAATCCCCCAAAGTGGGGTGGTGCATCGCGGTGGCCCCCGCGATCAAAAGCTTATGATCGGGCAGTTCAGGCAGGGGCGTCGCACGAGCCATTTCAAGCGTGGTTTCGGCAATTGCGCGGCCCACTGTCTGGACCACATTGACCAGCCAATCGCTGGCCTCATCGGTGAAATGGCGGGCGGGGCAGTGCAAATGACGGTTCCATAGCAATGTCCCGGAACGCGTATCCACAAAGTCTATGTCCGCTACCAAGTCCTGACCGCTTTTGCGCAAGGCACCTGTGATCAGATAGTCCACGTCCAGCGTGTCACGGACCCCTTCGACGTCGACAGTGCGTTTGGACATCGCCCGTCCAGAGAGATGCGAAATGACTTGCACCAATGATGAGCGGGACATCATCCGGCTGGTTTCTTCGGCGATCCAATCAGCAGCGACAGACAACTCATGATCGCCGGGCGGCACACCGAGCGGGAGCGCGCAGACCCGAGGTTGCAGCCGTTGTGCTCTGCGGGTGCGTGACAGGGTGCAAAGCGCTTCAATCCGGCCGGGTTGGGCACGTTTTTCATCTCGCCACCGGACAAAGGCGGCTTCACGCACGTTAAGATCGTCTAGGAATGGGCCGTCTCGCGGGCTGCCTTGGACTTGGACCTGGGCCATGTCGATTTCAATTTCAGTAGACGTGACGGTCAGCACCGCGTCAAACACTGGCCCAAGGCGTTTGCGCAAATCCGATAGGGCGCGGCGCAAATTTTGATGACCACTTTCATAGTCGGCCAAACCCCAAAGCGTTTCTTGCAGATATGTCCGGCTGCGACGTCCCAAGGGGGCCGTGACCAACAGGGCAAATAGGGCGCGGTGTTTGGCCCCGGTGATGTCACCGCCCTTGGCCAATCGCACCATGCAGGCGCCGAACAATGTGATCTCGATTTGGATGGTCACCCCGTCACTCCGGTTATCCCATGTCCGACGCTACCTTCCGCTACGTCAAAAACAAGTGGCTCACAGTGAATTCACGCTTTTGGCGCGGGGCGTTTTGATAAGCTGGGATCACATTGCAAAAGAGTATTTCAGCATGAGTTCTGAGAAGAAAAAGGCCGAGATTGAGGATGTTTTCGATTTTTATACGCAGTGGCCTGAGCTGCGGGGCAGGATCGTCGCACTTCGTGAGAATGGCGGTTTGGCCCCGGAGGATCAGCAAATTTTGTATTGGATGATCCATGTTATGGATCGGGTGGGGCCGTCGGACGTGCGTCAATAACCTAGTCTAATTTGAACCCCTGCGCGCGAACGTAGGCCCCGAAATCAGCGCGCTCCGGTGTGCTGTATTGGCGGGTTTTGTCGTCGGACCAGCCGTAAACGTCTTGGGTCGGGAACCGGTCTGGGCTGCGCTGAGTTGCATAGGGTTGGGCGGCAGCGCGGGCGCGATCATATTCGGCGACGGTGCCGCGCAAATCCGTCTCCTGATAGGTATCAACGTGGCAAGTAACCCCCAAAGGCAAGCGTTTTGAGATGGTTGGGGGCTGTTTGGGGTAGCCAAGTGCGAGGCCTGCGATGGGAAAGACATGATCTGGCAAGCCGATCAGGTCGGACACTGCACGCGCACTGTTGCGAACAGCACTGACCGGGCAGCAGCCAAGGCCCATCGCCTCAGCCGCTGTCACGAATGCCCCAAGCGCTATGGCGGCATCGACGGTCGCGTTAAAAAATGCATCCAGATGATCGTTGGCAAATGGCACGTCCTGCCAATCGTGCAGCAACCGCTGGCGTCTGTTGTTGCCGCAGAAGATCAAGATCAACGGTGCCTCTGCGACCCATGCCTGTCCTGTGACCAGTTGGGCTAGGGTTTTGCGTTTTTCGGAATTTTTAAGGGCGATGAGATCACGCTGTTGCAGGTCGCTTTTGGTGGGGGCTGACATCGCAGCCGCGCACAGCAGGTCCAATATATCCTGCGGGACGGGCGTTTCGGCAAAGTCCCGACACGCGCCTCGTGTGAGCATTGAGCCGAGGAGCGCACTGTCGCAATCTGCCAAACGCATCCCCGACGCATCGTCAAAACGCGTCCCAAGGGCGCGTTGCACGCTGATCGGGGCTAATTTGAGCCTGTTGTCTTGAGGCATTTGTGTAATCCCTGCTAACGCTAATATTAAAGATTTTTCGCGTTCGTTAAGCGTAACTGTATGTTATCCCATGCGTCGAGCCAAAAGAATGGGGTCGTTATTCACCGTGACAAACACGCGTTTTCTAGAGGTTACCGTCGAACGTGATGAGGGCAAGAGCCAAGCCTTTCGCGTGCCGGCCTATGAGAACCAGACCGTTCTCGACGTGGTGTCGTGGATTCAGCAGAATGCCGACCCAACGCTGAGCTATCGCTTCGCGTGTCGGGTTGGGATGTGTGGCAGCTGTGCGATGATGGTGAATGGTGTGCCGCGTTGGACGTGCCGGACGCATATTTCAAAGGTGCTAGAGGGTGAAGCGGTCACGATTGGCCCCTTGCGCAATCTGCCGGTCGTGAAGGACTTGGTCGTGGATATGGACCCGTTCTTTGACAAATGGGTCGCGGCGGAGGGGGTGCACCACGGCGGGCTGACACGGGATGATCCGATAGCCGCCGTGGATGAGGAAAGCGCCGCCCGCGTCGAGGCCAATGCTGGGATTGAGTGCATCAACTGTTCGGTGTGTTACGCAGCGTGTGACACGGTTGCGGGTAATCCGGATTACCTTGGGCCTGCGGCGTTGCAACGGGCTTGGACCCTGCTCAACGATGCTAAAGACGAAGGCCGGGTTGCCATTTTGGAGGCGGTATCAGGCTCTGGCGGGTGCCACAATTGCCACTCGATGGGGTCGTGCACGACCTATTGTCCCAATGAATTGGACCCGATGGCCGCAATCGCAGGGCTCAAACGGGAAACGGCAAAATCATTCTTTCGGAGGGGGCGCTGATGCTGACGCTCCGACTATATATGCTGCAACGGATCACCGCGATGCTTATGGCGCCGCTGGTGATTGGTCACTTGGCGGTGATGATCTATGCGATCCAAGGTGGTTTAGACGCGGCTGAGATTTTGGGCCGCACACAAGGCTCGGTCCTGTGGTTTTTGTTCTACGGCACCTTTGTTGTAGCGGTGGCGATCCATGGCGCCATTGGCCTGCGCACGATTATTCATGAATGGGGCGGGGTGCGCGGCGCGGCCCTAGAGGCATTGATGTGGGGTACAGGCTTGACCCTACTGGGCCTTGGCGCGCGGGCGGTCTGGGCCGTGACCTTTGCTGCGGGGTTGGGGGCATGAGCATGGCGCGCGGCATTACCTCTCGGGCACATCCTTTGTGGCTGGCTTATATTCTCCACCGGGTTTCTGGCCTCGCGCTGTCGCTGTTTTTACCGCTGCATTTCTGGGTTCTGGCCTTGGCATTGACGGACCCTGCGCGGCTGGACGGCTTTTTGACATTGACCGAAAACGGCGTGGTCAAATTGGCTGAATTCGGTCTCGTGTTCCTGTTGGCTGTCCATATGTTTGGCGGTCTGCGGGTTATGGCGATGGAATGGCTGCCGTGGTCTGCACCGCAAAAGACCCTCGCGGCGGCGGCCGCTGCCCTGTCATTCCTGATCGCAACCCTCTTTTTCCTACAGGCGATTTGACCATGCGCGTATCCGACATTGAACGTCACGACACCGATATCCTGATCCTTGGCACAGGTGGCGCCGGGCTGTTTGCGGCCCTGCACGCCCAGCAAACCGCGCCTGCGGGCACCAAGATCACGATTGCCGTGAAGGGGCTAATCGGCAAATGCGGCTGCACGCGGATGGTGCAGGGGGGCTACAACGTGGCCTTGGGCGGCGGCGACACCGTTGAGCGGCACTTCATGGATACCATTCAGGGGGGCAAATGGCTGCCTGATCAGGACATGGCGTGGCGTCTGTGTGAGCAGGCTGTGGTGCGCATTCGCGAGTTGGAGAACGAGGTCGGCTGTTTCTTTGACCGCAATGCGGACGGGTCGCTGCACCAAAAGGCGTTTGCGGGGCAAACTGCTGATCGGACAGTGCATAAGGGTGACTTGACCGGCATCGAGATTATCAACCGTCTTATGGAAAAGGTTCTCGCGAGTGGTGTGGAAAAGCTGCAAGAGCATCGTGCGATTGGCTTGATCCCGACCAAGGATAGCTCTGCCCTGTCGGGTGTTTTGATGATCGATATGCGCACGGGCCGCTTTCGGTTTGTGCGGGCAAAGACGGTTCTGATGGCCACGGGCGGTGGTCCGACAATGTACAAATACCACACACCTTCTGGCGACAAGACCATGGATGGTTTGGCGATGGCACTGCGGGCGGGCCTAAGCCTGCGCGACATGGAGATGGTGCAATTCCACCCCACAGGGTTGCTGGCCGGCGATCATACGCGCATGACCGGCACGGTGTTGGAGGAAGGTTTGCGTGGCGCAGGTGGTCAGTTGATCAACCATGCGGGTCAACGGTTTATGTTTGATTATGACGGCAAGGGAGAGCGCGCGACCCGCGATGTGGTCAGCCGTGGGATTTATGCCGAAATGCGCAAGAACAATAACCCTGAGCAGGAGGGCGTGTTCATCTCGATGTCCCATCTAGGGCCTGAGTTCGTGCGCCAAAAGTTCAAGGGCATGGTGAAACGCTGCGCAGACAGCGGATTTGATCTGGCCGCGGGGCAGGTCGAGGTCGTGCCGACGGCGCACTACTTTATGGGCGGCGTGGTGGTCGATGTGGACACCCGCACCGCGATGGAGGGATTGTACGTCGCGGGTGAGGACGCGGGCGGTGCCCACGGGTCAAACCGCTTGGGCGGCAATGGTGTTGCGAACTCGACGGTCTATGGGGGCATTGCGGGCGATACGATGGGCACTGATGTGCGTACCATGACGCTCCGGGATCCGGATGAAACCGCACTAGAGGCAGAGTTCGCGCGCGCCATCCATCCGTTTACGCGCCCGCCCGAATTGATCCTGCCGCTGCGCAAACAATTGCAGGAATGTATGTGGGATGAGGTGGGCGTGATGCGCACTGAGGTGGGCATGAAGCGTGGGCTTGCGGGGATTGCCGCCGTGTCGGAGGCGGTGATGGATGTGGGCGTGGATGCCAGCAATTTGGCGTTCAATCTGACGTGGCACGATTGGCTTAACATGCGGTCGCTGTGTGACATCTCCGAAGTCATTACCAAGGCGGGGCTTGCACGCGAGAATTCTCGCGGGGCGCACTTCCGTGAGGATTTCCCCGACCCTGGCGCGATGGAGGACAGCGAGTTCACATTGGCGCGCATGGATGGTGACACAGTCGCGGTCACGCGCGCACCCGTTCAGTTTACAATCGTTCGCCCCGGCGAGACGATCTTGCCCGAAGGGGCCCCCGAAACGCTGGTCGCGGCGCAATGATGCCGATCACTATGCCATCTCTCGATTTGCCGGAGCGTCTGCAATGATCCCCATCAACCTCATCCAATCCACCGCCGAAACGCTGATGAACAAGGCCGCGATTGAGATCCCCGAGGATTATCTGACCGGGCTGAAACAGGCGGCAGAGACTGAGGACGGCGATCTGTCGTCGTTTGTGTTGCAAGCCATGCTCGACAACTATGAGGCGGCCAAGGAAGATCGCCGCGCGATGTGTGGTGACACCGGGGTGCCGCGCTGGTTTGTGAAACTGGGCAACGAGGCACAGGTTGAGGGCGGGATGATCGCGCTTGAGGCCGCTTTGCGCCGCGCGACGGCCAGCGCTACCAACGGTGTGCCATTGCGTCCTAACCGGGTGCATCCGCTTTGGCGCACGGATCATGACAACAACGTCGGCATCGGCGCGCCCGAGATTGAATATGGGTTTGAACCGGATGGTGCTTGGATCGATCTGATTACGGTTCACAAAGGCGGGCTGTTTGGCACAGACTACCGCATGCTCTTTCCGTCTGACGGCATTCAGGGGATCAAGCGGTTCTATCTGGATAGCTTGATGGCCTTTGGCAAACGCGGTCTGGCCTGTCAGCCTGCCATCATCGGGATCGGCCTTGGTGGGTCCAAGGATATCTGCATGACACTCGGCAAACGCGCGAGCGTGTTGCGCACCGTTGGCAGCCGAAATTCGGATCCGCGCATCGCCGAGATGGAGGACGAGTTCAAGGAGTTGGGCAATTCCATCGGCATGGGGGCCATGGGGTTTGTGGGCAAGAATATGGTGATCGATTGCAATATTGAGGTTGGGTATTGCCACACCGGTGGGATGCCCATGTCAGTGCACGCCTTTTGTTTGTCATCACGTAGGGCCGTGGCGCGCATCTACGCAGACGGCCGGGTTGAGCATCGCACAGACCCAAATTGGTTCACGGACTATCAGCGACGCGAAACTGTCGAATGGGAACCCCAGCAGGAGGCGGCCGAATGAGCCCGCGTAAACCCCGTGAGGTCCGCCTGTCCACCACCCCCAGCGCTGAGGCTATTGCGGACCTGCGCTTGGGCGATGTCGTGTACTTGGATGGCTTGATGTATACCGCGCGCGAAGGCGTCTATATGCGCGCGCTAGAAGAACAGGCCAACATTCCGATGGAATTGCCCTCGCAAAGTGCGGCGAACTTCCACTGCTCACCTGCGGCGCGGATTAATCCGGATGGCTCATTCGATATGGGGGCCGTGACGGCCACGGCTTCGTTCCGATTTGCCAAGTGGCTGCCCGAGTGGATGGCGAAAACCGGGGCCAAGTTAATTGTCGGTAAGGGCGGCATGACCTCCAAAGACTATAAGGAATACTTCGTTCCCAATGGGGCGGTTTATCTGTCGACCGTCGGCTATGGCACAGGTGCTCTTTTGGGGCGCGGGGTTGAGGCTGTTGAAGCGGTGCATTGGAATGAGGAACTGGGTCTTGCGCAGGCGATGTGGGTGATCCGGTGCAATCGGATGGGCCCCTTTATTGTCGCCTCGGACCTAAACGGTGACTGCCTGTTTGAGCGTGAGAACGCCAAAATCGCCGAGAATGTTGCGCGTGTCTACGAAGGCACAAAACCGGCTGTGCTTAAACGTTACGGCGAAAGCGATGATCGCACCGATGAAGTGATCTAGAGCAGCTCACTCACCATAATCCCAAGGCCCATGGCGAGGGTCAGTAGGATCAACAGGCGCCGAAAACCGGTGTCACTGAGCCTGCGAAAGACGGCGATGCCGACCTGCGCAGCGATCAAGCCAAGCGGCACGGTGACCAGCAAAGCGGTTTGCGCGGTTGCGTCAAAGGCACCCTTAAAGGCGAGGGCTATGACCGTTGTGGACAGGATAGCCACGTTGAACGGTTGGAGCACGGCGCGGGTTTCGGACTTGGTCCATGGCCGCAGCGATACCCACATCTGTGGCAATGCACCTGACACACTGGCGGTCCCGCCAAGAACGCCGCCAAGCAGACCCACGAGGCTATCGAGCCATGGGGTTGGTTTTTTAAACGCAGGCAGGGCAGCGCGCATGCTAAAATAACCACCGTAGACAATCAGCAACCCCGCAATGGCAAGGCGTAGGGTCCCTGCATTGATGTAATCCAACAGCATGACCCCGACCGATACGCCACAGAGCCCCGGGATCAGAAACCGCATTAGGCGTTTGGGCTGTGACAGGATCTCAGCCCGGACAATCCAAAGACCCTGAAGGCCTGCAAGAACGGACATGAACGCTACGATAAAGACGGCTGTGATCGGCTCTAGCACCACAAGGTAAAAGCCGAGCGCGAAGAGCGCGGTGCCGGTGCCCGACAGGCCATTGATGAAGCCGCCCGCCATCGCGCCAAGGGCCAAATAGAGGAATATGTCGTAGGTCATTGGGCCTCTCGGGCGGTGTCGACGACCATTTGCAGAGCTTGGGAAATCTCCTGCAGGGCGCGAGTTTTGATCTGATCCTCACGGTAGGCCAGCCCCAGAATGCGCAGCGGGGCGTCTGGGCCAAGCGCCATCCGTTTGACATGGGTATCGCTGGCCTGTGGAACCGCAAGTCGCGGCACAATCGACACGCCTAGGTTTTGCTGAACCATGCTGGTGATGGCCTCAAGGCTGTCCAGTTCCATCGTCTCGGCCACGCGGATGCGTTTCGACAAAATCCAAGTATCGATTAACGAGCCGACCACGGCGTTGCGGTTGAACCGGATGAAAGGGCGGCTTTTGAGGAGGATTTCTGGATCATCCTCTGGCTCTTGCGCTGCGGCGATCAGCTCAAGCGGTTCGCGTGCCAGTTCAAAGAAATCGAGGCCAACGGGCATCAGGTGCGGTTTGGTCACGATGGCCGCGTCTAGTGCGCCGCGTTCAACATCCGTTAAAAGGGCGCGTGTTAAGCCGGGGCGGATGTGCAGCCCGGTCTTGGGGAATTTGGCCTTGAGGATCGACATCGCGCGGGGGGCCAGCCCTGTCAGGGTGGTCGGTATCGCCCCCAGCGTGACTGTGCCGCTAAGGCCGCCATCAGCCAAGACGGATGGCACAAGATTGTTGTAATCGTTGATAATTTTGCGCGCGCGGGTCACGACCTCTAGTCCCGTTTGCGTCAACTCGGGGGTGCGGGTGCTGCGATCAAACAGCTCAACGCCAAGGTCTTCTTCAAGCGTGCGCATCTGCTGGCTCACGGCGGCATGGGTGACATGCACCACTTTGGCCGCAGCGCTAAAGGTCTTTGCATCGGCAACTGCAACAAGGGTTTTGAGCAACCGAATGGTCATCGGGGTGATCCGATAAGATTAAGCATTGCTTTCGATTTCCGCAGAATTTTTGGTTTGTGTGTAATCTATAGTGACCGACGCCAAAGGGGGAAAGCGTATAAGTCGCCTGTGCCCGCCATCGAACTCCCCCCCTTGCGGGCCGAAGAAACCCGCGCATAGTGCGAGTAGGCACGCAGTGGGGGCATTCGGATGTTTTCGGGTTTTCAAGAGATTGACATAGACTTGTCTGATGCGACCATTCACGCCCGTGTGGGCGGTGATGGCCCGCCGCTTTTGTTGCTGCATGGATATCCGCAAACGCATGTCATGTGGCACGTCGTGGCAGAGGATCTGGCGAAGGCGCACCGCGTTGTCGTGGCCGATCTGCGCGGCTATGGCGATTCCGTTGCTAAAACGGACGATTTTACATTTCGCGCGATGGCTCAGGATCAGGTCGATTTAATGCGACACTTGGGGCATGAAGCGTTTCATGTTGTATCTCATGATCGGGGCGCGCGGACGGCGCATCGGATGGTTCTGGACCATGGGGATGCCGTGCAATCGCTTGTGCTCATGGATATTTTGCCCACGCTCGATGTGTGGCGCACGATGGATGATTGGCTGGCGCAGCGATACTATCATTGGGTGTTTTTGGCCCAACCCGGGGATATGCCGCGCCGACTGATTAATGCGGATCCGATATGCTATTTGCATGCCGCTTTGCTGGGCTTGGCTGGTTCGAAAGAGATGTTCGATACCCGCGCGCTGGCGGAATATGAGCGTGCCGCACGCAACCCATCAGTCGTGGCTGCATGGTGCGCGGATTACACGGCTGCTGCCAATGCTGATCGTGTTCATGACGCCAGTGACGAAGGCCGAACCAGTGATATTCCGTGCCTTGTGTTGTGGGGGCGACGGGGCGTGATCGCACACCATATCCATCCGCTTGATGCGTGGCGCGCGTGGTTCCCGAACGTCATTGGGCAGGACGTTGATGCGGGGCATTTTCTGGTAGAGGAGCGCCCCGATGAAGTGTTGGCCGCAGTGTCCCAGCACTTGGCGGCGGTGCGCTAGGGCGCGATAGATTGTGGTGCGACCACGATACGGGTGTTGGCGGCCTGGCACATGGATTGGGTGCCCCTTGGGGGAGCGTGATCGGTGAAAAACACATCAATCGAGCTGAGCGAGGCTATGCGCGCGGGGGCCTTACGTTCAAATTTGGAGGTATCCGCCACTAGAAAAACGTGCTCACTCCGGCTGATAATCTCTTTGCTGACGCCGACTTCTTGGAAATCGAAATCAAGGATTTCGCCAGCTTCGTGCAACGCAGAGCATCCGATGACCGCGTAATCAAAGCGGAACTGACCAATGGTTTGTTTGGCCAAATCCCCGATCAATCCACCGTCAGAACGCCTAAGATTTCCGCCAGTCACGACCACTTCGATGGCCTTGTTGGCCGATAGGATCATGGCGATGTTGATGTTGTTGGTTACAACGATCAGCCCCTCGTGGTGGAGCAATTCTGCGGCCACCGCTTCGGTTGTCGTGCCAATATTCAGGAAGATTGCGCAATCGTTAGGAATTTCTCGGGCGCAGGCGCGGGCAATATCCACTTTGGCGGAGTTGTTCAGTTCACGCCGTTCGCTGTAGCCAATGTTGGCTGTTGTTGAAGGCAAGATCGCGCCGCCATGCACGCGCTCTAGCTGACCGGAATCGGCCAATTCGGTCAGATCGCGCCTGATGGTTTGTGGCGTCACCCCAAAATGAGACACCAAACCCTCAACCGTCACGAGCCCTTCGCGACGGGCGATATTGATGATCTCGGGTTTGCGCAGTGTTTGAACCATAGGGACGCCTTATTTTCGCTTAGCCGTTGTTATAGTGCGTTTGTGTTCGATTCCATGAAAACTTCGCGGCGATTAGTGTATTTTGTTGGCTGTTTGGATGAAATGCCTCGGAAAAGGGCGATTTTCTCGTTTATATCTATCTGATTTTTATCATTATTTAAAAATTCGATCACAAACGAACATTTTTATCTTCCATATGGGCGCGTTTCTTGCCAGAAATTCATCAACGGGCGGGAGGCCCGTGTGGGAGGAAAGTTTCATGGAGTCGAGGTTCGACCTGCTGGTAATCGGCGGGGGCATCAATGGGTGCGGGATCGCACGGGACGCCGCTGGGCGTGGCCTGTCGGTTGCCGTGGCTGAGATGAACGACATTGGCTCGGCGACGTCCTCGGCCTCCACCAAGTTGTTCCATGGCGGTCTGCGGTACCTCGAATATTTCGAATTTCGGCTGGTGCGGGAATCGCTGATTGAGCGTGAAATTCTGCTCAAGGCGATGCCGCACATCTCGTGGCCCATGCGGTTTGTGCTGCCTTATCACAAAAGCATGCGGTTCGATTCTACGACGCCAACGTCCAAGTTGTTGAACGTTGTGATGCCGTGGATGAAGGGGCGTCGTCCCGCTTGGCTGATCCGGTTGGGCCTGTTTCTGTACGACCACCTAGGCGGGCGGGAACTGCTACCCGGAACGTCGCGCTGTCATTTGCGTGGATCAGCTGAGGGCGCGCCGTTAAACTCCAAATTTGAACATGCGTTCGAGTATTCCGATTGCTGGGTGGAAGACTCGCGTCTGGTCATTCTGAACGCGCGGGATGCCGAGGCGCGTGGCGCGAAAATCCTGCCACGCCAAAAGGTTGTATCTGCCGACCCCGTGGGTGGTGGATGGCGGGTGACGCTAGAAAACACCACGACTGGGTCTAGTGAAACTATCACTGCGCGCATGGTTGTTAATGCAGCGGGCCCTTGGGTGGGCGACGTGCTGCGCGGCACGCTGAAGAGCAACCAGCAAGGCGGTGTCCGATTGGTGCGCGGCAGCCATATCGTGACAAATCGGCTCTATGATCACGACAAATGCTACTTTTTCCAAGGCGCAGACGGGCGGATCATTTTCGCCATTCCGTATGAGACAGATTTTACGCTGATCGGCACCACCGACGCGGACCACGACGACGCCGCGCAGGCGCCCGAATGCACCGCCGAGGAGCAGAGCTATCTAATTGATTTCATCAACCAGTACTTGGCAGAGCCCATCAGTGATGCGGATGTCGTCTGGACGTATTCTGGCGTGCGCCCTTTGTACGATGACGGGGCCAGTAGCGCGACTGCGGCCACGCGCGATTATGTGCTTGAACTGGACCAAACGCGTGGTGCGCCCGCGCTGAACGTTTTTGGCGGCAAGATCACGACCTATCGCCGATTGGCCGAAAGTGCTTTGGAAGAGATTGGCAAAGTGTTCCCTGATTTGGCTCAGCCCTGGACGGCGGGTGTGCCGCTTCCTGGGGGGGATTTCCCGGTTTCGGGGGCCGACCGGCTGATCCAAGATATCCGTGCGGCCTACCCGTTTGTCGGGGCCAGATGGGCAAAACGGCTGGTCCGGGCCTACGGGACGGATGCAAAGGATATGCTCGGTAGTGCGCAGTCACTGACTGATATGGGCGAGGATTTTGGCGCCACCTTGACCGAAAAAGAGGTGCGGTGGTTGATGGAAAATGAATACGCGCAGCGGGCCGATGATGTGGTTTGGCGGCGCAGCAAGCTGGGTTTGTTAATGAGCAAAGATCAAATTGCACATCTCGACGAGTGGATGCAGGACGCTCTAAAGTTGCAGCAAACTGCGGCAGCGGAATAGGGGGGGCTATGACACTCGAGCTTAGAAATGTGTCCAAGGTCGTGGGCGGCCAGACGCATATTTTTCCAACCGATTTGACCCTGAACAAGGGGACAATGAACGTTTTATTGGGGCCGACACTGTCGGGCAAGACGTCGTTCATGCGGTTGATGGCGGGGCTGGACAAGCCGACGACAGGCCAGATTTTCTGGCAAGGTCAGGATGTTACTGGAATGCGTGTGCAGGACCGGCAGGTCGCGATGGTCTACCAGCAGTTCATCAATTACCCTACCATGACGGTCTACGACAACATTGCCTCGCCGATGCGGCTGCTCGGCAAATCCCGCGCTGAGATTGACGCGTCCGTGCGCAAGGCTGCCGATCTGATGCAGCTTTCGCCGCTGCTTGATCGCAAACCGCTTGAGCTATCAGGTGGGCAGCAACAGCGGTGTGCTTTGGCCCGTGCGTTGGTGAAAGATGCGGGGCTGGTTCTGCTGGATGAGCCGCTCGCGAACCTTGACTACAAGCTGCGCGAAGAGTTGCGCGTTGAGATCCCCAAGATCTTCGAAGAAGCCGGTTCGATCTTTGTTTACGCAACGACCGAACCAGAGGAGGCCCTCTTGCTTGGTGGTTCCACGGCTGCGCTCTTTGAAGGGCGCGTCACCCAGTTTGGCCCCACACCTACCGTCTACCGTCAGCCAGTTGATGCGACCACCGCGCGGGTGTTCAGCGATCCGCCAATGAACTTCCTGAGGGTTAGCAAGACGGGTTCAAAGATCATGTTTGGTGATGGTCAAAGCGCGCCTGCGATGGGCCCGATGGAGGGCTTGGCCGATGGGCGATATCTGGCTGGGTTCCGCCCAAACCATGTGGAAATCACGTCTCATGCGAACGGCGCAATGGCGTTTGATACCAAGCTTGTTGTGACCGAACTGACCGGGTCCGAGACGTTCGTGCACCTCGATCACCATGGTGAGCGGTGGGTCGGTTTAGTCCACGGCGTGCACGACTTGGAACTGGGCGCGGCCCTCAAAGTCTATCTGGATCCGCGCCATGTCTACATCTTTGGCGAGGGCGGCGAGTTGGTCGCGCCCGCGTCCTATGCGCTGGCGGCCTGAGGGGGCACTATGGCAAAAATTACGCTCGATAACCTTGCGCATTCGTACCTGCCCTCGCCGAAAGGCGAAGATGATTTTGCGTTGAAGGAACTGAACCACGACTGGGCTGATGGTGAGGCATATGCCCTCTTGGGGGCCTCCGGTTGTGGTAAATCTACGCTTTTGAACATCATTTCCGGGCTGCTGCACCCCAGCCAAGGGCGGATTTTGTTTGATGATGTCGATGTCACGCACGCCTCGACGGCGGATCGTAACATCGCCCAAGTGTTCCAGTTTCCGGTGGTCTACGACACGATGACCGTCCGCGATAATTTGGCGTTTCCGTTGAAAAACCGTGGTGCGCGCCCGCAGTACATCGCTGACCGTGTTCAACAGATTGCGCAGATGATCGGGATGGAGGCAGAGCTGGGCAAACGCGCGCGTGGCCTGACTGCGGACGCCAAGCAAAAGATCAGCCTAGGGCGCGGCATGGTCCGAGAGGACGTGAACGCCCTGTTGTTCGATGAGCCGCTCACCGTGATCGATCCGCATATGAAGTGGGAGTTGCGCACGCAGCTTAAATCGCTTCATCACGAATTTGGTCACACGATGATCTATGTCACCCACGACCAGACCGAGGCCCTGACTTTCGCGGATAAGGTCGTCGTAATGTATGACGGGCGGGTCGTTCAGATCGGCACGCCGCAAGAACTGTTTGAACGGCCCGAACACACGTTTGTGGGCTATTTCATCGGCTCCCCGGGGATGAACGTGATCCCCGCTGCGATTGATGGGCAGATGGCAAATATCCACGGTGCAACCGTCGCCCTGCCGCAGGCCTATGATGCTTTGGACGGCAAGGTAGAAATTGGCGTCCGGCCTGAGTTCGTGACCCTGACCGAGGGCGAAGGCCTGCCGGTCAAGGTCCGCCGGGTTGAGGATGTAGGCCGCCACAAGATCGTGCGCGCGGACCTCTTTGGTAGTGAAATTAACATCGTTGCTGGTGAGGATACCTCAATCTCACCCGATATGACGCGCGTGACCTTCGATCCCGCCCATGTAAACGTTTACGTCAACGATTGGCGTCGCGCAGGAAAGGCCGCCTGATGGAAAAGACAGTCAACCAAAAGGCATGGTTCCTTGTTCTTCCGGTGCTGGTTCTGGTGGCATTTTCGGCCGTGATCCCGTTGATGACGGTGGTCAATTATTCCGTGCAGGACACCTTTGGGAACAATCAGTTTTTCTGGACGGGGTTGGAGTGGTTCGAAGAAATGCTCCGCGACGATCGGATGTGGGATGCGCTCGGGCGGCAGCTAATGTTTTCAGGCATCATCCTCCTGATCCAAATCCCGCTTGGCGTTTTCATAGCTCTCAACATGCCCAAAAGCGGATTTTGGGTGAGCTTCTGTTTGGTGGTCATGTCTCTGCCGCTGTTAATCCCTTGGAACGTGGTTGGCACGATTTGGCAAATCTTTGGTCGCGTTGATATTGGCCTTCTGGGGCACACGCTTGCGGCGATCGGGGTTGATTATAACTACACCAGCGATCCGTTCGCGGCATGGGTGACGATCATCGTGATGGATGTTTGGCACTGGACGTCACTGGTGGCCTTGCTCGCCTATGCGGGTCTGAAATCCATCCCCGACGCCTATTACCAAGCCGCCAAAATTGACCAAGCCAGCCGTTGGGCAGTGTTCCGCTACATTGAACTGCCCAAGATGATGGGCGTCTTGATGATTGCGATCCTTTTGCGGTTCATGGACAGCTTTATGATCTATACCGAGCCATTCGTTGTCACCGGTGGCGGCCCCGGATCTACGACAACGATGCTGTCGATTGATCTGGTGAAAATGGCGCTTGGTCAGTTTGATCTGGGTCCTGCGGCTGCGTTCTCGATCATGTACTTCCTCACGATCCTATTGATCTCATGGGTGTTTTACACCGTCATGACCAACCTCGAAAAGCGGGAGGGTTAAGCCATGACCGACGCATCCATCACTGCCCCCAAGGCCCGCGCCCTGCCAAAGGTCAAAAGCAGTACCATCGTTATGGGGCTTTATCTGCTGTTCTTGATGCTGCCGATCTATTGGCTCCTGAACATGAGCTTTAAGACCAACACAGAGATCGTCAGCACCTTTACCCTGTGGCCTGCGAACCCGACGCTCGATAACTATCGCACGATCCTAACGGACCCTGCGTGGTACACGGGCTACATCAACTCGCTGATCTATGTGGTGATGAACACGGTTATCAGCCTCGCGGTGGCGCTGCCTGCGGCTTACGCGTTTTCGCGCTACCACTTCATGGGCGACAAACACCTGTTTTTCTGGCTTCTGACAAACCGTATGGCGCCACCTGCCGTGTTCGCTTTGCCGTTCTTTCAGCTGTATTCAAGTGTGGGTTTGTTCGACACGCACATTGCCGTGGCGTTGGCGCATTGTCTGTTCAATGTGCCGCTGGCCGTGTGGATTTTGGAAGGCTTCATGCGCGGCGTGCCCAAAGAAATCGACGAGACAGCCTATATCGACGGCTATTCGTTTGGGCGGTTTTTCGCGAAAATCTTTATGCCGCTCATTGCATCCGGGATCGGCGTTGCGGCGTTCTTTTGCTTCATGTTCTCATGGGTTGAACTGTTGCTGTCGCGGACGCTGACGACCGTGGATGCCAAACCCATCGCCGCGATCATGACCCGGACCCAAGGGGCTGCGGGCATCGACTGGGGCGTGCTGGCGGCGGCTGGCATTCTGACGATCGTGCCCGGCGCGCTCGTGATCTATTTTGTTCGCAACTACATCGCCAAGGGCTTTGCCCTGGGCCGAGTTTAGAGGGAGGCGCCGACATGGAATGGATGGCATGGACATGGCCCACCGCGATTTTCTTTATGGTGATCGCCAGCCTTTTGATCGCGTTCACGATCCTTGCGATCAAGTTTCCCGAAACCCCGCGCGTCGGTGTCCTGAGGATAGAAACGACACGGGGCGACAGACTTTTCATCACGCTTCTCGGCTCAGCCTTTATCAATCTGGCTTGGTTGGGGCTGGCAGATATGGCCCAGTGGTGGGCCCTCGTGATCTGCGCGATCTACGCGGTATTGGTGTTCCGATACGTGTGATCCGCGCTGGTAAAGACCCGGACCGAAATGCGTTCGGCACATAAGAAACAAAGTTCAAAATGGGAGGATTTTTATGAACTTGTCACTTAGAACCTCAACGGCCTTGGCCCTTGCGACGTCTCTGACCGCGTCGCCAGCCTTTGCCGATATGGATGCCGCGATGGCGTTCCTCGACAATGAGATTGCGGGTCTTTCCGTGCTCTCGCGGGCGGAACAAGAAGCAGAGATGCAGTTCTTTGTGGACGCGGCCGCACCTTTCCAAGGCATGGAGATCAAAGTCGTCTCCGAGACCATTACAACCCACGAATATGAATCCCAAGTGCTGGCGCCCGCGTTCACCGCGATCACCGGTATTCAGATCACACACGATCTCATTGGCGAAGGCGACGTGGTCGAAAAGCTGCAAACACAGATGCAGTCGGGCGAAAACATCTATGACGCCTATATCAACGACAGTGATCTGATCGGTACCCACTGGCGCTACAAGCAGGTGCGTAACCTAACTGACTGGATGGCTGGCGAAGGCGCAGACGTGACCCTGCCCACGCTGAACCTTGATGACTTCATCGGCACCAGCTTTACCACTGGCCCCGATGGCAAACTGTACCAGTTGCCAACACAGCAGTTCGCGAACCTGTATTGGTTCCGCTACGATTGGTTCAACGACGAAAAGAACAAAGCCGACTTCGAGGCCGCCTATGGCTATGAGTTGGGTGTTCCAATCAACTGGTCGGCATATGAGGACATCGCTGAGTTCTTTACCGGCCGCGATCTGAGCCATCTCGGTGTCGAAGGCGAAGTCTTTGGCAACATGGATTACGGTAAAAAAGACCCCTCGCTGGGCTGGCGTTACACCGATGCGTGGATGTCCATGGCTGGCATGGGCGACGTGGGTGAGCCGAACGGCCTGCCCGTCGATGAGTGGGGCATTCGTGTGAACGAAAACTCCCAACCTGTCGGGTCCTGTGTGGCGCGCGGTGGTGCAACCAACGCTCCTGCGGCTGTTTACGCCGTTGAAAAAGCCATCGAATGGCTTGAGAAATACACGCCCCCCGCAGCCGCTGGTATGACCTTCTCGGAAGCTGGTCCGATCCCGGCACAAGGGAATGTCGCCCAGCAGATGTTCTGGTACACCGCGTTCACAGCCGCCACGGTTGAGCCCGACCTGCCGGTCATGAACGAGGATGGCACGCCCAAGTGGCGCATGGCTCCCTCTCCGCATGGTGTTTACTGGAAAGAAGGCCAGAAGGTTGGCTATCAGGACGCTGGTTCCTGGACGCTGATGGAATCCACACCTGTGGACCGCGCCAAAGCCGCATGGCTCTATGCGCAGTTCGTGACTTCCATGACGGTGGACCTGAAAAAGTCCGACGTGGGTCTGACGTTCATCCGCGAGTCGACCATCAACTCTGATCACTTCACCGATCGCGCCGACAAACTTGGCGGCCTGATCGAATTCTACCGCTCGCCCGCGCGTGTGGCATGGTCGCCCACGGGCACTAACGTGCCAGACTATCCACGTTTGGCGCAGCTGTGGTGGCAGAACATCGGCGATGCAATGTCCGGTCAAAAGACCGCACAAGAAGCGCTGGATGCCCTGTGTGAAGCTCAAGAAGCTGTCATGAGCCGTCTGGAGCGCGCAGGCGTTCAAGGCGACCTTGGTCCCGTCATGAACGAAGAGCTTGGTGCCGATCACTGGTTCGCTCAGCCGGGGGCCCCGTTCCCCAAGCTGGAGAACGAGGATGAGACACCACAGACCGTCGCCTACGACGAGCTGATTAAATCCTGGCAGAACTAAGCCGCTCCTGATCTCCCTGGTGTGGGGCGCCTTCTTGTAGGGCGCCCCGCATATTTTCGGGTGGTTCTGCCCACCCCGCTGTCAAACAGAGCCACTACCATGACCTACGTTCTTTCCATCGATCAGGGCACCACGTCATCGCGGGCGATCCTGTTTGATGCCTCTCTGACGCCTGTTGCATCGGCACAGGAAGAGTTTCCTCAGATTTTCCCACAGTCGGGTTGGGTTGAACATAATCCCGACGATCTTTGGGCCACGACCGCAGGCACTTGTCGGGCCGCGATTGAACGCGCCGGCGCTAAGGCCAGCGACATCGTCTCCATTGGCATTACCAACCAACGTGAAACCACGCTTGTGTGGCACCGAGAGACTGGCAAACCCATTTACAACGCCATCGTCTGGCAAGACCGCCGCACCGCCGACACGTGTACTGCACTACGCGAAGCGGGGCATGCCGATATGGTCAATGACCGCACCGGTCTGCTGCTGGACCCCTATTTTTCCGCGACCAAGCTGAAGTGGCTTCTTGATCACGTCGAGGGTGCCCGCGATATGGCACGACGTGGTGAGCTATTGTTCGGCACCGTCGATACCTTTTTGATCTGGAAGCTCACGGGCGGCCGCGTGCATGCCACAGATGCAACCAATGCAGCGCGCACCATGTTGTATGACATCCGTAAAGGCCGTTGGAGCCAGACAATTTGCGACCTGTTCGACATTCCCATGTCGCTCCTGCCAGAGGTAAAGGATAGTGCGGCTGATTATGGCGAAACGCGCCCTGATCTTTTTGGCCGCGCCATTCCCATTCGGGGTGTTGCCGGGGACCAACAGGCCGCAACGCTCGGGCAGGCGTGTTTTGAGCCGGGCATGTTGAAATCGACCTATGGGACGGGGTGTTTTGCCCTGCTCAACACCGGCGATGTACCGGTTAAATCGAACAACCAACTTCTGACCACAATCGCCTATCAGCTTGATGGCAAACCGACTTACGCGCTCGAAGGCTCGATTTTTATTGCAGGGGCGGTGGTGCAGTGGTTGCGTGATGGGCTCAAGATGATCCGTCATGCGGCTGATACGCAACCCTTGGCGGAGGCCGCTGATCCGACGCAATCTGTGGTCATGGTGCCTGCCTTTACCGGACTTGGCGCGCCCTATTGGAACCCCGAATGTCGTGGTGCGATCTATGGCCTTCGGCGCAATTCTGGCCCCGAAGAGCTGGCCCGCGCGGCCCTCGAAAGCGTGGGCTACCAAACCCGCGATCTGTTAGAGGCGATGCGTGCCGATTGGGCGTCCGATGATGCCGCACCGGTTTTGCGCGTGGATGGCGGGATGAGCGCGTCTGACTGGACCATGCAGTTTCTTGCCGACATTATCGGCGCCCCGGTGGACCGGCCCAAGGTGTTGGAAACTACGGCAGTGGGGGCCGCATGGTTGGCGGGCATGCAGGTCGGTGCACTTCCGGGTCAAGAAGAATTCGCCCGTAGCTGGGCGCTAGATCGCCAGTTTCAGCCCACCATGCCCGAGGACACACGCGCCACTAAATACGCCGCGTGGCATCGGGCCGTGCAATCCACCCTAGCGTTCTGAGGCCACAAGATGAATCAGCCCTTTTCTTTCTCCGTCCCGACGATCGTGCGCTTTGGCAATGGCGTGAGTGACCGCGTGGCAGAGGCTCTGCCCGCTGGAACCAAACGGGTGGCGCTTTTGCGAGGGGCAAGTGGCATTGCGGCAGCATCTGTGCGCGAGGCGCTCCAACAATCTGGACTATCGGTTGAGGAAGTGACCTGCGGCAAAGAGCCTTCGGTGGCCTCGGTCAATGCGACAGTGGCGGCCTTGGCTGACGGTCCCATCGACGCGGTTGTTGCCTGCGGCGGGGGCGCTGTGTTGGACAGTGGCAAGGCAGTTGCCTTCTGCCTCAGCCACGGTCTGCACCTGACCGAAGACTTCGCGAGCGTGCCTCAACACTTGCTTGATATGGCGGCCGCGGTGCCGTGTATCGCTGTGCCAACGACCGCGGGCACCGGGGCTGAGGTCACAGCAAACGCAGTCCTTGAAATCCCCTCAAAACAGGCAAAAGTCAGCCTCCGAGGTCGGGCCTTGTTTCCGGCCATCGCACTCGTGGACCCTACGCTATTGCGCTCCGCTCCGGCGAATACAGTGCTGTCGTCCGGGCTTGATGCCATTGTGCAAACGATTGAATCCTACACGTCCTGCGCCGCTACACCGTTTTCCGATGCGCTTACGCGGCCCAACATTTCCCTAGGGTTGGCTGCGCTCAGGGCCGTGCTGTCGGGTGGGGATGATGATGCATGGAGCAACATGGCGTGGGTCAGTTTGACCAGCGGGATGGCGTTGGCCAACTCGGGTCTGGGCGCCGCTCATGGGGCCGCCTCTGTCTTGGGCGGGCGCTACGGGGCACCTCACGGCGCACTTTGTGGACGCTTGCTGGTGCCGGTGCTGCGCCAAAATCTCGCTGTGGCGGGGCAGGGAGCCGATATCCATGCCCGCTTGTCGGAATGCGTATTGGCCATCTCCGACGCCTTTACACCTGTACCGGGCGGCGATGGGATGTCTGGGTTGGAAGCATGGCAAGAGGCCCAAGGCTTGCCACGACTTGCGGCGTTCGGCGTCGAAACCTCCGACATCGAAGCCTTGGCGGAACAATCGGCTTCAGCCTCGTCTAGCCGCAAAAATGGTGTGCCGCTCACGGCGTCGGACCACGCTGCAATTCTAACCGCCGCGCTCTGATTGAATATTCAATTTAGGGGGAAGTGGTGCCGCTGATAGGACTCGAACCTACGACCCCATCATTACGAATGACGTGCTCTACCATCTGAGCTACAGCGGCCACTGGCTGATGATTTAGCGGGCAATAAGAGGGACTGCAAGAACCGAAGTTGTCGGCTCCTTGGCCTTTTGCGCATCACCGGATTGCAGTTAATACTGCCCTGTTCTGCCCGCCATTGAGCGAAGCCTGCGCGCCCCGCAGTCCGAGCAAATGCATCCATCGGCCTGCATGCTCTCACACTGCCCGGTCAACGATGCGCCTCCCACCCATCCAGCGCCTGCCTAGCCTGATGTGCGCGATGAAAATATCGACTCAATCGACCCAGAAAACTCCCAGCACATCAAGGCGCCTCAATTATGGGCGAATGCACATAAATTCGGCGAACTTTTGAGCATGTGCCTGAACTGGTGTGGTTAATACCACCCCGAAGGTGGCAGTTCAGCGCGCTTCTTTGGATGGTCTCCCTGTCCCGCTGCTGCGGTGGGAAGAGCGCCACACGGGGGGGATCCTGGCAGATACACACCCCCGCATGGCTACAACGTTAAACGCTGCCCGCCCGAGATAGCATGCTGTCTCCGAAATGCCCATCCAACCGGAGGGCTGCGCGTGCAGTTCAGATAGGGAACTGACCTTTGACCATTCGTAAATCTTTGCTGACCTCTTTGTCGGCGATTGCCCTTACCGCCACTGCCGCGCATGCCGAATGCGCAGACCCTGTCAAAGTGGGTGTTTTGCACTCTCTTTCGGGCACGATGGCGATTTCTGAAACCACACTCAAAGACACGATGCTGATGCTCATCGAAAAGCAAAACGCCGCAGGTGGTGTTTTGGGATGTGAAATCGAAGCCGTCGTCGTCGACCCGGCCTCTGACTGGCCGCTGTTTGCGGAAAAAGCACGTGAGCTGCTGACCGTTAACGAAGTGGACGTGATCTTTGGCTCTTGGACATCCGTTTCGCGCAAATCCGCGCTGCCCGTGCTAGAAGAATTGAACGGCCTGATGTTCTACCCCGTCCAGTATGAGGGTGAAGAAAGCTCTAAGAACGTATTCTATACAGGGGCTGCCCCCAACCAGCAGGCGATCCCTGCGGTGGACTATTTCCTCGAAGAACTGGGCGTTGAGAAATTCGCGCTTCTGGGCACCGACTACGTCTATCCCCGCACCACGAACAACATCCTGAACCAGTACCTACAGGACAACGGCATCGCCGAGAGCGACATCTTTGTGAACTACACGCCGTTCGGTCATTCTGACTGGGCAACAATTGTGGCCGACGTGGTCGCACTGGGCGAGGACGGCAAACAGGTCGGTGTGATCTCGACGATCAATGGCGACGCAAACATCGGTTTCTACAAAGAGCTGGCCGCCGCGGGCGTTTCGGCTGACGACATCCCCGTTGTGGCCTTCTCCGTCGGTGAAGAAGAACTGTCCGGCCTCGATACAACCAACCTCGTGGGCCACCTCGCGGCATGGAACTACTTCCAATCGGCCGACACGCCGGTCAACGCCGAGTTCATCAAAGCGTGGAAGGCATTCGCTGGCGAAGAGCGTGTGACGAATGACCCGATGGAGGCCCACTATATCGGCTTCAACATGTGGGTGAACGCAGTCACCGAGGCGGGCACAACCGACGTCGATGCCGTGCGGGAGGCTATGTATGGCCAAGAATTCCCGAACCTGACGGGCGGGACATCCGTGATGCTGCCCAACCACCACCTCGCGAAACCCGTTCTGATCGGTGAAATCACCGCTGACGGTCAGTTCGATATCATCTCACAAACGGCTGAGGTGCCGGGTGATGCATGGACGGATTTCTTGCCGGAATCTGCGGTCCTGACCTCCGATTGGCAAAAGCTGAAGTGCGGGATGTTTAACACCGAAACTGAGACCTGCGTTCAGTTGACCTCCAACTACTAAACCCTTCTGAGATCCGGGCGCGGCGGCCTTTCTTTGCCGCGCCCGGGTGTCCAATAAAAACGGAAAGACCCCTTATATGCGCCGCCTATTCTTTGCAATTTTGCTTGTTTTTTGCGGGGGCTTCACGGCGCACGCACAGACATTGCAAGGCATTCTACAGACCCACGTGGATGAGGTCGCAAAGCCCTCTCGACGCGGTGTCGCCATCGTTTTGGATGATCTTGTGGCGTCCGGACTTCCCCAAGCCACACCCTTTTTAGAACAATGGGCCGAGCGCAACGTTTGGCAGCGCGACGATGGTCTGTTCTTCATTGTCACCGCTGAAGGTGAGACGCTGACTTTGCGCGACGTTGATACGGGTGGTGCACTCAGCGGGGCGAAAGAAGCCTTTACTCAAGTGCGTCCTAATGGCGGTGTACGTCGTGCTATCGGCACGGCCCTTGTACAATTCCAGCTATCCGACCCAGAGATTTCGCGCCGTCAGGCGGCGGTTGATAGCATCGCGCGGCGCGGCACGGCAGAACAACTCGCGCCTTTGCGGGCCTCAATCGCGGGTGAAACTGATCCCGCACTGCGCGCCCGCAAAGAACAACTGGTCAACTTTCTTGCGGCTCGGTTTTCTGACGATACGGCAGAGCGTGTCGCGGCGATTGAAGGGCTATCAGGCGACATATCGGTCGAAACGCGCGCGGTGTTAAACCAAATCTTAACCACTCAGGATGGCGTCGCAGCGGATAAACCGCAGGGCAATATTGCCGCGCTGCGCGATCCGATGCAGGACCCCGAGGCAGCCTATGCTGAACTGGTGGCTGCCAAGCTCGCACCCCCGCGTCAAACCGCGAGCGAAATTCGCGCCGTCCTAGAGGCGAATATCGATGCAGGGCGTGTCGGTGGCGTGCCCCTTGCACAACTCAATACGACGCCTGCGCGTGAACGGGCCTATGCCGCGCTTGCCGCCGCCGATCTGGCCCCTGAACTGATCACCGAAGCATATCGAAATTCGGCCATTGATGCGCATGTCTTTTACACCTTGTACGATGAAGACGACGTGGCCGTGACCGCCGCCGCCGAGGCCGCACTGGCTGAGGTCGAAGCCCGCGTTGGACGTGCCACATTCGTCGACCTAACGCTCGATGCGCTGTCGCTGGCGTCCATCTTTTTCCTAGCGGCAATCGGGTTGGCCATTACGTTCGGTGTGATGAAGGTCATCAACATGGCCCACGGTGAATTCATCATGATGGGCGCCTACACCGGGTTTGTGGTGCAGCAGTTCATTCCAAATTACACTGTCTCGATCCTCGTGGCTTTGCCGCTGGCTTTTGCCGTGACATTCGGGGCCGGGGTCTTGATGGAGCGGTTGGTCATCCGGCACCTTTACCACCGTCCGCTCGAAACGCTGCTGGCGACCTTTGGGATTTCCATCGCGCTGCAACAATTGGCCAAGAACATCTTTGGCACGCAGGCCCGTCCATTGACGTCACCTGACTGGCTGGCTGGCGCATGGGTTCTGAATGACGTGGTGCAGATCAGCTATATCCGCATCGCGATCTTCGTGCTGGCGTTCATCTTCCTTGGGCTGATCCTGTTCATCCTCAAACGCACACGCCTCGGCCTAGAGGTCCGTGCCGTCACGCAAAACCCAGGCATGGCGTCCAGCATGGGCATCAATCCGGACCGCATCAATATGATGACCTTTGGCCTTGGGTCGGGCATTGCGGGCATCGCGGGGGTCGCGATTGGTCTCTACGCCAAGGTCACCTCCGAGATGGGCGCCGATTACATCGTCCAAAGCTTTATGACGGTGGTCGTGGGCGGCGTGGGCAATGTGTGGGGTACACTTGCAGGGGCCACATTGATTGGCTTTGGGCAAAAGGGCATCGAATGGCTCAATCCGTCCAACACGCTGGCTGCACAAACCTACATGATCCTTTTGGTGATCTTGTTCATTCAATTCCGGCCTAGGGGGATTGTCGCCCTCAAGGGTCGCGCGGCGGGAGACGACTGATGGAACGCACGTTTATTGGAAAAAACCCATCGGTATTGTGGTTTTTGCTGGGCTTGGCGGTGTTCACGGTCGTCGTGACGATCATGTCCGAGGCGACGGGCTCTGCCGTGATCTCAACCTCATTCTTGAAAACCTTGGGCAAGACGCTGTGCCTGTGCCTTGTGGCCATCGCGATGGACGTGGTCTGGGGCTATTGCGGGATCCTGTCACTGGGCCACTTCGCGTTCTTCGGGATCGGAGGTTACGCGATTGGAATGTGGCTGATGTACGCCCGGACCGAGGATATTGTGGTCGACAGCCTCTCGGGCGCGGTCATCCCGCCCACCCCAGAGGAAATAACGCAGGCCGTCGGAACACAGATATTCGGCGTGGTCGGCTCATCCGATTTCCCCATGATCTGGTCGTTCTCGCATTCACTGACGCTCCAATTGTTGGCGGTGGTGCTGGTTCCGGGGCTCTTGGCGTTGGTCTTTGGCTGGCTCGCTTTCCGTAGCCGGGTGACCGGCGTGTACCTGTCGATCCTGACACAGGCCATGACGCTGGCCCTCGCGCTCTACTTCTTTCAGAATGACACAGGACTGCGCGGCAACAACGGGCTTTCGGGGCTGCAAAACATCCCCGGCCTTGATGCCGTACCCCAATCCACACTGTCGCTTTGGTTCTTTTGGGCTTCGGCCTTTGCGCTGGGCGCGGGCTACGTTCTGTTTGCGTGGATCACCTCTGGCAAACTCGGCTCGGTCATCCGCGCCATCCGCGATAATGAGGCCCGCGTTCGGTTCCTTGGCTACCACGTCGAAGGTTACAAACTGTTCGTGTTCACTCTCACGGCGATGGTCGCGGGCATTGCAGGCGCGCTCTATTACCCGCAAGCGGGCATAATTAACCCGGCTGAAATCGCGCCGATTGCGTCGATCTATCTGGCGGTTTGGGTGGCTATCGGGGGGCGCGGGCGGCTTTACGGCGCGGTCATTGGCGCGGCGGTCGTGTCGCTGATGTCGTCTTGGTTCACGGGGGGCGGCGCGCCCAACATCAACCTCGGTTTCTATACGATCCAGTGGACGGATTGGTGGCTGGTCCTGCTGGGCTTTACCTTTGTCGTCGTCACATTGTTCGCCCCCAAAGGGATCGGCGGGCTCATCGACTTGCTCACTTTGCGTAAGAAAGGGGGCGTATAATGGCCTCACTCCTCGAAGTTTCTGGCGTCTCGGTCACGTTTGACGGGTTCCGCGCGATCAACAATCTGTCTCTCCAGATCGGAGAACCAGAGCTGCGCGCCGTGATCGGGCCCAATGGCGCGGGCAAGACGACGTTCATGGACATCGTCACTGGCAAAACCCGCCCCGATGAGGGCAAAGTCCTCTGGGGAGAGATGTCTCAGTCGCTGTTGAAAATGTCTGAGAGCGAGATTGCGCAGGCCGGCATCGGGCGCAAATTTCAAAAACCCACCGTGTTTGAGGCGCAGACCGTGCGCGAAAACATCACGATGGCCCTGAAAAACCCGCGCGGCCCCTTTGATCTATTGTTCAAGCGCAAGGCCGACAATTCCGAGGCCCGCGTGCTGGAAATCAGCGATGAGATCGGGCTAACCGATGTCCTCGATAAAACTTCGGGCGCGCTGAGCCATGGGCAAAAACAATGGCTCGAAATCGGGATGCTGCTGGCGCAAGATCCGCGGCTGTTGCTTGTCGATGAACCCGCCGCGGGCATGACCCCGGCCGAGCGTGAACACACCACAGACCTGTTGAAACGCGCCGCCAAAACCCGCGCTGTGATCGTGGTTGAGCACGATATGGAATTCGTGCGGCGGCTGGAATGCAAGGTGACGGTGCTGCACCAAGGCTCGGTCCTTGCCGAAGGTTCACTCGATCATGTCACGCAAAACCAAGACGTTATCGACGTCTATCTGGGGCGATAAGATGCTGGAAATCAAAGACCTGACCCTGAAATACGGGCAAAGCCAAATCCTCCACGGCGTTAACCTTAGCGCACGGGTGGGAGAGGTCACGTGCGTCATGGGCACCAACGGTGTGGGCAAAACCTCGCTTCTAAAGGCTATCGCGGGGCGGCATCCTTATGCAGATGGCACTATCGCGGTCGGCGGCGATGTGCTGAACCACCCATCGGCGTTTGACGCCGCACGCGCTGGCATCGCCTACGTGCCGCAAGGGCGTGAGATTTTTCCGATGATGACCGTGTTGGAAAACATGGAAAGCGGATTTGCATGCCTGCCCAAGGCGCAACACTACGTGCCTGACCAGATTTATGATCTGTTTCCAGTGCTGAAGGAAATGACCGACCGGCGGGGCGGCGACCTGTCCGGCGGACAGCAACAGCAGTTGGCCATTGCTCGCGCTCTCATCACAAAGCCACGTGTTTTGTTACTGGACGAACCGACCGAGGGCATTCAGCCCAACATCATCAAACAGATCGGCAATGTTATCAAAATCCTCTGTGATCAGGGGGATATGGCCATTGTTTTGGTCGAGCAGTTCTTTGATTTTGCCTTCGATCTGGGGGCGACATTCACGGTCATGAACCGGGGCGAGGTGGTGTTTGACAAACGCGTTGACGCGCTAACCCGCGATGAACTGTACCAAGAGGTGTTGGTATAGATGATCGACCGCACCCTCCGGATATTGGTGGTTGAGCAAGATCAGGAGCGCGCGCGCAACATCATTGACGCGTTGATTGAAGCAGGGTGGCCCAACGCGCGGGCCATCGGAAATACCTCTCGGTTAGAGCGTGAGATCGCGGCCCATACCCCCGATATCGTGTTGATCGATTTGGCCAACCCCGACCGCGACACGCTTGAACAGATTGCCGTCGCGACCGAAAGCCGGGAACGCCCCGTCGCCCTGTTCGTGGACCGCACGGATGAGGATTTAACGCAGGCCGCGCTCGCGGCAGGTGTGAGTGCCTATGTCGTCGATGGGCTTCAGATGAACCGCATCCGGTCCGTGCTTGAAACGGCCATCGCGCGATTTCAGATCATGCGTCAAATGCAGTCAGAACTGGATGCCGCCAAGCGCGCGCTGGGCGATCGCAAAACGATTGACCGCGCCAAGGGGATCCTCATGCGCCAACGCGCCCTAAGCGAGGATCAAGCGTATCAACTGTTGCGCAAGACGGCGATGGATCAAGGACGCAAGGTGATTGATGTGGCTCAAGCTCTTGTTACGGCTGCGGATTTGTTGGGATGAGCTTGACGATCCTCACCTGTGGCTACGTGCCGTTGGTCGATTGCGCGCCGTTGATCGTCGCCAAAGAGCTTGGCTTTGCCGAGGACGAAGGCATCGCACTGGACCTGATCGCACAACCCTCATGGTCCGCCACGCGCGACATGCTGGCGCTGGGCCATCTGGATGCCGCGCACCTGCTCTCGCCGATGCCGATTGCGATGTCCCTGGGCTTGGGCGGCCTACCCGGTGAAATCGACGCGTTGATGGTTTTGTCCGTTAACGGGACCATCTTTGGTGTCTCGAACGCCATCGCAGACCAAATCGGCGCAACCTTTGGTGATGTGCGCAGCGTGGCCGCCGGTTTGGCCGGGCTCAACACTGACAGATTGCGCGTTGGAGTGCCGTTTCACTACTCCATGCACCGGTTGCTGCTAGAGTATTTTTTGCGCGACCAATCAGCGCCAAGGGTCCAGATTATCGCGGTCCCGCCCGCGCGCATGGCCGATGCCATAGCGGATGGCGACATCGACGCCTTTTGGGTGGGTGAGCCGTGGGGCAGTGCGGCCGTCGCGCGCGGGGTGGCCCAATTGGTTCTGCCGGGCAGCGCCATCTGGGCCTTTGCGCCGGAAAAAGTGTTGGCCGCACGCCACGACTGGATCGCGGAAAACCCGGCCAAGGTCCGGCACCTGATGCGGGCGGTTTATGCAGCGGCCAAATGGCTGGACACGCCGCGCAACAAACCACTGGCCGTAGAAATCCTCGCGCGGAGCGAGCACCTTAACCTTCCTGCAGAATTGATTGATCCCGCAATAAGTGGGCAAATCACACCGGGTGCACACCATTCGCCCGCACATGTGGACCGGTTCTTATTGTTCGATTCTCAGGCCGCGCATTTCCCGTGGCGGTCACAGGCGGCGTGGATTGCGCAGCACCTTGGTGCAGACGCCCAAGGTATCCAGCGGGCAAAGGCTTGTTTTCGCTCCGATATCTATCGCGACGTTTTGGGCCCCGCCGGCGCGGACCTGCCGGGTGGGTCGGAAAAAGTCGAAGGATTCATGCGCCACGCCACGGCCGTCGCCTCAACCCGTGGCCACATGATTTTGGGTCCAGACGCTTTTTTTGATGACAAAATTTTCGATTTCACCCCAGAGAATTGATCAAATTCTAGGCAAATGCTGCATTGCGGCGTGATGCGCAGCCCTGATTCACACGCGGCTCTTGCGTCAAATCACGTCGATCTGACATCAGTTAACCACGGGCAACGATGGCCGTAGACAGTTTCCGTGGCGCCGACGCAGGTGCCACAAACAAAAAGCAAAGCCGCTTGTAAGCCGACGGATCCTCCCCCGTCGCGTTTTACAGGCGGCTTTTTTATTTCTGGTCCCCCCGGACTGACACACACACAAAGGACATAGTTCCATGAAGTCACTCCTATCCCTTTCTATTGCGGCGTCTCTCATGGCCTCTGCTGCTGCCGCTGATTTTCTTGAGTTAGAAAAAGATGAATTAACGTTTGGTTTTATTAAGTTAACCGACATGGCGCCGCTCGCTGTGGCCTATGAAAACGGCTACTTTGAGGACGAAGGCCTGTTCGTCACCCTAGAGGCGCAGGCCAATTGGAAGGTCCTGCTGGACGGTGTGATCTCCGGCCAATTGGACGGCGCGCACATGCTGGCGGGTCAGCCATTGGCCGCGACCATCGGCTACGGCACCCAAGCCCACATCATCACGCCGTTCTCAATGGACTTGAACGGCAATGCCATCACTGTCTCGAATGAGATTTGGGATCAGATGCGCCCCAATATCCCGTCCATGGCTGATGGTCGCCCGCAGCACCCCATTTCAGCGGCCGCCCTCAAGCCTGTGGTTGAGGATTACCAAGACCAAGGCATCCCCTTCAACATGGGCATGGTGTTCCCCGTTTCGACCCACAACTACGAACTGCGCTACTGGCTTGCGGCCGGCGGGTTGGAGCCAGGCTACTATTCGCCCGATGACGTGACGGGCCAAATCGGGGCAGATGTCCTGCTGTCCGTGACACCCCCACCACAAATGCCCGCCACAATGGAGGCCGGCACGATCTTTGGCTACTGCGTGGGTGAGCCATGGAACCAGCAGGCCGTGTTCAAGGGCATCGGCGTGCCCGTCATCACCGATTATCAACTGTGGAAAAACAACCCCGAAAAGGTCTTTGGCATCACCAAGGAATTCTCGGAAGAAAACCCAAACACCACCATCGCATTGACCAAGGCGCTGATCCGCGCGGCGATCTGGTTGGATGAAAACGAAAACGCCAACCGCCCCGATGCTGTCGAAATCCTGTCTCGCTCGGAATACGTGGGCGCGGATTACGACGTGATCGCGAACTCTATGACCGGATTTTTTGAGTTCGAAAAAGGCGACACCCGGCCCCAACCTGACTTCAACGTGTTCTTTCGCTATAACGCGACCTATCCGTTTTATTCCGACGCGATCTGGTACCTGACTCAGATGCGCCGGTGGGGCCAAATCGCTGAACCAAAGTCCGACGAATGGTTCATGGATACCGCCAAATCCGTCTATCGCCCTGATATCTACCTACAGGCCGCGCGCATGTTGGTGGACGATGGCATGGCGAATGAGGCCGACTTTCCATGGGACAGCGACGGGTTCAAGGCACCGACCCCCGCCGCAGATATTATCGACGGCATCGCCTATGACGGCCGCGCGCCCAACGCCTACCTGCAAAGCCTGCCCATCGGGCTAAAGGGCGATCAGATGATCATCGACAACAAAATCCAAGGCTAGAGCCGCACTTACCCGCCCCGTGATTGCGCAGGGCGGGTGATCTTTTCCTCCCGCCAAAGGACCCTCTGCAATGACAGCTATCGATCCCTCCCAACTTGATGCCGAAGCCCGCCGCGCGCGTCGTTTCACGCGCATCAACAAGGCAGACGCCTATCTCATCGTGCTTGGCCTTGGCTGGGTGACCCCGATCTTGCGCGCCGCTGCTGGCGATAATCCAAAGGCGCAAATCAAAGACATTTGGCGTCTGGCCGGTGTGCCGGTTTTGGCCATCGTTCTGTTTCTGGCCGCTTGGGGAACCCTCGCGCCCAAGGTCCAAACTTCGCTCGGGGCTGTGCCCGGACCAGCGGAGGTGTGGGAACAGGTGGGCGTCCTGCATGCCGATGTGCAGCGCGAAAAGGAAAAGGAAGCTGCATTCTACGTTCGCCAAGATGAACGCAACGCTGCCCTCATTGCAGAGGGTCGTGAGGACCGCGTTCGTGAACGGATTTATACGGGCAAACCAACATACTATGATCAAATCTGGACCTCGATCAAAACCGTGTTTTTTGGCTTTTTGATCGCCTCGATTATCGCAATCCCGCTGGGCATCGCGGCGGGCCTGTCGGTCACTGCAAACGCCGCACTCAACCCACTGATCCAGATATTCAAACCGGTGTCGCCGCTGGCATGGCTGCCGATCGTTACGATGATCGTCTCGGCGCTTTATACCAACAACGATGGATGGTTCGAAAAATCGTTCCTCGTGTCGGCCATCACCGTGACCCTCTGCTCGCTCTGGCCGACGTTGATCAACACGGCGCTGGGTGTGGCTAGCATCGACAAGGATCTCGTGTCTGTGTCGCGGGTGTTGAAAATGAACACTTACACCAAGATCGTAAAACTCGTCCTACCCTCGGCGCTGCCCCTGATTTTCACCGGTCTACGCCTGTCGCTTGGCGTGGGGTGGATGGTTCTGATTGCGGCTGAAATGCTGTCGCAGAACCCGGGCTTGGGCAAATTCGTCTGGGACGAATTCCAAAACGGCTCAAGTCAATCGCTGGCACGGATCATGGTCGCGGTGCTGACCATCGGGATCATCGGCTTCCTGCTGGACCGGCTGATGTACGCCCTGCAATCCGCCTTTACCTTCTCGAACAATCGGTGATCGGCATGGGTATGATGCAGTTCAAGAACGTCTCAAAAGGCTATGGCGAAACGCCCGTGCTCAAGGACATCACACTTGGCGTAGAGGAGGGCGAGTTCCTCGTGCTCCTCGGGTTTTCAGGCACGGGCAAGACGACGCTGATCAATCTGATGGCGGGTCTTGAGATGCCAACATCGGGTGAGATCACCTTTAAGGACAAGCCGATAACTGAGCCGTCGCCCGAACGTGGCGTGATCTTTCAAAGCTACTCACTGATGCCGTGGCTGACAGTGAACGGTAACGTGATGCTCGCGGTCGAGACGATGTTTCCAAGCCTGAGCAAAGCGGAAAAGCAGGCCAAAGTGGATCATTACGTGCAGATGGTCGGCCTAAGCCATGCTGCGACCCGCCGTCCTGCGGAATTGTCCGGGGGCATGCGTCAACGGGTCAACGTGGCCCGTGCGCTGGCCATGTCGCCCGAGATGTTGCTGCTAGATGAACCGCTGTCCGCACTTGATGCGCTCACCCGGGCAAACCTCGCGGATGAGATTGAGCATATCTGGGAGAAAGACAAAAAAACCTGCGTTCTTATCACCAACGATGTGGATGAGGCGATCATCCTCGCGGACCGGATCATTGCGCTTAACCCCGATGGAACGCTGGGCGCAGAGTTCAACGTCAGCTTGCCGCGCCCGCGCGACCGGATGGAGATGAACCATAACGCGGCCTTCAAGAAATTGCGCGCCGACGTGACCCGTTACCTGATGGATGCGGGGATCGAAGCAAAGGTTGAGGGCACCAAACTTCTGCCCAACGTCACACCCATTCATAGTGTTCCCAAGGCTGTCGCCGAGGTGTCGCAATCCATCCGCCCGGATGATGCGTATCTAACCTTCCGTGAATTGCACAAAGTTTACCCCACACCCAAAGGCCCCCTGACTGTGGTTGAGGACTTCGACCTGAAGGTCAAAAAAGGGGAGTTTATCTCACTCATTGGGCACTCAGGCTGTGGAAAATCGACCGTGTTAACCATGGCCGCAGGTCTTAACCCGATATCAAAGGGTAACATACGTCTTGATGGCTGGGACGTGCAGGGCGCAGACCCCGAACGCGCCGTGGTGTTCCAGTCGCCCAACCTGTTCCCGTGGCTGTCCGCCAAGGAAAACGTCGCGATTGGCGTGGACAAGGTCTACCCCAAGGCGTCGGTGGCCGAACGTCAGGATGTGGTTGAATACTACCTCGAACGCGTGGGCCTTGCTGACAGTATGGACAAGCAAGCCTCGGACCTTTCGAACGGCATGAAGCAACGTGTGGGGATCGCCCGCGCCTTTGCGTTGTCGCCCAAACTTCTCCTCTTGGATGAGCCGTTCGGTATGCTCGACAGCCTGACCCGGTGGGAATTGCAAGAAGTCCTCATGGAGGTCTGGTCGCGCACAAAAGTGACTGCGATCTGTGTGACCCACGACGTGGATGAGGCCATCTTGCTCGCGGACCGTGTCGTTATGATGACCAACGGCCCCCAAGCGACCATTGGTAAAATCACGGATGTGAACCTCCCGCGCCCCCGAACCCGCAAGGCGCTGTTGGAGCATCCAGACTACTACACCTATCGCCAAGAGGTTCTCGATTTCCTCGAGGAATATGAACACGGCAACACGTCGAAAACGGCATCCCCAACGCCAGACAAACCCAAAGCCGTGGCTGCAGAGTGATCTGTCCCCGTGCAACCCTGTCGCGTGTTTGGCCCTGCGTTCACCCCACGTTGGGCGCCATAAAAGGAAGCAAAAATGGCTGAAAAACTTGTCATTATTGGTGCGGGCATGGCCTCTGGTCGTGTGATTGAGCACCTCGTAGAGGCCGCGCCTGCGGCGTACGATATCACTCTGTTCAACGCCGAGCCGCGCGGAAACTACAACCGCATCATGCTTAGCCCGGTTTTGAGCGGCGATAAGACCTATGAAGAAATCGTAACCCATGATGCGGCTTTCTATGCCGCGCACAATGTCACCTGCCGTTTTGGCGAACGCGTGGCCCAGATTGATCGCGCATCCAAAACGCTTACGGCGGAAAATGGCGACGTTATTCCCTATGATAAATTGGTGCTCGGCACAGGCTCCAATCCCTTCATGATCCCGCTTCCGGGCCATGATTTAAAGGGTGTCATCGCCTACCGCGATCTTGAAGACACCGAGCAGATGATGGCCATGGGCCAAGGGTCCAAGGTGGTGGTCATAGGTGGCGGGCTATTGGGCCTAGAGGCCGCCGCAGGCATGGCCGCGCGTGGGGTCGACGTGACTGTGGTGCATATCATGCCATGGCTGATGGAACGTCAACTGGACGAGGCCGCAGGCTTCTTGCTGCGCAAAGCGCTGGTTGGAAAGGGCATCACCGTCAAATGCGCCGCTAACTCCAAAGAGATACTCGGTCAAGATGGTCATGTCCGTGCCTTGCTGCTGGACGATGGCACCGAGCTCCCGTGTGATCTTCTGGTTATGGCTGTTGGCATCCGCCCCAATGTGGCGCTCGCCAAGGACGCCGGGTTGGCCGTTGGTCGGGGCATCCACGTAGATGATCAGATGGTCACATCTGACCCCGATGTGCTGGCCGTTGGTGAATGTGTGGAACATGATGGTGCGATCTTTGGCCTTGTGGCGCCGCTGTATGATCAGGCCAAGGTCGCGGCGGCAACGCTGTTGGGCGAACCGGCGGCGTTCGTGCAAAAAGACCTCTCGACCAAGCTCAAGGTCACAGGTTGTGACCTGTTTTCGGCGGGCGACTTTGCGGATGCAGAGGGCCGAGAGGATATCGTCTTTCGTGACCCATCGCGCGGAGTCTACCGCCGTTTGGTCATAGAAAACAGCGTACTGATCGGCTGCGTGATGTATGGTGATACCGCCGATAGCAATTGGTTCTTTGGCCTCATTCGCGACAAAACCGACATCACCGAGATGCGAGAAACCGTCATTTTTGGCCCCGCGTTTCAAGGAGGCGGCTCTGTGGACCCGCTCTTAGCCGTTGCAGCCTTACCGCGTGAAGCGGAAATTTGTGGCTGTAACGGCGTGTGCAAAGGAACCATCGAAGACGCGATCGCGGCAGGCGCGGCCGACATAGGGGCCATCAAGGCCACGACCAAGGCATCCGCGTCTTGCGGCAGCTGCACGGGGCTTGTCGAACAGGTCCTTGCCGCCACATTGGGCGACGATTTCGTCGCCCCCTCTGCTGCCACAGTTTGCGGCTGCACCGATATGTCCCACGAAGACGTGCGCCGCATGATCAAATCCCAAAAGCTGACTTCCATGGCTGCCGTGTGGCAGGCCTGCGGTTGGAAAACACCCTGTGGATGCCATGTCTGCCGACCCGCGCTCAACTTTTATCTGCTCGCGGATTGGCCACTAGAATATCGCGACGATCCGCAATCACGCTTCATTAACGAACGTAAACACGCCAACATCCAAAAAGACGGCACCTTTTCGGTCGTCCCTCGGATGTGGGGCGGGATTACAACCCCCGCCGAATTGCGTGCCATCGCCGATGCGGCGGACAAATATGACGTACCAACGGTCAAGGTGACGGGCGGCCAACGGATCGATCTGCTTGGTGTGCGCGGCGAGGATCTGCCCGCAATGTGGGCAGATCTTAACGCAGCGGGCATGGTTTCCGGGCATGCCTATACCAAGGGTTTGCGCACCGTAAAAACCTGCGTCGGAACGGACCATTGCCGATTTGGCACACAGGATTCGACCGGTTTGGGCATCCAGCTAGAGAAAATCCTATGGGGGTCATGGACGCCGCATAAGCTTAAACTGGCCGTGTCTGGCTGCCCCCGAAACTGTGCCGAGGCGACGTGCAAAGACATCGGTGTTGTCTGCGTTGACAGCGGCTATCAAATCTCAATCGGCGGCGCGGCGGGCATGGACGTCAAGGAAACCGAACTGTTGGTTCAGGTCGCGACCGAGCAAGAGGTGATCGACGTTATCTGCGCCGTGACACAGTTGTACCGTGAAGGCGGTAAGTATCTGGATCGGATTTATAAGTGGATGGCCAAGGTTGGCTTAGACTGGATAACCGAGCAGGTCGTGGACAACTTGGAAAACCGCAAAGCCCTCGTGCAGCGGTTTGAGCTCAGCCAGTCCATCTACCGCAAGGACCCTTGGGCAGAACATGCCGCAACAAGAGCCCAGCAATACCAGCCGCTTGCCGACTTATCATTGGAGGCTGCGGAATGAGTAATTGGATCGATATTGCCGCCCTGAATGATGTCCCAAAACGTGGTGCGCGCATGGTTAAAACCGCCCATGGCTGCGTCGCGGTGTTTCGAACCGGCGCGGATGAGGTCTTTGCCCTCGATAATGCATGTCCGCACAAGCGGGGGCCATTGGCCGAAGGCATTGTGCACGGACTCGCGGTGACATGCCCTCTACACAATTGGGTCATCTCGCTTGAAACGGGCCAAGCGCAGGGCGCGGATGAGGGGCAAGTCGCGACCTACCCCGCCCGGGTTGAGCAGGGGCGCATCTTGCTTGATGCTACCTTCCTTCGGTCGCGGAAAGTGGCGGCGGAATGACCGAACTCACGCGCACCACCTGTCCCTATTGCGGCGTTGGCTGCGGGGTTTTGGCCGGACCAGACGGCACCATTCAGGGCGATCCGGACCACCCGGCCAACTATGGGCGGCTTTGCTCCAAGGGTTCGGCGTTAGGGGAAACCATTGACCTCGAAGGCCGTTTGTTTACGCCGATGGTCGATGGCGTGCCAGCAAGCTGGGACGCAGCGCTGGGCCAAGTGGCTGAGAAATTTTCAACCTCAATAGACACATACGGCCCCGATAGCGTCGCGTTTTATGTGTCGGGCCAATTGCTGACCGAGGATTACTACGTCGCGAATAAACTGATGAAGGGCTACATCGGTTCGGCGAACATCGATACGAATTCCCGGCTTTGCATGGCGTCCTCGGTGGCCGGGCACAAGCGGGCGTTTGGCTCGGACACCGTGCCACAAACCTATGAGGACCTGGAGGAAGCCGACCTGATCGTGCTTGTGGGCTCCAACCTCGCGTGGTGCCATCCGGTGCTCTTTCAGCGCATCACTGAGGCCAAGAAGATGCGCCCCAATTTGCAGATCATCAACATCGATCCGCGGCGCACGGCGACCTCTGAGTTCGCGGACATGCACCTCAATATTGCGCCCGATGGCGACATCGCACTGTTCAACGGGTTGCTTGCCTATATCGCTGATCAGAGAGCTCAGAATAATGTATACATTAATGCATACATTAATGGCTACGCAGATGCCGTGGCCGCAGCACGGCTGAGCGACCCGGTCGACACTGGCCTCAGCCCGGCTGAATTGGAGGCATTCTACAGGGCCTGGACCGGCACCGAAAAGGTCGTCACTCTCTATAGCCAAGGCGTTAACCAGTCGTCCTGCGGGACCGACAAGGTAAATGCGATCCTGAACTGTCATCTCGCGACGGGTCGGATCGGCAAGCCAGGCTGCGGTCCGCTTTCGGCGACGGGTCAACCCAATGCAATGGGCGGGCGTGAGGTCGGCGGTTTGGCGAATATGCTCGCCAACCATCTTGATATCGAAAACGCCGCACACCGCGACACGGTTCAAACGTTCTGGAACAGCCCAACAATCAGCGATCATCAGGGCCTTAAAGCGGTCGACCTGTTCGATGCCTGCGCGCGCGGCGACATCAAGGCGTTGTGGATTATGTCGACGAATCCAGCTGTGTCCTTGCCCGATGCGAACCGCGTGGCTGACGCCATTGCAAACGTGCCCTTTGTTGCCGTGTCGGACATTATGGCACGCACGGATACGGGCGACATGGCGGACGTGCTGCTGCCCGCCACGGGGTGGGGCGAAAAGGACGGGACCGTTACAAATTCGGAGCGCCGGATTTCACGCCAGCGCGCATTTTTACCTGCGCCGGGGCAATGTCGGCCCGATTGGGACATCATGGCCGATGTCGCGCGGCGCATGGGGTTTTCGGGGTTTGACTATACCAGTCCGGCTGAGATTTTCGCCGAATACATTGCCCTTGGTCAAGCAAGCCGTGGTTTCCGCCGCGACCTAGACCTAAGCGTATTTTCGGACGTGGACTATGCCAATCTGATGCCGACCCAATGGCCGCGCAATGGCGCAAGGTTCTTTGCAGAAGGCGGGTTTTATCATGCAGACGGCAGGGCCAAGATGCTGCCCGTGGCGGCCCCCAAACGCACAAAACGATCACAGTTTTCGCTGAATACTGGCCGTAATCGGGACCAATGGCACACCATGACACGCACCGGCAAAGCGCCGCGTCTTGGGGCGCATCTTGCGGAGCCGTATCTTGAAATACACCCCTTAGACGCGGCAGAGATCGACGTCGCCCAAGGGGATTTGGTTGCGATTGAGAATACCTATGGGGACGGGATTCTGCGGGCATTGATCACGCCGCGCGCCACACCGGGGCAGGTGTTTGCGCCAATGCATTGGACCCGTCAAAAGGCACCGAGCGGCACGATCAATAGCCTTGTCCGCCCAAAGGTTGATCCGGTCTCGGGCCAGCCTGCGTCCAAAACGGGCGCGGTAGAATTGCGCAAATTCGCGGCGGCTTGGTACGGTTTTGCCGCCAGCAAGACTGAAATGCACCCAAGTGAGATTTACAGCGCCGTGGCTCGCACGCGAACCGGTTGGCAGATGGAATTGGCCGGGCGTTGCCTGCCCCAAGATTGGGAAGACACCGCCCGCCGTGTCACCGGCTGTACCGAGGCGACAGCGGCCATCATGACGGATGAACGGACCGGTACGACAGCAATCTCATTCACCCAATCGGACATATTGATGGGCGTGTTTTTCGCAGGACCCAAGCCGATCGCCTTGGCGCGTAGCCATGTGGTGGCCCTTATCGGGACGCAAGCCGATCCGTTTCAGATCTTGGCCGGGCGCCCTGCGGTGGGTCAGCTTGATCCGGGCGCCACGGTGTGCGGGTGTTTCAACGTGGGCCGCAACACGTTGCTGGCGGCGGTGCGGGGTGGGGCCACGACGGTCGCCGCCTTGGGCGCGCAAACCTGTGCGGGCACCAACTGCGGCTCGTGCAAGCCGGAACTCGCCGCATTGTTACACGCGGCGACCCTGCCGATGGCTGCAGAATGAGCATCGCACCCTACGTTCGGATCGTGGCCCGTGGGCAGGGTCGCGCGCGGCCCCTGACACTATCAGAGGCGCACGATGCCATGGCCATAATCCTTAACGGACAGGCGGATCCCGAAGCGGTGGGCGCCCTGTTAATGGTGCTGCGGCTAAGGGGCGAAGTGCCTGATGAAATCGCGGGATTTACGGCCGCGTTACGGGCCCATGTCACTGGCGTGTTGCCAAAAGCGGACCTGGATTGGCCCAGCTATGCGGCGGGTCGAACCCGGGGGGCGCCCCTGTTTTTGCTGGCTGCACGTTTGGTGGCGCAGGCCGGATATTCGGTTTCGATGCATGGGTGGAATTCGAATCAAATGCCGGCCGCGAGTGTGCGGGAGGCATTGGAGCACGCAGGCCCACAGGTGCGTTACAGCCCGCTTGAAACGCTTTGCCCCGAGGCGTTTCGCATCCTGCGGCTGCGGGATGCGTTTGGTCTGCGCTCCTGCTGGAACACGGTTTTGCGGATGTGGAACCCGTCGGGGGCGCGGGTTTCGGTGCAGGGGGTATTTCACCCGTCGTACCGCAGCCTTCAGGCCTGCGCCGCCAAGATGTTGGGCCAGCAAGATTTGGTGATCATCAAGGGTGGTGGGGGAGAGTTTGAGCGTAACCCCACCAAGGATATCGCGCTGTTTGGGCTGCGCGATGGGGTCCATTCTCAGGCGACGGCGCCCGCGCTTTTGGGGCAGCCGCGCCGTCTGCATGAGCCGGAAATGACATTCGATATTGGAACTCTTTGGCGGGGTGACCTCCAGAGCGCGCAGGCACAGACGACCGTCACAGGGACGGCTGCGCTCGCGCTTTGGGGGCTGCGCGCTGAGGCAACGCTCAAGGAATGCCAAGGCTTGGCCGAAGACCTTTGGTGCAATCGCGACATTCAACAAAAGGTGTACGCATGAAAACCTTTCCGATGTTTCTTCAGATGGCGGGACGCCGCGTGGTTATCGCGGGGGGCGGCGAACAGGCCGCGCAAAAAACACGGTTAATGCTGAAAACCGAAGCGGTGATCGAAGTGTTGGCCCCACAACTAGAGCCCGAATTGGCTGAACTGGCGGCACAGGGTCGGGTCATTCAGCGCGCAGGGCCAATCACCCCGGCCAGCTTTGCGGACACTGCGTTGTGTTTTATTGCGACGGGCTGCCCCGGTATGGACGCGGCTTTGCATGATCTGGCCAAGATCGCGGGCGCGACGGTGAATGTGGTCGACCAACCAGAGCTGTGCGATGCCATCACCCCCTCTATCGTGGATCGGGACCCGGTTGTTGTGGCCATCGGAACTGAGGGGACCGCACCGGTTCTAGCCCGCCAGATCAAGACCCGGATGGAGCAAGTGTTAGAGCCAGGATTGGGCGATTTGGCGTCCCTTGCAGGGCGGTTACGGGGGGCTGCTGCGGCCCGGCTTGGCCCTCGTGCGCGGCGCGATTTGTGGCGCTGGGTGTTTACAGGTGCCCCGCGAGAGGCCTTTGGCCGTGGCGCAGAGCGGGAGGCCGCGCGCTTGATCAAAGACGCGATCCATACCGGCAATATCCACGCAGAAACGGGCGGCAGTGTGGCGTTGGTCGGGGCAGGGCCGGGCAGCAAGGATTTGATCACGTTGCGCGGTGTGCAGCGGCTTCAGGAAGCGGATATCATTTTCTACGACCGTCTGATTGACCCGGAGGTGCTGGAACTGGCCCGCCGCGACGCGGAGCGTGTGTATGTCGGCAAACATCCCGGATGTCATACTTGGCCCCAAGCAAAGATCACTGCCAGCCTTGTGGCCGCAGCCCGTCAGGGGCAACGCGTTGTGCGGTTAAAGGCCGGAGATCCCGGTATCTTTGGCCGTGCCGCCGAAGAAATCGCCGCCGTTGAGGACGCGGGCCTGCCGCTGGAAATTGTACCCGGTGTTACGGCTGCCAGTGGGGCCGCGGCTTCTGGTGGGACTGTCCTGACCTCACGCGATGAGGTGGATACAGTCGTGTTCGCAACGGGCCACTTGGCGGATGGGACCGTGGCGCCAGATTGGTTGCCGCTGATGCGGCCCGGCACCTGCGTTGCGGTCTACATGGGCGTGCGCGCGGCGTCTGACATAGAGGCTGCGTTGCACGCAACACCATGGCGCGATCTGATCCAAGTGTCCGTCGTGGCAGATGCGCAAAGGGCAAATGAGCAGAGGTTTGATTGCACAGCGACCACTTTGGCCGCATCGTTAAAGGCGCATGACGTCACCAATGGCGCGATGATTTTCCTACGTTTGCCAAAGAGCGCCTGCGCCGCAAGCGTTGTGCCGCTTCAGGCGGCGGAATAGCTGCTTGGCACAGGGCCAGTGGTGTCGCGGGTTTGCAGCTCTGTGTTGCAGCGGATGCGGTGAACGGTTGTGTCGTCGGTGACGATGGATTGCACCATGTGCTGTCCCGCCAATGTGCCGATTTCACGTGCAGGCAGACGAACGGTGGTTAACGCGGGTTCCATGTCGCGCGATCCTTTGAAGTCACCGATGCCGATCAGCGACAAATCCTCGGGCACCCGCAGCCCAGCCCGGCGCGCTGCATAAAGCGCCCCGGTAGCCAGCACGTCATTGCCGCAGATCAAGGCGCTGGGACGGGGATGTTGAGCCAAGACGTTCGAAATCGCAGCCTTCGCCGCCGAGATGGAATAAGGCGTTTCGACGTTGTACCACGGCATGATCCCCGCTGCGTTAAGCGTATCCAACACGCCCGTCAGGCGATCTTGGGCGCGATCGTTACCGGTGGTGGGCGGAAAGACAATGCCGATGTCTTTGTGGCCAAGGTCAACAATATGTTGCGCGGCCAAGGCCCCCGCCGCGCGGTTATCTGCGCCCACGCAGGATATTGGGGTCGTGTCGCTGTAGTTCCAGATCGACATCGTGGGGACATTTTGGGTTTTGAACAGGGCGAATGTTTCGGCGTTGTGTTCCAGCCCAATAACCGCGAGCCCATCTACGCGATGCTCCAGAAATTTGCGCAAAATGGCATATTCTTGGTTGAGGTCGTAGCCGTGTGAAGCGGCTAATATGGTAAAACCCTCTGCGCTGACGGCATCGGTAAAGGCTTGAACAACCTCGGCAAAAATGGTGTGGGCAATCGTCGGGACGACAAGGCCGATGGTGGCGCTGCGCCGTCCATGCATGGTTTGGGCCGCGCGGTTGCGGATGTAGCCAAGTTTGCGCACAGCCTCTTCGACGCGGCGGCGTGTTGTCAGTTTTACCAGATCAGGGTGGTTGAAGGTGCGCGACACGGTCGAGATCGACGTCCCCGCTTCGCGCGCGACATCAACGATATCTATCGTGGGTTTCTTCGTCATGTGGCCCTCCCGGTGAGGGTAGGAAATCCCAAAATGAAAACATTTGCAAAACTATTTTCATGCCTTAGCGTGAACCCTCCAATGTGACGGGTGGGGAGGCCCAAGCATGGAATTTTTGCTCTACTTCGGTGATGTTTTCACCCCGGTTAACTTTGCGCTGTTGATGGTGGGAACCATTGGCGGCCTGATTTTGGGTGCGACGCCGGGCCTTTCGCCGACGATGGCGGTGGCGCTTTTGATCCCGTTCACCTTTCAACTAGAGGCGGCCCAAGGGCTCATTCTGTTGGGTGCGGCTTATACGTCAACGGTCGCGGGGGGCGCGGTTTCGGCCATTTTGCTCAAGATCCCGGGGGCGCCTGCAAACATCGCCACGACATTGGATGGCCACACCATGGCGCAAAAGGGTGAGGGTGCAAAAGCGTTGCAACTCAGCTTCTTGTCGTCTGCCGTGGGGGGCGTCTTTGGCGTGATGTTGCTGATCTTTCTCACCCCGGTTTTGGCGCAATGGGCGCTGGCGTTCGGTCCATCGCATTTGTTCTGGCTCGCGATCCTTGGGGTAACGATTATCGGGTCGCTTGACGGGAATTCGTTGGTCAAAGGGCTGTTATCGGGCTGCATCGGCTTGTGGCTCGCGACAATCGGATTTGACGATATCATGGGCGCGCAGCGGTTTGTTTTTCATGAAAGCCTAGGAGGCGGAATTAACATTATCGCCGCTTTGATCGGGCTTTTCGCGATCCCGCAGGTGATCACGATGTTTGCAAAGGGCCGCAAAGAAGAGGGTGCCGAAGTGCTGGAAGTGGCCAAGCACAAAGTGTCCGATGCGGTGCGCGCCATGACCAAGTTTCCGCGCGCTTTGGGCATTGGCACGGCCGTGGGGTCGATCATCGGTTTGATCCCGGGCGTGGGCGGACAGATTGCTGGCTTGGTCGCCTATGACCAAACCAAGAAGTTCTCGCGCGAGAGCAGCAAATTCGGGACTGGCCATCCGGAGGGCATTATCGCGGCGGAATCGGCCAACAACGCGATGGTTGGCCCGTCACTTGTGCCGCTTCTGACGCTCTCGATTCCCGGTTCGCCTACGGCAGCGGTGCTGCTGGGGGGCTTGTTGATCCACGGAATTTTCCCGGGCAGCGACCTGTTTGATAACCACCCGGATGTGGCGTGGACGTTCATCAACTCGATGCTGATCGGACAAATCCTGATGTGCATTTTTGGGCTGTATGTCGCAGGTTTGGCCGCCCGCGTGGCGCAGGTTCCGCAAAGCGTAATGGCGGCTGTGGTGTTGGCGCTGGCGTTGTTTGGCAGCTACTCCGTCCAAAGCTCGATGGGGGATGTCTATGTCATGGCGAGCCTTGGCATCATGATGTACTTCCTTGAACGCTTTGGCTTTTCTGCTGCACCATTGGTGCTGGGACTGATCCTTGGCCCCATCGCAGAAAGCAACTTTATCCAAGGTTCCATGATCGCCAATGCGACGGACGGGCCGTTTGTTTATTTCTTCCACGGACCGCTGAACATCTTTCTGATCGGGGTCGTTCTGGCTTCGGTCGCGTATTCGGGTTGGATGGAACTGCGTCACCGCCGCTACACCACAAAAGAAGAGGCCATGGCATGACCCCCTCCCTTCCGCGCGTTCAGCATATCATCGGGTCGGGCGTCGTGGCCGCCGTTGGCGTGACCGTGACCTACATCAGCTACACGGCCCAACCCGCAGAGGCATTTTTGTTTCCGCGGTTGATATCGACGGTCTTTGTCGTGCTCGCGCTTTGGACCTTTGCAAAGGCCTGCCTTGGGTGGACCAAGGTCGGAGAGGGGCTATCCGCGCGGCAAATGGTCAACCTTGCGCCAGGGCTGGCGGTGGCGCTGATCTATATCTTTTGGGCGGCCAAGGGCCTTGGCTTTTACACGGCCACAACGGGCGCCTTTTTCATCCTGCTGAGCCTGTATGACCCCGCCCCGCATGGTGAGGTCAAAACTTGGATCAAGCGGGCCGTAATCACGGCGGTTTTCTCGACCGTCATGTACCTTCTTTTTGCGCAACTCCTGAACGTGTTCACGCCGAAAGAAGTTTTATTCTGAACCGCAAAAGCGGCAGATTTTAACCCAACTGGAGGAAACCTTGATGATGAAACATCTCCTGACCGGCGCCGCGATGGCGTTGATGGCACTGGGCGGCAGCGCTCATGCCGATGAAAACTATCCTGAGCGTCCGATCATGATGATGGTCAGCTACGGCGCTGGTGGTGCGACCGATTTTCAGGCCCGTATCGTGACAATGACCGCTGGCAATGAAGACGCTTTGGGCATGCCCATTGCGATCATCAACAAACCCGGCGCGGGTGGCCGTGTGGGTTGGAACTGGCTCGCCTCTCAGGCGGAGGCTGATGGCTACACGTTGGGTGCCTATAACATTCCGCATTTCATTGCGCAGTCGATCAAGGGCGGCGTTAGCTATTCTGCTGACAGCTTTGAGCCTATCGCCAACTGGGGCGCGGACCCTGCCGTATTGGTCGTGCCAAATGACAGCCCCTTCAATTCGTTGCAGGATGTGATCGACTTTGCCAAGTCGAACCCCGGCAAACTGACGACCTCGGGGGCGGGGTTGTTTGTGGGTCACCACATCGCGGCTCTTCAGATGGAAAAAGCAGGCGACATGAAGATCGCGTATATCCCCACCCAAGGGGGCGGTGCTGCTGCGATGAAGGCCGTGATTGCAAGCGACGTGATGGCAGGCATCAACAACCTGTCTGATGCGTTTCGTGCGCGCGAAGCTGGCAACGTCAAAATCCTCGCGGTTGCTGATCTGGAACGCAACGAGTTCCTGCCTGACGTGCCCACGATGATGGAAGCGGGTCTTGAGGTAGACAATTCCTCCGTGAACTTCCGCGGTGTCATGGTGCCCAAGGGCACGCCCGATGCGGTGATCGAAAAGCTCGCGGCCGTTGTGCCCGAGATGTTCGCCAACGGCCGCGTGGCTGGCAAAATGAAAGCCGGTGGCTCGCCCATGCACATCATGACCCGCGATGAGGTTTTGGCTATGTGGGCGGCACGCGAACAGACGCTAAAAGAACTTTTGGCCGGTCTGTAGGCCCGTCAATACCATGAGCCGGGGCGCGATATATGCGACGCCCCGGCGACCAAAGGATTTCTAACATGAATGCTCTTGATGATCTGACGCTGGTTGATGCAATCGTTGCCCGCGCACGGACGGCGCAGGCCGAGTATGAGGCCAACGGCAGCCAAATCCGCTATGACCGTGCCGCGCAGGCAGCCGCTTGGGCCATCATGGAACCGGGGCGCAATGCGCATCTGGCGGAGTTGTCGGTCGAGACGACGGGTCTTGGGAACGTGCCTGACAAGATCACCAAAAACCACCGCAAGACGTTGGGTCTGATGCGCGATATCGCAGACGCGCGCACCCATGGTGTTGTGCGCGACGACCCCGTGACCGGCATTACCGAAATTGCCCGCCCAAAGGGTGTAATTGGCGCGGTCGTGCCCTCAACCAATCCCGCAGCGACGCCTGCCAACAACATCATCAACGCGCTTAAGTGCGGCAATGCCATTGTCTTGTCTCCTTCCCCCAAGGGGGTGCCTGCGTGCGAAGTCCTGCTGGGCTATATCCATGCTGAGTTTGCCAAAATCGGTGAGGAACCGGACTTGGTGCAAATGGTGCCTGCGCCGGGGTCCAAGGATAAAACCCAGCGGTTGCTGGAAGTGACGGACATGATTGTTGTCACAGGCTCGCAGAACAACGTCAAACGCGCCTATACCTCCGGCACGCCCGCGCTGGCGGTTGGGGCAGGGAACGTGACGGTCATTGTGGATGAAACCGCCGACCTTGCGGAAGCTGCTGCCAAGATCAAAGCGTCCAAGACGTTCGACAACGCGACCTCTTGTTCATCAGAAAACGCTCTGGTGGTGTTGGACGCGGTTTATGATGCCTTTGTGGCCGAGATGGCAGCTGTGGGCGGCGCATTGGTGCGCGATGAGGCTCGGATATTGGCCAGCCTTTGGCCAGATGGTCACCTGAACCGCGAAGTGATTGCGCAGGATGCCGACAAGATGCTTGCTGCTTTGGGCTTTTCTGGCGAAGTGCCGGAGGGGACCGCGTTTCTTGCCGTGGAAACCACAGGCATCGGGCCTGAGCACCCCCTTTCGGGAGAAAAGCTGAGCCGTGTTGTGGCCCTTTACCGTGCCCGCGATTTTGAGGATGCGATTGCCGTAACCGACCGGATTTTGTCGCATCAAGGGGCAGGGCATTCGGTTGGCCTGCATTCTACTGACGACAGCCGCGCTTTGGCCTTGGGGCAGCGGCTTCCGACCTGCCGGGTGATCGTGAACCAAGCGCATTGTTTTGCGACAGGCGGGGCGTTTAACAACGGAATGCCATTTTCGCTTTCGATGGGCTGTGGATCATGGGGTGGCAATGCACTGGATGACAATTTGCATTGGCGGCATTTCATGCAGACCGCGAAAATCGTCCGCGAAATCCCCCCGCGGGAGCCGAGCCTTGCGGAGATATTCGGTGAGTATTGGGAGGCAGCAGGCCAATGAAGCTAAGCCATGACGTGCCCCCCGGCGGAACGGTTCGCGACTGGCTCGATGCGCGGGCGCAATCGGGTGGGACAGCGTTTGTGTTCACCGATGATACCGCGTCCGTTGGTTGGCGCGAGTTGCGGATGCAGGCCCGCGCCATTGCGGGCAATCTGACATCTCGCGGCGTGGCCAAGGGGGCAAGTGTCGCGATCTTGCACCCCAATGGTCGGGATGGGTTATTGGCGCTTTATGGGGCGTTGTATGGCGGGTTCCGCGCGACGATGATCAACCTTGCGGCGGGGCCGGACGCAATTGGCTACGCGCTTGAGCATTCTGAGGCGCAGGTGGCCTATGTTCACTCCGCGGCCGCCGAGGTGTTCGAGAAGGCCAAGCCCGCACATCTTAGGGCGATTCCGCTGGCCGGTGAGGACGCGGAATTGCATGACATCACCCCCGAGGATCATGCGCTGCTGATGTATACTTCGGGCACCACAGGGCGGCCCAAGGGCGTGGTGCACAGCCACGCAAGCCTGTTGGCGGGTGGTTGGACAACCGCTGTCGCCCACGCGTTGACGCCTGAGGATCGCGGTTTTTGCGTCCTGCCGATTTATCACATCAACGGTTTGTGCGTGACTGTTATGGGCACCTTGGTGTCGGGCGGTTCGTTGGCGGTGACGCAGCGGTTTAGCGCGCGTCAGTTCTGGGCCGATGTGGGCCGTACACAGGCCACGTGGTTTTCGGTTGTGCCGACAATCATCAGTCATTTGTTGCATGGGGACGCAGATCCAGAGGCCGCGACGCGGACACGCCTTCGGTTTGGTCGATCAGCCTCGTCTGCATTGGCGGTCGATGTGCAGCGCGCCTTTGAGGCCCGCTTCGATGTCCCGATCATTGAGACGATGGGGTTGACGGAAACGGCGGCGCAAATCTTGTCCAACCCACTGCCGCCAGGGCCGCGTAAAATCGGTTCACCGGGGGTGGCGTTCGGCAATCAGGTCGCGATCCTCGCGCCCGATATGACCCCCTGTCCCCCGGACGTTGAGGGCGAAATTGCCGTGTGCGGCGCGAATGTGATGCGCGAGTACCTCAAGAATCCAGAGGCCACGGCATCCAGCTTTGCGGGGGATTGGCTGCGCACCGGCGATTTGGGCCGCAAGGATGCCGATGGCTACGTTTTCGTCACTGGCCGGTTGAAGGAGCTGATCATCAAGGGCGGTGAAAACATCGCCCCCCGAGAAATTGACGAAGCGCTCTATTCCCACGGGGACGTCATCGAGGCGGCAGCTTTTTCCCGGCCCTGCGATAGCTACGGGGAGCGGGTCGAGGCGGCGGTGCGTCTGCGCGAGGGGTCTGGGTTGCAGCCCGCCGACCTGATCACGCTCTGTGCTGAAAAGGTTGGCGCGTTCAAAGCGCCCGATGCGATCTATGTGTTGGATGAATTGCCCAAGGGTCCCTCGGGCAAAATCCAGCGGCTTAAGCTAGCCGAACTGATCCCCGTGGCCTAGGCGCGCAGACGTGCGCCTTTGGGGTCAAAGGGTGGTTCGGCCAACACGACGCCACGGTGCGGTTTGCCCAAGATCATTACGTCGACTTCTGCGCCGGCCTCAACACCCTTTAGGAACCCAAGGGCGAGGGATTTTTCGACCGTGTAGCCGTACGTGCCAGAGGTGACGCGGCCCACAGGTGTCCCATCGGGAAGGAAAATCGGCTCCCCTCCGGTGGCATCCGCGTCGGTGACGTCAAGCACTTCGATGATCGAAAGCATCTCACGCGCAGGATTGTCCTTAAGCGCGACATAGGCGTCCTTGTTGAGGAAATCCTTATCCAGCTTGCACAGGCGTTCGAACCCAACTTCCTGTGGCCAGTATTCGGGCGAATATTCACGGCTCCAAGAGCCATAGCCCTTTTCGATGCGCAACGACATCAGGGCACGGCTGCCTACTGGGCCTGCGCCAAGGTCGCGCCCAGCATCCAACAACGCGGTATAAAGGGCCACTTGATCCTCGGTTCGGCAATGCAATTCCCACCCCAGATCACCGGTAAAGCTGACCCGCAGGGCGACCAAATCGATCCCCGCCAATGTGATACGCGCGGACCGCATGAACGGGAACGCCTCGGTCGACAGATCCGCGTTCGTGAGCCGCGCGAGCAGGTCCCGACTTTTGGGGCCTGCCACGTTAAATCCGCACATGGCCTGTGTTTGGCTTTCGAACGCGACTGTGTCCGGGCGGGCGACTGCGTTAAAGAACCGTTGGTGATACCGCTCTGCCGCGCCGGACCCGATGATGAGGAAATCCTCATCGCCCAGCTTGGTCACAGTAAAATCACCCGCGATGCCGCCGTTCACCCCGATCAGAGGCGTCAGGCAGGACCGGCCCACGGCGCGTGGCATCTTGTTGGCGAAAATTGCGTCTAACCAGTCAGAGGCACCTGTACCCCGCACCGTGTATTTGGCGAAATTTGAGATGTCGATGATGCCTGCGTGCTCGCGCAGCATCCGACATTCATCGCCCACTGGGGCCCACCAGTTTTGGCGGGTAAAGCCGTTGGTGTCTTTGGTGCCCGGCGTGTCCGCGAACCACGCGGGGTGTTCCCACCCGTAGTTCAGGCCAAAAACTCCGCCGAGGTCCTTTTGCATTTCATAAACGGGGCGGGTGCGCACAGGGCGGCCTGCCTCACGTTCCTCATTGGGAAAGTGGATCGAGAACCGGTGCGCGTATTGATCGCCCACGCGTGCCTTGGTGAAGGCTGCATCGGCCCAATCGCCAAAGCGTGCCACGTCCCATGCGAACATGTCATAGCTGCTTTCGCCGCGGGTGATCCATTCCGCCGCCATCAGCCCCATGCCGCCCGATTGTGAGAAACCGGGGATAATGCCGTTGCAGCAGAAGTAATTGCGCAATTCGGGTACGGGGCCAAACAGCACGTTGCTGTCGGGTGACCAAATCATCGGACCATTGATGATCCGCTTGATCCCGGCTTCACCCACCACAGGCACCCGGTCGATGGCACGCATGATGTTGTCTTCGATCCGGTCAAGATCGCCGTCAAACAGGTCGTGGCCAAAGTCCTGTGGCGTGCCGTCCTCGGCCCAGAATTTCAGGTCGCGCTCATAGGCGCCGACCAAAAGCCCCTGACCCTCTTGGCGGAGGTAATATTCGCCGTCACGGTCCGCGACTGATGGCAGGCGTTTGTCCATACCTGCGATCTGCGGGATTGTTTCGGTCACGAAATACTGGTGCTCGGTCGGTTGCAGGGGCAGATCAAGACCCGCCAGTTTGCCAACCTCACGCCCCCATAGGCCAGCTGCATTGATAACCCATTCCGTGCGGATGTCGCCCTTGGGGGTGCGCACAATCCATGATCCGTCCGGCTGTTGCTCGGTGCCGGTTACGGGGGTGAACCGCAGGATTTCGGCCCCCATTTGCCGCGCGCCGGTGGCGTAGGCGTTGGTTACGCCCGAAGGGTCCACATTCCCGCCCGAGGGTTCGAACATGATGCAGCGAATACCGTCATAGTTGACCAGCGGGTGCAGGCGCTCGGCCTCATCGCGGGTGACTTCGTGGAATTGCAGGCCGTAGTATTTCGCTTTGGCCGCTTGCAGGCGCAGCTGGTGTTCGCGAGCCTCGGTCTGGGCCAGATACAGTGAGCCGGGCTGAAACACGCCGCATGATTGGCCGGTTTCGGCCTCTAGGGCGTTATACAGGTCCATCGTGTAGTTTTGGATGCGCGTGATGTTGGTGTTGTCATGCAATCCGTGAATGTTCGCCGCCGCGTGCCACGTGGAGCCAGAGGTCAGCTCATCGCGTTCCAACAGCACGCTGTCGGTCCACCCCAATTTGGCCAAGTGATAGAGGATGGAACAGCCAATAACGCCGCCCCCGATAACAACTGCCTGAGCATGGGTCCGCATGAGAAATTCTCCTTTGCGCCCTAATTACGGATGCATTTCGCGCCTCACCCGCGCGTTTGCGACATATCCTTGTCTATTCCCCACGGGGAAAGCGCTTGCTGTTCTCTAGCTCATTGAGATCCATGTGATTGCGCATGTATCGTTCTGATGCGCGGCGCAAAGGCTGGTAGTCCCACGGATAGTAGCCACCTTCGCGCAGGGCCTCATAGACGATCCATCGGCGGGCTTGGCTGGCGCGGACTTCAGCATCAAAACGCGCCAGGTCCCAGCGCGCCTCCGACTTGTGCCGCAACGAGGTCAGCGTGCCTTGGTGGGCGGGATTATCGGCAAGGTTGGTCAACTCATGGGGGTCGTCATCAAGGTTGAACAACTGCTCTGGGTCCAGCGTGCAACGGGTGTATTTCCACTGGCCATAACGCAGGGCGACCATCGGGGCGTAGCTGGCCTCGGCTGCGTATTCCATGGCGATGGGGGCGGTGCGGACCTCGCCTCTGGCAAATGGCAAAAGCGATGTGCCTTCGGTCCAAGGCGCGACCTCATCCATGGAAACCCCAGCCAGATCACACAAGGTAGGGCAGAGGTCGATTGTGGACATCGGCTCCGTCACGCTGCATGGGGCGATATCGGGTGCGCACAGCATCAATGGCACGCGGGCAGAGCCTTCAAAGAAGGACATTTTGAACCACAGCCCCCGCTCACCCAACATGTCACCATGGTCTGATACAAACAGGATCACGGCCTCTTGGCGGGTGCTTTCCAGCGCCTCCAATACCTCTCCGATTTTATCGTCGAGGTAGGAGATGTTGGCGAAATATGCCCGGCGGGAGCGCTTGATATTCTCTTCCGTAAGGTCAAAGCTGCGCCAGTCATTGGCATCAAAGATGCGCTGAGAATGGGGGTCTTGGTTGTCATAGCCAAGGTCGCTCACCTCCGGCAGGAGGTGTTCGCAATCCTCGTAAAGGTCCCAGTATTTCTTGCGTGCGACGTAAGGGTCATGCGGGTGGGTAAAGCTGACCGTCAGGCACCATGGCCGGTCATCTGATCCACGTGCGTAGTCATAAACCTTTTGGGTGGCCTGAAACGCGACATCGTCGTCGTATTCCAATTGGTTCGAGATTTCGGCCACGCCTGCGCCCGTGACAGACCCCATGTTGTGATACCACCAGTCGATCCGTTCACCGGGTTTGCGGTAGTCTGGGGTCCAGCCGAAATCGGCGGGATAGATATCGGTGGTCAGCCGTTCCTCAAAGCCGTGCAATTGATCTGGACCGACGAAGTGCATTTTGCCCGATAGGCAGGTTTGGTACCCCGCCCGGCGCAGGTGGTGGGCATAGGTCGGGATTTCTGCACTGAATTCGGCGGCATTGTCATAGACCCGTGTCAGGGACGGCAGTTGCCCGGACATAAAGCTGGCCCGCGCTGGCGCGCACAGCGGTGATGCGGTGTAGGCGTTGGCAAACCGGACGGAGCGTGCGGCCAATCGCTTGAGGTTGGGGGCGTGCAACCAATGGGCCGGGCCATCGGGAAACAGCGTTCCGTTGAGTTGGTCCACCATGAAGATCAGAATATTTGGCTGTGTCATGTCCGCCTCCCTTTGGGATCATCGCTAGGGGGCGAAAGGTGCGGCGTCAATTGGTGTTGAACGTCGGGCTTAGGGGTCTACCTGACGGTCATGGAATTACTGCACGCGACCGATGTCTCCAAAAGTTTTGAAACGGGCGAAGGCCCCTTGCAGGTGTTGCGGGGGGTGTCGTTATCGTTGGCTGCAGGCACCAGCCTTGCCCTGACGGGGGAAAGCGGGTCGGGCAAATCGACGTTGCTGTATTTGATCGGTGGCTTGGACGTGCCGGATGCGGGACATATCCGCATCGCGGGCACTGATATCGCAGGCCTTGATGATCCGGGTCGCGCGGCGCTTCGGAGAGGGACGGTTGGGGTGGTGTTCCAACAATTCAACCTGATCCCGTCGTTGGATGTTGCGGCCAATCTGGCGTTTCATGCGCGGCTCTCTGGGCGTCACGATGCGGGATGGACGGCACACCTCGCGGAGCGTTTGGGCCTAAGCGCGCTTTTGTCCCGTTACCCCGAACAACTATCGGGCGGCCAGCAGCAACGGGTGGCCATTGGGCGGACCTTGGCCGCCAAGCCGAAGTTAGTGCTTGCGGATGAACCGACCGGCAATCTGGATGAGGCAACGGGCGACGCGGTGATGGACCTGTTGCTGGAGCTTGTGTCTGAGACCGGTGCGGGCCTGTTGATGGTCACGCACTCTATGCGGCTGGCGGCGCGGTTGGACCGTCAGGTCGGTCTGCGCGCCGGTGTGATCGCGTGATCCGGGCAGGCGCGCAGGCGCTGTGGTCGCATTGGGCGCGGCATCGGTTGCAGTTGTTGGTGGTGATTATCGGCTTGGCGTTGGCCACGGGGTTGTGGACCGGGGTGCAAGCCATCAACGCCGAGGCGCGGGGCAGTTATGACCGAGCCGCAAGCGCGCTGGGCCAAACACAACTGCAACAGATCACGCGCGCGGACGGACCTTTGCGATTAGCGGATTTCGTAGCGCTGCGCCGGGCCGGGTGGCTGGTGTCGCCCGTGGCGCAGGGTGGGTTACGCGGCAGTGGCCTAGAGGTGTTGGGGTTTGATCCGTTCACCGCCCCCCAACAGGCCACGGTGCCGGATCTAAGCGGCGCAGGCGATCTGAGCGCATTTTTGGTGCCGCCCGGTGTGGTGTTCGTCCATCCCGATACGGTGGATCGATTGCCCGAGGGGCTGCCCCCGGCCCGTGTGCTGGATACGATTGCGCCGGGGCGGCTGGTGACTGACCTGACCATCGCGATGCAGCTTTTACGGAGCGATACGCTTTCGTCGATCATTGTGCTCGAAAACCAACCTACACGCCGCACGCCGCTGTCTGATCTTGACGCGGGCTATACGCTGAGCGCGCCGAGTGAGGGTTCTGATATCGCGCGTCTTACGGATAGCTTTCACCTGAACCTGACTGCGTTCGGGTTGCTCTCTTTTGCGGTTGGATTGTTCATTGTGCACGCGGCCATCGGCCTTGCGTTTGAACAAAGGCGCGTTCTGTTTCGGACCCTGCGCGCCTTGGGGCTGCCGCAGCGTGCGTTGGTGGGGTTATTGGCCGCTGAGGCGTTCGTGCTCGCGACCGTGGGAGGCAGTCTTGGCGTCGTGTTGGGGTATGTCGTGGCTGCCGCACTATTGCCGGGGGTCGCCGCGACCCTGTCTGGGCTTTATGGTGCATCTGTATCCGGCAGTCTCAGCCTCAGCCCGATCTGGTGGCTTACGGGGTTTGTCATGGCCTATGTCGGGGCTGCGGCGGCAGCGGGCAGTAGCCTGTGGCAGCTATCGCGCCTGCCCATTTTGGCACCAGCGATGCCGCGCGCATGGGCGCGGGCCAACGCCAGCACCGCAAGGTTGCAGGCGTTTGGGGGGCTTGGGCTTCTAATCGCTGCGTTGGTGCTGGGCATTGCGGGGGATGGTTTGATCGCCGGGTTCGCGTGTCTTGCGGCGCTGTTATTGGGGGCGGCCCTTTTGGTGCCCACAGCCTTGGCGATCATCATCGCGGGGTTGTCACGCTTTGGCACAGGTGTTGTCACCCGCTGGGTCTGGGCAGACACACGGCAGCAAATTCCAGCGCTATCGCTTGCTTTGATGGCGCTTTTGCTTGCGCTTTCGGCGAACGTGGGTGTGTCGACCATGGTCGGGTCCTTTAGGGGCACGTTCATTGGCTGGCTCGATCAACGTCTGGCTTCTGACCTTTATGTCACCACACGCAACTCGGCTGAAGCCGCCGCGTTCCAGGAATTTGTCGCGGGTGATGTCCGCGCCATTTTGCCGATCATCTCAGCTGAGGTCAGCTTGGGTGAAACCCCCGGTGAGGTGTTCGGCATCAAGGATCACGCAATTTACCGCGATCACTGGCCACTGCTAGAGGGGGCATCGGACGTCTGGGACCGTGTCGCGGCAGGAACGGGCGTTTTGGTGAACGAACAGCTGGCCCGCCGTGACGACCTTTGGACTGGTGAAATCCTGATGCTGGCCCCTGATTGGCGCATGGAAATCGTGGGCGTCTATTCCGACTACGGCAATCCGGCTGGGCAGGCGATCATTGGCTATGAAACGTTTGTAGCCCGCTTTCCGGACATTTCGCCGGTGCGCTTTGCGATCAGTGCAGAGGCCCCCGCCGCGTTGCGCGACCGGATTGTCATGGATTTTGGCCTGCCCCTCGACAATACGATCAACCAAGAGGAGGTCAAAGCGTTCTCCCTTGAGGTGTTTGAGCAGACGTTTCTCGTGACCCGCGCGCTCAATGTGTTGACGTTGGGGGTTGCGGGATTTGCGCTATGGGCGTCGTTGACGACGGTGGCCACGATGCGTTTGCCGCAGCTTGCCCCAGTGTGGGCGCTTGGGCTGACCCGTCGCCACCTTGCGGCGCTGGAGATGGGGCGCGCGCTTGTGCTTGCTGTGTTGACGGCGGTGCTGGCCGTACCGGTTGGCTTGGGGCTTGCGTGGGTGTTGCTGGCCATTGTGAATGTTGAGGCGTTTGGCTGGCGATTGCCGATGCAGGTGTTTCCATGGGATTGGGCGCAATTGTTGCTGTGGGCACTGGTGGGGGCGGCCCTTGCTGCGGCCCTGCCGATGCGCAGCATTGCAAAACTGCCCCCGTCCGAATTGTTGAAGGTGTTTGCCCATGCCCGCTAAAGCCATTTGCGCAGCCGTTTGGTTGATCTGCACACCCATGATCGCGCTGGCCCAGGGGTTTGCGGGCCTTGGGCAAGAGGCAGACGGTTATGCGCTGCCAACCCCGGAACCGAGCTTCACGTTTCCCCAAGATCACGGCGCACACCCCGATTTTCGTATTGAATGGTGGTATCTAACGGCTGTGCTAGAGGGCGAGGACGGCCAAACCTATGGCGTGCAATGGACGCTTTTCCGCTCTGCGTTGCGGCCCGAAGGGGACGTGCAGGTGTGGATGGGGCACGCCGGGATCACCACGCCCGACACCCATTTCACAGGCGAGCGTTTGGCGCGTGGCGGCATAGGGCAGGCGGGTGTCACGCCCGAACCCTTTGCCGCATGGATCGATGATTGGACCATGCAAACCCGCGCCGCGACGGGTGACGCGCTGGATGCGTTGCACCTGACGGCCACGCTAGAGGGTGCGACCTATGCCCTCGATCTTACCGCGACGGGGCCGTTGGTGTTTCATGGTGACAATGGGTTTTCGGTGAAATCCAACAGCGGGCAGGCGAGCTACTATTACTCGCAGCCCTTCTATGAGGTCAGCGGTGTCTTGAACCTGCCGGATGGCGATGTCGCTGTCACCGGGCAGGGGTGGCTGGACCGAGAGTGGTCATCGCAGCCGCTTGATGCAGGGCAACTCGGGTGGGATTGGTTTTCGCTGCACTTTGAGGGGGGCGAGCGGTTGATGGGTTTTGGTCTCCGGGATGAGGCGGGCATATCGTTCACCTACGCCAGTTGGATCACGCCGGATGGCGCTGTGACGCCGTCAAACGACCTGCGCCTTACCCCTTTACGTACCGCGAATGTGGCGGGCCGAGAGGTCCCTGTGGATTGGCGGGTTGAGCTGCCTTCCCAAGCGCTGGATATCACGACCCGCGCCATCAATGATGACAGTTGGCAGGCGACGTTGTTTCCCTATTGGGAAGGGCCGGTGGCGGCCACTGGGACGCACAAGGGCCGCGGATACCTAGAGATGACGGGCTATTAGCCTGCGTCAAACATCGGAAAGCTGACGCCTAACGCCCAGCCAAGACACAGCCCAAGGCCCGCACCCACAGCCACCACAGCGCCACTGCGGCGACCAACCCATCCACCCATCACGCCAAAGCTTGCATAGAACAACCCAATCAGCGGCAGGATCAGTAGCAGGAAAAAGAGACGTTCAAAGTCCAGTGCAGTGGCAATTGCGAGGGACCCGAGAAAGCTGATCCGAGCGGCGGTTTTGCGCAGGAACGAGGCGCTTCCGGCTTGGGTAAGTGTTGCCTCCGCAAGTAGTGCAAGGATGGTGCCGATGCTGATCGCCGCGATGATGCCGATGCGTGGGCCTGTTGGGAAAAAGCTTGCGACATAGCGGTCAAGAAATCCGCCAAAAAGGACCAGGCCCCATAGAAGCAGAATGGCAAAGGGCAGTGCGCGCAAGCCTGTAAAACGAACCCCGCCCATGCGCAAAAGGGCGAGTGTCAGAAGGCCGTAAACGGCTGCATGTACCGCAAGGTAATCGGCGACTAAAACCGGCAAAAACCGCAGATCGAACGGCGCGAGGATGAGTGGCGTGACAAGTGCCGGCACCAATGTTGCGAGCCAGAATGTGCGAGTTGGAATTGCGTCTGGGGCAGCGCCGTGGGGTAAGGCGCGTGCCAATGGCCAGCCAAGTGCCACGATACCCGCAAGTGCCAGCAAAACCCACATGCCTGTGGCGGCGATTGGGGGGGTGATATCGCGTTCAAATGCGGCATTGATCCACGCAAGTGCTTCGCGTTTTGCGGTCTGCGAATAGAGGATGCCGACATGCTCAACCCCCGGTGCCACAACGGCGCGCCGGACGACGGGGCCTTGGGTCACAGTCGCACCCTCTTCGCCGGGCCCGACCAGTGTCATGGCGTCGATGGCTGCGTCGCGTAGATGGCCCTCGGCTTGTCCGGATATCATTAACAAACGGGTCGGCTCGGTGCTGGATACAGCCTCAGAGAACATGGAAATACCGACAACTGTTGGTATTTTGTCCGCCACTGCGACGCGGGCGATCACGTCTGTGGCCATAGAGTGCCCGAGCAGCGCGATGCGCCCATCCACCCCCGGCAGAGTGCGTGCAAAGTCGATCACCCGGCGGGTTTCATCCATTAATAATCTGGTTGTGCCGTCGATTTGGGTCACATCGCCAGACATCGGGATCGGGTTGCGACCGTGCCCCTCAAAATCAAAGCTAACGGCATAATACCCCGCGCGTGCAAGCGTCAGGGCGTAGCCCTCCATCAACTGGCGAGACCCGGCAAAGCCGTGCGCAATTACCACCGCAGGACCCGGACCCGCGCCGTAGATAGTGACCGGCGTCGTGCCCACGTTAGTGGCTTGTTGGGGGATACCCGCGCGCTCTTGCTCAAGCTGAAATACCCCAATCGTGAGGGCAAAAAGAGCGACCAACGTGGTTAACAGGCGCATATTTGAAGCTTTCGGTGAGACGATTAATCGGGTGTTCATCTAGTGTTGTTACGCCTTTGGCAAAGCGAAACCTCTGTGAGTGCTATGTCCAACGATTTCGAACGCCCCATCATCATTAAGCGCAAGAAAGTCATCAGTGGCGGGGGGCACCACGGGGGCGCGTGGAAGGTTGCATATGCGGATTTCGTGACCGCGATGATGGCGTTTTTCATGCTGATGTGGCTGCTTAATGCCACCACAGAGAACCAGCGCAAGGGCCTTGCGGATTATTTCAGCCCGGAAATCCCGATTGCTCGGATTTCTGGTGGTGGGGATGGCGCGATGGGCGGCTCTAGCGCGTTCTCGCAGGAGACACTGGCACGTGATGGGGTAGGTGGCATCGGTAAGGAGCAGGGGGTTGTGCAGCAAGCTTTTGGGACCGCAGGCACCATGCAGGCCCTAGCAGAAGCCGAAGAAGCGGCCGCGAAGGAAGAAGAGGATTTGGCCGCAGCCGCCAGCACACTGTTGGGTTTGGGGGGCGATAGTCTGGTTGAGGAATTGGCCTTAACGCATGTGCAAACGCGGCTCACGGATGAGGGGTTGGTGGTCGAGATATTTGATCTACCGGACAATCGGTTGTTTGAACCGGGGACCGATACACCAAAACCAGAACTGATCGCACTTGCGCAGATGATAAATCGTGTATCGACGATGGTGTCCAACAGTGCGGCTATCGAAGGCTATACACGCGCGCGCCCAATTGTTGAGGCAAGGGATATCTCGTGGGATCTGTCGACCAGCCGGGCCAATAGGATGCGGATGCTAATGATAGATGCTGGGTTTGATGGTCGGCGCATCCAGCGCGTGACAGGACACGCTGATCGCAGCCCAAAGACAAAAGGGCCTATGGATTATAGAAACAACCGGCTGGAGGTCGTTTTTCTGCGCACAAACCCGCGTGCGGCCGCTGGGCGACGCTAATCAATAGGCGTGATCAGCGAAAATACGGGTCAAATCTCCGTTCCAGCGACCGTTATAGTCGTCCACCAATTCGTCAGCGGGAACTTTGCCGGTCTCAATGGATTCTTTGAGGGCGTTGAGGAAATGCGTCTCATCAGGGACAAGTCCGCCGACGCCGGGCCGCGCGCGTGCTTTGAGGCCAGCCTCGGAAATGGCGACAGCTTCACGCGCGATATCGATCATCCGCAGACCGTTCACTTCTGCTTGAAGGCCATGGACTGAGGCGGCGACGCGCAGTTCCTCGCGGGTTTCGGCGTCCCAATCCTTGACCAAATCCCAGGCCGCATCCAACGCACCTTGGTCATATGTCAGGCCGACCCAAAACGCGGGCAGGGCGCAAAGCCGCCGCCATGGGCCACCATCGGCCCCCCGCATTTCGATGAACTTCTTCAACCGGGCTTCTGGGAAACAGGTTGTTAGGTGGTCTGCCCAGTCGCTCATCAGGGGCTTTTCCCCGGGCAGCGCGGGCAGCTCCCCCTTGAGGAAATCGCGGAACGACATGCCAAGCGCGTCGGTATATTCGCCATCGCGGTAGACAAAATACATCGGCACATCGAGCGCATATTGCACCCACGCCTCAAACCCGAAACCTTCGTCAAATACGAACGGGATCATGCCGGTGCGCGCGTCATCCAGATGCCGCCAAATGCGAGAACGCCAAGATTTATGACCGTTCAGGGTGCCCTCAAAAAACGGTGAGTTCGCGAACAAGGCGACTGCCGCAGGCTGCAGCGCGATTGCCACGCGCATCTTTTTCACCATGTCGGCTTCAGATTCGAAGTCGAGGTTCACTTGTACGGTGCAGGTCCGCCGCATCATGGATGTGCCGGCGGTGCCGACGCGCTCCATGTAGGCGTTCATCAATTTGTAGCGCCCTTTGGGCATCAAGGGCATTTCTTCGTGTGACCAAATGGGGGCCGCGCCTAACCCGATAAAGCCCACGCCGATCTCATCGGCGATATCCTTGACCTCGGCCAGATGGGTGTTCACCTCATCGCATGTCTGGTGGATCGTCTCGAGGGGGGCGCCAGACAGTTCCAGCGCGCCGCCGGGTTCGAGGCTGACGTTCGCGCCGTCTTTTTCGAGGCCAATGATATGGGGGCCTTCAAAAACTGGGGCCCAGCCATAGCGATGTTGCAGGCCTTCGAGCACCGCCTTGATGGAGCGATCACCATCGTAGGGCAGCGGCTTAAGGCTGTCTTTGCAATAACCGAATTTCTCGTGCTCGGTTCCGATCCGCCAGTCTTCTTTGGGTTTGCAGCCATCTGCAAGATACTGCGCGAGCTGGTCGTGGTGAGTGATCGGCGCGCCGCCGGACTGTGGAATGGACATATGCGTCTCCGAAAGGGTAGCTGTCCCGCCGGAGCGGAGTGGGTCACGACTGAGCGCTCTGGCGGGTCAAGTCAAGGCCTTGAGCGTGCGGGTGTGTGCAGGATGGCACCAAATCAGGCGCGCGGTCGGTGTGCGTGATTGCACAGCGCGCACCATCAGCCCGGTGTCGAACTGCGGCAGCGCGGTGAATGTATCCAGCAGGACATCCACACCAGACGCGCCCGCTGGGATAATAAGGGGCTGGGGTTCATGGCTGGATAGCCGCCAAAAGGTGCTGCCATCGTTCGTTCTCGTAAAGCTTACTTCGCGCAAATCCGCGAGCGCGACAGTGCCACCCGCAAGCGGGCCAAGGTAAGTGATCCGGCCTTCGGTCACCTCAACAAGGCCGGGGGCTTCGGTATCGGTACGAAACAATGCATGGCGCGTGCCGGTAAAAATAAGTGCCGCGCCGATCAGGGCGATGACCCCGCCCGCCAGCACACCAAGCCCAAAGGACGCAAACGCAATCCAACCGCCGATACCGGCGATAGTGGTGCCAATCATCGCCTCACGCCATTGTTTCAGGCGCGCAGTGGCTTCGGGGCGGAGCCAGCTCATGGGGCCTCCATCTGTGTGAGGTCCACGATCATGCGTCCGTTCGGGGCATACAGTTTGCCGCCTTCGGTCGTGTAATTTTGGGGGGTGGGCGCCGGGACATTGCGCCGTTTGCCGAACCCGCGCGCGGCACGTGGCGTCATGGCCGCCCCGCTCATGGAATTGACCCGTTTGAGGCCGGATGCTTTGCCAACCAGATCGGGCGTGCCCGTTGGGCTTTGGATTACGTAGTGTGTTTCGTCCACAAAATATCCGCCGCCGCACTGCGCATCCCCTTGGGGGTATAGCGCGAGGGCGTCGAAATTGGGCACGGCACTGAGCACGGTGTAGGCGCCCTTTGCCGGCCGATCCCATTGCTTATCGACCGCGAAATACAGAAAGTGCAGCCCATCAGGTGAGAGCGCGCAGCGATCAACAAGAATATCGTGCTGCATCCATTGGCCCGGTGCCAACGTGTCGGTCGCCCTGTCCCAACCAATCAGCCGCCACAGCGGGCCCGCCGCTTGGCGTAGGATCAGGGCCGCGGTGGTTTGGCTGGCATAAAACAGGTGCAGTTGCACGCTCACATCCAATCTCCGACTGTGGATTGCCAAAGCGTTAGGGCTGCAACGGCTGCCGTATCCGCGCGCAAAATGCGGGGGCCAAGGCTGATTGAGGTGGCAAAGGGTGCGGCGTGCAAACGGGTGCGTTCCTCAGGTGAAAAGCCCCCCTCCGGCCCGATCAAAATCGCGGCAGGGCCTTGACGTACCGCCGCAAACGACGATGCCGTGCCCACAAGGCTTTCGTCGCAAAAGATTAATTGCCGATCCTCTGGCCAATGCGCCAGCACGCTATCCAGTTTCTCCAAAGCACTGACTTGCGGCACAAACGTACCGCCGCATTGCTCTGCCGCCTCGACGGCGTGGGCCTGAAGGCGGTCTTGGCGGATGCGCTCGGAATTGGTGAAGCGCGTTTGGACCGGACAGATGCGAGCAGCCCCCAGTTCCGTCGCCTTCTCGACGATGAAATCGGTGCGCGCCTTTTTGATCGGAGCGAACAACAACCAAAGGTCTGGGGGCATGTGTTGCGGTGCAGTTTGCGTTTTGCACAGCAACATTCCACGGCGTTTGGCCGCGTCAACGATTTCGGCGCTCCATGCGCCATCGGCCCCGTTGAACACGGTGATCACATCGCCCACGCTGAGCCGCATCACCCCGAAAAGATAGTGTGCCTGATCCGCGGAGACCGCGACTGTTTGCGCCTCCCCCAAGGGCTGGTCTACAAACACCCTGACTTTGCTTTGCGCCATGAAAGGCTCCCCGATGTCTCAGATTGCGCCCCCACCTCAAGAGCAGGTTGCCGATGCCGTCAAGGGCAACTGGGTTGATACCCGTGCCCCGGCGTGGACGCGACCCTATTTACGGCTGTCTCGGGCAGACCGTCCGATTGGAACGTGGCTGTTGTTGTTGCCTTGCTACTGGGGTGTTGCGTTGGCGGCGGCGACGTATGGGCCGCGGTGGTTTGATCTGTGGATTGTGATGGGTTGCGCAATTGGTGCGTTTTTGATGCGCGGGGCGGGGTGTACGTGGAATGACATCACGGACCGCGGGATCGACGGCAAAGTGGCGCGCACCCGGTCTAGGCCCATTCCGTCGGGGCAAGTGACTGTGAAATGGGCGCTTTTGTGGGCGATTGTGCAGTGTCTGATCTCATTCTGTATCCTGATTACGTTTAACCTGACGGCGATTGTGTTGGGGGTATTGGCCTTGGTGCCCGTGGCGATTTACCCATTCGCCAAGCGGTTCACATGGTGGCCGCAGGTGTTTTTGGGCGTGGCGTTCAACTGGGGCGCCTTGCTGGCATGGGCGGCGCACACCGGCAGCGTGGGTTGGGTGCCGATCCTTTTGTACCTTTCGGGCATAGCATGGACACTGTTTTATGACACGATCTATGCACACCAAGACAGTGAGGATGACGCACTGATCGGGGTGAAATCCACCGCACGGCTTTTTGCGGACAATTCCCCCAAGTGGCTGCGATTTTTCCTTGTTTTGACGGTTTTGCTGATGGGCGCTGCTGTGATCATGGCGCTTGCGCCGACGTCGAATGTGCTGGCCCTTGTGCTGGCGTTGGGCGGTGTTTGGGGGTTTGGCTGGCATATGGCGTGGCAGTTAGGGCGATTGGATATCGCGGACCCTGCCAATTGTTTGCGCATCTTTCGCAGCAACCGCGACGCGGGCCTTATCCCTGCGCTGTTTTTCGCCGCAGCGGTATTCCTGTGATTGCAGTGCGATACAGCCGGGGCTAAATGGAAGGCCACCAAGGGAGCCTTCGGTTTATATGTCACGCCTGCCAACAGTGATTGCCACTGCCTGCTTTGCCGTTGCGGGTGCAGCGGCATGGGGCACCGCGCACTTTGGTGCGGACTGGATCGAAGCGCGCTCGGTTGAGGCGTTGGATCGGGTGTTTGCCCAAGAGGCGCTGGATTGGGTCGAGGTTTATCCTGATGGTTTGATCTTGAATGTCACTGGAACCGCCCCCTCAGAGGCCGCGCGCTTTCGCGCGATTACCGTGGCGGGTACGGTCGTAGGCAGCGGTCGGATTGTGGATGCGATGGATGTCGTTGATCCCGAAAGCATCGCGCCGCCTCGGTTCTCCCTTGAGATTTTGCGCAACGATACGGGTATTTCGTTGATTGGTTTGGTGCCATCTGATGGTGGCCGCGCGCAATTGTCTGAGGGTCTTGCGAACCTCGGGGCAGAAGTGCCGGTTACAGACATGGTTGAGCAAACCGCACGCGATGTGCCCGAAAACTGGGCCGACGCCGTCGACTTTGCGTTGCGCAGCCTGCGGGATCTGCCGAGGTCAAAAATATCGGTCTCCAAAGACCGGGTGGAAATCACGGCCATTGCCGACAGTGCAAAACAAAAGGCAACGTTAGAAGCGGCTATTGCGCGGCGCGTGCCCTCTGGCATCACGTTGGCGATGTCTATTTCTGCGCCGCGACCGGTGATCACACCATTTACACTTCGGTTCACCAAGGATGGCGATGCTGTGGCGTTCGATGCCTGCTCGGCGGATACGGATGCCGCACGCGATCAGATAGTGCGCGCGGCGGCCAGCTTGGGGTTTGAAGGCAAAGCCGACTGTGTTGTCGGGTTGGGCGTGCCATCGGCCTCTTGGGCCGATGCAGTATCGCTGGGCATCACTGCCTTGGACGATTTAGGTGGCGGCACGATCACCTTTTCGGATGCTGATGTGACGCTGATTGCTGCTGCGACCACGCCGCAATCAACGTTTGATCGCACCATCGGGCAGTTAGAAAGCGATCTGCCTGATGTGTTTTCACTGCATTCGGTGCTGCCCCCCAAGCCAGAGAGCACGGCCGCCCAAGCCGAAATGCCTGAATTTGTTGCGACGCGGTCTCCCGAAGGGATCGTGCAAATGCGCGGTCGTCTGAGCGATGTGGCCCAAGAGGCTGCTGTGCTTAGCTTTGCGCGCGCGCACTTCGGCACCGAAGACACCTATATCGCGACCCGGCAGGACCCCGAATTGCCCAATGGCTGGCCTGCGCGGGTGTTTGCGGGCTTGGAGGCGCTCAGCCACCTCAATAACGGCACGCTTATTGTGCAGCCCACCACCGTTGAGGTGCGTGGTGACACGGGATCGCGCACGGCACGTGCAGAGATGTCCCGTATTCTGTCGTCTAAGCTTGGCGAAAGTGCGGATTTTTCCGTAGCTGTTATCTATGATGAACTGCTTGACCCCACCGCAAATATTCCCACGCCGGAGGAATGCGTTGCGCGCATGAATGCGGTGTTGGAAGTTAAGAAGATCACCTTTGAGCCGGGCTCGGCTGACATTGACAGCTCTGCGGTGGATCAAGTCGAAAAACTTGCCGCGGCCTTTGAGGATTGCGACCGTATTCGCGTTGAAATTGGCGGGCACACCGACAGTCAGGGGCGCGAGGAAATGAACCTCAACCTAAGCCAGCAACGTGCCGATGCGGTGCGCTCGGCGCTGGTGGATCGGGGCGTTGAGCCCGCCGCCCTAAAGGCTGTGGGCTACGGTGAAACCCAGCCGATTGAGGACAACGGGTCCGAAGAAGGGCGTGAGGCGAACCGCCGTATCGCGTTCCGCTTGATTCAAAATCCGGTCCCCGCAGCTGCATTGGCGGCGGAGGCCGCAGCAAGCGAAGAGGCCCCGGAAACGGGCGAAACCGCTGACCCATCTCAGGAGGCTGCGGCCGATGAATAACACGCAATTTGTCACGACCATCGCCATTATTCTATTCATTGCATTCGTGCTGGGTTGGTTCGCCTCATGGCTGGTGAGCAAGTTCAGTCGTGTTACGAAATCGGATGTTGCTGAGCTGGAAGATATGGCCCAAGCCCTGCATGATGCCGAAGAAATGCGCGATCAGGCCGTGAGCCACATGCAACAGCGCGAAGCAGAGTTGGGTGGTCAGTTGTCTCAGACAGAAGCGGAGCTGCGTGCTGCGATGGAAGGGTTGCGCGAGGCCCGGCATGAGGCGTCAGAGCTGCGCAACTACATCGAAGCACACGCCAAAGGTTAATCGCGCGGAGCTGCAGCCCGGGTCAGTCGATCATTGATCGCGCGTCCCAAACCCACGTGCGGGATGGGCGCCACATCGATCGGTTGCGCCAAGGCGTCCGCCGCGTGCAGGGCCCCGAACAGGCGCGAAGCGGCCTCTACTAGGTCACCGCTCTCCGAAAGCGTGAGATTTCCCTTAACCTGTCCGAAACCGATCAACGTGCGCCCGGCGTGCCGTTCTGTGATGTTCAGGCTGACGGGTGCATCGGGCGCGTAGTGGCTGCTGAGCTGCCCTGGTGCTTGGATTTTTCCCGGGGTTGTATCCTCGGGTAGGGGGTGGCCCAACTGGGCCTCAATTTCTTCAACGGCCAGCCCACCTGCGCGCATCAGCCGGACGGGATCACCGCCCAGAATGGTCGATTCGAGGCCAACGGCACAGGGCCCCCCATCCAAGATAGCAGCGATTTTGCCGTTTAGCCCTGCGTATACATGGGCTGCGGTTGTCGGGCTGATCTGGCCCGAAGGATTTGCCGATGGTGCGGCCAAAGGGCGATCCGTTTCGCGCAGCAATGCTTGGGCTAAGGGGTGTGCGGGCACGCGCAAAGCAACCGTTGGCAAGCCCGCCGATACCAAATCGGATAGGCCGTGACCGGGCCGTAAAGGGGCAACAAGCGTCACAGGGCCTGGCCAAAAGACCTGTGCCAAGCGCAGCAACGGCCCCTCAATCACGGCATATTTCTGTGCTGTCGCAAGGTCCGGGACATGGACGATTAGCGGGTTGAAGCTTGGCCGTCCTTTTGCGTCAAAAATCCCCGCACAGGCGCGCCCGTTCGTCGCGTCACCTCCAAGGCCGTAGACCGTTTCCGTTGGAAATGCCACGAGGTCGCCGCTACGCAGAACTGTGGCTGCGCGCGCAATGTCGTTTGCCTCTGGGGTCAGGATTTCGGTCATCTGAAAATATGTAACGCTGCGTTGTTGTTGATTGGCCGCCAAAGGGCGACCTAGGTTTGGCCAAAACACCCATACCGCTCGCGCCCCGCGAGGAAAAGCGCCCAACCCAAGAGAGCCCGATGCCCTATACGCCGCCTGTCTCCGAAATTCGCCATCTTTTGTCTACGGTCGTTGGTTTTGATCAAATTAGCGCGACAGCGCGCTTTGCTGAGGCAGGCAATGAGATGGTCGATGCGATCTTGTCTGAGGCGGGGCGCATGGCTGGGGATGTCTTGGCGCCCCTGAACCGTGTGGGCGACACGCATCCCGCGCAGTTAGAAAACGGCAAAGTGCGTATGCCCCCCGGATTTATCGAGGGTTATGCCGCGATTGCACAGGGCGGTTGGGTCGGAATGGCAGCGGACCCAGAATATGGCGGCATGGGCTTGCCCCTGACGCTGATGACGGCGGTGAATGAGTTCATCGGATCGGCGTGTTTGTCGATGAACCTGATCCCTTTGATGAGCCAAGGTCAGATTGAGGCCCTAGAGCATCATGCCTCAGATGAATTGAAGGCGCTGTATTTGCCCAAGCTGATTTCTGGCGAATGGGCAGGAACGATGAACCTGACGGAGCCGCAAGCGGGCAGTGACGTCGGCGCGTTGCGGTCCAAGGCAGAGCCTTTGGGCGATGGTACTTATGCGATTACAGGGCAGAAAATCTATATCTCGGGCGGGGATCACGATCTGACCGAAAACATCTGCCACTTGGTTCTGGCGCGCCTGCCCGATGGGGTTGAGGGCACCAAAGGTATCAGCCTGTTTATGGTGCCCAAGCTGATTCCTGATGCGGATGGCAGTCTTGGCGTGGCCAATACCCTTAAGGTTGTGAGCCTTGAGCATAAGCTGGGGCAGGCCGGCTGCCCCACGGCAGTGATGCAATATGATGGTGCCAAAGGCTGGCTGGTGGGTGAGCCGCATAAGGGCATGGCCGCTATGTTCACTATGATGAACAATGCGCGGCTGGGCGTGGCGATGCAGGGCGTGTCCGTGGCCGAGGCCGCAACGCAACACGCGCTTGCCTATGCATTGGACCGCAAACAGGGCCAGACGCCCAATGGGGCGACTGCCATTTTTGACCACGCAGATGTGCGCCGGATGGTGGCTGGGATGAAGGCTGATACTGCCGCCGCCCGCGCGATTGCCTTTGAGTGCGCGGTCTCTATCGACATGGCGACGGCCACGGGTGAAGCGGGTTGGAATGCGCGGGCCGCACTGCTGACGCCCATCGCCAAGGCCTATTGCACCAACGTTGGGATTGCTGTGGCGGATACGGGCATCCAAGTGCATGGGGGCATGGGCTACATTGAGGAAACCGGTGCCGCGCAATACCTGCGCGATGTCCGCGTGGCCGCGATTTATGAAGGAACCAATGGGATTCAGGCGATGGATCTGGTGGGCCGCAAGCTGTCTGATGGGGGCGACGCTGCCTTTGCCTTGATGGACGAGATCAGTGCAATGGATCACCCCGCATTACGCGCCGCCGTGACCGAATTGCGCCACGTGACCGACTGGTTGCTAGAGCAGCCGTTGAATGAGCGGTTCGCCGGCGCGGTGCACTATCTGGCGGCTTTTGCGCGGATTATTGGCAGTTGGACGCATCTAAAGGGCGCGCAAGCAGGGGGTAAACACGCCAAGCTTGCGCAAATTTATGTCTCTCGGGCGTTGCCGGAGGCGATGGCTGAACTTGGGAAGGTTTCGCTTGGCGCGGCGGACCTGTATGCCCTGAATGCAGAGGACTTGGCCACGTAAGGGTACCACAATGAAAGACGCGCCGATCGGCATCAGGTATCCGTGGGAAACGCCCCCCGCCGAGGGCATTTTGGTTGAGGTCGCACAAGGCGTTTTGTGGGCCAGAATGCCTCTGCCGATGGCGCTCGATCACGTGAACATCTATTTCCTGCGGGAACCCAATGGCTGGGTGCTGGTGGACACGGGCTTTGATACCAACCGCGCACGCACACTGCTTGAGCGGTTGATGGCGCAGTTGGATGGGCCGGTGACGCGCGTGTTTGTTACCCACTATCACCCCGATCACATTGGCCTTGCAGGATGGTTGATGGGGCGTGGCGCGGAACTGATCTGTACCCGCACCAGCTATGTCACGGCGCGGATGCTGACGCTGGATGCCCAAGATGTGCCCGCGCCTGAAACCTTAGAATTTTGGCGCGTAAATGGGATGGACCCAGAAGTCCTTGCGCAGCGCACCAATGAGCGGCCGTTTAACTTTGCCGATTGTGTGCATCCCCTGCCGCTTGGCTTTACCCGTGTGGATGAGGGCGATCTGATCACCCTTGGGGGGCGTGAATGGAACGTTGTCTTGGGCCAAGGTCATGCGGCGGATCATGCGGTTTTGTATGAGGTGGATGGTCCTTTGGTGTTGGGCGGGGATCAGCTTTTGCCGTCGATTTCGCCCAACATTGGCGTCTATGCGACGGAGCCAGAAGCGGACCCCGTCGGTGAATGGCTTGATGCCTGTGCCCGCCTTGCCCCGCTTGCACGGGACGATCAACTGGTACTGCCGGGGCACAAATTGCCGTTTACAGGGCTGCCTTTGCGGATGGCGCAATTGGCGCAAAACCATCACGGCGCACTGGATCGATTGCTGGACCATCTGCAAACGCCACGATTGGGGGGGGAGTGTTTCGCGCCTTTGTTCAAGCGCAAGATCACGTCCGGCATCTATGGGCTCGCATTTGTCGAAACCATTGCGCACCTCAATCACCTGTGGAAACGTGGGGACATCACACGCACACCACAGGCGGATGGCGTTTACGTCTGGCAAGCCAAGGGGAACCGCGATGAACGAGACACAGACAACCGCAGAGGCGCTTGAGGCGTCGGCGCTGACGAAGCGCGGCGCGGTACACGCAAACCCGGCAGAGCCCTGCGCCGAAGCAGCCCCTGTACCCGAAGCGGTCAGCAAAAAGCCGGTGGATCAGAAAAGCCCCGCCGAATGGGCGTATCAGCGGGTCATCATGTACCTCAAGAATTTTGAGGAACAGCTGGATGCCGAACATGAGGTCGCCATGGGCTTCACCGGGGGTGACATGGGGGTGCTGCGCATTCAGGGCGTTGGGTTCTATGCGCCGGATATCATCACCTTTTATGGGATCGATCAGGCGGGCGCAAAAACGCAGCTCATTCAGCATGTAAATCAGTTGAACGTGATGCTGCGTACGCTGCCAAAGCCCAAAGAACAGCCCGAGCCGATGCGTATTGGGTTTCAACTGGCCGCCGCGCTTGAGGAAAACACCTAGCTGCGCCGATTTCGCGCGCCAGTCCCCCGTGACAGGGGCCGTACAATCGGCTAACGACGGCGCAACGGACAGAAGCTTAATCTGGGAGACGACCAATGGCACAAGAGCACAAGCACGGCAGCATGAACACCGAAGTGCATGAAAAGACATTTGACGGCTTTGTGAAGTTCACAAAGTGGACCGTTGTCGCGATCATCGCAATCCTGGTTTTCCTCGCGCTTTTCGCGCGCTAAGCCAATGCGCTGGCTGGCAGTTATTGCCGCCCTTTGCGCGCTAAGCGCCTGCACGGCAGAGCCGAAGTGGGCAGATGACAGCGCGGTGACACAGGCCCGTTATGCGCATGACGGGCCGCCGTCACTTACGTTGATTACAGCGATCAACAACAGATCCGGCAGCGGCGGACACTCGGCCCTGTTGGTCAACGGATCTGAGCGTGTGTTGTGGGACCCCGCAGGCACGTGGTGGCACCCCACCGTACCAGAACGCAACGACGTGCTTTTTGGTATGAACCCCACGGTTTACGACTTTTACCTCGACTATCACGCCCGTGAAACCTTTCATGTGGTGTTGCAAGAGGTCGAAGTAAGCCCCGACGTTGCGGACCAAGCACTGGCTTTGGTCAAGGCCAACGGGGCGGCGGGCAACGCGACCTGTGCCATCACCACCAGTCGCATTTTGCAGGCACTCGGCTTGCCGCAGATGTCGCCGTCCTACTTTCCGGTGCAAGTCATGGAAAACTTCGCTAAGCTGCCCGGCGTATCCGAGCGAAAGATTTTCGACGACAGCCCCGATTCGAATTCAGACGTTCTGCGGTACCGCGCACAACAGGCGGCCAAGGCGGCAGCGGGGGGCTAAGGTCTGGGCAAAGAAAAACCCCCGAGCCTGAGGGCACCGGGGGTTCTCTATGACAATCGACGAAATGCTCAGAGCATCCCTTCGCGTTGCGCTTTTTTCCGAGCGAGCTTACGGGACCGGCGAATTGCTTCTGCCTTCTCGCGTGCTTTTTTCTCGGAGGGCTTCTCGAAATGTTGCTTGAGCTTCATTTCCCGAAACACACCCTCGCGCTGCAGCTTCTTCTTCAGGGCACGAAGCGCCTGATCGACATTGTTGTCGCGAACACTGACCTGCATGTGGTTGTCACCACCTTCCTAAGTTAGAGTTATAAAAAGCAGGAAGCTGGCCTATAACAACGTCCCGGCTACATGTCCAGTAATGGAGGATCGTGAATGACCAACCTGACCGACAAGATGATTGATGCCGCTTTGCCCCACGTTGCGTTTGACGGGTGGTCGCAGGCGACGTTTGAGGCAGCGATGGAGGACAGCGGCGCAGTGCCTGCTGCGGCCAAGGCGGCGTTTCCGCGTGGGGCTGTTGATTTGGCGCTCGCTTTTCACAAGCGCGGCGATGCACAGATGGTGGCCGCACTCAAAAAACGGGACCTTTATGATATGCGGTTTCGGGATCGGGTCGCTCATGCGGTTCGCCTGCGGCTGGAACTAGCAGAGCCGCACAAAGAAGCTGTGCGCCGCGGGACGACGCTATTCGCGCTGCCGCTTTATGCGGCGGATGGGGCTAAGGCGGTCTGGGGCACGTGTGATGCCATCTGGGATACGCTTGGCGACATGTCCGAGGATTACAATTGGTACACAAAACGCTCGATTCTATCAGCGGTGTATGGATCGACGGTGTTGTTCTGGCTGGGTGATGAGAGCGAGAATCAGGCCGCCACTTGGGCCTTTTTGGACCGACGCATCGACAACGTCATGCAGTTCGAACAGGTGAAAGGCGCCACGCTCAACAATCCTATGTTCGCAAAGGTCTTTGCCGGTCCGTTGTGGGCGCTTGGCAAGGTGAAAGCCCCGTCCAAGCTGTCCCGCTCGGACTTGCCGGGCCAGTGGCGCGACCCTTCCGCTTCGTGAAGGCGGCTGCTACCAAGGGGTAACGACGGAGGCCCCTATGGCAGAGCAAATGCAAGTTGTTGAAATCACTCAGTCCGGTGGGCCTGAGGTCCTAAAGCTGGCCACGCGTGATGTGCCGGTTCCGGGTGCGGGCGAAATCCTGATCAAGGTCGCCTATGCGGGCGTGAACCGCCCCGACGCGTTGCAACGTGCGGGGCTTTATAACCCTCCGCCCGGCGCGAGCGATCTGCCGGGGCTAGAGGCGGCGGGCACCGTGACAGCCGTTGGGCCCAATGTGTCTAAATGGTCGGTTGGCGATCGGGTGACGGCATTGCTGCCCGGTGGCGGCTATGCCGAGCACGCGTTAACCCACCAAGACCACGCGCTGCCAATTCCTGGCGATATGCCGATGGATCAAGCCGCTGCGCTGTGTGAGACGGCGTTTACGGTTTACTCCAACGTTATGACGCGCGGTGGGCTGCAAGCGGGTGAAGTATTTTTGGTCCATGGCGGATCATCGGGCATTGGTACGACGGCCATCCAGTTGGCCTCTGCGATGGGGGCGCGTGTGTTTACGACGGCGGGGTCTGATGCAAAGTGTGCGGCGTGTGTTGACCTGGGTGCAGAGCGTGCGATCAACTACCGTGATACCGATTTTGTTGAGGTTCTTAAGGCCGAGGGTGGCGCAGATTTGATCCTTGATATGGTCGGGGGCGACTACCTGCCGCGCAATGTACGCGCGCTTAAAACCGATGGGCGACTGGTGCAGATTGCCTTCTTGCAAGGTTCCAAAGTTGAGCTGAATTTTGCGCAGGTGATGATGCGGCGATTAACGATCACTGGCTCGACCCTGCGCCCCCAAAGCGACGGGGCCAAGGCAAAGATCGCGGCTGATCTGTTGACGCATGTCTGGCCGTTGTACGCGTCGGGGCGGATCAGGCCGGTAATGGATTCGGAATTCCCGCTGGCAGAGGCCGCCGCAGCGCATGCGCGGATGGAAGCATCGACGCATATCGGGAAAATCGTGCTAAAAGTTGGGTAGGGCGGCTTAGGTTCAACTTTTTTGGCGCATAAATCGTGGCAATTGCTGCGGCTGGTTGCCGCAGAGCCTACGTTGTCTGTGCGCCAGTGTTCGGGCCTACGGTCTTTGGGTTTGATATCGCAGTGACGTTGACAGGCTTGGCTCGTTTTCAGAGAGTTTCGCTGAGTGCGGCCAACGCGTTGAGAGATGGTTTGAGCGTTGCTGGTGAGGGCTGTGTCACCGCGGTTGTCCGCGCCATCGTCGGGAGCAACGACAATCGGGTTCTAAATGCGGACAGCCGTCATGGGGTTCACCGTGATGGCACGCACCAACCCCATTCAGCTACCTTTGACTCAACAGTCTTCTTGCAGGCCTTGGATGAGGTCCGGCAGGTCGGCCAATGCGTCTAGCGTGTGATAGCGCGGATGGGCTTCGGGGGCCTCCGCATGCTCCAGCGCCCAAGCTTCAGCAAAGGGGATGAACACGCCATGCCCGCCAGCCTCAATCATAGGAAGAACGTCTGATTTCATTGAGTTACCGGCCATTAAGGCTGTCTCTGGTCCAGCGCCGTGCTGAGAGAATATCCGCGCATATGTGGTTGTGTTTTTGTCGGATACGACTTCGACAGCGGTGAATAGGTGATCAATCCCTGACGCCGCGATCTTGCGTTCCTGATCCAGTAAATCACCCTTGGTGATAAGGATCAGTTGGTGGTGCTGTGCCAGAGTTTCAACTGCCTCTTGGACCCCGTCCAATAGGTCCACGGGATGGGCGAGCATGTCTTGGCCTGCCTCCAGAATTTGCGAAATGACATGCGCGGGCACGCGTTTTTCCGTAACCTCAATAGCGGTTTCGATCATCGAAAGCACGAAGCCCTTGATGCCAAACCCGTAGTGATGGATGTTGCGTTTTTCCGCCTCCAGCAGGCGTTCCGCAAGGTGATCGGCTTCGGCATAATCGCGCAGTAAATCTCGAAAACGAGCCTCCGTGAGCTTAAAGAAAGTTTCGTTATGCCACAGTGTGTCATCGGCATCTAAACCAACTGTTAAGACTTTCCGTGCCATTCTATCCTCACTGCCCCTTTTCAGGGGCGCACATGCTCTTATATTACGGGGCTAGCCGCAGTTTACCGTATGCTCAAGAGGTGTCCCTTGTTGACCCAGACCATCATGATGTCCGACACGCCTTCGGAAAACGATGGCGATACCTCCGTCATCACCGACACAAAGCCCAAGACGGCTAAGCCGCCGATGTACAAGGTATTGCTTTTGAACGACGATTACACGCCGATGGAATTCGTCGTGCACGTGTTGGAACGCTTTTTTCAGATCGGCCATGCACAGGCCGTGGAAATTATGCTGACCGTACACAAGAAGGGCATGGCCGTTGTGGGCGTTTTCAGCCATGAGATTGCGGAGACAAAAGTTGCGCAGGTGATGGATTTTGCCCGCCGCAATCAGCACCCTTTGCAGTGCACCATGGAAAAAGAAGACTAGGCTCCCTTATCTTATGAAATCTCGTTTCGCCTCGGCGCTCCTGAGCGGGCATGTTGACCTGCCTGATGAGGGTCCCGTTGTTGTGTTCCATCCTGATGGGGCGTTTGATTTTGGTCCTGTTGATCCCGCGCGGATCACGGCGGTTCAAGGTTTTTTCCCTGATCATCAGGCGCTTAAATCGCGCAAAATAGCAACCGCGACCGAGGCACCCGAGGGAAATGCCGTGGCAGCGGTGGTCTGCGTGTCCAAATCCAAGGCGGAAACTCTCGACCTGATTGCACGGGCCTGTGCGGTCACGCCAAAGGGAGCGACCATTATCGTGGATGGCCCCAAGGAGGCGGGTATCGAATCAGTACTGAAGCTGTGCCGTCAAATGGCCGAAGTGGGACCTGCGTTCAGTAAGGCACATGGCAAAGTCTTTGCCTTCTCCAATCCGGGGCAGACCCCCGACGGCTGGGCTGCTACGCCACAGAGTGTTGATAGTTATCGCACACGGGCAGGCGTGTTTTCTGCTGATGGGATTGATCCGGGCTCACGCGCGTTGGTCGGGGCTTTGCCCTCGCTCAAGGGTACTGTGGGCGATCTGGGTGCCGGTTGGGGGTATTTATCGGCTGAGGTGTTGGCCCGTTGCCCTGCTGTTACCAGTATTGATTTGGTTGAGGCCGACTGGACCGCGCTTACCTGTGCGCAAGAAAACGTCACGGATGAGCGTGCGACGTTCCATTGGGCTGATGCACGCGATTGGACGGGCCGCTACGACACCGTCATTTCAAACCCGCCGTTCCACATTGGCAGGGACACCGTGCCTGCGCTGGGGCAGGCGTTTATCTCACAGGCTGCGCGCTTGATCGCGCCTCGGGGGCAGTTCCTTATGGTGGCAAACCGCCACCTGCCATACGAGACGACGTTGCGTGCCGCCTTCACCGAGGTTGTGGTCTTGGCCGAGACAGGCGGCTATAAGGTGATTTCGGCCAAAAGACCGGCAAAGAGGTAGACTATGGCGCTTAGCATCAGTGGCAAGACGGCAATTGTAACAGGTGCGGCCAACGGTGTCGGTCTGGCAATCGCGCGACATTTTGAGGAGCGTGGCGCCAAAGTTATGTGTGCGGATCGCGATGAAGCAGGTCTGGCCGAACAAATTGGCGAAAATTCTGAGAATATGAAATTCTTCGCTGGGGATTTGCGCGAAAGGTTAACGGTAGCCAACCTGTTGTCGGCAACGGTGGATGCATTTGATCAGGTAGATATCTTGGTTAACGCCTCCCGGCAGGTGGACAAAACAGACCCTCTCGACCCAGAAGACGGTACCGTAATGGCTCTGCTTGAGCAGAACCTGATGACGTCCCTGCGGCTCAGTCAAGCGGTGGCCAAGCGTATGATAACGCAGGCAGAAAACGATGGACGGGATGAGGGGATCATCGGTTCTATCATCAACATCAGTTCCATTGCTGCGCGTCGTACGCAGGCGGATTTGCTGGGCTATTCGATTTCGCAAGCCGCGCTTGACCAAGCAACGCGATCACTTGCTGTGGCGCTTGCACCGCGACGCATCCGTGTGAACGCCGTAGCGTTTGGTTCGGTCATGTCGGCATCCTTGAAATCATCGTTGAAAGAAGACAGCGATTTGCGCCCTGCGATCTGTGCGGGCACGCCTATGGGGCGTATCGCAAAACCCAGCGAAGTCGCTGATGCCGCACAATTTTTGGCAAGCGATGGAGCGGGATTTATGACGGGCCAAATCCTAACAGTGGATGGGGGGCGCACGCTTCTCGATCCTGTGGATGGCGCGGCGCACTGATCGAAATTGGCAGGCTTTTGCGGTCGTTAACCGATTGAGAGGTTTTGTCCGCTAGGCATGTGGCGTGCCCCTCATTCGAGTCGTCGATCATGTCAAATGCCACGTCACAATCCTCCGGTCCACGTGAGGAAGAAGTCACCTTTGAGCCTCGTGAGCTTTTCTTTTCGCGAACGGACGAACGCGGTATCGTACTGTTCGGCAACGACGTGTTTCTGCGCACGAGCCACTATTCGTGGGATGAGATGTCCGGCGCGCCACATAAAATCGTGCGCCACCCTGATATGCCGCGCGCTGTTTTCTGGATCCTTTGGGAGGCTTTGAATGCAGGAACGCCGATTGGGGCATACATTAAAAATCGCGCGAAAAACGGACAGCCCTATTGGGTTTTCGCGATCATTACGCCGATTTCAGGCGGGTTTCTCTCGGTGCGGCTAAAGCCGCTGAGCGAGTTGAAGCCGAAAGTTATTGAGATTTACGAACGTATACGCGCCCGAGAAAACGCCGAAAAGCTGGAACCGCATGACAGTGCTGCGCTGTTTTTGGAGGAGATCAAGGCACTCGGCTTCAAGGACTACCCGACCTTTATGGCGCATGCGTTGTCAAAGGAAGTTGAGGCACGGAACAGCTTTATGACGCGTGCAGACAACTCTGCGATGACGCGATATCGGAACATGCTTGACGCGCTGGGTCGGATTGAAGCGTCTAGCACCACAATCGTTGCGGGGTTTGCCAACATAAAGACATCGCCGATTAACATGGGGGTTGTAGCGGCGCAGATGGGCCAACAGGCGCTTCCGCTTAGTGTCATCTCTCAGAGCTTTAGCGATATGATTGAGGAAATCCGAAATGGAATCGCTACATTCGTAGCGCGTGCCGATACGGTTGCGGCTGAAATCCACAATGGCTTGTTTGTCACCTGCGCCAATCAAATCCAGAACGAAGTCATTGATATCTTTGAGGGAGGCGATGACCCCGATGTGATCGAGGCAGAGGGTAAGTTCCTTTCAGAGTTAGAGGAACGTTACCTTCAAAGTGGGCTTCAGCACATGGTTGAGGAGATCACGCAGTTTCACAACACCTGTAAACGTTTAACACGGACGCTCTCAGGTCTTTCGGTGACCAGTATCATCGGTCAAATCGAAAGCGCGCGGATCGGTCAACAAGGGGGCGGCATTGACGACATCATGCGTCAACTCGATGGCTTTCAGGAGCGGACACGCAGGGAGTTGGCATCCATTCAGGACGATAGCAATATTCTGCGTGATGCGCTTGAGCATGAAATCGCAAGTGCAGGCGGTGTGGGTGCGGGGATGCAAAAACGCCGCGCAGGATGACCCGCGCGGCGTTTAAACCGTTAAAACAGCCAGTGGAATACCATTTTATGGCTGTTCGTCGTCTTCGTCCGCGATCGCTTCGGGCAAGTTGAACAGGCTGTCGGCATCAAGCTCAGGGCCTTCGTCCTCACGTGGATCATCAGACAGCGTAAAGGTCTCAAGACCGGAAATGGCAGCGGGAATTTTTGGCTCGCTGTCCATTTCGAGGCTTTGCTCGGTGGAAACCAGTTTGCGGCGCTCATCATCGGACATGATGCTACCCTCAGCAGCAAGCTTCTTGGCTGCTTTTTGAACGGCTGCATCAAGCTCGGACTGTTTGCAAAGCCCCAAAGCAACCGGATCAATCGGTTGAATGCCTTGGATATTCCAGTGGGTCCGCTCACGGATGGCTTGGATAGTCGGCTTAGTTGTCCCGACCAGCTTCGAAATTTGGCCATCGCTTAGCTCGGGGTGGAACTTGACGAGCCACAGGATAGATGCGGGACGATCCTGACGCTTTGACAGCGGCGTATATCGGGGGCCACGACGTTTTTCTTCACCCACAGCAGCGGGATTGAACTTGAGCTTCAGCTTTTGTGTCGGATCTTTTTCAGCCGCTTCGATTTCATCTTGGGTCAGCTGGTTGTTCGTGACCGGGTCAAACCCTTTAACACCGGTAGCCACATCGCCGTCCGCAATGCCTTGTACTTCCAGCTCGTGTAGGCCGCAAAAATCGCCAATCTGTTTGAAGCTGAGCGTGGTGTTATCCACCAGCCAAACGGCAGTGGCTTTTGCCATGATCGGTTTGTTCATCTCGTGTCTCTCCTTACGGCATAGCTGTCCCGTCGCCCGGCTGGGCGGCGATCTGTCGACCGCGGGTTCTCGCTTTTTGGGGAACTTGAGCGGTATATATGCTCTAGATAGGCCAGAGGGAAGCAAAAATGCGTTGGATCGTGGCGTTGATGATGTGGGCAGGCGTGGCGCATGCGGATGAGCCAAAGGCCGGCGTGTTTGATTATTATGTCTTGTCGCTCAGTTGGACGCCGACGTGGTGTGCCCTGGAGGGTGACGCGCGCGGCTCGGCGCAATGTGATCGGGGCCGAGAATATGGTTTCACTTTGCACGGGCTGTGGCCTCAGTATTCTCGTGGCTGGCCCAGCTACTGTCGGACGCCTCATCGTGAGGCCACACGCAGTGAGACGGCTGCGATGGCGGATATCATGGGGTCCGCAGGCTTGGCGTGGCATCAATGGAAAAAGCATGGGCGTTGTTCGGGCTTGGACCCGCAGGCATATTTTGTAGCATCACGCGCGGCCTATGAGGCCATTCAAAGACCTGCAATGTTGCGTGATCTAGACCGAGAGGTCACTTTGCCTGCGCGTTTGATTGAAGAGGCGTTTTTACAGGCCAATCCATCCCTTCAAGCTGATCAGGTTACGATCACTTGCAAGGCGCGACGTATTCAAGAGGTCCGCGTGTGTCTGTCGAAGGATCTTGAGCCACGCAGATGTGGGGCCGATGTGATCCGAGACTGTAGGCAAGATGATGCTCTGTTCAGTCCGATGCGATAATCAGGACAGTCTTTTGAGCCATTGATCAACGGGTGCTGGCCGACCCAAAAGGTAGCCCTGCACAAGCTGGATGCCCGAGGTGCGGACGGTTTCTAACTGGGCTTCGGTTTCGACACCCTCGGCAATGATTTCAAATTCGAGCGTGCGAGACATCTCCATCAAACCGTCCAGTATCCCCGCGTTACGTGCGTTGTTGTGCAGATCAGTGATGAAATGACGGTCGATTTTGACGATATCGACGGGAAACTCCTGAAGCCGCTGAAGATTGGAAAACCCCCGTCCAAAGTCATCTAGGGCGACACGAACGCCGGCTTCGCGCAATGCTTGGAGCATACGTTTCGCGCCTTCGGGGTCTTGGATAACGGCGCTCTCGACAATCTCAAATACCATCCTCTCTGGCGGGACACCGTCCAACAGTTCACTGATCCATTCAGGCTCCAGCCCGTTGCCGCGCTCAAGAAAACTGTTCGATACGTTGAACGCGCAAAACATGCCGGGCGGATCTTGGGTGAATGCGTTGGCAGTGCGGCTCGCGGCCTCAAGCGGTAGCTTGAGGTCAAGGTGATGCGCATCCGCCATCGTATCAACAAAGCTCTCCGGTAAATGAACATCACCTTCTGGCGTCACCCACCGAAGTAAGGCTTCAACACCAACGGGTTTGCCGGCGTGAATGTCCCAAATGGGTTGCACGTAATAGGTCACCTCATCGCGGTTCAATCCGGTTTGAATTTCTTCGATTGTGGGGCGAGAGGCCCGTTTGGTCCGAGTATTTAAGATCTCTTCATCGGCTGTTTTTACACGGTTGCGCCCTTCTAGTTTTGCCAGCGATAGCGCGTCTTCGGCCAAAACGAGGGCGCTGATTAGCTTTTGGTCCGGGTACAGCGGCGCTATCCCGATGGATGCGCTTCGGCTCACGACGATCTCACCGCTGGGCACGGATGTCTTGGCAATCACCATGCCAATTCTAACGGCTGTGAGCTGCGCTTCTTTTAGGTCGGGGGTGTTCAGGACGACGCAAAATTCATCCCCGCCTGTGCGTGCCACGGTGCCCGTGTTTCCGACCAGATCAATTAAGGCGCTGGACACTGCGGCGAGCAAACGGTCGCTTGTATCAAACCCGTGTCCATCATTTACACTGCCAAGATTGTCGAGATCGATACACAAAACGTGGGCATTCTGCGACCTTGCCTCGGTATCAATGAGTGAAAACAGTTTACTACGTGAATACGCAGACGTCAGGTTGTCCCGCTCCAAGGCGTCCACAAGGTCGGTGTTGCGCGAGTTCAGCGCATCGACCTGAGCGCGCGTATCTATAAGCAAAGCCCTGAGTTGCATTGCGTAAAAGAGCCCCGCCAACGCAAGAGCACCAAGAGCTGCCAACAGCACGAGTGTCCAGAATTCCATTATAAACAACATTAGCAATGATTTTTTAGCACGATATGCGTGATCATAGTCCGCGCACAATCAGTAGTTGTCAAAAAATTGCCAGTTTGGGCTAGCGGGGCATTTCCTTGCGGGCCGATAGCGCGGCAGAGATTGTGCCGTCGTCTAGGTAATCCAGTTCTCCGCCGATGGGCACACCTTGGGCGAGAGTGGTCATGGCGACGCCCGTATGGGACAGTTCGCCTGCGATATAGTGGGCTGTTGTTTGACCATCCACAGTCGCATTGAGGGCAAGGATAACTTCTTGCACAGCTTCGCTCGTGATCCGGTCCTTGAGCCTTGGCATGCGCAACGCTTCGGGTCCGATATCATCCAGCGGTGAAAGTGTGCCGCCCAAAACGTGGTAGCGACCGCCGAACATGCCAGAACGCTCCATGGCCCATAGGTCCGAGACTTCTTCGACGACGCAAATCTGACCATTTGCCCGCTTCTCTGAGGCGCAGATCGCACAGACCTCTAAGGTGCTGATATTACCGCAATTCAAGCAGGCGCGTGCTGTCTCGGCCACGTGGGTTAACATGCGGGATAGCGGCCGCATCTGCGTGTCACGCTTTTTGATTAAATGCAAAACAGCACGACGCGCGGATCGAGGGCCAAGCCCAGGCAGCTTGGCCATCATCTCGATCAGCGCGTTTAGGTCAGACAGGTCGTCCGTAGCCATATCAGGGTTCGAGGCTCAGAACGGCAGCTTCATTCCTGCGGGCAAACCCATGCCTTCGGTCAGTTCCTGCATCTCGCTTGCTGCCTTTGCGGCGGCTTTTGTCTGGGCGTCATTGATAGCCGCAAGGATCAGGTCCTCGACAACTTCTTTTTCATTGGGGTTAAAGATCGATGGGTCGATATCAAGGCCCGTCAACACGCCCTTGGCTGTGGCGGTCGCGGTCACAAGGCCTGCGCCGCTTTCACCAGTCACAGTGATGTTGGCGAGATTATCCTGCATCTCAGCCATTTTCGTCTGCATTTCCTGCGCTTTTTTCATCATGCCGGCCATATCGCCAAGCTGACCAAGTCCTTTGAGCATCGTAATCTGCCTCTTTGTCCGAGTGTCCAAGTTGGTTGACAGGGTAACCCCCGTTGCCCCCATTCGCCAGCCCAAACAGACAGAATAAGGCGCCACCGTGAGGAAGTGATGCCAGTCCTACAGTCGGGTGGATTTGGGAAGCGTGTATAAAACGGTGCCTGCGCACATCAATGCAACTCCGATCAGGAACAGGGCGGGTGAGCCAACGCAGCCCTCGCTTGCAGCTTGCGCAAGCTGCGCATTTCCGTTGAGAGCCACGGCCGAGGTCCACATCGCCCAAGCAAAAACAACTGCCAAGCCGCCCCATTGGCTGCGCAAGCGGACCACAAGCGCGGTTGCGACGATCAGAAAAAGGCTGGGTGGCGTACCAAAAAGGGCCATGGCTTCGGTCAACGCTGTGACCTCGGAGCCGCTCCAGTTGGGTCGGACTTGGGCGCAGATATCGGCAAGCACTTGTGTGGGCATGGCTGCAACCAACCCGAGGATCACTCCTCTTCGAACGGATCCCATTCGTCGGGCACCTCCGGCAAAGCATCGGCAAGGGCCTGTGCGGCCAACGCCTCTGGTGTTCGAATTTCAAGGATTTTGGCCGTTGGAAATAGATCAAAAACGGCGGCCATCATAGGGTGGGCTTTGGCCTCTGCCTCAAGGGCGGCGGCCTCTGCATCGCGGTCTTCGGCAATGGTTTTGCCGCCCCCTGCGTTTACGACCGAAATCGCCCAACGTTGCCCAGTCCAGCCCTGTAGCCGGGACGAAAGTCGAGCGGCAAGGTCGGCTGGAGCTTCGGGCGTGGGCTCGAATTCAATGCGGCCGGGGGCATAATTGGCCAGCCGCAGGTAGCTTTCGATTTCCACCAATAGCTTAACATCGCGGTGCTGACGGACCAATTCCACCACTTGGCTAAACTGATTGTACCGCTCCAGCCCGGGGGTGGGGGCTGCGGCAGGTGCGGCTTGGGCTCCCGAGCCAGACACCATATTCGTGACGCTATTCATCGGGCCGCGCGGTCCGCCGCCTTGTGGGCTGGGGGCACGGGTTGAGGGGGCCTGGCCTGTGGGCGGGTCTTTTTGCAGCTTGCGGATCAAGTCATCGGGCGATGGCAGGTCGGCCACGTGGGTCAGCCGGATGATCGCCATTTCGGCAGCCATCATGGCATTTGGCGCGGCGGACACTTCCTCCAGCGATTTCAGCAGCATTTGCCACATGCGGGTCAGGCTGCGCATGGGCAGGCCTGCGGCCATGGACTGGCCCCGCGCGCGTTCATCGGGTGAAACAGTGGGGTCCTCTGCGGCCTCCGGTGTGATCTGAATGACCGAAACCCAATGCGTGATTTCCGACAAATCACGCAGGACCGCGAGCGGGTCCGCACCGTCCGAATATTGCTGTGCCAGTTCGGTCAATGCGGCGGCGGCATCGCCCCGCATGATCATATCAAACAGGTCCAAAACGCGACCACGGTCGGCCAACCCAAGCATCGCGCGCACTTGTATCGCTGTCGTTTCGCCCGCGCCGTGGCTGATCGCTTGGTCCAGTAGGGACATCGCATCACGGACAGAGCCTTCTGCCGCACGGGTAATTAACGCCAGTGCATCATCGGCGATTTCCGCGTTTTCGGCAGTGGCGATCTTGCGCAAATGCTCGACCATGACTTCGGGCTCAATCCGGCGCAGGTCAAACCGCTGGCACCGAGACAAAACCGTGACGGGAACTTTGCGAATTTCAGTCGTGGCAAAGATGAATTTGACGTGTGCGGGTGGTTCTTCCAGTGTCTTGAGCAACGCGTTGAACGCGCTGGTCGAGAGCATGTGAACCTCATCGATGATGTATATTTTGTAGCGCGCAGAAGCGGCGCGATAGTGGACGCTGTCGATGATTTCGCGGATATCGCCGACGCCGGTGCGTGATGCGGCGTCCATTTCCATGACATCGACGTGCCGTCCCTCAGAGATGGCGACGCAATGTTCGCAGGTTCCACAAGGGTCCGTGGTGGGGCCACCCGTCCCGTCTGGACCGACGCAGTTCATCCCTTTGGAAATAATCCGCGCTGTGGTGGTTTTGCCGGTGCCGCGAATACCCGTCATAATGAAGGCCTGCGCGATCCGGTCCGCCTCAAACGCGTTGCGCAGGGTGCGGACCATCGCCTCCTGACCGATTAGATCGGCGAAAGTCGCAGGGCGATACTTGCGTGCAAGCACCTGATAGGCGGGTTGTTCGGACATTGTGGCTCCCTCGGCTTAGGCCGCAGGATAGGGGCGCGTTTGTGGGGCGTCCAGCATATGTGTCTTGGAATTTGCGTGTTGGTGTCGTTTTGACAATTTTTTCGGTGAAAACACCGTGCCCCCGTCGCGCGCAACGCTGCGTGCTGGGGTGAGGGATTGGACATCGACCCAAGCGGGGCTCGTTGTGGCTGCTTCCTTCCGGACCTGACCAGGTTGGCGAGGCGCTTGCCCGCGCCAACCCCTCAACGTCCACCTAAGCAATGCCCAAAGATTCTGCAAGCCGCCCCGAGCTACAGACAGATCAATTGTCGAAACGCCCCGTAACACACCTGTGGATCGCCGGGGCCATCAATCCCTATTTTTGCGTAGACATACCGATCTTCGTGGGTGATTTCGGTTAAGCCGCGCAGCACGTCCCAGCAGGCATTGGGTTGTAGTTTGCATAGCGTCACCATCGCCCCGTCGAATCCCATATCGGCTAGGTTAACGTCAGTGTTTTGTACCGCCTGCAATGTGCGCGTCTTTAGCAATGCTTCTGCGGTTTCGGGGGTGGGTTTGGTGAACGCGGCGGCCAATGCCAGCAACGCAAGCGCGTAGAAGCCAAATTTTATCATTGGGATTTCCCTCATTGCTAACGCAGTCGCGGCAATGATGGGCCGGGGGGCTGCATTGGCGCAAGCACGTTGCCACTGCCCATTGGCTGTGCCATCCCGAGGTCAAACGGGGGAATTGGCGATGCGATTGGCGGAAACAGTGACTTTTGGTGGCTCGGGCTTGGACCGTGCTGAGGATATTCGCAGGGCCCCCGAGGAACTAGCGGAATTGCGCAAAGATGCGCGTATGTTGCTGCTGTGGCGGGGCAAACCCCTTTTGAACCCGGAACGTGACGCGCTTGCTTGGGTGTCCCCCGATCATTCCGTTGCCATGCAGGGTGCTGAAGAGGTGTTTTTGGGCCGGGATGCTCGGGGCGGATTATTCGCCCGCGATGTTTCGGAATGGGAACCTTTGGGCGCAGATGAACCTGAGATTGGCGCGTTTGTTGACCCGAGTGAGCAAAGCCACCCAGATCTGCCCAAAGGCACAGCATTTGCCGAATTGCGGCAGGTGATGTCCGGCCTTACCCCGCGTGATGCAGAACTGGCGGCGATGGCCAAGGCGATTCTAGAATGGCACCGCAGTCACAGGTTTTGCTCTAAATGTGGGGGGGCGACGAAGGCCCGCAAAGCCGGGTTTCAGCGCAAGTGTGACGCCTGTGGTGGCATGCATTTTCCCCGCACTGACCCGGTGGTGATTATGCTGATTACGCATGGAAATTCTGTTTTGGTTGGGCGCAGCCACGGTTGGCCCGAGGGGATGTATTCTTTGCTGGCCGGATTTGTGGATCCGGGTGAGTGCCTAGAGGCTGCCGTGCGCCGCGAAGTGTGGGAAGAAGCTGGCGTGCGCGTTGGACGGGTTGAGTATCTTGCCAGCCAACCTTGGCCGTTCCCAATGTCGCTGATGTTTGGCTGCTGGGGTGAGGCGCTGGACCATGAGATCACCGTAGATGTCGATGAAATCGAGGATGCTCTGTGGGTAAGCAAGGAGGACATGATGGCCTCTTTTGCCGGGGATAATCCTGCGCTTAAACCCGCGCGCAAAGGCTCTATCGCGCAATTCTTGTTGCAAAACTGGCTTGCGGATACCTTGGACTAAGCGGCGAAGCCGCCTAAGCGTTTTGGGGTTAGAGCCATGAAATTGACCGCCAAGGCAGACATCGCGGCGCCAATTGATCTGGCGTTTGAGGGTCTGCGTGATCCCGATCGTCTAGAACAGACCGTCCGCGCGCGGGGCGGCAGTATTCGGCGTAATCCGGCAGGCCCGATGACTAAGGGGACGCAGTGGGATGCGCGGATCGCTTTTCGCGGGGCGTCACGGCATGTTAACTTTATTGTCACGCGACTGGATGCACCCAAGGCTATGCGGTTTCAGGGCAATGGCGCGGCCTTTGACATTACGGTCGATGTCGAACTGGCCGTTGTGGGCGCAAGCACAACGCGCCTGACAGTGACAACCCAAGGCGAACCCCGAACGCTGCCTGCGCGGATCATGATGCAGTCGCTCAAGCTGGCTCATGGCCAAATGCTGGCCCGTTATCGCGCGCAAGTCGTGGATTACGTGGCCGAGCTAGAGAGTGATCTTCGCCTAAGTTAGTGGCGAATATGGTCAGGGTCAGCCGGGTAGGTGCCCAATACTTTCACCATTGAGCTGAAATAGCCCAGCTCTTCCATCGCACGCTGTACGGCAGGGTCTTCGGGGTGGCCTTCGATGTCGGCGTAGAATTGCGTTGCGGTGAATTGACCACCGACCATATAGCTTTCCAGCTTGGTCATGTTGACGCCATTCGTGGCAAACCCACCCATCGCTTTGTAAAGGGCAGCGGGGATATTGCGGACGCGAAACACAAAGCTTGTCAGCATCTGGTCCGAGCCGCGATGCGTCAGATCGGGTGTAGGCGACATCACAAGAAACCGGGTTGTGTTGGTGTCTTGATCCTCGATGTCGCGGGCAAGAACTTCTAATCCATACGTTTCAGCCGCCAGTTCCGAGGCAAGGGCCGCGGCACCCATTTCGCCCTCTTTGGCGATGTCTGCGGCGGCGCCAGCGTTGTCTGCGTGGGGTTCTGCGGTGATCGCGTTGTCCGCAAGAAAGCTTCGACACTGTGGCAGAATCACCAAATGCCCCCGCGCGACATTAATCTGCGACAGGCTCTGGCCGGGCATCGCCATCATGCAAATGCGGACCCGCACGAAAGCCTCATCAACGATGTGTAAACCCGAATCTGGCAACAATCGGTGCATGTCAGCTACACGCCCATATGTCGTGTTTTCCACCGGAAGCATGGCCAATTCTGCATCGCCATTGCGCACTGTTGCTATCACATCCTCAAAGGTCGCGCAGGGCACTGGGGTGTGATTGGGGCGGGCTTTCAGGCAGGCTTCGTGAGAGTAGGCGCCAAGCTCTCCCTGAAATGCAATGCGGGCAGACATTTAGATTCTTTCTAATTTGGTCGTTTGGTCGCGGTTCTATACCTTGAAACAGACTTGGAAAACCACATACATACACCCGAACGACGATGAGGGACGCTCAATGTTTGATATGATGACGATAACAAAAGCTGGTGCATCGCTTTGCGCGGCCCTGCTCTTTCTCTTGCTCGGCGGGTGGGCTGCTGAAACGCTTTACCACGTCGGTGAAAAACACCACGCAGGCGACGACCACCACGAAGCTGTGCAAGGCTACCGTATTGCGGTTGAAACAGGCGACGCGCCTGCCGAAGAAGTCGTGCAGGTCGCATTCGCGGATGTATATGCAACGGCTGATGCCGGCGCGGGCGAACGCCAGTGGCGCCAGTGTTCTGCGTGTCACAAGCTTGAAGCCGGTGCGAACGGCACAGGCCCTTACTTGCACGGCGTTGTGAACCGTCCCAAAGGTGTTGCCGATGGCTACGCCTACTCGGAAACGCTGGCCACCATGGGCGGTGACTGGAGCCCAGAAAACATCGCAAACTTTATCGCAAATTCGCGTGAGTATGCGCCCGGCACCAAAATGAACTACAACTTCCGCGGTTCCGTAGAAGATAAAGCGAACCTGATCGCCTACATGGCGACCTTTAACTAAGGTTCCGCTGATATTTGTTTCAAAGGCCGCTCCTTGGGGGCGGCCTTTTTTCGTGTTTGCGCTCAATTTTGCGTTAGCGAATTTGCCCCGGGGGCAGATCGCACTTTAATTAGTCTTGAACTTTAAGCACGTGCGACGTCTTCTGCAGGGGCAGTGGCGCGCGTATATCGAAAAAACAGGACAGGGAGCGCAGCAGATGACACGGGCAAAACACGGGTTGGCGGCTTTTGGACTGGCGATGTGTGCCGCGATGGCGCCTGCCTCGGCGGAGGACGTTATTGTCAGCCATGGGTTCTCAAATTTTGGTGCGCTGAAATACGGGCCGGGCGAGCCTTTTTCCTACGTTAATCTAGAGGCACCCAAGGGCGGTGAGATCAGCCTATCCACGCTCGCCACTTTCGACAGCTTCAATCCCTTTACGCGCAAGGGCGTTGCCGAGCGCACGGGCGATGACCTCCTGTACGAAAACCTTATGATCGCTGCAGCCGACGATCCCTATGGTTCCTACTGCTATCTTTGCATCACGATTGAATACCCCGAGAGCCTTGATTGGGTCGTGATGAACCTGCGTGATGACGTGACCTTTTCCGACGGCACGCCCATGACAGCAGAGGACGTAAAATTCACGATTGATCTGTTTCTAGATCAAGGGATTGCTGAGTTCCGATCGATCATCGATGGCTTCTTTGAGAACATCGAAGTCACCGGTCCGCATCAAATCCGGTTTGAGTTTACGCAGGCGGCACCCAAACGTGATCGCATGGGGTTGGTCGGACTTTGGAACCCGTTTTCGAAGGAATGGTTTGCGCGCACCGGGGCCCGGCTGGACGAATCCACTGACGAAGAGGCGTTTATGGGTACGGGGCCTTATGTAATCGGCGATGTCGATCTGGGACGCTCGGTCGTATATCGTAAAAATCCCGACTGGTGGGGTGTTGATCACCCGCTCAACCAAGGACGGTTCAACTTTGACGCTGTCCGGGTCGAGGCTTTCCTTGACCAAACTGCAGCACTTGAGGCGTTTAAGACCGGCGCATACACGTTCCGCACGCCGGGTTCGTCCAAGGAATGGGCGACGGCCTATGATTTCCCTGCGGTCCAAAACGGGCACGTCACGGTGGACACCATCCCCAGCGGAAATATCACGGGCGGCTCGGGTTTTGTGTTCAACCTGCGCCGTGAAAAATGGCAAGACAACCGCGTGCGCGAAGCCGTGAGAATGCTGTTTAATTTCGAATGGTCCAATCAGGCGCTGTTTTTCAACCTGTTTGAACGACACCACTCGTTTTGGCAGGGGTCCAACCTAGAGGCCGTTGGCGCGCCTGAGGGGGCCGAGTTGGCCGCGCTTGAGCCACTTGTGGCCGAGGGCTTGCTAGACGCATCTATCCTTGAAACCGAAGTGTTTATGCCCCCCGTCAACACCGCCGAAAGTAACCGGGTTGATCGCCGTTCCCGCCGGCAGGCGCTGGGCATGCTAGAGGACGCAGGCTGGAGCCTTGGCGATGATGGCCTGTTGCGCAACGCCGCTGGTGAAACGCTAGAACTGATCATTATTCAGTTCAATGCCGAAATGGACCGCATCATTAATCCCTATATCGATAACCTTCGTGCCGTTGGTATTGATGCCAGCCTGCGCCGCGTGGACACCGCGCAATACGTTGAATTGCGTCGTTCTGGCGATTGGGATTTGACCAATATCGCAGCGGGCCAAGGCTTTGAACCAAGCCTCGGGCTGAAGCAGTGGTTTGGCTCTGAGACGGCTGAGAACAGTTCGCGCAACATTATGGCCTTGGCTGATCCGGCAGTGGATCGTTTGATCGACGCTGTGATTGAGGCGAAAACACTCGATGAGTTGGAGCCACGCACCCGCGCGTTGGACCGCGTTTTGCGGGCCCACGGTTTTTGGGTGCCGCGTTGGGGCACTACGGATTATTGGGTGGCATACTGGGATCAGTACCGGCATCCTGATCCGTTGCCGCCGCTTGATCTGGGGCTTCTGGATTTCTGGTGGTATGATGCGGAGGCCGCTCAGCAGTTGAAAGACGCGGGAGCCCTGTAAGTGGCCGCCTATATTTTTCGACGCCTTTTGCTGATGATCCCCACGCTTTTGGGGATCATGGTGATCAACTTTACCTTGGTACAATTCGTGCCGGGCGGTCCTGTAGAACAGGTATTGGCGCAACTTGAAGGCGGTGGCGACGCATTTGCTAATATCTCCGGTTCTGGCGGGGACTTAGGGGTCGAGACAAACGTCGTGTCCGGCGGGAGCGAGCGGTATGTCGGCGCGCGGGGCCTGCCAGAGGAATTCATTAAGGAGCTTGAGGCCCAGTTCGGCTTCGACAAACCCCCGCTTGAGCGGTTCCTAAACATGATGTGGAACTACATGCGCTTCGACTTTGGCGAGAGCTACTTCCGCTCCATCTCAGTCGTGGATTTGGTTCTGGAAAAGATGCCTGTGTCCATCACACTCGGACTTTGGTCCACACTGATTGCCTATTTGGTGTCGATCCCGCTGGGTATTCGCAAAGCGGTGCGTGACGGGTCCGATTTCGATACGTGGACCTCGGGTATCATCATTGTGGCCTACGCCATCCCAGGCTTTTTGTTTGCGATTTTGCTGTTGGTTTTGTTTGCTGGCGGCAGCTATTTTCAATGGTTCCCGGCACGGGGCCTGACCTCGGCTGAGTGGGACACGTTCGGCCCGATCCGTAAGGTGCTGGATTACTTCCACCATATCGCCCTCCCGGTCTTGGCATCGACCATCGCCGCGTTCGCAACTCTCACGCTACTGACGAAGAATTCCTTTCTGGATGAGATTAAAAAACAATATGTGACCACGGCAAAAGCCAAGGGTCTATCGGAGAACGCGGTGCTTTATGGCCATGTTTTCCGCAACGCGATGTTGATCATCATCTCCGGTTTTCCGGCGCTGTTTGTTAGTGTCTTCTTTGGGGGGTCAATCATCATCGAAACAATATTCTCGTTGGACGGTTTGGGTAGGCTCGCTTTCGAGGCTGCTGTAAATCGCGATTATCCGGTTATGTTCGGTACTCTGTTCGTCTTCACACTTATCGGTTTGGTAGTCGGACTTTTGTCAGATCTGATGTACGTTTGGATCGATCCACGCATCGATTTCGAAAGCCGGGAGACCTGAATATGGCCTGGCTTTCCCCCCTGAACCAACGTCGCCTGCGTAATTTCAAGGCCAACCGCCGAGCGGTGTGGTCATTGTGGGTATTTTCTATCCTTTTTGCTATATCGCTATGCGCAGAGATCATCGCTAACGATAAGCCGATTTTGGTCAAGTATCAGGACGGCTACTATACGCCGTTTCGGAGTTTTTATCCCGAAACGACCTTTGGTGGCGACTTCAGGACCGAGGCGATCTATCGCGATATCGAGGTGCAATGTCTTATCATAACAGGCGGTTTAATCGACTGTTTTGACGACCCTGAGGAGTATATCGAGGACGCCGCCGATGGTATGATCAACGGTGAGGAAATCTCAGTGGGTTGGATGATGTGGCCGATCATTCCGTTCAGCTACGATACTGTGAATGATATTGGTGGGACCGCACCGTCGCCTCCCGATAGTACCCATTGGTTAGGCACAGATGACACAGCGCGGGACGTGCTGGCGAGGGTGATCTACGGCTTCAGACTGTCGATATTATTTGCGATATTCGTAACGCTTTACACTTCAGTGATTGGTATCGCTGCGGGCGCGGTTCAGGGCTACTATGGTGGCTGGGTCGACCTAATCCTCCAGCGGGTACTAGAGATTTGGAGTTCGACACCCTCACTTTATCTCATTATTATTGTCTCCGCGATTGTGCCGATCAACTTTTGGGTTTTGATCGGGTTGATGACGCTCTTTGGTTGGACCGCGTTGGTCGGTGTCGTGCGGGCCGAGTTCTTGCGTGCTCGTAACTTTGAATATGTCCGCGCGGCGCGGGCCTTGGGCGTGTCCAATGGGACGATTATGTTCCGCCACGTGCTGCCCAACGCCATGGTGGCCACCGTGACGTTACTGCCATTCATCGTCACAGGCACTATTGGCGGGCTCGCGACCCTAGATTTTCTGGGCTTCGGTATGCCATCGTCGGCACCGTCTCTGGGGGAGTTGACGCTTCAGGCCAAGCAAAACCTGCAAGCACCGTGGCTAGGGTTCACTGCCTTTGTAACCTTCGCCGTGATGTTGTCGCTCTTGGTGTTTATCTTTGAGGGCGTCCGCGATGCCTTTGATCCACGAAAGACCTTTCAATGAGCGCAGTGTTGCAAGTCAAAGACCTACATGTGGGGTTCCGGCAGGACGGTCAGATTGTTGAGGCCGTCAAGGGCGTCTCCTTTGAGGTCGCCCGGGGTGAGACTGTGGCGTTGGTGGGCGAAAGCGGCTCGGGTAAATCCGTGACCGCGTTGTCGACCGTATCGCTTTTGCCGGACGCCGCAGAGGTTTCGGGTTCGGTCACGTATAACGGCACACAGATGGTGCACGCGCCCGAGCCGGATTTGCGCCGTGTACGCGGCAATGACATCAGCTTCATTTTCCAAGAGCCGATGACGTCGCTTAACCCGCTTCATACGATCGAAAAGCAACTCGCTGAGAGCCTTGCCTTGCATCAGGGTCTAAGCGGTAACGCAGCACGTACCCGTATTTTGGAACTGCTAGAGCGGGTCGGTATCCAAGACGCCGAGAGCCGCCTTAGCGCCTATCCGCATCAGTTGTCCGGTGGGCAACGGCAACGCGTGATGATCGCGATGGCGCTTGCGAATGGGCCGGAGTTGTTGATCGCGGATGAGCCCACAACCGCGTTGGATGTCACGATCCAAGCGCAGATCCTTGATCTATTGGCAGAGCTAAAAGCGGCAGAAGGCATGAGCCTTTTGTTTATTACGCACGATCTGGGTGTTGTGCGGCGCATCGCGGATCGGGTGTGTGTGATGCAGGGGGGGGAGATTGTCGAAACCGGCCCAACCGAGCAAATTTTCAACGCACCCCAACACCCCTATACGCAAAAGCTGCTTGCGGCAGAGCCATCGGGCTTGCCCGATCCAGCGCCCGCTAACAGCGAGGTTGTCGTCAGTACTGATGCGCTTCGGGTATGGTTTCCGGTCACGCGCGGGTTCTTGCGCAAGACTGTTGGCCACGTGAAGGCCGTAAATGCAGCGACGCTAGACGTCCGAGCGGGGGAAACCCTCGGGATTGTGGGCGAAAGCGGTTCGGGTAAAACGACGCTCGCGCTCGCGCTTATGCGGCTGTTGTCTTCCGAAGGGCCGATCGTGTTTCAGGGCCAGGATGTCCAAGGCTGGACGTCCCGGCAGCTGCGCGATCTGCGGCGGCATATGCAGATCGTTTTCCAAGACCCCTTCGGCAGCCTTAGTCCGCGCATGACCGTGGCCCAAATTATAGCCGAAGGGCTGGGCGTGCATGATCTAGGAGGCGGGCGGCCGCACCGTGATATGGTCGCAGAGATCCTGACCGAGGTCGGCCTTGATCCGGCGATGATGGATCGATACCCGCATGAGTTTTCCGGTGGCCAACGCCAGCGCATAGCCATCGCGCGCGCCATGATTTTGCGACCCAAATTGGTGGTTTTGGATGAGCCGACAAGCGCCCTAGACATGACTGTGCAGGTTCAAATCGTCGATTTGTTGCGTGATCTGCAAAAGAAATACGGGTTGGCATATTTGTTCATTAGCCATGACCTAAAGGTCGTTCGCGCACTGAGCCACAAGGTGATGGTTATGAAGCAAGGCGACATCATCGAGGCCGGGCCAGCACAACAAGTGTTTGACGCGCCGCAAACCGAATACACGCGTGCGCTGATGGCTGCTGCGTTCGATCTTAAGTCAGATGAGGCCGTGATTGAGGCCTAGATCGCGGCGCTATGACTGCCTTGGCTGATGTCGTAGGCATCAAAAACGCGCGCGATCATGCGTACGAGGGGCCGCGCCTGTGGACGGATACGAAAGTGTGTCGATGTGATCTCAATCATCCCTGCGAACTGGTTGGCGGCGTCGGTGTACATTCGGTTCAAAACGACCTCTGAGACGCCAAAGCTTGATACAATGTCTGCTGTCTCAACCTCATAGTCGCACATGAGCGCCTCAATGATCCGGCCGCGATATTTGTCATCTGCGGTGAACACGTGGCCCCGGGCAGTCGCCAGCTCACCCGCCCGCGCGGCAGATTGATACCCGGCTGTCGCGCTGATATTTTGGCTGAAACCTTGCGGGAATTTTGAGATCGATGAGGCCCCAAGACCAATCAGCACATCGCATGTGTCATCGGTATATCCCTGAAAATTACGTCGTAGCCGACCCGTATCCCGGGCAATCGCAAGCCCGTCGTCCGTCCGTGCGAAATGGTCAATCCCGATTTCCTTGTAGCCATCCCACAAGAAAAGTTTTTTGGCGTTTTCGTATAGTTGAAGGCGTTCCTCGGGCGTGGGCAGCGTGTCCGTGGGAATCATGCCCTGACGTCGGGCCATCCATGGCACATGGGCGTAGCCATATAGGGCCACGCGGTCCGGCGTGAGCGATAGCAATAGTTGCACGCTTTCGGCCAGCCGTTCCGGTGATTGTTCCGGCAGTCCGAAAAGAATATCAGCATTAAGGCTTTTGATCCCAAGATCGCGCAGCCTATCCACAACATCCCGTGTGGTTTCATAGCTTTGGATGCGCCCGATTATTTTCTGAATGTCAGGATTAAAATCCTGCACACCGATAGATGCGCGGTTCATCCCACCGGCCGTCAAGGCTTGGAGCCGGGCCTGATCAATCTCATTTGGATCAATCTCGACCGAGAATTCAGCGTCGGGTTCCCATCGCACGATATCTTGGAAAGCTTCTGCAACGCGCGTGATCATGTCGGGCGCAAGCAGCGTCGGCGTGCCACCGCCCCAGTGCAGTCGTGCCAAACTGACGTCAGGCGGGAGTATTGATTTCAGCGTCGCTATTTCTTGGAGCAGACTGTCAACATAGGCGCGAACAGGTTCATCCGACCGAACACCCTGAGTGCGACATGCGCAAAACCAGCACAAACGCCGGCAAAATGGGACATGCATGTAGAGTGAAAGCTTGGTGCCAGGTGCAATGAATTCTATCCACTCGCGCTGCACTGCGGCGTTAACGCCTCCTGCAAATTGTGTGGCGGGCGGATAGCTCGTGTAGCGCGGGACCTTCGTGTCGAACAGTCCGTATCGCTTAAGTTGTATTTGTTCACTCATTTGTTTACCATTATACCGAAAGATGATCTCCGCCTTGATCGAGATCAAGCAAAGAAGGCAAAAGATGCCACGTACATTGTCCGCCCCACGGCTCACTCAGCAAGAGTGTAGCAATTGCCCCATACGACATAGCGCTGTGTGTGCGCGCTGTGAGGCCGATGAATTGGAGCGTTTGGAGAGCGTGAAATATTACCGCTCCTATCAGGCTGGCCAACAAATCGCGTGGGCGGGTGAACCGCTGGATTTTGTCGGATCGGTGGTCGAGGGTGTGGCGACGCTGACGCAAACCATGGAGGATGGCCGTCGTCAGATGGTTGGATTGCTGCTTCCATCGGACTTTTTGGGACGGCCCAATCGCGCAAAGGCCACGTATGATGTTGTGGCTACGACGGACCTTGTTTTGTGTTGTTTTCGACAGAAACCCTTTCAGGAGCTACTGGTTGATACGCCCCACATTTCTCAGCGTTTGCTTGAAATGACATTGGACGAACTTGATGCGGCACGTGAATGGATGATCCTGTTGGGCCGCAAGACTGCGCGCGAAAAAATCGCGAGCCTTTTGTCGATTATCGCCCGTCGGGATGCCTCGCTGCGTGACAATCCGGGGGGGCAGACTGTGGTATTTGACCTGCCCCTGACCCGAGAAGCGATGGCCGATTATCTGGGGCTTACGCTGGAAACTGTGAGCCGGCAGATTTCCGCACTGCGCCGGGACAAGGTCATTGTTTTAGAAGGTAAGCGCCATGTCACGGTGCCCGATTTTGACCTATTGATGTCCGAAACAGGCGATGACAGCGATGGCGGTATTTTCGGCTAATGCGCTAATAAAAGCGGTACTTCAGACTGTTCTAACATTCGGCGTGTAGCGCCGCCCAACACGGCTTCGCGTAGGCGAGAATGTCCGTATGCGCCCATCACCAACAGGTTGGCTTTGGTGTCCACAACGTGGCGCGTTAACGTGTCTGACACGCGGGGCAGCGTCTGCACATCAAGCACCACCGAAGGATTGGCGCCGTGCCGGGCCAACATTCTGGCGATGTTGCTGCCTGGATCATCTTGTGTAGCGCTGTGGCGCGCTGGATCGACGATCAGAACATCGGTGCGTTTGGCGCCAGCAAAGAAGGGCAGGGCATGGCGTGCGGCTGAGACCGCTTCGCGGGATTGGTTCCATCCAAGTACAATTCGCTCGGGCTGCCCAATATCATCGGAAGCAATCAGAACCGGTGCGCGCCCGCCAAATAATGCGGCCTCTACAACTGTGGGTGCATGTGTGGGGCGCCCGGGTGCGTAGGGCGGTGGCAGGATGACTATATCGGCGAATTGGCTGCGCTCAGCCACCATGTCACTCAATGCTCCGGGTTGGACAACTGCCGCTTGGACATCAAACAGCACCCCTTGTGTTTGCAACGCTTTGCTCGCCTCGGATTGCAGGGTCTGCGCATGCTCGACTGCCTCAAGACGGCTATCTTCATAGATCAAAGATGTCGCACCCGCGAAATAAAACCCAGGTTGGGTGGCATCAATTCCGACACAGATCACCTCTAGGTGACTGCCGTGCCGACGAGCAAAGGGCAGCGCAGTTTTCAGCATTGTTTCAATGTCTTGATGGTTTTTGACGACTGTCAAAACAGTGGCGAAACGCATGGTCTTCTCCTGCTTGTTTCTCTGCTCCACAGCTATTGGATCGAGAGTCTGGCAGCCATGACCTGTGTCAATTCGTCGATGCCGTTTCTTGACATGGATCAATGCAACTTAGAGGAGCGCTTGCGATGTGGGTCGACATGAACAGGCCCACCGGCTCGCAGTTGAGCCAAAATGGGCGGAACAAGGGGACGCACGAGATGACCGATTATCTCAAGCTTGCAGTGCTGGCTGTGATCACGCTTTTTGCGGCGATTGCGGCTAACTACGCACGCGATGCTGCCTATATGGTTCACGCTATCTTAACGATGGTAACTGCGGGGGGGCTGTTTTTGTGGCAGCTGCGCCGTGTGGATGAACCAAAGGCGCAACCAGCAAATGAATACATGGACGGGCCCGTTCGGGCATCTGTCATCGCCACTGCATTTTGGGGTGTTGTGGGCTTTTTGGTGGGCACTTTCATTGCCTTTCAATTGGCTTTTCCGGTGCTCAATTTTGAATGGGCACAAGGATACCTGAACTTTGGACGTCTGCGCCCGCTGCATACCAGCGCGGTAATCTTTGCGTTTGGGGGGAACGCGTTGATCGCATCCGCTTTTTATGTGGTGCAACGGACATCGGCAGCGCGGCTTTGGGGCGGAAACCTGAGCTGGTTTGTCTTTTGGGGGTACCAGTTTTTTATCGTTCTGGCGGCGACCGGGTATTTACTTGGGTCGACCCAAAGCAAGGAATACGCAGAGCCCGAGTGGTACGTTGATATCTGGCTGACCATCGTTTGGGTCTGCTTTTTGGCTGTTTTTGTTGGCACGCTCGTGCGCCGCAAAGAGCCGCATATATACGTGGCTAACTGGTTCTACTTGGCATTCATTATTACCGTGGCGATGCTACACTTGGTTAACAACTTGTCGTTGCCAGTGTCGATCTGGGGCTCGCGCTCTGTGCAGGTTATGTCCGGCGTCCAAGATGCGATGACACAGTGGTGGTACGGGCACAACGCTGTGGGCTTTTTCCTGACGGCAGGCTTTTTGGGGATGATGTATTATTTCATACCAAAGCAGGCGGATCGCCCCGTTTTCTCGTATAAACTGTCGATCATTCACTTCTGGGCCCTGATCTTTTTGTACATTTGGGCAGGCCCCCACCATCTTCACTACACCGCGTTACCTGACTGGGCCTCGACGCTGGGTATGGTGTTCTCGATCGTGCTGTGGATGCCGTCGTGGGGCGGGATGATCAACGGTTTGATGACGCTGTCTGGCGCATGGGACAAGCTGCGCACCGACCCGGTGTTGCGGATGATGGTCACCTCGGTCGCGTTCTACGGGATGTCGACGTTTGAAGGACCGATGATGTCGATCCGTGCGGTGAATTCACTGTCGCACTACACCGACTGGACCATCGGCCACGTGCATTCTGGTGCGTTGGGCTGGAACGGTATGATCACCTTCGGGATGCTCTACTTCCTGTTCCCAAAGCTGTGGAATAAGCAACGCCTTTACTCGCTCAGCCTTGTGTCATGGCACTACTGGCTCGCGACGATTGGCATCGTTCTGTACGCGTCGTCCATGTGGGTAACGGGGATCATGGAGGGCCTGATGTGGCGCGAAGTGGATGCAAATGGCTTCCTCGTGAATAGCTTTGCCGACACCGTTGCCGCCAAGTTCCCGATGTACGTGGTGCGCGGTTTGGGCGGGGTTCTGTTCCTCGCGGGGTCGCTGATCATGGTCTACAATCTGTGGATGACTGTCGCAAAAGGCGAGGCGAAAGCCCCGGCCCGCGTCGCAGTCCCTGCTGAATAAGGAGGAGATCTCATGTCTATCCTCAGCAAACACAAAAAGATCGAAACGAATGTCACGCTTTTGATGGTTCTGTCCTTCTTGGTCGTGACTATCGGTGGCATCGTGCAGATCGCTCCGCTGTTCTATCTCGAAAACACGATTGAGGATGTAGAGGGCATGCGCCCCTACTCCCCACTCGAACTCGCTGGGCGCGAGATTTATATCCGGGAGGGCTGCTATGTTTGTCACTCTCAGATGATCCGCCCGATGCGAGATGAGGTAGAGCGTTATGGCCACTATTCGCTGGCGGCTGAATCGCAGTATGATCATCCGTTTCAGTGGGGGTCCAAGCGGACCGGGCCTGACTTGGCTCGGGTCGGTGGGCGCTATTCTGACGACTGGCACATTGATCACCTGATCAGCCCGCAGTCGGTGGTGCCAGAGTCGGTCATGCCCAAATACGGCTATCTGCTAGACCGTAAGGTACAACCGGAAATGGTGCGCGACCTGATGGCGACGCACCGCATGGTTGGCGTGCCCTATACCGAAGAGATGATCGAGTTCGCGGCCGCCGATGTAGGCACCCAAATCGACCCTTGGGGGGACACGGATGACTTCCTTGCCCGATACCCCAAGGCGCAGGTGCGTAATTTTGATGGTGCAGATGGCGTGTCCGAAATGGACGCTCTTGTGGCCTATCTTCAAATGCTCGGCACGTTGGTCGATTTCTCGACCTTCACGCCCGATGCAAGCCGGTAAGGGGGCAGATTATGGAAGACATTTACACCATCACCCGCGCCTTTGCGGACAGTTGGGCCCTGCTGGTCATGTTCGCGATGTTCATTGGGATCATCCTTTTTGCGTTCCGTCCCGGAAGCAACAAGGTGCATGCTGACATCGCCAATATTCCCTTCCGTCATGAGGATAGACCCGCACCTGATAGCGGGGAGGAGGCACCGAAATGAGCCATCAAACCGAAGATAAAGAACAAGAACTTCAAGCGGGTGACCCAAATACAACCGGTCACAGCTGGGACGGGATCAAGGAGTTCGACAACCCGATGCCGCGTTGGTGGCTCTGGACGTTTTACGCCTGTATCGTCTGGGCGATCGGCTACACGATTGCGTATCCCGCTTGGCCAATGCTCAAGGAGGCGACACCCGGCTTGTTGGGCTATTCCACTCGGGCTGAGGTGCAGCAAGACATCGATGCTGTGGAAACGCAGAACGCCCCCCTCTGGGATCAAATCGAACAGGTGGAATTGGCCTCGCTGAAGGAAAACACCGATCTGCACGGCTTTGCGGTGAACGGGGGCGCGGCGATCTTTAAAACCTGGTGTGCACAGTGCCACGGATCGGGCGCTGCGGGTGCTGTTGGGTATCCCAACTTGCTGGATGATGACTGGCTTTGGGGCGGGACTGTCGACGACATTGCCCAAACCGTGGCCTACGGAATTCGTCTGGAAGACGTCGTAGACAGCCGGTTTTCCGAAATGCCTGCGTTTGGCGAAATCCTCGCAGAAGAGGAAATCACGCAAGTCGTGTCCTACGTTCGTTCGCTGTCTGATGCGCCGCACGACACAGCATTGGCCTCGGCTGGTGAGGCGGTCTTTTTGGACAATTGCTCAAGTTGTCACGCCGAAGACGGCACCGGTGACCGGTTCCAAGGTGCACCCAACCTGACGGATGCGATCTGGCTTTTCGGCGGCTCTGAGGAGGCGATCACCGAGACGGTCATGAACTCTCGCTACGGTGTGATGCCGAACTGGAACACAAGGTTGTCTGAGGGCGAAATTCGCGCCGTCGCGGCCTATGTGCACCAGCTTGGTGGGGGGGAGTGATTTAGGTTCGGATCCGTCCCTCGCGGGCGGATCTGAAAGGGGTCGCACCTTGATCCTGTTCGCGCGTTTCCAAAGGTGGACCCAATTAGGCCGCCCTCCGCATTTCGGGGGGCGGTTTTCATTTGTGGTCTCTCATTGAGCGAAAGGGGCAAAACTTGACACAGGTCAATGTTCGCTCGGCGTCACAACCCTAGGAATAGTGAAGCGAACAGAACCCCAATGAAACGAGTCGGTTGTATGACTGCGTCCCCCGAGACCCCAAAATCCCTTTATGCGGCACGTGAGCCGATATTCCCGAAACGTGTTTCAGGCTACTATCGGAACCTGAAATGGTGGATTCTGGCGGTGACACTGGGGATTTACTACGTGATGCCGTGGCTCCGCTGGGACCGTGGGCCAAACCTGCCCGACCAAGCCGTCTTGCTTGACCTAGCGCATCGCCGTTTCTTTTTCTTTTGGATCGAAATCTGGCCGCACGAGTTTTATTTCGTCGCGGGCCTTTTGATTATGGCCGGCTTGGGGCTGTTTCTTTTCACATCCGCGCTGGGCCGCGTTTGGTGTGGGTACTCCTGCCCGCAAACGGTTTGGACCGACCTCTTTATCCTCGTGGAGCGCTGGATCGAAGGGGATCGAAATGCACGTCTACGCCTGTGGAAGGCGAAGTGGGATGCCAAGAAAATCCGGCTGCGGATCACAAAGTGGGTCGTGTGGTTGCTGATTTCGGTCGCGACCGGCGGGGCTTGGGTGTTCTATTTTACAGATGCGCCCACGCTGCTGTTCGATCTGTTTGCGTTCGAGGCACATGCCGTTGCCTACACGACCATCGCGATCCTGACGCTAACCACGTTCGTCTTTGGCGGCTTCATGCGGGAACAGGTGTGCATCTATATGTGTCCGTGGCCCCGTATTCAGGCCGCAATGATGGATGAAGATACGCTTACGGTGGCCTACCGGGATTGGCGGGGCGAACCGCGTGGCAAAAAACACGAGAATGCAACGGGTGACTGTATTGATTGCATGGCCTGCGTGAATGTGTGCCCCACTGGGATCGACATTCGTGACGGCCAGCAGATGGCCTGTATTACCTGTGCGCTGTGTATCGATGCGTGTGATGACATCATGGCCAAGGTCGGCAAGCCCCGTGGCTTGATCGATTACATGGCTTTGACCGATGAAACGCTTGAGCGGGAAGGTCATGCGCCAAAGCCGATCATGAAGCATATTCTGCGCCCTCGGACGATGATTTACACGGCTCTTTGGGCCGGAATTGGTTTTGCGCTGGTCTTTTTGTTGTTCATCCGATCGCCCATCGACATGACGGTCGCGCCTGTGCGCAACCCGGTCAATGTGGTGTTGTCCGACGGCTCAATCCGCAACACCTACGACATCCGCCTGCGGAACATGAGTGGGACGGACAAGCCTTTCTACATCTCCCTCAAGGGAGATGACGCTCTGACCCTGCAGCTAGAAGGGACGGAGGGTCAGGTTGCGATGGTGCCCGCAAACGAGACCTTTTTGCAGCGCGTCTACGTGACCGCGCCGCGTGGTAGTGGTCCGGCCACGGGTGATCGTACCGAATTCCGGTTTTGGATTGATGATTTCGTCAATTCCGCACGAGCCCACACTGACACTGTTTATTTTGGGAGGACGACAGAATGACTGACAACGACCAAGTGACAAAAAAAGAGCTAACAGGCCGCAAAGTCTTTGCGATCATGGCAACCGGGTTTTCCGTAATCATTGGTGTCAACATCACAATGGCCTATTCCGCGATCTCGACGTTTCCCGGTTTGGTCGTGAAAAACAGCTATGTCGCGAGCCAAAACTTTGACCGTGAACGCACCGCTCAAGAAGCGTTGGCTTTGCAAATCGCTGCCGGCTACGACGCAGGTCAGATCAAGATTGTCGTTGATAGCCTCGCGGCTATTCCGGTTGGCATCAAAAGTCTGAGCGCGACAGTCGGCCGAGCCACTCATGCGCGTTCTGATCTGACGCTGGATCTGCACAAATCGGACGGTGTCTTTTCTGCACCTGCCGTGCTGGAGCCCGGCGCGTGGGTTTTGCGTCTGCGCGGTGAGGCTCAGGATGGCACCCCTTTCCGTCAAGACTTGGGTCTGGCGGTTCGCCGTTAGCATCACACGATGACAGCAACCTTTGAGCATTCTCGGCCCATGGCTTGTCCCGCTTGTGTGGGCGTGCCTGATGGCATTGCGGTTCAGTCTGAGCCGCTTGAAAACGCACGTTTGACGGTGGCCTTGCCCGGCATTCATTGTGCAGCGTGCATATCGGGTGTCGAACGGGCGCTTGCACAGGTTCCGGGTGTCGCCAAATCAAGCGTGAATTTGACGATGCGGCGTGTTGCGATTGAAGCCGCCCCAACAGTCGACATCCAGACCGTAATCGATGCGCTGGACCGCGCGGGGTATGAGGCGCAGGAACTGGATAGCAGCCTCTTGGCGCAATCCGACCGTGATGATTATGGGCGGATGCTATTGATGAGGCTCGGGGTTGCCGGTTTCGCGATGATGAACGTCATGCTTTTGTCCGTGGCTGTTTGGTCCGGTGCGGACGCCGCGACACGCGATATGATGCACTGGATTTCAGCGGCGATTGCATTGCCTGCGGTGGCGTTTGCCGGAATGCCCTTCTACACATCCGCGCTTGCAGCACTGCGTGGCGGACGCCTCAACATGGATGTTCCGATCACACTGGCGATTTTGCTCGCGGCGGGTACGTCGCTATATGAGACGGCGCATGGGGGGCAACATGCCTATTTTGATGCGGCTGTCGCACTTGCGTTTTTTCTCCTGACAGGTCGCTATCTAGAGCATCGGACACGGTCATCCGCGCGATCTGCTGCACAAGAACTTGCCGCGCTTGAGGTCCAGCGTGCGATTAAATGGGTCAACGGTACAGAGGTCACCGTTCCAGTGGCGCAAATCGCTGTGGGGGATGTGGTCATCGCGAAGCCCGGTGCGAATATTCCCGTCGATGGTGTTGTGATAACAGGCCAAAGTGAGGTGGATCGTTCCTTCATGACGGGTGAGACTGTTCCGATGCTCGCGCAGTCGGGCACATTTCTTTTTGCAGGCGAGATTAACCTATCTGGCGCCCTTCAGATGCGGGCTACAGCAGTCGGCACAGATACGGAATTGCGGCGGATATCTGATCTGGTTGCAATAGCTGAGGGCGGCAAAAGCAAATATTCTACCCTCGCGGATCGCGCGGTTCAGTTATACGCGCCGGGGGTGCATATTTTGTCCGCGCTCGCGGCAGTGGGCTGGTACATCTACACTCAGGATTTACGGCTTGCTTTGAACATCGCAGCTGCGGTTTTGATTATTACATGCCCATGTGCTCTGGGGCTTGCGGTACCTGCCGTGACCACGGCCGTAAGCGGGCGATTGTTCCGCAAAGGCGTGTTGGTTAAGCATGAAACTGCACTTGAGAGATTGGCTGAGGTCGACATTGTCATATTCGACAAAACCGGGACGCTGACGCTGGGCACGCCCCAAAGCGACGATCTGGCCAACTTGAGTGAGGTGCAGAAATCAGTGCTTTACGGATTGGCCAAGGGGTCAGATCACCCCCTTAGCGTCGCGTTGAGCAGAACGCTATCGGTGCAAAATATCGTACCAGCCGAGATTTCGGATCTGACGGAGCATCCTGGTTGTGGGACCGAAGGGATATGGGCGGATATGCCTGTTCGACTTGGCCGCGCAACATGGATGGGGCTAGAGCAAGGCACAGGTTTAAGCGCTTGTTTCCAAATAGGGGAATTAGACCCCATTCGCCTATCATTTGATGAGCAGCTTCGTCGCGATGCCGCTAAAAGTGTCGCTGCTCTTAGGGCGCGTGGATTAGATGTGAGGATACTCTCGGGTGATGGTCCGCATTCGGTCGAGAAAGTTGCGCAATGCTTAGGCGGCATCCCGTTTGAGGCTGAACAGACACCAACACAAAAAGCCGATACAGTTTCGTCTCTCGCGGCAGAGGGGAGACGGGTTTTGATGGTTGGCGATGGATTGAACGATACGCTCGCGCTCGCGAATGCCCATGTGTCGATGTCACCCGCGAGTGCCTTGAATGCGGCGCGCGTGGCTTCTGATTTCGTATTACTCGACACAGGATTGCGCGGGCTTGATGGGGTATTCGACTTGGCACACCAAGCCCGTAGCCGCATTGTTGAAAATCTGAGCCTCGCCTCGCTCTACAACGTCATCGCAGTGCCTCTGGCCATTGCGGGGATGGCGACGCCCCTGATCGCGGCACTCGCAATGTCTGTATCCTCACTCACCGTCACGCTGAACGCGATCCGGTTGAAATCATAGGAAAAAGAGGCCCAACATGGACGTTCTTGCAGTGTTGATCCCAATCTCTCTGTTTCTGGGCGCAGTCGGCTTAGTGGCTTTCATCTGGACACTAAAGACCCGGCAGTACGACGATCCCGAAGGCGACGCACAGCGCATCTTGCGTTCCGACTATGATGACTACCCCAAGCCCTAGGCGGTTTCTTTCACTCTCTCAATCGATTGCTGAACACGCCGCGCCAATGACCCAGGCAATTGCCGCAACACAGCCGCCTTTGTCTTGGCATCTTGGTTCTGAAGCACGATCGCTATCACAGCTGGATGTTCTTTTGGCAGGTCACTTTCTTCGATTAAGGCTGCGATCGTGCTGCGAACCACTGGTTTCGCAAGCATACCGTTAATTGGTTTTGCAGGGGGCGTAGGGGGTGTTTTTTTCTTATTCGGTTCTAGTCGTGCCAATAGATCCCGCGCACTCTGCATGAGCGTTTCACGACTGGGCATCGCATTCAAACTGTCCTGAGCCGCGCGATCCTGCTGCTGAAGCGCTTTCGCTTGCTGGGTTAAATCGCCCAAATCGTCATGCGCCCCTTGCTTGTCGATAAGCGCTAGCAAAATGCGCGCACGTTCCGCGTTTGATGCGTCTGAGGGCAATCGTGCTTCGGGGCTTTGGTTCGCCTCATCGGCGGGCTGAGGGTCGGGTAGCATAGGAGCCTCCTTAAAAATAACTGCGCACCAGGGCGCTTGTGACCAACGTCCAGCCATCCGCGACCACAAAGAATGCGAGCTTGAATGGCAGGGCAACAACTGCGGGGGGGACCATCATCATACCCATGGACATTAGGATGGCGGCCACGACCATATCGATGATGAGAAAAGGTAGAAAAACGAGAAACCCGATTTGGAATGCGCGTGAGATTTCACTGAGCAGAAAGGCGGGCACCAGAACGGACAAGGGAGTTTCTTCGGTGGAAATTTCTGCTGACTGAGCGCGCATATCGAGCATTGCGTCGAGTGTTTCGGGGTCGACGCGCGCGCCCATGAAGATTTGAAACGGTGCCATCGTTTCGCCGAACGCGGTGCCTATATCCATCGTGCCCTCGACCAACGGCGACAAGCCATTTTGCCAAGCGCTGGTAAACACCGGCTCCATAACGAAATAGGTGAGGAATAATGCCAAGCTGACGATTAACATGTTGGGCGGTGATTGTTGCAAACCGATGGCCTGCCGTAGGATCGACAGAACTGTCACGATAAACGGAAAACACGTCACCATGATCGCCAGTCCGGGCGCTAGGCTTAATACTGTGATGAGCGCGATCAATTGAAGAGTTCGCGCCGTCAGTGCGTTCTCTTCTCCCAGCGAAATCGCGATTTCCTGCGCGTTGGCAGGCACGGCAATCACTAAAAAAAGCGTCAGGGCTAAAAACGCCCTCATAGGCTTTCGTCGGCCTTTGCAACTTCGGTTAATCGAACGGCTAATTGACCCGTCTGATCCCCATCCAATTCTTGCAACTCACCCCGAGCGATTAACCGATCCCCAACGTACAACTCCACTGGATCGCTGATCGAGCGATCCAGCTCGATAATGCTGTCTTGCTCAAACGCTAATAACTGCGAAACCGTGGGCCGGGCGCGGCCAACAGAAACCGAGACTTCGACAGGTATGCGCGAAAACGGACTGGTCGAATGAGCGTTATCCATTAAAAACTTCCTTTTCATCGGGTAAATTGATGGCGCTGTCGTCCGACAAAACCGCGTCAAAAGCGGTTTCGATCCCGTCTACAACATGCAAAATGTCGATGGATCGACCGGTAGAGCCCAGTTTCAGGTGCGCCTGGGTCAATCCCAACGCGTCGTCTGCCGTGAGTTTGAATTGTGGGATATCGGGGTGATTTTCGAGCAGTGAGGTCATTGCATTTAGCTCTTCGTGTGAAACACGAATTTCCACTTCTGCCTGCGCAACGTCTTGAGCGAGAGCCATAACTTCATCTAGCAAGCGTTGTCTAAATCCGTTCTGCGCGAGGGCGGGGAGGAGTTTTTGCACAATATCCGCCATAAGGGGTTTGAGCTCGGCCAAGATCTCAGCGCGCGCGTGATCCACAGATAGGTGAGCATCCGAAAGCCGTTTGCCTAGGGCTTCCGCGATATGTGTTTGATCGCGCTTCGCGCCCTCTAGGCAATCGTCCCAGCCCGCTTGATACCCTTTTTCATATATTTCTGTTGTATCAACCGCGGGCACGGCTTCGGTTAATGTTTCGACATCTCTTGGCGGTGTATCACCGAACTCTTCGAGTGAAAGGCGGGAAAAAGAAGTCATGCTTTAGGCCTTTTCTTCCATCCATCCACGCAAGATTTCGACAGTTTCCTCGCGTCGGTCTTCAATCAGTTTACGCAGCCGATCGACGGGATCTTCGTCTTCGTTGTTATCGCCAGTTGCCATGTTGAAGGCTGGTAGATCGGGGAGATCGCTGCCTTGACCTGACAATTTCGTCATATCGAAATCTGAGACTGTACCCATTTGAGGCATCGCAAACGGTGCATTGTCCTCCTCAATGGTGCCGCTAAGTGCTGGCAAATCCGGTAAATCAGGCAATGATGGCGCTGGCGCAGCCGGCTGTGCCATCGAGGGTAGCGCGCGGGCGGATCCTGTGGGGGGCGTTGCGGCACCTTCTGCGATCGGCAATGCTGCAGGGGCGGTTGTTGCTCCGGATTTGAAGGCCGGACGCACCACAAAAAGACCAAGCAGCAGCGCAACAAGCCCAAGAAGTGTGACTTGAATGAGGTTTTGAATGTCCAATCGATCCATAATCCCTGAGGCATTGATGAATTCCGCCTCCGGTACCTGTTGGTAGGCTTGATTAAACTGAAGCGTTTGCAACGAAATTGTATCACCGCGTGCAGAATCAAACCCGACTGCTGACTCAACGAGCTGTTTTAGAGCATCGAGCTCTTCTGCAGAGCGTGGTTGCCAGCCGGTTCCGCCATCTGCATTCGTTGTGGTCGTTCCATCGACAAGTACCGCGACCGAGATGCGTTTGATCGCACCAGGACCTCGTTTGATTTCGCGTTCGGTGGCGGAAACGTCGTAGTTAATACGCTCTCTTGTTGATGCATTCTGAGCGTTTGAGGAACTGCCCGCACCGCCCGCATCACCCTCTGGCAGATTGCTCGCAACGGTAACGGCGCCGCCCGCTCCAGAATTGGAGCTTTCGCGGGTGGTTTCTTCGCTATCAGTGCTGATCACGATGCGGCTATTGGGGTCGAGTGTGCGCTGCACCAAAGTCTCTGCGGCGCGGTCGGTTTCGACACTGACTTCAACGACATAGCTGTTTGGGCCGACGCGTGCTGACATAAGGCGTTCAACACGCTTTTGCAGAGCGACCGCACGGCTTTCTTGATCAAGTCCAGACGCCTGATCTGCATCAGCAGACACGATACGGCCGGTTTGCCCATCAATCACAGTCACATCTTCGGGCATTAGGCTCGTGACCGCCGAGGCGACTAAGAATTGGATCGCTCGCGCTTGTGGTTGCGCAATTGCGCCCCCGCTCGTCATCAAGGTGACTGACGCTGTTGTCGTGGATTTGCGTTGGAATGGAGTGTTGTTGGCATTGGCAATGTGCACACGCGCACTCTTGATGCCTGCACTGCCAGCTAATGTACGTGCAAGTTCGCCCTCTTTTGCGCGCCAGTAGGCCGCGTCAAACATCTGGGATGTCGTTCCAAACCCAGTCATTTGTTCAAGAATTTCGTAGCCGTTTGCCCCAGTTTGGGGCAGCCCTTCGGCGGCCAATGTCATCCGCAAACTGTCGCGCCGGTTGCTTTCAACAAAGATGCTCGTGCCGCGTACTTCATGTTTGGCGCCTTGTGCTTCGAGCGATGCAACCACCTCACCTGCTGAGTTAGCATCCAGTCCAGCATAAAGAAGCGACATGCTGGGCGTATTTGCGATGCGCGCCATCATGAGGACCATCACGAAAACCCCCACAGTTGCGGCACCGACAATAATGCGACGTTGCAGCGGAAGCGTGTTCCAGAAGGATAGCAGGTTCTCCACGATCTTCTCCTTATGTACGCGGACGTTCTGCCCGGGTCTTGAGGGTAAGATTGCGCATTCGCCTTAATAATCGGTTAGCCAAACGGTGGTTATAGTCGGTCGTGACAAAAAAAGATGGACGCCCAAATGGCCGAGAGCGACGAAACCAAAGATGCCCTTCCAAAGAAGGCTAGCAAGCTGCCGCTTATTCTTGCGGTTGTTGTCGCACTTGCGGGCGGGGGCGGGGCGTTCTTCTTTATGTATACGAGCGGAAACAGCGCACCTATCGACGTCACAGAGGCTATCCCCGAGGATGATGCGCTTAGCCCACTTGCTGATTTGACCTTTGTCCCTCTGCCCCCAATGGTGATTGCCTTGGGAGATAGTTCCGCGAATCGATTGTTGCGATTTCAGGCACAGCTTGAGGTTTCATCAGGTGATGAGGAAACGGTCTCTTACTTGGAGCCGCGGATCATGGATGTATTGAACACGTATCTTCGCGCGGTTTCTGTCGAAGACCTCGAAAGCCGTCGTGCTCTTATTCGCCTGCGCGCGCAGATGCTGCGCCGTATCCAGATCGTGACGGGAGGAGATCATGTTCGGGATCTCCTCATCACAGAATTTGTTTTAACGTGAGGTTGTCGAATGCTGATTGATCTTGTTGCTGATGCTTTGCTTTTGAGCGGCGCCTTGTGCGCGTGCGCGTATTGCTTCGTTTTGTCCCGGCGTTTGAAAAAACTTTCGAGCTTCGAATCTGGCCTCGGGGGGGCAATCGCGGTGCTGTCTACTCAGGTGGATGACATGCAAAGGGTGCTCAAGGAAACGGAGGCTACTGCGGGAGAAGCATCCTCTCAGCTTAAGGACCTTGTGCAGGAGGCCGAAGATGCCGCTGGCAATTTAGAAGTTTTATTGGCGAGTCTGACCGACATGCCCGAGGCGCCTATTGCGCAACCGCGTGCCGCAGCGCACCCAGGCGTATCTGTCGCAGCGCCTCCGGCTGCTGTCGAGCCTGATGTGTTTTCCTTTGTGACAGCGCGCGCGCGGAATTCCTAAGGGGAATGCTTATGAACAAACCGAGTACAAAGGCGCCGAAGCCGATCCAGAGGCAGATTACACTGCTCATCTTGTTGTTATTTCTCGCCTCTGCAGGTGTTCGCTTTGCTGGTTTGAGCGCGGCGTGGGCGACGGCTGAAACGGATGTAGAGGTCACAGACACATTCGGCAGCGACATGTGTATTCCCGACCCAGCGTTTTCAACAATGATGGAAGACCTCACTGCGCGTGAGGCTCGGTTGCTTGCTGCAGAAGTCGCCATTGAACAAAAACGAGTGGATGTCGAACTGTCGCGTCAGGCGATCATGGAACAACTCGCCATCCTGGAAGAGGCGGAAATGCGTCTCGAAGCCGGACTTGCGGCGTCGTCCACCGCATCAGAAGACGATCTTAGCCAGTTAACGGCAGTCTATCAGGCAATGAAGCCCAAAGTCGCGGCAGAGCTTTTTGAGGCAATGGATCCAGAGTTTGCCGCAGGTTTCCTTGTTCGAATGGCACCAGAATCAGCCGCCGCAATTGTCTCAGGTTTGCAGCCTGCAACGGCCTATGCCGTAAGCGTGATTGTCGCCGGGCGAAATGCAAACGCGCTAAAGGAGTAACTCATGACCGGAATTATTGGGATCGTTTGCGTTTTTGTCATGGTGTTCGGCGGCTATCTGGCAGCTGGCGGTAAGATGGGCATCATTATGAAAGCTCTGCCCTTTGAGATGACGATGATTGGTGGTGCCGCAGTCGGTGCATTCCTCATTGCGAATAGCATGTCAGAGGTCAAACATACCCTCAAAGATGTTGGTAAAGTCTTCAAAGGTCCCAAGTGGAATACTGACGATTATCGCGATTTGCTGTGCCTTTTGTTCGAACTCATTCGCCTGGCGAAACAGAATGCAGTTGCGGTCGAGGAGCATATCGAGGGTCCGGAGACTTCAAGTATTTTCACTAAATACCCCAAGATACTTGCAGATCATGAAGCTGTCGGTCTGATCTGTGACACCATGCGCGCCGCGTCGATGAACTACGATGATCCACATCAGGTCGAAGAAGTTCTTGAAAAGAGAATGGAAGCGAACGCTCATCATGCGCTTCATTCTAGTCATGCGCTTCAAACAGTCGCCGATGGCCTACCTGCCTTAGGGATCGTGGCGGCTGTGTTGGGTGTGATCAAAACCATGGGGTCGATTGATCAGCCGCCAGAAGTGCTAGGCAAGTTGATCGGTGGTGCTTTGGTCGGGACTTTTCTGGGCGTTTTTTTGGCCTACGGCCTTGTCGGACCATTCGCGTCGCGGGTGAAGACCGTGGTTGAAGAAGATGTCCATTTTTATCGCCTTATCAGAGAAGTCCTCGTGACTAATTTGCATAACCACGCAACAAATATTTGTATCGAAGTTGGACGACAAAATACGCCGACGCACATACGGCCATCCTTTGCCGCAGTGGAAGAAGCTCTCAAAGACGTGAAGAGTGCCGCATGAGATTGCTTCTTACCGGCTCTGTTTTGCTCTCTTTTTTGGCCTGGACTGCCTCCGCTCAAGAGGACCTAATCGCGCAATCTGGTGAACATGAAACGTTCTCGCGGATTGTTTTCCCTCTCGCGGAAGAAATCACTTGGAACATTGAGCAGTCTGATCGCGCCGTGCGTATTTCTTTTCGGGATCTTGATGCAACGCTGAGTACAGAGGGCTTGCTCTCTCGACTTCCTACCGGGCGGCTCGAAAGTATTGCCGCCGAGCGCGGAGTAGTGGAGCTAGCGTTGGGGTGTGATTGCGAAGTTGATGTGTTTAGGTTCGATGGCCGCTTTGTTGTGATTGATGTTCTAGATGCGGTAAAGCTGTCCGCGCCTACGGAGACCGGATCTACAGTAAAACCCAGCATTCCGTTTGCCGACGATCAGCCAAACCCTATTGCGGCTCTCGCTGCAAGAATGTTGCCTTCCAATGAACCGGTGGTGGATGAAAGCGCTCAAATCTTTTCGGATGATGTTTTGGCATCTCGGATGGCTGACGCCGTTGCGGCACAATTGCTTGCTCCGTCTGGTACCCTTGAGCCAAATGATGACACGCGTGCGGGCAATGGTCCCATGCAAATTGAGATCAACACGCCGTTTAGAAATCAGCTGCCCCAAAAGGCGACCGCACAAGAACAAAACTGCAATCTACCTACCTATGCCGATATCGGCCAATGGCCTTCTCATCAGGAGGTTCTTCAGTCCATTGGCGCAATGCGACGTGAGGTCTTCGATGATAACGGCCAAGTAGATCCGATACGCGCGCGGGCCCTCGCAGCGGCATATATTGCCTTGGGCTTTGGTGTCGAAGCGCGCGCAATCCTCGAAATGAGTGGGCAAAATGATCCTCTGATGAAAGCGTTAGCCTATGTTGTAGATGGTTCGCCCAGTCCTTCGGATTCTGAACTCCGCGAGGCATTCGCGTGCCCCAACGCACTTGCGTTCTGGGCGGTGCTTTCGGCTGGTGCCTTGCCGGATGGGGCAAATCTTAACGAAAGGGCGGTCGAGGTTACTTTGGCGAAAATGCGTGTCGAATACCGCGGTGTTTATGCGGGTACAGTCGCCGCAAGGCTCCGAGCCGGTGGGTACGAACAGGCAGCGCGCCAAATTGAGGGATTAATGGCGCGAACGAACGGCTCAAACGCTGCCGAGGTTGCAGTATTTGATACTGTTGCCTTAGCTGAGCTTCAGCTAGAGGAACGCCTCGCTACACTCAGGTCGCTTGTCTTTGCGAATACTCCGGTGTCGGCGCAAGCGCTTAATGCTCTCCTGCGGGAACATATGCAGTCGCGCATTGCCTTGGATGACGCACTTTTGACCTTTGCAGGCTCCTTCGTCGAGACGGTTGAAGATGATGCCCTGCGCATCGGTATTCACGCAGGCGTTCTTTCTGGCCTCGTGCTTTCGGGGTACCCGTTTGAGGCGTTGCAAGCCTATGAACGGCTCTTGCTTGTCCAGCCAGAGCACACAATGGCCCATTTGGATGCCTTGGTATCATTGGCAACGGAGGTTGTACCGGCAGATGAGTTCGCGCTCTTCGTTGTGGGGCTAGGAGATTTAGTCACGTCTCAGACGGTCGATACAGCGACGATCTTGAATGTGGCGCGACGCATGGTAGATGTCGGAATACCAAGCAAAGCGCTCCACTTGATGACGCGGAGAGACTTGGATCAGTCGCCAGAAAAGAGACTTATTTCTGCGCGGGCCTATCTTGCGATGGGCGATCCGCGCGAAGCATTGTCGCGTGTTGCTACTCTCACGACAGATGACGCGTACCAGATCAGGGCCTATGCATATTTAAATATGGGGCAATATGAGGCTGCGTTCCCATATCTTGAGGAAACAGATCCTTTGCGAGCGTCCGCAGGATGGATATCCCAGCGGGTAGAAGCAAAGGGAATTCAATCTTACCCAAGGCAAGTCCTGCTGGATCAGGTGAATGCGCAGTCGCAGTCTGAGGGCCCAGCAACACTGACGACACTTTTGGAAGAAACATCCCAAATGAGGACCACAATTCAAGGACTTCTGCGGGAGTAGCCGCCGTCGGTTGCCCCGAACGGATTTGTTTCTTCTGCGAGCTGGGCGCAAAATGCCCTCCTATTTTCAATCATTTGGTAACCTCGTTTCTCTAGGATTCTCTATGACAAACATCTGGTTGCCGCTCTTTCGGTCCCAGTTGTTGCGCATCATTGGGAGCCAGAATGGGTTTCATTTCCACATTGTTTAAGCCGACGACGCTGCTCGCTTTGGCTTTAATGGCGATCATCGTCATGATGATCTTGCCAATGCCGGCTTGGGTGCTCGACATCGGTTTGGCTGCTTCCTTTGCGCTTGCTATTTTGATGTTCACAGTCACGCTTTTTATCGAGCGACCGCTGGATTTTTCAGCTTTTCCTACTGTTTTGCTCGCGTCCTTGATGCTGCGCCTGTCGCTGAACGTTTCATCCACCAAGTTGATCATTGGGGAGGGGCATTCTGGCACTCACGCAGCTGGCAACGTGATCGAAGGTTTCGCAAATTTCGTCATGGGGGGCAGCGTGTTTTTGGGCGTTGTCGTGTTCTGCGTTTTATTGATTGTGAATTTTGTCGTAATCACAAAGGGCGCGACGCGCATGGCAGAAGTCGGTGCGCGTTTTGCGTTGGACGGCATGCCCGGCAAACAACTCGCTATCGACAGCGACATGTCCGCGGGCGCGATTGATCACGCCGAAGCCAAGCGCCGCCGTGAGATTGAGCAGGCTGAAACCACTTTCTTTGGATCTCTTGATGGTGCGTCAAAGTTTGTAAAAGGCGACGCAATTGCCGGGCTTCTAATTACACTTCTAAACCTTGTTATGGGCTTGGTAATTGGCACTGTTGTGCACGGCTTGGACCTTGGTGCGGCCTTTGAAACATATGCGATCCTTACTGTAGGGGATGGGCTCGTCTCTCAGATTCCGGCTGTGATTATTTCCATCGCATCTGCACTTTTACTTGCGCGCGGAGGCACGACTGGGGCAACGGATGCGGCGGTTTTTGCGCAATTGGGGCGATATCCCACGGCTCTTATGACGGTTGGCTTCATACTCGCCCTGTTCGCTCTGGTTCCAGGGCTGCCGTTTATTCCCTTTTTATTGGGTGCGGTTGGCCTGTTTGCTGCGGCATATTACGGCCATCGTGCTGCCCAACAGGAAGAAGAAAAAGAATCCGAGCCTCAACACGAAGATCAAGTGCCAGAGACCCGCATCGGCGATCTTCTTGAGCTTGATGAAATTCACGTGCAATTCGCGCCTGATTTGGTGGCGTTAGCGCTTGACCCAGCGTCCGGACTTGAGGCGCGTATAACGAGCATGCGCGAGCATATTGCTCAATCTTTCGGCCTTATCCTACCAGAAGTGCGACTGACGGATGATATTGGGTTACCAGCGGGGCAGTATGTCATTCGCTTGTTGGGTGTTGAACAGGCCAAGGACACCCTAGAGCAGGATAGCGTTCTGGTGCTCCTTCCGGACGAAAGCGCAGAAACACCGGCGGGGCGAAGCGTTAAAGAACCGGTCTATGGGGCGCCCGCGAAGTGGATACCGAAAAGCGAAGAACAGGCTATGGCGCTTGCAGGGTTCACTACGGTTTCGCCGGGAGAGGTGCTTGCCACGCACCTCTTGGAGGTGATCAAGGGAAACCTGCCGCGATTGCTGGGGCTTAAGTCGCTGCAACGGCTTCTGGATGAGTTTACCAGCCCAACTAATCCTGTTCGGGCATCCAGTAACCGCCGCCTTGTGGATGATTTGATCCCTGAAAAGGTTCCTATGGAGACCTTGATGGCTGTTCTGCAGATGTTGCTCAGCGAGCGCGTTTCTATTCGCAATCTCCCTCTGATCTTGGAGGCAATCGCAGAAATGCGTGCCGCTCAAGCACCGCTTGAAACCATTTGTGAGCATGTGCGTCAGCGACTTGGATTCCAAATCGTTGCTGAGTTTCGGCGCGCTGATGGGACGCTACCGTTAATCCAGCTCGCGCCCGATTGGGAATCGCTGTTTGAATCTCATCAAACCCGGGGTGAGCATGGAAATGTAGATGTGGCTCTTCCGCCTGCACTGTTTTCAAAACTGGCTTCTGGCATTGGGGAACGCGTTGGTTCTGCGGCGGAACGAGGCGATTTCCCCGCTCTTATTACGTCTAGCAGGCGACGTAGATACCTACATACAGTCCTGCGCTCCAGTGGTCTCAGCAACCCTGTTCTCTCATTCGAAGAACTTGGCCCCGATGTAAAACCGGCAATAGTAGGCCTCGTTGCCATATGATGACTCAAATCCAAGAGATAATGGGTTTTGGGCAAGACGCATTAACCCTCTTTGGCCTTCTATTTCTGCGGATCGGGGCATTTGTCTCGGTCCTGCCCGCGCTTGGGGATCAGATGATCCCAGCCCGTGTCAAACTGGCCGTTGCACTTGTTTTGGTTGTCAGTGTTTTTCCAACCGTGACGCTTCCCAGCATCGAACCCGGCGCACCACTGGTATTCTTGTTCTTTTCAGAAACGCTGGTGGGCTTCATGTTCGGCATCACTTTGCGCTTTCTCAGTCACGCCCTGTTGGTGGCGGGAGCGATCGCGGCTCAATCCACGTCTTTGTCGCAACTGCTTGGCGGCCCATCCATTGACCCCCAGCCAGCACTCTCCAACATCATATATATGGCGGGTTTGGTGTTGATTGTATTGGCAGATCTTCACATCAAAATCATATGGGCGCTTGTCGAACTATATGGGTTTTTGCCCATCGGCGTCTTTCTTGTGCCTCTGGATGTGATGACATGGGGTGTCGATAGCGTCGCGAGCATCTTTGGATTGGGGTTCGTATTAGCCGCGCCCTTCGTCTTAGTTTCTCTTATTTATAATGTCGCGATGGGCATCATAAACAAAGCGATGCCACAGCTGATGGTTGCCTTCGTTGGTGCGCCAGCGATCACGGCCGGGGGCATGATCCTTTTGTTCATCTCGCTTCCGATCCTCTTGCCGATTTGGTTGGAGCGGTTTGATGCGGTGCTCGCAGCACCTCTGCAGGCTTTGCCATGAGCGACGATGACAGTTCTGAAAAATCCCATGAAGCGACGGAGCAAAAGCTGCTCGAAGCGCGCCGGAAGGGGGATTTTGTCAAATCTACCGACCTTCATACGGCTGCCAGCTATGCGGGTCTTCTACTATGTCTCGGGATCGCAGCACCTGCTGCTTTGTCCTATTTTGGACGGTTCTCTAGCGGGCTTTTGGAAAACGCGGACGCCTATTCCGAAACGCTGTTGTCTCCAGGTGGCGCGCACCTCCATGGTGAGTTGCTACTGGCAGCAGGCCTGGCGGCAGCGGCATTTTTTATTTTTCCTGCCTTTGGAACACTGATCTCATTGGTTGCGCAGCAAGCCATTGTGTTTGCGCCAACCAAGCTGGAGCCTAAGCTTTCAAAGGTTTCGCTTCTGAGCAATGCGAAGCAGAAATTCGGGCCTTCGGGCCTGTTTGAGTTCCTAAAGTCAGCCGTAAAACTTATCATTATTTCTGGCGTCTTGATCTGGTTTTTAGCGAGCAACATGGACCCAATGATCGGCGCGATGAACGCCGAGCCGGGTCAGTTGGTAGCACTGATGGGCGCGCTGCTTCGCGAATTTCTGGTCATTGCGGTCGTTATTGCAGGTCTGATTGGAGCGATCGACTATTTTTGGCAGCGCTTTGATCATCTGAAAAAGCAAATGATGTCACAGCAAGAGTTGAAAGAAGAAGCTAAAAAAGCCGAGGGGGACCCGCATGTCAAAGGGCAGCGCCGTCAGCGTGCACAGGAAATCGCGCTCAATCAGATGTTGGCGGATGTGCCTGACGCTGCAGTGGTTGTCGTCAATCCAACGCATTATGCCGTCGCCTTGAAGTGGTCTCCGACAGATCCAACGCCGCCCATGTGTGTGGCCAAGGGGGTGGACGAAATTGCGGCGCAAATCCGAAAAGTCGCCGCAGAACACGGCGTGCCCATTCATCGTGACCCGCCAACGGCCCGCGCTTTGCATGCCACCGTAGAAATTGGCGCGCCAATCAATCGGGAACATTTTGCCGCCGTCGCTATTGCGGTTCGTTTTGCTGATGAGATGCGCAAAAAAGCAAAAGGAAGCCGCCGGGAATGAACCAAAAAGTTAAGCAATTGAATGCGCTAAAAGACATCACAGAGCTAAAATCTGAGATGAGCCGAGCCAAGTTATCCATCCATCGGGCCGAGATTGATGGAATTGACGCAGTGATGCGTGAAGTCAGCGCCGCGCGCGCGACCACGGCCGCCGGTACGCTGATGCAGGCAGCGGCTGCTGATCGCTATGCTATTTGGGCTGCAAAACGGAGTGATGCTTTGAAAGCAGATTTGGCTATGGCGATGGCTCGTGCCCAGCCGGTGAAAGAGATGGCGGCCAAGGATGAAGCTCGGTCACAGGTCATAAAGCGGCTGATCAAAGATCAGAAAAGGCAACACTAGGGGCATACAAGCTTAACGCAGTTGCCGGAGCCACGCTGGCACTATTGCTACCATTCAAGCGCCAACTTGCGGTGGCTGCAAAACTTGAACGCCATTGATTTTCCAGCCGACTCCGCCTTCGATCATCGTATAGCGTAGCACGTGTACTACACCTGCTTGGTCAGTGATCATGACATCCTGAAACGTGCGGCTCGGCTCTGATTTCAATGGTAGAAAGTCAACTTGGCCTGGGCGCCACACCATTGGATATCCTTGGCGTACCATCATGCCAAACTGCTCTGGTGTTCCAAAAAGCTGACGGATGGTGGGGCTCGCGTATGTGAAGGCGGTCACAAAATCATCCTGCTTAAAAGCTGTGATTTGCGATTGGATCACAGATTGGATGGCTGTTTCATCCGCCCGAGCAGACACCCCATTCAGGATCAGGATCAACGAAAAAAGCAAAGTGCGCATGGCAGCCTCCGGGGTTTTGCTCCCCTTTATGCTAGCCGCAATACGCCATTTGGCAAATCAGTTGAGTTGACCTTCAAGTGCAGAGTCGATGAGTGCGATTGTTTCTGTAACGCCATAGAGAGCAATGAATCCCCCAAAGCGTGGTCCTTGCGAAGCGCCCAGCAGGACTTCGTAAAGCGCCTTGAACCAGTCACGCATCGGGTCAAACCGCTCGCGACCACATGCAAAAACGAGGCCTTGAAGCGCTTCTGCGTCTGCCTCACCCTCCCACGCTGCCAACCCTTCACGCAATGCGATCAGCGCTTCGCGTTCGATTTCGCTGGGGGCGCGATAGGTTTTGTTTGGAAGGACAAAATCGTTGTAGTAGCGGACGGCAAAGCCCGCGGCTGCATCAAGGCCAGGATGGGTTGCGGGTGCTGCCTCAGGAGCATAACGCTGGATAAACCCCCACAGTTGGTCTTTGTTTTCTGCGTTTGCTACACTTGCCAAGTTCATCAGCATTGAAAATGGAACCACCAAATCAGATTGCGGTACGTCTGCTCCGTGGATGTGAAACACCGGGTTTGCAGCCTGCTTTTCGGGTTCTTGCGTGTGATAGGCGCGAAGCTGTTGATGATACTCATCCACGGCTTTCGGGATCACATCAAAATGCATCCGTTTCGCCGTTTTGGGCTTTTGGTACATAAAGTAAGACAGGCTTTCGGAGGACGCGTAGGTCAGCCATTCATCAATGCTGATGCCATTCCCGCTGGTCTTCGAGATTTTTTGCCCGCTTTCATCTAGGAAAAGCTCATAGGTGAAATGCTCAGGTTTCTTGCCCCCAAGGATTTCGCAAATACGGTCATAAATTGGCGTATTGGTAGAGTGATCTTTGCCATACATCTCAAAATCGACATCGAGAGCGGCCCACCGTGCGCCAAAGTCAGGCTTCCATTGTAGCTTTACGTTGCCCCCAGTGACGGGCAGCGTCCATTCACGGCCAGTGTCGTCATCAAACGTGATTTCACCCTTTTGACCGTCGACGTGTTTCATCGGCACGTAAAGAACGCGCCCCGTTTCGGGGTGAATCGGCAGGAAAATCGAATAAGTTTGACGCCGTTCTTCGCGAAGTGATTTGAGCATGACTGCCATCACATCGTCGTATTTTTCAGCCGCGCGCAGCAGCACCGGATCAAACTGCCCAGAGCGATAGAATTCAGTGGAACTGATGAATTCGTACTCAAACCCAAATGTATCAAGAAAACGACGGAGCATCGCGTTATTGTGATGTCCAAAGCTTTCGTATTCGCCGAACGGGTCGGGAACCGAGGTCAGGGGACGTTGGAGGTGCTCGTCTAGGTCTCTCGGATTGGGGACATTTCCGGGAACTTTTCGCATTCCGTCCAAGTCGTCAGAAAAACAGATCAGTTTCGTTGGAATGTCGGAGATTACCTCAAAAGCACGCCGCACCATCGTGGTTCTGGCGACCTCGCCAAAGGTGCCGATATGGGGAAGGCCGCTGGGACCATAGCCTGTTTCGAACAGTACATAGCCCTTTTCCGGAGGACGTTTTTCGACCCGTTTGAGCAGACGGCGAGCCTCTTCAAAAGGCCAAGCCTTGGAGGTGAGTGCAGCGTCGCGAAGAGTGCTCATGATCGGAATTATCCTATTGAATGCGTCCGGATTTGGACAGATGCGACCACTCCCTATTGCGGGTGGGGTCTGGGGTCAATAAATTGGTCATATAGCCCTTAAACGAAAGCCGATACGCCGTGACAGAAAACCCCCAAGCAATGACTGCGCAAGATGCGCTGGTCGCATTGATGATCGCGGTTTCGGCATCGGATGCGAATATTCGTACCTCGGAGTTGTTGACGATCCAGCAAATCGTAAACCATCTGCCGATTTTTGCGGAGTATGATATCGACCGCATGCAGCAGGCCGCACAGACTGTGTTTGATCTGTTGGAAGAAGAAGACGGCTTGGACGCGTTGTTTGGGTTGATCAAGAATGCGATCCCAGTGTCACATTATGAGACAGCTTACGCATTGGCTTGTGATGTGGCAGCAGCCGATGGCCGGTTGCAGCAGACAGAGCTCGAGCTGCTAAAAGAAGTGCGCTACGAGTTGGCGATTGATCGGCTGCATGCGGCCGCGATTGAGCGTGGGGCCCGGGCGCGCCATCTTCCGCTTTAGCGTTGATGTCGCCACGCGTTGGGTAAACTCGTTTACGAGTGTTAAGGAAGTTTCAGGGGCTTGTGCGCTCTTGGCAGCGCTCTCCTGTTATTCATCTGCGGGTGTGTGCGTGAGTGTGAAATCTGTAGGCGGAGCCTTTAGATCGTCGGTGCTTAGTAGTCCCTCTGGGCGTGCAAGGGCGTAGCGTTTCACCCAAATTAAGCGCGATGCGGCACGTGTGATCGCCACATAGGCGAGGCGTTTCCAAAGAGCTTGGCCTGCTTCCATACGACCAGCGCGAGATGCTGCGTACAAATCTGGCGCAAAGACCTGTACTTCATCCCATTGAGATCCTTGAGCCTTGTGGATTGTGACAGCAGCACCATGCAGAAATGCAGCGCCCATGTGAGCCGCGAATGGGAGAAATGGCTCATCCTCATCCGGCAGTTCGATTTTGACGATCGACGCGGCTGAAATTTGAGGGTCCGGTGCACCGACAACATGAAGACGCGAGAACCCTGGTTTCCGCCCGGGGCCTAGGTATACGACCTGTGCACCTTTGATTAACCCGCGTGCCTCTAGGTCAATGCGGCGTTTACGATGTTTAAGCGGCAGCTCGATCCCATCGCATATTAAAGGCTCACCGGGGAGTAGAGCATCTTCGGGCGCCTCGTGGGCCATTCTAAACGCACGGATCAGGCGCACACGTGTTGCATTGCGCCAGACCAAAACGGGGCTGCGGGCCATCAAATCGCTATTTACACGCGCCGCAACTTCCACACGTGGGTCTTTCTGCGCGGCCTCTTCGATCATATCTTCAAATCGGGAAAAATCTAGATCGGGATCGGCAAGCGCATGGGCAAGATCAAGGATTGGATTGTCGTCCGCTTGCCGATGGATGCGATTTAGGATCAGCCGTTTCTTGTCGCTGAGCCGATCAAAAACCATTTCTCCGGACTGGCCGACCGGAGCCAATTGTGCGGGATCTCCGAATAGAACCAATGTTGGAAAAATCTCACGCAGGTCATCGTACTGTTTTTCGTCCAGCATGGAAGATTCATCAACAAAACCAATGTCTAACGGAGATTCTCGGCGCTTCCATCCCGTAATGAAGTCAGAGCCCTTTAACCCAGCGGCAGCCAATGCTGCTGGCACTGATTTGGTCTCGGAATAGACGCGAGCGGCGCGATCCAAGGCCTCATCTGTGATGTCGGCGATCCTGGGGCGGTTCCCATCTTCGGCCAGCCATTCAGCGATTTTTTCATACTCAGGGTCATAGACTGGCGTGTAAAGAATGCGGTGAATCGTCGTGGCGGGGACACCACGATTGCGCAAAACTGAGGCAGCTTTGTTTGTTGGAGCTAGCACGGCGAGCGTGCGTTTGTCCTTGCGGCTTTTGCCCTCATAGTCGCCGGAAACTAGCTCTAGGCCAGCGTCCTGTAGTGCTTCTACAAGCTTGGCGAGGAGAAGTGTTTTCCCGCTACCGGCCTTGCCGATTACAGCTGTGACACTCGATTTCCCGTCACTCAAAGGTGTTAACAAAGCATCATCAAGATTAACGCCCGCGCTTTTCAATATATTTGAAATGCTATCAAAGGCGTCAGCCTGATCGTCGGAGAATTTGATGGGTGTTTTCGCCATGGCGGCACACTAGGCTAGGCCATGGCGGTGTGCCAGTGGGATCAACCGGTCATCATGGGGAGAGGGCCAAATGCGTTCTGGAACCATTGACCGGACAATACGGTTGAGATTTCGGCTTTTGCTGCCATTTTGCCGCGCATGTCCGGTTGAAAGGCCCAAAGGCCAGTGGAGATGCCATCGTGTGTGCCCAAAACGTCGGGTGCCCAGCCTAAGCGTTTGTAAATACGGGGCATTCTAGCGTCAAATACCCCAACTGAATGGGATAGGTTCATGCCAATTCCAAGCTCGGCAGCGCCTAACATCAAAGCCGCAGCAGTATTTGGGGCGGCGTCGGGAGCAAGGCAAAACCGAGTACATTCCCAGATCAAAGGGCTGCGAATGGTGACGCCGTCGGTAAGGTGGTTAAATACATCGGCGGTCATATTGTCGCCGGTGGTGGGCAGAAACCGCATGGATCCGCCATGCGTGCCGTCCGATTTTTCCCAAATCAGGTAAAGCGGGTTCATCGCGTCATATTGATCAGTTTCCCAGCCTTTTTCATCGACGTTTACATCCCACTTGAGGCGATCGCGGAATTGCGTGGCGCGGTCACGGAACATGGTATCGGTTAATGTAGGAAAGGTGGCGAGTTCGGTGGCGTAGAGATAGCGGATCATTTTGGAGCTCCTGTCGTCCTTGATAGGGACGAGGAGCTAGGGTCGCGCAGGTTAACGGTTTCCTAGCGCGCGCGAAGACAAAGATCGCGCAACCGCAGTTGCTCAGAGGCAGATGAGCCCCCGCAAAAGTGCGTTTGCTACAGCGTGGGTTGTGTTCGCGGCACCTAACTTGAACCGGGCGGATTCGATATAAACCCGTAACGTATGCTCTGAAATCTTCAGCCGCTCAGCAGCTTGAGATCGATTCATGCCAGCCGCCAAAAGCGTCAAAGCGTCTGTTTCTCGCGGGGACAATGACTGCCCGGCTTTGATTTCGTCGCTTCCCTCCATCGCGAGGGCACGTTCATTCATGTAGTGGGCAGCCAAGATCAGTTCGTGCATATATTCAGTTGTGAAGGAGGCCCATTGTTCATCACTTGCTTTGTGGTTCACGGTGAACAGGGCGAACTGCCCGGAAGGACCGCGGATGGGAATTGAAAACCCTTGGTTGCCCAAACCCGCAGTAATTCCATCGCCAAGCAAGGTGCGCGCACTTTTGTGCGACCAGTCAAGACGTTTCCAATCCACAGGAGTAAAGCGTTGGAAACAACCTTGCACCACGGGATCAATCTTTTCGAAACCTTCCGCAACATAATGATCGACCCAACTGGGGTCATAAGTCAGCGCGGCGTATTGCTGACCGGTGGACTTAACCGAGTGATAGACGAGGTGTTCCACCTCATAGACATCGCGCAAGCGGACGACTGACGACTGAAGGTCATCAAGACTTGAGGCCTGAGTGAGGCTGTCCAGAAATGTTTCTAGTCGTCGCGTCATACACCACAGTTCCATTTTGGCGGTGCGGCGCGTTCTCCGCGAGCTCTGCCGCAGCCACGAGTACTGTGTCATCGAGGTGTTCAGCCAATGATGGTAGCTCGTTAAGATGCGCAAATGCCCGCAGGTCGGTTAGCACGTCAATAATCCAGTCTTTCGACATCACCAGAGTCCCCTTTGAATGGTTAACGGTTGGTAAAGACGACACTACCATTCGACGCTTTTCCGTGAAATTCGCGATAATTCCCTCCCCAGAAATAGTGAGGGGGGGCAAATTAAGGCTCAGAAATCGCTCAGACTGTGTTTCGCAACGCAAATGGCCCGCGCAAATCTCTTTGCGCGGGCCATGCTTCGTAGTGATTCTAATTAAGCTTTTGGGCCAGCTTCCAGCACGTCTTCTAGAGTGCGCAGCCCGGTCTTGGGGGCTTGGACCAAAACGGACATATTGCCAGGCTTATGCTCATTGCGGAGCATTTTCATGTGCGCCTCGGGCAGGTCGTCCCATGGGAACACCTCGGACATGCATGGATCAAGACGACGCTCGACCATCAGGTTGTTGGCTGCTGCCGCTTGCTTCAGGTGCGCAAAGTGCGACCCTTGAAGGCGCTTTTGATGCATCCACATGTAACGCACGTCGAATGTGCAGTTGAAGCCCGTGGTGCCGGCACAGATGACAACCATACCACCCTTTTTGCACACAAGGTTCGAGACAGGGAATGTGCTCTCACCGGGGTGTTCGAAGACCATGTCGACGTTCACGCCCTTGCCGGTGATGTCCCAGATGGCCTTGCCGAATTTGCGCGCCTCTTTGAACCACACGGCGTATTCAGGAGTATTAACTGTGGGCATCTGACCCCAGCAGTTGAAATCGCGACGGTTGATCACGCCTTTGGCGCCAAGCCCCATGACGAATTCACGCTTGTCTTCGTCGGAAATCACACCGATGGCGTTGGCGCCTGCCGTGTTGATCAGTTGGATCGCATAAGACCCAAGACCGCCAGACGCTCCCCACACCAGAACGTTTTGACCGGGCTTCAGGTCATGAGGTTCATGGCCGAAAAGCATGCGGTAGGCTGTGGCCAGCGTCAGCGTGTAGCACGCGCTTTCTTCCCACGTCAGGTGCTTGGGGCGTGGCATCAACTGCTGCGCCTGCACCCGTGTGAATTGCGAAAACGACCCGTCAGGCGTCTCATAGCCCCAAATCCGCTGGGTGGGAGAATACATCGGATCGCCACCGTTGCATTCCTCATCGTCGCCGTCGTCTTGGTTGCAGTGAACCACAACTTCGTCGCCAACTTTCCAGCGCTTTACCTTGTCACCGACGGCCCAAACGATGCCAGACGCATCCGACCCGGCGATGTGGTAGGGTTGTTGGTGGCCGTCAAAGGGGCTGATCGGCTGGCCAAGGGCTGCCCACACGCCGTTGTAGTTGACGCCCGCAGCCATCACGAGAACGAGAACCTCGTTGCTGTCTAGAGTAGGGACTTCGACGACTTCTTTGAGCATGGCTTTGTCGGGATCGCCATGACGCTCGCGACGGATCGCCCAGGAATACATTTGCTTGGGCACGTATCCCATGGGAGGCATCTCACCCATTTCGTACAGGTCCTTTTGCGGCGCGTCATACACAGCCAGTTCGGCGTTCGTGTCCAAAGCCATACTCCATCTCCACTTAATTCTCAGTTGCCGCGTCGCAGAATCGCATCCACGCTGCGTTGCAACATGAAGTAAACTCGGCCGCGCAATAATGCAAACTTAATTATGTCTTTTCGGTAATTTTATGTCTTAGGTCTGCTCTTGAGGCATCTGATACTGCGTCAGCAGCCCCTTTGGGCAGCATATTCGCGTAATAATGCAAAAGCCGCGCTTCCTTTTCGGTGGCCTGCAGCAATCCGTCATGCGTTTCCACGATGCCGCGCAGCGTGAGTGCGCGCAGACCAACCTCTGCCGCATATGCCATGTCCGTGCGCGGAATATGCACGTGGCTGCCTGTTTCCTGAATTTTAGCGAGATACCCTTCAAACGCTTCATGCAGCTCAGACAGGGGCAAAGGTGCGCGATCGCGAATGACCGACGCCATGATGGGCACGGGCAAAACCGGTAGGATATGGTCAATCCGCCCCATTAGCTCCTTTGCAAGGGCCTCGGCGGTGTTCTCGCTATCGCGTTCTAGAAATGCCGTTAATGATAGGGGCGCGCCAAAGCTGACCGCGGCGTAGCCAAACCGGTGGAATCCTCCTCGCAGGCGCAGCAGGAGGTGCAGATAGAGGTAACGCAAAATCATGATGGGCCGTAGCCGAAAGCGCCGGGTAGAGCCGTTTGAGGCGTCCTTTGCACGAGTCAGAACACGGTCTTCAATCACGCGGTCGTAGTTAAGTCCTACAGGTACAAACACCACTTCGCGGCTCTGCCCAGGGGTGAAGCCCGCAATCACATAGCTTAGCAGGCCCAGCTTGGGTGCCCCCAAATTGCCATCCATGCTCAGGCGACCCTCGGGGAACATTGCTTGGGTCACGCCGCCTTCGGTGGCCATTTGCACATAGCGGGAAAGGACTTTGCGATAGAGCGGGTTCAGTTGACGCCGACGTATGAAATAGCCACCCAAAGCGCGGATCAACTGTTGCAAGGGCCAAACACGCGCCCATTCGCCCACCGCATAGGCCAGTGCGGATCGTTCTGCCGCAAGCCAGGTCACCAACACATAGTCCATATTAGATCGATGGTTGATCACGAAAATGACGGTAGCGTCGGGGTCGACTGCGCGCAGGGCTTCTTCGTCGAAATAGCCAAGCCGTACACGGTAGAGCGATTTGGATAGCCATTTAGCGGCACGGATCGCGAAGCCGAAATAGGTAAAGGCAGAAAACCCCGGCACAATTTCGCGCGCGTAGCGCTGGGCTTTTTCAAAGGCAACCTGCTCGGGAATGTTGTTTTCTGCTGCATGTTCCGCGATGGCGCGGGCAACCTCTGGATCATAAGACAGGCGCTGGATCGTATCGAACCGGCGCGCCAGTTTGAATGGTTGGATTGGCCGTTCTAGCCGCGTGTTCAAACGCTCAACCGCACGCTCCAGCCGACGCCGCAGAAACCAGCGGACCGATGGCAGCAGGATTTTGTCCAATGCGGCGATAAGGGCCAAAAGGCCAGTGAGCACGATGGCCCAAACGGGGATTGCGACGGTGTCAAACATGGTGGCGTTCACCCTGACGTGTTTTTGTGCGGTGGTAAATGGTGGGTGCAGAGTGCAATGCCGCAGCGCAGCGATTGACAGCGTTATATTCTGTCGCATAATAAGGTTTCAGCGGAATAAAATGTCCGAAACTGATTCAGGAGCTCCCCATGTCCGACGCACCAGCCGTGAAAAAAGACCGTCCTTGGCTGTTTCGGACGTACGCAGGGCACTCCACAGCGTCAGCGTCCAACGCGCTTTACCGATCGAACCTTGCGAAGGGGCAGACAGGCTTGTCCGTTGCTTTCGATTTGCCGACCCAGACAGGGTACGACAGCGATCATATTTTAGCCCGTGGTGAGGTTGGTAAAGTTGGTGTGCCTGTGAGTCACTTGGGCGATATGCGCACGTTGTTTCAGGATATTCCGCTGGAGCAAATGAACACGTCGATGACGATCAACGCGACGGCGCCATGGCTGTTGGCGCTGTATATCGCCGTGGCGGAAGAGCAAGGCGCTGACGTGGCCAAGCTACAAGGCACTGTGCAAAATGACCTGATCAAAGAATACCTTAGCCGTGGCACTTACATTTTACCGCCTGTCCCATCGCTCAAGATGATCGCGGATGTGGCCGATTATTGCTACACCAACGTGCCGAAATGGAACCCGATGAACGTATGTTCCTATCACTTGCAAGAGGCGGGTGCGACACCAGAGCAGGAGTTGGCCTTTGCGTTGGCGACTGCGACTGCTGTGTTGGATGAACTGCGCCCGCGCGTCCCGGCTGATGACTTCCCGACGCTTGTTGGGCGAATTTCATTCTTTGTGAACGCAGGTATCCGTTTTGTGACCGAGATGTGTAAGATGCGCGCCTTTGTCGATCTGTGGGATGAGATTTGCCGGGAGCGTTATGGTGTTGAAGACCCCAAGATGCGCCGTTTTCGCTATGGCGTTCAGGTGAATTCGCTGGGCCTTACGGAGCAGCAGCCAGAAAACAATGTGTACCGGATCTTGATCGAAATGCTGGCGGTGACGCTTTCGAAAAAGGCACGTGCGCGGGCAGTGCAGTTGCCCGCTTGGAATGAGGCCTTGGGCCTGCCACGCCCATGGGATCAGCAATGGTCCCTTCGGATGCAACAGATTTTGGCGCTGGAAACGGACCTATTGGAATATCCTGACCTGTTTGATGGGAACCCCGCAGTAGACGCCAAAGTGGAGGCGTTGAAAGACGGCGCTCGGGCAGAATTGGCCAATCTGGATGCGATGGGCGGTGCTGTTGCCTCGATCGAATACATGAAGTCCCGCTTGGTTGAGAGTAATGCAGATCGCCTTAACCGGATCGAGCGTGGCGAGACCGTCGTCGTCGGTGTGAACAAGTATGAGCAAGGTGAGCCTTCGCCATTGGTCGATGAGGAAGGCGGGATCATGGTCGTTGATCCAGCCGTCGAGCAGGAGCAGATTGACCGCTTGAACGCATGGAAAGACATCCGCGATGCAAACGCCGTTGAGGCCGCACTTGCGGACCTGCGGACAGCCGCACAAAATGGGGAAAACGTTATGGGTCCCTCGATTGCTGCTGCAAAAGCAGGTGTGACCACGGGCGAATGGTCCGGCGTGATGCGCAAAGTGCATGGTGAATATCGTGGTCCCACGGGCGTCTCCCGCTCGGTGTCCAACAAGACCGAAGGTTTGGATGACTTGCGTGCGGCGGTTGATGCCGTCAGCGACAAGCTTGGTCGTCGGTTGAAGTTTCTGATGGGCAAGCCGGGCTTGGATGGGCATTCAAATGGGGCGGAGCAGATCGCCTTCCGCGCCCGTGATTGCGGGATGGATATCGCGTATGAGGGCATTCGGCTTACGCCAGAGCAGATTGTAAAAGCGGCCCTCGAGGATGAGGCACATGTGGTTGGCCTGTCGATCCTATCGGGTTCTCATGTGCCGCTGATCGCGGATGTGATGGACCGAATGCGTGCAGCAGGTTTGGGTAACGTGCCTGTTGTCGTCGGCGGGATCATTCCTGATGAGGATGCTGAAAAGCTGCGATCCTTTGGCGTGGCGCAAGTCTACACGCCCAAAGACTTTGAGCTGAACCGGATTATGCAAGATATCGTCACTTTGGCAACGCCCGAACCTGTCGCTGCCGAGTAGGCTTGCGCCCCCGTGCTGCGCATGGCACGCAAAAGCATGGGTTCAGGCCTTCCATATGCGCGCCCCGGTCAGGTGATCGGGCTGTTGGGCGGGTCATTTGACCCGGCTCACGCAGGGCACGTGCATATCACGCGTGAGGCGTTGAAACGTTTTGGTCTCGATCATGTTTGGTGGCTGGTCACACCGGGAAATCCGCTAAAATCACGTGGCCCAGTGTCGCTGGAAACACGATTGACCCACGCGCGCGGCTTGATGCAGCATCCTCGCGTAAAGGTTACGGATATTGAGGTGCAACTGGGCACTCGCTACACGGCCGAAACCATCGCGGCTTTGCAATTGCGCTATCCGGGGGTGCGTTTCGTTTGGCTGATGGGTGCTGATAATTTGGCACAGTTCCATCGCTGGGAGCGGTGGCATGAGATTATCGAACGTGTCCCGCTAGGGGTGCTGGCACGGCCCGGTGACCGGATACCAGCACGGACATCAAAGGTTGCGCAACTGTATTCGAAATATCGCGTGCGCAAGCGCAATGCCTTTGGGTTGGGGCATCATTCCGCCCCGGCATGGAGCTTCGTCAATATCCCCATGCAACGCATTTCAAGTTCTGAAATCCGCAAAAAAGGCGAATGGGGCTAGTGAGTCCAGACGCCGCGGCGGTTGGTTGCAAAGTTTTCACCGTATCCGCCTGCGCGCACATTGGCGGCTCTGGCTTTTGGTTTTTGCACGACATAGTCGAGCCCCTTGGACTTTGCGTAGGCCTCGGCGGCTTTTTGGCTGTCGAACGTTAGTTTGACTTGGGACTGAGTATCGGACGACGAGGTCCACCCCATCAAAGGGTCCACTTCGCGTGCCGATGCGGGCGCGTATTCCAAAACCCAAGACTTTGTTTTCGCGGTGCCGGATTGCATTGCGGTTCGTGCTGGGCAGTAAATGCGTGCGCGCATGGGAAGCTCCTGTCGTCGTTGCACTTCTTATCCTCCACATCGCACATCCGCGCAAGGGATCACGGGCAATCCGAGGCGGCATGTCACTGTTGATGTAGGGAGAGTGATTGTCAGTCGGGCTCGAGGGAGCGAGGGGTGGGGTGGGTGGTACGACCCCGACCGACAATCGATCTGCTGCTTGCCCGTTAACCATAGACCTATCTAAAAGTTAGGTCGAGTATTTTTTCACCCTTAAGTTGTAACAACTTTCCTAAAATTTGACTTAGTTTCACAAGGCGCAGAAATTGCACGCATAAATAGGATTTCCTTCGTGAATTTAGATGAAATGGCACCAATCTATGACCTTGAATTGCGCTACGATCGCCTCAATTTGGGAGTCGTAAGAGGAATCATGGCATGACCGATGTAACGATTGAGGCTCCCCGCGCGAAGCTTGAGGGGGGCAAACGCTTTGTGATGGCGACTGAGTTCTCTCCGGCAGGGGACCAGCCGACAGCCATCAAAGAGATCAGCCAAGGCGTTTTGTCGGGCGAGCAAGATCAGGTTCTGCTTGGCGCGACAGGCACGGGCAAAACGTTTACGATGGCCAAGGTCATCGAAGAAACTCAGCGTCCGGCGATCATTCTGGCCCCCAACAAGACGCTTGCCGCCCAGCTTTATGGTGAGTTCAAAGGCTTCTTTCCGGACAACGCCGTCGAGTACTTTGTCAGCTATTATGACTATTACCAGCCTGAAGCCTACGTTGCGCGCTCGGACACTTACATCGAGAAAGAAAGCCAGATTAACGAACAGATTGACCGCATGCGTCACTCTGCGACGCGTGCGTTGTTGGAGCGTGATGATGTGATCATTGTGGCGTCGGTGTCGTGTATCTACGGTATCGGCTCGGTCGAGACGTATGGCGCCATGACCATGGATTTGGTTGCCGGTGATGAATACGATCAGCGCAAAGTCATGGCGGACCTGGTGGCGCAGCAATATCGGCGCAACGATGCAGCGTTCCAACGTGGCAGCTTTCGCGTTCGTGGGGATAGCCTTGAGGTGTGGCCTGCGCACCTTGATGATCGTGCTTGGAAGTTATCGTTCTTTGGGGACGAATTGGAGGCAATCACTGAATTTGATCCTCTTACGGGTGCAAAAACCGGCTCATTCGATAAGATACGTGTTTACGCCAACAGCCACTACGTGACCCCGCGCCCGACTATGCAACAGGCCGTTAAGGGCATCAAATCTGAACTGCAAATGCGGCTCGATCAGCTGGTGGGTGAGGGTAAGTTGTTAGAGGCGCAGCGCCTAGAGCAACGCACTAAATTCGATCTTGAGATGCTAGAGGCCACGGGTGTTTGCAATGGCATTGAAAACTACTCTCGCTATTTGACGGGCCGCGCCCCCGGTGAGCCGCCCCCCACATTGTTCGAATACATCCCGGATAATGCGATTGTCTTTGCCGATGAATCCCACGTTTCCGTGCCCCAAATTGGCGGCATGTACAAAGGTGACTATCGGCGCAAATTCACCTTGGCCGAGCACGGTTTCCGCCTGCCGTCGTGTATGGATAACCGCCCTCTCAAGTTTGAGGAATGGGACGCGATGCGGCCCCAATCGGTCTTTGTTTCTGCCACACCGGCGGCATGGGAGATTGAACAAACAGGCGGTGTGTTTACTGAACAAGTGATCCGACCCACAGGCCTATTGGACCCTTTGGTGGAAATCCGACCCGTTGATATGCAGGTGGATGACCTGTTGGATGAGGTGCGTCGCGTAACAGCGGCAGGTTACAGGACGCTGGTGACGACGCTGACCAAGCGCATGGCCGAAGACTTGACCGAGTACATGCATGAGCAGGGTATTAAAGTGCGTTACATGCACTCTGATATCGATACGATTGAGCGGATCGAAATTCTGCGCGATTTGCGGCTTGGTGCATTCGACGTGCTGATCGGGATTAACCTACTCCGAGAGGGCTTGGATATTCCTGAATGTGGGCTGGTCGCAATTTTGGATGCCGACAAGGAAGGCTTTTTGCGGTCTGAGACGTCGTTGGTCCAAACCATTGGTCGCGCCGCGCGGAATGCGGATGGACGCGTGATCATGTATGCGGACCGGATCACCGGCTCAATGGAGCGCGCCCTGCGCGAAACCGAGCGACGCCGTAACAGGCAGATGGCCTATAATGAAGAGCACGGCATCACACCTGCGACCGTGAAAAAGAATGTCGAGGACGTGTTGGCTGGGCTCTATAAGGGCGATGTCGATATGAACCGCGTCACTGCAACGGTTGATACGCCGATGGTCGGTGCGAACCTTCAAGCGCATTTGGATGGGCTGCGCGTGGATATGCGCAAGGCGGCTGAGAACCTAGAGTTTGAAGAGGCGGCGCGACTGCGCGATGAGGTGAAGCGGCTTGAGGCTGTGGATTTGGCAGTGTCAGATGATCCATTGGCGCGTCAGTCGGTGATTGATAAGGCTGTCGCGGATGCCACTAAAATGTCTGGACGTTCAACTGCTGGTCGGCCCGGACAGCGTGGCGGGGTGAAACGCCGTAGCAAATAGCGACGTGAGCTAGCGGCGTATGAGTGCGGCAGCCGTGCCCGCGATCAAAATGACTGCGAGGCCGATCCATGTCAGTGCATCGGGCAGAGTGGCGAATACGATCGCACCTAGCGTGGTTGCTGCAACAATTTGAAAGTAGACAAAAGGCGCCAACGCGGATGCAGTTGCGCGCCCATAGGCTACGATCAATAGCATGTTCCCAGCTGCGGAAAATCCAGCGGATAAGAACGTGAGGCCGGCGACAGGTGCCGAGAATTCCGGTAAAGCAGGCAGGCCAATAGGCGCTAGGAGGATGCTGCCGACCAGCAGCTGGCTCAAAAGCAAATGCGGGGCGGGGGCCACGGGTGCGAGCCACTTTGCGGTCGTTAAAAATGCGCCATAGAACACGCCGGCTTGAACGGCGAATAGTAAGCCAACACTCATATTGGGGCCGGGTTGAACCACCAGTAAAACGCCAATGAAACCAAGGATCACGAGTAGAAATCGCTGAAGTGAAAACGGCTCGTTCAGGAGCCAAACAGAAAGTATGTAGCTGACCGCGGGGCCAATAAAAAAGGCGCCAAAAACGCTCGCGATGGGTTCTGTTTTGAGGGCGGTAAGAATGCTTAGGATGCCGCCCGCGATGAGCCAACCACGGAGCCAGATGCGCCAGTCCAGCATCAATTTTAGGGGTGGCACTTGGCGGAGCATGATGAACGCGAGAGTGGCGCCAAGGAAAAAGCGGCTCCAAGCGATGAAGCCAGTGTCGACGGCGTACCACGCCATGAGCAGTTTGCCCGCCGTGTCCCCCATGGGAATGAAGGACATGCCAAGCAGCATAAGCCCAACTGCGCTTAGTGGAATTCGTGCATTCATAACGCAGCCGTATCAGGCGTAGGGCCACACGCAAGACCATGATTTCGGGTGGTGGGGCGGTGCTTTTCGTTTAGTGTAGGGACTTCGACACGAGGGCTTGTCTATGGACCGACGTTTCTTTTTGCACGGGCTGCTCGCAGGTGTGGCGGGGCCTGCATTGGCTAACGGCCCGGCGCAGTCGGTTCGACCTGTGATGCGACCCGACGGGGCGTTGCCCAGTGCGCAGGAGCTGGTACGTGCATCCAAGCTGTCTGGGCAAACGTCGCTGGTTTTTTCTGACCTAAAAGATGGGCGAATTCTGGCGTCATCTTCACCCCTGCGCGCCCTTCCACCGGCGAGTGTGGCAAAGGCTTTGACGGCGCTTTATGGATTGGAACGATTGGGTTCAGCGTTCTGTTTCGAAACGCAGCTTGGCTACACAGGCAAGATAATCGATGGCCGGCTGGACGGCGATCTGGTGCTGCTTGGGGGCGGTGATCCGACCCTCACGACTGATGATTTGGCCAATTTGGCATCACAAGCCAAGGCCGCTGGTCTGCGCGAAGTCACTGGGCGTTTGCTTATTTGGGGCGGGCGTTTGCCGCAGAGCGATATGATTGATGCAAGCCAGCCTGATCATGTGGGCTATAATCCTGCCGTTTCGGGAATGAATCTGAACTTTAATCGCGTGCATTTCGAATGGCGGATGGCCCAGTCCGGGTATGAGATTTCGCTACAGGCGCGAGCTGCGCGCTATCGGCCAAGTGTGCAGACTATTGCTATGGATGTCGTGGATCGCTCTGCCCCAGTATTTGCCTATCAGGACATGCCTGAGCGCGAGCAGTGGTCAGTCGCAAGAGGCGCGCTTGGCAAAAAAGGGGGGCGCTGGCTGCCGGTTCGAGTGCCAATTGCTTATGTGGCGGATGTTATGACAACGCTGTTGCGATCACATGGCATTGTCGTGAAGGGATATGCCGAAGCCACATCGTTGCCATCAATAAAGGTGCTTGCGACAGTTCAAAGCCGACCCTTGGAAGAGATCTGTGCGGACATGTTGAAATACTCTACCAATTTGACAGCAGAGTGTGTGGGATTGACGGCGTCGGGTGCATTAAACCTGCGGCAAAGCGCGAAGGCTATGTCCGTGTGGGTTGAGCAAGAATTTGGTACGGGTCACGTCGATCTTGTGGATCACTCGGGGCTGGGGGATGCGAGCCGAGTTGCGGCGCGAGATGTTGTGAGAGTTTTAGCATCGGACAAAGCACAACGCCGATTGCGCCCGATTTTGAAGCCTTTCAAATTGCGCGACAGCGAGGATGGCGCGGAAGCATATGATGTGCAGGCAAAAACGGGAACGCTGAATTTCGTCAGTGGCTTGGCCGGATACGCGGATGTGTCTGGCAACCCAGAGAGCTCTGTCGCATTCGCCATATTCTCTGCGGATTTGCCAACGCGAAGGCAACTCTCCAAAGCGGAGCGTGAACGGCCCCCCGGTGGGCGGACTTGGTCGCGCCGGGCGCGGGTCTTGCAGTCGCGCTTAATCCGCCGGTTTGGTGCCATACAATGAGTAATCGTCCCAAGATCGTTTTGGTTGCGCCCGAAATCCCCGGAAATACGGGCGCGATTGGCCGAACCTGCGTCGCCCTTGATATGGAATTGATCCTGATCAAACCTTACGGTTTCGAATTGTCCGACAAAACTGTCCGTCGTGCGGGACTGGACTATTGGAAGCATGTCGACCTGACTGAGTTTGATACATGGGAGCAGTTCGCTGCGGTTCGGAAACCACCGCCTGATGTAACTTTCTTTTTTGAAGAGTTCGGGGCGCGATCGATTTACGATGTCGACTTTCCTGATAGTCCTTACCTTGTTTTTGGTAGGGAGACCAAAGGGTTGCCCAAAGATTTGCTAGTCGGCTCGGAACAGCAAGTCGTGAATTTGCCGATGCGATCTGAACATATTCGCTCCCTCAACCTCGCGAATACTGTAACCGCAGTGGCCTATCAGGTTTTACGCGGAGCGTTCTAGCGACCGCCCAATAGAACCAAGGCGTTGGCCGCTGGCGAATTGATCCCACTGCTTCCTTCAATCGAGCTGGATACCAAAAACCGTTGGATCAACAGCTCAGACCTTTCGGGGGTGGCTAAATCTGTTGGGTCGGATGTGCCCAAAACGCTTTCTGCACGAATTTGGATTTCTTCTAGCTGACGATCGATTGGTAGGCTCCCGAAGCTTGTGGGCAAGTTTAGAGCGCCTTCGAATACGGCCCTAAGTGGTGGTGTCCCCAAAATCGTGAACCACTTAGTCGTTTGCGAGGTTGAGGCTTCCGCAAGTTCTCCGATTTCACGACGCATGTTGAGCGCAAGTCGCATATCGTCGTTTGTCTGCCCAACAGCGGCCTCAAAACTACGGTCCGTAAATTTTGCTGCGATCTCGTTTGGAAATGTTGAGAGAGCGGTGTTGGGCGTATTAAAATCGCCAAAGCCGAACGCCTTTGCTAAGGCAAGATAACGTTTGTCCGACAGCTTATTTGCAAGCGCGTCATCATTAGTGGATCCGTCCTCTAGCACTTTTTTGATGAAGTACTTGTTGCCGATATCGTCATCGAGGCCAAAAGCGCCCAAGGCAACCCGTAGGAGGCGGAAGTCACCCACGAGTTGCTCAGGCGTTTTGATGTCGCCAATCTTTTCGCGAAAATAGTCAAGATCGCGTTTCGTTTGTCCACTTGCTGCATAAGTCTCTCTTTGTGAGTTTTCTGTACGCTGCAAGATTTGCCAGCCAGCGATTCCACCCACCGGAATGATGGGTTGAAATGTCATGACATCTGCACTGCCAAGAGCCGCTCTTCACGATCCAAGAGAGATCTGAGGGTCTTTAAGGCAGGATAATAGTTGGCTTCCACGAGGTGGCTGGTCGCAATCGCAAGGATCTCGCGGCTGTCAGGATCTTTGAAAACTTGGCTCAATTGCTCGACGCCCGTGAGTAACTGACGGCGCGCAACTTCGGTGTCGACGTCGCCTGATAAGATCAATTGGGTGATGTAACAAATACGCTTAACCGGCGTGTTGGCTTCTTCGGGATGGATGGCATCGCGCAGTCGCAGGATATTTGCGTTGGGCGAAACGATGTTGATACGCGATCGCCGCTCTCCGTTTTCGATGACGGCGCCATTGATCAATACGCGTTCACGAGGGCTGAGTTTTAGGACAAGACCAGACATTACGAGGCCTCCTGAGCGTTTAGGCCGCTCATTATTGCTGTGTTGATATCAATCAAAGGTTGGACGCTGGCGTCTTGTGAAAATACTTTGCTGCTATGCTGAGCAACAAACTCAGCCAAGTAAAATAAGCGCGCGCGAAGGTCTTTGGGCAATTGATTGTCATCATCTGCGACCAATGCTGCGATTTCGGTCCAGAGGCGTCTGTTATCGTGCATTGCGGCCGCTTTGTAGCCCAACGGCAGGCGTTTGCCGCTTTGGACTTCTGTCAGCATTTTGGTCACATGAGTAAATGCAGCAAACTCGATCCTCTTGGGGTCGTTGGTCAAAGCGTTCTGCGGGGCATAG